>Ga0153929_1000001_pt1 | contig 615030 bp, 564 predicted proteins | sample TSNJ013MetaG_FD_104689 | JGI IMG/M metagenome (GOLD analysis project Ga0153929, IMG submission 104689) | Attine ant fungus gardens microbial communities from New Jersey, USA - TSNJ013 MetaG | ecosystem: Host-associated > Fungi > Mycelium > Unclassified | place: USA: New Jersey, Wharton State...
CCCAGCGAAGTACCGAACGCCAACTGAAGCCGACGAGCCAGGGAAGACTGATCCCAAGCACGAGCGCCGCGAGCGCGACGGCCCCCGCCGGCTGCGCGATGCCAGCCAGCCCGCTTGCAAGCGCACGCCCGACGCGATTGACGTTCTCCTGCGCTTCAATGGCGCCGGCGAGCGCGCCTTCGAGCGCGGCGCTCGACAGCAGCACGCAGAAAAAACCCAGCCACAGCCGGATCGTGCCGGGGCCGCGCAGGCCCGCACCGCCCGGCAGCACCGATTTGACGACGCGCCAGAGAAGCGCAAGGAACCAGACGACTGATGCACCGAACCAGCCAAGAACTACCGTGTGCATGCTAAGGATTGAACCAGGTTTGGGTGAAACGGATGGAACTGCTGCCCGGCAGCACGCATCATGCGAGCGGGCCGGGCATATCGATCGAGCAGTTTAACGGGTCGCGACTAAACCGACGCGCGATGGCGTTAGCGCGCAACAGGTTTGCGGCGGGTCGCGACGCCCGCGTTCATTTGGCGCGTGCTGCGAAGGTGAGCACCTGGCCGTCTTCGAGCGTCAACTGGAGCGATTGCGGCGGGTTCATCTGGACGCCGCTCTTCGCCACGTGCGCAAGGCCGTTGAGATACGGCTGCTCGAGCGCGCCGCTCGACTGCGACGGACACGCCATGCGCGTGCCGGCAAGCGGCCCGAAGCTGAGCTTGCCGTCTTTCAGATCGTACGCGCCGGTGTAGCGATTGCATCCGGAGAAGCCGCTGGCGCGCCGGCGACCGCTTTCCGTCGAGAAGTCCAGCGTAATGGGTTGCGCGCCCTGTGCGACGGCCGGAATTGCGCGGGGCTGTCCGCTCGCCTCGGTCCACGCGGTGAGTTCCCATTGCGTGTCGTCGAGCAATTGCGTCGCGGCGGGGTTGTACGGATCGGTGGGCGGCGCGCTCGCGTCGGGATGATGCGGCATGGCGCATCCGCTCAGAAGGCTCGCCACGACGAGCGCCGCGCCGGTGCAGCGCGACAGCAGTTTCGTCGACGGCCATGAGGAGAGCGAAAGCGATGCGCGGGGGAAATGCGAGGACATCGATGATCCTGAAGCTGGCGAAAGCGTAAGCGTACCGCACGCGTCCTACGCTGTGTCCAGCGTCGAGATGCAACAAAATGATCGGCGGCCCTATTCCCGGTGACGCTTCCCGATGACGCAGCCGGGAATTCGGGCAGCAAGCGCGAGTCAATACTGCTTGTCAATATGCCGAACGGCAGAGCAGAAGCGGCGAGCGGTGCGTGTTAACATCGCCGCCAATCGCTACTCGAAGGGCTTGCGTATGCCTTCGCAGCGGACGCACAACCGTTTTCATTGGAGCACGCATGCAGACCGATCACGCCGGAAACAACGCAGCAAGAGAACTCGCTTCGTCGATCGGCACGCCGCTTTCTTCCCACGCCACGCGCGTCATGTTGCTGGGCGCGGGCGAACTGGGCAAGGAAGTGATCATCGCGTTGCAGCGGCTGGGCGTCGAAGTCATCGCGGTCGATCGATACGCGAATGCGCCGGGGCATCAGGTCGCGCATCGCGCGCATGTCATCGACATGACCGATCCCGCCGCCTTGCGCGCGCTCGTCGAAAAGGAGCGGCCGCATCTGATCGTGCCGGAGATCGAGGCCATCGCAACGGACGCGCTCGCTGAAATCGAAGCGGCGGGCACGGCGACCGTCATTCCGACGGCGCGCGCCACGCAACTCACGATGAACCGCGAAGGCATCCGCCGCCTTGCCGCAGAAACGCTCGGCCTGCCGACATCGCCGTATGCGTTCGCGCAATCGCTCGACGAGATGAAGGCCGCGATCGCGACTATCGGCTTTCCGTGCGTCGTGAAGCCGGTGATGTCGTCGTCGGGCAAGGGCCAGTCCGTGCTGCGGAGCGAGGCGGACATCGAGCCGGCCTGGAACCACGCGATGGCGGGCGGGCGTGTGAACCACGGGCGGGTGATCGTCGAGGGTTTCATCGACTTCGAATACGAAATCACGCAACTGACCGTGCGCGCCGCCGATCCCGTGAGCGGAGAGACGCAAACCTACTTCTGCGAGCCGATCGGGCACGTGCAGGTGGCGGGCGATTACGTCGAATCGTGGCAGCCTCAGGCAATGGCTCCTGCCGCACTGGAGAAAGCGCGCGACGTCGCGGCGAAGGTCACGACGGCGCTCGGCGGCCGCGGACTCTTCGGCGTCGAACTTTTCGTTCGCGGCGACGATGTCTGGTTCTCCGAAGTCAGCCCGCGCCCGCACGATACCGGCCTCGTGACGCTGGCGACGCAGCGCTTCTCCGAGTTCGAGCTGCATGCGCGAGCGATTCTCGGCTTGCCCGTCGATACGTCGCTGAGCGCGCCGGGCGCGTCGGCGGTCATTTATGGCGGCATCGACGAAGCGGGCATCGCGTTCGAAGGCGTGCGCGAGGCGCTGGCGGTGCCGGGCGCCGACTTGCGGCTCTTCGGCAAGCCCGAGAGCTTCGTGAAGCGCCGCATGGGTGTCGCGGTCGCGACGGGCGCCGACACCGGCCAAGCGCGCGAGCGGGCCAAGCTGGCGGCATCGAAGGTGCGGCCGGTTTCGACGAAGTGACGGCATCGTCCATCGTCATCGACGGGAGAAGAGGGTGAAACGCTTGGGGCTGGCCGCGCTCGTCGCGGCATGCGTGGGACTTTCGGGCTGCGGACTGGCAGCCGCGCCGTGCCGGATCGTATCGGCGGGGCTGAAAATCGTGCCGGTGGTCGGCCATGTCGCGGCTGCGCCGACCGACGCTTGTGCGGAAGTCATCGATCCATGATTCACATGAAGCGCTTTCTCACATTCACTATCGCCGGCATGGCCGCACACACCGCGCTCGCCATGCCGCTGACGGTTCCGCAGATTCAGGCCGAATCGACGCAAACCACGCGCTATGACTGCAAGGACGGCAAGACCGTGTCGGTGCAGTACACGAACACCCGCAATCGGCAGAGCTTCGCCGCGCTGACCGTCGACGGGCGCAAGCTGCTGTTCGTCAGCGTGATGGCGGGTTCGGGCGCGAGGTACGTTGCCGATCGCTTTGTCTGGTGGACCAAGGGTCCGCAGGCGAATCTGTACGACGATACCGCCGCGAAAGATTCGCCGCCGCTGCTTGCGGACTGCCAGGCCCGGGCGAAATGACACGGACGCGCCGCGAGGAAGGGCCGGAGCGCTTCCCGGGCCGGTGCTACAATGCACGGTTTCCCGGCAATGACCTGGCGGCTGCGATGGCGAGTAGATCGCGTGCAGCGCCCGGCCGGCAAGCAGCGGCAGAACGCCGTTTCGCCTGGTGCGCGGCAACGCGCGTCCGGTGTCGCGAGAGCGTCATCGAAGCGGTGTTCCATCGAAGGCGTTCGTCGTGCCGCAGCGAAGCGCAAGCTGCGACGCACCGGCCGGCCTGCAGATTGCAACGCGCGCACACCGGGCGCTGAACCTCTTGCACATTACGTCGCGGACCTTTTCGCGTCATCGAAACATTCACGCGTGACCGACCGGACCATCCCAACCGTCCGTTACGCGCGCCGCATCGAGCGGACCCTTTAGCGAAAGCCAATAAAGTCACCATGTCTGATTCCGTCGCCACGACCACGCCCACCGAACAAGCCAAGGCCGCGCTCACGTTCGACCAGTTCGGCCTGTCCGCCGACATCCTCCGGGCGGTGAGCGAATCCGGCTACACCACGCCCACGCCGATCCAGGCCGAAGCCATTCCCGTCGTCCTGGCGGGCCGCGACGTAATGGGCGCGGCTCAGACCGGCACCGGCAAGACCGCGAGCTTCTCGCTGCCGATCATCCAGCGCCTTTTGCCGATGGCGAACACGAGCGCATCGCCGGCGCGCCATCCGGTCCGCGCGCTGATGCTGACGCCGACTCGCGAACTCGCCGATCAGGTCGCCGCCAACGTGCAGACCTACTCGAAGCACACGCCGTTGCGCAGCACGGTCGTGTTCGGCGGCGTCGACATGAATCCGCAATCGGAGGCGTTGCGCCGCGGCGTCGAAATTCTGATCGCGACGCCGGGCCGGCTGCTCGATCACGTCCAGCAGAAGACGCTCAACCTCGGCCAGGTGCAGATGCTCGTGCTCGACGAGGCCGACCGCATGCTCGACATGGGCTTTCTGCCGGACCTGCAGCGCATCCTGAATCTGCTGCCGAAGGAACGTCAGACGCTGCTCTTCTCGGCGACGTTCTCGCCCGAAATCAAGAAACTCGCCGCGACGTATCTGCGCAACCCGCAGACGATCGAGGTCGCGCGCAGCAACTCGACCAACGCGAACGTGCGCCAGATCGTCTACGAGGTGCATGAGAGCGATAAATCCGGCGCGGTGGCGCAGATCATCCGTGAGCGCGAGCTCAAGCAGGTGATCGTGTTCTGCAACAGCAAGATCGGCGCGAGCCGGCTTGCGCGTGTGCTGGAGCGCGACGGCATCGTGGCGACCGCCATCCACGGCGACCGCACGCAGGGCGAACGCATGCAGGCGCTCGATGCCTTCAAGCGCGGCGAAATCGAGGCGCTCGTCGCCACCGATGTCGCGGCGCGCGGTCTCGACATCGCCGAGCTGCCGGCCGTGATCAACTTCGATCTGCCGTTCAACGCCGAAGACTATGTGCACCGCATCGGCCGCACGGGCCGCGCGGGCGCATCGGGCGATGCGCTGTCGCTCTGCAGCGCCAACGAGCGCAAGCAGCTTGCCGACATCGAGAAGCTCATCAAGCGTCCGCTCGAAGTGCAGACGCTGCATGTGACGGCGCCCGCTCGTCGCGACGGCGCACGGCGCGACGAGCGTCCGGCGCGCGGCGAGCGTACGGAGCATCGTCATGGCGCGCGGGAAGACGCGGGATCGCGCCGGCGCACTTCGCCGGGCTCAGGTTCGTACGACCGGCCGCGCGGGCGTCAGCAGCCCATCGACGAATTTTTCCTGAAGCCGTATGAGCCGTCGCCATCGGCGATGAAGCGGCAGGAAGAGACGCCTGAACCGGAGCGCAAGAGCACGTCCAAGCAGCCGCTCGCGGCGTTGCTGGGCGGGCTTGGCATGCCGCGAAAGACGTCCTGATCGAAGAAAAACGGCAGCTTCTTACAGCTGCCGTTTTTTTGCCTACCGCGCGAAGCGCCGCGCCCAATCGTCCGTCGCGGCGGCGTAGAAGCCATCGAGCGTGCGGGCCGGCGATGCATCGATGCCGAGATGCCGCGCCGCCTGCACGAGCGCGTCGAGCGGAGCGTCGCGGCTCAGCGGCGCCGCGCCGGTCTGCTTGCTAAGCTTTTCGCCAGCCTCGTTGGTGAGCACCGGCACGTGCAGATACGACGGCGTCGGCACGCCGAGGCATCGCTGTAAATAGATCTGACGCCCGGTCGAATCCAGCAGGTCCGCGCCGCGCACGATGTGCGTGATGCCCGCGTCGGCGTCATCGACGACGACAGCCAGTTGATACGCCCACAAGCCATCCGCGCGCTTCAGCGCGAAATCGCCGACTTCGGTCGCCAGATTCTGCGACTGCGGCCCCTGCCAGCGATCCACGAACACGATGCACGCCGCATCGCCGTCCGGCACGCGCAAACGCCACGCGCGCGCGGGCCGGCCGTTCAGGCCAGTGCGGCAGGTTCCCGGATACGCTAGGGTCGCGTGACGCGCGTGGGCATGCACTAGCGAATCCGCGATCTCGCGACGCGTGCAGCCGCACGGATAGATCAGGTCTTGCGCCTGCAACGCTTCGAACGCCTTCGCGTAGGCGGCATCGCGCCGGCTTTGCCAGACGGGCGGCTCGTCGGAACGCATGCCGAAAGCGCCGAGCGTCGCGAGGATATCGTCGGCGGCGCCGGGCACGGTGCGGGGCGCATCGACATCCTCGATTCGCACGATCCAGCTTCCGCCGTGCGCGCGTGCATCGAGATAACTCGCGAGGGCGCTCACGAGCGATCCCGCATGCAGCGGGCCGGTCGGCGAGGGCGCGAAGCGGCCGCGATAGGTCATGTACAGGCGGTTATGCCGCCTTCGCTTCGGGGTGGCAGGCCGGGCAAGCCTCGCCCGCCTTGTAATAGGGCGATTGCTGGTCCTCGACGCTCACGACCGCGCGGCACGCGAAACATTGCGCCGTCTCAGTCGGCTCGAGGTTCGGGTTCAGCGCCGTGCGGTAATCGAACACGAAGCAGTCGCCGTTGTAATGTGCGCCGCCCACTTCCTCGAAGTACTTCAGGATGCCGCCTTCGAGCTGATAGACATGCTCGATACCCACTTCCTTCATGTGAATCGCAGCCTTTTCGCAGCGAATGCCGCCGGTGCAGAACGAGACCACTGTCTTGCCTTCCAGATCGGCGCGGTTCTGCTCGATCACTTCGGGAAACTCGCTGAACTTCGCGATGCGATAGTCGAGCGCGTTGTCGAACGTGCCGACATCGACTTCGAACGCATTGCGCGTGTCGAGCATCACGACCGGGCGGCCCGCGTCGTCGTGGCCGCGGTCGAGCCAGGCCTTGAGCGTCGGGGCATCGACAGAAGGCGCGCGGCCCAGTTCGGGCCTGATCGCGGGCTTCTTCATCGTGATGATTTCGCGCTTGAGCCTGACCAGCATGCGGCGGAACGGCTGCGTGTCCGACAGGCTCTCCTTGAACTGCAAATCGGCGAAACGGCCGCCGAAGAGCGCGTCGGTCCGGATGTAGTCGATGAACTCGCGCACCTGCGCTACCGGCCCCGAAATGAACAGGTTGATGCCCTCCGGCGCCAGCAGGATCGTGCCCTTCAGGCCGAGCGCGTTGCAGCGTTCGGTGACGAGCGGCCGCCAGGCGGCGCCGTCCTCGATGGTGACGAATTTATAGGCGGAGAGATTCAGAATGTTCATGGTGAAAGACGGCGAAACGCGTAGAAACAAGACAGACGCGGCAGCGGGCAGCCGCGCGAAACCTCTATTATCCCGCAAACGGCGCGGTCGATTCGAGCGGGGCGTGCGCCGCCTGGCGCGAAGCCTTGCGCGTGCGCAAATTCGACCGCGCCGAGCCCCTCGTCCGTTCGGCTAACGCGGCCTGGCCGAGGGTTTTTGCGATGACCCGGATGTACAATGTCGGCCATGTCAGATCCCCGCTTCGTTCATCTCCGCGTCCACTCCGAATTCTCGATTGCCGACGGCATCGTGCGGCTGGACGACGTCGTTAAGGCCGCGTCGAAGGACGGTCAGGGCGCGCTCGCGCTCACCGATCTCGCCAACGCCTTTGGTCTCGTGCGCTTCTACAAGGAAGCGCGCGGCAAGGGCATCAAGCCGATCGCCGGCTGCGATGTCTGGATCACGAATCCCGACGATCGCGACAAGCCTTCGCGCCTGCTTTTGCTCGTGCGCGACAAGACCGGCTATCTGAATCTGTGCGAACTGCTGAGCCGCGCGTGGCTCACGAATCAGTATCGCGGCCGCGCGGAAGTGATGGTCGAATGGCTCGAAGAAGGGCTGGCCGAGGGACTGCTCGCGCTGTCGGGTGCGCAGGGCGGCGACATCGGTCTCGCGCTCGCGGCGGGCAACGAAGCGAGCGCCGAGCGCCACGCCGGGCGATGGGCGAAACTCTTTCCGAACGCGTTCTATATCGAACTGCAGCGCGCCGGCCAGCCGGGCGAACAGGCGTATATCCAGGAAGCCGTCGCGCTCGCGGCGAAGCTCGGCTTACCCGTGGTAGCAACGCATCCTCTGCAGTTCATGACCCCCGACGACTACACCGCGCACGAAGCGCGCGTCTGTATCTCGGAAGGCGACATTCTCGCGAATCCGCGCCGTCAGAAACGCTTCACGACGGACCAGTATTTCCGCACGCAGGACGAGATGTGCGCGCTGTTCGCGGATATCCCGTCGGCGCTCGCGAACACCGTCGAAATTGCGAAGCGCTGCAATCTCACGCTCGAACTCGGCAAGCCGAAGCTGCCGCTGTTCCCGACGCCCGATGGCATGTCGCTCGACGACTACCTCGTGCAGTTGTCGAAGGAAGGGCTGGAAGTGCGGCTCGCACAGCTTTATCCCGACGAAGGCGAGCGCGAAGCGCAGCGTGAGACGTATTACAAGCGGCTCGACTTCGAGTGCGGCACGATCATCAAGATGGGCTTCCCGGGCTACTTCCTGATCGTCGCCGACTTCATCATGTGGGCGAAGAACAACGGCGTGCCCGTGGGGCCCGGCCGCGGCTCGGGCGCGGGTTCGCTCGTCGCGTATGCGCTCGGCATTACGGACCTCGACCCGCTGCGCTACAACCTCCTGTTCGAGCGATTCCTGAACCCTGAACGCGTGTCGATGCCCGACTTCGACATCGACTTCTGTCAGGAAGGGCGTGACCGCGTCATTCAATACGTGAAAGGCAAGTACGGCGCGGACGCCGTCTCGCAGATCGCGACCTTCGGCACGATGGCCGCGAAGGCGGCAGTGCGCGACATCGGCCGCGTGCTCGATCTCGGCTACATGTTCACGGACGGCATCGCCAAGCTGATTCCGTTCAAGCCGGGCAAGCACGTGACCATCGCGGATGCGATGAAGGAAGAGCCGACGCTGCAGGAGCGCTTCGATTCCGAAGACGAAGTGCATCAGCTGCTCGAACTCGCGCAGCGCGTGGAAGGGCTGACGCGCAACGTCGGCATGCACGCGGGCGGCGTGCTGATCGCGCCGGGCAAGCTCACGGATTTCTGCCCGCTCTATACGCAGGGCGAGGACGGCGGCGTCGTCAGCCAGTACGACAAGGACGACGTGGAAGCCGTCGGCCTCGTCAAGTTCGACTTTCTGGGCCTGACCACGCTCACGATTGTGGACTGGGCTGAACGTTACATTCGCCGGCTCGATCCGTCGAAGAAGGACTGGAGCCTCGCGCAGGTGCCGCTGGACGATCCCGCTTCGTTCACGATCCTCAAGAAGGCGAACACCGTCGCCGTGTTCCAGCTGGAAAGCCGCGGCATGCAGGGCATGCTGAAGGACGCGCAGCCGGACCGCTTCGAGGACATCATCGCGCTGGTGGCGCTGTATCGTCCGGGCCCGATGGACCTGATACCGAGCTTCTGCGCGCGCAAGCACGGGCGCGAGATCGTCGAGTATCCGGACCCGCGCGTCGAACCTGTTCTGCAAGAGACCTACGGCATCATGGTCTATCAGGAGCAGGTGATGCAGATGGCGCAGATCATCGGCGGATACTCGCTCGGCGGCGCGGACTTGCTGCGTCGCGCGATGGGCAAGAAGAAGCCGGAGGAGATGGCGCAGCATCGCGAACTGTTTGCCGAGGGCGCGGCGAAGAACGGTCTGTCGCGCGCGAAGTCCGACGAAATCTTCGATTTGATGGAGAAGTTCGCGGGCTACGGCTTCAACAAGTCGCACGCGGCGGCGTATGCGCTGCTCGCGTACTACACGGCGTGGCTCAAGGCGCATCATCCGGCGGAATTCATGGCGGCCAACATGTCGCTCGCCATGGACGACACCGACAAGGTGAAGATCCTCTTCGAGGATTGCATCGGCAACGGCATGGCCGTGCTGCCGCCGGACATCAACCGTTCGGCGTATCGCTTCGAGCCGGTCGCCGAAGCCGACGGCAAGCGTTCGAGAACCATCCGCTACGGTCTCGGCGCGGTGAAGGGCAGCGGCCAGAACGCTATCGAAGAAATCCTGCGCGCACGCGAAGACGGTCCGTTCGTCGATCTCTTCGATTTCTGCGAGCGCATCGACCGCCGCGTCGTGAATCGCCGGACCGTGGAGGCGCTGATTCGCGCCGGCGCGTTCGACACCGTCCACGCGAATCGCGCGCAATTGCTCGCGTCCGTGCCGATGGCGATGGAAGCCGCCGATCAGGCCGCCGCCAACGCGATGCAGGCCGGCCTGTTCGACATGGGCGACGCGCCGCTCGCGAAGCACGAATACGTCGATGAACCCGCGTGGTCGGACAAGAAGCGTCTGCAGGAAGAGAAGACGGCGCTCGGTTTCTACCTTTCCGGCCATCTTTTCGATGCGTACAAGGGCGAAGTGCGGCGCTTCGTGCGTCAGAAGATCGGCGAACTGAAGGAAGGGCGCGACAAGCTGGTGGCGGGCGTCATTTCTTCGTTGCGCACCCAGATGACCCAGCGCGGCAAGATGCTGATCGTCAATCTCGACGATGGCACCGGCCAGTGCGAAGTGACCGTGTTCAACGAGCAGTTCGAAGCGAACAAGGCGCTGTTCAAGGAAGATGAACTGCTCGTCGTGCAAGGCCAGGCGCGCAACGATGCGTTCACGGGCGGCATTCGCTTTACCGTCGATACCGCGATGGACCTCGAACGCGCCCGCAGCCGCTATGCGCAGTCGGTGAAGGTCGAGATGAACGGCAACGCCGATGCGCTGCGTCTCAAGCGCGTGCTGGAAGCGCATACGGCGGGGGCGGAGGCGCCTGCGGCTCCGGTCGCGGCGCCGTCGCGCGAGAACGGGCGCTCGCGTCAACAGGCGCCGATTCCGAACGGGCTGAACGTGAGCATCGTGTATCGCAGCGAGCACGCCGAAGGCGAAGTGCGGCTCGGCGATGCCTGGCGCGTGAAACCGACCGACGAACTCATCACCGCGTTGCGCGGGGAGTTCGCGGGGAGTGAGATCGAGATCGTTTATTGATTGGCCGCTTCGTTCAGGCGCGCGAGCTTGACGAAGCGGTAATACACGGTCTGCGCGTTGAAGACGGCGATCATGAAGCCCGCTCGACCGTCCAGGAAACCGCGCCGCAGCACGTAAGTCCTGACGAACGCCCAGAGTCCGCGCGTGATCGCAATGCCGAGACTTCCCCGCTTGCCCGCGGCATGGCGCTGCAATGCGCCGGCCGTCGAGTAAGCGTCGAGCTTGCGCAACACCGTTTCGAAGTCTTCGTAAGAGTAGTGCAACAGTTTGCCTTCGAGCCGCGCGACGGGCGTTCCGCTCTGCACGACGAGGCGCTCATGCACGAGATCATCCGAAAAGCGCGCGCAGCCCCGTTTGAAGAGGCGCGGAATCCAGTCGGGATACCAGCCGCTGTGCCTGATCCACTGGCCGCAGAAACTCGATAACCGGTCCACTGCATACACATCGGCGCGCGGATTGTCCATCGTGGCCCGGATGGACGCAGCCAGTTCCGGCGTCACGACTTCGTCGGCGTCGATCGACAGCACCCAGTCCGTCGACAGCGCATCGAGCGCGCGATTCTTCTGCGGCCCGAAGCCCGGCCACTCGCGCCTGATCAACACCCGCGCGCCGTGCGCCTTGGCGATATCTACCGTTGCATCGGTGCTGCCGCCGTCGATCACGACGATATCGTCGGCGAAGGAAACGGAGTCGAGGCATTGCGCGAGCCGTGCAGCCGCGTTGTACGTAATGATGGCGATGCCGAGGCTGGCGTGCGTCATGAATTGAAGCCGAGTGGACCGTGGCGCGTATTTTAAGACCATCGGTCGAGATTTACGTTTGCGCCGGGATGAGTCGCGGGTAGCCAACGGTTTACAATGGCGGATTGTTGTGGCGCGGGGCCATGCCGCCCGGCGCGGTTCTTCGCCCGGCTGGCGGCGCGCGCGCCGGGACAACGCAACGGCAGAGGATCATTTGAGCGAGAAGCAGACACTAAGAAAGACCATCGGCGAGGGCGAGAACTCATCGTCCACTGCCGTCATGCGGCGGCTCTGGCCGTATCTGCGGCCGCTCATGGGCTTCGTGCTCCTCGGTCTCCTCGCGATGGGCTTCGTCGCCGCGAGCGAGGCCGGCATCCCGATGCTGCTCAAGCCGCTGCTCGATCATGGTTTCGGCACGAAGAGCAGCGACAAGGCGAGGTGGATCGTGCCCGTCGCGGTCATCGGCCTCGCGCTGGTGCGCGGCACCGCGCAGTATGCCGCCGGCTACTTTCTTTCGTATGTATCGAACAAGATCCTGCTGCAGTTACGCCTGCAGATGTTCGACCGCATGATCCACACGAGCGCCGGCTTTTTTCAGCGTGAGACGGCGAGCACGGTCATCAACGCGATCGTCTTCGAGGTCAACCAGATCCTGCAGGTGTTGTCCGGCGTCGTCGTGACGCTGGTGCGCGATTCGCTGACCGTCGTGTTTCTGCTCGGCTACCTGTTCATTCTCAACTGGCGTCTTACGCTGATCGTCGCGGTCATTTTGCCGGCCATCGGCTGGCTCGTTTCGAAGATCAACCGGCGCTTGCGGCGGCTGAATCGCGAGCATCAGATGTTGACCAACGAGCTGTCGTATATCGTCGAAGAGACGGTCGGCGGCTACAAGGTCGTGAAGGTGCACAACGGCGAGCCGTATGAGATGGGGCGCTTCTCCGAGATGAGCGGCCGCTTGCGCGGCTACGCGATGCGCATGCAGGTGTCCGGCGGCCTCGCGCAGCCGCTGACGCAGTTTCTTGCTTCGATCGCGCTCGCCGTCGTCATCACGATTGCGGTGCTGCAATCCGCGAGCGACCAGACGACGGTCGGCGGCTTCGTCGCATTCGTCACGTCGATGCTGCTCGTCATCTCGCCGCTCAAACATCTGATCGACGTGAACCAGCCGCTGCAGCGCGGCGTGACGGCGGCCGAACTGATATTCGGTCTCATCGATGAACCGCCGGAGCCGGCTGGCGGCGGGCGCCCGCTTCCACGCGCGGAAGGCCGCATCGAGTTCCGGAACGTGTCGTTCAGTTACGGCACGCAGGAACGCGCCACGCTCGACGACGTCTCGTTCAAGGTCGCGCCGGGCGAAATGGTGGCGCTCGCGGGGCCGTCCGGAAGCGGCAAGACCACGCTCGTCAACCTGCTGCCGCGCTTCTTCGATCCGGCCGGCGGCCAGGTGCTCGTCGACGGCGCCCCGATCACCGAATACGCGCTGCATGATCTGCGCGCACAGATCGCGATGGTCAGCCAGGACGTCGTCCTCTTCAACGATACGATCGCTGCCAACGTTGCATACGGCACCGTTCCGGACCGCGATCGCGTGCTGGCGGCGCTGGCCGCAGCCAACCTCTCCGATGTCATCGGCTCGCTGCCCGATGGCATAGATACCTTGATCGGCGGCAACGGTATGCGCTTGTCGGGCGGGCAACGTCAACGGCTCGCCATCGCGCGCGCCATCTATAAGGACGCCCCGATCCTGATCCTCGACGAAGCGACGTCGGCGCTCGACTCCGAGTCCGAGCGGCACGTGCAGTCCGCGCTCGAAACGCTGATGAAGGGCCGCACGACGCTCGTCATCGCGCACCGGCTGTCGACGATCGAGCGCGCTGACCGCATCCTCGTGCTGGAAGCGGGCAAGATCGCGGAGCAGGGCAGTCATGCGGAACTGCTGCGGCTCGGCGGCCTGTATGCCCATCTGCATCGCATTCAGTATCAGCAACAGGCGGCGTAACGCCGTTCTGCTGCGTTCCATTCCACAACTCGCCTTTGTCGAACGAGCAGTTTCCAACATGCAAGCGATCGCAGAATGAAGCGAGTTTTGATAGTCAAGGTCAGTTCGTTGGGCGATGTGATCCAGGCACAGGCGGTCGTCGGTGATCTGCATCGCGCGTTTCCGGGGCTGAAGGTCGACTGGGCGACCGACGAGAATTTCGCCGACATACCGCGCTGGAATGCGGGCGTCGCGCGGGTGCTGTGTGCGCCGCTGCGCCGCTTCAAGAAGGCGCGCAACCTCGGGGATCTCAAGGCGATCTGGGCGTCGATTGCCGATTTGCGGCGCGAACGCTACGACGCCGTCTTCGACCTGCACGGCGTCTACAAGAGCGCGATCATCTCGTTTCTAGCCCGTTCGAAGCGCCGTTTCGGTTACGCAAACGTCAATCTGGGCGAGCGCGGCGCTGCGTTTGCTTATACGCATCGGTTCGCGCCTCGTCATGATGCGAACGCGTGGCGAGGCATGCGCCAGACGCTGGCGGACACGCTCGGCTATGCGATCGACGCCGCTCCGCCCAGCGTCTTTGTCATTCCGAGGCCCGCCGCGCCGCTGCCCGCGACGAAAGACGTACCGTTCGCCTTGCTCTTTCACGCGACCTCCAAGGCAGAAAAGAAGTGGCCCATCGACAAGTGGATTGCGGTGGCGCAGTCGCTCGTCGCGCGGGGCATAACGCCGCTTCTGCCGTGGGGTTCCGATGCCGAGCGCCGCGACGCCGAAGCGATTGCGCAAGACGTCGCCGGCGCGCGGGTGCTGCCGAAACTGAGCATCGAGGAGATGGCGCAGCACATCGCGCTGGCCGCGCTCGTTGTCGGAACGGATACCGGCCTCGTGCATCTGGCGAGCGAACTGCGCCGGCCGACGGTGATGATTTTTAGCGCGACCTCGCGGCCGCATTTTGGTGTAGATGTCCCCGGCTTATGTGTCTCGATCGGCGATGAAGGCGCTCCGCCGTCCGTTGAACAGACGCTTGCAGCCATTGATTCTGTAGTTGAGCGTTCTTGAAGATACTTCTTACTAATTTCCACGATGGCCGCGGTGGCGGCCACGACACATATATCGTCGCGATTGCACGGACTCTGTCCGTGAGACATCAGGTGTTTATAGCAGCACCCGGCTCGAGCCGGCTGTTCGACCATGCCCGCGCGCTGCCGGGCGTGACCGCCGTGCCGATGAGTTTTCCCGCCAAGATCAAGGACTTCCCGCGAATGCGCGCCGCCTGGCGCACATTGCGCACGTTGATCGAACGCGAGCGCTTCGACGTCATCCACGCGAACGGCTCGCCGGATCACCGTTTGTTGCTGCTCGTCATGTTGTGGTGGAAGAAACCCCGGCCCGGGATCGTTTTTACGAAGCACAACTCAATTGCCATCAAGCGCGACTTCCTGACCCGGCTCCGGGCGACGCTCGCTACCGACGAAGTCATCGCGGTGGCCGATTCGACTGCGGAACTCGTGCGCGGGTCGGTTTATGGACACTGTCCGCTCACGGTAGTGAAGAACGGCGTTGACCTTGCCAAATTCGCGCCGCGCGATACAGCCGTTGCCGCCGTGAAGCGTGAGAGGATGCTGGGAAAGGAGGGCGCCAAACGTCTGGTTATCGGCACCATTAGCGGGTTCGATTCGTATAAAGGGACCATGGACATGATCGCGGCGGTGGCCGCGCTTCCCGCGGACTTGCGCGCGCTGGTGTTGGTGGTCGTAGTGGGCACCGAGCCGAACGACGAGCAGAAGCAAAGCATCGATTCGCTCCGCATGCGGGATCATGTACATGTTGCGGGATTCGTGGAGAATGTGGCGGACTACATCGCCACGTTCGACGTGGGCTTCGTGCTGTCGTTCGCAGTGGAAACGGTGTCCTTCGCGTGCCGCGAGATGATGGCGATGGCCAAGCCCGTCATCGTGACTTCCTACGCCGGGCTGCCCGAGAACGTCGATGACGGCGAGAACGGCTGGATCGTCGAGCCGCGCGACGTCGAGGCCCTGAGCGCGACGCTACGATCGATCATCGCGGCTCGCAGCCAGTTGCCGGCGATTGGGACGCGCGCGTACGGCAAGGCAATAAGCGAGTTCTCGGACGAGCGCTTCATCGATGCGACCGAGGCGGTTTATCGGCGTGTCGCGCCTGCCTTTACCGCGCAAGCGCCGTTCATCGTGAATTCGATCGTCACGCGTTTATCAACTTCCAGCTGGGATGCCTAACGCAGTGCTTAAGCCGACCATCCACCTCATCAACGGATTCATGAATGAGAACGGCGGCAGCGAGCAGGAAGCCCTGCATCTCGCCCGCCTGTTGCGCGATCGCAGCGATCTCACGTTGTGGTCGCCGTCGGCACGGTGTTCGCCGGAGCTTGCGCGCCGCCATGGCATTCGGCGAATCGGACTCGGCGCGGGGCATCGTCCAAATGGCGGGACGTTCGTATTCGTCGGCTCGCACTGGCGCAACAAGCTGTGGCCGTATCTCACCCGCGCGCCACAGCGCCTGATCTACGTGTTCAACACGTTCCATCCGAAGATCCTCTCGCTGACCGCGACACATCCGTCGATGCTGCGCTGGCCGCGCACGGAATACGTGTTCATCTCCGAGTTCCAGCGAAAGCTGCTGGGCGTCGACGGCGAAGTGCAGCCGTCGCCCATCGACATCGTGCAGTTCTCACCCGCCCCGCAACAGCGTCCAACTGATGGGCGTCCGGTCGTCGGGCGCCTGAGCCGCGACACGCTGGACAAGCACGATCTCGACGACATCGCGCTTTACCGGGCCTGGGCCGGCGAGGGCGCCGAGATACGACTGCAGGGCGCGACCGCTTTGCGCGCGGCGACCGGCGAAGCGCTGGCGAATGCTCCGGCCATTCATATCCTGCCCGAAGGCGCGTTGCCCGCAGTGAGGTTCCTGCAGAGCCTCGATGTCTTTTATTATCGGACCGGCGCGCATGTCGAGACGTTCGGGCGGGTCGTGCTCGAAGCGATGGCGTGCGCACTGCCCGTCGTATGTCACCGGCGCGGAGGCTATGCCGAATGGATTCGCCATGGCGAGAACGGCTTTCTGTTCGATACCACCGACGAAGCGCGCGGTCTCGTCAGCACGCTGCTGAACGATCGCGCGTTGCGTGAAGCGGTCGGAAAGCAAGCTCGACGCACGGTGGAAGCCATCTATTCGGACGAGGCCCTGCGAAGCCGGGCTGATTTTTATCTGCGTGGCGCGAGATGAAGGTTCGGGGTACCGGAAACAAATAATGCAAGTCACATATAACTCGAAACTGGGCCGCTCGGGTAGCGAGTCTTACCAGCTGGTCGCGGCGAAATGGTTCGCCATCCTGACGCTTTGCCTCGTGCCCATTTCGACGGCAGGCGTGAACGTCGGCTCCGCGGTATTCGCGGTGCTTGCGCTGATATCGCCTGAAGTATGGCGGCGTGCGCGTACTTTGCGCGCCCGGTCGCCCGCGGCATTGGCTGCGCTGGTGCTGTTCATCGCGCTCGCATTGAGTCTCGCGTACACGTCGCCGGGCATGAACGAGGCGGTCGACTTCCTGATGAAGTACAGGAAGCTGCTGTTCATCCCGCTGCTTTATCTCGTCTTTGCCGACGATAAGTCCACGGCATGGGCCAGCGTCGCCGTGTGGGGCCTTTTCGCGTCGCTCGTGCTGACGATGATCCTGACCTACACGAACTACCTGGGCTGGACGGCGGTCGGGCCGGTGCACGGCACGGACGCGATGACGCGGCCGTGGGTCTTCAAGGACCATATCTCCGGCGGCCTGATGATGGCGTTTCTCGTCTGCCTCGCGGCATCGCTGGCGAAGTCGGCGAAGCACGCGGTCGCGAGCAAGGCGCTGTATCTCGTTGCGGTGCTGGCGATGATCAACGTCCTGTTCGTGCTTCAAGGGCGCACGGGGCAAGTGGTGGCGATCGCGTACATCGCCATCTATCTCGTGATGCACGCAGCGCAGTTCCGCCGATACGACAAGCGCACGCGCTGGATTGCGGGCGTCGGAGCGATCATCGTCTGCCTGTGCGTCGGTGCCTTCGTGATGTACGGCAAGGATTCGCGCCTCGCCGACACTGCCCAGGAAATCACCCAGTTCGAAACGCAGAACAAGAACACGTCGATGGGCGTGCGTATCGAGTTTTACCGCCGCAGCCTCGCGTTGATCGCGGAGCGTCCCATAGCTGGCTTCGGCGTGGGCAGCGTGCGCACGCAGTTCGAGCGGCTTGCGAGCATGCAGACGGGCGGGCGCGCGGCCATGGCCGGCAATCCGCACAACGAGTTCTTCCTGATGGGCGTACAGCTCGGGCTGATCGGCGTCGCGCTCTTCGTATGGTTTCTGGTCGCGGTGGCGCGTGCGAGTCAACGCCTCGTCGAGCCTGCGCGGAGTATCGCGCAGGGTTATCTCTTTGCGTTCGTGCTCGGTTGTCTCGCGAACTCGTTGCTGCTGAACTTCACCGAGGGCAACCTGTTCGTGTTTCTTATCGGGATATTGATCAGCGCCGCGCCCAAGGAGGGCGGGGAAACGCGGGCAGTTTAGACGGGTGATGCGGGGCAGTCTTCACATCAACACGATGTCATACTGCTCCTGGCTCAGATTCGACTCCACCTGCAGCGAAACCGGCTTCCCGATGAAGTCCATCAGCATCGCCAGATGCTGGGACTCTTCTTCGAGAAACAGATCGATGACCTGCTGCGACGCCACCACCCGAAACTCGCGCGGATTGAATTGCCGCGATTCGCGCATGATTTCGCGCAGCACGTCATAACACACGGTCCGGGGCGTTTTCACCTGCCCCTTGCCCTCACACGTCGGGCACGGCTCGCACAGCACATGCGCCAGCGACTCCCGGGTGCGCTTGCGCGTCATCTCAACCAGCCCGAGCTGTGAAAACCCGTTGACGGTCACGCGCGTCCGGTCCCGCGACAACGCCTTCTTCAACTCGCCCAAGACCTGATCGCGATGCTCGACATTCTCCATGTCGATGAAATCGATGATGATGATCCCGCCGAGATTGCGCAACCGCAGTTGCCGCGCGATCGTATGCGCCGCTTCGAGGTTGGTCTTGAAGATCGTGTCATCGAAGTTGCGCGCGCCGACATAGCCGCCCGTGTTCACGTCGATGGTCGTCATCGCCTCGGTCTGGTCGATCATCAGATAGCCACCCGACTTCAGATCGACGCGCCGCGACAGCGCCCGCAAAATCTCCGCCTCGATGTTGTACAGATCGAAGAGCGGCCGCTCGCCCGTGTAGTGATGCAGCCGCGACGCCACCGCCGGTGTGAACTCCGCCGCAAAATCCGCGAGCATCTGATAAGTCTCGCGTGAATCCACCTGAATGCGCGTCGTCTCGTCGTTGACGAAGTCGCGCAGCACGCGTTGCGCGAGATTCAAATCCTGATAGAGCAGCGTCGTCGCCGGCACGCGCTGAGCCTGCGTCACGATGGTCGCCCAGGTCTTGCGCAGGTAGGCGACATCGGCGGCCAGCTCTTCGCTCGACGCGTCTTCGGCAATCGTGCGCACGATATAGCCGCCTTTCTCGTCGGCGGGCAGCACGGCGGTCAGGCGCGCGCGCACGGCCTCGCGATCCGCCTCGCTTTCGATCTTCTGCGAGATGCCGATATGCGGCTCCTGCGGCAGATACACGAGCGTGCGTCCGGCAATGCTCACCTGCGTCGAAAGCCGCGCGCCCTTCGTGCCGATCGGGTCCTTCACGACCTGCACCATGAGCGCCTGTCCTTCGAACACGATCTTTTCGATCGGCACGTGCGTACCCGATCCATGCGGCTCGCCCGCGATGCGCGGATGCCAGATATCGGCGACATGAAGAAACGCCGCGCGCTCGAGACCGATATCGATGAACGCCGATTGCATGCCCGGCAACACCCGCACGACCTTGCCGAGATACACATTGCCGACGCGCCCGCGAGACAGCGTGCGCTCCACGTGAAGTTCCTGAACGGCGCCTTGCTGAACCAGTGCGACGCGGGTTTCTTGCGGTGTGACGTTGATCAGGATTTCTTCGTTCATGGCCTGTTTAGAATTCGACGCGCGCCACGCGCAAGAGTGCTGCGGTTTCGAAAAGGGGCAAACCCATGATACCTGAATAGGACCCGTCGATTCGCTCGATGAACTCCGCCGCGCGGCCCTGTATGCCATACGCGCCGGCCTTGCCGAGCGGCTCGCCAGTGGCGGCATAGCGTTGCAGCGCAGCACGTTCGACAGGCGCGAAGCGCACCATCGAACGCGACAAGACCGGCTCGAGCAACGCGCCTTGCGCATCTACGACGGCGATCGCGGTCAGCACTTCATGCTCGCGTCCGGCGAGACGCTCGAGCATCGCGACGGCGTCGTCTTCATGCAAGGGCTTGCCGAGAATGTGGCCGTCGATGGTCACGGTCGTATCGGCGACGAGAATCGGTGCGGCTGCATGCTTGCCTGCAAGCAGGCGATCACGCGCAGCATGTGCCTTGAGCGCACAGACGCGCACGACGTACGCATCGGCGGATTCACCATGCAGTTCGGCTTCGAGCGCTTCGGCGTCTTCATCGGGGCGCGGCAGCAGCAGTTCATAACGAACGCCGAGTTGCTTCAGCAACTCTTGTCGACGCGGGCTTTGCGAGGCGAGATAGACGTAGGGATAGACGTTGGATTGAGCGGACATCGGATAGTTGGAAGTTCGAAGCGCGCGGCCTTCGGCGTCCAACTAATGGGAAGGCTCACGCGCGGTGATAAGGATGATTCTGCGTGATGCTCCACGCCCGGTAAAGCTGTTCGGCGAGCAGCACGCGCACCATTCCGTGCGGCAGCGTCAGACTCGACACGCGCAGCATGATTTCCGCGCGAGCCTTCACTTCGGGCGCAAGCCCATCCGCGCCGCCGATCACGAAGGCGACATCGCGCCCGTCCTGCTGCCAGCCGGGCAGGGCGTTGGCGAGTTGCATCGTGGTCCAGTCGCGGCCGCGTTCGTCGAGGGCGACGACGCGCGCGTTCTTCGGCAAGGCGGCTTCGATACGCTGCTTCTCCGCAGCCATCACGCTCTCTGCGTTGCGTCCCGACGATCGCTGCTCGGGCTTGATCTCCTTCAGCTCGATGCGCAACTCGGGCGGCATGCGCTTCGCGTATTCGTCGAAGCCATTCGTGATCCAGTCGGGCATCTTGTGTCCGACGGCAAGGATGACCAGCTTCATGAAGACGCTTTTTATGCCTGCTTGCGCGTGGTCTTGCGAGCGGGGCGTTTGACTGCCGGTGCGTCGTCCTGATCTTCGTCCTCGTCTTCGTCCGCATCGGCGGTGACGCGTGCGCCGCCGAACATGCTCGGCTTTTGCAGCTTCACGCGCACGGGCTTGTCGCCCCAGACTTCCTCGAGGTTGTAGTACTGGCGCAGCGCCGGCTGGAGAATGTGTACGACCGCGTCGCCGCAATCGACTAGCACCCATTCGCCGATGTCTTCGCCTTCCGTGCTGATGATGTCGCCACCCGCTTCCTTGACCTTTTCGCGCACGCTGTTGGCGAGCGCCTTGGTCTGCCGGTTCGACGTCCCGCTCGCCACGACCACGCGGTCGAACAGCGACGTCAGGTGGGTCGTGTTGAACACCTTGATGTCTTGCGCCTTGACGTCTTCGAGACCGTCGATGATCGCGCGTTGAAGCTTTTGAAGTTCCATAATTACCGTTGGTACAGGTGATGTTGAACAATATAGTCCCATACGGCGGATGGGACCTGGGCGCGCGCGTCACTGACGCTTGCGCCCGCCGTTGTGTTTGCCGCTTGACGAATCGCCGTCGCGGATACGTCGATCATGAGCGTCTCGTCGATCAGCACGTGCCCATGCGCGCAGTTGCGCAAGACTTCGGGCGACGCCCGCCGTGCGGTCACCTCGGCGGCGACTTCGGCGGGTAACGTGCCGATATCGAAGCCCGGCCGGGTTTCGACGCACACGTGCGCGAGATCGAAGAGCCGCTTCCAGTCGTGCCACGAATCCAGCTTGACGAGCTGGTCGGCGCCGATCAGCAGCGCCAGTGAAGCCTTCGCGCCTTCGCGCTCGCGCCAGTGAGCGAGCGTATCGACCGTGTAGGTGGCGCCTTCGCGCTCGATTTCCTCGGTCGCGACGGTGACTGTTACGCCGTGCATATCGAGCGATGCCGCCGCCGCACGCGTCATCGCCAGCCGATGATGCGGCGCCGACACCCCTGCCTTCTGCCACGGCTGCCCCGCCGGCAGCAGCACCAGTTCGGTCAGTTGCAGCAAGTCCGCGAAGCGCCGCGCGAGTGCGAGATGACCGGTGTGAATAGGATCGAACGTGCCGCCCAGCAAGCCGATGCGCTTCGCGCACCGAGCGTTCGCGCCGTCGAGATTCGAAGCCCCGGTCACAGCCATTCCCTGCGCACCAGAAAATCGCGGTAGAGCCGCGCTTCGGGCGTGCCGGGTTCCGGTTGCCAGTCATAGCGCCAGTTCGCGACGGGCGGCATCGACATGAGAATGGACTCGGTGCGTCCGCCGCTTTGCAGCCCGAAATGCGTGCCGCGGTCGAAAACGAGATTGAACTCGACATAGCGGCCGCGCCGGTACGCCTGGAACTCGCGCTCGCGCTCGGTCCACCGCGTGTCGCGGCGGCGCTCGATGATCGGCAGATACGCTTTGAGGAACGCATCGCCGACGCTTCGCATCATCGCGAACGAGCGCTCGAAGCCGGGTTCCGAGAAGTCATCGAAAAAGATTCCGCCGATGCCGCGCGCTTCGTTTCGGTGCTTCAAATAAAAATACTCGTCGCACCACGTCTTGAAACGGGGATACAGATCCGCGCCGAACGGTTGCAGCGCATCCCGGCATACGCGATGAAAATGCACCGCGTCTTCTTCGTAGCCGTAGATCGGCGTGAGATCCATGCCGCCGCCGAACCAGAAAACCGGCGTTTCGCCGTCCTTCAGCGCCGTCAGCATGCGCACGTTCATGTGCACGGTCGGGCAGTGCGGATTGCGCGGATGCAGCACGAGCGACACGCCCATCGCCTCGAAGCCGCGTCCCGCAAGTTGCGGACGCGCCGCGCTCGCCGACGGCGGCAGCGCGTCGCCCTGCACATCCGAAAAACCGATGCCGCCGCGCTCGAAAAACCCGCCGCCCTCGAGAATGCGCGTCACGCCGCCGCCGCGCAGATGCGCGCCGGGCTCGCGGGACCAGGCGTCGGTGGCGAACTGCGTACCGTCGAACGCGCCGAGCGCATCGGCGATGGAAGCCTGAAGGCCCGTCAGATACTCACGCACAGCCGTAATGTCGGGCGATGCGTCCTGTCGTGCCTGGTTGTCCGCGCTGCGGTTCGGTTCACTCATCGATCGATGCACTGCGCCAGCCGGCTGGCGCGTAGGTAAGAGATGCGCTTAAAAACACTGCCGGACACGAGGTCCGGCAGCACGGTGTCGCGTTGAGTTGCGAACGCCTGTCAGCCGTGGCGGTCGGCCTGCTTGCGATTGAGCGCGCGATAGCCGATGTCGCGGCGGTACTGCATGCCATCGAACGAGATCTGATTGACTGTATCGTAGACCACGGATTGCGCGCCGCGCACGGAATCCGCCAGGCCCACGACGCACAGCACCCGGCCGCCGGACGTCGTCAACTTGCCGTCAGCGAGCGTCGTGCCCGCGTGGAACGTCACGGCGTTGTCCGTTTCGGCCGGAATGCCGTTGATGCGGTCGCCGTTGCGCGGCGTGTCCGGATAGTTGTACGCGGCCAGCACGACGCCCAGCGCGGTGCGGCGGTCCCAGTCGAGCTCCGCGCCGTCGAGCTTGCCGTCGATGGCCATTTCCACGACCTTCGAGAAATCGCCCTTCAGGCGCGCCATGATCGGCTGCGTTTCCGGGTCGCCCATTCGGCAGTTGAATTCGAGCGTTTTCGGATTGCCGTTCGCGTCGATCATCAGGCCGGCGTACAGGAAACCGGTATAGCGGATGCCTTCGTTTTCCATGCCGCGCACCGTCGGCAAGATGATTTCGCGCATCACGCGGGCGTGCAGCTGCGGCGTGACGATCGGCGCGGGCGAATACGCGCCCATGCCGCCCGTGTTCGGGCCCTTGTCGCCGTCGAGCAGGCGCTTGTGGTCCTGGCTGGAGGCGAGCGCCAGCACGTGCTTGCCGTCCACCATGACGATGAAGCTCGCTTCCTCGCCGGTCAGGAATTCCTCGATCACGACGCGCGCGCCCGCATCGCCGAACTGGTTGTCGGCGAGCATCGAATCGACGGCGGCGTGTGCTTCTTCCGCGTTCGTCGCGACGACCACGCCCTTGCCGGCAGCGAGACCGTCCGCCTTCACGACGATCGGCGCGCCTTTTGCGTCGATGTAGGCGTGCGCGGCGGCGGCGTCGGTGAACGTTTCGTATTCGGCGGTCGGGATGTTGTGGCGTTTCATGAACGCCTTCGCGAAGTCCTTGGAGCTTTCAAGTTGCGCGGCTTCCTTGGTCGGGCCGAAGATCTTGAGCCCGCGCGAGCGGAACAGATTGACGATGCCCGCCGCGAGCGGCGCTTCCGGACCGACGACCGTCAGCGAGATGTGCTCTTTCTCGGCGAAATCGGCGAGCGCCGCCGGGTCGGTGATGTCGAGGTTGCGCAGGCGCTCGTCCTGCGCGGTGCCGCCGTTGCCGGGCGCCACATAGACCATCTGCACGCGCGGCGACTGTGCGAGCTTCCATGCCAGCGCATGTTCGCGACCGCCGGAACCGACGACGAGTAACTTCATTTGAATCCCCGAAAAACTGGTGTTAAAGCAGTGGCGGCGCACCGGACGGCGCGCAAGGCGCGCGGGCGCGGACAAGACACGGCAAAACGAAGGCGGCTCGCGCGGACATCGGCTGCGTCACGCGCCTTCCCAAGCGTCGAGTCAAGCGAAAGGCGTTCCCAATATGCCTGCCATCGCGGGCAGGCGGCCGCGGCGCGCGATCACGCGTCGTTGATCGCGGCGTTGGTATAGACTTCCTGCACGTCGTCGAGATTTTCGAGCGCGTCGAGCAGTTTTTGCATCTTCACCGCGTCGTCGCCGCTGAATTCGACTTCGGTCTGCGGTTTCATCGTCACTTCGGCGAGTTCGGCCTTGAAGCCCGCGGCTTCCAGCGCGTCCTTCACCTTCTGGAAATCGTTCGCCGGGCAGATCACTTCGATGCTGCCGTCTTCGTTCGTCACGACGTCGTCGGCTCCGGCTTCGAGCGCCGCGTCCATCAGCGTGTCCTCGGACGTGCCCGGCGCGAACAGGAACTGGCCGACGTGATCGAACATGAACGACACCGAGCCGTCCGTGCCCATGTTGCCGCCGAACTTGGAGAACGCATGGCGCACTTCCGCGACGGTGCGGGTGCGGTTGTCCGTCATGGTGTCGACGATGATCGCCGCGCCGCCGATGCCATAGCCTTCGTAGCGGATCTCTTCGTAGTTCGCCCCATCGACGCCGCCGACGCCGCGCTGGATCGCGCGGTTGATGTTGTCCTTCGGCATGTTGGCGTCGTAGGCCTTGTCGACGGCGAGCCGCAGACGCGGGTTCGAATCGATGTCGCCGCCGCCCATGCGCGCCGCGACCTGGATTTCCTTGATGAGGCGCGTCCAGACCTTGCCTTTCTTGGCGTCGGCCGCGGCCTTCTTATGCTTGATGTTGGCCCATTTCGAATGACCCGCCATTACCTTTCTCCGTCGCGCGCGGCAAGAAACCGAGCGCCAAATGTGCTGTGCGTGCTTAATGTGTCCGCGCCGCCTGGCTTCGCGCGGGGTTGCGCGGTCGGGCGGCAAGCTGGCTTCCGTCGGTAACGCGCGCTTCGCTCAGGGCGTCTCTTGAACGCGCCGCCGGGCGCTCGGGCGCCCGATTTACCGATTAGGAACAGACCGAAATTTTATCATGGCCCCAAGCGGCGGCAGCCTCCGCCTGGCCGAATGGACGATGAAAACGACACCGCCGCACGGGCGTGCGGCGGCGCGGGCAGGGCGGCGAGGCGCGGAAGGGGCTTCAGTTGCGCGTGCCGAACAGGCGGTCGCCGGCATCGCCGAGGCCGGGGACGATATACGCATGCTCGTTCAGATGCGAATCCAGCGACGCCACGTAGAGCTTCACGTCCGGATGCGCGTCCTGGAACACCTTCACGCCCTCCGGCGCGGCCACGAGCGCGACGAAGATGATGTTCTCGTCGAGCACGTTGCGGCGCTTCATCACGTCGACGGCGTGAACGGCCGAATAACCGGTCGCGACCATCGGATCGCAGAGGATGAACACGCGCTCTTCGAGATCGGGCGGGAGGCGCACGAGATACTCGACCGGACGATGATCGTCCGCGCGATACACGCCGATATGTCCGACGCGCGCCGACGGAACCAGGTCCAGCAAGCCGTCCGACATGCCGATGCCCGCGCGCAGCACCGGCACGATCGCGAGCTTCTTGCCGGCGATGACCGGCGCATCGATTTCGACGAGCGGCGTGGCGACGCGCTTCGTCGTCAGTTGCAGGTTGCGCGTGATTTCATAGCCCATCAGCAGCGTGATCTCCCGCAGCAGCTCGCGGAACGTGCGCGTCGACGTGTCCTTGTCCCGCATGTGGGTGAGCTTGTGCTGGATCAGCGGGTGATTGAGGATGAAGAGATTCGGGAAGCGGCTGTCTTGTTTCATGGGTCTCGCGCGATGCGCGTCCTGCTCGGGTGATGGTCCTGCCTGGGCGATGAGCGCGGCGCGCATGCGAAAGCGCCGGATGAGGCAGTGGCGACAGTTTACCGAAAAGGCCGGCGTCGTTTAGGAATAATCGTTCGCTGTCTGGCTGTGGCGGCGCGCTTCGCCGGCCGCCGACGTTGCAGCCCCGATTCTTCTAGAATGCGCGAGAGGCGTTTCGAAGCGCGCAACGCATTGCCTTATGCAGCACATCGGGCATCGCGCTTCGGGCCAACAATTCGAACACTCAACGACGACATGGAGAATGGACGATGGATCTGGGAATTGCAGGGCGCACCGCGCTCGTGTGCGCAGCAAGCAAAGGGCTCGGGCGCGGCTGTGCGGAAGCGCTCGCCGCCGAGGGCGTCAATCTGGTGATCACGGCGCGCACGGCCGAGACCCTCGAAGCGACCGCCGAGAGCATCCGCTCGAAATATGGCGTCGACGTGCAGGCCGTCGCCTGCGACATCACCACGCCCGCCGGCCACGCCGCCGCGCTCGCCGCGTGCCCGCAGCCGGACATTCTGGTGAACAACGCGGGCGGGCCGCCGCCGGGCGACTTCCGCCACTTCACGCATGACATGTGGATCAAGGCGCTCGAAGCGAACATGCTGACGCCAATCGAGCTGATCAAGCGCACCATCGACGGCATGATCGACCGCGGTTTCGGCCGCATCGTCAATATCACGAGTTCATCGGTGAAAGCGCCGATCGACGTGCTCGGCCTCTCCAACGGCGCGCGCTCGGGGCTGACCGGCTTCGTCGCGGGCGTGGCGCGCAAAGTCGCGTCGACGGGCGTCACGATCAACAACCTGCTGCCGGGTACGTTCGACACCGACCGCGTCGCCGTCACGTTCGAGGCGCAGGCGAAGGCGCAGAACATCACGATCGAAGAAGCGCGTGCGCAGCGGGCGCAGGCGCTGCCGGCGGGCCGCTTCGGCCATGCCGACGAGTTCGGCAGAACGTGCGCGTTCCTCTGCAGCGTGCATGCGGGTTACATCATCGGCCAGAACATTCTGATCGATGGCGGCGCTTACCCGGGGACGTACTGAGCATGAGCATACGCGTCGCGCTCATCGCGCACGACATGAAAAAGGACGACATCGTCGCGCTCGCGGGCGAGTACGTCGACACGCTCGCGCAATGCCAGCTCGTCGCGACCGGCACGACCGGCGCGCGCATCGCGGCCGCGCACGGTCTCGACGTCGAACGCAAGCTGTCCGGCCCGCACGGCGGCGACTTGCAGATCGGCGGGGAACTGGCGGAAGGGCGCGTCGACGTGGTCATCTTCCTGCGCGACCCGATGACGCCGCAGCCGCACGAGCCGGACATCAACGCGCTCGTGCGCGCCTGCGACGTGCACAACGTGCCGTGCGCCACCAACGTGGCGACGGCGCGGATGATTCTCGACGAACTGCGCGCACGCCTTCCGCACGCGCGCTGAACTATCCACGAGACCAAGGAGACGATCGAGCGATGACCAAGGCAATCCGATTCGACAAGACAGGCGGCCCGGAAGTAATGAAATGGGTCGATGTGGACGTGGGCGAGCCGGGCAAGGGCGAGATCCGCGTGAAGCATCATGCGGTGGGGCTGAACTTCATCGACGTGTATTTCCGCACCGGGCTTTATCCGATGCCGCTGCCCGGCGGCCTCGGCATGGAAGGCGCGGGCGAAGTGACGGCGGTGGGCGAGGGCGTCACGCAATTCAGGCCGGGTGATCGCGTGGCGTATGCGTCGCGTCCGCCGGGCGCTTACGCCGAGGAGCGCGTGATGGCCGCCGATTACGTCGTCAAGCTGCCGGATGCGATCAGCTACGAAGATGCCGCATCCATCATGCTGCAAGGTCTGACCGCGCAGTATTTGCTGCGACGCACGTATCGGGTCAAGGCGGGCGATACCGTGCTGATTCACGCGGCGGCGGGCGGCGTCGGCATGCTCGCGTGCCAGTGGGCGAAGGCGCTCGGCGCGACGGTGATCGGCACGGTCGGCTCGGATGAGAAGGCCGAGATCGCGAAGGCGCATGGCTGCGATCATCCGATCGTCTATACGCGCGAGAACTTCACCCAGCGCGTGCGTGAGATCACGAACGGCGCGGGCGTGCCCGTCGTCTACGATTCGATCGGCAAGGATACCTACATTGCGTCGCTCGATTGTCTTGCGCCGCTCGGCTTGTTCGTGAGCTTCGGCAATTCGTCGGGACCGCTGCCGCCGATCGATTCGTCCGAACTCGCGGGACGCGGCTCCTTGTACTTCACGCGTCCGACGCTCTTCAGCTATATCGCGAAGCGCAGCGATCTCGATGCGATGGCCGCCGAGTTGTTCGATGTCGTCGCGTCGGGGAAGGTCAAGACGAATGTGCGGCAGCGGTATCCGATCGCGGAAGCGGCGCGCGCGCACGAAGACCTGGAAGCGCGCAGAACCACGGGATCGACCGTTCTGCTGCCTTGAGCGTGTCCGTCGCGTGAACTAGATGCGCTGGCTCTGACGCGCGAGCATCGGAGCCAGCGCGTCTCCCGCGATGAGCGCATCGAGCGCGTCGTCGATCGGCTCGTTTCCGCCGACGAAGCCGATCGTCTGATTCTTCACGCCACGCAACACGCATCGCACGGCCAGTGCGGCGACGTCTTCGCGCGATGCCGCCGGCATGCTCTGCGTCCGCTCACCGGCCAGGGCGATCGCGCCGCGCGCCGGCGCATCCGAAAGCGGGCCGGGCCGCAAGATGACATAAGGCACGCCGCGATGCGCGACGTAATCGTCGGATTCGCGTTTCATGCGGGAATAGTGGCGCAGCGCGAGCGGATTGCTGTCGGGATGCAGCGCCGACAACGCGCTCACCACGACGAGTTGCCGCACGCGGCGGCGCCTCGCGTAATCGGCGGTCCGCATGACGGCGTCGCGATCGATCGCGCGTTCCTCGTGCACGCCTTCCGTCTCCGCCGATCCGGCTGCGTAGATCACATGCGTGATGTCGTCGAACGCGTGCGAAAAGTCGTTGGTCAGATCGCCCAGCACGATTTCCGCGCCGAGCGCCGCCAACTCGCTCTTCTGCGCCGACTTGCGCAGCAGCGCACGAAAGGCGATGCCTTCGTCATGCAGCCGCCGCGCGATCAGGCGCCCCGTGCGGCCGTGCGCGCCGATCAGCAGAACTTTCATCGCTTTCATTCGAGGTCGCTCCGTTCCGGTTGCCGGTCCTGAACACCGTAGGCGATTTTCGCGGCGCGCGCCACGTCGATTTGCAGCGGCGTGTTCTTACTCGACCGCCCCCGCCGCGCGTGGCCCGCCGTTGCGACGTGCACGCCGCGCTTCCGAGCGCAGACGGATGCGGTCCATGTAGAGATAGACCACCGGCGTCGTATAGAGCGTCAGCATCTGACTGACGATCAGCCCGCCGACGATCGCAATGCCGAGCGGCGCGCGCATCTCCGAACCTTCGCCCGTGCCGAATGCGAGCGGCAGCGCGCCGAGCAGCGCGGCGGCGGTCGTCATCATGATCGGGCGAAAGCGCAAGAGGCACGCTTCCTCGATTGCATCGCGCGATGTCTTCGCGCCGTTGCGCGTCGCTTCGATCGCGAAGTCCACCATCATGATCGCGTTCTTCTTGACGATGCCGATCAGCAGAATGACCGCGATCAGCGCGATGATGCTGAACTCCGTCTTGAACAGCAGCAGCGCGAGCAGTGCGCCGACGCCCGCGGACGGCAGCGTCGAGAGAATGGTGATCGGATGGATATAGCTCTCGTACAGGATGCCGAGCACGATATAAACCGCCGCGAGCGCCGCCAGAATGAGCAAGGGCTGGTCCTTCATCGACTGCTGGAACGCCTGCGCCGTGCCCTGGAAGCTGCCGTGGATGGTCTGCGGCACGCCGATCTGCGCCATCGTCTCGTAGATCGCGGCGGTCGCTTCCGAGAGCGACTTGCCCGGCGGCAAGTTGAACGAAATGGTCGATGCGACGAACTGGCTCTGGTGATTCACCGACAGCGGCGTGTTCCCCGGCCCGAACTTCGCAATGGCCGATAGCGGGACCATCGTTTCCTTCGACGTCGATACCGCCGCCCCCGATGACGATCCCGACTTGCCGCTCGCCGCAATCGCGTTGGTGGCCGAATTGCGCACCGATTCGAGCGCGAGCGCGGCGGTCGTGTCCGATGTGCTCGTCGACGATCCGCCCGCGCCGGTCGAACCGGTTGCCGATGTGGACGCCGTGCTCGTCGTGCTGGACGTAGTCGTCGAATTGGTCGATGCCGCACCGCTCGCCGTGCCGCCCGACGTGCTGATGTAGATCTGCTTCAGCATCTCCGGGTCTTGCCAGTACTTCGGCGCGACTTCCATCACCACGTGGTACTGCGAGAGCGCGTTATAGATGGTGGAAACCTGCCGCTGGCCGAACGCGTCGTAGAGCGTGTTGTCAATTTGCGCGGGCTTGATGTTGAGGCGCGCGGCGGTCGCGCGGTCGAACGTGACCATCGCTTCTAGGCCGCCTTGCTGCTGGTCCGAGTTGACGTCGGTGAGTTCGGGGCGGTGCTGCAGCGCCTCGGTCAGCTTCGGTCCCCATGTGTACAGGTCCGACGTGGTGTCGGACAACAACGTGAACTGGTACTGCGCGTTGGACTGCCGCCCGCCCACGCGGATGTCCTGCACCGCCTGAAGGAAGGTGCGCGCGCCGGCGACATCGGCGAGCGGCTTGCGCAGGCGAGCGATCACCTGATCCGCCGACACCTTGCGCTCGTCCTTGGGCTTCAGCGAGATGAACATGAAGCCCGAGTTGGTCGAGCGCCCGCCCGTGAAGCCCGCGACGCTATCGACGGCCGGGTCCGCTTCGACGATGCGCATCATCTGCGAAAACTTGGTCTTCATCGCCTGGAACGACGTGCTCTGGTCCGCCTGAATGCCGCCGACGATGCGCCCCGTGTCCTGCTGCGGGAAAAAGCCCTTCGGCACGATCACGTACAGATAGACGTTAAGAGCGATGGTCAGGAGCAGCACGACGAGAATCAGCAGCGGATGCCCGAGCGCCCAGCCGAGCGTGCGCGCATAGCCGCGCTGAAGGCGGTCGAATTGCCGTTCGAGCCAGCGCGCGAGCCGTCCTTCCTCGCGCTTTTCGTGTCCTTCCTGCAAGAGGCGCGAGCACATCATCGGCGTGACGGTGAGCGACACGACGAGCGACACGGCAATCGCCAGCGACAGCGTCAGCGCAAACTCGCGGAACAGCCGGCCGACGATGCCGCCCATCAGCAGGATTGGCAGGAACACCGCGACGAGCGACACGCTGATCGACAGCACGGTGAATCCGACTTCGCGCGCGCCGATGATCGCGGCCTGCCTGCGCGGCACGCCGTTCTCCACATGGCGCGAGATGTTTTCGAGCACGACGATGGCGTCGTCGACGACGAAGCCCGTCGCGATGGTCAGCGCCATCAGCGAGAGGTTGTCGAGCGAGAAGCCGAGCAGATACATCGCCGCGAAGGTGCCGATGATCGATATCGGCACCGCGACGCTCGGTATCAGCGTCGCGCGCCAGTTGCGCAGGAAGAGGAACACGACCATCACGACGAGCGCCACCGCGATCACGAGCGTGAGTTCGGTGTCGTGCAGGGAAGAGCGAATGGTGGTCGAACGGTCGGCTGTCGGCGTGATCTGGACGTCGGCGGGAAGGGCGGCCTGCAATTGCGGCAGCATGGACTTCACGCGGTCGATCGTCTCGATGATGTTCGCGCCCGGCTGGCGATACAGAATGACGAGCACCGCGCGCTTATTGTTGATGAGGCCGAGGTTGCGCAGGTCTTCGACGGAGTCGACCACTTCGCCGACGTCCGACAGCCTGACCGCCGACCCGTTGCGATAAGCGACGACGAGGTCCTTGTACTGCGATGCCTTGCTCGCCTGATCGTTGGTGTAGAGCTGAACGCGCGTGCCCTTGAACTCGATAGCGCCTTTCGGGCTGTTCGCGTTCGCCGACGCGAGCGCCGCGCGCACGTCTTCGAGGCCGATGCCGTAGTGAAAGAGCGCGCCCGGCTCCAGTTCGACGCGCACCGCCGGATTCGCCGATCCGCTCACGTCCACTTCGCCGACGCCCGGCACCGTCGAGAGCGTCTGCTGCAGCACGGTCGCGGCAGAATCGTAGAGCGAGCCGGCCGTGCGCGTGGGCGATGAAAGCGCGAGCACGAGGATCGGCGCGTCGGCGGGGTTGACCTTGTGATAGGTCGGATTGCTGCGCAGTGAAGCAGGCAGATCGGCGCGCGCTGCGTTGATCGCGGCCTGCACGTCGCGCGCCGCGCCGTCGATGTCGCGGCTGAGGCCGAATTGCAGCGTGATGCGCGTGCTGCCGACCGAACTCATCGACGTCATCTCGCTCACATCGGCGATGCTGCCGAGATGCCGCTCGAGCGGGCTCGCGACGCTCGTCGCCACCGTCTCCGGGCTCGCGCCCGGCAGCGACGCCTGCACGGAGATGGTCGGGAAGTCCACTTGCGGCAACGGCGCGACCGGCAGCCTCACGAACGCGAACATGCCGGCGAGCGCGATGCCGATGGCGAGCAGCGTCGTCGCGACGGGCCGGTCGATGAAGAAGCGCGACAGGTTCATGGCTTACTCCACGTCGCTCGCGGGCCGCGCGCCGGGCAGGCCGCGTCCGAAGCGCGCGCGCAGGCGCTGGCCGAGCGAATCGAACGCGAGGTAAATCACCGGCGTCGTGAACAGCGTCAGCAATTGCGACACGATCAGCCCGCCGACGATCGCGATCCCCAGCGGATGCCGCAGTTCCGAACCCGCGCCCCAGCCGAGCATCAGCGGCAGTGCGCCGAGCAGCGCGGCCATCGTCGTCATCAGAATGGGACGGAAGCGCAACAGGCACGCCTGGAAGATCGCCTCGCGCGGCGACTTGCCTTCATCGCGCTCCGCTTCGAGCGCGAAGTCGATCATCATGATCGCGTTTTTCTTCACGATGCCGATCAGAAGCACGATGCCGATGATCCCGATGATGTCCAGATCGTGTCCGGTGATCATCAGCGAGAGCAGCGCGCCGACGCCCGCCGACGGCAGCGTCGAGAGAATGGTGATCGGGTGGATGAAGCTCTCGTACAGTATGCCGAGCACGATGTACATCGTGACGACGGCCGCGAGGATCAGGAACAGTTCGTTCGACAGCGACGCCTGGAACGCCAGCGCCGCGCCCTGATAGCGAATCTGGAACGAAGCGGGCAAGCCGATCTCGTTCTTCGCCTGTTCGATCGCCTTCACCGCCGCGCCGAGCGATGCGCCCTTTGCCAGATTGAACGATACGGTCGTCGCCGGGAACTGTCCGAGATGCGTGACGAGCAGGGGCGCTGCGCGCTCGTGGAACGTCGCGATGCTCGAGAGCGGCACCTGTCCGTTCGTCGCGGTGGAGGAGGGCAGATAGATGCCGTTGAGCGTTTCGCTGTAGTGCGCGTCGCTCGGCTCGGCTTCGAGAATCACGCGGTACTGGTTCGATTGCGTGAAGATCGTCGAGATGATGCGCTGGCCGAAGGCGTCGTAGAGCGCATTGTCGACGGTCGCCGGCGTGATGCCGAAGCGCGCGGCCGTCGCCCGGTCGATTTCCACGTAGACGGACTGGCCGTTCTGCTGCAGGTCGGTGGCGACATCCGTCAGGATCGACGTATGTTGCAGCTTCTCGACGAGCTTCGGCACCCATTCCGCGAATTCCGTCGCGTTCGGGTCCGTCAGCATGAACTGATACTGCGTCGGGCTGACGGTCGAGTCGATCGTCAAATCCTGAACCGGCTGCATGTACAGCTTGATGCCGGGAATATCCGCGACTTCGCTCTGAATGGTGCGGATGACATCGCTCGACGTATCGCTGCGGTCGTCGCGCGGCTTGAGGTTGATGAGCATGCGCCCGCTGTTGAGCGTGATGTTCGTGCCATCGACGCCGATGAACGACGTGAGACTCTCGACATCCGGGTTCTGCAAAATCTTCCTCGCGAGCGCCTGCTGCTGTTCGGCCACCGTCTGATACGACGCGGCCTGTGGCGCTTGCGTAATCGCCTGAATGACGCCCGTGTCCTGTGTCGGGAAGAAGCCTTTCGGGATGAACACGTAGAGCACGGCGGTCAGCACCAGCGTGAGCACGGCGACGACGAGCGTTGCGCGCTGCCGCTCCAGCACCCATTCGAGCGCGACTGCGTACCGGCCGATCACATAGTCGATGAACCGGTGCGCGCGCGCCTCGAAGCGCTTGCTGTCGCGCGGAGGCGTGTGACGCAGCAGCTTTGCGCACATCATCGGGACGAGGGTGAGCGACACGATCGCCGAAATGACGATGGTCACCGCGAGCGTTATCGCGAATTCATGGAACAGCCGGCCGACGACATCGCCCATGAAGAGCAGCGGGATCAGCACGGCGATCAGCGAGACCGTCAGCGAGATGATCGTGAAGCCGATCTGCCGGCTGCCCTTCAGCGCGGCTTCGAGCGGCGATTCGCCTTCTTCGACGTAGCGCGCGATGTTCTCGATCATCACGATGGCGTCATCGACGACGAAGCCCGTCGCGATCGTCAGCGCCATCAGCGAGAGATTGTCGAGCGAAAAGCCGCACAGATACATGACGGCAAGCGTGCCGACGAGCGACAGCGGCACCGAAAGGCTCGGAATGATCGTCGCGTAGACGTTGGCGAGAAAGAGATAGATCACCATCACGACCAGCACGACCGACAGCGCGAGTTCGAACTGCACGTCGCGCACGGACGCGCGAATGGTGGTGGTGCGGTCGGTGACGACGCGCACGTCGAGCGCGGCCGGCAGCGATTGCTGCAGATTCGGCAGCAGCTTCTTGATGCCGTCCACCACCTGAATGACGTTGGCGCCGGGCTGGCGCTGCACGTTGAGGATGATCGCGGGCGTGGAATCGACCCACGCGCCGAGCTTCGTGTTCTCCGGGCCTTCCACGATGGTCGCGACATCGGTCAGCATCACCGGCCGCCCGCTGCGATACGCGACGACCGCACTCTTGTACGCGTTCGCATCGGTGAGCTGATCGTTCGCGTTGATCGTGTAGGCGCGGGTCGGGCCGTCGAAGTTGCCCTTTGGCGTGTTGACGTTCAGGTTCGAGATGGTCGTGCGCAGGTCGTCGATATTGAGTCCGTACGACGCGAGCGCGCGCGTGTTCGCCTGAATGCGAACCGCCGGGCGATTGCCGCCGCTGATCGACACGAGACCGACGCCCGCCACCTGCGAAATTTTCTGCGCGAGGCGCGTGTCGGCAAGATCCTGCACTTGCGTGAGCGGCAGGGTCTTCGAGCTGATCGCGAGCGTCATGATCGGCGCGTCGGCGGGATTCACCTTCGCGTAGATCGGCGGCGCGGGCAGGTCGGACGGCAGCAGGTTGCCCGCCGCGTTGATCGCGGCCTGCACTTCCTGCTCGGCGATATCGAGCGGCAAGTCGAGGCTAAACTGCAGCGTGATGACCGACGCCCCCGCCGAACTCTGCGACGACATCTGATTGAGACTGGCCATCTGCCCGAACTGCTTTTCGAGCGGTGCGGTGACGCTGGACGTCATAACGTCGGGCGACGCGCCGGGATAGAAGGTCTGGACCTGGATGGTCGGATAATCGACGGCAGGCAGCGCGGAAAGCGGCAGAAAACGCAGCGCGACAAGGCCGACCAGCATGATCGCCGCCATGAGGAGCGCCGTGCCGACCGGACGCAGAATAAAAATGCGGGAGGGATTCATGCGTTCGCCTGACCGTTACTGCGACTGCTGCTGACGCCGATGCCCGCCGTGCCGCGCGCTCGAAGCCGGCGCCGCCGCCGATGCACCCGATGCCGCCGATGCACCGGAGGCTCCCGCCGCGCGATCCGCCGGAATCGTGATTTTCGCGCCTTCCTTGAGGCGGTCCGAGCCGTCGATGACAACCCGCTCGCCCACTTGCAGGCCGGACTTGATGCTGGTGCGCTCGCCGTCGACCGGGCCGATCTTCACGTTGCGCACGGTCACGGTGTTATCCGGCTTCACGACATACACGAACGCGCCCGACGAACCGTTGAGCACCGCCGATGTCGGGACGATGGTCGCATTCCTGATGACGTCGACGAGCAGCTTCGTGTTCACGAACTGGTTGGGAAACAGCATGCCTTCCTTGTTCTGGAAGGTGGCGCGCAGCTTGACGGTGCCGGTCGTGGTGTCGATCTGATTGTCGACGGTTTCCAGATAGCCGGCTTCGAGCGCCGTTGTGTTCGCGCGGTCATAAGCGGTCACGGACATCTTCGTGCCCGCATGCAGCGGCTTGAGGATGGCGGCGAGGTTGTCTTCGGAGGTCGTGAAGATCACGCTGATCGGCTGCAACTGCGTGATGACGACGACGCCGTTCGTATCGCCCGTGGTCACGTAGTTGCCCGGATCGACCTGCCGCAGGCCCACGCGGCCCGACACCGGCGCGGTGATGCGCGCATACGTGAGGTCGAGCTTGTAGGTATCGACGTTCGCCTGATCGGACTTCACCGCGCCTTCGTACTGCTTGACGAGCGATGCCTGCGTGTCGACCTGCTGCTTCGCGATGGAGTCCTGCGAAAGCAGCGTCTGATAGCGCTGCAAGTCGAGACGCGCCGTTTGCAGCAGCGCCTGATCGCGGGCGAGCGTGCCTTCGGCGTTGCGCAGCGAAATCTCGTAAGGACGCGGATCGATTTGCGCGAGCAGATCGCCCTTCTTGACCATCTGGCCTTCGGTGAACGCTACGTTCATCAGCGTGCCGTTCAGCTGCGTCTTGACCGTGACATTGGCGAGCGGCGTGACGGTGCCCAACGAGTTGATGACCACCGGCATCTCGCCTTGCGCGACGGTGGCGACGTGCACCGGCTGCGGCTGGTTCATCGGGTTCGCGCCGCGCCGCCCGCCCTGACGCGCCTCCTGCGGCTGGCCGGACGTGCCGCCGCGATTCCACGGATGCCACCACGCCACCGCTCCCGCGACGATCAGCACGGCGACGATGAGCGGCACGAGCCGGCGACGGCGCGGCGGCGTGTCGGCGGTAGCGGGCGGAGCGGGATCAGCGGGATCAGCGGGGCGCGTGGGCTTCTGGCGTGACTGCGCGGGAGAGGTTTTCTGGTCGTCCATCTTCGGTGGCTGGGTCTTTCCAAGTCTGTCGTACGGGGCGCGGATGGGCGGCATCTCGCGATGCGGTCGGGGCGGGGTCCGGGAAGACCGGCGGCGGGCCGAGCAGCCCGTCAGTTCAAAACAGCCGATGTTGGGGCAGGGCTTCGGCCATGCGTCCCGGCGCGGCCCCGGTGCGCGCGAAGCATGATGCTACGTCTCGCACCGATGCCCGTCCACCGGGCATTCTTTCTGTTGATTACGGCTGTAACAGCGCGCCGTCGATTGCCCGATGCGCGGCCGTCGGACGCCGTGCGACGGCCGCGCGCCACCGCAATTGCGCGCGTAAGTTTACTTCGTCTCGCGGGTAGACGCCCTGGCGCCGGGCGTGCCGCCGATCTCACGCGCAATGTATTCGATGCATTCGAGCAACGCGGGCGCGACGGTCCCGACGAGCGTTTCATGCGGACATTGATGCGCTGCTCCGCCGCAGTTGACCGAATACCGCTCTTCCGACGGACCGACGAAACCCGCGGCCACCGCGTTGAGGCCGTGATGCCATTCGCCGAGCGATATCGCGAAGCCGTGACGGCGCGCATCGTCGAGACCGCGCTGCAAGCCGCCGGCGATGGCCGGCCAGTCATCGCCCGACGCGGTTTGCAGGCTGCCGATCAGCGCCTGCCGGTCGTCATCGTCGAGCACGGACAGATACGCGCGCCCGATCGCGGTGCGGCTCAGGTCCATCTTGCCGCCGACATCGAGCCGCGAAACGAGCACGGCGGAACGCGGCCGGATCGCGTCGATGACGACCATGTCCAGCCGGTCGCGCACGGCCAGATGCACGCTCAGGCCGGTGCGCTCCGCGAGCGCAATCAGGAATGGTCGCGCCCGGGCGCGAATATCGAAGTTGCGCAGAAAGCCGTTGCTCAGTTCGAGCACCGACGCCGTCAGCACGAAGCGCTCGCTGTCGGGCAGGCGAAGCAGCAAGCCGGCGCCGACGAGCGTCGCGGTGATGCGCGACACTGTCGGCTTCGGGATGCCGGTCCAGTCGGCCAGTTCACGATTGCTGACGGGCGCATCGGCGGCGGCGATCCGGCGCAGCACATCGAGTCCACGGGCGAGCGCGGTGACTTCGTCGCCATCTTTGTCTTTTGTCTTTTTCCGGCTCGTCGACCGGCTGCTCATCGTGTCAATTTGCATAATGAAACGTCGTTTCGAATGCGAGGTTGTACGTGAGGTTGACGTGGCGCGGCGTCAAACTTGCAAGCCATGCAAGCCCCGATGATAAGTGGTATTAGATACGTAACTTTTTAATGATACGTCCCCGCAACGCCGCTTTCGGGCAGATGCCCGGACACAGAAATTTTGCTTGACTTGAGCAATGATCCCGGAAAAAATGGAATCCGATTTCGAAACGGCTGGCGACGTGCGCAAGGCTTACCGCCCCGTGTTTGGAATACAGGCTCTCAGGTTCTAGCACGGCCCTCGGAATGGCTAGAACTTTTAAGGCGCTACGGCAACGTGGCGCCTTTTTTTTGCCTGTACGTTTCGGATAGCGGCCGTGACTTGGCCCTGAATATACGCCCAAAGGGCGCGCGGCGCTGCAGGAAGCGCGAGAGGAACGCGGAACGGAATGAGGCTGCGGCCAGCGCCACGGAGGCGTTACCGGAAGCCAAGCGCGACGACGATCGCGCCCGGCGAATCTGAATCAATGCAGCTGATTGAACACGCGACGCTGCCGCAGCAGCAACTTGCCACGGACGAGCCAGTAGACGCTCGCGACGAGCAGCAACACCCCGACGCCAAGCGGAACCAGCGGATGAATGCGTTCCGGCGAAGGCTGGCTGGTTGCAACGAGCAGTGCGGCGAAGAACGCGGCGCCCGCCTGATAGTAAGAACGCTTGGCGAGCACCCGGCGCATGCGATGGGTGGTGAAGCGGGAGATGGGCGCGCGGGTGAAGGGTTCGAATAACATCAGCCCGGCGACGAGGGCGATAGCGAGATTCATGAAAAGCATGGTTGATACGGGCGGAGGCGTGGACTGCGCGCACTATAAGCGGATGCGTGATCGGCCAGAAGCAGACGTCTCCTAAAAGTAGAGGAAACGTTCTACTGCACGTCCGGTCGGATCGGCCAGCTGTCGAAACGCGAGTTCTCTCGTCATGCAAGCTTCGCAATCTGCGCCGGTTCGGACAGCGTATGATGAGCGCGCGTTTTTCACGTAGGAGCAAGACCATGCAAATGACTCCCTTCACCCGCATTGCGATGGCGCTGGCGGCGCTCGGCGCGCTTGCCGCATGCGAGAAACACGACGCCACCGCGGGCCAGGCCGCCAGTGCGCTCAATAACCTCGCGAGCCAGACCAACCAGAAGTTCGATCAGGCGGCGAGCTACGTCGGCCAAAAGATGGATGCCGCCAAGCAGTCGGCGCAGCAGGGACTCGATAAAGCCGGCTCGATGCCGGACATGTCGGCGAGCGGCGTTGCAGCTTCGGCGCGGGCGAACCTCAATAGTGCGGCGAGCGCGACGAACGCCGCCATCGCGGATGCCGCGAGCGCGACCGGCGCGGGGCTGCAATCGGCGGGGCGCAAGCTGCAGGAGTGGTCCGCGAAGGATGGCGGCGCGTCGGCCACGAGTCCCGCCGCCGAGTCGTCCGGGACGCGCACGGACATGGACAAGTAAGCCGCCCGCTTTACATTCGGTTACGTCCGCGATGCGTGGCGCGTCGGGGTCAGCCGGTAAACTGGCGAGCTTTCGGAAATCGAGACCGTTATGAAGTCACGCAAGCTCGCGCATGGCGGCGCGCTGGCGTTCGTCGCGAGATCCCGGACGACGGTTTTCGCCGTCGCGCGCGCGCTGTCGTCGCTCTTCCTGGCCGCGCTGGTCCTGCTGACGATGACCCCCGCCGAAGCCGCCCCCACGCTCGAACTGCCCACGTTCCAGGAACTCATCGCGCCGCCCGCGCCGGCATCGTCGGCGGAGGCGGCTGTCGGTGCATCGGCGCCGGCCGTGTCGGATGCCGACATGCTGCACTCGCTCGACACCGTCATCGCGACGCTCGACAACGACCGCCAGCGCGCGGCGCTCGTCGCGCAACTCAAGCGTCTGCGCGATGCGAAGCATGCCGCCGCGTCCGCTGCGCCCGTCACACCCGCATCGTCTGCCGATACCGCTCCGACCGCCGCCGGTGCCGCCGCAAGCGCCCCGGCGAGCGCGCCGACGCCCTCGGTGGTGGCGAGCATCGCGCAGAACGCGGGCTTGCTGGGCGCGATCGCGTCGGCGGTCACGAGCATCGAAGCCGACGTGAAGCGCGGCAAGACGCCGCTCGCCTACTGGGGCGGGCGCTTCAACGCTGCGGGCAACGAGCTGTTCACGATCGTCACGAGCCAGAGCCGCGAGCCGTTCGGCCGCACGCTATTCAACTTCTTCGCGACGCTCGCGGGCTGGGGCGCGTGCGCCTTCGTGCTCGTGTATGCGCAGCGGCGCATATCGAGCCGGTATGGCGTCGAAGTGTCGCTGCATTCGAATCCGACGACGCGCGAACTGCTGCTCTTCGCGCTGCGCCGCGTCGCGCCGTATCTGATCGCGTTTCTGGCGGCGCTGACCTTCGCGCATCTGATGCCGCAATCGCTTGGCCGCACGCTCGCGATGGTCACCGCGTATGCGATGGTCGCGGGCGCGGTGTTCTCGGCCATCTGCCTCATCATGTTCTCGCTGTTCGGCTCGGCGCACCGGCGCGTCGCGGTGAACGTGCTGATCATTCATGCGCGGCGGCTGCTGTTTCTGATCGGCACGCTCGGCGCGCTCGGCGATGCCGCTGCCAACTACGACGTCGCGCAACAACTCGGCACCAACCTGTCCGCGCTGATCTCCACTTTCGCGAACATGGCGGCCGCCGCGCTCACCGCGTACTTCGCGCTCGCGTTCCAGCGGCCGGTCGCGCATCTGATCCGCAGCCGCACCTACGAGCAGCGCCACACGCGCAAGGCCGCGACCGAAACGTTCGATGTCGTCGCGTCGCTATGGCAATTGCCGTTGCTCCTGCTCGCGTCGGCGTCGGTGGTGGCGACGCTCGCGGGCATCGGCACGTCCGAAAACGTGCTGCAGATGGCGATCGCGACCGCTGGCCTGCTGGTCGTCGCGTTCTTCCTGTCGGCGATCGTGATCCGCATCACGCGGCCCAAGTCGCGCCGTCCGCGCCGCCAGTCGGCTTATGTGCGGCGGCTCGTCAAATTCGTCGGCACGCTGATCGTGGTCGGCGTGTGGCTCGCGTTCCTCGAAGTGTCGTCGCGCTTCTGGGGCTTCTCGCTCGCGGACATGGCCGAGCGCAGCGTCGCGGCGCGCGGCATCACGCACGCCTTCGGCATGATCGTGTTGACGTTCTTCGTCGTGTGGCTCGTGTGGATTCTGATCGATACCGGCATTCAGGAAACGCTCAAGCCCGATTCCGCGCGGCGCGGCGGACGCGGCCCGAGCATGCGCGCGCGCACGATGCTGCCGCTCTTGCGCAACGTCGTATTCGTCGTGCTGTTGACGATCGCCGCGATCGTCACGGCGGCGAACCTCGGCCTCAACGTGACGCCGCTGCTCGCGGGCGCGGGCGTGATCGGTCTTGCGGTCGGTTTCGGCGCGCAATCGCTGGTCGCGGACCTGATCACCGGGCTTTTCATCATCATCGAGGATACGATTTCGGTCGGCGATTCGATCGAGGTGGAAGGCGGGCACGCGGGCATCGTCGAGAGCCTGACGATCCGGACCGTGCGCCTGCGCGACGGTCAGGGCGCGATTCACGCGATCCCGTTCTCGCAGATCAAAACGGTGAAGAACCTGTCGCGCGATTTCGCCTATGCCGTGTTCGAAGTGCGCTTGCCGTTTTCCGCCGATGTCGACGCCGTCACCGACATGATCCGCGAGGTCGGCGCGGAACTGATGGACGATCTGCGCTACCGGCGCGAGATGCTGGGACCGGTCGAAGTGTGGGGACTGGACCGCTTCGATCCGAACTGGATGGTCGTGAAAGGGCAGATCAAGACGCGGCCGCTTCAGCAATGGAGCGTCGCGCGGGCGTTCAATCTGCGCATCAAGCGCAAGATGGACGAAGCCGGCATGCCGATTCCGGTGCCGCAAATGCAGGTGCAGATGTCGCGCGACGCCGGCGATTCCAGGGAAGCCGACGCCAAGTCCAAACGCATCTGGATCGACGAAGAAGAAGCCGCCGACGCCGCCGATGCGCCGCGTGCCGTGGCGCTCGACGTATCGCACGAGCCCCGGCCCGCGCCGCCCGCCACCGATCATTCGGTGCAGATTCCGCCGCAGATTCCCACGGCGCCGGAGCCGGGCAAGGGCTGATTGAGCGTCAGGCGGCGAGCAGGTCGTTGACGTGCGTGGCGATATGTTGCCCCGCGACGCCATAGACGTGAATCGATACGGCGCGCGTGGCGGCATCGGCGGGGTTGCCGAGCTGGTGAATCGCGCCGCGTCCCGCATCGACGAACGATACCGCGCCCGCCGCACGCGGATGGTGGCGCGTTTCCTCCGCGCGGTGCGTATCGGCATCCCAGCGATAGAGCGTTTCGGCGAGCGTGCCGTCGATGACCGCGTAGCCGCACCACGTCCGATGGCCATGCACCGGACTCGCTTGCCCCGGCTCCCACACGAGCGCGGCGATCGCGTACCGGTTGAGCCCATCGGCGGCGAGCAGATGGCGGCGGTATCGGCGCGCGTCGCCGATGCGCTGGTGCGCGTGCAGCAGCGAGGGATCGGCGATCGCCTGCGTCAGCGCCGCACGCACTTGCGCCCCGAACGATGCGTCGCCGGCTTCGAGCGCGGCATCGATGTCATGGCAAAGGCGTCGCAAGGCCGGGTTGTCGTTGCTCGGCGCATGCAGCGCGGCGCGGGTGCCGGCGTTTTGCCGCATCGGGCGATTAAAACTTTGCAGCTTCATGATGAATGTGGGATTGGGAATCGAGCCTCCATTTATATCGGCTTGCATCTGGAATTTGTTTTCATATAATTCCGCCAACGCTTCGAAAAATAGAAAATTAATCTACGGGGGATGCAGTATGGGAATGGACGTCATTGACCGCAAGCTGCTCGAACTGCTGCAGGGCGACGTGACGATGCCCGTCGCGGAACTGGCTCAGCGCGTCAATCTTTCGCAGACGCCGTGCTGGAAGCGCGTGCAGCGGCTCAAGGAGACCGGCGTGATCCGCGCGCAAGTCGCGTTGTGCGATCCGAAGAAGCTCGGCGTCGGCACGACGGTGTTCGTCGCGGTGCGCACGAATCAGCACACGCAAAGCTGGGCGGACGAGTTCACGCGCGCCGTGCGCGACATGCCGGAAGTGGTCGAGGTGTACCGGATGAGCGGCGAGACGGACTATCTGCTGCGCGTGGTGGTAGCCGACATCGACGATTACGACCGCGTCTACAAGCAACTCATTCGCGCGGTGCCGATCTACGACGTCAGTTCCAGTTTCGCGATGGAGCAGATCAAGTATTCGACGGCGTTGCCGGTGCGGCCCGCATCCGACGCCTGAGCGCGGCAAAAGAAAGCCGCCCGGGGAGGGCGGCCGAACACGTCCGGTCACGAGGTATCACGGCGAGCCCTGGCGCTCGCGTGATCAGACGCGCATGGAATCCGGTTGAGTATGGTCAACGAGGCGGGCTTCGTTCAAGCCGGACGGTGCAGCACAGAATTTCGGGGGTGTCGTTCGCGGACTGAAACACCGCGCGCAATCCAACTGAAAACGAAGCCGGGTACGATGTCGGTTCTATCTCAAAACTTTGAACGAGCCGCCGCGCCCCATGACCGACGACCCACGCAACAAGCGCCCGAACGCCCCGCAGAAAAAGAAGAATCCGACCTTGGGCATCAGCGTGTTCATCGTCGTGGTGTTGCTGCTGGTGATCTTCACGCTGCTCTTCAACGCGATTCGCGAGAAGCGCGAGTTCGACGAGCAGACCGCGCCGCCCGCCACGGCAAGCGGTGCGCGGCCCGCGCTCCCGGCGATCGGCGCATCGCAATAACGCTGCGCTCACGACGGCAGATGAATCTGCGTCGCGTCCTTGCGGATCAGCGTTGACGCCGTGAGCATCTGCTTGCACTGATGCGCGAGCAGTTTCAGATCCTGAATCGCATCGGCGGGGAGCGCCTGCGCGCGTTCGGCGGCGGCGACCATCGTATCGAGATCGCGGCGCAAATCCTTGATTGCGTCGGAGGGCGGGGCGCCGTCGTCGTCCGATATCGCGGCCTGCGCGTCCGACAGATTGTCCCGCACGATGGCGAATGCCCGCTGCACCGGCTCGAAAGGCTTCGGATCGGCGTCATTGATCGCTTGCAATAGCGGCGCGGCCGCCGTGATCTGCGACGCGAGCACGTGGCTCTGGACGAGCAGATCGTTCAGTTCGGCGACGTATTTCTGCTGCGGCTTCGGCTCCAGCATCATGCGCTGAAACGCCTGCGCGAGATTGGCGAACGCGACGTGCACGTTCTTGCGCGCGAGCCGGTAGCGGAAGTCGCGATCGAGCGCCGTCGCCGCGACGGTCGCGGCGGCGGACCCGCCCTTGCTCGCGGTGGCCGCGGTGCTCTCGCCGATGTTCACCGACGACAGCCGCTCCGCCGTCGCGCTCGCGGCCTTGAGGGCGGGCTCGTCGCTGGCGGCGCTGGTCTTGATTTCCGGCGCGGGCACGGGCTCAGGCGCGGTTGCGAGCGCCGCGCCCGCGTTGCCATCGGCGAAAGCGGCGCTCGGCACGGACGACGGCGCGCGGGACGTAGCGCCCCCCGTTTGCGTCTTCCAGGACCAGCTTGCTTCCAGATAATTGCGCGTCGCGCCGAGCAGATCCTTCACGAGCTTGCCCATCAGCCGGTACTCCCAGTACGGGAACAGATGACTCGCGGCAATGGCGATAGCGGACCCAACGACCGTATCGATGGCCCGCTCGCCGATCAGCCGCAAGCTGCCCGGCGCGAGCAGATGGAACATCAGCAGCACATACGACGACGTGAACACCACGCTGCCCGCGTAGTTGAAGAGCAGCAGGCTGTAGCTCATGACCATCGACGCGAACATCGCGACCAACAGCACATGCGGGTCCTTGACGACGAGGATCAGCGCGATCGTCACCGCGCAGCCGATCGTCGTGCCGATGATCCGCTGCGTATTGCGCTGCTTGGTGAGCGAATAGCCCGGCTTTAGGATGATGACCGTGGTCATCACGATCCAGTACGCGTTCGTGAGCGGCAGCAGCCGCCCGAGCCAGAAGCCGACGCCCACCGCGATCGTCACGCGCAGCGCGTGGCGGAAGCTCGGCGATGACATCGTCAGATTCGAAAAAATCTGCCTGAACGGCACGCGCCGGCTCGAGATGAAACGCGAGAGCGCGTGATCGATCTGTACCTCGGTTCCGCTGAGACTGGCGTCGTCGTGCGTGCGGCGGCGCATCTTGTCGATCAGGCGCGTGGCGCTCCACAGACGCCGGAACACGGCGGCCGCCGCCGCATACGCTTCGGGATTCTTCTCGGGCAGCGCGTGCTTGCGCATCAATTCGAGTTCGTATTCGATCGCGCGCAACTCGGCCTTCATGCTGACGTGCTTCGACGCCGGGCGGTTTTGCAGCACCGCGAGGCCGATCTCCTCCAGGTCCTCGCTGGCCTTGCGCATCAGGTCGCGATAGAACACGAGCACGTCGGAGCCGGCGAAGGTCTTGCGCACAAGCGGATAGTCCGTATGCGCGCCGACGAAGAACTCGTGCAGGTCCACGATGTTGATGAAGAGATTGAAGAGCCGCGCGCGCCGCGCATCGAGCTTGCCGGTTTTCACCTTCGGCAGATTGCGCAACACGATCTCGCGTGCGCCTTCCTGCTGCTCGACGGCCGCGATCTGCTTTTCAATGAGCTTTCGATAACACTCGTCGAGGTCGGCGTCGACGTCATAGAACTCTGCGCGCGCCTGCAGATACTCCGCGCAACTGAAGATGCTCTGCGCGAGCGCCTGCCGCTCGATGCGATACACGAGCAGATGCGAGACGAGCGTCGCCCAGTACGTGTACCAGAGGCCGCCGAGCAGAATCCACGACGCGTTGATGAGCGCCTGCATCGGCGTGAAATGCTCTTCGAGCGTCACGATCATCATGAAGAGCGTCGCGAAGCTGATCTGCGGCCAGCGGTTGCCGTAGACGACGATCAGCGACAGCACGAAGGTGAGCGGCACGACGGTCAGCCAGAGCGTCACCGGATGGGCCGTCGCAATGCCGGTCGCGAGCGCCGAAAAAAAGCCGATGACCGTGCACGCGAGCATCTCGTTGTGCTTGTGCTTGAGCGGCCCCGGCATGTCGACGACGCACGCGCCCAGCGCACCTGTCGCGATCGTGAAGCCGAGTTCGCGGTTGTGAAACACCGTGAGCATCAGCACGGCCGGGAGCGAGATGCCAAGCGCGCTGCGCAAGCCGCCGAAAAAGTACTGGCTATAGATGAACTTTTTTATTTCGAACGAGTAACGCATCGACTTCCTGTATGGACGCGCAAGGGGCGGGCAAGGGCGACGTCGAGTCTAACGCAACTCAACGAGCGTTCGGACCTCGGCCAAACGGCCAGGTTCTCGGCGCGAAGTCGCTTTGTTATGCTGACGCTTGATCTGACAAAGCTTTGCGTTTTGCGCGCGGGTTCTTCGCCTGCCAGCATCCAATCCCGCCCTTCATGCTCGAACTCTTCTATTCGAACCGTCACGAAACGCTTGCCGCCGCGCTTTTCGAGGACCTCGACGCATTCGCGATGCGCGAGGGCAATCCTTTCGCGCGCGAGTCGGTCATCGTGCCCAGCGCGGCCGTGCGACGGCGGCTGGAACTGGATATGGCCGAGCGTTTCGGCATCTGCGCGAATGTCGACTTCTGCTATCTCGCGCAATGGTTATGGGCGCAGATCGGACGCGTGCTGCCGGTGCCCCAGCGTTCGCCGTTCGCGCCGGACCGGCTCGCGTGGCGCTGCTATCGCCTGTTCGACGAGCCGCCGTTCAGACATGCGCCGCGCCTGTCGACCTATCTCGATGCCGCCGACGATTCCATGCGCTATGAACTCGCGCGCCGCATCGCGACGGTGTTCGACCACTATCTGACCTATCGCCCGGACTGGCTCACGCACTGGCAGTCGGGCGGCTCGATTCTCGCGGGCGGCGGTGCTGAGACGGATGCGCGCGGTCCGCGTCTCGCGGGCGCGAGCGAGATTCAGCGCCAGGACGAACACTGGCAGGCCGCGCTGTGGCGCGCGCTGCTCGACGACCTGACGACGCCCGGCTCCGGGCAAGATCCGACGCCGCCCGCGTATCGCTTTCTGGCCGACGCGCCGCGCTTCGATCTCGATACCGCGATGCGCGCCGAATGGCCGAGCCGCATCAGCGTGTTTGCGCTGCCGACCATGCCGCCGCTGCATATCGCGTTGCTGCGCGAGCTGTCGCGCTGGATCGACGTGCGCATCTACGCGCTCAACCCGTGCCGCGAATTCTGGTTCGATATCGTGAGCCAGGCGCGCGTCGAACAGCTCGAACTGAAGGGCGAGGCGGACTTTCAGGAGGTCGGGCATCCGCTGCTCGCGGAGTGGGGCCGTCAGACGCAGGCGCAGCTTCACATGCTGCACGAACTGACCGAAAGCGCGGCATCGAGCGAGCGCGAGCTGTTCGAAGAGAACACCGCGCCGACGTGGCTCGCGCGCGTGCAGAACGGCATCCTGACGCTCGACGAAGAGAACGCCGGGCCGGAGCCGGAAGACATCGTCGAGACGGGCGTGGAAGTGCATGTCTGCCATAGCCTCTCGCGTCAGCTCGAAGTGCTGCACGACCGCCTGCTCGACTGGTTCGACGAGATAGAAGGACTCGAGCCGTCCGATGTGCTCGTCGCGTTTCCGGATCTGGCGGTGGCCGGCCCGCTCATCGACGGCGTGTTCGGCACGGCGCCCGCCGGCGCCAGCAACGAGCGCAGGCGCATTCCCTATCGCATCACCGGCTTGCCGCCTTCGCAGGCCAACCCGGTCGCGCGCGCGATGCTCGACTGGCTCGCGCTCGCGGAACGCGGCGTCGGCGCGCCGGAGCTGATCGAATGGCTGCGCGTCGATGCAATCGCGACACGCTACGGCATCGACGCCCCATCGCTCGAAACGGCGCAGGAGTGGCTCTCGGCGGCGGGCGCGCGCCGGGGCTTGCGTCCGGCGGAAGCCGCCGGCGAGCACGTGCCCGCCGCGCGTCACACCTTCGCCGATGCGCTCACGCGTCTCTATCTCGGCTACGCGCTGCCGGGCGGCGGCGCACCGGTCGCGGAATGGCTGCCCGTCGAGGGCGCGCAGGGTTCGGAGGCGGAGTTGCTCGGACGCCTCACACGCTTCATCGACGATATCGACGCCTTCGCCGCGCAGATCGAGACGCCCCGCACCGCACGCGCGTGGGGCGACTTGCTGCTCGATACACTCGCGCGTTTCTTCGATGCCGGCGTCGCGTTCAACGACACCATCGGCGACGTGCGCCATGCGATCGATGCGCTGATCGTCGCGATGGAAGAAGGCGCGCGCGACACGGAAGTATCGGCTGCGGTGATCCGCACCGCGCTCACCGATACGCTCGACGATCCCGCGCGCGGCGGCGTGCCGTGGGGCGGCGTCACGTTTTCGTCGCTGACGAGCCTGCGCGGGCTGCCGTATCGCGTGGTCTGTCTGCTCGGCATGGACGACGGCATGTTGCCGAGCCTCACGCGCGCCGACGAATTCGACCTGATGGCGAGCTTCGGCAAGCTGGGCGACCGGCAGCGCCGCGACGACGAACGCAATCTCTTTCTCGACCTGATGCTCGCGGCGCGCGACCGGCTGCTGATCGCCTACACCGGGCGCAGCATCCGCGACAACGCCGTGCTGCCGCCCGCCGCACTCATCGACGAATTGCTCGACCATCTCGCCGAAGCCGTCGCGGGCAAGCATGCCGCGCCGGACGCACTGGCGAAGGCGCGGGCGTCGTTCGTGCGCGAGCATCCGCTACAGCCGTTCGCACCCGAGTATTTCGAGCCGGCCGGCCGTCTCTTCACCTATGAGCCGGAGCGCGCGGAACTGGCGCGGGTGCTGGCGGCGGGGCGCGTGCACGGCAGCGCGCCGTTCTTCGCATCGCCGCTGCCGCCCGAAGACGACGAAGCGGCTACCGTCGCCTTCGACGATTTCGTGCGCTTCTGGCGGCATCCTGCGCGCGCGCTGCTGCGAGATCGGCTGGGCATTGCGCTCGTCGATGCCGAAGCCGAACTGGATATCACCGAGCCGTTCGAACTCGGCTTCGCAGGCCGCGATGCGCTCGCCGGGCGCGTGCTGCCGTCGCTGCTCGAAGCGGAAGACGACGTTGTGCACCACGCCCGCGAGCGCGCGCGTCACGTTGCGCGCACGAGCCCCGAAATGCCCGGCGGCGCGACGGGCGCCGTCTGGCAGACGCGCGAGATGCACGCGCTCGCGCATCTCGCGGACCGCATCCGCACGTCGGTGGCGGAAGGCGCGACGCGTTTGCCGTTCTCGCTCGACGTCGCGCCGCGCTGGCCCGATACGGGCGGCGTCGCGCTCTTCGGCCCGCACGACGACGCGCTCATCGACGAGCGGCCGCTCACGCTGTCCGGCACGCTCAATCGCCTGACGCCGCAAGGCCAGGTGATCTACCGTTACGACCAGCCGCGCGCCCGCGATTACCTGTCCGCGTGGCTCGCGCATCTGGCCTATTGCGCGGCGCTGCCGGACGGCCCGCGCCGCACGATCTGGCATGGACGCGGCGCGCAGTCGTCGGATTTCGAGCTGACGCCTGTCGCCGATCCGCTCGCGCATCTCGCCGCGCTCGCGGCGCTGTATCGCGCAGGCCGGCGCATGCCGCTGCGTTTCTTCCCGAAGAGCGCGTGGCTCAAGATGACCGAAGGCGACGCGAAGGCGCACGGCGCGTGGGAATCCGACCGCGTGCGCGCGGAATCGGACGATCCGGTTTATCGCGTCGCGTTTCGCGGCGAATCGCTTGGGCTCGACGACCGCTTCGCCGCGCTCGCGCGCATCGTTTTCGAGCCGCTTCGGCAACACCTGCAACGCGACGCATGATGACGACAGCAATCCAGTCCGTGAACACCGAAGCCGTCCAGGAACTCGACGTCTTCTCCTGTCCGCTCGACGGCGTCAACCAGATCGAAGCATCCGCCGGCACCGGCAAGACGTGGAACATCTGCGCGCTCTACGTGCGCCTGCTGCTCGAGAAGCAGTTGAGCGTCGAGCGCATTCTCGTCGTCACCTTCACGAAGGCCGCGACCGCCGAACTGCACGAGCGCATCCGCACGCGGCTCGCGGGCGTTGCGCATGCCATCGAAAACGGCGATGCAGCCGGCGATCCGTTCATCGAGCGGCTTTTCGAGACCACGCTCGCCGACATCGATCCGAACGAGGCGCTGCAGCGCATTCGCATCGCGCTCCACACCTTCGATCAGGCCGCGATCCACACGATCCACGCGTTCTGCCAGCGCGCGCTGCAGGAAGCGCCGTTCGCCGCCGCGATGCCTTTCGCGTTCGACATGGAAGCCGACGACAGCGCGCTGCGCTTCGAGCTTGCCGCCGATTTCTGGCGCGAGCGCGTCGAGCCGGCAGCCGCGCGCACGCCGTCGTTCGCGTCGTGGCTCGTCGCGAAGGGCGCGGGACCGGCATCGCTCGATGCGCAACTGGCGCGGCGTCTCAAGAAGCCGCTCGCGACGCTGCGCTGGGGCAAGAGCGAGGCCGAACTTGCAGCGGAAGCCGTCGATGCGAAAGCGCTTTTCGACGAAGCGTGCGCGGTGTGGAACGCCGAACGCGGCGCGATCGCCAAGCTGCTCTTCGACGCCGAGGCGATGCTGAAGCAGACCTCGCACAAGCGCTCGATGATCGAAGCCGCCCTCGACGCATGGGCCGAATATTTCGCCGATGCCGACTGTCACGCCGAGCCGCCGAAGGAGGCGCTGAAGATCACCGTATCGGCGCTCGCGAAGGGCACCAAGGTCAAGCACGCGCCGCCCGCGCATCCGTTCTTCGAGCATGCCGAGACGCTCGCCGCGTCGGCTGCCGCCGCCGAAGCCGCGCAGCGTGCGATGTGGCTCGACATCGTGCGCGAATGGCTCGACTACGCGCCGGCCGAACTGTCGGCGAGAAAGCGGGCGCGGCGCGTGGTGTCCTTCGACGATCTGTTGTCGAACCTGCATCACGCGCTCGTCCGGCACGCGTGGCTCGCGCAGGCATTGCGCGAGCGTTATCCGGCGGCGCTCATCGACGAATTCCAGGACACCGATCCGCTGCAATACGCAATCTTCAACCGCGTGTTCGCGCCGCACGGACCGCTCTTTCTGGTCGGCGATCCGAAGCAGGCCATCTACAGCTTTCGCGCCGCCGACCTGCACACGTATCTCGCCGCGCGCGACGGCGCGAGTGCGCGTTACACGCTCGCGGTGAACCAGCGTTCGACGGCGCGCATCATCGAGGCGTGCAATCGCGTGTTCGGCGCGAATCCGTCGGCGTTCATTCTCGAAGGCCTCGACTATCAGCCGGTGCGCGCGGGCACGCGTTCACGCGGACCGTTCGTCGATGCGACGCCCGCCGCCGCTTACTCCGATATCACGGATTTCTGCGTGTGGATGCTGCCGCACGGCGATGCGGCGCTGTCGAAGGCCAACGCGCAGCGCGAAGCGGCCGAGGCGTGCGCCGCCGAAATCGCGCGGCTGCTGAAGGGCGCGGCGCGGGGCGAAGTGCGCATCGGCGACGAGGCGCTCAGTGCGGGCGATATCGCCGTGCTCGTGCAGACGCATCGGCAAGGCAGTCTCGTCAAGCGCGTGCTGGCGGCATGGGGTATCGGCAGCGTGGAGCTGGCGCAGGCGTCCGTGTTCGGCTCGCTCGACGCCGAGCAGATCGAGCGCGTGCTCGCCGCCATCGACACGCCCGGCGACTTGCGCCGCTTGCGCGCCGCGCTCGCGACCGACTGGTTCGGGCTGGACGCCGCCGCGCTGTGGCGTCTGGAGCACGCGGCATCGACGGATGAACGCGGCTCCAGCGATTCGACGAGCTGGGTCGAGAGATTCTCGCGCTATCGGACGATCTGGCACGAGCGCGGCTTCGCGGTGATGTGGCGCACGCTCGCGCGGGAACTGTCGATTGCGGCGCGGCTCGTTGCGCGCGCGGACGGCGAGCGCAGGCTCACGAACGTGAACCATCTCGCGGAACTGCTGCAGGCTCGCTCGGCGCAACAGCCGGGCATCGCGCCGACCTTGCGCTGGCTGGCCGCGCAGCGCGCGCAGCAGGGCGGCGGCGAAGACGCGCAATTGCGCCTCGAATCCGACCGCAATCTCGTGCAGATCGTGACGATTCACAAGTCGAAGGGCCTCGAATACGCGGTCGTGCTCTGTCCGTTCCTGAACGACGGCACGGCGCGCGACGCTTCGAAATCCGGCTTGCCCGACGCCCGCGAGTATCACGACGGCGCGGGCGAAGCGGTGCTGCACTATGGAATCGACGACGACGAAGCGAAGGAAATCGGCGCGGCCATCGCACGCGAGCAGGCTGCCGAGCGGGCGCGGCTCGTTTATGTGGCGCTGACGCGGGCGGTGTATCGCTGCTACGTGGTCGCGGGCGTTTATATCTCGAACATGTCGAACAAGTCGACGAAGGAATCGCGCAGAAGCGTGCTGAACTGGCTCGCCGCGGGCGCGGGTCAGGACTTCGATGCGTTTTGCGACGAACCGCCTGACGAAGCGGGCATCGTCGCGGCGTGGCGCGCGCTGGAAAGTCAGGCCGAAGGCGCGATCGGCGTGACACCGCTGCCGGTCATCGACCGGCGCGAGCCGCTTGCCGCCGTCGAGCGCGGCACGCACGAGATCGCCGCGCGCACCAACCGCCGCCTGTTGCGCGATCGCTGGCGCATGGCGAGTTTCAGCTCACTGGTGGCGGCGGGCGCGCGCGAAGAGGCGAATCAGTCGCAGCCCGCCGAGGCGCGCCCCGATCACGACGAACTCGCCGATACCGCTTCAACGCTCGTGCAAGCGCCGCCTTCCCGCGACGAATCCGCGCTCGCCGACGACGACATCCTCGCGTTTCCGCGCGGCGCGGCGGCGGGCGAATGTCTGCATCGCATGTACGAGCTTGCGGATTTCACACAGCCGTCGACGTGGCCCAAGGCGGTCGAGGACGCGCTGCGCGAGTATCCGGTTCCGGCGCCCGCGCCGCTCGCCCAGCGTCTCCGGCCGATGATGCTGCGCCTGCTCGCCGACACGCTCGAAAGCGAGATCGCGCCGGGCATGCGGCTGTCGGGCATCGCCAACGGGCGGCGCATGAACGAGCTGGAGTTTCTGTTCCCGGCGCCGTCGCTGGATTTTCCGGCGCTGCGCCGGCTGCTGTCCGCGCACGGCTATCCCGATGTCGCGCTCGAAACGGGCGCGCTGCGGGGCTTCATCAAGGGTTTCATCGACATGATCGTGCTGCACGGCGGGCGTTACTGGATCATCGACTGGAAGTCGAATCATCTGGGCGATGCCGCCGAAGACTACGGCGCCGCGCCGCTTGCCGAGGCGATGGCGCATCACGCGTATCACCTGCAGGCGCTTGTTTATGTGGTCGCGCTGCATCGTTACCTGCGTGCGCGGCTCGCTGATTACGACTACGAGACGCATGTCGGCGGCTACCTCTATCTGTTCGTGCGGGGCGTTCGTCCCGACTGGCGCGACGGCGACGCGGCGAGCGGGGTGCATCGCGGGCGGCCGCCGCTGGAACTGGTCGAGGCGCTCGACCGGGTGATGTCGGGAGGCGCGGCATGAGCACGATCGAAGCCGTGAACGCCGGGGAGTCGGCTGCGTCGGCCTTTGCCGACGAAAGCGCCGCGCTTGCCGAAGGTTTCGCGCGGCGCATCGGCGAACTGTCGCGATGGTCGGGTGCGGACGCGCGGGCGATCGCGTGGGCAGAACGCGCGGCGCTTGCCATCAGCCGGGCGACGGCGCTCGGACACGTCTGCATGCCGCTTGCCGCGCTCGCGCGGCGTCACGGCGAGAACGTGCGCGAAGCACGCCATGCGCTGCTCGCAAGCGGCGTCGCGACGTTTGCCCGCACCGAGGCGCGCTTCGATGCGGCGAGTCTTCGGCCGCTCGTCATCGACGAGGACGGGCGCCTCTATCTCGCGCGCTACTTCGATTACGAGCGGCGGCTCGCGGTGGCGCTGGTCGAACGGGCGCGCGGCGCGCGAATCGACGTGTCGCAGCGGGAGCTTGCGGAGCAGGCGGAGCGGATCGCACGCTACTTCGGGGAAGGCACGGCCAACGACGACATCGACTGGCAGCGCGTGGCCGCGCTCGTCGCGCTCGCGGGCAGGCTGACGATCGTGAGCGGCGGGCCGGGCACGGGCAAGACGACGACCGTGGTCGGCGTGCTCGCGTGTCTGCTCGACGCCGATCCGGGCTTGCGCATCGCGCTCGCCGCACCGACGGGCAAGGCCGCGCAGCGCATGCAGGAAGCGTTGATCGAGCGGGCGGACAAGCTGCCGCCCGAGCTGGCCGCGCGGCTGCCGCGCACATCGTTCACGTTGCAGCGCTTGCTCGGCGTGCTGCCGGATGGCGGCTTCCGGCATCATCGCGACAATCCGTTGCCCTATGACGTGATCGTGGTCGACGAGGCGTCGATGATCGATGTCGCGCTCGCGGCGCATCTGCTCGAAGCGGTCGCACCGTCGAGCCGGCTCGTGATGCTCGGCGACAAAGATCAGCTCTCGGCGGTCGAAGCGGGCGCGGTGTTCGCGGAACTGAGCGCGCAGCCATCGTTCAGCGAGGCGGGCGCGGGGCGGATCGCGGGCGCGCTGGGCGTGGAACTGGCGCGGTTTCGGGCGGCGTTGCCTGACGGCGTCAAGTCCGGTGGCGGCGACGGGCGCGGGAGCGCAGCGGCCCACGCGCGGATGAGCGATGCGTCGCTTGCACAATCCGATGCCCATGACGAGGGATACGGCGACTTCTTTCCGGGCGACGAGGAGGCCGATGCATCCGGCGCACGAGGCGAGAACCAGGGCGATTTGTTCTCGAACACCGACGCCCGCGCGAGCGAATCGCCTTCCGCGGCTTCGCCCGATGCGTGGGGCGCTCACGGCGATCTCGACGACGCACCGCATACCGACGAAGGCTACGCCGACCTCTTCGCCACGCTAGACACCGGCTCCCACGATGCGCCCGACGCCCGCGACGACGCCCCGCTCACCGACAGCGTCGTCTGGCTCGCGCGCAACTACCGCTTCGGGCTGGATTCGGCGATCGGCCGCCTGTCGATCGCAATCCGCAACGGCGATGCCCAAGCCGCGCTCCAAGCGCTCGACGCAAAGCAATCGGCCACGCCCGAAGCGCCCGCCGCGGTGCTGCTGGACGACGGCCACGCCACGCTATCGGACCGCACGCTCGCTCATCTGGCGAAGGGCTTCGCGCCTTACGCCGATGCGCTCGCGTCGATGCTGCAAGCGGAGCACGCGCCATCCGATGAAGCCCGGCTCTTCGACGCGCTCAATCGTTTCCGCGTGCTGTGCGCCACTCGCAAGGGGCCGCGCGGCGTCGACGAAGTGAACGCGCGTATCGCGTCGAAGGTGCGCGAGCAGGCGGGCATTGCGCTTGCAATCGGAGCACAGTGGTTCGCCGGACGGCCGGTGATCGTCACGCGCAACGACTATGCGCTCGGGCTCTTCAACGGCGATATCGGCATTGCACTGCCGGGGCCGAACGGCGCGCTGCGCGTCGCGTTTCGCATGGCGGATGGCTCGCTGCGCCATGTATCGCCTGCTGCGCTGCCGCCGCACGACACGGCGTTCGCGCTGACCGTGCACAAATCGCAAGGCTCGGAGTTCAAGCACGCGGCGCTCGTGCTGCCCGGCAGCTTCGTGCGCGTGCTGTCGCGCGAGCTGGTCTATACGGCGATCACGCGGGCGAAGCGCCGCATCGAAGTCATCGGCTCGGCGGCGATTTTCGCGCAGGCCGTCGATGCGCCGACGCGTCGCGATTCCGGTCTCGCCGCGAGAATGGCGCGGCTGATGCGCCTGCACCATCGATCCTGAACGAAGGAGTGTCATCCATGAGCGATAGCCTCGTGGTGCCGCCAGGCGAAATCGAGCTGACCGCCGTGCGTGCGCAAGGCGCGGGCGGGCAGAACGTCAACAAGGTGTCGAGCGCGATTCATCTGCGCTTCGACATCCGCGCGTCGTCGCTGCCGGAGCACATCAAGGCGAGACTGCTCGCGCTGTCCGACAGCCGCGTCACGCGAGAAGGCGTGATCGTCATCAAGGCGCAGGAGCATCGCACGCAGGACATGAATCGCGCGGCGGCGCTCGCGCGTCTCGATGAGATGATTCGCAGCGTCAGCGTCACCCGGCGCAAGCGCATCGCAACGAAGCCGACGCGGGCGTCGCAAGTGCGCCGGGTCGAGGGGAAGGTCAGGCGGGGAGCGGTGAAGGCAGGACGGGGCGCGGTGCGAGGCGAATAGGGCGGCAAGCGCCTCGCCGTCCGTCATCGCGCGATGCTGCGCCATGCGCACCGCGCGACGCTCAGCAATCCGTCACCGCGCGATGCTCCGCCGCGTGACAAACGGAACCTGCTTCACGATTCCCGTCGCGAGCGCCGTGCCCACCAGCACGACAGCGCATCCTTCGAGCATCACGAGCGATACGTGCTCGCTCAGGAACAGCGCGCCCCAGAGAATGCCGAAGAGCGGAATGACGAAGGTCACCGTCATCGCGCGTGCAGGGCCCGCCGCAGCCACGAGCCGGAAGTACAGAAAATAGGCGATGCCCGTGCAGCAGACACCGAGCGCGATGACCGCCGACCACGCATGCGCGGAGATCGGCGTCGCGGGCCACGTCAGCAGGGCGATCGGCGCAAGCATGATGGTCGCGCCGATCATGCTGCCGGCGGCGTTGGCGGTTGCATCGACATCCATCAGATACTTCTTCGCAAAGTTGCCCGCCACGCCGTACAGCGCCGATGCCCCGAGCGCGGCCGCCGCCGCCAGCATTCCCTGAACGGGCAGCCCGGACGATGCCGCGCCGTCCGTCGCGATCTGGTTCCACACGAGCAGCAGCACGCCCGCGAAGCCGATGGCCATGCCGATGCTGCGCATCGTCGTCAGCCGGTCCTTCAGCCACACGTAGGCGACGAGCGCGCCAAAGAGCGGCGTCGTCGCATTGATGACGGACGTCGCGCCCGCCGACAGCGTCAGCTCCGCGAACGCGAACAGGCAAAACGGCGCGGCCGAATTGAGAATGCCGACCACGAAAAGCGGCAGCGCGCGCCGGCGCATCGTGCCGAGGGTGGCGGCGACGTTGCGGCGTGCAAGCAGCATCACGATCAGAAACAGCGCGCCGATACCGACGCGCACGGCCATGAGCGGCGCGACGCCGAACTCGGCGACTCCCACGCGAATGAACAGGAAGGATGCGCCCCACAATGCGGCGAGCACGATCAATTGCAACAAATTGGCGATGGACATGACGATGGCGGACTTCGAGATACTAATTAAAAGTCCGCGCATGTTAGCACTGCGCGCGGCGCCGAAGAACGCGCCGCGAATGACACCGCAAGATGCGGGGTCAGTGCGGCGGGATCATCCACGTCAGCACGTTCTGCTGCAGCCAGACGAGCACGCCCAGAATCACCGTCAGCAGAATCGAATGCTTGAAGGTGCGCGCGAAGACGAGCCCTTCCTTGCCCTTGAGTTCAGTCGTCGCGACACCCGTCGAGATGTTCTGCGGCGAGATCATCTTGCCCATCACGCCGCCGGACGAGTTGGTCGCTGCCATCAGCACGGGATTCAGGTTGAGCTGATGCGCCGCCACTACTTGCAGGTTGCCGAAGAGCGCGTTGCCCGACGTATCGCTGCCGGAGAGGAAGACCGCGACCCAGCCGAGGAACGCGGACACGAGCGGAAAGAACGGTCCGACCGACGCGACGCCGAGACCCAGCGTGTAGTTCATGCCCGAGTAGTTCATCAGATAGGCGAGGCCGACGATCGTCGCCACCGTGAAAATGGCGATGCGCGTTTGCACCCACGTATCGACGATCGCCGCGCCGTACTCGCGGACCGGCAGCCGCACGAGCGCCGCCGTGATGATCGATGCGACCAGAATCGCCGTGCCCGTCGCGAGCGGCTGAAAGTCCCAGATCGCGCCGTACGGCTGGTTGTACAGCGTGATGTAGACGGCTTTGTCGAGTCCGGGCCAGGAAACCTTCACATCGCCGATCAGGAAGATTTTCGCGACCGTCCACACGATCACCACCAGCGACACGACGATCCACGGCAGCCAGCCTTGTCCGCCCGAAATAGCCGCGCGTGTCTGGCCGAGTCGATCGACGTTGACGGCGAATCGCTCGTCGGCGGCAGGCTTCCAGACGCGCAGGAACGCGATCGTCAGAATCAGCGAGACAAGCGAGGAGAGCACGTCGGTCAGCGCATAGCTGATGTAGTTCGACGTGACGTACTGCGTGAGCGCGAAGCTCGCGCCCGAGACGAGCAGCACGGGCCACACGCGCATCATGTTGCGAAAGCCCGCGTAGATGCCGATTACGTAGAACGGCAGGAAGAAGGCGAAGAACGGCAACTGGCGGCCGACCATCTTGGCGAGCGCATCGGTGGGAAGGTGGGTGACCGCGCCGAGCACGGTAATCGGCACGCCGAGCGCGCCGAAAGCCACCGGCGCGGTATTGAAGATCAGCGTGAAGGTGAGCGCTTCGAGCGTCGGGAAGCCGAGCAGGATCAGGAGCGAACTGGTGATGGCGATCGGCGTGCCGAAGCCCGAGATGCCTTCCAGCAGCGCGCCGAACGAGAAGCCGATGACGACCAGCACGATACGCCTGTCGTTCGGCAGGTTTTCGACCATCCAGAGGCGGAACGCCTCGAAGCGTCCGGAGCGTTGCGCGACGTTGTAGAGCAGGATCGCGGCGAACACGATCCACATCACCGGCCATAGCGCGAACACCGCGCCCGCGGCGATCGAGTTGAGCGCGAGCTTGAGCGGGAAGTGCCAGGCCGCCACCGCGATGACGAGCGCGACCACCAGCCCGGCGAGCGACGCCTGCCACGCGGGCCGGCGCGCCCAGCCGAGCAGCACGAGCACGACGGCGATCGGCAGCGCCGCCACGATGAACGACAGCGCGAGCGAATTGGCGACGGGGGTAAGCAACTGATGGAACATCGACGTCTCCTGTCGACCGCAGTCGGCGAACCGTGTTGCGCGTTCTTGTCGGCACGCGGCGGCGAGCCGCGAGGCGCGTAGGGACTTCGATGCTTCATATGCCTTAAGCAACCGCGTAACGCGCAGCCTAAGAATAGGTGACCGATGGCCTCCGTCAAGCGGGAAATGTTCTTATCGGCTGCGACGCACGAACGCGCGCCGCGACGCGCGTGCTATCGCTTGACGAGGAGGCTTGCCGTGCCTTCAGCTTTCGACGGCTGCGGCGGGCGGTGTATCGTCGCGGCCCGGCAGAGGTGTTTGACGGAAGACCCAGACGGTCAGCAGGGCGAGAGAAGCAAGCATCCACAGCACGAAAAACACAAAGGCCATCATGTCCACTCCCCGAGAGCGATGGTTTCGCGACGGCGGTGTACCGTCGCGTTGCGCAAATGAGGAAGCTTGATAGCCAGAACCGTGCCAATCGTCTGGCGAATCGAGCCAGACGCTTGTCGGAAAAGGAAGGGGCGCTTTGCGCTCGCACCACCGCCGCCCCTGCGGGAGCGACTTGTGTCGGAAAATGTTGCAGGTTTGTTACGTCGAGAGACGCAACAGACGGGGAAGCTGCGTTTTTCGTAACGCCGGCGAAACAACTCAGTGGCGGCCGCCGCCATGACCGCCGCCGTAGCCGCCACCGCCGCCGTGCCAACCGCCACCGCCGCCGTGCCAACCGCCACCGCCGCCGTGCCAGCCGCCGCCATGCCAGCCGTGTCCGCCTCCCCAGCAGCATCCGCCGCCCCAGTATCCGAAGCCGATGGATATCGCCGGATAACCGTAATAAGCGGGGTAGGCCGGATAAGCAGGATACGGCGCGTAATACGGATACGACGGATAGGCGGGCACCGCGTAGTACTCCGTCATCGGCACTTGCGCGGTCGCGTAGGTTGCTGCCGGCGCGGGAACTGCGGACGCGCCCGACGCGCCCTGTGCCGGGACGGCGAATTCGCGTTGCGCGTACGCCGTGGGTACGGTCGAGTAATAAGCGCCGGGGTAATCCGGATAGGGAGGGTAATAGCATCCGCTGACGAGCACGCCCGCCGCGATCGCGGTGACGGCTGCTTTGGATGGGATGATGAAGCGGGCGGGAATCATGGTGCTGCTCCTTGCGTGCGCCTTGCCGGACTCTTAACTCAAGCGGGTCCGTTCAGAGGAGCTTACTCGATCGCTTTGGAACACGTGCCTGAACTCGTGTGACAAAGGAGCGCAAGGAGCCGCGTCTTGTAACAGGTCTGAAACAGCGGCGCGGTCAGGACCGGTCGCGCCGCGCGTGTGAGGTCCGATTACTTGCCAACCTGATTGCCGATGACCCCGCCGACCGCCGCGCCGCCGAGCGTCGAAAGCGCGCTGCCGCCGATCACCGCCCCGCCCGCTGCGCCGACGCCCGCGCCGATCGCGGTATCGCGTTGACGAGTGGTCATGCTGTCGCAGCCGGTCAGGCCGGCCATGAGTGCTACGACCATTGCAGCGGCGCCGATTTGTTTGATGTTTTTCATGTCGACTCTCCAATACGATGATGAAGTGAAACGGCTGCGGCTCGCATGGAACAGCACCGCATAGGCTGCCGGTTCATGCAGTAATGAGCAGGAAAGGTGCCTGCATGCCGTCGACGCATCCACGAAAAAAAAGCCTGCCGCACGTCAGGCGCGACAGGCTTTTCCTGGTCAGGCAGCAGCAACATCAGGTCGGCTGGTAAATCTCCGATCCCTTCTTCACGAACTCGATCGCCTTCGTCTGCATGCCGTGCGTGAGCGCATCGGTTTCGCTGACGCCTTGCTTGGCCGCAAAGTCCCGCACGTCCTGCGTGATCTTCATCGAGCAGAAATGCGGGCCGCACATCGAGCAGAAATGCGCGACCTTGGCCGAGTCCTTCGGCAGCGTTTCATCGTGGAATTCGCGCGCCTTGTCGGGATCGAGGCCCAGATTGAACTGGTCTTCCCAGCGGAACTCGAAGCGCGCCTTCGACAGCGCGTTGTCCCGCACCTGCGCGCCCGGATGACCCTTCGCCAGATCGGCCGCGTGCGCCGCGAGCTTGTACGTGATGATGCCTTCCTTCACGTCGTCCTTGTTCGGCAAGCCGAGATGCTCCTTCGGCGTGACATAGCAGAGCATGGCGGTGCCGAACCAGCCGATCATCGCCGCGCCGATGCCCGACGTGATGTGATCGTAGCCCGGTGCGATGTCCGTGGTCAGCGGCCCGAGTGTGTAGAAGGGCGCCTCGTCGCACCATTGCAGTTGCAGGTCCATATTCTCCTTGATGAGCTGCATCGGCACGTGGCCCGGACCTTCGATCATCACCTGCACGTCATGCTTCCACGCGACTTGCGTCAGCTCGCCGAGCGTCTTCAGTTCGCCGAGCTGGGCTTCGTCGTTGGCGTCGTAGATGGAGCCGGGGCGCAGGCCGTCGCCGAGCGAGAACGAGACATCGTATTGCTTCATGATTTCGCAGATGTCCTCGAAGTGCTCGTAGATGAAGCTCTCCTTGTGATGCGCGAGGCACCACTTCGCCATGATCGATCCGCCGCGCGACACGATGCCCGTCATGCGGTTCGCCGTCAGCGGCACGTATTGCAGGCGCACGCCGGCGTGGATCGTGAAGTAATCGACGCCTTGCTCGGCCTGCTCGATCAGCGTGTCGCGGAAGATTTCCCACGTCAGGTCTTCGGCCTTGCCGTTGACCTTCTCGAGCGCCTGATAGATCGGCACCGTGCCGATCGGCACCGGCGAATTGCGAATGATCCACTCGCGCGTCTCGTGGATGTGCTTGCCGGTCGACAGGTCCATCACCGTGTCGCCGCCCCAGCGGATCGCCCACGTCATCTTGTCGACTTCTTCGCCGATCGACGAGCTCACCGCCGAATTGCCGATGTTCGCGTTGATCTTCACGAGGAAGTTGCGGCCGATGATCATCGGCTCGCTCTCCGGGTGATTGATGTTCGCGGGGATGATCGCGCGGCCGCGCGCCACTTCATCGCGCACGAACTCGGGCGTGATCGCCTTCAGCGCGTCCTTGCCGAACGCTGCCGCGCCGAACGCCTGGCCGGGATGCTGGCGGCCCATCATCTGCGCGAGCTTTTCGCCGTTCGGACCGCTCGCCTTCAGGCTTTCCAGATACTCGGCGCGCCGCTGGTTTTCGCGGATCGCGATGTATTCCATCTCGGGCGTGACGATGCCCGCCCGTGCGTAGTGCATCTGCGTGACGTTCTTGCCCGCGACGGCGCGGCGCGGCTTGCGATGCAGGCCGGGGAAACGCAGTTCGGCGGTCTTCGGATCGGCGGCGCGCTCGCGGCCGAATTCGCTCGACAGGCCGGCGAGTTCTTCGGTGTCGCCGCGTTTCTCGATCCAGCCGGCGCGCAGTGCGGGCAAGCCGGAGCGGATGTCGATGCTCGCGTCGGGATCGGTGTACGGACCGGAGGTGTCGTACACGTACACCGGCGGATTCTTCTCGCCGCCGAAGCCGTCGGGCGTGTCGGATTGCGTGATTTCGCGCATCGGCACGCGGATGTCCGGCGTCGATCCGCTCACGTAGACCTTGCGCGAGTTCGGCAGCGGCGCGATGGCGGCGGCATCGACGACAGCGTTTTCAGACAGAAACTTCGGATTGGCATTCATGCTGTATGTCTCCTGCAGGGACGAATATTCCAGCGCGAGCATGGGCAAGCTCGGCTGACTCAGGAGCTAAACAGGGAGGAACGAGATGGAAAGGTCGGGCGCTGAAGATGCGGCGGTAGGTCATTCGAAAGCCGCAGTGCCCGAACGCTTCCCTGCGCTGGCATTATCCAGATCAGGTTCAAAGGGTATTTCTCACCCACGTGGCACGGGCGATTCGACCGGTGATGCCGATTCGAAATCGCGATGTGCAGCGCAGGACCCCCGCGTTAGCAGCCGCCACGATACACCGCACCGTGGTGCGTTGACAACCATCCCGAAAACGGCCGCATCGCGTCGCGCCGTTCCTGCATAATGGCGGGCGCCGCGTTTTAGGTGATTACCCGAAGCGCGGTTTCGCGACCGCCGCCGCTCTTCGTTCGCCTCTCGACCGCCCTTCCTTCGCATCATCATGCCGTTGTGTTTTCATCGTCCTGCACCGTCGTGCGGGCGTCGTGCTGTGAGTATTTCGGTCGTTTCCGCAGGCGCCATGCGCTACGCGGTTTTCGCGGAGTAAGCATGTCCACTCCGATGCCGCGTCTGCCTTTCTCTTTTCCCGATCGCTTTCCTTTTCGCGCGCCTCGTTCCTTCCGGGGACAAGTCGTGCTCGCGCTCGCCGTCGTCTATATCGTCTGGGGATCGACCTATCTCGGCATCCATCTGGCGCTCGAATCGTTTCCGCCGCTGATGCTCGGCGGCCTGCGCAATCTGTGCGCGGGCATCGGGCTATTTGCTATCGGCTTGCATCGCAAGGCGGTGCTGCCGAGTGCGCACGAGGTTCGCAATGCGGCGATCGTCGGCACCTTGCTCGAAGGCCTCTCGAGCGGAATGATGGCCTACGGCATGCGCACTGTCGGCACCGGCACGGCAGCGGTCATGGTGGCGACCGTGCCGCTCTTCGCGACCATCTTCACCGCGCTCGCCGGCCGCGCAGTGGCGAAGGGGGAGTGGTTCGCGGTGGCGCTTGGGCTCGTCGGCATCGTGGTGCTGAATCATGGCGATCCTTCGCCCGGTTCGACGCACGGCACGCTCGCGATTCTCTGCGCCGCGATCTTCTGGGCGGGCGGCGCGCATCTCGCGGGGCGGCTTAGGCAGCCGTCGGATCTTCTGATGTCGACGGCGCTGCAGATCGGGTTAGGCGGGCTGATCGCGACGGGCATCGCGCTCATGGCGGGCGAGCGTCTGACGCATGTCGGCTTCGGCGCGGGCGTGTCGTTTCTGTATCTGATGCTGATCGGGTCGATGGCCGCTTACGTTGCATATAACTTTCTGATTCGCCATACGAGCACGATCGTCGCGACGAGTTGCCTGTACGTGAATCCGATCGTTGCGGTGCTGCTGGGGGCGGTGCTGCTTGGGGAAGCTATTGCGCAGTGGACGGTGGTTGCTACCGTCGTCATTCTGATTAGCGTTGGGTTGTCGTTCTGGTTCGATCGCCGGCGGCGGGGAGTGGCCTGAGCATTTCCTGCCTTCCCGATTGGTAAGGCTTGCGCCTCGCCGCTCCTCTGTTGCGGTCATTCAAGCGACTCGAATAATTCCTCTAACGATTGTCGAAGCCTTTACTGGCAAGGCTTTCAAGCTGACTTGCGGCTGCTTTGCACGGCGCTTGGGCATAGACGCTGCTCATGTCCGGCGCCCGCGACGTGTGTCGTTTCGAAGGGATACGGCACGTCGTAGCGGCCCATCCAGACATCGACAATCAGAACAAGGAAGGTGGCATATGAAGCTCATCCGCACTGTGACGGCGCTCGCCGCTGTCGCCTCGATCCTGTCCGCCTGTGGCGGCTCGGACGACGTCGGCAAGGAACTCGGACTCACGCAAGCGCAGGTTCATTTCATCCACGCGATACCGAGCGGCCCGAACGTCGACTTCTATGACAACGGCAAGGTGCTGCAAGGAAATCTGGCCTACAAGGCGGTGACGAACTTCGCCAACATCGACACCGGGCAGCACAACTTCTCCTATGCCGCCGTCAACACCACCACCCAGCTCGCCACCGACACGACGGTCGGCAATGCGGCAAAGGGCCACGAATACACCGTGATCGCGCTGCCGGAAGCGGGGCTGGCGCCGTCGATTGCAGTCATCGACGATCCGTTCGACAAGGGGCTACTGTCGAACAGCGCACGCGTGCGGGCGTTCAACGCATCGACGAATGCGCCGAATCTCGATCTGTATCTCGTCGCGCCCGGAACGGACATCACGGCGGTCAGCCCGACGATGGCCGGCGTCGCCTTCAAGAATGCGGTCCCGGCTTCCACACAGGATTCGCTCTATGTCTCAGGCGGGACCTATCAACTGATCGCAACGCTGCCGGGATCGAAGACGCCGGTGTACAAATCGGCATCGTTCAACCTTGGCAACAACGCGGACTGGCTCGTGACGACGCTGCCATCCGGCAATGCCGTCTCGCAACTCGTGCCGGGAAAGATTCGCGTGCTGGTGGCGCAGGGCGGCAATACACAGCAACCGGCGCTCGATCTGCCCGACACGCAGTAACGTATCACCCATCAGAGCGACAAACCCGCCCGAGCAATCGGGCGGGCTTGTTTTGGCTGGAACGCATGAACCAAGCGCACAAAAAAATTCCCGCCGCGCAAGGCGGCGGGAAGTCAGGAGTACGCTTCTATCGAGCCGTAGCCCGCACCCGGCTTACTTATGCTCTTCGGCCGAATTGTGGATAGCCTGGCCGCCCTTCGAAATATCCTGGCCCGCGCCCGAAATGGTGTTGCAGCCCGCGAGCGCAGCCGTGCCGGCGATCAGCAGCAGAGCGATGATTCGAGTCATGTTCATTCCCCTTGATGTGAAATGGCGTGGTTAATCGTGTCTGGGTTGGCCGCTGATCGTTGCCTGGGCCTCACCGGTGGTAACAATCATAAAAAACGCGGGCGGGGCTCGGCTGTAGGCACGCATGTGTTTTTCTCGTCAGCGCAATCCGTACTTCTCGTCGGCATCGTCCTACGCGGCGGAACGCGCCGGCGTCGCAACGGCATCGCCATGAACGCGCTCGCGCGGCATCGACACGTGGATGCTCGTGCCGTGCGGCTTCACTCGCTCGATCTCGAAGCGCCCGCCACGCGCCGACACGCGCTGCCGCATGCCGACGAGCCCATGCGTCTGCGTGCGCTTCAAATCCTGCGGCCGGATGCCGATGCCGTCATCGGCGATATGCAGCGACACGCTCGCCTGATCCATCGTCAGCGCGACGCGGATGTTGCTCGCGCGCGCATACTTCGCCGCGTTCGTCAGCGTTTCCTGCGCGACCCGGAAGAGGGCGATCTCGATCGCTTCGCCGAGCTTCGGGTCGTCGTCGGGCAAGTCGAACGACACCGCCCAGTTGTTGCGCTGCGCGGCTTCATCGACGAGCCCGCGCAGCGCCGTCACGAGCCCGAAGTTCGCCAGCACGGTAGGCCGCATGTCCTCGATGATGCGGCGCTTCAGCGCAATGCCCTGATCCAGATTGCCGATGGCGCGCGTGAGTTTCTCCGCCATCGCCGGTTCCGTTTCGCGCAGCTTGCCGCGCACCCACGCCACATCCATCTTGCTCGCCGTGAGGATGGAACCGAGCTCGTCGTGCAGTTCGCGGGCGAGTTCGGTTTTCTCGTTTTCGCTCACCGACTGCAGATGCCACGCAAGCGCTTCGAGTTGCCGCGTGCGCTCGAAGACGAGTTGATCCAGCTCTTCCTGCTGCGTGATGAGTTCCCGCTGCACGCGATCCTGCTTGTCGAGCTGAATGCCGAGGTTGCGGAAAAGCAGCACGAACAGCACGATGTTCAGCGCACACAATGCGCCGACACACAGCGTCGAAATGCGCTGATCGGCGCGGCTCGCATCGAGTGCGTGCTGCGCGCGCTGCTCTTCATTAAGGCGTAACAGCGAGAGGGCGGCGTCGAGCGTGGCGTCGTCGGAGGCGGGACGCGCTTCGGGTCGCGAAGGCGCGGCAAGCCGCGCGGCGCCTCGCTCGATTTCCTCGTTCGCCGCAGCGCTGATCTGCGCGAAGCTGGCAAGCGCCGTGTCGTCGCCGATGCGGCGGTAATAGGCATCGAGCGTCGCGAGGGCGCGGCGCACGTGGGCCGCCGTTTGCTCGAATTGCGCCTTGTAGGCGGGCTCCGGTTTCAGTGCGAACGCGCGTCCCTGGGCGGAAAGCGTCGCGATGTCGGCAGCGAGCGCGGACAGGTCGGCGGTGGCGCTTTTGGCATCGAGCGCGGTCTCGTATTCGGCCGCGATGCGCATGCGCCCCGACTCCAGAATCACGAGGCCGCCCACCGTGATGACGATCGCGACGGTCATTGCCACCAGCCAGCTATAGCGGCGCATCCATTCGTTGATGCGGGCAAGGCCGGCGTGGGCCCGGGTCGGCGCTTCGTCGTGCGCGGTGCGCGGCGGCACGGCGCGGGGTGCGTGGCTCATAGAGTTGGTCTGGCGTCGCCCGCGCGTCGGCTGGTTCGCCCGCGCGAGTCGATTGAAAGCTAATGTCGGTGGATTCTCACAGCAAAAAAGGAGCCAGCCCGAATGCGCGCGACGCGCCGCATCGCTAGGATGGGTTCACCATCCATTCCTACGGGGAAAGATCATGCTGAAGTGGGCACTGTTCTTTGCGATCGTCGCGGTCATCGCCGGTCTTTTGGGCTTCACCGGCGTCGCGGCCGGCGCGGCGACCATCGCCAAATTCCTGTTCGTCCTTTTCCTGATTCTGTGCGTCGTGTTCCTGGTGCTCGGGTTCGTCATCACCAAGAAAGCGATCGATTAGCGGGCCTGCATCGATGATGGGCGGCGCGTGGCGCAAGGCCATCGCGCGGCCCTTGACGCAATGACAGGCACGATCAACGAGGAGGTTTCATGCTGCGCTACGCCGCCGTTTTTTTCGTGATCGCGATTATTGCCGCGGTGTTCGGCTTCACGGGCATCGCGGCGGGCGCGGCGGAAATCGCGAAGATCCTGTTCTATATTTTCCTGGTCGTATTCGTCGTTACCCTGTTGCTCGGTGTGTTCAAGACATGACGGCCCCGCCGCTTCGACGGCGGCTTCATCTTGACGATTTCGCGAGCGGGCACGGCGCGTGCATCGAGTTCTTCATCGGATAGCGGCGCGCTATGGAGCGCATGGGCGAACCGCGCCACCGCTACCGTCCATCACCATTCCACAGGAGCCAATCAAATGTCCAATTCGTCTGCTGTAACCGCCGCGCCGGGCCAATCCTCGGACGCCTTTGTCCTCGACGTCGAGAAGATCCGGAACGACGCGCGCCAGCACATGGACGAGGGCCCCGTCACGGCGACCTATAGCGCGGATCGCGAGACCGTGCTCAAGCTGCTCAACGACGCGCTCGCGACCGAGTGGGTCTGCGTGCTGCGTTACAAGCGCCACTATTTCATGGCGAAGGGCATCCACTCGGAAGCCGTCGCGCAGGAGTTCGCCGAGCACGCGACCGAAGAGCAGGAGCACGCCGACATGCTCGCGGAACGCATCGTCCAGTTGGGCGGCGAGCCGAACTTCGCGCCGGACAGCCTGAAGTCGCGCGCGCATTCGGAGTACAAGGAAGGCGCCGACCTCATCGACATGATTCGCGAAAACCTCATCGCTGAACGGATTGCGATCGATACCTATCGCGAGATCATCCGTTATCTCGGCGACAAGGACGTCACGACGCGCCGCCTCTTCGAAGAGATTCTGGCGGTCGAGGAGGAGCACGCCGACGACATGGCCGATCTGCTCGAAGGCCGCAACGGCTAAGTTGAAGCCAAAGCGGGCGATGCGCGGGCGAGTGGAACCGCGCATCGCGCGTCGGGCAAGCATGCGTAAAATGACCGTTCACTCATTACAGCAGCGCGGACGGCGTGAATGATTCGAGTCTTGATAGCCGACGATCATGCGATCGTGCGCAGCGGGTTCAGGCAATTCGTCGCCGATGAGCCCGACATGGAAGTGGCGGCAGAAGCATCGACCGGCGACGAAACCATCGCGCTCGTGCGCGAGCAGGCTTTCGACGTGGTGTTGCTCGACATCGCGATGCCCGACAAGAACGGCGTCGACACCTTGCGCGTCATCAAGCAGATTCGGCCGCAGCAGGGCGTGCTGATGCTGTCGGGCTTTCCCGAGAGCCAGTACGCGATCAACCTGCTGAAGGCGGGCGCGAACGGCTATCTGAACAAGGACGCCGCGCCCGATGAGATCGTGCGGGCGATACGAACGGTGGCGCGCGGGCATCGCTATTTGTCAGAGTTTATCGCCGATGCGCTCGCCGACAAGCTCGACAAGCCGGCGGCGGAAAGGCCGCACGAGACGCTGTCCGAGCGCGAGTTTCAGATTTTTTGCAAGCTCGCGGGCGGCCGGATTCCGACGGAGATCGCGCAGGAGTTGCATCTGTCGGTGAAGACGGTGAGCACGTACCGGGCGCGCGTGCTGGAGAAGATGCGGCTGTCGAACAACGCCGATCTCACGTATTACGCGATCAAGAACGGGTTGATCGAATAGCGCAGCGTTTCCATGTGCGACGAGGAAGCAGTAAAGCGGAGGATGCCCGCCGTGGGCCACATCATCATCGACGATTCGGCACAGCAGAAGACACCGCGCGGCGGGCCGCTCGCGGTGCTGCTGATCGAGGATTCGCCGCTGATCCGCGGCAGTCTCACCGAGGCCATCGAGGCGCTCGGACCGTGGCGCGTGACCGCTTTCGCCGATGCCCCGCAAGAGGCCATCGCGTTGCTGTCGTCACAGCCGTTCGATGCGGTGATCGTCGATCTGCAATTGAAACGCGGATCGGGCATCGACGTGCTCGCGTGGCTCAAGGAGTCGGAGACGTCGCGCCTGGCGGACGATGCGTTCATCGTCGTACTGACGAATCATGCGCTGCCGGCTTATCGCGAACGGTGCCTGCAGTATGGCGTGCGCCATTTCTTCGACAAGTCGCTCGAGTTCGATCGCGTGCTCGATGCGCTTGAGGAGTATGCGCGGGAGAGGGTGTGAGCTTGCTCGCGTCGCAGCGCGGGTCGTTGAACTTCGCCGCTTGGCGTATCGGATAGCAAGTAGACGGTCGCTCGCGGGCCTTACGCTTTTTGCGGGCGTTAGGAGGCCGCTGAGCATCCGCCACCACAGTTATTTCTTCCCTGACCCGTCACGCTCCGCTTCGCGCGTCCAAACGCCCCTCCCGCCCGCGCCAGTGGCTAAACCCTGCCAGCCCCGTCGCGGCCAGCCCGACGATGCACACGCCCATCCATCCCATTGCGTGCCAGGCGAGCGATGCCAGCGCCGATCCCACCGCGCCGCCGATGAAGTACGCCACCATATACACCGTGTTGACGCGGCTGCGTGCCTCGGGCTTCAGCGCGTAGATGCGCGACTGGTTGGAAATCTGCGCGGCCTGCACGCCGACATCGAGCACGATCACGCCGATGACAAGCCCCGCGATGCTCCTCGACGACAGCGCGAACACGACGAACGACACCGCCACGAGCACGATCGACAGCGTGATGACCGCACGCGGCCCGCGCTTGTCCGCCGACTTGCCCGCAAGCGGCGCGGCCAGCGCGCCCGCCGCCCCGACGATGCCGAACAGTCCCGCCGCCTGCGGACCCATATGAAACGGCTCGCCGGCGAGCAACAACGTAAGCAGCGACCAGAACGCGCTGAAGCCGGCGAAAAGCGCGCCGCCCGTCAGCGCGGCTTCGCGCAGCGCGGCGCTCTCGGCGGTCAGATGCCACATCGACGCAAGCAGCTTGCCGTAGGAGAGCGTGGATGTCGGACGGCTTTTCGGCAGCCGCATCATCACGACGACCGCGAGCGCGATCGTCGCCACCACCGACGCCGCGAACACCGCGCGCCATCCGAAGTACTGCGCGACGAAGCCCGAGACCGTGCGGGCGAGCAGAATGCCGAGAAGCAGCCCGCTCATGACGGTGCCGACCGCATGGCCGCGCTCGGCGGGGGGCGCGAGTTCCGCGGCGAAGGGCACGGCCTGCTGCGCAATCGTCGATACGACGCCTATCGCGAGACTGGCCGCGATGAGCACCGCGAGCGTCGGCGCGGCGCTCGCCACGATCAGCGCGACGCCCAGCGCCGCGAGTTGCATGAGGATCAGCGTGCGCCGGTCGAAGCGGTCGCCGAGCGGCGCGAGCATCAGCATGCCGAACGCATAGCCGAGTTGCGTCGCGGCGGGCACGGCGCCGATCAGATAGGCGCTCTGAGGAAACGATGCCCGGAAATCCCCGAGCAGCGGCTGATTGAAGTAGATGTTCGCGACCGACACGCCGGCAATCGTCGCGAGCAGCCAGAGCGTCGCGCGAGAGTAATGGGGATGGCGCTCGGGCGTGTGGTCGTGAGAGGACTGCGGCGACTGATGCGATGACGCGGACATGGTTCCTTCCGTCGGACGGGCGAGAGGGCGGCTTGCGGCAAGCCGCCGATCATACTGGAGACGGAAGCGCTTTGCCGAACGCGCGGCGGTGCTTACTCGTCGTCGGCGGCGGGCGGTTTGGGCACGAGCTTCGCCGGCGCGAGCCACTGGAACGTCGTCAGCGTGTCGTCGCTGAAGGTGCATTCGGCGGCGGCGGGGGTGTCGGCTGCTTTCGTGGCGGGCGGCTTCGGCGGCGTTTCGATCGTGCCATGCACGACGACGCGCGAGCCGTGCATCGCCGCGCTGGAGCCGGTGAGCTTGAGCGGCGCGCTCGCGGCGTCCGGATAATCGGCGCGCATGCGGTCCTTGCAAGCATCGATGTTTCGGTAATAGGACGTGCAGCCGGCCAAAAGCACGAGTGGAATCGAGAGAAGCAGGAGCAGGCGGGAGCGAGTGTTCATCGATGGGACCGGTCGATGCCCGATGCGGCGCGAGCATCGGAGCGAAATGAGAATGGGCGGCGAGCTTTATAACACGCGCAAAGCACTTGTTCGCGGTTCGGGCGCGGTAGCACAATCGGCGGGAGCAATTCTCGGCGATGCAGAGGCGGCCATGCAAAAGGACATCGAAGTGGGCGATTACATGCTCGCCATGAGCGCCGTCCCGAAGCCGCGTCCGGGCGATCAAGAAACCGAGGCGTGGGTCGAAGGCTACGCGGTTCGCGTGCGGGTGACGCGCGTCGACGGGCAGCCGGTACACGGCTCGACGCTCGCGGACGATTCAGGCGAGATGACGGGTGATCATGGGCCTTTTGAAACCGTCGCTCAGGCGATGGCGCACGGGGAGGCGTGGGGCCGGCACTATGTGGCGCGGGTGCTGGGGCATGGGGTGTGAGGGGGGGGCGATCGACGTTGCCATACTCGGGAACGCATCGCGCGCTGGTGCCGGGGACCGGACTCGAACCGGCAAGCCGTTAGGCGGCGGATTTTAAGTCCGCTATGTTTACCAATTTCATCACCCCGGCAGGGCGGACGCGATTCTACCATCGCACCGGCCGCGCCAAAACCGCCAAAACGCCCGCCGTATCGCTCGAACGCGCATATTGAAAGCCATTCGACAACCCCACGCGCCTCCCGCATAATCGCCGACTGATCCGCCTTCGCTCGATCGAAGCCAACACGAAAGGACACTCAATGGGCAAGACCCGGCTCGAAGCGTTCAGCGATGGCGTCATCGCCATCATCATCACGATCATGGTGCTGGAACTCAAAGTCCCGCACGGCGACGACTTCAGCGCGCTCGCGCCGCTCGTGCCCGTGCTCGCCGCCTACGTGCTCAGTTTCATCTACGTCGGCATCTACTGGAGCAATCACCACCACCTGCTGCACGCAATCAAACGCGTCAACGGCTCGGTCCTGTGGGCGAACCTGCATCTGCTCTTCTGGCTGTCCCTCTTTCCGTTCACGACGAACTGGATGGGCGAGAATCATCTCACCGCCGTTCCGACCGCCTGCTATGGCTTCGTGCTGTTCATGACGGCCGTCGCGTACTACATCCTCACACGCGCCCTCATTTCGATGCACGGCGAAAACTCCGCGCTCGAACGGGCGCTCGGCGCCGATCGCAAGGGCAAGATTTCCGTGTTGCTCTATCTAGTGGCGATCGCCGTGTCGTTCTGGCAGCCGTGGCTCGCCGCCGCCATCTATGCGCTCGTCGCGGCCGGCTGGCTCGTGCCGGATCGACGCATCGAACGCATGCTGCTCACCGAAGAACAATAGGCCCGCGCGATGCGCATCGGCCTCATCTCCGACACGCACAACCTCGTGCGCCCCGAAGCGCTCGACGCACTGCGCGGTTGCGAGCACATCATCCATGCGGGCGATATCTGCAAGCGCGAAGTCCTCGACGCGCTCGCGGCACTCGCGCCGCTCACCGTCGTGCGCGGCAATAACGATACCGGCGAAAGCGTTGCGTCATTACCCGAACATGCGCGAATCGAACTGGGCGGCGCGACGATCCACGTCGTCCACGATATCGCCGACGTGCCCGCCCGGCTCGACGGCGTCGATGTCGTCGTGACCGGCCATTCGCACAAGCCGGTCGTCGCGCGGCGCGACCGCGTGCTGTTCGTCAATCCGGGCAGCGCGGGGCCGCGACGCTTCAAGTTGCCCGTAACCGTCGGACTGCTCGATATCGACACCGATACGAAAGCCATCGACGCGCGCATCGTCACGCTCATCGCGTAGATGCAAAAAGGGCCGGCGCATCACACGCCGGCCCTTCGTCATTCGGATGAACGCAATCGCTTACGCGCGAGCGGCGTTATCGAACAGCGAATCGTCCATCTCGGCGGCCTCGCGATGACCACGCAGGATCGCATGCGCTTCCGAATGCGACCCCACTGCGGGCGGCGAGCCCTTCAGCGGCTTCTTCGCCGTTTCGTGCAGCGCCAGCACCGACACGATGCCGATCACCGATGCGCCCATCAGATAGTACGCGGGCATCATCAGCATGCCGGTCTTGTCGACAAGCCATGCCGTCACGAGCGGCGTCGTGCCGCCGAACAGCGACACCGACACGTTGAAACCGATCGCCAGCGCGCCGTAGCGGATCTTCGTCGGGAACAGCGCCGGCAGCGACGACGGCATCACGCCGGTGAACGTCGACAGCAGTGCGCCCAGAATCATCATGCCCGCGAACACCGACGGCACCGTGCCGACGCGGATCAGCGAGAGAGCCGGAATCGACAGCAGCAGCAAGCCGACGCAGCCCGCGAGCATCACCGGCTTGCGGCCGATTGCATCCGAGAGCCGTCCGGCGAGCAGCGTCAGCGGAACCATCAGCACCATCACGACCAGCACGATGAAGAGGCCGTGCGTTTCGTTGAACTTGAGCGTCGCCGACAGATAGCTCGGCAGATACGACAGCGCCATGTAGTCCGTCACGTTGAAAATCAGCACGAGGCCGACGCATTGCAGAAGCGGCTTCCATTGCTGCATGAGCGTTTCGCGGAACTGCGTCTTCGTCGTCTGATGCGCGGAGGCCTCCATCTTGTCGGCTTCGCGCTGGAACGCGGGCGTCTCTTCAAGCTTGATGCGGATATAGAGACCGATCAGTCCGAGCGGACCTGCGACCAGGAACGGAATGCGCCAGCCCCAGCCGAGCAGCGCGTCGTGCGACAGCACGGCGGTCAGCACCGCCACTACGCCCGCGCCGAGCACATAGCCGACGAGCGTGCCGCATTCCAGAAAGCTCGACATGAAGCCGCGCTTCTTGTCCGGCGAGAATTCGGCGATGAACGTCGCCGCGCCGCCGTACTCGCCGCCGGTCGAGAAGCCTTGCACCAGGCGCGCGACGAGCAGCAGCACGGGCGCCATCACGCCGATGGTGTCGTAGCTCGGAATCAGGCCGATGCAGAACGTGCCGATGGCCATCATGATCATCGTCATCGCGAGCACGCGCTTGCGGCCGATGCGGTCGCCGAGCGGGCCGAACACCATGCCGCCGAGCGGACGCACGAGGAACGCGGCCGCGAAGGTGCCGAAGGTCGCGAGCAACTGTGCGGTCGGGCTGCTCGACGGGAAAAACACCTTGCCGAGCGTCACGGCAATGTAGCTATACACGCCGAAGTCGAACCATTCCATCGCATTGCCGATGGCCATGGCGCCGACAGCGCGCTTCAGGAGAGATTGATCGACGATGGTGATGTCGTCGAGCGTAAGGCCGTTCGATGCATTCGCCGCATTCGCTGCGTCGGATGTCTTGTGTGTGCGCCAAAGGCCGTCGTGTAGGGCGGTCATACGTTGAAAAGCTCCGTGTTCAAGTGCCCGTTGCCCGCGCGAAAACGGCTCGCGAAAGCGTCGGGCGCGCCGGGAAGCAGCGCGTATTGCCGGATAGTGCAGTTTCGTGACGGCGCCGCAGCGCATTCGCATCGTCGGAACGAAAGCCAAAGGCTTCCCGCAGCGCCGGACCAATGGACCGGAGCCGAGGCTCGAATGGATGACACGGTGCCGGTGCCTCGCGGCGAAAGTCGCGAAATTGCACTCGGGATGAAACAAACGAATTTGACGTGCGGACGGCGAACTCGGGAAGCTGCCGCGGGTGGAACCGCTACGTCGGCGAATTACAAGGCTTGGAACGAAAAAGGCCGGCGTGCGCGCGGAGCGCTAAAACCGACAAGCCTCTTTGTATAAAAACTGTCACTACCACGCGTTGGCCGATTCCTGCCGCATCATGCGATCAAGCCGGCTGCCGCGCGTGAATGATGGTGAATTGCTGTTGATAACGAGCGAGATGATAACACGATGACAGATGATGTGCAAACCGACCTGTCCGCCGAGGTTTGCGAGGATCGCTCAATCCCTTACGTGGCTTAGGATTCCGCTAAGTATGTCTTATGTTTTGCGCGCCTAAATCAGAGGCCGGAGGCAACAAAAAACCGACCACGAGGGGCCGGTTTTTTCGGTCGAGCAGGGCGCCAGGTCAGCTTTGCGGCGGCACGTAGCCGGACGCCGTATCCGCGCCTTCACCGAAGAAGTATTTCTCGGTCTGCTTGAGCAGATACTGGCGCGCGCGCGGGTCGGCCATGTTCAGGCGATTCTCGTTGATGAGCATCGTCTGCTGCTTGAGCCAGCCCTGCCATGCTTCCTTCGAGATCGATTCGTAGATGCGCTTGCCGAGCTCGCCCGGCAGCGGTGGAAAATCCAGTCCCTCGGCTTCCTTGCCGAGCTTCGCGCATTGAACCATTCGGGCCATCGTGTGTTTCTCCTGTATCGGGGTGCGGGACGCGCTTTACAGCCGCGCGTCCGTTATCGTGTTCAAAGCTGTTTCATCAGCACGAGCGACTTGCGCTGCCAGTTGTACAGACGCCGGCGGTCTTCGGGCAGATCGTCCACCGTGACCTTCACGAAGCCGCGCTTGAGGAACCAGTGCTCGGTGCGCGTCGTGAGCACGAAGATGCGCGTAAGGCCGCGCGCACGGGCGCGCTGCTCGATGCGCTTCAACAGGCGCTCGCCGTCGCCCGAACCTTGCGCTTCCGGCGCGACGGTCAGGCACGCCATCTCGCCGATGCGCTCCTGCGTGTACGGATAGAGCGCCGCGCAGCCGAAGAGCACGCCGTCGTGCTCGATGACCGAAAAATGGTCGATGTCCCGCTCGATCTGGTGACGGCCGCGGCGCACGAGCGTGCCATCGGATTCGAGCGGCTCGATCAGCGTAAGAATGCCGCCGACGTCATCGGGCGTGGCCTCGCGCAGGCTCTCGAGATTCTCGTAGGAGATCATCGTGCCGACGCCGTCGTGCAGAAAGAGTTCGAGCAGCACGCTGCCGTCGAGCGCATATGGGATGATGTGGGCCCGCGCCACGCCGCCACGGCAGGCGCGGATTGCGTGCTTCAGATAAAACGCGGTGTCGCCCTGCAACTCGCCCGACTCATGCAGGCGATAGGCGTCGTCGAGCGACATTTCGCGCACGAGCTCGTCTTGCTGGTCGGCGAGGCCGGGAATTTCGGTGACGAAGATAATCTTGTCGGCGCGCAACGCGATGGCGGCGGCAGACGCGACGTCTTCCATCGACAGATTGAACGCCTCGCCCGTCGGCGAGAAACCGAGCGACGACAACAGCACGATCTTGCTGCTCGCGAGCGACTGGCGGATCGATTCGCCGTCGATCTTGCGCACGACGCCGGTGTGCTGGAAATCGACGCCATCCAGAATGCCGACTGGCCGCGCCGTCACGAAGTTGCCCGATACGACGCTGATGTGCGCGTGCGCCATCGGCGTATTCGGCAAGCCCTGGCTGATCGCGGCTTCGATATCGAGGCGCACTTCGCCGGCGGCTTCCTTCGCGGATTCGAGCGCGCGGGCATCCGTTATGCGCAGTCCATGCGAGAACGACGATTCGACGCCGTGCAGGCTCAATTGCTCGTCGAGCTGCGGACGCGAGCCGTGCACGAGCACCACATGGATACCCATTGCATGCAGCAGACCGACGTCCTGCACCAGCGCGTTGAGCCGTCCTTCCTGCACCAGTTCCCCGCCGAACGCGACGACGAACGTCTTGTTGCGAAAAGCGTGAATATAGGGGGCGACGGAGCGCATCCAGTCGACGAACTGGGCGAGCGGATTGGGCGCGTCGGCTTCAGTTGCGGCCGGCTGCGACGCGAGGGTGAGGTCGGTTTGGGAATTCATGCCGGGATTATAATGCGACGCTATGCCGAATGTTTTCAAACGCCCCGCGCAGCCGGGCAAGCCGCAATCCGCCGATAAAGCCCTCGATACCCACGAGCAGTTGAAAAAGCTGCGCGAGAATCTCCTGCACGAGGCGAAGTCGGGTGCGGACGAGGAAGGTCTCAGCAAGAAGGAACTGGCGGCGCGGCGGTTTGCCGGGTCCGATGACGGGCAAAAGGTTGCCGCTACCAAGTCGCCGAGCGCGGGTTTGCCGAAGCCGAAGCCCGAGCCGAAGCCGCCTGCATCCGCCGATACGCGTCGCGCTGAACGCCCGCGTGAGCGTGATGCAAAACCGGGCGTGACCCATGTCAAGCGCGGAGACGAGAGCGCTTCAGCCACGCACTCGCGTTCTAGCGAACCGGCTCAACGAACTGCGAAGCGCGAGACGCCGCCGCAACGCGACGCGGGCAATCTAAACGCTGATTCTGCTTCAACGCGGGCGAGCGAAGAACGCGGTCAACGCGCGACGCCGAGCGCAAAGAGCATCGCGCGCGAGCAAGCCACGCCGCCGCGCGTGCCCGAGTCCGCGAAACAAAGCGATGGCGCAGCGAAGCGCGACTCGCGCGGTGCGCCGACGCAATCCGCCGAAGTCCGCCGCAACGATCAACGCAAGCCCACGCGCAAGGCCGACGCCGCGCAACGCAACGCGCGCGCCGAAGCGCAGGCTCCGCGCCCTGCGGATCGCGGCGATGAGCGTCAGCGAAACGCGCGTGGCGACGAAAAGCAGCCGCTCGAAGCACGCGCAGATCGCGACGATCACAAGGCCACGCAACGCAAACCCGACGCGTCGAATCGGGACGCTAGTCCGTCCCACGCCCCGGCGGCTCGCCGTCCGCGCGAACCGCGCATCGTCACGCCCAATCCGATCCCGCCGATCACCTTTCCCGAGGCGCTGCCCGTCTCGGGCCGGCGCGAGGAAATCGCGCGCGCGATCGAAGCGAATCAGGTCGTGATCGTGAGCGGCGAAACCGGCTCGGGCAAGACGACGCAATTGCCGAAAATCTGCCTGTCGCTCGGGCGCGGCCTCGGCGCGGGCGGCAGCGGTCTCATCGGCCATACGCAGCCGCGCCGCATCGCGGCTTCGGCGACCGGCCGGCGTATCGCGGAGGAACTGGGCACGCCGTTCGGCGAAGTCGTCGGCTACAAGGTGCGTTTTACCGACAATCTCGCGCCGGGCGCATCGGTCAAGCTGATGACGGACGGCATTCTGCTTGCGGAAACGCAGACCGATCCGCTGCTGAAGGCGTACGACACGATCATCATCGACGAGGCGCACGAACGCAGCCTCAACATCGACTTTCTGCTCGGCTATCTGAAAGAGATTCTGCCGAAACGCCCCGATCTGAAGCTGATCGTCACTTCCGCGACCATCGACGCCCAACGCTTCGCGCGCCATTTTGGCAGCGATGAAAAGCCCGCGCCGGTGATCGAAGTGAGCGGGCGGCTGTATCCGGTGGAAGTGCGCTATCGGCCGATTCAGGAAGAAAGCGAGGCGATCAGGAACGCGCAAGGCAACGCGCCGAAACGCAACGACCGCAAGACGGATCGCGATCTGATGGAAGGCATCGTCGATGCCGTCGATGAACTGTGCCGCGCCGGCCCCGGCGACGTCCTCGTGTTCCTGCCCGGCGAGCGCGAGATCCGCGACGCCGCCGAGGCGCTGCGCAAGCACCATCCGCCGCACACGGAAATCCTGCCGCTCTTCGCGCGTCTCTCGGCGCAGGAGCAGGAGCGCGTGTTCAAACCGTCGAACGCGCGGCGCATCGTGCTCGCGACCAACGTCGCGGAAACGTCGCTCACGGTGCCGGGCATCCGCTATGTCGTCGATACCGGCATGGCGCGCGTGAAGCGCTATTCGTATCGCAACAAGGTCGAGCAATTGCAGATCGAGCCGGTGTCGCAAGCGGCGGCGAACCAGCGCGCGGGGCGCTGCGGGCGCGTTGCGGACGGCGTGTGCATTCGTCTCTACGACGAAGCGGACTTTCAGGCGCGGCCCCGCTTCACCGACCCCGAGATTTTGCGCTCGTCGCTCGCCGCGGTGATTCTGCGCATGAAGTCGCTGCATCTGACGGCGATCGAAACTTTCCCGTTCATCGAGCCGCCGCCGGGCCGCGCGATCGCGGACGGCTATCAGTTGCTCAACGAACTCGGCGCCGTCGATGACGACAACGCGCTGACGAGTCTCGGCCGCGAGCTTGCGCGCCTGCCGCTCGATCCGCGCGTCGGCCGCATGATCCTCGCCGCACGCGATCATCACGCGCTGAGCGAGATGCTCGTGATCGCATCGGCGCTGTCCGTGCAGGACCCGCGCGACCGGCCCATCGAAGCGCAGGAGCAGGCGGATCAGGCGCATCGCCAGTTCGTCGACGAGCGCTCCGAATTTCTGCAATGGACGCGCATCTGGAAGTGGTTCGAAGAAGCCGTCGCGCACAAGAAGTCGAACAAGCAGCTCGCGGATGCGTGCCGCGCGAACTTCCTTTCGCATCTGCGGCTGCGTGAGTGGCGCGACGTGCATTCGCAACTGCTGACGGTCGTGCGCGAGCAGGGCTGGCGTCTGAACGAATCGGATGCCACCTTCGAGCAGATTCACCTGTCGCTGCTGACGGGCCTGCTGGGCAACATCGGCATGAAGGCCGACGACGAGCCGCATTACCTCGGCGCACGCGGCATCAAGTTTCATCTGTGGCCCGGTTCGGCGCTCCTGAAGAAAGCGGGGCGCTGGGTGATGGCGGGCGAACTCATCGAGACGAGCCGCCTTTATGCGCGGACCATCGCGAAGATCGAGCCGGAGTGGATCGAAAGCGTCGGCGCGCATTTGCTGCGCAAGTCGCTGTCGGATGCGCACTGGGAGAAGAAGGCGGCGCAGGTCGTCGCGTTCGAGCGCGCGACGCTTTACGGGCTGACCATCTACGCGCGGCGGCGCGTGAGCTTCGGCCAGCAGGACCCGAAATATGCGCGGGAGCTGTTCATTCGCGGGGCGCTCGTCGAAGGCGAATTCGACACGCGGCTGCCGTTCTTCGCGCATAACCGCAAGCTGGTCGCGGATATCGAGCAGCTCGAGCACAAGTCGCGGCGTCAGGACGTGCTCGTCGACGACGAACTCATCTACGGTTTCTACGATTCGCTGATTCCCGAAGGCATTTGGACCGGCGCGGCGTTCGAGCGCTGGTATCGCGACGCGCAGAAGAAGGAGGGCGGCCAGCAACTGCTTTTCCTGTCGCGCGACGACCTGATGCGCCACGAAGCCGCCGGCGTCACGACGGATCTGTTCCCGAAGCGCATGACGATGTCCGGCATCGAAATGACGCTCTCGTATCACTTCGAGCCGGGCGCGCCGCGCGATGGCGTCACGCTGACGGTGCCGCTGTACGGGCTCAATCAGATCGACCCGCGCCGCGTCGAATGGCTCGTGCCGGGCATGATCAAGGAGAAGACGCAACTGCTGCTGAAGTCGCTGCCGCAGAAGCTGCGCCGCCATGTGGTGCCGTTGCCGGACTACGCGGCGTCGTTCGCGGAGCGCCACGCCGGGCCGAAGTTCGGCGCGGGCGGTCTGATCGACGCGATCATCGCCGATATTCGGGAGCAAACGCAGGTCACCGTGAAGAGCGCCGATTTCCGGCTCGAAACGCTGCCCGCGCACCTCTTCATGAACTTCAAGGTGATCGACGAGCACGGCCGCCAGCTCGCGATGGGCCGCAATCTCGCGCAGTTGCGCGTGGAACTCGGCGGACAGGCGCAGCAGCAGTTCCAGAAGCTGACGGCGACGGCCGCTTTCGATGCGCTCTCCGGCGAAACGAACGCGCCGCCGCCGCAGTCGCAAGCGCCGCAGACCGGCGAGAGCACCGCGCTTTACGAAAACCTGACGACCTGGAACTTCGGCAAGCTGCCGGAGTTGCTCGAGATCCGCCGGCGCGGGCATACGCTGTACGGCTATCCGGCGCTCGTGGATCGCGTCACGCATTGCGACGTCGAAGTGTTCGATTCGCCCGACGAAGCCGCGAGGATTCATCGCGCGGGCTTGCGGCGGCTGTTTGCGCTGCAGCTGCGCGAGCCGATTCGCTATCTGGAGCGCAACCTGCCGGGCCTGCGCGAGATGTCGATGCAATACATGGCGCTCGGCACCGCCGACGAATTGCGCGATCAGATCGTCGAGACGGCGCTGGATCGCGCGTGCCTGCAAGACCCGCTGCCCGACGACGACGCGAGCTTCCACGCCCGTCGCGACGCCGCGAAGGGCCGCCTCACGCTGCTCGCGCAGGAGATCGCGCGGCTCGTGGGGACGGTTCTCGCGGAGTACGCAACGCTCTCGAAGAAGCTCTTGCAGGCGAAGCCGTTCCCCGCCGCTTACGCCGACATGCAGTCGCAACTGAACGCGCTCATCGGCAAGCGGTTCGTGATCGATACGCCGTATGCGCAACTCGCGCATTTTCCGCGCTATCTAAAGGGCATCGCACTGCGCATCGACAAGCTGAAGGCCGATCCCGCTCGCGACGCGCGGCTTTCAGCCGACTTTCAGCCGCTCTTGCAGAACTATCAGCGAGCGGTGTCGCAGCGTGGTGGCGTCGCGGATGCGCGGCTCGCGGAATATCGATGGCTGCTCGAGGAGTTGCGCGTGTCGCTGTTCGCGCAGGAATTGCGCACCCCGATGCCCGTATCGTTGAAGCGGCTTCACAAGGTCTGGGAATCGATGCAGCGATAACGCCGCCAGTCTGCGGCGCTATGACGCCGTAAGAAGCGGCATTTCTTGCGCAGGCGCACCCTATTGTGCAAAACGACGTTCGCCGTCAACGTGTTGCAGCAAGCAAACGTTCTACAATGACGCCTGCTTTCCGACGTGAAAAATTCATGCGCTCCAAATTCTTCTCCGGCCGCCTGCGCGCGGCCGCCGCACGTGCCGCACGTATCGTGGTCCCGGCCACCGCGGCGCTCGCCGCCACCGCGGCATTCGCCAATAACATCATCGTGCTCAACTCGGCGGAAGCCACGCTGAGCCTCATCGACGAGAACACGCGCCAGGTGATCGGCACCGTGCCGACAGGCAAGGAACCGCACCATCTGATGCCGACGCCCGACAACGCATCGCTGATCGTCGCGAATTCGGTGTCCAATAATCTGATGTTCGTCGATCCGAAAACGGGTACGGTGCAGCGCTGGGTGCAGGACATCGAAGATCCGTATCAGATCGGCTTCTCGCCCGACCGCAAGTGGTTCGTCTCGACGGGCCTGCGGCTCGATCGTCTGGACATCTACCATTTCGACGGCAAGAACCTGACGATCGCGAAGCGCATGCCGCTCCCGACGATGCCGAGCCACATCGCGTTCACCGACGACAGCAAGACGGCGTTCATTTCGCTGCAGGTGTCCGGCGAAATCGCGGCGATCGACCTCGCGACGCAGACGGTCAAATGGAAGATGAAGGTCGGCCCGGTGCCGGCCGGCGTCTGGCTCACGCCGGGCGACAAGTACCTGCTCGTCGGCATGACGGGCGCGGACTACGTGGCCGTGGTCGACCCCGCCACGCAGAAGGTCGTCAAAACCATCCCGACCGGCAAGGGCGCGCATAACTTCCGTTCGCTCGTCGACGGCAAGCACGTGCTGGTCTCGAATCGCGTGGCGAACACCATCAGCATCATCGATGAAGACTCGCTCACGAACGTCGGCGACATCACCGGCCTGCTGCCGGGACCGGACGACATGGAACTTTCCGCCGACAAGAAGTATCTCTGGGTGACGTTCCGCTTCGCGAAGCATGTCGGCGTGATCGACCTCGCGAGCCGCAAGCTGATTCAGACCATCAAGGTCGGACGCTCGCCGCACGGCATCTACTTCTACAACCGGGCGCCGGTGACCGCGCCGAACGGCGCCTGAAGCGTCGCGGAAGAGGGCGCTCGCGGGCGTCCTGTACTACGATTGAGTCACGGGCCGCGTGATCGAGCGTTTCACCCGGCCCGAAAAATCGAGTTCCACGGAGCACCATGTTTCACTACATTCTCTCGTCTCTCGACACCTTCGTCTCCGCACTGCAAACCACGCTGTACGTGGATGCGGTGCAGCCGCTGTTGTTCAAGCTCGGCATGATGGACTACGACGAGGACACCTACGACGCGCTTTACTGGGTGATCGTCGGCGTCCTGGAAGTGATCGCGATGTACGCCATCCTGCGCCCGCTCGAAGCCTTGCGGCCCGCCGAAACGTGGAAGGATCGCAAGGGCGTGCGCGTGGACGTGCTTTACACGTGGATCGTGAAACTCGGCATCCTCAATCTCTTTTTCTTCTTCACGTTCCAGCCGCTCTTCGATTCGCTGCAAAGCTGGCTGCGGCTTCATAACGTACCGACGCTCGAAATCGACAACCTCTGGCCCGGCGTGACGACGCAGCCGCTCGTGACGTTCGTCATCTACCTCGTCGTGCTCGATCTGGCGGGGTACTGGTATCACCGGCTCGAGCATCGCTTCGGCATCTGGTGGGAACTTCACGCGGTGCACCACAGCCAGCAGAAGATGTCGCTTTGGTCGGATGACCGCAATCATTTGCTCGACGACATTCTGCAAGCGGGATTCTTCGCGACGGTCGCGCTCGTGATCGGCGTGGAGCCGTCGCAGTTCGTCGTGCTCGTGGCCATCACCAACCTGATGCAGAGCGTGCAGCATGCGAACATTCGCGTGCATTTCGGATGGCTCGGCGACCGGCTCATCGTGAGTCCGGCGTTTCATCGCCGGCATCACGCGATCGGCTACGGTCACGAAGGCACGTCCTATGGCTGCAACTTCGGCGTGCTGTTCTCGTTCTGGGACATCCTGTTCCGCTCCGCATCGTTCGACCGCACCGTGGAGCCGACCGGCATCCGCGACCAGCTCGGCGCACCGGGCGTCGCGCCGGTTCGCTACGGCGACGGCTTCATCGAGCAGCACTGGCTCGCGTTCAAGCGCATCGGCGCACGTGTTGCCGCGCGCCGGGCCGCCGCGTCGGGCAAGCGTTCAGCCGCGCTCTGACGGCCCGCTTTCCGCACCTTCCGCATCCGCCAGCGCGCATCCCGCGCGCTGGTTTATCCTGTCGTTTCCTCTTTCTTCGACGAATCACGCATGAATGATTTGCTGCGTTCGTTCGTGCGCGCGCTTGCCAACGTGTTTCATCCGCGCATGCTGTGGCTCACGCTGATGCCGTTCGGCGTCGCCACTATCGTGTGGGGCGCGCTGCTCTGGTATTTCTGGCAAACGCTCACGGGCACGGCCAGCGGCTGGCTCGACGGCTGGGCGCTCACGTCCGCGATGTATCGCCTGTTCGACGCCGTCGGTTTCTCATCGCTGCACGCGGTCATCGCGCCGTTTCTGGTCGTCATCGTGACGATTCCGCTGATCGTCCTGACCGTGCTGCTGCTGATCGCGACGCTCTCGATGCCCGGCGTCATCAAACTCCTGACGCGCCGCCCGAAAGGCCACTACGCGCTGCTCGAAGAGCGGCGGGGCGGTTCGTGGTACGGCAGCCTCGGCCATTCCGTGCTGACGACGATCGTGTGTCTCGTCGCGCTCGTCGTGACCTTGCCCTTGTGGCTCATCCCGCCGTTTTTCGCGCTGATTCCGCCGCTGCTGTGGGGCTGGCTCACGTATCGCGTGATGACGTACGACGCGCTCGCCGTTCACGCGAGTGCCGAGGAACGGCGCCTCATCGTCCGCAGTTCGCGGTGGCCGCTGCTTGGCATCGGCATCGTGAGCGGCTTGCTCAGTTCCGTCCCGACGATGCTCTGGGCGTGGTCGGTGTGGCTGCTGCCGCTTTTCCCGGTCGTCGCCGCCGTGACGATCTGGGCGTATGCGTTCATTCTCGTGTTTTCCGCGCTGTGGTTCGCGCATTACTGTCTGCACGCGCTCGAGCGCCTGCGCGCGAACGAGCCGCAGTATCCGGCGATCAGCGCGCAGCCCGAGACCGTCAGCCGAATCACCGAATAATCGATCACCAAAGAGGCACACATGGGTATCGGCGTCATCATCATCGGCGATGAGATTTTGTCCGGGCGGCGCACGGACAAGCATTTGCCGAAAGTCATCGAATTGCTGAGTGCGCGCGGTTTGTCGCTCGACTGGGCGGAATACATCGGCGACGACCCCGCGCGCATCACCGCGACGCTCGCGCGCACGTTCGCATCGGGCGATATCGTGTTCTCCACGGGCGGCATCGGCGCCACGCCCGACGATCACACGCGCCAATGCGCGGCGAAGGCGCTCGGCGTGCCGCTGGAGCTGCATCCCGAGGCGGCGGAGCTGATTCGCGCCCGTATCCGCGATACCGCCGCGCAGGCCGGCAAGCCCGCCGACCTCGATTCGCCCGAGAACCTGCATCGGCTGAACATGGGCGTGTTTCCGCAGGGCGCCGGGATCATTCCGAACAGCTACAACAAGATCCCGGGCTTTTCCGTCGGCGATCATCACTTCGTGCCCGGCTTCCCGGTGATGGCCTGGCCGATGATCGAATGGGTGCTCGACACGAAGTACGCGCACCTGCATCACGCGACGCCATACGTCGAACGTTCGCTGCTAGTGTTCGGCCTGCCGGAATCGCGCATCACGCCGCTGATGGTCGCGATCGAGCGGGATTTCGACGGCGTGCGCGCGTTCAGCCTGCCGAGCGTCGGCGATGCGGCGCGCGGTGCGCTCTACGCGCGGCCCCACATTGATCTGGGCGTGAAAGGCGATCCCGAGCGCGCGAACGCGGCGTTCGAGGTCTTGCGCGACGGCGTGATCGCACTGGGCGGCGAAGTGGTGGAAGTCGCGCCCGAGGATGCGCAGTGATCCTGCTCGAAGTCATCGCGACGACAGTCGCGGATGCGCGCGCCGCCGAGCGTGCCGGCGCGAACCGCATCGAACTCGTGACGGCGATGGGCGAGGGCGGGCTGACGCCGAGCATCGGGCTGATCGAGGCGGTCGTCGATGCGGTGCGGATTCCGGTGAGCGTTATTCTGCGGCCTCATAGCCGTTCCTTCGTCTACGATGCCGACGACTACGCGGTCATGCTGCGCGATGCGCGCGCGATCGTGAAGGCGCGCGCGAACGCGATCGTCGTGGGCATGCTGACGCCGGACCGCGATGTCGATATCGACGGCCTTTCGCGCATCATCGACGCGGGCGATGGCCTGCAAGTCACGTTTCATCGCGCCTTCGACGAGGCGCGCGATCTTCACGCCGCATTCGACGCGCTGTTGAAGCTCGAATCGGTGACGAACGTCCTGACGTCGGGTGGCAAGCCATCGGTGCTGGACGCGCGAGACGTGATCGCGAAACTCGTCGCCCAATCCAGCGGCACGCGCTGCACCGTGCTTGCGGGCGCGGGCCTCACCGTCGACGCGGTCGCGCCGTTCGTTGCATCAACGGGCGTGAGCGCGGTGCACTTCGGCTCGGGCGTGCGCATCGGAGGAAAGGGGCTCGCGCCCGTCGATGCGTCCGCCGTCGCGCGGGTGCGCGCGTTGCTCGATGCGGCTAACGCCTGATCGGACTTATTACGCGCCCATCCACGGCAGCCCGCGAAAGCACCATCCCGACACGGTTTTCCTGTGACCCTGAGCGTCCTTGTCGCCTTCGAAGCCTTCGAGCAGATCGAACGCTTGCTTGAACCCAGCCTTCTGCGCCGCTACCGCCGCGAGCTTCGAACGCGCGGCGCTGCGGCACAGGAAGAGAATCGGCGTATCCGGGGTGGCGACTTGTCGCAATTGTTCGATAAACTCGTCATTCGGCACGGAGCCGGGGTAGCGGATCCATTCGATATGCGCGTATTGCTCGCCATTGATGGCCGGCCGTCCGACCCAATCCAGTTCGGCGCGCGTCCGGACATCGACGAGGCGCGCGTTCGGTTCCAGTTGCAGCAGTTCGAAGGCTTCGGCAGGCAGGATGGCGCCGGCGTAGGAAAGGTTGTTTTCGGCCGCCCGGCGCGTGGCCGTGTTGTACAGTTGTTCGCGCGTGGTCATTTTCGTGTCTCCGCAACCAAGGATGATTCAATTTTAGCTTGGCGACGGCGTCGGAACGGTAGGCACCGAATTGGTGCAGATTCAATCGAACGCACTTCGACGGTGCCAGTCAAAAGCGAACAGCGGCGCGCAGCACACAAATGGTGCATGTGTGACGAGCGTGCTTAAGCCGGTCACGTAAGCATCGTAGCGACGCGTAAAAATTCACCGGATTTATCAAGCGCTTAGCGCAATATTAATGCGCTTGGCACGGAAGCTGCTTTTCCATCCTCGATTGAGACGGAAGTGCAGAATTGGTCGAGGCGGCGGAGTGATCTGCCGACTTTTGTTAATCAGGAGATAGGTAATGAGTAAATCCGTGGCCGACGTCATGCAACTCGTCAAGGACGAGGACGTCAAGTTTGTCGATTTCCGCTTCACCGACACGCGCGGCAAAGAACAACACGTTTCGGTGCCGGTATCGGCATTCGACGATGACAAGTTTGAAAGCGGCCACGCTTTCGACGGTTCGTCCATCGCCGGCTGGAAAGGCATCGAAGCGTCGGACATGCTGCTCGTCCCGGATGCGGACACCGCCTTCATCGACCCGTTCTACGAAGAATCGACGCTGGTTCTGACCTGCGACGTCGTCGAGCCCGCTGACGGCAAGGGCTACGAGCGCGACCCGCGTTCGCTGGCGAAGCGCGCAGAGGCCTATCTCAAGAGCTCGGGCCTGGGCGACACCGCCTTCTTCGGTCCGGAGCCGGAATTCTTCATTTTCGACTCGGTGCAGTGGAACACGGACCAGTCGGGCACGTTCGTGAAGATCGGCTCGGAAGAAGCGCCGTGGTCGTCGGCGAAGGAATTCGAAGGCGGCAACACGGGCCATCGCCCGGGCACGAAAGGCGGCTATTTCCCGGTCGCGCCGGTCGACACGTTCCAGGACATCCGCTCGGAAATGTGCCTGCTGCTCGAGCAGATTGGCATTCCGGTCGAAGTGCACCACCACGAAGTGGCGGGCCAGGGCCAGAACGAAATCGGCACCAAGTTCTCGACGCTCGTTCAGCGCGCGGACTGGCTGCAGCAGATGAAGTACATCATCCACAACGTCGCGCATACCTACGGCAAGACGGCGACGTTCATGCCGAAGCCGATCGTCGGCGATAACGGCTCGGGCATGCACGTTCACCAGTCGATCTGGAAGGACGGTCAGAACCTGTTCGCGGGCAACGGCTACGCCGGTCTGTCGGAATTCGCGCTGTTCTACATCGGCGGGATCATCAAGCACGCTCGCGCGCTGAACGCGATCACGAACCCGGGTACGAACTCGTACAAGCGTCTCGTGCCGCACTTCGAAGCGCCGGTGAAGCTGGCTTACTCGGCTCGCAACCGTTCGGCATCGATCCGTATTCCGCACGTGAGCAATCCGAAGGGCCGCCGTATCGAAACGCGCTTCCCGGATCCGCTCGCAAATCCGTACCTGTGCTTCTCCGCGCTGATGATGGCGGGTCTCGACGGCGTGCAGAACAAGATCCATCCGGGCGAAGCAGCGGACAAGAACCTGTACGACCTGCCGCCGGAAGAGGACAAGAAGATCCCGACCGTGTGCGCCGGCCTCGACCAGGCGCTCGACGCACTCGACGCGGATCGCGAGTTCCTGACGCGCGGCGGCGTGTTCACGGATTCGATGCTCGACGCGTACATCGAACTGAAGACGAACGAGCTGCAACGTTATCGTCAGGCGGTGCATCCGATCGAGTTCGAAATGTACTACTCGCTGTAAGGCATGACCGCGGCGCTTCATTCATGGCTGTTCGATGAAGCGCGCCACGCGACGTGATGCGACAACAAAAAGGGACGGCGCGCCGTCCCTTTTTTAATCGCCGTCGCGTCGAAGAAGCGACCTTGCTGGCCCACATCTTTCTTGTTCGATGGTGCTAAAGAACCTCATCAAGGCCCGCAAGGGTCACGCCGATGCGCTCTCCGACGATGCCCAGCTCGCCGCGACCGGCCTGTTGCCCGGCCTCGAAGCGCTGCCCACCGTCGTGCTCGTGCTCGACAAGCGTACGAGCAGGATCGCGTATGCGAACCCGTCGGCGGAATCGATGCTGGAGATGTCGCGCAAGCAACTGACGCAGACGCACTGGCCCGATCTTTTCGCCAACGCCGATGAACTCGCGACGACCATCGCGTCGATTGCGGAGAACCGCTTCAACGCGACGCGGCTCGACGCCGTGCTCGAGCGCGCCGGACGCGAATCGGTGCATGTACACGCGATCGTCGCCTATCTCGAAGCCGCGACAGATTACGTGCTGCTCGAACTCTTCGAGAACGAGCGTCATCTGCGGACCGATCGCGAAGAGCGCATTCACGACCTCACGGCGGTCAACAAACAGCTCATCCGCAATCTCGCTCACGAGATCAAGAATCCGCTCGGCGGCATACGCGGCGCGGCGCAATTGCTCGAATTCGAACTGGGCGCGCTGCGACGCGACGAGCTGCGCGAATACACGCAAGTCATCATCAAGGAATCCGATCGATTGCAGACGCTCGTCGACAGGCTGCTGGAGCCGCATCGGCATCCGCATATCGTCGGCGATGTGAACATCCACGAAGTATGCGAGCGCGTGCGCGCCGTGATCCTCGCGGAGTTCCCGCGCGGCCTGACGATCGAGCGCGACTACGACGTGAGCGTGCCCGACCTGCGCGGCGACAAGGAGCAACTGATTCAGGCCGTGCTCAACATCGTGCGCAACGCGGCCGAGGCGCTCAGGGAGCGCATTTCGCAAGGCGACGCGAAGATCGAACTGCGCACGCGCATCGCGCGCAAGGTCACGATCGGCAAACGCCTGCACAAACTGGCACTGGACTTGCATATCACTGACAACGGTCCTGGCATTCCCGGCGAGATTCGCGATCGCATCTTTTTTCCGCTCGTGTCGGGCCGGGAAGACGGCAGCGGTCTGGGTCTCACGCTCGCGCAATCGTTCGTGCAGCAGCACGACGGGCTGATCGAAGTGGAAAGCAAGCCGGGCTGTACCGAGTTCACCATTCTGTTGCCGTTCGGAAACTGAGGGCATCGACCGGCAAGGACAAACGACTATCAAACAGGCGCCGCTGCTTGACCTGAAGCCTGACCGTTTCGACGGGCATACACCGAACCACACGAAGACTTCTCGCCGAACGATATGAAGCCGATCTGGATAGTAGACGACGACCAATCCATCCGCTGGGTGCTGGAAAAAGCCCTCGCACGAGAGAACTTCACAACGCGCAGCTTCTCGGGCGTGCGCGATGCGCTCGCCGCGCTCGAAACCGACAGCCCGCAGGTGCTGGTTTCGGATATCCGCATGCCCGGCGGCTCGGGGCTCGAACTGCTGCAAACCGTGCGTGACCGGCTGCCGGGGCTGCCGGTGATCATCATGACGGCGTTCTCCGACCTCGATAGCGCCGTCGCGGCTTTCCAGGGCGGCGCGTTCGAATATCTCGCCAAACCGTTCGATATCGACAAGGCGGTCGAGCTGATCCGCCGCGCCGTCGACGAAAGCATGCGTGGCGATGCCGCCTACGACGAGCGCGTGACGGAAACGCCCGAGATGCTCGGCCAGGCGCCCGCGATGCAGGACATGTTCCGTGCGATCGGCCGCCTGTCGCATTCGGCGGCGACCGTCCTCATCACGGGCGAATCAGGCACCGGAAAGGAGCTTGTTGCGCGCGCGTTGCACCGACATAGCCCGCGCGCGAACGGACCGTTCATCGCGCTGAACACGGCGGCGATTCCGAAGGATCTGCTGGAATCCGAACTATTCGGCCACGAGCGCGGCGCATTCACCGGCGCGCAGGCGATGCGTCAGGGCCGCTTCGAGCAGGCGGAGAACGGCACGCTGTTTCTCGATGAAATCGGCGACATGCCGTTCGATCTGCAAACGCGGCTGTTGCGCGTGCTGTCGGACGGGCAGTTCTATCGCGTGGGCGGGCACAATCCGCTGCGCGCGAATGTGCGCGTGATCGCGGCGACGCATCAGAATCTGGAATCGCGCGTGAGACAGGGCTTGTTTCGCGAGGACTTGTATCACCGTCTGAACGTGATCCGCCTGCGTCTGCCCGCACTGCGCGAACGAAGCGAAGACATTCCGCTGCTCGCGCGCCATTTCCTGCAGAAGAGCGCGCGCGATCTGGGCGTCGAGCCCAAGCGCGTCTCCGACGATGCGCTCGCTTATCTCGCGTCGCTGCCGTTTCCCGGCAACGTGCGGCAACTCGAGAACCTGTGCAACTGGCTCACGGTGATGGCGCCCGCACAGGTGATCGAGCAGAAGGATCTGCCGCCCGATCTCACGGCGCGTCAGGAAACATCGGCGGAGGTGATCGCGGTATCGCCCGATGGCGCGGCCGCGCTCAACGGTGCAGTCGCGGGCGCTGCGGCGGCATCGGGTGCGGCGACCGCGGCCCCGGCGGGCGTGCCGGTGAGCGTGTGGGAAAGCGGCTTGCGCACGGAAGTCGCGCGCCTGTTGCGTGAGAACTCCGCCGATGTGATGGATGAGCTCGCGCGCCGCTTCGAAGCCGCCGTGATTCGCGAGGCGCTCGACTTCACGCGCGGGCGCAAGGTCGAGGCGGCGGAGCGGCTGGGTATCGGCCGCAATACGATCACGCGCAAGATTCAGGAATTGCATCTCGACGCGTGAACCTTCGCGGGGTCAGCAGCCGATGTTCGCGATCACCGGCGCGTGATCGGACGGCTGATCCCACTTGCGCGGCGCCTTGTCTACTTCGCACGACGAACACAGTTCCGCGAGATCGGCCGACAGCAGAATATGGTCGATGCGCAGCCCCGCGTTGCGCCGGAACGCCATCATTCGATAATCCCACCACGTGTAGAGCTTTTCGGGCTGCTCGAACTTGCGGAAGGCATCCGTTAGGCCGAGTCCGACGAGTTGCAGGAAATGCGCGCGCTCTTCGGGCGACACGAGGTTTTGTCCTTCCCACGCTTTCGGATCGTGCACGTCGCGGTCGTCGGGCGCGATGTTGTAGTCGCCGAGCAGCGCGAGCTTCCGGAACTGCGTCATCTCTTCTCGCAGCCACTCGCGCAACGCATCGAGCCAGCGCATCTTGTAGGCGAACTTGTCGCTGCCGGGCGCTTGCCCGTTCGGGAAATACGCGGAGACGATGCGCATATCGTTGACGGTCGCCGCGATCACGCGCTGCTGCAGGTCTTCGAAGCCGGGGATGTTGCGCACGACGGTGGCATCGTGAACGTCGATACCGTCGCGCACCAGAATGCCCACGCCGTTATAGGTCTTTTGTCCCGCGAACCAGCTTTTGTAGCCGGCCGCTTCGAGTTCGGCGCGCGGGAATTTCTCGTCGGGCAGCTTGAGCTCCTGAAGGCACAGGACATCGACTTGCGAAACTTGCAGCCAGTCGATGACGTGCTGCAGGCGGACCTTGAGAGAGTTGACGTTCCAGGTGGCGATTTTCATTGACGGCGGGGAGGTGAGTGCGTGACTTGTCGATCGAAGGACGAATGATAACGCCATGGGGCGTTGCGGCTGATGGGTTGGCGATTGACCTCTGCGTATAACGTCGCGGTCATTGCGTCACCAACACAACCATCCTTTCGCTTCTTGTTCAATGCGCGCGACAGGGAACGTCCCCGACACGGCACTTTCAACCACGCGTTAATGTCTCGCTACAATCGACCAAACAGCTACCGACGGAGAGCTCGCAGATGGACATCATCATTCGCCGCGCATCGCTCGTTCGTTCGACCGGCCTCGTCGATATCGGCATGGAAGCGGGGCGCATCGCCGCGATCGAGCCGCATCTGAACGCGACCGCGCGCGACGAAATCGATGCAAACGGCTCGCTCGTCACCGCGCCTTTCGTCGATGCCCACTTCCACATGGACGCAACGCTCTCCTACGGCTTGCCGCGCGTGAACGCATCGGGGACGCTGCTGGAAGGCATCGCGTTATGGGGTGAGCTGAAGCCCGAACTGACGCAGGAAGCGATCGTCGAGCGCGCGCTGCAATACTGCGACTGGGCCGTCGCGCGCGGTCTGCTTGCAATCCGCTCACACGTCGATGTGTGCGATCCGCGTCTGCTCGCGGTCGAAGCGCTCGTCGAAGTGAAGCGGCGCGTGAAGCCGTATCTCGATCTGCAACTCGTCGCGTTTCCGCAGGACGGCGTGCTCCGCAGCGCGGGCGCGTTCGATAACCTGAAGCGTGCGATCGAGCTGGGCGTTGATGTCGTCGGCGGCATTCCGCACTTCGAGCGCACGATGGCCGATGGCGCCGCATCGATCAAGCTGCTGTGCGAGTTCGCGGCCGAGCGCGGTCTGCGTGTCGACATGCATTGCGACGAATCCGACGATCCGATGTCCCGCCATATCGAAACGCTCGCGGCGGAAACACATCGGCTCGGGCTGCACGGACGCGTGACCGGCTCGCATCTCACGTCGATGCACTCGATGGACAATTACTACGTCAGCAAGCTGATTCCGCTGATGCGCGAGTCCGGCGTGGCGGCCATCGCGAATCCGCTCATCAACATCACGCTGCAAGGGCGCTCGGACACTTACCCCAAGCGGCGCGGCATGACGCGTGTGCCGGAGTTGATGGCGGCGGGCATCGACGTGGCGTTCGGCCACGACTGCGTGATGGACCCGTGGTACAGCCTCGGCTCGGGCGACATGCTGGAGGTCGCGCACATGGGCTTGCACGTCGCGCAGATGACGGGCGTCGATGCAATGCGCGCCTGCTTCGACGCCGTCACGACGACGCCCGCGCGCATTCTCGGGCTCGAAGGCTATGGCATCGAAGTGGGATGTCAGGCGGATTGCGTCGTGCTCGATGCCCGCGATCCGATCGAAGCGATACGCCTGCGCGCGGCGCGCACGATGGTCATCAGAAGAGGGAAGGTGGTGAGCCGCAGCCCGGCCATGCGCGCGACGCTCGCGCTCGAAGGCCGGCCCGCGGAAGTGGACTTCAGGATCAGGCGCTAGAAGCAAAAACCCCGGCGGTTCGCCGGGGTTAATTGAAGCCGAAGCTCAGTGAAGCGTCTGCCCGGCCATGCCGTTATGACGCAACAACGCGTCGATGTTCGGCTCGCGTCCGCGGAACGCCTTGAACGATTCCATCGCGGGACGGCTTCCGCCGACTTCGAGAATCTCCCGGCGATAGCGCGTGCCGGTCTCCGCATTCAGCACCGAACCGCTGGCGGCCTTCGCGGCTTCCTCGAATGCGGCGTACGCATCGGCGGACAACACTTCGGCCCACTTGTAGCTGTAGTAGCCAGCCGCATAACCGCCCGCGAAGATATGGCTGAACGTGTTCGGCCAGCGCGAGAACGGCGTCTGCGGAATCACGTGGAATTTCTCGTTGATTTCGCGGGCGAGGTCGTTGACGTTCTGCGTCGCGTTCGCCGGATCGTACGACGTGTGCAGCACCATGTCGAACATCGAGAAGACGATCTGGCGCAGCGTGCCGAGTCCGCTCTGGAAGTTCTTCGCGGCGAGCATCTTGTCGAAGAGTTCGCGCGGCAGCGTCGCGCCGGTATCGACGTGAGCGGACATGTCCGTCAGCACGTCCCACTCCCAGCAAAAGTTCTCCATGAACTGCGACGGCAGTTCGACCGCATCCCATTCGACGCCGTTGATGCCGGACACGCCCAGTTCGTCGACGCGCGTCAGCATGTGATGCAGTCCGTGCCCGAACTCGTGGAACAGCGTGATGACTTCATCGTGCGTGAAGCACGCGGGCTTGCCGCCGACCGGCGCGGAGAAGTTGCACGTGAGATACGCGACCGGCGTCTGCACGCCGCCTTCGCTGCGCTTGTGACGCGCGCGGGCGTCGTCCATCCATGCGCCGCCGCGTTTGCCTTCGCGAGCGTACAAGTCGAGATAGAACTGCGCGACCAGCGAGCCGTCCTTGTTTTCGACGCGGAAGAAGCGCACATCGGGATTCCACACGGCGGCTTCATCGCGACGAATCGATACGTTGAAAAGCGTCTCGGTGACCTTGAACAGGCCCTTCAGCACCGCTTCTTGCGGGAAGTACTGCTTCACTTCGTTCTCGGAGAACGAATAGCGTTTCTGACGCAGGCGCTCCGCCGCGAACGCGATATCCCACGGCTGAAGCTCGGGCATGCCGAGTTCCGTCGCAGCGAAGGCGCGCAGTTCCATCCAGTCGTTTTCGGCATAGGGACGCGCGCGCACGGCGAGGTCTTCCAGAAACGCGATGACCTGCGCGGGCGATTCCGCCATCTTCGGCGCAAGCGATACTTCCGCGAAGTTCTGATAACCGAGCGTGCGCGCCTCTTCGAGACGCAGCTTCAAGTGCTCGACGATATTCTGCGTGTTGTCCCAGTCGGCCTTGCCGTGACCGTAGGTCTCGCCGAGTTCGGACGCACGCGTGACATACGCGCGATACATCGCCTCGCGCAACGGACGATGCTCTGCATATTGCAGCACCGGGAAATACGACGGGAAGTGGAGCGTGAATTTCCAGCCGTCCTTGCCTTCCTTCTGCGCGGCTTCGCGAGCCGCTTCGATGACGTCGCCGGGCAGGCCCGCGAGGTCGCTCTGCTGCGTGACGATGTACGCGTAGGCATTCGTCGAGTCGAGCACGTGATCCGAAAATGCTTTCGACAACGCCGCCTGCTCTTCCTGCAACTGTGCGAAACGCGGCTTGCGGTCTTCGGGCAACTCCGCGCCCGACAGACGGAAGTCGCGCAGCGAATTCTCGAGGATCTTCTTGCGTTCCGGCGACAGGCCGGCGAATGCATCGCTCGCGGCGATCGCCTTGTACTTCTCGTACAGCGCGAGATTCTGGCCGACGCTCGCGGAAAATTCGGTGACGCGCGGCAGGTTTTCGGCATGCGCGGCACGCAGTTCGGGCGTATCGGCGACGGCGTTCAGATGCCCGACGATGCCCCACGCGCGCGACAGCTTTTCCGATTCGCGTTCGACAGCCTCGACGACGTCCGTCCACGTGGCGGCCGTTTCCGGGGCGCTCGCGCGATCGACGGCGTCTTTGGCCGCGGCGAGCAGCACGTCGAGCGCCGGCGTGACATGCTCGGGCCGGATGTCGCCGAAACGCGGCAAGTCGGAGAAATCGAGCAGCGGATTGGCCGCTGCGGTCGGCGTGACGGCGGTGATATCGCTCATGGCTCTCCCAGTTTCGTGTTCAGTGAAGCGCGGGACGGGCCAGCAATGCCGAGGCCCGTCCCGCTCTAATGAAATGCCTGTCCGGACATTATTGGGGCGGCAGGGCCAAAATCCAATTGATTGTTTCCAAAGAGACGATTGGCGGTCTCCCTGAACTCACGCGGCTGCGGCGCGCTCTGCGGCTTCGATCGTATTGACGAGCAGCATCGTGATGGTCATCGGTCCGACGCCGCCCGGCACCGGCGTGATATGACCGGCCACTTCGCGCACGCTCGCGAAATCGACGTCCCCGCACAGCTTGCCGGCGTCGTCCCGGTTCATGCCGACGTCGATGACCGTCGCGCCGGGCTTTACCATGTCGGCGGTCAGAATATTGCGGCGGCCGACCGCGGCGACGACGACATCGGCTTCGCGCGTGTGCTTCGCGAGATCGCGCGTCTTGCTGTGGCAGATCGTGACCGTCGCGCCGGCTTCGAGCAGCAGAAGCGCCATCGGCTTTCCGACGATGTTCGAGCGGCCGATGACCACGGCGTTCGCGCCCTGCAGATCGATGCCGTGCGCCTCGAACATCTTCATCACGCCATAGGGCGTGCACGGGCGAAAGAGCGGCTTGCCGGTCATCAGCGCGCCCGCGTTGGCGACGTGAAAACCGTCGACGTCCTTCTCGGGCGCGATCGCTTCGATGACCTTGTGGCTGTCGATGTGCGCCGGCAGCGGCAGTTGCACGAGGATGCCGTGAATCGACGGATCGGCGTTGAGCTTGTCGATGTGCGCCAGCAGTTCGCGCTCCGAAAGCGTCGCGGGGAAGCGGTCCATCACCGAATGCAGGCCGTTGTCCTGGCACGCCTTGACCTTGTTGCGCACATAGACTTCGCTCGCGGGGTTGTCGCCGACGAGCACGACGGCGAGGCCCGGCTTGTGTCCGCGAGCGGTGAGGGCGGCGGCGCGCACGGCGACATCGGCGCGGAGAGTCTTGGAAAGGGCGTTGCCGTCGATGAGTTGGGCAGTCATGGCGAATCAGTGAGGATGAGCCGTATGGCATGAATGGCGAGCGGCGAGCCGCGTGCGCAGGGCGGGCTGCGGCGGGCTTCGCGGGCGCTTTGTCTTGCGCCCTTGGGGAAGGGCGAGATTATACCGCCGGGCGCTTTAGAGCGTCCGGCGGTGAGAGGCGGGGCGGCGGCGGGGCGTTGGCGGGGCGTTGGCGCGGCGTCGGCAGTCAGGGCGAAACGGGCTGCCAGGACGAATCCGGGTCGAAGGTCTTGATCGATGGCGCGGCGCGCGCCGTCGCGGGCCCCAGGTTCTTCTCGAAGACTTGCCCGTCCTGATTGACGATGAAGGTCATCACGCCGGTTTCGCCGTACTTTGCCGGCCACGCGATCATGCCGAAGCCCTGCGCGAGCGCGCCGCCCTGCATGTAATTCTTCGCGCCTTCTTTCGCGTGCGGGCCTTGCCCGGTCAGGATGCGGTAGTGGTAGCCGTAGTACGAGTCGCCCGGATGCGTCTTGTTCGGCATCGTCGCGGCGAGCGGCCCGAGCGGGCTCTCCGGCTCGCCGGGCGCGGTGTTCCAGTACAGGCCGTCGTGCTTCCCGGACGTGCTCACGAAGCGGTCGGCGTAGCGATTCATCAGCTTGCGATAGTCGTTCTGGGCATCGACGTAGGCGAGGGCGACGTGCATCACCGACCGCTCGTTGCGGCCGATGCGCCGCGTCAGCAGCTCGTCGCGCGCGGCGGGCATGTCGAAGCGCCAGCCCTTGCCGGTATCGACGAGCGGTATCGGCAGCATCCAGCCGCTGTCGCCCGTTTCGATGTGCACGGTCTTGCGGCCGCTGAGCGGCTCCTTATCCTCGACGATGCGATGCCCCTTGGACCACGATGCGAGGTACTCGTAGATATCGTCCTGGCCGACGCTGCCCGCAGGCACGTAGCGCGCGTGGTCCTTGCCGAGCACTTTCTGGAGCGCGGTTTCGTCGTTGGATGCGATGGCATCGGTGAATGCTTGCGCGGCGGCGTCGGGCGTGGCGTAAAGCGCCTGCGCATGAGCGATGGATGCCGCGATCGTCAGCGACGCGGCGGCGAGCGTCGCGCGCAGCAGCGTTTTCTTCGATGAGGCGAGCGTTGTGGTTTGAGTCATCTGAAGCTCCTGGGTCGGACTTGCATGAAGGCGTGTCTGGACACGTTGGTTCATCAACGGCGAAAACCTCCGCCGCCTCCGTGAAACCCTCCGCCCCCGCCGCCGTGGAAGCCGCCGCCGCCACCCTGAAAGCCTCCGCCACCGCGTTGCATTCCGCCGCCCGCATCCGGACGCGCGCTCGCGAGCGATTGCCGGCTGGCTTGTCCGCGCTGCATGTCCTGCCGCGCGACGTTGCCGTCGCCTGCGCCGCGCAGCGCGTTGTCGCGATTGACGTTCTGCGCCCGCTGATGCTGATCGCCATTGCCCGCGCCGCCCTGGCGCATGTTCTGGACGCGCTGGTTCGCCGGCTGATTCATGTTCTGCCCCGTGCGCTGCTGTAACGTTTGCGCCGCTTGCGCGCGCTCCTGATCACGGCCACGGAACTGGTCGCGATTCACCGACGCGACGTTCTGGTTGTTCACGCGGTTCTGCCGGTTCACGTTGGTGTTCCGGTTGAACTGCGGATCGTTGCGATTCCAGCGCACGTTATTGCTGTTCGCATTGATGCGGTTGTTCACGTTGATGTTGTTGTAGCGATTCACGTTGACGTTGACGTTTCCGCGATTCCAGTCGCAATTGCCCCATAGCGAGTTGGCGACCGCGATGCCCGCGCCAAACGCGAGCCCGGTGGCGAAACCGGTCGCGATTGCATAGCCGGGCGGCGGCGGGACATAGACAGGCGGATACGCCGGATACGGCCACGCGCCATAGACGACCGTCGGGTTATACGTGGGCACGTAGACGACCTGGGGATTCGCCGGCACGATCTGAATCGTGCTCTGCTCGACCACCACTTGCTGCTGCTCGGTCGTCTTGAGATTGCCGGCGGTCTGGGCGGCGCGGCGCAGGCGCTGCACGGAATCCATCACGTCGCTCGGCTGCGCGACGAACGCGTTGCCAAGCTGCGTGACCCAGTCGATCTTGGAGGCCATCGTCGCAAGCGCCTGCGGGAAAGCGACCAGCGATTGCACGCTCGGGTCCCACGGCTCCGACTGCACGGCCTTCACGGCGTCGTCGCCCTTGATGTTCGAATTGGCCTTCGACCACTGCGCCGCTGCTTCGATATCCTGCGGATACGTCGACGCCATCAGCACCTGTGCGAGCAGGGCGTCCGGATAAAGCGCGACGGGCGCAACGAGTGCATCGAGCTGCTGGTTGGTGAGCTTCTGCGCCGGCGCGTTGCCTTGCGCCTGAGCGCAGACAGGCGGCGCGTGGAGCACGGCAAACGGCGCTGCGGCAAGCGTCGCCGCGAGCGCCAGCACGCGCCCCGCACAGAGGCGGCTCACGAGCAATCTGGTTGATTTCTTGTTCACGGCGATGTCCTCCTGAGCGTGGCGGGTGATGGCTGCGGAATAATCATATTGAAGTCGTAAGCCAAAGAATACTTGCGGACTGCCAACCAAATGCGATGCGCGCCTGCGTGAAGGACGGGGGGATGATGGCCGAAGAAGCGTGTGGGCAGCGAGCGCATTGCCGTGCATGAACCGGTTCTCTTTAAGAACGCTCGATCAAATTACGGGGCTGCGTCGGCAGGTGTCAACGCGAATCGCGAAACGTCGCGTTTCAGACTCGCATGATGCGCGGGAGCACTGCAAAGGACAAGCGTGGCCGGCATGCATGGCCGGCCACGTGAGGAGAAAGCGTGAAGCGTTACTGCTGCGGCTTGTTCGACAGCGCGAGACGCAAGAGGTCGGCCACGGTGTTCACCGACAGCTTTTCCATGATGTTCGCGCGATGCGCTTCGACCGTCTTGATGCTGATGCCGAGGTCATCGGCGATTTGCTTGTTCAGACGCCCCGCGATAATGCGCTCCAGCACCTGATGCTCGCGCGCCGTCAGCTTGCCGAGCCGCTCGGCGGCTGCGCGTTGCTGCTGCACGCTGGTGCTTTCGCTGCGCGCCTTCTCCAGCATGCGCTCGACGAGCTTGCGCAGTTCGGCTTCGTCGAACGGCTTCTCGATGAAGTCCATCGCGCCTTTCTTCATCGTGGAGACGGCCATCGGAACATCGCCGTGGCCGGTGACGAAGATGATCGGCAGCAGTGAATTCTCGGCGATGAGCTTCTCCTGCAGTTCGAGGCCGGTCATGCCGGCCATGCGCACGTCGAGGATCAGACAGGCGATGGCGCCCGAATGAGCGATCGGCAGGTAGACATCGAGGAACGACTCCGCGCTCGAGAAGCACTGCACGCGATAGCCGTTCGCCTCGAGCAGCCAGCGCAAAGAATCACGCACGGCCTCGTCATCGTCGACGACAAAGACGGTTTCCTGAGTGGTGACTGGACTGCTCATAGTTCTCCCGTAACTGTTTGTTGTCTCGTATTCGTGTATTCGTCATGCTCATCGCCGCCCGATCCCGATCCGTGCGAGCCGTCCACCTCGCCGATCGGCAGGCTGCAATGGAAGGTCGCGCCGGTGACGTGGCCGTCCGGATCGACATTATTGACCACCCAGAGGCGGCCGCGATGCGATTCGATGATCGAGCGGCAGATGTTCAGACCCATGCCCATGCCGTCCGACTTGGTGCTGTAGAACGGCTCGAACAGGCGCTCGGCGGTGGCTTCGTCCACGCCCGGCCCCTGATCGACGACGCTGATGCAAACGGAGCCGCCGTCCGTGCGAAGCACGACGACGCGAATCACCGGATCGACGGCGTTCGGTTTCGCATCATGCATTGCTTCGGCTGCGTTTTTCAACAGGTTGACCAACACTTGTTCGATCAAAACCGGATCGACGTATATCACCGGCATGCGTGACCGAATCTCGGTGACGATGCGAATCTTCCGCTTGCGCGCTTCGATTTCGGCGAGGCCGACCGCGTCCGCGACGATATCGGCGACGCGCGTAGCCTGACGCTTCGGCTCCGAACGCTTCACGAACTCGCGAATGCGCTTGATGATCATCCCCGCGCGCACGGCCTGCTGCGCGGTCTTTTCGAGCACCGGCAACAGCGTTTCCTGCGTCATGCGGCCCGACTTCACCAGCGCGACGCAGCCGGAGCAGTAGTTGTTGATCGCGGCGAGCGGCTGATTCAGTTCGTGCGCGAGCGACGACGCCATCTCGCCCATCGTCATCAGGCGGCTCGTGAACTGGAGCTTCTCTTCCTGCTGATGCGCGAGTTCCTGCGCCTGCTTGCGCTGCGTGATGTCGGTCGCGATCTGCATCTGCGCGAGATGGCCGTCCACCCACTGAATGTACTGGCGGCGCACTTCGAACCATTTCTGGATGCCTTCGACATAGACCTCCTGCGCATCCGCCGAGCTTTCGGTCAGCGCGGCGGTGGGCAGGCCCGCGTAGGTGTCGATCATGTCGATGGTGTCGGACGAACTGTGACCGCTGCCGTCGAACGCCGCGCCCGCCAGTTGCAGATGCCCGTCCGGACGGATGCCGAACAGATGCCGGTAATAGCGGTTGGCGAAGAGCAGTTCGGCTTCGTCGGCGGCGAGCACGGACACGGCCGCGTCGAGGCTTTCCAGCACGGTGGTGAAGCGTTCGTGCGCGGCGGCCAGTTCCTCGCGGGCGCGCTTCGGCTCGGTGATGTCCGTCATCGACGACATCCAGCCGGTCTGACGCCCCGAACTGTCGATCAGCGGCGAGACATACAGCCGCGCGTGGAAGAACGAACCGTCCTTGCGACGCACGCGCAATTCGAAACCGGAAGAGGGCGCCTTGCCGCGCAGCGTCATGTCGAGCTGGCGCTGCATCTCGGGATACGCATCGCGCGGCCAGTACGGGAACGGCGCGTTCTTGCCGACGAGATCGCTCTCGTCCCAGCCCGTCATGCGGCAGAACGCCGGATTCACGTGCGTGATGCGGCCGTGCATGTCGAGCACGCGCATGCCGATCAGCACGGAATTCTCCATCGCGCGGCGGAAGAACGCTTCGGCATAGAGCGCCTGCTGCGCCTCGAAGCGCTGGCGCGTGTGTTTCCAGAGGCTCCACAGACTCCACAGCACGAAGCACGACAATCCGGCCACGAGCCACACGAGCGTGTTATTGGTGAAGTTCGTGAGCTGCGGATACGAATACACGCGTACCGACAGCCCTTGCCCCGGCGGATCGAGCGGCAGATCGTAGAACATGTCGCGCGGCAGGCGCGGCCGGCTCGACGTGGTGGCGAGCTCGCGATTGTTCAGATCGGTGATGGAAATCTTGTACTTCGCCGACAGTTCGCCTGGAATGTCATGTTTGAGGATGCCTTCGATCGAGAAGACGGCGGCGATCGATCCGAGGAATTCGCGGTCGCGGAAAACCGGCGTCTGCAACGTGATGTAGCCGTTGCCGAGGTCGTCGTAAAGAAGCGGCGAATAGACCTGGCGGCGCGTGGTGCGGGCTTCGTCGAATGCGGCCTGGACGGCTTCGTCGAGTTGCGTGTCATTCGGCTTGGCGAGGCGCGAGCCCAGCACCGGCAGCGGCGAATTGGGCCAGCGCGGCTTGTGCTCGCTCGTGTACCAGTTCATGTAGAGGATCTCGGGATGCCCCTGCATGATGTCGGTGGATGCATTCTGGAAGTTCTGCGGGTCGCCGTGGCCGCCGGTGATGTCGCGCGCGAGGGCCTGGATTTGTTCTTGCGCAGCGGTCATCGAAAGACGAATCTGCTGCTGCGCCCACGCGACGTTGCGATACAGCGTGTCCTCTTGCTGCTGCTGCTCGCGCCGGTTCAGGCTCCAAAGGATCAGACTCATCACGACCAGAAAAACGAGGATCGAAATGAGCGGCGTGAGTAAATAGGAGTTCGACCACCACGGTCCGTGGTGCCAGCGGGAGGGCGACGAGTCGGCAGGGTTCTTTGCGACGCGCGCCGAGCGTTTGATCAGCCGGTCAGTCAACATGGGAGCGATTGTAACGCAGCACCCGATTGTTAATTAGCGTAAAAAGGCGCTAAGAATGAGGCATTTGCAAGAAAAGGAGACGAACCATCTGAGTTGAAAAGCCATATCGGACGGTGCATTGCAGCAATTTTCCGCATTATGAGATAGCCTCTCATGATTCGAAAAATTCCTTGCTTCAAGCTCTGGACCCTCTTTAGAATTGCCGGCACGCGGCCAGTGCCCGCTTTTGTGCTTTCGCGCGGGCGTGTGTTGGCGGTTTACGAGCGTTCCTCACATCAGGAGACGAGCATGTCCGCTGTACCCGACGAAGTTCTCAAATATGTCGCCAACGCAAAAGACGACGATCCGCAGGAAACCGCCGAATGGCTCGAAGCGCTCGATGGCGTGATTTCGGCGGTCGGCCCTGACCGCGCGCACTACCTGATCGAGAAACAAATCGAATTCGCTCGCGTACATGGCGAGCATCTGCCGTTCTCGGCGAACACGCCGTACATCAACACGATCCCCGTGACAGCGCAGGCTAAGATTCCGGGCGATCAGGACATCGAACACCGCATCCGCTCGTACACGCGCTGGAACGCCATCGCGATGGTGCTGCGCGCGGGCAAGGACACCAACGTCGGCGGGCATATCGCTTCGTTCGCATCGGCGGCGACGCTGTATGACGTCGGCTTCAATCACTTCTGGCATGCGCCCTCGAAAGAGCACGGCGGCGACCTCGTCTTCGTGCAGGGCCACTCGTCGCCGGGTGTGTACTCGCGCGCGTTCCTGCTCGGCCGTCTCACCGAAAAGCAACTGAACAACTTCCGCCAGGAAGTGGGCGGCGAGGGCATCTCGTCGTATCCGCATCCGTGGCTGATGCCGGATTTCTGGCAGTTCCCGACCGTGTCGATGGGCCTCGGCCCGATCATGGCCATCTATCAGGCGCGTTTCATGAAGTACATGCAAGCGCGCGGCATCGCCAAGACCGATGGCCGCAAAGTATGGGCGTTCCTCGGCGACGGCGAAACGGACGAGCCGGAATCGCTCGGCGCGATCGGCATGGCCGGGCGCGAGCGTCTGGACAACCTCGTGTTCGTCATCAACTGCAACCTGCAGCGTCTGGACGGCCCGGTGCGCGGCAACGGCAAGATCATCCAGGAACTGGAAAGCGAATTCCGCGGCGCGGGCTGGAACGTCATCAAGGTCATCTGGGGCAGCCGCTGGGACGCACTCTTCGCACGCGACAAGACCGGCGCGCTGATGCGCCGCATGATGGAAGTCGTCGACGGCGAGTATCAGACGTACAAGTCGGAATCGGGCGCGTTCGTGCGCGAGCACTTCTTCAACACGCCGGAACTGAAGGCGCTCGTCGCCGACTGGTCCGATGACGACATCTGGAATCTGAACCGCGGCGGCCACGATCCGCACAAGATCTACGCCGCGTTCGACGCCGCGACCAAGACGAAGGGCGCGCCGACCGTCATCCTCGCCAAGACCATCAAGGGCTATGGCATGGGCGAGCACGGTCAGGCGATGAACATCACGCACCAGCAGAAGAAGCTGCCGATCGAGACGCTGAAGAAGTTCCGAGACCAGTTCCGCCTGCCGATCAGCGACGAGCAGATCGTCGACGTGCCGTATCTCACGTTCGAAGAAGGCTCGAAGGAACTCGAATACATGCGCCAGAAGCGCATGGACCTCGGCGGTTATCTGCCGGCGCGCCGCGAGAAGGCGGAATCGCTGCCGGTGCCGGCGCTGTCCGCATTCGAGCCGCTCCTGAAGGGCACGGGCGAAGGCCGCGAAATCTCCACGACGATGGCCTTCGTGCGGATTCTCAACATCCTGCTGAAGGACAAGGCGCTCGGCAAGCGCGTCGTGCCGATCGTCCCGGACGAATCGCGCACGTTCGGCATGGAAGGTCTCTTCCGTCAGATCGGCATCTGGAATCAGGACGGCCAGAAGTACATACCGGAAGACTCCGACCAGCTGATGTTCTACAAGGAATCGGAGACCGGCCAGATTCTGCAGGAAGGCATCAACGAAGCCGGTGGCATGTGTGACTGGATCGCGGCCGCGACGTCGTATTCGACGCACGGCGAGATCATGATCCCGTTCTACATCTTTTATTCGATGTTCGGCTTCCAGCGCATTGGCGATCTGGCGTGGGCGGCGGGCGACATGCGCTCGCGCGGCTTCCTGCTGGGCGGCACCGCGGGCCGCACGACGCTGAACGGCGAAGGCCTGCAGCACGAAGACGGCCACTCGCTCCTGTGGGCTGCATCGGTTCCGAACTGCGTGAGCTACGACCCGACGTTCGGCTACGAACTCGCGGTGATCATGCAGGACGGCCTGCGCCGCATGGTGCAGGACCAGGAGGACGTGTACTACTACATCACCGTGATGAACGAGAACTACGAGCATCCGGCGATCCCGCAAGGTGAGTCGGTTGCCGCCGACATCATCAAGGGCATGTACGCGTTCAGGAAGGCGGACGCGCCGGCCAAGGCGCATGTTCAGCTGATGGGCGCGGGCACGATCTTCAACGAAGTCATCGCCGCCGCCGACCTGCTGAAGAACGACTGGGGCGTTTCGGCCGACCTCTGGAGCGTTCCGAGCTTCACCGAGCTGGCGCGCGAAGGCCAGGATTGCGAGCGTTTCAACCTGCTGCATCCGACCGAAGAGAAGCGCGTGCCGCACGTGACGAAGCTGCTCCAGGGCGCACAAGGCCCGGTGATCGCGTCGACGGACTACATCCGCGCGCTCGTCGATCAGATCCGCGGCTATGTCCCGAACAAGTTCGTGGTGCTCGGCACCGACGGCTACGGCCGCTCGGACACGCGCGAGGCGCTGCGTCACTTCTTCGAAGTCGACCGCTACTGGGTCACGCTGGCGGCGCTCAACGCGCTTGCCGACGAAGGCAAGATCGAGCGCAAGGTCGTCGCCGAGGCGATCAAGAAGTACAACCTCGACCCGGCCAAACCCAACCCGATGACCGTCTAAAGGCATCGCCCCCGAGCGTTGTGATGCGGCCTCTCTCCGAAGCGGAGGGAGGCCGTGTGCAACCCAGGAGACACTAATAATGAGTCAAGCGATCGAAGTCAAAGTGCCGGACATCGGCGATTTCAAGGACATCCCGGTGATCGAAGTTCTGGTCAAGCCGGGCGATGTCGTTGAACAGGAACAATCCCTCGTCACGCTGGAATCCGACAAGGCCACGATGGACGTGCCCAGTTCCGCAGCGGGCACCGTGAAGGAAGTGAAAGTGAAAGTAGGCGACAACGTGTCGGAAGGCACGCTGATCGTCGTGCTCGAAGCGGGCGGCGCGAACGCGGCGGCATCGTCCGCTGCGCCCGCGAAGCAGGAAGCGCCCGCGCAGACCCAGACGCAATCGCAGCCGGCGCAGGCTGCGCCGGCATCCGGCGGCGGCGGATCGGTCGAAGTGAAGGTGCCGGATATCGGCGACTTCACGGACATTCCGATCATCGAGATCGGCGTCAAGGTCGGCGACAAGGTCGAGAAGGAGCAGTCGCTCGTCACGCTCGAATCCGACAAGGCGACGATGGACGTGCCGAGCCCCGCATCGGGCACAGTCAAGGAACTGAAGGTCAAGGTCGGCGATACGGTCTCCGAAGGAACGCTGATCCTCTTGCTCGAAGGCGGCGACGGCGCGAGCGCCGCGGCCCCGGCTCCGAAGCAGGAAGCCGCGAAGGCCGCCGAGCCGCCCGACGCGCCCGCGAAGCCCGCGCCGGCGGCAGCCGCGAAGGAAGCGCCGTCCGCGCTCGCGCAAGCGCCCGTGATACCCGCCGGCGATGGCGCGCGCACGTCGAGCCACGCGTCGCCGTCGGTGCGCAAATTCGCCCGCGACCTGGGCGTCGATGTCACGCGTGTGAAGGGCACCGGTCCGAAAGGCCGCATCACGCAGCAGGACATCACGGCGTTCGTGAAGGGCGTGATGAGCGGCCAGGGCGCGGCGCCTGCCGCCGCGGCTGCACCGGCTGGCGGTGGCGGCGGCGAGCTCCGCTTGCTGCCGTGGCCGAAGATCGACTTCACGAAGTTCGGCCCCGTCGATCCGAAGCCGCTTTCGCGCATCAAGAAGATCTCGGGCGCGAACCTGCATCGCAACTGGGTGATGATCCCGCACGTCACGAACAACGACGAAGCGGACATCACCGAACTGGAAGAACTGCGCGTCAAGCTCAACAAGGAGCACGAGAAGGCAGGCGTCAAGTTCACGATGCTCGCGTTCGTCATCAAGGCGGTCGTGTCGGCGCTGAAGAAGTTCCCGACCTTCAACGCGAGCCTCGACGGCGACAACCTCGTCTTCAAGCAGTACTACCACGTCGGTTTCGCGGCCGATACGCCGAACGGCCTCGTCGTTCCGGTGATCCGCGACGCGGACAAGAAGGGCCTGGTCGATATCGCGAAGGAGATGGCGGAGCTGTCGAAGCTCGCACGCGACGGCAAGCTGAAGCCGGACCAGATGCAGGGCGGCTGCTTCTCGATTTCGTCGCTGGGCGGCATCGGCGGGACGAATTTCACGCCGATCATCAACGCGCCGGAGGTGGCCATTCTCGGCCTGTCGCGCGGCCAGATGAAGCCCGTGTGGGACGGCAAGCAGTTCGTGCCGCGCCTCACGCTGCCGCTGTCGCTGTCGTACGACCATCGCGTCATCGACGGCGCGGAGGCCGCGCGCTTCAATGCGTATCTGTCGGGGATTCTGGCGGACTTCCGTCGCGTGATTCTTTGATCTTCTGATCCGGCCGACGGCGGAGCCTCGGGCATGTCCCGAGGCTCCATCCGCACATCTCTTAGGGGACAACATGAGTCTCGTCGAACTAAAAGTACCCGATATCGGCGACTTCTCCGATGTCGATGTCATCGAAGTCAATATCAAGCCCGGCGACGTCATCGAAAATGAACAGGGCGTCATCACGCTCGAAACCGACAAGGCGACGATGGAAGTGCCCGCCGATGCCGCAGGCACCATCAAGGAAGTGAAGGTCAAACAGGGCGACAAGGTCAGCCAGGGCTCGGTCATCGCGATGATCGAAACCGCAGGCGCGGGCGCGTCGCAGGGCGAGGCGCCGAAAGAGACGCCGAAAGAGGCGTCGGCCGCGAAGCCGGCTGCTCCGGCCGCATCGAGCGGCGCGGCGCAGGACGTGAAGGTGCCGGATATCGGCGACTTCAAGGACATTCCGGTCATCGAAGTTCACGTGAAGCCGGGCGATACGGTCGAGAAGGAGCAATCGCTCGTCACGCTCGAATCGGACAAGGCGACGATGGAGGTGCCATCGCCCGCAGCGGGCACGGTGCGTGAACTGAAAATCAAGGTCGGCGACAACGTGTCGGAAGGCACGCTGATCCTGACGCTCGACGCGCAGGGCGGCGGCGCGACCAATGTGCCGACCGCGCCCGCCGCCGCTCAGCCGCAACCCGCCGAAAAGGCGAGCGCCGCGCCTGCGCCGCAAGCCGGCAGCTATTCCGGTTCGGCCGATGTCGAATGCGACATGCTCGTGCTCGGCGCGGGTCCCGGCGGGTATTCGGCAGCGTTTCGCTCCGCCGATCTCGGCATGAACACCGTGCTCGTCGAGCGTTACTCGACGCTCGGCGGCGTATGCCTGAACGTCGGCTGCATTCCGTCGAAGGCGCTGCTGCACACGGCGCTCGTCATCGACGAAGCGGCCGAGCTTGCGGCGCACGGCATCAGCTTCGGCGAGCCGAAGATCGACCTCGACAAGCTGCGCGGCTTCAAGGAAGGCGTCGTCAAGAAGCTCACCGGCGGTCTCGCGGGCATGGCGAAGGCGCGCAAGGTGCAGGTGGTGACGGGCGTCGGCACGTTCGTCGATCCGCATCACATGGAAGTGCAGGGCGAGGGCGGCAAGAAGGTCGTGCGCTTCAAGAAGGCGATCATCGCGGCGGGCTCGCAGTCGGTGAAGCTGCCGTTCTTCCCGGACGATCCGCGCGTCGTCGATTCCACCGGCGCGCTCGAACTGCGTCAGTTGCCCGAGCGCATGCTGGTGGTGGGCGGCGGCATCATCGGGCTGGAAATGGCGACGGTCTATTCGACGCTCGGCGCGCAGATCGACGTGGTTGAAATGCTCGACGGCCTGATGGTCGGCGCGGACCGCGATCTCGTGAAGGTGTGGGAGAAGTTCAACGCCAAGCGCTTCGCCAACGTGATGCTGAAGACGAAGACGACCAAGGCGGAAGCCAAGGATGACGGCATCTACGTCACGTTCGAAGGCGAGAAGGCGCCGGCCGAACCGCAGCGTTACGACCTCGTGCTGCTGGCCGTCGGCCGCAGCCCGAACGGCGGCAAGATCGGCGCGGACAAGGCGGGCGTCGCGGTGACGGATCGCGGCTTCATCAACGTCGACAAGCAGATGCGCACGAACGTCGAGCACATCTTCGCGATCGGCGATCTCGTCGGCCAGCCGATGCTCGCCCACAAGGCGGTGCACGAAGGCCACGTCGCGGCGGAAGCGGCGCACGGCGAGAAGGCTTACTTCGACGCGCTGCAAATTCCGTCGGTCGCCTACACCGATCCGGAAGTGGCCTGGGCCGGCAAGACCGAGGACCAGTGCAAGGCCGAAGGCGTCAAATACGGCAAGGCAGTGTTCCCGTGGGCGGCGTCCGGCCGTGCGATTGCGAATGGCCGCGACGAAGGCTTCACGAAGCTAATCTTCGACGAAGAGACGCATCGCGTGATCGGCGGCGGGATCGTCGGTCTGAATGCGGGCGATCTGATCAGCGAAGTGTGTCTCGCGATCGAGATGGGCGCGGATGCAACGGACATCGGCAAGACGATTCACCCGCACCCGACGCTCGGCGAATCGGTCGGCATGGCGGCGGAGTTGTACGAAGGCGTCTGTACCGATCTGCCGCCGCAGCGGAAGAAGTAACCTCGCGGTTCCAGGAAGGACGAAGGCGCGTTCCTGCGAGGGAACGCGCCTTTTTCATGGGCGACTCGGCGCGGACAACAAAAAACCCGGCCGAAGCCGGGTTCCTTGTTTCAACCTTCGCATGCAGACAGCATGCGTGGCCGATGTCTTACGCGACGGTGCGCTTTGCCGAAACCGCAGCGGTGCGAGCAGCTTGCTCGGTCGCTTGCGTGGCAGCCTTCGTCGCAGCCGTGGCGGCGGCGTTGAAGTTGCTTTCGGCGATTTCGACAGCTTGCTTCGTTGCCTTGTGAACGGTTTCGTACGTCGTGTTCGCGGCGGTGATGGCCGACTTCATCACGGCGACAGCCGTTTCCGAACCAGCAGGCGCGTTCTTGGCGACGTTGTCGACGAGCGTCTGCACCTTGCGGTTCTGCTCTTCGTACTGCGCTTCCGCGACGCGGGCGAATTCAGCTTGCGTAGCCGATGCGATTTCATACAGGTGACGGCCGTACGACAGCACCTTTTCCGCGACCGGCTGGGTCAGGCTGGCTTGCAGCGCGAGCAGTTCCTGCGCGTCCTTCACGGACAGCGCGCGTTGCGCGTTTTCCTGGCTTTCGGCGAGCGTGGACTTCACGACTTGGAGATTCAGTTCGACGAGCTTTTCAACGCCCTCGAACGCCTTGTTCGTCAGACCGAACAGCGTGTCGAAGTTGGCTTTCTGTGCAGCGGCGATTTGCTCGGGGGTCAATAGCGTCATCTCAGGCTCCTTATGCCGACCCTTCATCGCGGGTCGTAGTTTGGTAATGCAGCAACTTGCTGCCAGATGGTGCAGCTCCGGATTGGTGCGTTGCAACATGAAGCCCATTTTAGAGATATTCCTATCGATGTCAAGCGCTTTTTGTGCAATGCACAAATAGGGGAAACCCTTGTTAAACAAGAGTTTAAGTAACGCATTCGATCGGGAAAGGGCGAGAAGCGGGCGGCGCGCGCACCGACGAGGACTAGCGACAAGCGGCGCGTCCCATGCTGCGCGCGGTTGCGTCGGCGCATGTTGAGATTAAGAAAAATCTCGGATGTTCTTGTTTTTAAGACGTTGCCGTACACCAAATTGTTGAAGAACCGTTAACATTTCGACTGACGATGCAGTGCACACCGGATTGTGAGGGCACAAGCCGCGGCGTCGATTGCCGCGCGCCGTAAGCCCGCCAGCCCCGTTCTTAAAGTCAACCCTCAAGTTTCAGAAAGAATTGCCGACAGAGCGTAAGCAGCGTGGTCGAAAGCGCGGTTTTCGCAGTGCCGGATGCGTGGCGCACGATCGTTTTTTCCGATCGAGGCGCGCAAAGTTTCAACAATCAGCAATCGTCGCTTACAAAACAGATTAACGTGCGTCGATAAGTGCTTAATATTGCTTAAATTTCGCAGCTTCACTACACTTGGCGGTACTCTCCAGCCGCCCAACAGAACACTAATGAAAACCGAAATGTTTTCGTCGCTCAAGGTGGTGCACGGCGTGGCATTGCGCTCCGCATTGTCTTTCGCCGTATCGCTCGCCGTCGCGACATCTTTCGCAGCGGCTCCGGCTGAAGCCCTCGCCAAGACTACGACTCATAGCAAGACCGTCAAGCAATCCGCCAAACCCGCCGCCGAAGGCAAGTCCGCGAAGCCGGCTCGCGTCGCGAAAGCCGGCAAGGGCGTGCGCACGGCCAAGGCCGCCGCAGCCGATGACGATGAGGACGCGCCCAATGCATCGCGCAAGCGTCGCGTGAACTACCGGATGGACCCGCATGCGCGCCGTGCCGCCGTGCATTCGGTGGCGTATCAGCCGCGCGCGACGTCGGTCGGCCAGGCGTTCGGCCTGCACGACACGCCGGATAGCCTCGCGCTGCGTTCGAGCGTCGCGTATGTCGTCGACCAGGACACGTCCGAGACGCTCTTCGACAAAAACTCTCGCGCCGTCGTGCCGATCGCCTCCATCACGAAGCTGATGACGGCAATGGTCGCGCTCGATTCGCACATGCCGCTCACCGAAGAAATGACGGTGACGGACGAAGACCGCGACTACGAGAAGTACACGGGCTCGCGGCTGGCGGTCGGATCGGTGCTGAACCGCGAAGACATGCTGCATATCGCGCTGATGGCATCGGAAAACCGCGCGGCGGCTGCATTGTCGCGTTATTACCCGGGCGGGCGTCCCGCCTTCATCGCCGCGATGAACGCGAAAGCGAAGGCGCTCGGCATGACCGATACGCACTTCGAGAATTCCACGGGGCTCACGAGCCAGAACGTGTCGAGCGCGCGGGATCTCGTGAAGATGGTGAACGCGGCGTATCAATATCCGCTCATCCGCAAATTCTCGACGGACCGCAGCTACGAAGTCTTCACCGGCAAGCGCACGCTCGCGTACAACAGCACGAATGCGCTGGTGCGCAATGCGTCGTGGGACATCGGCTTGCAGAAGACCGGCTTCATCAACGAGGCGGGTGAATGTCTCGTGATGCAGGCGACCGTGCATGGCCGCCAGGTCATCATGGTGCTGCTGGATTCGTACGGCAAGTACTCGCGTTTCGCCGATGCAGGCCGCCTGCGTTCGTATCTCGATACCCTCGGCGAGCCGCGCATCATGAGCGCGGACATGGGCAGCGGCGCGAATCCCTGAGCGCGTCTTCGGGCGCGGGCCGTCAGGCCGAAAAAAAGCCGGAATCGTCGAAAGACGAATCCGGCTTTTTCTTTGGTAGCGGCGATCAGCGATGCGCTTCGCGTTGTCCTTCCGCCGACAGTTCCGGGTGATAGCCGAGCGATCGCGAGATTTCCAGCGCGGTATGGCTCAGTTGCTTGAGCCACGCGTCCTGCAGACGATCGGCCGGCGCGGAAAGGGACAGCCCCGCGACGAGCCGGCCCGTGTCGTCGTAGATGCCTGCCGCGATGCAGCGCACGCCCAGTTCCAGTTCCTCGTTGTCGCGCGCGCACGACTGCTGCCGCACGAATGACAACTCGCGTTCGAGCTTGGCCAGATCCGTGATGCTGTTCTGCGTGTGACCCGAGAGTCCGGTGCGCATCGCGTAGGCGCGCACGCGGGCGGCTTCGTCGGCGGCGAGGAAAAGCTTGCCCACCGACGTGAGATGCAGCGGCGCGCGCCCGCCGATGGCCCGCACGACCTGCATGCCGGAGCGCTCCGAATACGCACGCTCGATATACACGATCTCGTCGCCCTGACGCACCGACAGATTCACCGTCTGGCCCGTCTGCCGATGCAGTTCGCGCATCGGCGGCATCGCGGCCTCGCGCACCGAGAGACGCGCCTTCACGAGATTGCCGAGTTCGAGCAGCCGCATGCCGAGCCGGTACGTGCCGGGATCGGACCGGTCGACCAGCCGGCACAGCACCATGTCGTTCAGGATGCGGTGCGCGGTCGACGGATGCAGGCCAGTACTGTGCGAGAGTTCCTTCAGGCTGACCGGATCGGTGTGGCCGGCGAGTGCGTCGAGCAGACGCATCATGCGTTCGATCACCTGAATGGATGTCTTGGAGTCCGGGTTCGTATCGCTCATCGTGAAAAATCGGTTGATGCGTCAAACAGCGGAAATCGCATTGTATCTCATAATGTGAAAAGACATGACCCGCCGGCGGTCGGATGCGCCACGCTTTTCGCGGATAATCGACCTGCTTCGCTTATTCGAATCAAAAGGAAAATCCTCATGCGAGTCGGTTTATTCGTCACCTGTCTGATCGACATGATGCGCCCGGAAATAGGCTTCTCGGTCATCAAGCTGATCGAACGCGCCGGCTTCGAGGTCACTGTTCCTCCGGCGCAAACGTGCTGCGGTCAGCCGGCGTACAACTCCGGCGATCGCCGGCTGGCGCGCGATCTCGCCGAGAAAACGCTGCGCGAATTCGAGCAGTTCGATTATGTGGTGGTCCCGTCCGGCTCCTGCGGCGGGATGATCCGCGCGCATTACGGCGATCTCTTTCGTGACGATCCCGAGTTGATGAACCGCTTTGCACGGCTGCAGCCGCGCGTCTTCGAACTGACGGACTTTCTCGTCACGGTGGCGAAAGCCCGCATGGAGCCCGGCGTTTTCGACGGCATGGTCACGTATCACGATTCCTGTTCGGGCCTGCGCGAACTCGGGGTGAAGACACAGCCGCGCGAACTGCTCGCGCAAGCCGGCGTGCCTGTGACCGAGATGGCCGGCTGCGAGCACTGCTGCGGTTTCGGCGGCACGTTCGCGGTCAAGTACGGCGATATTTCGACGGCGATCGTCGACGAGAAATGCGCGAACATCAAGGCGAGCGGGGCGCATGCCGTGGTGCTCGGCGATCTCGGCTGCATGCTGAACATCGAAGGCCGCCTGCGCCGGACGGGCGATACCGCGACGCGCGTGCTGCATATCGCCCAGGTCCTTGCCGGCGATGCCCAGCGTCGCGCCTGACCGCCCGAAACATCGACTATCGACGAGTCCATCCATGCAAGTCCAGACGATGCACTTCAAGGCGCGAGCCGGCAGCAAGCTCGCCGACCAACGGCTCCAGCAGAATCTCACCAAACTCTCGACGAAGTTCGTCAGCGCGCGGGCGGCGGCGGTGCGCGACATCGACTTCGAAGCGACGCGCGCCGCGCTCAAGGAGCGCCGCAATCGCGCGCTCGAGAATCTCGACGTCTGGCTTGAAATGTTCGAGCGCGAGGCGACGCGGCGGGGCGCGACGGTGCTCTACGCGGAATCGACGCAGGACGCGGCGCGCCTCGTCGCGGACATTGCGCGCGAGCACGGCGTGAAGAAGGTCATCAAGACGAAGTCGATGGTGTCCGAAGAGATGCAACTGAACCGCGTGCTCGGCGAGATGGGCGTGCAGTCCATCGAGACGGACCTCGGCGAATACATTCTCCAGATCAACGACAACGAACCGCCGAGCCACATCATCGCGCCCGTGGTTCACAAGGACAAGGAACAGATCGCGGACCTGTTCGCGAAGACGCATGGCAAGCCGCGGCTCACCGACATCCCCGCAATGACCCGCGAGGCGCGCGAAGTGCTGCGCCCGCATTTCATGTCGGCGGACATGGGCGTGACCGGTGGCAACTTTCTGATCGCGGAGACGGGGTCGGTCGCGGTCGTGACGAACGAGGGCAACGAGGGCATGTGCACGGTGATGCCGCGCGTGCATGTCGCGGTGACCGGCATCGAGAAGGTGCTGCCGACGCTCGAAGACCTGGCCACCGCGATGCGCCTGCTGCCGCGCTCCGCAACCGGACAGACCACCTCGAACTACTTCTCGCTGCTCACCGGCCCGCGCGCGTCCGACGAAACGGACGGCCCGGAGCACATGTATTTCGTGCTGGTCGACGGAGGGCGCACGGGGCTCATCGGCGGAGAGTTTCAGGACATGCTGCGCTGCATCCGCTGTGGGGCGTGCATGAATCATTGCACGGTGTATCAGAAGATCGGCGGACATGCGTACGGCTGGGTGTATCCGGGTCCGATGGGCTCGGTGCTCACGCCGGCCTACGTCGGCATCGACAAGACGCTGGACCTGCCGCAAGCCGCGACGCTCTGCGGCGAGTGCAATAGCGTGTGTCCGGTCGGTATTCCGATCTCGGATCTGCTGCGCAAGCTGCGCGAGAAGCAGATGGAGCGCCGGCTGCGCCCGTGGAGCGAGCGGGCGGCGCTCGCAGCGTGGGGCTTTCTCGCGATGCGTCCGGCCGCCTATGCGCTCGTCACCAAGCTGGCAGTGCGCGTGCTGGAGCGCATTGGCGGGCGGGAGAAGAAGCTATCGCGCATTCCGTTCGGCGCCGGATGGACAGACACGCGCGACATGCCCGCGCCCGTCGGCCGCACGTTCCGCGAGCTGTACAAAGCGCAGCAGTCGCATATCGGCTGATTGGCGTCGTACAAAAAGAAAGGCCGCGCCGAATCGCGTGATCCGGCGCGGCCTTTTTCACTATCGCGCGGACGATCAGCCGCCAGTCCGCCCGAGAAAGCCGCGGTCGTTTCCGCCGTGGTTGCCACCACCGCCGCCACCGCCACCACCGCCACCGCCGCCGCGCGACGGAGCCTGCTGCGGTTGTTGTTGCGGCTGCTGCGGCTGCGGCGGATGCGGCCTCACGCCGCCCACTGCCTGCGGCATCGGCGCTGCGTTCGCCTGTGGCGGAGGACCGCCGCCGCCGCGTTGCGGCTGGCCGCCGTCCTGACCGTCGTGGCGGCCGCGACCGCCCTGACCGGCATACCCGTCGCCGTGCGGCCGGTTATTCCAGCCGCCGGGCGGCGGACGGCGATAACCGGGGCTGTCGTCCCAGTAGCGTCGGGGCCCCGAATAGTAACCGCCGCCAACGACGACGCCCGGCTGCACCACCGGCCCGCCGTAATAAGCGGGATAGGCCGGATACGCCGCGTATCCGGGATCGTCGTACACGGGATAACCGCCGCCGTACATCGGACCATCGGGGTAAGCCGCGCATCCGCCCAACAGCAGCGCGGAGGAAAAGACTACTAAGCCAGCGACTTTCATGACCGTTGAAATATTGGTTGCACGTATAAGCATTAAGACACCGCTCGCTGCCCGATGTCCCCGACAACTTTGTAAGCCTTTATGACGGCCTGGCCTGGCCTGTTACAACACTCAGCGAAACTGGCCGATAACTTGCTTGTTGCCAGAGACGCAACGAACCTTCTCTGTTCGATGGCTTTTTCAGCAACGGTCGATTGCGTAACATCCGAACCGTCGACAAATGGGTAAATCGCCCGCAGCGACATCGAACCGAAGACAGTCTCATGAGAAAGACAATATCGACTTACTGGCCTCTCGCCATCCTGCTCATCGCCGCATTGACCTTCTGCATGAATGCCGAGGAGCGTGAATCGGCGGCTGCGCGCCGTCAGCAAGTGGACGTCGGAAGCGTGAGCGCGGAACTGGCTCGCGCGATCTCGTACGGTCTCGTCGAAGCCGACGACGCCGTGACGCCCGCTCCGCACGCCGCCCCGCATACGCTCTGACAGCCGGCATCGCCCACAAAAAATGGCGTCCTCCAACCGAAGGACGCCATTTTTATTTGCAGCAGACGGCGCTTACTTGATGACGCTCGCGACCGCGTTCGCGACGACGTCCAGATTGCGCGTGTTCAGCGCGGCGACGCAGATGCGGCCGGTGCTCACAGCGTAGATGCCGAACTCTTCACGCAGACGGTCCACTTGCGCAGCGGTCAGTCCGGAGTAGGAGAACATGCCGCGCTGGGCATCGACGAACGAAAAATCGCGATCGACGCCCGCTGCCTTCAGGCGCTCGACGAGACCGTTGCGCATCGCACGGATGCGGTCGCGCATTTCGCCCAGTTCCTGTTCCCACGTCGCGCGCAGTTCAGGCGATGCCAGCACCGCCGCGACGACCGATCCGCCGTGCGTCGGCGGGTTCGAGTAGTTCGTGCGGATCACGCGCTTCAGTTGCGACAGCACGCGCGCCGATTCTTCCTTGGACGTCGTGATGATCGACAGCGCGCCGACGCGCTCGCCGTACAGCGAAAACGACTTCGAGAACGACGACGACACGAACACGTTCAGTTCAGCCGCGGCGAACAGACGCACGGCAGCGGCGTCCGCCTCGATGCTCTCGCCGAAACCCTGATACGCGATGTCGAGGAACGGCACGAGGTTGCGCGCCTTCACGACTTCGACCACTTGCGCCCATTGCGCGGCGGTCAGATCGACGCCCGTCGGGTTGTGACAGCACGCGTGGAGCACGACGATCGTGCCAGGCGCATAGCCGTTCAGCGCGGCGAGCATGCCCTCGAAGTTCACGCCGTGCGTGGCGGCGTCGTAGTACGGATAGTTGACGACTTCGAAGCCCGCGCCTTCGAACAGCGCGCGATGGTTCTCCCAGCTCGGATCGCTGATGGCGACGGTCGCGTTCGGGTTCACGCGCTTCAGGAAATCCGCGCCGATCTTGAGCGCGCCCGTGCCGCCCAGCGCCTGCGCCGTGACGACGCGGCCTGCGGCGATCAGCGGCGAGTCCTTGCCGAGCAGCAGCGTTTGCACGGCGGAGTCGTAAGCGGCGATGCCGTCGATCGGCAGATAACCGCGCGGCAGCGCGGCGTCGACGCGGGCTTTCTCGGCTTCGCGCACGGCGCGCAGGAGCGGAATCTTGCCCTCTTCGTTGGTGTAGACGCCGACGCCCAGATTGACCTTGGTCGGGCGCGGATCGGCGTTGAAGGCTTCGTTGAGGCCCAGAATCGGGTCGCGGGGGGCGAGTTCGACGGCAGAGAAAAGAGACATGATCTATCGGCAGTGAGGAAAGGACGTGCGGCAGGGAGTGCGGACGGCGAAGTTTCTCGACCGCGTCGCGCCTCGATGGCCGGAAAGCTGGCTCGGCGCGCGGGCGTCGGCGGCGGCGAAAGCGTATGGGACGTCATTTCGCGCCGGCGAGCCCAGTCGCACATTGTAGCGAATCCCGCTCCGGTTTCGTCGGCGTGCGGTGAGATTGCGTGCTTTTTACCGGTCGGATCGCCGGAAATGGCCGCGATCCGCTGGGCGGCGCTTGAGATCAGGGGGGCTAGCCCAATGTGCTTGAAACGACGCGCGGACAGGCCGCACAGCACGGATGCCGCGCCCGATTTCGCCCACCGCCCGGGCGCTGCGCCAGTTTTGCGGCAGCCGCTAGAATAAGTGTTTGCCCCGGCGAAGACTCTGGTACCCATGTCCGATACCCTCATCGAAGCGCCCGACGCGCTGGACGAGTCGAAGTTCATCACCTTCGACGGCTCGCCGTTTCAGCTCTATCAGCCTTACCCGCCCGCCGGCGATCAGCCCGCCGCGATCTCCACGCTCGTCGAAGGCGTCGAGGACGGCCTGTCGTTCCAGACGCTTCTGGGCGTCACCGGCTCGGGCAAGACCTTCACCATGGCGAACGTCATCGCGCGGCTTGGCCGGCCGGCGATCGTCTTTGCGCCGAACAAGACGCTCGCAGCCCAGCTTTACGCCGAATTCCGAGAGTTCTTCCCGCGCAATGCGGTCGAGTACTTCGTCTCGTACTACGACTACTACCAGCCGGAAGCGTACGTGCCCCAGCGCGATCTCTTCATCGAGAAGGATTCGTCGATCAACGAGCACATCGAGCAGATGCGGCTCTCGGCCACCAAGAGCCTGATGGAACGGCGCGACGTGGTGATCGTCGCGACCGTCTCGGCGATCTACGGTATCGGCAATCCATCCGAGTATCACAAGATGATTCTCACGCTGCGCACCGGCGACAAGTTCGGGCAGCGCGACATCATCACGCGCCTGATTGCGATGCAGTACACGCGCAATGAAGCCGACTTCCAGCGCGGCACGTTCCGCGTGCGCGGGGACACCATCGACATCTTTCCGGCGGAGCACGCGGAAATGGCCGTGCGCGTCGAATTGTTCGACGACGAAATCGAGTCGATGCAGCTGTTCGATCCGCTCACTGGCCGCGTGCGCAACAAGATTCCGCGCTTCACGGTGTATCCGTCGTCGCATTACGTGACGCCGCGCGACACCGTCATGCGCGCGATCGAGACGATCAAGGAAGAACTGCGCGACCGGCTCGAGTTTTTCTATAGCGAGGGCAAGCTCGTCGAAGCGCAGCGGCTGGAGCAGCGCACGCGCTTCGATCTGGAAATGCTGCAGGAGCTTGGCTTCTGCAAGGGCATCGAGAACTACTCGCGGCATTTCTCCGGCTCCGCGCCCGGCGAGCCGCCGCCGACGCTCGTCGACTATCTGCCGCCCGATGCGCTGATGCTGCTGGACGAATCGCACGTGCTGATCGGCCAGTTGAACGGCATGTATAACGGCGACCGCGCGCGCAAGGAAAATCTTGTCGATTACGGCTTTCGCATGCCGTCCGCGCTCGACAACCGGCCGCTCAAGTTCAACGAGTTCGAACGCAAGATGCGCCAGGCGATCTTCGTTTCGGCGACGCCCGCCGATTACGAGAAAGCCAAGGCAGGACAGGTAGCCGAGCAACTCGTGCGTCCGACTGGCCTGGTCGATCCGGAGATCGAAGTGCGGCCCGCGCGCTCGCAGGTCGACGACGTGTTATCGGAAATCAATGTGCGCGTCGCGGCGCAGGAACGCGTGCTCGTCACCGTGCTCACCAAGCGCATGGCCGAGCAGTTGACCGAATTCCTCGCGGATCATGGCGTGAAGGTGCGTTATCTGCACAGCGATATCGATACCGTCGAGCGCGTCGAAATCATCCGCGACTTGCGGCTGGGCACGTTCGATGTGCTCGTCGGCATCAACTTGCTGCGGGAAGGGCTGGATATTCCGGAGGTGTCGCTCGTCGCGATTCTCGACGCCGACAAGGAAGGCTTCCTGCGCGCCGAGCGTTCGCTGATCCAGACCATTGGCCGGGCGGCGCGCAACGTGAACGGCAAAGCCATTCTCTATGCCGACAACATGACCGACTCGATGCGGCGCGCGATCGGCGAAACCGAGCGTCGGCGCGCAAAGCAGATCGCTCACAATCAGGCGATGGGTATCACGCCGCGCGGAGTTCAGAAGCGCATCAAGGACATCATCGATGGCGTCTACAGCGCCGACGACGCGCGTGCCGAACTCAAGGAAGCGCAGGCGCGCGCCAAGTTCGAGGACATGACCGAGAAGCAGATCGCGAAGGAAATCAAGCGGCTCGAAAAGCAGATGATGGATCACGCGAAGAATCTGGAATTCGAGAAAGCGGCGCAGACCCGCGACCAATTGGCGCTGCTGCGGCAGCGTGTCTTCGGCGCGAACGTGGGCGACCACGTGAGCGGCGCTGGCGGAAAGTGACGCCAGACAAGGCTCGAAGCGAAACCGGGCGGCGGACATACGGTCCGCCGCTTTTTTTCGCCCTTTGCGTCCCTGACTGGGCCGCCCGAAAAGCCTTACTGCGACTGGGTTTGTAAGCCGCTTCAAATTGTTGCGTCCATCGAACGATGCTAAACTGACAAACATTGAGAATGGTTCGTATTACCGTTCATGGTAGCGGGGTGATCGGCCGTTTTGTAGCGTGGCCGCGCGGCAGTAATTGACGCGTGAGCCGATCCATAAAAAGAAGGAGTACCTGATGGGTTCTACGTTGATGCGCGGCCTTGTCGCCGCTGCTGGTCTCACGGCGATGATGGCGGCCTCCGCTGCCGAGTATCCGATCGGAAAGCAGCACATCGAAGGCGGCATGGAAGTCGGCGCCGTCTATCTTCAGCCGATCACGATGTCGCCGGAAGGCATGATGCGCAAGGCGTCGGATTCGGACATCCACCTCGAAGCCGATATCCACGCGGTCAAGAACAATCCGACCGGGTTTGCGGAAGGCGACTGGATGCCGTACCTGAACATCACGTACGAACTCTCGAAGGTCGGCACGACGCAGACGATCAAGGGCGACCTGATGGCGATGGTCGCCAGCGACGGCCCGCACTATGGCGACAACGTCAAGCTCTTCGGGCCGGGCAAATATCACCTGAAGCTGCACGTTTCCCCGCCGGCCGAAACCGGCCATATGGCTTTCGGCCGTCACACGGACAAGGAAACGGGCGTCGGCCCGTGGTTCAAGCCCTACACGATCGAGTACGACTTCCCGTTCGCGGGAATCGGCAAAAAGGGCGGGTATTGAGCATCGCGCGACCGCGCGCTTGATTCGCGCGCCCGGCTGTCCTCAAAGGCCGGGCGCGTTCATCTCAGGAAGTACGCATGAAACTTAGAAGCCAGGTGGTTGCGATCGCGTTGTCCGCCATGTTCGGGGCGGGCGCCGGTATCGCGCAGGCCGCCGATCTGCCGACGTTCAAGCTGGAAATGAACGACGGCAAGCTGAACCCGGTGCGCATCGAAGTGCCGGCGGGGCAGCGCATCAAGATCGAAGTGCATAACGTCGGCAAGGGCGCAGCCGAATTCGAAAGCGTGCAGCTGCGCAAGGAAAAAGTGCTCGCGCCGGGCGCCGATTCGTTCGTCGTGATCGCCCCGCTCGATCCGGGCGAGTACAAGTTCTTCGACGATTTCCACCAGACGGCGCAAGGCGTCATCGTCGCGAAGTGATGTTCCTGCCGCGCGATCTTTTCGCGCGGCGGTAGTGAAGCAGAACTGCAGGAGGTTTGCGTTATGGGGCAGGTCCTTTTCATCGTTTGGCGGGAAAGCGTCGAGGCGTTGCTGGTCGTCGGTATCCTGCATGCGTGGCTGAAAAACGGCGACCAACAGGCGCGCCGCGGCCTGCCTTATCTGTGGTTCGGCGTCGCGGCCGGGCTGCTTGCGGCTATCGCGCTCGGAGCGGCGCTCATCGGTTTCACCGAAGTGCTGTCCGGCAATGCGCAGGATTACTTCCAGACCGGCATGGTGCTGATCGCCTGCGTGCTGATCGTGCAGATGGTGCTGTGGATGAAGCGTCACGGCCGCACGCTCAAGCGCGACATGGAAACGTCGCTGAAAAAGAGCACGCAGGACGGGCACTGGTGGGGCATCGCGCTGCTGGTCGCGCTCGCGATCGCGCGTGAAGGCAGCGAAACGGCCGTGTTTCTCTATGGCGTCGGTTTCGGGCAGTCCGGTCACGTGCCGGCGTCGCAGTACGTGGCGATCATCATTGGCTTCGGGCTCGCGCTGCTCACGTTCTATGTGCTGCAACTCGGCGGCAAGTTCTTCTCGTGGCGCTCGTTCTTCCGGGTCACCGAAATCATGCTGCTGTTCCTTGCTGCCGGTCTTTTCGAAACAGGCGTCGACAAGCTGATCGACATGGAAGTGCTGCCGGTCATCGTCAATCAGGTATGGAACACGTCCGCGCTGCTCGACGATTCCACCACCTTCGGCTCGCTCGTCGCAACGCTCACCGGCTATCGTGCGCATCCCGCCGGCATGAACCTCGTCGCTTACGCGCTGTACTGGATCGTCATCTATCTCCTGATGCGCCGTTCGAACAACCAGATGGCGCAAAAACAAAAGGCGGCTGGCCGCCCAGCATGAGCTCCGAGATGCAACAAGGTGTGCGAGTCCCGAGCCGGCTTCAGCAAGCCGGCCAATGGATGCAACAACACGGCAGCACGATCCGCGGAATCCAGTGGGTCGTGGTGGCGGTGTACGCTTTTCTGATCCTGGTTCCTGCAGTGATGCCGCTGCCCGACGGCTCCGCGCATCTCTGGAACAATCTGACGCTCGCCGCGCAGTTCGTGTTCTGGGGCATCTGGTGGCCGTTCGTGCTGCTGTCGATGGTGATGCTCGGCCGCGTCTGGTGCGGCGTGCTGTGTCCGGAAGGCGCGTTGACCGAGTTCGCGAGCCGCTTCGGCCGGGGGCGCGCCATTCCGCACTGGATGCGCTGGGGCGGCTGGCCGTTCGTCGCGTTCGGCCTGACGACGATCTACGGCCAGATGGTCAGCGTCTATCAATATCCGAAGGCCGTGCTGCTCGTGCTCGGCGGATCGACCGTCGCAGCGATGATCATCGGCGCGTTGTACGGCCGTGAAAAGCGGGTGTGGTGCAAGTATCTGTGCCCGGTGAACGGCGTTTTCTCGCTGCTCGCGCGCCTCGCACCGTTCCATTACAAGGTCGACGAGGACGCCTGGCGGCGCTCGTACACGAAGGGCGAGCACGGGCATCGCGTGATCCCGATCAACTGCGCGCCGCTCGTGCCGCTGCGTAACATGAAGGGTGCCGCCGACTGCCACATGTGCGGAAGATGCAGCGGTCACCGCGACGCCATCGCGCTGTCGTGGCGCTCGCCCGCCGACGAAGTCGTCAATCAGGGCGACAAGGCGGCGAATCCGTGGGACACCGCGCTCATTCTCTATGGCCTGCTCGGCATCGCCATCGGCGCGTTCCACTGGACCGTGAGCACGTGGTTCGTCGATCTCAAGCAGTTCTTCGCGGGCTGGCTGATCGACCACAATATTCTCTGGCCGCTCGAAGCCAACGCGCCGTGGTTCCTGTTCACGCATTACCCGGAGCAGAACGACGTATTCTCGTGGCTCGACGGCTCGCTGGTCGTCGGTTATATCGTCGCGACGGGTCTCGTCTATGGCACAGCGCTGCTCGCGCTTCTCGCCGGGGGCGCGCGTATGCTCGGCGCGGGCAGCGCCAGGCGGCTGCATCATCTGGCGCTTGCGCTGATTCCGATTGCAGGCGTCGGCGTGTTTCTCGGCCTTTCCGCGACGACGGTCTCGCTGCTGCGCGCCGAACATGTTCCGCTGTGGTGGGTCACGGGCCTGCGCCTGGGGCTGCTCGGCGTCGCCAATGTATGGAGCGCGTGGCTCGCGTGGCGCGTGACCGGCCGCTACGCGACGACGCTTGTTCCTCGTTTCGCGGCGATGTTATGGTTCGTGGCAGCGCTGGCCGTTGCGGACAGCGCGTGGTATCTGATGTTCTGGGGCTTTTCACGCTAACCGGACCGCGAGCGAGCCAATGAGAACGAAACCCGTACTGACCGACGATGACGTGACAGCCATGGCCGCCGCCGCCGAGGCTTTCGCGAAGCAGCATCAATGGAACGTGACGATCGCCATCGTCGATGAAGGCGGGCATCTGCTGCATCTGCATCGGCTGGATAGGGCGGGTGCGAGCACGGTCGAAATGGCGACGGGCAAGGCGCGCACCGCCGTGCTCGGCCGCCGCGAAACGAAAGCTTACGAGGACACCATCAAGCAGGGACGCACCGCGTTCCTGTCCGCACCGATGACCGCGATGCTCGAAGGCGGCGTGCCGATTTTCGTCGGCGTGGATATCGTCGGGGCGGTGGGGGTGTCGGGCGTGAAATCGGATCAGGATGCGCAGATTGCCCGCGCGGGCATCGGGGCGCTGGGTATCGAGAACGTCTGAGGCGTTCGCCGCAAAAAACAAACGGCACGCTTTCGTCAGGAAAGCGTGCCGTTTCGTCTTCTACGTTCGCCATGCAGGCGCATCCGGCAGGAACCAAGAAAAGCGGCTTCGCTTGCTACCGACGACTGGCTGGTGTTTGCACGAAGGGGTCTAAATTCTCGCGTGCAAGTCGTCCTTGCTGGCTAAGGCCAAACACCTCCTGGCGAGGTGGTCCCCACAATACACGGTACGTACTGCTGTTCTTCCCGCTACTTCGTCAGGATCAGCTTACCCAGACGCGTAGCGCGCAACTGATAGGTCTCCCCGTTATGCACGATCGCGATGTGACTGCGGCCCTGCAGCAGCGTATCGCTGCGCACAGAGCGCTCGGCGTTGGCATCGGCTGCCGGGGCGGGCGTCGCCTTGGGGCGGGTGATAGCCGCGTCGCGAACAGCCGGACGGCGCAGCCTGAGCGTGGAGGATCGCAGCGTGTCGGTCATGTCGGTCGGAAGGTAAGTTCGTTGATTCGATGGACCTATAGTAAATGATAACCATTCCTATTTGCAAGCAGACTTTCCGATCAAAGCGCGACTTTCGATAGCCGCGCTCCATCCGCTCAGTGCAGCGGGCTTTCGCCTGTGCGGCCGTGCGCGTACTGGCGAATGAGCCGCACCGTATCGATGTCCGACTCGCGGTACGCCGATTTCACGATTTCCTGCGTCTGCCGCTCGTCCGGCGTCGGATGATCGTTCTCCGGCAGCGTCGTGCTGTAGGTGAAGCGCAGGAAGAGCTGAAGCGCATCCGGCTGCTCGATCGCCATCGTCAGCGAACCGCCGACGTGTTCGGCGGTTGGCAGGATGTCGTAGCGCACGCTGTCGTTCGGATACAGCGTGACGCGATCGCGCACGACGGCCTGGCCGTAATGCAGCTCGCGCTCCATCACGTCGCCGTCGCGGGAAAGGATGGCGCAGCTATCGAGGCCGAGCACGAACAATTGCGGCTGCTCGGCACGCAGGACGAGACCTTCCCACAACTGCTCGCGCGTCAGCGATGCGACGAGCGGGTTGTGCGGATCGTTGATCTGGATCAGGTGTTCAAAATTCAAAACGACGTTTCCTTGGACGTTCGTGATGCCGCTGCGAGGCCGTCAGGCTTCGGCAAGTCCGGAATCGATGCGGATCGCGCCGGACAGGACCTTGTGCATCGGGCACGCGTTGGCAATTTGCAAGAGCCGTTCCCGCTGTTCGGTGTCGAGTGCGCCTGTCACGCTGATGCGACGGTCGATGACCGTGCCGCCGTCCGCGCTTTTCATCGACAACTCGACGCTCACCGATTCGAGCGCCCAGCCTTTGCGCTTCGCATACATCTTCAGCGTGATCGACGTGCACGCGCCCAGGCTCGACAGCAGCAGGGCGGCCGGTTGCGGGCCGGAATCCGCGCCGCCGAGGCTGACGGGTTCATCGGCGAACCAGGTGTGCGTGCCGTCGTCGAGGCGCGTTCGGAACTCGGCCTCGCCGATGCTGGCGGTCACGACAGGAGCGGACATGCGCTTTTCCTCGAGTAGGGAACGGATGCGCCGGACAAAATGATACGGCGCGGGACGAACGGCCATTGTGACGCAATGTGCTCGTTCGTGCCGCGCCGTTTTGCGCTTTTGAATCAGTGCGTGATCGCGCCCATCCGGCCTGACTGATAGTCGATCACCGCCTGACGAATCTCGTCTTCCGTGTTCATCACGAACGGACCGTAGCGCACGACCGGCTCCTTGAGCGGCACGCCGCCCAGCAGCAGCAGCTCGACGGGCTCATCGCCGGCGGCGAGGGTGATCGTGTCGGCGTCGTCCCGGAAGATGATCATTTGTTGCGCGCGCACCGGCTGGGCTTGCGGACCATACAGCGCCGTGCCGGACAGCGCATACGCAAACACGCGGAAGTCGCGCGGCACGCGATGCTCGACCTTCGCCCCCGGCTGCAGCGAGAAGTGCTGATACAGAATGGGCGTGCGCGTTTCGATCGCGGCCTTCACGCCGAGCGCCTCACCGGCAATGACCTTCACGCGCACCTTGCCGTCTTCGCTGGTCGCGACCGGAATGTTCGCCGACGGAATTTCCTGATAGTGCGGCGCGATCATCTTGTCGCGTTGGGGCAGGTTGACCCACAGTTGCAGGCCGTGAACGCGCCCGCCGCGCTGCGTGAACGCCTCGCCCGGCATCTCGCTGTGCACGACGCCCGCGCCGGCCGTCATCCATTGCACGTCGCCCGCGCGCAGCGTGCCGGAGTGGCCGGCTGAATCCTTGTGGCCGAATTCGCCTTCCAGCATGTAAGTGACGGTTTCGAAGCCGCGATGCGGATGATCGGGCGCGCCCTTCGCCTCGCCGGGCGCATAGTCCACCGGACCCATCTCGTCAAGCAGCAGGAACGGGTCGAAGTCCATCAGAAGGCGCGTCGGAAACGGACGATACACGACGAAGCCGCCGCCTTCGACGGTGCGGGTCGCGGGAATGATGCTCGAAATGGTGCGGCTCATGGTGTCCTTGCCTCGCGTCGCCAATAGGGGAATGGCGCTAAATTTGGAACGATGGAGCTATTATATGGCCCGTATTTGGCGGTAAAAGACGCCGCGGCGCAAAGCATTGTCCTGCTGCGATAAACAACGGCCCGGGCCGACGACACCAAGCGACTACCGAAAATGAAAGCCGATTCGCACGACCTCAACGACCTGATGTACTTCTCGCACGTGGTCGAGCACGGCGGATTTTCCGCAGCCGAACGCGTTCTGGGCATTTCGAAGTCGCGGCTGTCGCGGCGCGTGTCGGAACTGGAGGCCTCGCTCGGCGTGCGGCTGTTGCAGCGGTCCACGCGCAAGCTCGCGCTCACCGAGGCGGGTCAGCTTTTCTATCAGCACTGTCAGGCGATGCTCGCCGAGGCGCAGGCGGCCGTGAACGTCGTGCAAAGCCTGCGCGATTCGCCGCGCGGCACGGTGCGTGTGAGCGTGCCGGTGACCATCGCGCAGACGTTTCTGGCCTCCGTGATGCCCGACTTCATGCATCGCTATCCCGAAGTGCGTGTGGTGCTGCGCGTGACGAACCGCGTCGTCGATCTGTTCGAGGACGCGATCGATGTCGCTTTGCGCGTGCGCTCGGAAGCGCCTGCGAGCTCGAACGTCGTCGCGCGGCCGCTATGGCGCACCCAGCAGATGCTGGTCGCCGCGCCGTCGCTTCTGAAGCCGAACGCGCCGCCGATGACCGTCGCGGACCTCGCGCAATACGACACGCTCGACATGCCGTCGTCGGATGGCCGGCACGTCTATCGCCTGATCGCGCCTGACGGGACGCGCCACGAGTACGAGCACGAGCCGCGTCTCGTCACGGCGGACCTGTCGATGATTCGCGAAGCCGTGATGCGCGGCGTCGGCATCGCGGCCTTGCCGGAGATGATGTACGGCGCGCCGTTACGCACCGGCCAGTTGTCGCCGGTGATGCCGGGCTGGACGTTTCCGTCGCCGCAACTGTATGCGGTCTTTCTGTCGCGGCAGGGCATGGTGCCGGCGATTCGCGCGTTCGTCGATTTTCTCGTCGAGTCGATCGATGACGGCAGACGCTTTCCCGGAGAATGTCCTGTCATCGAGCGGCCCGAACAGGAAACGGTTTGATCGCCCGGGCGTACTGCATCGTCTGAGACATTGAAGCGCGCGCTTGCGATGGTCAGATTCAATCGGACAAGATCTTGTCCCGCGAAAATGACGGCGTTATATTGGGATGCCTTTCGCTAAGGAGCTTCTTATGCGAAAACTGACGGCTACTCTGATAGTTAGCCTGATAGGGCTGATCGCGCTGTCCGTGTCGAACACGGCTGCCGCATGCGGTGATTCAGCGGGTTCAGGTTATTCGAGCCCCAAGTAATCGCCTCGCCCGAATGCGCCGAGCGCGCAATAAAAAAGGCCTTCGTCTGACGATGAAGGCCTTTTACTTTCTGCTCGCGGTACAGCTTATTTCCCGCCTTTCGGCTCCGTGACGAAACCGATCTTCGTCAGGCCGCCTGCCTGCGCCGCCGACATCAGATCAGCAACACGTTCGTACGCGACCTTGCGATCCGCGCGCAAGTGGATTTCCGGCTGCGGCGTCTGCTGCGCCGCCTGCGCGATACGCGCGTTCAGCGTCGCGTCGTCGATTTTCTGATCGTCCCAGAGAATCGTGCCGTCTGCCTGGATCGCGACGTTCACGTGTGAAGGCTTCTCGTCCTGCGGCTGGCTGCTCGCGTGCGGCAGATCGATCTTGACCGCGTGATGCATCGCGGGAATCGTCACCAGAAAGATGATCAGCAGCACCAGCATGACGTCGACGAGCGGCGTCATGTTGATTTCGCTCATCATGCCGTCGTATTCTTCGCTGGCGAATGGGCTCATGGCCATGAGAACCTCCGCTTAGCTGGCGCGCGTCGCGAGACGCAGGCTATCGGCCTGACCGTTCGCGGCGGGCTTTCGCGACGAGAGCTTCGCCCCCGTGACGAAGAATGCATGCAGGCCGTGCGCGAAGCGGTTGAGCTTGGTCACGATGCCTTTGTTCGCACGCGTCAGCGCGTTGTAGCCGAGCACGGCAGGAATCGCGACGAACAGGCCGAACGCAGTCATGATGAGCGACTCGCCGACCGGCCCCGCGACCTGATCGATCGAGGTTTGGCCCGTCGCGCCGATGGTCAGCAGCGCGTGATAAATTCCCCACACGGTGCCGAACAGGCCGACGAACGGCGACGTGCTGCCGATGGACGCCAGAATGGCCAGGCCCGACTGCATGCGGCCGACGCCTTCGTCCATCACGTCCTTGAGGCAGCGCGTGATCCAGTCCGACACGTCCATGCGGTCGTGCAGATGCGGCTGCGTCTGATGGTGATGCTCCGCCGCTTCCTGGCCGGCGAGCGCAAGCGCAAGGAACGGGTTGTCGGCCGGGCTCGACGACTGGCTACCGAGCTTCTTGATGCCGTCGTTGAAATCGTCGGAGTGCCAGAAAGCCTGCTCAGCATTCTTCGTCAGACGCTTCAGGCGCACGACGTTCCACGCCTTCACGACGATCACCGTCCACGAAAGCACCGACATGATGACGAGCGCGAGCGCAATGCCGCGCGTCACGAAATCGCCTTGCGCCCATACGTGCGCAATTCCGTAGTTTTGCATTTCTGTTTCCTGTATCTAAAAAGCGTTCAGTCGTTCAAGCTGAAAACGAAGGGCACCGTCGCCGTCGCGCGGATCGCCTCGCCGTTTTCCTTATAGGGCGTGCAGGCGCTCGAGCGGACCGCGTCGAGCGCGGCGTCGTCCAGGCGCGAGGAGCCGCTGCTCTTCTGCAGTTTCACGTCTTCGATCTTGCCGGAAAGCCCGACCGTCAGCTTGACCATTGCCGTGCCTGTTTCGCCGCGACGGCGCGACATCGCCGGATAGTCGGGCTGCGCGATGTTGCACGACAGATGCGCGACGTTCTTCGGCGCGGCGAGATCCATCGTCGGCTTGCCGATGGCGGGCGCCGCTGGCGGAGGCGGCGCGGGCTGCGGGGGAGCGGGCGGCGTGGGATCGGGCGCGGGCGCGGCGACCTGCGACGGCGCTTCCGTTACCGGCATCGGCGTGGGCTTCGGCTCGACCTTGGGCTTGACCTTCGGTTTGGGTTGCGGCTTCGGAACTGGCTTCGGCGGCTGCGGCGTCGGCGGCGACTCGACCGCGACGGGCTGCGGCGCGGGCCTGGGCGTCTCGCTGATCAACTGCGCGGTGATCGCCTTCGCTTCGACGGGGCGAGGCGCCGGCTCGTGACGCATCGTGAGCGCGACGCCCAGCAGGGCGGCATGGATCGCCAGCACGGCCGCGCACGCCGCCAGCACGCGCGGATTGACGTTCGAAGCAGGCGGCCGCTGGAAAGCGGCAGGAGAAATGGTCGGGGACTGCATTGTTATGTGCTGCTGGCCTGACTGCGGATTGCGCTGCCATCCAGAAAGGATACGGCGCGGGACGCGCGAAGAGAGCCGAACGACATCATGTGCGAAAAATAACCAGGGATATGAACAACGTGGCCACGAAACCAATCAGCAATTCCATCTTTCCCTCCTCGGGCAAGCGTTGCATGGCTGGCTGACGACCCGTGGAATGAACCAAGGTACCTGGCTTGCAGGAAAACGATCATGCGACGGAACGGCGCGGTCGGCCTTCCGTCGCCCGGCACAGCGAACTTAGGCGGCCTTGCGTTCGTAGAACGTCAACGGCACGGCCTGCGGACGCTCTCGTTCGATGACACCGCAGTGCGACGCACATACGCCGCTTTGCGCCATCACATCGCGAACGCTTTCCTCGCATTTGCCGCAACACATCGCGACGCCGAGCTCGAACTGAAGTTCGTCGAAGGAGTCGATTCCCTCGGCGATGGCGGCGCGGATCTTCCGGTCAGACACTGATTTGCAGACACACACAATCATGATCGTTCGCGATAGCTTTCGTTAATGCGAATTATTATCATTCAGTATGCGAAGCTTTGCAAGCGAGGGTCGGCGTTTTTTGTAACACGTCGCAGAAGAGCGGGGATGTTGCTGCGGGGTATCGTCAAGCGGGGAAAAGCGGCTCACGAACATGCGTGAGCCGCAAGGAACTGCTCAGACGGCTTGGGCCGCGCGGGAAGGAATGTCCACGTGCTCGACGCTGGCATTGAGTTGCAGGAGCGATGCGGCGAGTTGCCGCTGGGATTCGCCGTCCGCCGTGGAGCAGAAGCGCGGCAGGCGTTCGAGCGATGCGTCGGTGTTTCTGAGCGCGTTCGCGTCCAGCAGACGTTCGAGTTGGCGCGCGACGGCCACGCTCGTATCGACGACTTGCAGCCGCTCGCCCGCGATGTCGCGGATGGCGCGGTCGAGAAACGGGTAGTGCGTGCAGCCGAGCACGAGCGTATCGGCGCCGGCGTCGAGCATTGGCTTGAGATAGCTTTCCAGCAGTGCCATGAGTTCCGGCGACGAGGTATCGCAGCGTTCCACCGCCTGCACCAGCCCGTGCCCCGGCTGGCAGATAAAGCGGCAATCGCCGGCATAACGGTCGAGGAGCGACTGGAAGCGCGTGCTCTTCAGCGTCACCTGCGTCGCCAGCACCCCGACGACGCGCGTCTTCGACGCCGCCGCCGCGGGCTTCACGCCCGGTTCCACGCCGACGAGCGGAATCGCGAGCCGCTCCCGCACGAAAGCGATGGACTGCGCCGTCGCCGTGTTGCAGGCAACGACGAGCGCCTTGGCCCCTTGCGCGACGAGCCATTCGCCGATGGCCATCGTGCGCGCGGTGATGAACGCGTCGTCGCGCTCGCCGTAGGGCGCGTGCAGCGAATCGGCGACGTAAATCAGCCGCTCGTGCGGCAACAGCGCACGCACGGCGCGCAGGACGGAAAGCCCGCCCAGGCCGGAATCGAAAATGCCGACCGGCGCGCTCGTGTCAGGCACGGCGCGCGCGTTCGGTGTATCGGCGGACAGGGCGGATACAGCAGATGGCACAGCGACAACGGACATTGCGATTGCGGATTACTCGTGGTCGCCCATCATGGTCTGCTGGTAGTTCTGGATGCCGACCTTGTCGATCAGATCCAGTTGCGTCTCCAGCCAGTCGATGTGCTCTTCGGTGTCGTTCAGGATTTTGTCGAAGATATCGCGCGAAACGAAATCGCGTACGGACTCGCAGTAAGCCATGGCTTCCTTGCAGGTCGACTGCGAAATCTGCTCCAGCTTCAGGTCGCATTCGAGGATTTCCTTCGTTTCCTCGCCGATCAGCAGCTTGTGCAGGTCTTGCAGATTCGGCAGGCCGTCGAGCATGAAGACGCGCTGAATCAGCCAGTCGGCGTGCTTCATTTCGCCGATGGACTCGTCGTACTCGTGCTTGTTCAGCTTCTCCAGGCCCCAATGCTTATACATCCGCGCGTGCAGGAAGTATTGATTGATCGCGGTCAGCTCGTTCTTGAGTTGCGCGTTCAGGTATTCGATGACTTTTGCGTCGCCTTGCATGATTGTTCCTTGTCTGGAGCGCGGGGCATTGAAGAAAGATAATCCTTGAGCGTGCTTCTGCCAAGGTAGGGAGATATTTTTTCTTTCAGATGAAACTGAGAATGAATCTCTTTAGCGACGGCGACGGGGCTCAAAGAAAAAAGCCGGGCGCCATGCCCGGCTGTTGGAACCACGCGCCGCCTGCGATGCGCGCTCAGACCGTCGCGACCGGAATCTTGCCGATCTTTGCCTGCCATTCTGCAGGGCCGGTCTTGTGAACGGACGTGCCGTTCGAATCGACGGCCACCGTGACCGGCATGTCCTTCACGTCGAACTCATAGATGGCTTCCATGCCGAGGTCTTCGAAGGCGAGCACCTTTGCTTCGCGGATCGCCTTCGACACGAGATACGCCGCGCCGCCGACCGCCATCAGATACGCCGCCTTGTGCTTCTTGATCGCCTCGATCGCGACCGGACCGCGCTCGGCCTTGCCGATCATCGAAATGAGGCCGGTCTGCGAGAGCATCGTCTCGGTGAACTTGTCCATGCGCGTGGCCGTGGTCGGGCCGGCCGGGCCGACGGCTTCGTCGCGCACCGGATCGACCGGGCCGACGTAATAGATCACGCGGTTCGTGAAATCGACCGGCAGCTTTTCGCCCTTCGCCAGCATGTCCGCGATGCGCTTGTGCGCGGCGTCGCGGCCCGTCAGCATCTTGCCCGAGAGCAGCAGCGTCTGGCCCGGCTTCCACGCCGCGACTTGTTCCGGCGTCAGCGTATTCAGATCGACGCGCTGGCTCGTCTCCGTATTCGGCGCCCATGTGACGTTCGGCCAGGCGTCGAGCGGCGGCGCTTCGAGTTTCGCGGCGCCGGAGCCGTCGAGCGTGAAGTGCGCGTGACGCGTCGCGGCGCAGTTCGGGATGATCGCGATGGGCTTGCTCGCCGCATGCGTCGGCGCGGCCATGATCTTGACGTCGAGCACCGTCGACAGACCGCCGAGGCCTTGCGCGCCGATGCCGAGCGCGTTCACTTTCTCGTGCAGCTCCACGCGCAGTTCCTCGATCCAGTCCTGCGGACCGCGGGCGATGATGTCCTGAATGTCGATCGGGTCCATCAGCGATTCCTTCGCCATGACCATCGCCTTCTCGGCGGTGCCGCCGATGCCGATGCCGAGCATCCCCGGCGGGCACCAGCCCGCGCCCATTGTCGGGACGGTCTTGAGCACCCAGTCGACGATCGAATCGGACGGGTTCAGCATCGCGAACTTCGACTTGTTCTCGGAGCCGCCACCCTTGGCCGCGACCTGCACGTCGACCTTGTCGCCCGGCACGATCTCGTAGTGGATGACAGCCGGCGTGTTGTCCTTCGTGTTCTTGCGCGCGCCTTCGGGCGGGCTCACGATCGATGCGCGCAGCACGTTGTCCGGGTTCATGTAACCGCGGCGCACGCCTTCGTTGATCATGTCGGTGACGGACATCGTCGCGCCGTCCCATCGCACGTCCATGCCAACCTTCACAAACACCGTCACGATGCCGGTGTCCTGGCAGATCGGCCGCTTGCCTTCGGCGCACATGCGGCTGTTGGTCAGGATCTGCGCGATGGCGTCCTTTGCAGCGGCGCTTTCCTCGAGTTCATAGGCACGGCCGAGCGCCTGAATGTAGTCGAGCGGATGGTAATAGCTGATGTACTGCAGAGAATCGGCGATGCTCTGGATCAGGTCTTCTTGCTTGATGACGGTCATGGCTTGTGCTCTGGGGACGTGGATCTTGCTGTGAGCGTTCGGATGACGCTCTGGTCAATCCAGCGCACCGCGCGCGGCGGTTTCGCTGTGGAAATGCTTCGGATGCGTGTGCGTGGTCAGCCGGTCGACATACGCCATGATCAGCGCGGACACGAGGAAGGCGACATGAATCACCACTTGCCACATCACCGTGTGGTAGCTGTGCTGATCGGGGTTGATGAACGATTTCAGCAGATGGATCGACGAGATGCTGATGAGCGCCATCGACAGCTTCACTTTCAGCACGCCCGCGTTGACGTGGTCGAGCCATTCGGGCTCGTCCGGATGCCCTTCGACGCCGAGCCGCGACACGAAGGTTTCATATCCGCCGACGATCACCATGATCAGCAGGTTCGAGATCATCACCACGTCGATGAGGCCGAGCACGACGAGCATGATGTTGGTTTCATCGAGCGTCATTGCGTGCGTGACGAGGTGCCAGACTTCCTTCAGGAACAGCACGACATAGACGGCTTGCGCGACGATCAGCCCGAGATACAGGGGCACCTGAAGCCAGCGGCTCATGAAGATGATTCTCGGCAGCGCCTTCATCGTGCCGGGTCGGACGGGCGAATCTGGAATGTGCTTGGGAGCGGACATGGGCGGCTCGTCGGGGTAGGGCGGTCGGCTAAGAGGGATGACGGGAAAGCGATTGAAACGATGAACGCGAAACCGGAACGCGCGCCGCGTATGCAAGGGCTGCGCGAAAGTCGCGTGATAAAGCCCGGCATTGTAGCGCGTCGGCGCGCGATGCCGCCGTGACGTCCATTGCGGCGGGCCTGTTCAGACGCCGGATTCGCTGCTTTCCTGCGCTCTGCGCGGCGGGCGGCGAAGACTCGCCAGCAGGATGCCCGCCATCACGCAGGCGAGCGCCGCGCCGTGCGCGAGCGTCGGCCGTTCGCCGAGAAACACGATGCCATAGAGCGCCGCCGCCACGGGGAGCACGGCAGAGAACACGCCCGCGAGACTGCCGGGCACATGGCGGATGCCCCTCATCCAGAGCCAGAAGGAGAAGACGCTGGCCGAAAGCCCGTACCAGCCGACGAGCGCCCACGTGATCCAGTCGACGCCGCTCCAGTCGAACGCGAGTGCGGAGGGCAGGCCGAGCGGGAGCATCAGCAGGAGGCCGAAGCCGTGCGTGTATGCGCAGATATCGATGGCCGGCAGCGTCTGCGTGAGCCGCCGCGAGAGGATTACGTAAAGCGATTCGCAGCACACCGCGCCCACGATCATCAGATTGCCCGCGAGCGAACCGGCTCCGCCCGCGTTGGCATCGGCCGCCGCGTGCGCGCCGCCGCTCTGCGCCACGTTGACGATGACCACGCCGACGACGCCTAACGCGATGGAAACGAACGCGCGTCCGCCCGGGCGCTCCTTGAGAACGAGCCACGCGAACAGGGCGACGACGGCAGGCAACGTGCTCGTGATGACGCCCGCCGCTACCGCGCTCGTGCGCGCGACGCCGTTGAGCATCAGCAGCGTGAAGCCGAAAGTGCCGAACAGGGCTTGCAGGAAGAGGTTGATCCACTCGGCGCGGCGCACGCGCTTCATCTTCGATAGACGAAAGAGCGGCCACAGCACCGCGAGCGCGATCACGAAGCGCAGCAGCGCGAAGAGCGGCGCCGGCACGCTTGCGACGATCGACTTGCCGATGCCGACGTTGCTCCCGACGAGCAGCATCGACGCGATGAGACAGAGGGCGTATCGGTTCACGCGATGAATTTCCGCGCCGCGTGCACGACAAGCGCGCGACGAGTTCAGTTACGATTGTGGGGACGCATTGTAGAAGCCGCGCCGACTCCGTGTATACCCCGTGCCAGCAAGGGCGCTCGCGTAAGAAGCGGGTAAGTTGGGCGGCATATCTTCGAACCAGTGCTGGAAGATGGCGGAGCGCAAGGCTCTGCAGCTTTGCATGGAAGGGAGACAGGGTTCTGGCAGGAAACGCGCACGGGCGTCCCGCTTTCGAACCTCATAACATGCGGCGCGATCGGTTCACACGAGGCGCGCCGGCGGTTCTTGGAATCATCATCAGAGGGGTTGTCGATGTCTGCGATCGAATCGGTTCTTCAGGAAAAACGCGTGTTTCCGCCGTCAGCCAAGGCATCGTCGGGAGCGGCGATATCGGGCATGGACGCCTACAAGGCGCTCGCCGCCGAAGCCGAACGCGATTACGAAGGCTTCTGGGCGCGGCTCGCCCGCGAAACGCTCTCGTGGCACAAGCCCTTCACGAACGTGCTCGACGAATCCAACGCGCCGTTCTACACGTGGTTCGCCGACGGTGAGCTGAACGCGTCGTACAACTGCCTCGACCGTCACGTCGAAGCGGGCCGCGGCAACGAGACCGCGATCATCTTCGAAGCCGACGACGGCGCCGTCACCAACGTTACCTATCAGGACCTGCTCGAACGCGTGTCCCGCCTCGCCAACGCGCTGAAGAAGCGCGGCGTGAAGAAGGGCGACCGCGTCGTCATCTATCTGCCGATGTCGGTGGAAGGCGTTGTCGCGATGCAGGCGTGCGTGCGCATCGGCGCCACACATTCGGTCGTGTTCGGCGGCTTCTCGTCGAAGTCGCTGAACGAGCGTCTCGTCGATGTCGGCGCAGTCGCGCTCATCACCGCTGACGAACAGATGCGCGGCGGCAAGGCGCTGCCGTTGAAGAGCATCGCGGACGAAGCGCTCGCCGCCGGCGGCTGCGAGGCCGTGAAAGATGTCATTGTGTATCGGCGCACGGGCGGCAATGTCGCGTGGACCGAAGGCCGCGACGTGTGGCTGCACGAGATCGTCGAGAACGAAGCGCCGCAGTGCGAGCCCGAGTGGGTCGGCGCGGAGCATCCGCTTTTCATCCTGTACACGTCGGGTTCGACGGGCAAGCCGAAGGGCGTGCAGCACAGCACGGCGGGCATCCTGCTGTGGGCCGCGCAGACGATGAAGTGGACCTTCGACATGAAGCCGGGCGACGTCTTCTGGTGTACGGCGGATATCGGCTGGATCACGGGGCATAGCTATATCGCGTACGGGCCGCTCGCTATCGGCGCAACGCAGGTCATGTTCGAAGGCGTGCCGACGTATCCGAACGCGGGCCGCTTCTGGGAGATGATCCAGCGTCACAAGGTCACCGTCTTCTATACGGCGCCCACCGCGATCCGCTCGCTCATCAAGGTGTCGGAAGCCGACGCGAAGGTGCATCCGAAGAGCTACGACCTGTCGACGCTGCGCATTCTCGGCACGGTCGGCGAGCCGATCAATCCGGAAGCGTGGATGTGGTATCACGAGAACGTGGGCGGTGGACAATGCCCGATCGTCGATACATGGTGGCAGACCGAAACCGGCGGCCACATGATCACGCCGCTGCCGGGCGCGACGCCGCTCGTGCCGGGCTCGTGCACGCTGCCGCTGCCGGGCATCATGGCCGCGATCGTCGATGAAACCGGTCAGGACGTGCCGAACGGGCAGGGCGGCATTCTCGTCGTGAAGCGTCCGTGGCCGTCGATGCTGCGCAACGTCTGGGGCGACCCGAAGCGTTATCAGACGAGCTACTTCCCCGAAGAACTCGGCGGCAAGCTGTATCTCGCCGGCGACGGCGCGGTGCGCGACAAGGAGACCGGCTACTTCACCATCATGGGCCGCATCGACGACGTGCTGAACGTCTCGGGTCACCGGCTCGGCACGATGGAGATCGAATCGGCGCTCGTCGCGAATCCGATCGTGGCGGAAGCGGCGGTCGTCGGCCGTCCGGACGATACGACGGGCGAAGCGGTCGTCGCGTTCGTCGTGCTCAAGCGCACGCGTCCGGAGGGCGATGAAGCGAAGCAGATCGCCACCGAACTGCGCAACTGGGTCGGCAAGGAGATCGGGCCGATTGCGAAGCCGAAGGACATCCGCTTCGGCGAGAACCTGCCGAAGACGCGCTCGGGCAAGATCATGCGGCGTCTGTTGCGCTCGCTCGCGAAGGGCGAGGAGATCACGCAGGACGTGTCCACGCTCGAGAACCCCGCGATTCTCGATCAACTGGGCGAGGCGCGCTAAACCGCCTCATGCGGCCGCCGCTTTGAATAGCGGCGGTCGATCCCGATTGCCGGCGTGACGCGGTTTTGGTAAATAACCGCATGGCCACGCCGCACGCCGATACCCTCAACTCCACGCTCGCTCCGCCGCCTTCCGTGCCGGCGGCGATGGCGCGCGCCCATCGCGCTTACTGGCGCTTCAATGTCGCGCTGATCGCGGTGCTGATGACGGTCGGCTTCGTCGTCTCCTTCGGCGTGCCGCTTTTCGCGCAACGCCTTCAGCACGTTCGCATCGCGGGCTTTCCGCTGCCGTTCTATTTCGGCGCACAAGGCGCGATCCTCGTCTACGTGACGCTGATCGTCATCTATATCGTGCTGATGCAGATCGCCGATGCGCGTCTTGCGCGCGCCGTTGCGATAGCGGGCGACGATGTGTCCGCGAGCTTTGCCGCGAACGTCGCCGAGTCCCCGCCGGACGATCCGGTGCGATGAAGCTCACGAATCGCCTCATCCTCACTTACGCGCTGTATACGCTCGGCTTCCTGCTGTTCATCCTCGTGATGGAGCGCATCGAGCGCGTGGCGGGCGCGGGCATGTGGGTCGGCTATGTGTTTCTGTTCGTGCCGATCGCCGTGTATGCCGTGATCGGCCTTCTGTCGCGCACCTCCGATCTCGTCGAATACTACGTGGCCGGACGGCGCGTGCCGTCGGCGTTCAATGGCATGGCGACCGCGGCTGACTGGCTGTCGGCGGCATCGTTCATCGGGCTGGCGGGATCGATTTACGCGAGCGGCTACGACGGCCTCGCCTACGTGATGGGCTGGACTGGCGGCTATTGCCTCGTCGCGTTCCTTCTCGCGCCTTATGTGCGCAAGCTCGCGCGCTACACGATTCCGGACTTCCTCGGCACGCGCTTCTCGAGCAACCTCGTGCGCGGACTCGCGGCCGTTGCCGCGATTCTCTGCTCGTTCGTTTATCTGGTCGCGCAGATTCAGGGCATCGGGCTGATCGCGTCGCGCTTCATCGGCATCGAGTTTTCCATCGGCATCTTCTGCGGGCTGGCGGGCATTCTCGTGTGTTCGTTTCTCGGCGGCATGCGCGCGGTCACGTGGACGCAGGTGGCGCAATACATCATCCTGATCAGCGCGATTCTGATTCCCGTCTCGATGATCGGCCATCGCGACGGGCTCGGCTGGTTCCCGCAACTGAGCTATGGCCGTGTGATGGAGCGTGTCGAAGCGCTCGAGCGCCAACTGGCGGCGTCGCCCGACGAAGCCCGCGTGCGTGACGAGTATGGGCGGCAGGCGGCGCGCATGCAGCAGCGCATCGACGCGCTGCCGCGTTCTTACTTCGACGAGCACGCGCGCCTCGTCGATGAGATCGCGGAACTGCGCCGACGCAACGGCCCGCTGCGCGAGATCAACGAGCGCGAGCGCGAACTGGCGTCGTTTCCTCGCGATCCCGCCGACGCGCAAGCCCGATGGTCCCGCGAACGCGATGCGCTGACCGGGCGCGTCGCCGCCCCGGTGCCGATGACCGATGCGTTCGCGCGCACGTCGAGCGACGATGAAAGCCCGCGTACGCATCAACTGAACTTTCTTGCGCTGATCCTGTGTCTGTCGATCGGCACGGCGAGCCTGCCGCACATTCTCACGCGCTACAACACGACGACGTCGGTCGCGTCGGCGCGGCGTTCGGTCGGCTGGACGCTGTTCTTCGTGGCGCTGTTCTATCTGACGGTGCCGGTGCTCGCGGTGCTCATCAAGCATGAGATTCTGACGGGCCTCGTCGGGCATCGGTTCGCGGATTTGCCGCAATGGGTGACGCAGTGGCGGCGTATCGAACCGTATCTGATTCGCGTGAGCGACGTGAACGGCGACGGCATCGTGCGATGGGCCGGCATCCAGATGCAGCCGGACATGGTGGTGCTCGCGGCGCCGGAAATCGCGGGACTGCCTTATGTGATTTCGGGACTGATTGCGGCGGGCGCGCTGGCGGCTGCGCTTTCGACTGCGGATGGCTTACTGCTCACGATTGCCAACGCGCTCTCGCACGACGTCTATTACTGCATGGTCGATCGTCGCGCCACGAGCCAGCGGCGCGTGACGATTTCGAAGATTCTGTTGCTCGGCGTGGCGCTGCTGGCGTCGTACGTGGCGTCGCTGAATGCGGGCAACATCTTGTTCCTCGTGGGCGCGGCGTTTTCGCTAGCGGCATCGGGACTGTTTCCGGCGCTGGTGCTCGGCGTGTTCTGGAAGCGGACGACGCAGCGGGGCGTCGTCGCGGGGATGATCGCGGGACTCGTCGTGTGCGTGTACTACATCGTGTCGACGTATCCATTCTTTACACATCTGACGGGCTTCGACGGGCCGCGCTGGCTGGGCATCGAGCCGATCGGATCGGGCGTGTTCGGCGTGCCGGCGGGCTTTGCGGTGGCGATCGTGGTCAGTCTGATCGACCGCAAGCCCGATGAATACACGCGCGCACTGGTCGATTACATTCGTCACCCATAGGGGCTAGGCGGGCGGCGCGAAGTTGGTATAATTGCGGACTTCCGGAGAGATGGATGAGCGGTTTAAGTCGCACGCCTGGAAAGCGTGTATAGGGTAAAACCTATCGGGGGTTCGAATCCCCCTCTCTCCGCCAGAGATTTATGAAATCCCGCACAGTCATTGACTTGCGGGATTTTTGTTTTGGCGGTCGGCAAAACGGCTCACGGTCGTTGACGACACCGATTCATGGTTATCGGTGCCTTCGAGTTTAGGCGCGACAACTGTGTCGAATCCTGAAAGTCGGGGGCTGGTCGTCGCATTGGCGATCATATTCGGATTAGTGAGGCAGCGCCGTCTCCTAATGCATCGCCAGTTTTATGTGCGTGTCAGACGGACTATCCCGAGCGCGCGCTCTCGGCACCGTATCGCCGCATCGCTTCTTTTGCCATTCTTGTCGCGAGCTGGTTGTGTGGTCGCTTACCATCGCGCGCGATATGAGCAATCCGATCAGAGATGAGTCCCGCGTCACATGACAAAGACACGCGGGGCGCGCTTGCTTGAAGCCTTCGAACCCGTGTGATTCGGTCACCGTCTAGGTTGAAATCGATCAATTGCAGCCTGAGGTCATCGGACTCAGCTTTTTCATGCGATTTGGCTGTCGTCCTGAGCAATGGAATAAGTGGGCGATTCAATTGCGCTATGGCGAATCGCTGAGGCATCAAGAAAGCAGTCGAACCGATACCACATCCCACTCATCTTCCCTTTTTAGGTCTGCTCCGATGGCGAGAGGCAGAGCAGGTGCGCTTCAATTTCCCACATACGCTCATCCACAAATCAATAAGGAAAACAAAGTATGAAAGGTCCAGCTCTGAGAGGATTAGCGTCTGCGCGGGCGATGAAAACGACTATCGCTGGCGGATGAATCGGGTGGCTGCCGCAAGCACGCACAACGCGCTTGATGAACGCAGGAGATTCAATCGACCCTATGCCGTCATTGCCGATCGGCACGTGCAAGTACCGCGAGCGATCGACACTGGAACAGTGCAACACGTTCAGTCCGCTGACTGAACGCATCGACACTGAAGGTTCGGTGCGCGATGAGCGCACGGCTAATTGATACGCGCCGGTTTAGGCATTAGTGGAATCGATGAACATCAGCAACTCCCAGCCAATGCTGACGAGCTTAGCGTTCCGATTCGACGTCGTTTGCAAACACTCCAGCGACGTCAAACGCTGACTTATAACGGACAATTCCTATGCGAGTCATACCCCCCATCCCGATTACGACGAAAACTCAGCGGCGCGCGGTCGCCAGACGGCTGTTACGTGGAGACATCACCATGCAGGACGCGGCGCTGGAGCGCGGCGTGAGCCCTGTGCAGGTGCGTGATTGGCTAAAGGAGTTGGGCTATTGGGAACAGTACGATGCTCTGCGCAAAGCGCTCAGTGACCTGCGGCGAAAGCGAACGCGCCAAGCCAGAAGAGCGATGCGGCACATGCCTTAGTAGGGCGCCAGAAAAGTTTCTGTGGCGTCGAAGATTCCCGGACTCTCGCTGCCCGCGTCACGGGCGCATGGCGCCTCGGACTCGTTCCGATAATCTGCCAGCCGATACGCAAACGGAGAGCGCCGCCGAATGCAAGCGTACTACTGACCGTCCGGCTGCAATATTTCGTCTTGATTCCGCTCGAATTGTCCACGAAGGTCAACGGAGCCGCGATGCCCGCGTTAAGGCGCGGCAGGCTCGCTGCGGTCAAAGCGTCAGCCCTGCGTTCCGCCGTATTTCAATTCGAACAAGGACACAGATATGAGTATCTTCGGTGACATCGTGGGCAAGATCTTCCACAGAGCCAAGCCCGAGCAGCCGGCGCCGGTCGTCGAGCCGGACCCGGCGCCCGCGCCTGCCGTCGAGGGCGGCGCTCCCTCTCAGGCCTTGACGGATATCGACGTCGCAGCCGTCATGGATCAACTCGCGAGTGAGAGTAGCCAAACGCTGAACTGGCGCGTGTCGATCGTCGATTTGATGAAGCTGCTGCAAGTCGACAGCAGTCTCGAACATCGCAAGCAACTTGCAACTGAACTGCGTTACGGCGGAGACATGAACGATTCCGCGTCGATGAATATCTGGTTGCACAAGCAGTTGATGCAGGCGCTTGCGGCGAACGGCGGGAAGCTGCCGGCCGATCTGATCGGCTAAACACACGATAGTCGAAGGAAAGCCCGCGACCGTCAGGCGACAATTGCGGGCTTCTGTGAATCTGCTTAGCGAGGGAAGTTAGCGGCTTGCGGCATCAGACGAATCAGCGCGCCGTCTACTTGCTTCGCGACCGCGCGAACGCTGCGATGGGGTCGTCCGCGAAGGCTGCAATCGGATCGGATTCGAACGGCGACTTGGACACCTTCGGCTTGGCGTGAGGCTGTAGGGCAGCGCTCGTGTGAGACGCGGCCGCATGTACGTTCACGTGAGTCTTGGCGTGCGCCTCAGCGTCGTCTTTCCCGCCCACCCACTCTTCGGTGTACTTGGCGAAAGCCGGCGCGGTCATGATCATCGCAATGGGAATCAGGACGAGTCGAAAGGCGTTACGTACTGGCATGAAGTCTTTCTTTTTGTTTGTCGAAATGCAAAGGCTGAGGAGCGAGCACCGGCGAACGAGAGCGGACGAGCACAGCTCATGCAGGACCCGTCAGCGACGCCCGTGACCTGCTTTGGTGTGTGGGCAACAGCCCTCAATCGCGGGCAGCTTGATTGCCCGAGGCGCGGAGGAGCGCGCTATGCGCTCGTCGAGCGGCATCTGCTCATTGGCGGGGAAACGCGGTGGATTCGCGAAGCCCCAATGGTGCGCACGCGAGTTCCTGGCAACGAAAGCACGTGTGCGCGCGTGGTGCCGTGCATGAAACGCGGCAGCGTTACGTCGCGATGTGCGTCCACGGAAATGCGCGAGTCGTTCATTGCAGATTGCCTCGTCCGAGCCAAGGAAGGCGCATTTGAACCGTTAGCCTCGCGAAATACAGCCAGATTTTTCCTAATTACGCTAAGCGCAACGATCTTTTACGAATCACGTCGTCTAAAGACAAACGGTTAGGGCATGGTGTCGCACTTGGCTGGTGACGATGCCTGCGCCCCCCGACGCAGGCATCGTCTCTCGCGGCTTACTGCTTCATCGTGCCGGTCGCCTTCCCGCCACCGGACGGCGCTGTCGATGCGTCCGGGGACATGCCTTGCTCGCGCTGCTGCATCAGCGTGCCGCTGCCGGACGTTCCGGCCGGCGCGCCGCCTTGCGATGCATCATTGGAGCCCGGCATCGGCGATGCGCTCGGCTGCCCCTGCATCTGTTTCGGACGTTGATTCATCTGATCGCGCGACATGTCTTGCGCGAAAGTGGCTGTGCTGGCAAGCGCGAGGAGTGCGCCTGCGATTGCTGCGGTCGCTTTCATGACTGTCTCCTGGTATTGGGCGCAAGACGCGCCGCTGCACTCGTTCAGCATCGACCGTGCCGCGGCTCGTCAAAGCGACTACGATTAAGCGTGCCGGCTGAAAGCGATGGCAATTGACTGCCGATTCTCTACAATTCGCGATCCAAACGAATTTAGCGACCCAAAAACCAATTTAATGGGTTATTGCGACGGAGTGTTTCATGTCGACCACACTTAACGATTTTTTGGCATGGAGCGAACGCTTGCCGGAGCAGGCTACCGAGGAAGCGAAATTGCTGCATGCCCTGATAGAGCGGCGCGAAGCGGAATTAAGGACGGGCATCGCCGATCTGATTGCCGCAGTGAGCCAGCGCGAGAACTGGAAATTGCAAAGATGTGCGGCCACCGCCCGGCGCGTCGAACAAACGTCTAAGGTGCATCTGGAAGCGGTCTATGAGTATTTCCGCGACCGCAGCGAAGGGCGCCTGCATTACGAGCCGCCGGAGGTTCTTGCGGACTCGCTCGGCGACCAGTCCGCCGGCCCCGACCGCCGGTGCGAGCCGGTGCTCGCGCACGCCAGCGCGTCAGCTACAAACGCTGAAGGTTCGGTAGCCACGCCGGTCATCGAACTGTATGGGCGATTGCAGTCGCTCGAAGCGCTCGTGGCTCAAACGCCGGGTATCGGTTGCGCCGTTCAAGGTGTCAGGATCATGCGCATGGTGGCGCTGATGTCGAAAGCGCGGTCAGCGCAACTGGCAAATCTGCGACTCAGCGGAACGCAGGCTGTCTATCGCCATTCGTGATTATCTGTATTTTTAGATTGCCGCGCGAAACACGATTTCGCACGAATTATGACGCTTTTTCTCTGTATTAAAACATCGGCGAGGCTTCGTGAAGCCGTAATTGCATCCATTTATGACTCGCCTATACTTGGATTTCATCAGCCGATAGCAAACGGGCGACGTCATCTGCAATCCAGGTGAGTTCGATGCAACGTTATCGGCAGCCGATCGCGCATGACTTTGATTCGTGAACGCTCGATGTCGAGCATCGTCGGCAAGCCAACCCTGGAGTCATTGTGAAAAGCCTGCTAAGCAGACGAGGCACCCTTCTCGAAAGCACACCTTCCTTCCTGGTGCGGCAAAAAACGAATGCGCCGGTCGGTTTCGCCGCACCGCTCAGATCCGATGTCGATACCTCGTCCGACGACCTCCCCGCGAAGTCGCTGTCCGCCGCGGCTACCCCGCGCGTGACGCCGCTGCGGGCGGTCGGTGCGATGGCGCAACCGGGACCGCACGCGCTGCAGGCCGCGCAGATTGCCGAAGTCGAATGGCTGGTGCAGCAGGGGGTGCTCGCAACGTTTCGCACGTTTCAGAGCTTTGCTTATTCGGTGAGCCTGTTTTTTCATCCGCGCGACCTGACCTACTATGCCGTGCTCCATCACGAAGACGCCGTCTGGCGCGTGCTGAAAGCCGGCGACATCAGCGCCGCCGAGCCGGCATTCCGCCATTTCGCGGAGCAGGCAATGCGCCTCGCCGACGCCGACATGCGGCGTATCCATCTCCAGGCGCAAAACGACCAGTTTGCGCGGCTCATCGCGGATTCGGAAGCGCAGGTGGAACGCGTGCGCGTCGATCTTCAGCGGGGCAGCACGCAGGACCAGGAAGTCGCGCTCAGGCAGCAGGAGACTCGCAAGGAACTCGCGCAACTGGAGGCGCGTCGCGTCGCCGCGCAGGCGCAACTGAACAAGCTGCAAAGACAAATGCATCAGTTGACGGCGACCAGCAACGAGAACGTGCCCTTCTTGCCGTCCGGGCGCTGAAGGCGGAATGACGCAACGGGCGCGCTGCGCGCTTAGTGATCGCTTTTGGCGGCGTAGGGCGGGCGTTCCTGCGAGATGTAGCTGCTGAGTCCGCGTCCGGCGCGGGCGTGGCACTTCATCTGCTCGACATGCGCCCGGCCCGGCGTGCCATAGTCGTACAAATAAGTGACGCCGTTGGCGAAGCGGACCTCGATGCTATCGTCCCGAATCTCGAATGCGGTTACGCCGGAGTTACCGGCCAGATTCCGATAGGGCGTCATCAGCTTCCTTTCGTCATTCGTTCGTGTTGACGCAGCGCGCCGTCCGCGAACGACAGATTCGAAAAGCCGGGCTAAAGAACAAGCAATCCCGGCCGATATCGTTGTCATGTGTCAGCGACGGGGGCCTCAGGCAGTCATGGAAAAAGACCAATTGCCGTTTCTCGATTCGGACGATCCGCATTTTCAGCATGCACGCGCGCTGAGTCTGTCCGTTGGCGCGATTCGTCGCGCGCAAGGTAAAAGTAATCCGAACGACTTTCCGGTCGGTTCGCTCGAATGGCACTTCGCCGTCGAGGATTTCGCGAGCGATGTGCTCCGCGCGCTGATGGGCGACGGTTCCGAAACCGTCGACATTCCGCTCGGCGAACGTCCGCTCGACTAACGAGACCGGCGCGCCGGGGCGATGCCATCCCGGCGCGTCGCGATCAGAGCTTGACGCCGCCCGCTTCGGGCGCGTCCACGCCGCCGGGCGGGATCGCGCCGGTGGCGGCGACGTCGCTCGACCGCGTGTCGTTCGACCAGTAGGGCTCGCGGCCGTAGTGCGTGTGAACGCTGCTCGCCCAGACGCGGTCGGCCATCGACGGCCACGCGTCCTTGTCGAAGCCCGGCGCGTTGCGCACCTGATCGGCGGTAGCGGCGATGCGGAAGCATCGATTATCGGTGTCGAGCGTCAGCGCGCTCCACGGCACCGCCAGCAGTTTGTCGCCGATGCCGAGAAAGCCGCCGCTCGACAACACCGCATACGCGATGCGGCCGCTCCGCACGTCCAGCATGATTTCCTTCACCGAGCCAACGTCGTGTCCGTCGCTGCTGAGCACCGGATTGTCGTCGAGCGTGCTGGCAGCCATGACGTCTGGCCCCGGACCGGCAGCCGTCGACGCGCCTTTTCCTACGATCGTCGCGCCGCCGGAAGACTGCTCCATCGATTGATTCATGATCTGCTCCTTGCAGGTTCCAGGCCGATGCCTGGCGGGTTGTCAGATCGACGCGGTTTCGCCAGCCGTGCGTGTCCGGTTATTTTCCTCCTTGAGCAAGGAACATGCCGTCTGTGGGGCATCCACCAATGCCGACGGGGGCGCGCGCAGGCGTCTGCTAAGCTGCCCGCTCCTCAATCCCACTTGCCGCCCATGGTCGAATTGCACGAACTGCTTGCCGTCGCCTACAAGAAAGAACGCTTGCGAAGCCGCAGGCTTGTCAGGCACGCGGGATTGTCGGAGCACGCGGCACTCGTCAGAACACTAGAGGAAGCGGCGGCGGAGCAGTCTTTGCGCGATCTGGTCGACGCACGCCGCGCCGCGCAAGCCAAAGCCGCCGATGCATTGCGACTCCGCCAGCTCGAACGTGCGACGCGCACAAAACGACGCACGGCGTTCGACGATTCATCGGCGGGTGAAAGCGACGCCTGGATCGGCTGGTTCGATGGTTCCGCGCTGCCGAATCCGGGGCGCATCGGCATCGGCGGGGTGTTGAAGGCGCCGCACGGCGAGCGCATCGAAATCAGCGCGACGGCTGGTATCGGCGATAGCAGCGCAGCCGAGTATCTTGCGCTGCTCGCGCTCCTCGAGGCAGCGGTGCAGAACGGGGCGACGCGGCTCGTGATCTACGGCGACAGCCGCGTCGTCATCGACGACGTCGCCGCACCCGCAAGCGCCGGTATCCGCCGGCTCGCGGATCACGCCGAGCGGGTGCGGACGCTCATCGCGCAGATCGGCGATGTGCGCCTGCAGTGGATTCCGCGCGCCCGCAATGCCGACGCAGACCGCCTTTCGCGGCAGGCGCTCGGACTGCCCGCGCTGCGCGCCGCCTGAGAGTCAGGCCAGTTCGCGGATGTCGGCGGTCGGCGCGCTGCCGAACGCATCGCTCAACAAGTAATCGACGAGCTTGCGCGCCGACTCTTCGGGCGTCGCGAGCTGGCCGTCGCGCTTGAGCGCATCGAAGCGCTCGCGCAGCGGAAATTGGTCGAGCCCGGCGCCGCGAATCTCCGCCTGCATGTCCGTATCGACGACGCCCGGCGCGACGCTGCAAATCCGCAGCGACGCGTTGTCATCGAGCGCGACGGCGCGGGCGTGGTGATCGAGCGCGGCTTTCGTCGCGCAGTAGATGCTCCAGCCGGGATAGGCATTGCGCCCGGCGCCGCTCGAAATATGAGCGACGCGGCGATCCGCCACATGCGCAGTCTGCGCGGCGAACGCAGCGGCGATCATCAGCGGCGCGGCGACATTCACGCTGACGGCGCGTGCGATCGCCGCCGCGTCCTGACTCGCGAGCGGCCCGACCGGGGCGAGCAGTCCCGCATTGTTCACCAGCACCACACGATTCGCGCCCGCCACGAACCGCCCGAGCGCGCCGTCCGCGAGCCAGGCGGTGAGGGCGGCGAGATCGGCGAGATCGAGTTCGACTTCCTGCAGCCGGCCGGGATAGCGTGCGGCCAGCGCGGCGTTGCGATGGCGCGAGATCGCCAGAATGTCGGCGTCGAGCGACAGCAGCGTGTCGGCCAGCGCCGCGCCGAGGCCGCGCGTGTGGCCGGTGACGATTGCGAGAGTTTTGTTGGGCATCGAATGGTCCGGTTGCATGAGGGAAGCGTCGCGTCGATTCTAGCGACAGGCAGCGACGCGCGCCGCGGCGCTAATAGCGTCGAATCGGCAGAAAGGAAAGGGGCAGACGGCCGTTCGTTGGTTAGAGGTCACAGCGCGCCCCTACGCGGGTTTTTTACCTGACAAGATCGAGCGAGGAATCGACAATCTCGTCAGTCAAAAAACGCATCCGGAGCATCTTATGCCGATCAGTCCCGCAGACTGCCTTCCCGCCGCAAGTCCCGCCCGCGCTCGCTATCGAGCGCAATCAAGAGCCGTGATGGCCGCGTGTATCGCGTTCGTCGGCATTCCGGCCTGTGCGTGGGCACAAAGCTCCGTGCAGCTTTATGGCGAACTCGACACCGGCGTCGCGTATGTGAACAACGTCGGCGGCCATGCGCAATATCGGCTGACCACCGGGACCATCGACGGCAGCTACTGGGGCCTGCAAGGATCGGAGGATCTCGGCGGCGGCGCGCGGGCGATCTTCCGCCTGGAGCGTGGGTTTGCCGTATCGACGGGCGAGGGCATCAACGATCATCCGATGTACGTCGGACTCGGCACCGATGATCTCGGCACGCTGACCTTCGGCCGCCAATACGACTCGATGCACGACTATTTCGCGCCGTTCACGCTGACGGGCGGCGCGGGCGGGACCGCGTTCGCGCACTTGCTCGACAACGACAACGCCAACAATTCGTTCCTCGCGGCCAATTCGCTGAAGTACACGAGCGCGACATACGGCGGCTTCAGCTTCGGCGGCCTCTACGCGTTCTCCAACCAGGCGGGACAGTTCGCGAACAATCGCGCGTACAGCATCGGCGCGAATTATTCGGCGGGTTCCTTCAGCGCGGGCGCGGCTTATCTGCACAACAACGGGCGCGGCAACACGGCCAATGGCGCTTACGACACGCTCGCGTTGCCTGGCGCCGCGCCCGGCGCGGTAGTCAACGCGACCGTTCAGCGCCAGAACACGTTCGGCGTGGGGATGAGTTACGGCATCGGCGATTTCCAACTGGCGGGCACGTTCTCGCGCTCGGTCAACACCGGTCCCATCGATGCCGACACCGGCGACGCGCTCGCCTCGCTCGCGCTCAACAACTACGAGGTCAACGGCATCTACAAGCTGACGCCGGCCATCCTGCTCGCGGGCATGTACGTGTACACGAACGGCGGCGGCGCGCACTGGCACGAAGGCGCGTTGCAAGTCGACTATTTGTTGGGCAAGCGCACCGATGTCTATGTCGAGACGATCTATCAGCGCGCGTCGTCACAAGCGCCGGCGATCATCAACAGCAACGACCCGGCAAGCGGCCGCAATCAGCTCATGTTCACGACGGGCATCCGTCACCGCTTCTGACTCCCGGCAGGTGCATCGTGTCGCTCCAGACTTTCTGGTTGTTCGTCCCGGCATGCTTCGCCATCAACATGGCCTTCGGGCCGAACAACATGCTCTCGCTGTCGAACGGCGCGCGCGAAGGCGTGCGCGCTTCCGTGCTGGCGTCGTTCGGACGGCTCGCGGCGTTCGCGATCATGATCGCCATCGCGGGACTTGGACTCGGCGCTTTGTTGCTCGCGTCCGGAGCGCTGTTCACGGCGGTGAAGCTCGCGGGCGCGGCGTATCTCGTGTGGATCGGCGTGAAGCTGATTCGCTCGGGGCCGTCGCTGGTTTCGAACGGCGACGCGGACGGCCCGGCGGGCGTAGCTCGGCTGATGCGCCAGGAGTTTCTCGTCGCGGCGGGCAATCCGAAGGCGATTCTCGTCTTCACCGCGTTCTTTCCGCAGTTCGTCGATCGCACGGCCTATGCGACGAGTTTCGCCATCCTCGGCGCGATCTTTTTGCTGCTCGAACTCGTGGCGATCGTCGTTTATGCCGCGCTCGGTGCGCGTCTGACTTCCTTTTCGCGCGGCGCACGCAAACTGAAATGGTTCAATCGCACGAGCGGGGCGCTCATGATCGGTTTTGGCCTCGTGCTGGCGTTCGCGCGCCGGCCCGCCGGGTGAGTGCCTCAGTCCTTCGCTCCGCTGTTCCTGATCCGCGCAACCGCATTTCAAGATACGCGCTCGCCGCGGAATCCTGATCGGCGATAATTGCCTGTTTCTGGCAGCCATCGTCCACTACGGGGCGATGTTCGTTCTCACTTCTGAACGCGTTACTCGAAAACGCGACGCACTGCTTATCGCTGTTGAAGGATTTCCCAATGAAGAATCAAACGCCCGCGGTATCGCGGACGCGCTCGTTCACGACCGTCTTCCTGATCGAAATGTGGGAGCGTTTTGGCTATTACGGCATGGCGGCGCTGCTCGTGCTGTTCATGATCGACAAAATCGGTTTCGCCGATGAATACGCGAACCTGACCTGGGGCGCATTCACCGCGCTCGTTTTCGCGGCGCCGTCGGTTGGCGGCTGGATCGGCGACAAGGTGCTCGGCACCCGACGCACGATGACGATTGGGGCGGTCGTCCTCGCCGCTGGTTATCTCATGCTCGCGCTGCCTTTCGATGCGCTCGGCTTCCTGTATGCGTCGCTCGGCGTGGTCGTCGTCGGTAACGGATTGTTCAAATCGAATGCGGCTAATCTCGTGCGCCGCATCTATGAAGGCGATGACGCGCAAATCGACAGCGCCTTCACGATTTATTACATGGCGGTGAACATCGGCTCGACTGCGTCGATGCTGGCGACGCCTTGGATCAAGGACCATTGGGGCTGGCATGCCGCGTTCGCCGTCTGCTGCAGCGGCATACTGCTCGGCCTCGCCAATTTCGCGCTGATGCGCCGCACGCTTGCGCATATCGGCTCCGCACCGGACGATCAGCCGATCCGCTGGCACCACTTCGCTGCGGTCGTAGCGGGCGGCGTGGCGCTCGCAGCGGCGACGGTCTTCATCCTCCAGCATCAGACGGTGGCGCGCGTGTGCGTGTGGGTGGCCGGGCTTGGCATTCTGGCGATCTTCGGCTACATGCTCACGCGATGCGATCGCAGCGAAAGGGCGGGCCTCGTCGCCGCGCTGATCCTGACGATGCAGGTGATCCTCTTCTTCGTGTTCTATCAGCAGATGTCGACGTCGCTGACGCTCTTCGCGCTGCGCAATGTCGACCCGGCGTTTTCGATCGGCGGCGTTCATCTCTTCGCCTGGAGCGCGGCGCAGTTTCAGGCGCTCAATCCGATCTGGATCATGTTCCTGAGTCCTGTCCTCGCCGTGCTTTATGCGCGGCGCGGGCGCGATATCCCGGTCGCGGGCAAGTATGCGCTGGGCTTCGTGGTCGTCGCGATCGGCTTTTTCGTGTTCGGCCTGAGCGGGCGATACGCCGTGGAAGGGCGTGTGTCGTCGTGGTTCATGGTGGCCGGCTACGGACTGTATTCGCTCGGGGAATTGCTGGTGTCCGGGCTCGGCCTCGCGATGATCGCGCGTTACGTGCCGGCTCGCATGGGCGGCTTCATGATGGGCGCATATTTTGTGGCGACGGGTGTATCGCAGTACTTGGGAAGCCTCGTCGCGAACATGGCGCGCATGCCTTCCGGCGATCTTGATCCGCTGCGCTCGCTGCCGCTTTATACGCACTTGTTCGTCTGGCTCGGCTGGCTCGCGACGGGCGGAGCAGTGGTCGCGATTCTGCTGTTGCCGCTCTTGGGCAAGCTCTCGCGGGCGCACCACAATGCGGTGCTCGCCTCGAACGATGGCGAAGGCGCGCGATTGGGCACGGCGTCGGCGTCGTAGTGAAAAGACTGTTTGACTTCGTAGTCGCGTCCGGTCTATAATCTTTTTCTTCAGACGCGGGGTGGAGCAGTCTGGCAGCTCGTCGGGCTCATAACCCGAAGGTCGTAGGTTCAAATCCTACCCCCGCAACCAAGATGTCAAGCAAAGAGCCCGGTTCAGCCGGGCTCTTTGCTTTTGTGCACCCAATCGATGCAAGTCACCGCAACCAATTGACGGCAACGTTTCGTCCGCTCGGCGCTATCGACCTTCTCAAACACAAAAAGCCTGCATGAGCATCGACTCATGCAGGCTTTTTGCTATCCCGACAACCGGTTCCGACGGGCGCACGCGGCAGGCGTGCTACTCGCGAACTTTCGCCCGTGGCTGAACGCCACGGCATTGACGAAACCGCGACCCGCCGATTTCCGGCTTACTGACCGAAACTGAAAGGGCGAGGGCGATGCCCGCGCCATCAGTCGATCAATAGAATTTTTTCGGCAATTGCGCGCGACGGATTTGCTTGCGCAGGCGAGCGACAGCAGCAGCTTTCTTGCGCTTGCGCTCGGTGGTCGGCTTCTCGTACGCCATACGCGACTTGAGTTCTTGAATCAGGCCCGTGCGTTCGACGGTACGGCGAAAACGACGCATGGCGACGTCGAAAGGCTCGTTCTCTTTCAACAGTACTTTAGTCATTGAAATCTCGGTTGATCTGGCCCTGCCAGAAATTGGGGCAAAGCGCAATTGTACACTTTTTGAGAGCCGCTCCGCATCCCCTTTGAGCGAAGATGTGCTTGCAGAGGTTCGGGACTCACATCGTAGGTCGTTGAATCGTGACGACAATCCCGAAATACCCGCGTGCGTCAGAAGCCGCGCGAACGAACCGCACGCGGCGCGGCGGCGGCGAGTTTCGCGTCCGGCTGGTCGATCGTCACGTCCGATCGTGGAAGCGCGACGCACGGAAGAATCCAGCCATCGGCTTTCTCTTCGGCGGTCAGACCCGGCCAGTCGATGCGATAGCCGATCTCGCCCGCGATCAGCCGGCACATGCACGCGCGGCACGTGCCGTTGCGGCACGAACTCGGCAGCGACACCCCGCCGCGCAACGCCGCCGCAAGCAACGAAACGCCGGCCTCCGCTTCGACGACCTGTCCGCCCGGCGCGATCGTGAGCTTCAAAACGCGCGCCTCGTTCACGCGTGGACCTCGATGATCGCCCGGCCGTTCGTCAGATCACGCAACTCCGCGGCGGCCGATTCGCGCTCGGCGGCGGGCATGCGCACGACGAGCCGTACGGTCATCGCGTAGGCGCTGTCGACCAGTTCAGCGTCGTGCTGCTCGATCCATCGGCGCACGCGGGCTTCATCGGCATAGTCGATGTCGACGTTCATCAGCCCGCGCTCGATGCGCTCTACGCGCTCGGCCGACTGCATCGCGGTGGCGATCGCATCGGTGTAGGCGCGCACCAGCCCGCCCGCGCCCAGCTTGATTCCGCCGTAGTAGCGCACCACAGCCGCGAGCACGCCATCGACCTCATGGTGCCGCAGCACTTCGAGAATGGGCCGGCCCGCGGTGCCGGACGGCTCGCCGTCGTCGGACATGCCCGACTGCCCGCCCGCGAGCAGCGCCCAGCAAACGTGCGTCGCGCCCGGATGCTCGGCGCGCAGCCGGTCGAGTTCGCGCATCGCGGCATCGCGATCAGTAACGGGGATGGCCAGCGCGATGAAGCGACTCTTGCGTATGTCGATTTCGGCGCTGACGGGAGAGGCGAGGGTGTAGGTCGGCAAGGCGGTGACTTCGCGAATCAGGACACAATCAGGAAACCGTCATGCCGAGCGGGCGCTGCATCAGCACGCTATCGACCCAGCCGCCGAGCTTGAAGCCGACATTGCGCAGCACGCCGACGTGCTCGAATCCGAGCCGCGCATGCAGCGCGATCGATCCTGCGTTGCCGCTGCTGCCGATGACCGCGACCATCTGCCGCCACGGCCCTTGCTCGCAACGCGCGATCAGCGCCGACAGAAGCGCGAGCCCGATGCCGCGCCCGCCGAAGCCATCGGCGACATAGACCGAGTCTTCGATCGTATGCCGGTACGCCGAGCGCGCGCGATACGCCGATGCATACGCGTATCCCGTGATCTCGCCGTCGAGTTCCGCGACGAGGTAAGGCAGGCCGGCGGCGACGATGGCCGCATGACGGGCGCGCATCTCATCCGCGGAAGGCGGGGCTTCTTCGAACGTGGCGAGCGCGTGGAGCACGTAATGCGAATAGATGCGCGCGATGGCGTCGAAGTCGCCGGGTGTGGCGTCGCGAATCACGGGCTGGCGGGCGCTGGATGAAGTCATGGCGGTTTCGAGTCGAGCAACGGATTTGCACAGCGCGACCAGGCCGCAAAAGGGCCGCACGCGCGTGCTTGCAAGCCGGAATTCTCTCACGCCGCGCCGGGGCAAATAAATGTGCGGCGGGCCGTGCGCCAGACCACGAAAACCGCGACTTATTGCCGAATTAAAACGTTGAAGCGCGTGACGGCCCGACCCTACACTTACTCGCTTGTGTAGCGATTCGCATTCGCGGCCTTCGCTCGCGCCGGCACAACGGAAACTTCTCCGGCAACGCGCGCCACAGCGTGAGAGCCGCTCGCTTCGCGGCGCGACCATGACACGCAATGAACAACTTTCAACGTGGGGCGCTTGCGGCGCTTCTGATCGTCATCGTGGGGACTGCGGCGCTCGCACCCGCGGGGATCGGCTTGGTCGTCGCGGCGCGCAGCGAGCGGCAGCAGCGCGTCGAACGCCTGAGCATCCTCGCCGATGCCGCGCTCTATCGCGCCGAGGACATCACGCGCCGTCTGTCGGGCGCGCTCGGCGAAATCGGCAAGGTGAACGAAACGCCGTGCTCGACGCCCTATCTCCACGCGCTTCGCCAGATCACGCTCACGCACGACCAGGTCCGCGACGCCGGCGCGTACGATCGCGACGGCCGCTGGCAATGCTCGTCGCTCCTGGGCGCGGTATCGGCGGGCACGTTCGATGGCCTCACGTTGCCGCCGCCCGACTGGCGCTCGTCCGACGGCCTCAGCGCGTGGTACGGCCTCGCGCGCCTGCCGGGCGGCAAGGAATCCCTCGTGCTGGGTCGCGACGGCTTCTATATCACCGCCGACCCGTCGCTTTATGTCGATGGCATCGATACCGATTTCACGCACGAGGGCCGCGTCGCCGTCATCAACACCGAAGCGCGGCGGGTGATCGCCGGCACGCCTTCGACGGATGCCTCCGCCGTCCTCGCCGTTTATAGCCAGCACGAGCCGCCGCCGGATTGCTCGGCCGTCGCGGTGCGCCAGTCGGCGTCGATGCCGCTCGCGGTCATCGTCAGCGTGCCGCGCGAAACATGGCGGCAACGCGTGCGCTCGCTGCCGTGGCGATGGCTCTTCGGCGGCGTCGCGGTCGGTCTTGCCTGTGCGTGCTGGGCCGCGTATTTCGTCGTGCGCAGGATTTCGCCGCGCGGACAGCTGAGCGACGCCGTGCGGCGGCATCAGTTCATCGTCGCGTATCAGCCGATCGTCGATCTCGCCACGCGCCGATGCGTCGGCGCCGAAGCGCTCGTGCGCTGGAAGCATCACGACCGCATCGTGCGGCCGGATCATTTCATTCCGCTTGCCGAACATGGCGGGCTGATCCAGGCGATCACCGATCAGGTGCTCGACACCGTCCTGCTCGAACTCGGGGAGTTTCTCCGGCACTACGACGATTACTACATTTCCGTGAACCTCTCGGCTTCCGACCTGACGACGCATCGTTTTCTCGACGTGCTCGGCCCGGCCATCGAACAGCAGGGCGTGCGGCCACAGCAGATTCGCATCGAGGCGACCGAGCGCGCGTTCCTCGACGCCGACGCCGCGAAGGACGTCATCAGCGCGTTCCGCCGCGCGGGCCACGCGGTCTATCTCGACGATTTCGGCACGGGCTATTCGAGCCTGTCGCACTTGCAGTCGTTCAGCGTCGACGGGCTCAAGATCGACAAGTCGTTTGTCGATACCGTCGGGCAGGACGCCGCGTCGAGCAGCGTGGCGTCGCATATCATCGAGATGGCGGCGACCCTCGACGTGCAGGTGATCGCCGAGGGCATCGAGCGCGAGGAGCAGGCCGCGTATCTGCTCGCACGCGGCGCGCAGTTCGGGCAGGGCTGGCTATTCTCGCCGCCGCTTTCCGCCGCCGACTTCGTCCGCTATGCGGGCGAGACGCGCACCAGCTAAATCCAACCAGGCAAAGTTCATGGACGATCACACCGCAGTTTCCTTCCTTCGCGACGTGCGGCATCCGCTGCTCGGACTGCATCGCGCCGTGCTGGCGCACTTGCGCATGCGACACGAGGCCGAGTTCGGGCCGGTGTCGCCGGGCGAGTTTCTGCAAATCGTCATCAACGGCAGCGCGTATCGCTGGCTTGCTCCGTTGTCGACGCTTATCGCGGCCATCGACGACGTTCTCGACGACAGCGAAGCCACGCCCGATGCGCGCATCGCCCATGCGAAGGCGGTCGCCGCGATGTTCCGGGCCGAAACCCGCGACGCAGCCTTTGCGGAGCGGTTTCTGCCGCTGTTGCAGGAAAGTCCGGAAATCGCCGTGGCGAACGGGCACGTGGTGCAGGTCGTGCGGGGCAGTGCGCGCGACTAGCCGGCGCATCTTCTATCGAAAAAGCGACGCAAAAGCACAGATTCCGCCCGCCGCGCGGATCGACGTTTCGACCGCGGTAACGCGGCGGCGGCGCGTGTGCAGTGGGCCGGGCGCCCCGCGCGTCCACGAATGGCCTTTTGCTGCATCGCAATAAACCTGCGCCGGCTCGTTTGAGCGTTTATTTCGGCTTGCGACGATCGCCTCCCATCGAACGACGGAAACGAAGGAGGCGCTCGTGACGCTGTACGGCTACGGCCCGCTGCTTTGGGCGGGCGCAAAAGAGACGCTCGCGCTCGCGATGCTTTCTCTCGCGGTATCGGTGCTGCTGGGGCTCGCCGGCGCGTCGGCGAAACTGTCGCGGCACGGCATGCTGCGCGGCATCGCGACTGCCTATACGACGCTCATTCGCTCGGTGCCCGATCTCGTGCTGATGCTGCTGCTTTTCTACAGCATTCAGATCGCGATCAATCACATCACCGACGCGTTCGCCTGGGAGCAGTTCGACATCGACCCGTTCACGGCCGGCGTGCTTACGCTCGGCTTCATCTACGGCGCGTATTTCACGGAGACGTTTCGCGGCGCATTCCTCGCGGTGCCGCGCGGCCAGTTGGAAGCGGGCACCGCGTACGGCATGAGCGGCATGCGCGTGTTCGGCCGCATCCTTTTTCCGCAGATGATGCGCTTCGCGCTGCCGGGCATCGGCAACAACTGGCAGGTGCTAGTGAAGGCGACGGCGCTCGTGTCGATCATCGGTCTCGCCGATGTCGTCAAGGCGGCGCAGGACGCCGGCAAGAGCACTTTCAACATGTTCTTCTTCGTGCTCGTGGCCGCGCTCATCTATCTGGCGATCACGACCGCATCCAACCTCGTGCTGATGACGCTCGAGCGCCGCTATTCGACGGGCGTGCGTCACGCCGACCTCTGACGACGGAGCCGCCATGATCCCGATCCTCGCCGAATACTGGCGTCCGTTCCTGTACTCCGATGGCATGCACGCCTCGGGTCTCGTCGTCACGTTGTGGCTGCTGGCGGTGTCGATCGCGATCGGCTTCTGCGCGTCGGTGCCGCTCGCCTGCGCGCGCGTGTCGAAACGCCGCTGGCTCTCGACGCCCGTGCGCCTCTATACCTACGTGTTTCGCGGCACGCCGCTCTACGTGCAATTGCTGCTGCTGTACACGGGCATGTATAGCCTCGAATTCATTCGCAGCCAGTCGCTGCTCGAAGCGTTCTTCCGAAGCGGCTTCAACTGCGCGGTGCTCGCGTTCGCCCTGAACACCTGCGCTTATACGACGGAAATCTTCGCCGGCGCGATCCGCGCGATTCCGCACGGCGAAGTCGAAGCCGCACGCGCGTACGGCATGGGCACGTTCACGATGTACCGGCGCATCGTCCTGCCGTCCGCGCTGCGCCGCGCCTTGCCTTTGTACAGCAACGAAGTGATCCTGATGCTGCACGCGACGACGGTCGCCTTCACGGCCACCGTGCCGGATATCCTGAAGGTGGCGCGCGATGTGAATTCGGCAACCTATGAATCGTTCGGCTCGTTCGGCGTCGCGGCGCTGCTGTATCTCGCCGTTTCATTCGCGCTCGTCGCGGCGTTCAGGCGGGCCGAGCGCCGCTGGCTTGCTTATTTGCGGCCGGCCGCGCATTGACGGGCGTTAGAATCCGCAATCGTGGCGTACCCATCATCACCCGAGGAGAAAGCGTTGGAGCCCAAGCCCACAGACGTCGCGACGAAACTCGCCGCACAGGACATTCACAAGCGCTACGGCGATAACGAAGTGCTCAAGGGCGTGTCGCTGTCGGCGCGTGCGGGCGATGTCATCAGCATCATCGGCGCGAGCGGATCGGGCAAAAGCACGTTCCTGCGTTGCATCAATTTTCTGGAAAAGCCGAACGCCGGGCAGATCGTCGTCGATGGCGAAGCCGTCCGCACGAAGACCGATCGTCACGGCAATCTCGATGTCGCCGATCACAAGCAGCTTCAGCGCGTGCGCACGAAGCTCGCGATGGTGTTTCAGCACTTCAACCTGTGGTCGCACATGACGGCCATCGAGAACGTGATGGAAGCGCCGATTCACGTGCTCGGCATCCCGAAGAAGGAAGCCGAGGAGCGCGCCCGCGAGTATCTGGAGAAGGTTGGCCTGCCGCCGCGCGTCGAGAAGCAGTATCCGTCGCATCTGTCGGGCGGACAACAGCAGCGCGTGGCGATTGCACGCGCGCTCGCGATGCACCCCGACGTCATGCTCTTCGACGAACCGACGTCCGCGCTCGATCCCGAACTCGTCGGCGAAGTGCTGAAGGTCATGCAGAAGCTCGCGGAAGAGGGCCGCACGATGATCGTCGTCACGCACGAGATGGGCTTCGCGCGCAACGTGTCCAATCACGTGATGTTCCTGCATCAGGGGCGCACGGAAGAAGAGGGCGTGCCGTCCGAGGTGCTGACGCAGCCGAAGAGCGAGCGTCTGCGGCAGTTCCTGTCGGGCAGCCTCAAGTAACGTGGCAAGTCCATCGGGCCCGGCGCGCGGGCCGCTGCAAGTGGCGATCGTCGCTCTTCCGCCGGTCTCGATGAGCGGCATCGGGCCGGTCATCGACAGTCTCGCGCTCGCCAACGAAATCGACGGTCATCGTCTCTACGAGTGGCGCGTGTGTTCGTGGGACGGGCGCGCCGTGCCGCTTTCCGGCGGCGCGCAGCTTCCCGCCGATTGCGCTTTCAACGACGCGCTGCAATGCGACTGGCTCATCGTCGTATCCGAACGCTATCAGCAGTTCGCGGACTACCGGCTCTTTCTCGCGAGCCTCGCGCGTGTCGCGCCGCGCACGCCGCTCGTTTCCGGTATTCATCACGGCGTCTGGTGGCTCGCGATGGCCGGGCAGCTTGCGCAATATCGCGTCGCGGTGAACTGGGAGACGTATCAGCAGTTCACGGAGCAGTTCGAGCGCACCATCGTCACGCAGCAGATCTTCGAAATCGACCGCGATCGCGCGACCTGCGCGGGCGGTCAGGCGAGCATCGACTTCATGCTCGCGATGATCGCACGCGATCACGGCCAGGATCTCGCCGAGCGCATCGCGGATTCGCTCGGCATCGGCGTGCTGCGCGCGGGCACCGAGCGTCAGCGCATTCCGTTCGTGACCGCGCCCGGCGAGCGGCATCCGCGCCTGAACGATGCGTTGCAACTGATGGAAGCGAACATCGAAGACCCGCTCGCCACCGACGAAATCGCGACGCTTGTCGGCATTTCGCGCCGGCAACTGGAGCGGCTCTTCCGGCAATATCTCGGCGCGATGCCGTCGAAGTACTACCTCAATCTGCGCCTCACCAAAGCGCGCACGCAACTGCAGCGCACGAGCAAGTCCGTCGTGCAGATCAGCCTCGCGTGCGGTTTTTCATCGGCGGCGCATTTTTCCAATGCGTACCGCGACCGCTTCGGCGTGACGCCGCGCGAGGAACGCCGCAACTGGATCGAAAAGCAGCGCGGCGGCGCGGTGGACGAGCCGCGCGGCGGCGCGCTGATCGAGCGCCCCGGCACGCGCTGAGGGCGCGTCGAAGCCCATCGAAGCATGTCGCGAACGCGCAAGACGGAACGCGTGCGATTGCTTAATATCGAAAGCATTGCAGTGCGCGATCAGCACGGCGCACGACCCGTGCAGCACGAACCAGAAAAGGAGTGGCTCATGACCGACATCAATGTGAACCGCGGTACGTTCGACGAAGTAATGGTTCCGGTATTCGCGCCGGCCAGTTTCGTGCCCGACCGGGGCCGCGGCTCGCGCGTCTGGGACACCGAAGGACGCGATTACGTCGATTTCGCCGGCGGCATCGCGGTGACGGCGCTCGGGCATGGGCATCCGGAATTGCTGAAGGTGCTGCACGAACAGGGCGACAAGCTCTGGCACATCGGCAACGGCTATACCAACGAGCCGGTGTTGCGTCTCGCGAAACGCCTGACCGATCTCACCTTCGCGGATCGCGCGTTCTTTGCGAACTCGGGCGCGGAAGCGAACGAAGCGGCGCTGAAGCTCGCGCGCCGGTACGCCATCGACAAGTTCGGGCCGGAGAAGATCGAGATCATCTCGTTCACGCAGTCGTTTCACGGGCGCACGTTCTTCACCGTGAGCGTCGGCGGCCAGCCGAAGTATGCGGAAGGCTTCGGCCCGCAGCCGCAAGGCATCCGTCATCTCCCGTACAACGATCTGGCGCAGGCGCTCGATGCGATCAGCGACAAGACCTGCGCGGTGATCGTCGAGCCGGTGCAGGGCGAAGGCGGCGTGCTGCCCGCGGATCCCGCGTTCCTGAAGGGCTTGCGCGAAGCGTGCGACAAGCACGGCGCACTGCTGATTTTCGACGAAGTGCAAACGGGCGTCGGCCGCACGGGCACCCTGTACGCGTACATGCAATACGGCGTGACGCCCGACATCCTCACCACGGCGAAGGCGCTCGGCAACGGCTTCCCGATCGGCGCGATGCTCACCACCGACGCCATCGCGCAGCATTTCAAGGTCGGCGTGCACGGCACGACATACGGCGGGAATCCGCTCGGCGCGTCGATCGCGGAGAAGGTCGTCGAATTGATCAGCGATCCGAAGCTTCTCGAAGGCGTTAGCGTGCGCGGCGCGGCCATCCGGGCGCATCTCGAACGCATCAACGAGCGCTTCGGCATGTTCAGGGAGGTTCGCGGTCGCGGCCTTCTGATCGGCGCGGAACTGGCCGATGCCTACAAGGACCGCGCGAAGGACGTGCTCAACGCGGCGGCGGCGAACGGCGTCATCATGCTGATCGCCGGGCCGAACGTGATCCGCTTCGCACCCTCGCTCATCATGCCGATGGCCGATCTCGACGAAGGCTTCGCGCGCATCGAGAAGGCGATCGAGCAGGTCGCGGGCGCGGCGGCCGTCGCGCGCTGATTCATCGCTAAACAGGAAACGACGATGCTATTCGTTCGTCCCGCAAGACTCTCCGATCTCGACGAACTCGAACGGATGGCGCGCACCGCCCAGCCCGTGCTGCACTCGCTGCCGCGCGACCGCGAACAGCTCGCGAGGCGCGTCGCGCTCTCCGAGGATTCGTTCCGCGCCGAGGTCGACTTCCCCGGCGAGGAGTTCTATCTCTTCGTGCTCGACGACACGGACACGGGCCGGCTGCTCGGCACGTCGAGCATCGTCGCGTCGGCGGGCTATTCCGAGCCGTTCTACACGTTTCGCAACGACGCGCTCATTCACGCATCGCGCGAGCTGAAGGTGAACCGCAAGATTCACGCGCTCACGATGTCGCACGAGCTGACGGGCAAGAGCCGCCTGACGGGCTTCTATATCGATCCGTCCTTGCGCACTCCCGAAGGCGAAGCGGCGGCGCATCTGCTGTCACGCGCGCGCATGATGTACGTCGTCGCGAACCGCAAGCGCTTTTCGGGCGAAGTCTTCTCGCTGATGCTCGGCGTCACCGACGATGCCGGCTCGTCGCCCTTCTGGGAGGCAGTGGGCCGCAAGTTCTTCGGGCGCGACTTCGAGCAGGTCGAGCTCGAATCCGGCGGGCGCAGCCGAACTTTCATCGCCGAAGTCATGCCGACGTATCCCATCTATGTGCCGCTTCTGCCGGGCGAAGCGCAGCGCGTGCTGGGCGAGCCGAACGACAGCACGCTGCTCGCGTATGACATTCACCTGGAAGAAGGCTTCGAGCCGGACCGTTTCGTCGATATCTTCGATGCCGGCCCGGTGCTGACGCTGGCCGTCGACAAGAGCGCATCGGCGGGTTCGGGCGAATTGCGCCCGGTGCGCGATGGCGTCGTCGCGGGCGGCGCGCCGTATCTGATCGCGGCGGGCGGGGCGCACGGCTTCCGCTGCATCCTCGCCGATCTGAACGGCACGCGCGCCGATGGCGCCGCATTGACCGCCGCCGCACGCGACGCCCTCGGCGTGCATGAGAAGGACACGGTGCGTTGCGTGCCGCTGCATCAAGCCTCGGGAGAAATGCAATGATCGTCGTGCGCTGCGTGCAGCCGGGAGATGTCGACGCGCTCGTCGCGCTGGCAAAGGAAACGGGCCCCGGGCTCACCACGTTCAAGCCGGATAGAGAGGCGCTGGCGGCGCGCATCGAGCGCGCACGCCGCACGCTCGCCGACGATGCCGCGCCCTACGAAGCCGGTTACTTCTTCGTGATGGAAGACACCGCGACCGGCGATGTCGCCGGCGTGTGCGGCATCGAAACGGAAGTCGGGCTGGAGCAGCCGTTCTATAACTATCGCGTCGCGACCGTCGTGCATGCGAGCAAGGATCTCGGCGTGTGGACGCGCATGTCCCTGCTCAACATCTCGCACGATCTCACGGGTTACGCCGAAGTCTGCTCGCTGTTCCTGAGCCCGCGTTATCGCACGGCGGGTGTGGGCGGGCTGCTGTCGCGCTCGCGCTTCATGTTCATCGCGCAATTCAAGCAGCGTTTTCCGCAGCGACTCTGCGCGGAGTTGCGCGGTCATTTCGACGAGAACGGCGAATCGCCGTTCTGGAACGCGGTCGGCTCGCACTTCTATCAGATCGATTTCAACGAAGCCGACTATCTCAGTTCGCACGGCAAGAAGTCGTTCCTCGCGGAACTCATGCCGCGCTATCCGGTGTATCTCGATCTGCTGCCCGAGGACGCGCAACGGACGGTCGGCGTCACGCATCGCGATACCGCGCCCGCGCGCAAGATGCTCGAAGCGGAAGGGCTGCGTTACGAGAATCACGTCGATATCTTCGATGCCGGCCCGGTGCTCGAATGCCACACCTCCGATTTGCGCACGGTGCGCGAGAGCGTGCTGGCGACGGTGCGCATCGGCGAGCGGGTTGCGAAAGAGGGCGAGGCGAAGAGTCTCGTATCGAATACGTCGCTCGAAGATTTCCGCTGCGGCGCGACGACAGGCGCGGTCGAAGACGGCGCGTTCCTCCTCACCGCCGACGAAGCCGCCGCCTTGCGCGTGAAGGCGGGCGACACGGTGCGCGTGCTGACATCGCAGCCGCGCTAAAAATCAAGTTGAGACAAGTCATGGATATCCGGAACGAGCTGTACATCGGCGGGGAATGGCAGGACGGCAACGGCGCGGCGTTCGCTTCGCGCAATCCCGCGAGCGATGAAATCGTGTGGCAGGGCAAGAGCGCATCCGCCGATGACGTCGATCGCGCGGTGTCGTCGGCGCGGCGCGCGTTTGCGTCGTGGTCCGCGCTCACGTTCGACGAGCGCGTGGCGATCGCCAAACGCTTCGCCACGCTGCTCAACGAGAACAAGGAAGCGCTGGCGCACGCAATCGGCCGCGAAACCGGCAAGCCGCTGTGGGAAGCGCGCACCGAAGTGGCGTCGATGGCCGCGAAGGTCGATATCTCCGTGCAGGCTTATCACGAGCGCACCGGCGAGAAGCGCGCGCCGATGGCCGATGGCGTCGCGGTGCTGCGGCACCGGCCGCATGGCGTCGTCGCGGTGTTCGGGCCGTACAACTTTCCGGGGCATCTGCCGAACGGGCATATCGTGCCGGCGCTGATCGCGGGCAACGCGGTGGTGTTCAAGCCATCGGAACTCGCGCCGGGCGTCGCGGCGGCGACCGCCGCGCTGTGGATCAAAGCGGGGCTGCCTGCGGGCGTGCTCAATCTCGTGCAGGGCGAGAAGGACACGGGCGTCGCGCTGGCGAATCATCGGCAGATCGACGGGCTGTTCTTCACCGGCAGCTCGGATACCGGCACGCTGCTGCATCGCCAGTTCGGCGGGCGGCCGGAAATCATCCTCGCGCTGGAGATGGGCGGCAACAATCCGCTCGTCGTGGCGCAGGTGGACGACATCGACGCCGCCGTGCATCACACCATACAATCCGCGTTTCTCTCGGCGGGCCAGCGCTGCACGTGCGCGCGGCGTCTTCTCGTTCCGGACGATGCCTTCGGCGAGCGCTTCATGCAGCGGTTTGCGGAAGTCAGCGCGAACATCCGCGTTGGCGCTTATGACGAAGACCCGCAGCCGTTCATGGGCGCGGTCATTTCGGCGCGTGCGGCGGCACGGCTCGTGCTGGCCCAGACGCAGTTGATCGATGCGGGCGCGAAGCCGGTGCTGGAGATGAAGCAGCGCGCGGCGAACCTCGGTTTCGTCACGCCCGCGATTCTCGACGTGACGGACGCGCGCGACGTGCCCGACGAAGAGCATTTCGGCCCGATGGTGCAGGTTACGCGCTACACGACGTTCGATGAAGCGATCGAGCGCGCGAACGACACCGCCTACGGCCTGTCCGCCGGCCTGCTCGCCGACGACGAAGCCGCGTGGACGCACTTCCAGCGCACGATCCGCGCGGGCATCGTCAACTGGAACCGGCCGACCAACGGCGCATCGTCGGCGGCGCCGTTCGGCGGCATCGGGCGCTCGGGCAATCACCGGCCGAGCGCGTACTACGCGGCGGATTACTGCTCGTATCCGATGGCGTCGGTGGAAAGCGCGCAATTGCAGATGCCGGCGAGCGTATCGCCGGGGCTCACGTTCTAAGCATCGGGACTCGACATGCAGGCATACGAAGCGAACTTCGACGGGCTGGTCGGCCCGACGCACAACTACGCGGGCTTGTCGTTCGGCAACGTCGCGTCGCGCAGCAACGAAAAGTCCGTCGCGAATCCGAAGGCCGCCGCGAAGCAGGGCTTGCGCAAGATGAAGCGGCTCGCGGACCTCGGCTTTCATCAGGGCGTGTTGCCGCCGCTCGAACGGCCGTCGGTGAAGCTGTTGCGCAGCGTCGGCTTCACGGGCGATGACGCCGCCGTGATCCAGCGCGCCGCCCTCGATGCGCCCGAACTGCTCGCCGCCGCCAGTTCCGCTTCCGCGATGTGGACCGCTAACGCCGCGACGGTCAGCCCGTCCGCCGACACCGCCGATGGCCGCGTTCATTTCACGCCCGCGAATCTCGCGGCGAAGCTGCATCGCGCCATCGAACATGGGGAAACGCGCCGCTCGCTCGCCGCGATCTTCGCCGATGAATCGCGCTTTCGCATTCATCACGCGCTGCCCGGCACGCCCGCGCTCGGCGACGAAGGCGCGGCCAATCACACGCGCTTTGCACGCGAGTACGGCGACAAGGGCGTCGAATTCTTCGTGTATGGACGCAGCGAATACGGGCAAGGTCCGCAGCCGCAACGCTTTCCGGCGCGGCAAACGCTCGAGGCGAGCCGCGCGGTGGCGCGCCTGCACGGCCTCGATGAGGCGTCGACCGTGTTCGCGCAGCAATCGCCCGATGTCATCGATGCCGGCGTGTTCCATAACGATGTGATCGCAGTCGGCAATCGCACGACGCTGTTCTGTCACGAGCGCGCGTTCGTCGATCAGGCCAGGGTCTACGACGCACTGAGCGCGAAGCTGCACGCGCAGGGCGCATCGTTCACGGCGCTCGAAGTGCCGGACAACGAGGTGAGCGTCGCGGATGCGGTGTCGTCATATCTGTTCAACAGCCAGTTGTTGTCGCGTGCGGACGGCACGCAAGTGCTCGTCGTGCCGCAGGAATGCCGCGAGAACGCCCGCGTCGCGGCGTATCTCGATTCGCTCGCCACGCGCACGACGCCGATCGACGAAGTCCTCGTCTTCGACCTGCGCGAAAGCATGAAGAACGGCGGCGGTCCCGCGTGCCTGCGTCTGCGTGTCGTGCTGAACGACGTCGAGCGCGCAGCCGTGAATCCCAACGTGTGGATGAACGACACGCTGTTCGCCCGACTCGACGCGTGGATCGACGCGCATTACCGCGATTCGCTCGCGCCCGGCGACCTCGCCGATCCGCGGCTGCTGACGGAATCGCGTGCCGCGCTCGACGAACTGACGACCATTCTGGGACTAGGCGCCGTCTATGACTTCCAGCGCTGATGCATCGCTTCTGAGCGATTTCCTCGCGTTCACGCTCGCGGGCGCGCGGCCATCGGCGACATCCGGCGCGGCGGCTTCCGGCGTGCGATGGACGTGGCAAGGCGAGGGCGTGCTGCTGCTCGAACCTCCGGCGGCGCAGGCGCCGGCGCATAGCGTGCTCGCGTCAGCCGGCATTCATGGCGATGAGACCGCGCCGATCGAAATGCTGTCGCGGCTGATCGCGGATATCGCCAGTGGCGACGCGCGGCTCGCGTCGCGGATGCTCGTCGTTTTGGGCAACGCCGGCGCGATGCGTGCGGGCGTGCGCTATATCGACGATGACCTCAATCGTCTCTTCAGCGGCCGTCATGCGAGCTTGCCGCAGAGCGTCGAAGCCCCGCGCGCCGCCGAACTGGAATGCGCGGCGGCGGCGTTCTTCGAGCATGTGACGCATCCGAAGTGGCATATCGACATGCACACGGCCATTCGCGCGTCGGTCTTCGAGCGGTTCGCGCTGCTGCCGCACACCGGCGCGCCGCTCGCCCGCGCAATGTTCGACTGGCTGCGCGATGCGCGTCTCGAAGCGGTGCTGCTGCATCGCGAAAAAGGCATGACGTTCACGCACTACACCGCCGCGCAGTGCGGCGCGCTTGCCTGCACGCTCGAACTCGGCAAGGTGCGGCCGTTCGGCGAGAACGACCTCGCGCGCTTCGCGGCATCGGATGCGGCGTTGCGCAGGCTGATCGCGGGCGAGGCGGCGAGCCACCAGACGCCGCTGCGCGTATTCACGGTCGTCGCGCAGATCGACAAGCAGAGCGAACAGTTCGTGCTCAACGTCGCGAGCGATGTGCCCAATTTCACGCCGTTTCCCGCCGGCGCCGAACTCGCGCGCGATGGCGACTACGCCTATCGCGTGACGCACGAAGAAGAGCGCATCGTGTTTCCGAATCCGAAGGTGAAGCCGGGCCTGCGCGCCGGCCTGATGGTCGTCGACACGACCGACGCCACGCTCGCATCGCTCGAGTGATTCGCGCCCGGGCTTGCACGGGCGCGACATCCGTTTGCCAATTTCCTTTTTCGTTCGATACGCCGCCCAGGCCCGCGGCGCCTGTCCGCGCCCGGACGGGCGCGTGAACGCGCGCGCTACAATCCCGGCGCTGCGCCTGATGCACCGCACCAAAACCGCTCGCGCTGTTTGAGCGTTTTTTTTGACGCCGCGATGCTTGATTCGCCGGCTACTGGCCGCATCGGACACAGATCACGAAACACGAACGCAATGCAAGGAGATGGCAGTAGATGAAATCACAATGGATCATTCGCAAGCTCGCCGCCGTCGCGGTGCTCGGAACGCTGGCTGCATCGATGGGCGCGCACGCCGCCGATGACACGAAGACGCTGCGCTTCGGCGTGGAGGCATCGTATGCGCCGTTCGAGTCGAAGACCGCGAGCGGGGAACTGACGGGCTTCGATATCGACATCGGCAACGCGGTCTGCGCGAAGCTGAAGATGAAGTGCGTGTGGGTCGAGAATTCGTTCGACGGTCTGATTCCCGCGTTGCAGGCGCGCAAGTTCGACGGCATCAACTCGGACATGACGATCACCGACAAGCGCAAGCTCGCAATCGACTTCACCGATCCCATCTACTCGATCCCGAACCAGCTCATCGCGAAGAAGGGCAGCGGCGTGCTGCCGACCGTCGACGGACTGAAGGGCAAGCGCGTGGGCGTGCTGCAAGGCTCGATCCAGGAAACGTACGCGAAGGCGAAGTGGGCGCCGGCGGGCATCGACGTGGAGTCGTATCAGGCGCAGGACCAGATTTATGCGGACCTGGCGTCGGGCCGTCTGGATGCTGCGTTCCAGGATGCCGAAGCGGCGTCGAAGGGCTTTCTGAAGCAGCCGCAGGGCGCGGGTTACGCGTTCGCGGGGCCGGCGGTCGCGGATGACAAGCTGCTCGGCTCGGGCGTGGGCTTCGGCGTGCGCAAGAGCGACAAGGCGCTCAAGGAATCGATGAACCGCGCGTTGAAGGAACTGAAGGACGACGGTTCGATCGACCGTCTGGCCGCGAAGTACTTCGACGTGAAGGTCGTATTGAAGTAAGGGCCTGGCTCGTCCCGGCAATGGCCGGGGCGGGCGAACTCACATTGACGGCGTGATCACCACGGTGCACGTCGTGCCCGCCGCCAGCAGCATCCCGTTCGGGACCTCATCGATTTTCAACCGCACCGGCACGCGCTGCGCAAGACGCACCCAGTTGAACGTCGGGTTCACATCCGCGAGCAATTCGCGGCTTTGCGGATTGTCGCGATCGTAAATGCCGCGAGAAATACTCTCGACGTGCGCCTTCAGTTCCCCGCCGCTCATCAGCCGAATCTGCGCCCGGTCGCCCACGCGCACGCGCGGCAGCTTCGTCTCCTCGAAATAGCCATAGACCCAGAACGAATGGCTATCGACGATCGCGAGCTTCGCCGCGCCCACCGTCGCATAATCGCCGCGAAACACGCTGAGATTCGTGACGTAGCCGTCGACGGGCGAATACACCTTCGTGCGCGCAAGATTCAGCTTCGCCGCATCCAGCGCGGCCTGCGCCTGCTGCAATTGCGCCGCCGCCGTCGATGCCGTCTGCGACGCATTCTCGCGCGCCTCGCGCGACACCACGAGACTATCCATATCCGCACGCCGCGCAGCGTCCGCGCGCCGCATCCGCAATTCGGCGGCACGCGCGGCGACATTCGCCTCGGCCTGCTCGACGGCAATCTGATAGTGCGACGGATCGATCTCCATCAGCAGATCGCCTTTCTTCACGTACTGGTTATCGCGAACGGGCAGCTGCACGACCGCGCCCGACACGTCCGGCGCAATGTTGACAACCTCCGCGCGCACACGGCCGTCGCGGGTCCATGGCTCGTCCATGTAATGCACCCACAACACGCGGCCGATCAGCAGGGCGGCTGCAAAAATGGCGATCGTCATGACGAAGCCGATGATTTTTCTAAGAACCATGATGAGTCTTCTGAACCTGTAAGAACGAGTGCCTGCTATCAGCGATACACCGCGAGCCCGAGCGCGCCACAAATACAAACGAGCAGGCTCGCGCGAAAGAGCGCCGGATGCCAGACCACGCGATAAAGGCCGGTCATCGCGACCGCGCGGTCGATCACCCACGTGATCAGCGCGCCGGCAACGAACAGCACGAGCAGCGTCGGGACGTAGGCTTCGAGGATCGCGGTATCACGCGGCATGCGGCGCTCCTTTGACTGAAGGCGAATCTGACTGAGCGAACTGCGCGAGCGGCGAGGCCGGATCGAGCAGCGCCGTGCGGATGAAATGCAGATGGCTGATGATCCGCTGCAACCGGTGCCGCTCCTCGCGCGATGGATTCACCGCCGCCAGCATCGCCTGCGCATCCGCGATCGCGCGCGAGGTGCTGTCCAGCGCGGCCTCGAAACGCGGCGCGCCAGGCCGGTCGAAGAGACGCGCGACGGCATCGAGCGTCGCTTTCAACGTGCGTCGCCAGGGCGTCGATGCGGCGTAATGCGGGGCATCGGGCAAAGCGGCGATTTCACGCCGCAGATCAATCACCGCGCGACCGGTCTCCAGCACCGCGAAGAGCCACTGCAGCGCCTCGCGTTGCACGTCCGGCTTGCCGGCGGCGAGCGCGTTGATCTGCGACAGCAGATCGCGCGTGCGGCTTTCGAAGTGCGTCGCCACCCGCGCGAGGCGTTCGCGACGCGCAAGCACGACTTCTCGGCGCAAGTCCGCGAGCAGCAGGCGGCGCAGCCACGGCGCGTCGGTCGGCAGGATGACGGCGAACGCGATCGCGGAGACGATCATCGACAGCATGAGGGCGAGCGCGTCGTTCATGAAGCTGGCCGGATCGTAGTGAACGAGATTGTCCGGCCCCGCGAGAAAGCAGAAGAAGATGCAATAGCCGATACCCACGCCCGTCACCGCGCGCCGCGTGCTGATGAACGCGCCGAGCAGCAGCGCCGGCACGAGCGCGACGCCCATCAGCACGAAGCCGTCCATATGCGGATACGCCCCGAACACGACGATCATCCCGACGACGCTCGCGAGCGCGGTGCCGATCGCCATCTGCATCGACATCAGCGTCGGGCGCGGCGACGACGACGCGAGCGCGCACACGGCGGCCGCGGTGAGGACCATCGTGCCGCCGCTCGGCCACGCGCTCAGCATCCAGAACGCGCTCAGCGCGAACATCACCATCGCGCCGCGCAAGCCCGAGATCGCGGCGGCGAGCATGTTGGTCTTCGGCACATAGCGCGCGACCCAGCGTTCGCGTTCATGCGACGGTGCGCCGAGTGACGCGTAGGTCTCGGCATAGGCGAGCATGTCGTCGACGAAGCGGTAGAGCAGTTCGGTCGCGGTATCGAATTCGAGCGACGAGAAAGCCGGCTCGGCTTCGATGCCGGCCCGCGCGGCCCGCACGCGCTTCGGCAGCGCGGCCTTGTAATCGCGCAGTTGCGCGGCGGCATGCGCGGCGTCGGCAGCGTTGCGCACGGGATCGCCCGCTCGCAACAGCAGCGGCGGCACTTCGTGGATGAACGGCGTCAGCGCCGCGATCGTCATCGCAGATGCGTTTTCGCGCAGACGGTTCATCAATTGATGCAGCGCGTGAAAGCGCGTCGATGCGCTCATGAATTCGCTGTTGAGCCGCGCGAGCCGTCCGCTGCGCCGCCGCGACTCGGGATGCTCGAACACGGCGACACTGCGCGCCGCCTCGAAACCGACGACATCCGCGACGAAACCAAGATTCGCCCGCTCGATCTGCGTGCGGTCCATCGTGCCGGACATCGCGCGGCAGACGTAATCGACGAACTGCGTGAAGCGCCGCCGCACCGTGGTGCGAATCTGCTCGCCTGCGTGCTGCGGAAAGACGAGCGCGCTCACCGCACCCGCGCAGACGATGCCGAGCGTGACTTCACCGACCCGCGTGAGCGCCGACAGAAACGCGCCATCCGGATGCTGCGCCGCCGGAATGCCGATCAGCGCCGCCGTGTAGCCCGCCAGCACGAAGCCGTAAGAGCGGAAGTTGCGATTGCGCGCCGCGCCCGCCGTGCAGATGCCGACCCACAGCGCGGTCGCGGAGAGAAACAGCACCGGCTGCTGGGCGAACAGGCCGATGAGCGCGAGCATTACGACAAGACCGATCATCGTGCCGCAAAAACGATAGAAGCTCTTCGCGAGCACCATGCCGCTCTGCGGCTGCATCACGACGAACACGGTGGTCATCGCGGTGCGCGGCTGCTGCATGTCGAAGCGCATCGCGATCCAGAGCGCGAGCAGGGCGGCCAGCACCGCCTTGAAGATGTAGACCCACGCGAGGCCATCGGTGCGCGCCCAGTCGATGAACGACGCGCGCAGCGAATCGCCCGATGCCGGGAGGGAAGCAGACAAGGCCGGCCTCATTTTGCTTCGGCCGCGCGGCTGAACGGCCCGATGTGCTGCGCGGGCGCGAGCTTCGCGTCCTTCGGCCCGTTCGCGGGATCGTCGATACCGCCGCCGAGCGCCGCCGTGAGCGTCGCATAAGCGCCGAGCCGCTGCGCCCGCACGCGCGCCTGTGCGTCCTCCGCGCGCAGCAGTTGCGATTGCGCGAGCAGCACGTTGACGTAATCGGTGAGACCGCGCCGGTACCCTTCGTTCGCGAGGTCGTAGTTCTTGCGCGCGGCGGCGACCGAGCGGGCGGACGCGTCCATCTGCGTATCGAGCGACTTCACCCGCACCACCTGATCGGCGATGTCCTTCAGCGCGCCCACGAGGGTCGCGTTGTAGTGATCGACGGCCTGATCGTATTGCGCCGATGCCGCGCCGAGTTGTGAACGGAGCCGTCCGCCTTCGAAGATCGGCAGCGTGATCGCCGGGCCGAATGAATACCCGGTCGCCTTGCTCGTCAGAAAACTCAGCAGCGCGCCGCCCGCAAACGCCTGCGTGAGCGACGCCGCCAGATTGATGTTCGGATAGAACTCCGCCTTGGCCACGTCGATACCGCGCGCCTGCGCCGCGACCATCCACCGCGCCGCGACGATATCCGGCCGATGCCCGACCAGTTCAGCCGGCAAGGACGACGGCAACGGCAGCGGCGTCGCCAGCGACAGTTGCGGCCGCGCAAGCGCTTCGCCCGCGCCGGGGCCTTCGCCTGCCAGCGCGGCAAGCTGATGGCGCGCAAGCTCGATCTCTTCCTGGAAGACGTCGGCCTGGCGTTCGTACTCCGGCAGCGGCGCTTCGGCCTGGCTCACTTCGAGCTGCGTGCCGAGGCCGCCCTTCAGGCGCCGGCGGGCTAGTTCAGCGAGCCGTTCCTGCTGTTCGAGCGTTTCCCGAGCGATGTCGAGTTGCGCGAACGCCTGCGACAAGCCGATATACGCCCTCACGATGTTCGCTTCGAGTTCGAGCTGAGCGGCGCGGGCATCGGCGGCGCGCACGTGGGCCACGTCGAGCGCGCGTTCGGCGGCGTTGTCGTCGCGGCCCCAGAGGTCGAGGTTATAGGAGAGGGAAAGGCCGGCGGTGTTGTCCCAGGTCGTCGTATCGGCGAACGGGCCGGGGCCATAGAACGCGTTGTTCGGCCAGTTCTTGCGCTGCACGCCCATGCTGCCGTCCACGTGCGGCAAGAGCGCCGAGCGCGCGACGCCCGCCTGCTCCTGCGCTTCGCGCACGCGTGCGGCGGCCATGGCGAGCGTCGGGCTGCCGGCCGTCGCGCGCTCGATCCAGCCGTCGAGCTGCGGGTCGCGGTAGGCGCGCCACCATTGCGCATCGGGCCAGGCGGCATCCGCGTTGGCGGCCCTGATCGCGCTGCCGACATCGAGCGTGGCGGCGTCCGTCCGGGAGTCTTTCGGCGCGATGTTGCCGGTGCTCGCGCAGCCGGCGATGATTAATATTGCTGTAAGAACCGCAGCGCAAGCAGCGTATCTGGACCCCCGGCCTTGCACGTCACTGCTCCAATATAAGACGATCAAGCGCCGATTATATTTTTGCAACGATTCGCGAATAACCGGTCGTCCGGCAAAGCATTCTTACGCAGGGCGTGATAATCGACCTTGCGGGCCGTGCAACAATGCCTTCGGAATCAAGACGAGAGCGAGTCGAAAGACGCTATGGATACGCTTCAAAACATGCGCGTCTTTGTACGCGTGGTCGAAGCCGGCAGTTTCACCGGCGCGGCTCAACATCTGAACACGACGACGGCGTACGCTTCGCGAGCCGTATCGGATCTCGAAGCGCATCTGCGCACGCGTCTGCTCAACCGCACGACGCGCCGCATCGCGCTGACGGAAGCGGGCGAGCGTTATCTGCAACGCTGCGAGCAGATACTGGCCTATGTGGATCAGGCCGAAGCCGAAGCCAGCGACGCGCACGCGCGGCCCGCCGGCAAGCTCAAGGTGCATTCGATGACGAGCTTCGGCCAGCATTACATCGTGCCGATGATCTGCCGTTATCAGCAGCGGCATCCCTCGGTGCAGGTGGATCTGACGCTTGCGCAGCGCGTGCCTGATCTGCTGGACGAGGGCTATGACGTGTCGCTCGTGCTGGCGTCCGATCTGCCCGATTCGGGCCTCGTGTCGGCGCGGCTCGGGACGGTGTTCAGCATCGCGTGCGCGTCGCCGGCGTACATCGAGGAGCATGGCGCGCCGCAAGTGCTGTCGGATCTCGCGCGTCATACGTGCCTGCATCTGATGACGCCGGTGTTTCCGCCTGGCCACTGGGTCTTCGATGGCCCGAACGGTCAGGAAACGGTGACGCTCGGCCCGGCGAACTTCACCGTGAACGTGGCCGAAGCGATGGCCGTCGCGGTTCGCGAGGGCATGGGTATCGGCGTGCTGCCGACATCTTCGGCGCTGCCGGGGCTGCGCGCGGGCACCCTGGTGCGCGTGCTGCCGCAATACACGATGCAGGAGCTGAATGTCTACGCGCTGTATCCGTCGCGCCAGTATCTCGACGCGAAAATCCGGACGTGGGTGGAATTCCTGCGCGAGGCGTTGCCGGCGACGCTCGACGCCGACGCGGAATCACTCAAGGAGTTCGTTGCGGCCTGATTTGGCAGCCGCGCAGCTTCGGTTACGAAATTTCGTGCGGCGCAACACTTGCTTACTCCCGTTTCGGCCGCAGCTTTGATACCGTTTGCACTCGTCCTTACCGCTTCTTCGGGAAAACGTCACATGAGCACGCCTCTTCTCTTCGCCCTTGCCACGCTTCTCGTCCTGATCGCCATCCCCGCTTCGCGCGATCTCTTCAACGCCATGCGCGCCCAGTCCGAGCGTCAGGCGAAGCAGCGGCTCGTACCGGTGCGCATCGACGACGGCCGGCGCGATCGTCACCCGCGCTGATTCCATTCACGTTTCCAGCGGCTCGATGAGACGCGGTTCGTCGTTGACGGTGCGATTGACGTCGCTCGTTACGCGATGCCAGACGAAATGCGACGCCGGCACGCCGTCGGTTCTCACGAGCGAATGAAGATCGTCGGACGATGCCCCCGCGTCGAGCCATCGGCGTGCAGCCGCCGGTGAGAAGACGAGCGGGCGGCGATCGTGCACATCGACGAGCCCTTCGTCCGCCTTCGACGTCACGATGACGAAGCCCGCGCCCGGCGCCGCCGCGTCCTGCTCGCGCAAGACGCTCGTGAGCGCGGCGAGGAACATCGGCTCGCCGTCGGCGCGCTGGATGAAGTAGGGCTGCTTGAACGGCTTGCCGGCCGCATCGCCCGGCGCAGGCTCGATGCGCCATTCGAACCAGCCATCGGCGGGAACGAGAATGCGCGCCTTCTTCCACAAGTCCTTGAAATACGCACTGGTCGACGCGGTTTCGACGCGCGCGTTGATCGTCTGCGGCAGTTTCTTGCGCACCGCCCACGGCGGGCAATATCCCCAATGCACGGCGCGGATGGTTTCGTCCGGAAAAATCCCGAGCGGATGCGTGCCGGGCGACAGGTTATAGCCGGGGCGACGGTCGGCGGCATCGACGAGCACGAATGGATCTTTCAGATGCAGGCGCTGCGCGTAATGCGCCGGCAGTCGGTACTGGCTGATTCGGCCGCACATGAATATCCTCGCTTCGAAGCGTCAGATTTCGACGACTTTATCCCATGCGAACTGCGGATTCTCGAGCCGCCCGGTGCGCCTGTCGATATAGCCGCGCGGATTGCACACGACGCGCGTGCCGTTCACCGTGTAATCGAACGCGGTGTGCGTGTGGCCGTGAATCCAGAGCGCGACGGGCGAACGCGCGAGCGTCGGCAGGTGATTGATGAAGCCCGCCGACACGATGTCTTCCGCATAGCGCGGCGCGAGGCTTTCGCGCATCGGCGCGTGATGCGTGACCACGATCGTCTGCCCCGCGAATGGTTTCGCCAGCTCGCTTTCGAGCCACGCGCGCGACTGGATATGCAGCGCGAGCGAGTCGTCGGGCGTGAACGAGCGTGGCTCGCCTTCGGGTTCGGGCCATGCAAGCTGAATCAGGCCGCGATAGTCGAGCATGACTTTCGTGCAGGCTTCCTGCGCTTTCGCGATTTGCGCCTCGCTCGATCCGAACAGCGCGAAGTCGGTCCACAGCGTCGTGCCGAGCACGCGCCACGCCCCTCTGCGGTCGACGAGCGACGCGTTGTTCAGAAAGTGCACGTTGTCGACGCTGCGCGCGGCGTCGTGCATCGCGGCTTCCATCGCGCCGAATTCGCCGTCGTAATACTCGTGATTGCCGGGGACATAGACGACGGGCACGCCGTTATCGAAGTTCTCCGCGGCCCAGCGCAGCCCTTCGGCGTGGTTGTGGATATCGCCCGCGAGCACGACGAGATCGGCGTCGGCATAGGGAATGGCGAGCGGCTCGTCGCATTCCAGATGCAGGTCGGACAGCACTCGGATTTTCATGCGGTGTTCTCCTTGCCGGCGTGCGCGTTCCATCGCACGACCTTGCCCGGATTCATCAGGTTGTCGGGATCGAGCGCGGCCTTGATCGTCTGCATGAGGCGCACTTCGACCGGCGACTTGAAGTGCATCGCTTCGTCCACTTTCAATTGCCCGAGGCCGTGCTCCGCGCTGATGCTGCCGCGATGCCTGTGCACCTGCTCGTAGACGAGCGCGTTGATCGGCGTCTGAAACTCGGTCAAAAACGCCTTCTGATCCACGCCTTCGGGCGCCTGCACGTTGTAGTGCAGATTGCCGTCGCCGAGGTGGCCGAACGTGACCATGCGCGCGCCGGGCACGGCCTGCGCGATGATCGCATCGGTTTCGTCGATGAAGCGGCCGATGCTCGAAATCGGCACGGCGATGTCATGCTTGATGTTGAGCCCTTCCTGCGCTTGCGCGAGCGGAATGTGCTCGCGCAGATTCCAGAACGCCTGCGATTGCGCGAGATTCTCCGCGACCACCGCATCCTCGACGATGCCTTCCGCCAGCGCTTCTTCCATCATGCGTTCGAAGAGGGCGCGGGCGTGGTCGTCGCTTTCGCTGTCGGACAGTTCGAGCAGCACCGTCTGCGCGTGCGGCTCGCCGAACGGATAGCGCAATTGCGGAAAGTGCCGGCCGACGAGGCGCATCGAGAAATCGGACATCAGTTCGAAGCCGGTCAGAAGCGGACCGGCGTGACGCTGGGCCATCGACAGGAAGTCCAGCGCGGCGTGCGGCGACGCGAGTCCCGCGAGCGCGGTCACCTTCGCGACCGGCGCGGGATGCAGCTTCATCACCGCAGCCGTAATGATGCCGAGCGTGCCTTCCGCGCCGATGAACAGATCGCGCAGGTCGTAGCCGGTGTTGTCCTTGCGCAGTCCGCGCAGGCCGTCCCAGATTTCGCCTTGCGGCGTCACGACTTCGAGGCCGAGGCAGAGCTCGCGCGTGTTGCCATAGCGCAGCACGCCGGTGCCGCCTGCGTTCGTCGACAGGTTCCCGCCGATCGTGCAACTGCCTTCGGCCGCAAGACTCAACGGGAAGAGTCGCTGTGCGCTTTTCGCGCGGGCCTGGATTTCCGCGAGCACGACGCCCGCTTCGACGGTGATGGTGTTGTTGTGCGGATCGATGGCGCGCACGCGGTTCAGCCGCTTCAGGCTCACGACCGCCTGAGCGCTGGTGGAATCGGGCGTCGCGCCGCCGGCGAGGCCGGTGTTGCCGCCTTGCGGGACGATCGCGATGCGATGCTCGCGTGCGAGCCGCACGACGGCGGCCACCTCGTGCACGTCGGCGGGTAGCAGCACGGCGCATGCATCGCCGCAATAACGCTTGCGCCAGTCGACGACGTAAGGCTCGGTGTCGCGAGGGTCGGTCAGAACGTGGGACGGGCCAAGAAGGCGGATGCAGGCGTCGACGAAAGAGGCGGCAGGAGCGGTCATGGGCGAGAAAAAAAGTGCGTTGGGGCGTAGACGACAGTATCGCGCAGCACGGCGCCGCGCGAGCCTCTGCCGAATGGCATAGGCGTGAGCGATGCGCGGCTTACTTCGGCCGATTCGTGCTACAAAGCATCACGTTCGCTGCCCATTCTGCGATCGACCGCGCAATTTGGCGGCGCGCTTGAACGGCGCGACGTAAGCGATCGCGCAGACGAAGAAGGTCAGCGAAAGCAGCGTTTCGAGCCAGGCGAGCCGTGCGGAGAGGCCCGTATCCGTCATGCCGCGCACGATGCCTTCGGCGAAGTAGAGCAGCGCGAGCATGGACGCCCATTGCAGCGTATAGACGTTGCGCCTGACGACGCCCGGCAGCGCGCAGGCAAGCGGCAGCGCCTTCAGCGCCAGCGCCCACGCGCCGGGACGCAACGGCGCGAGCCACAATTCCCAGGCGAGCGACAGCGCGATGAGCGCGCCGAGGCTCGCAATCGCACCGATGGCGCATGCGCCGCGTGCACGAGTGTCGACGGCTGGGCGGGCGTTCATCGCGGTCAGCCGGCCTGCGCGCCGCGCACGAGATCGCGCGCCGTGCGGGCAAGGCGCGCGCCGAGCGCGATGGCGAGCGCTTTCTCGTCCGCGGTGATGCCCTGGCGGGACGCGTCGTCGCCGGTGCGCGCATGGTGGGATGCGCCGTAGGGCGTGCCGCCGCTTTGCGTCGTCGTGAGGCGCGATTCGGTGTACGGAATGCCGAGGATCATCATGCCGTGATGCAGGAGCGGGAGCATCATCGAGAGCAGGGTGGTTTCCTGGCCGCCGTGCAGGCTGCCCGTCGACGTGAAGACGCTTGCGGGCTTGCCGGCGAGCGCGCCTGACAGCCATTGCGGCGTGGTGCCGTCGAGAAAGTATTTGAGCGAAGCCGCCATGTTGCCGAAGCGGGTGGGCGAGCCGAGCGCGAGGCCCGCGCATTCTTCGAGATCGCGCAGTTCGGCGTACGGCGGGCCGTCGGCGGGAATGTCGGGCTGCGTCGCTTCGCAGACGGTCGAGACCGGCGGCACGGTGCGCACGCGCGCCTGCATGCCGGGCACGCTGTCGACGCCCTGGGCGATAGCGAGCGCCAGTTCGCGCGTCGCGCCGTGGCGGCTGTAATAAAGCACGAGGATGTCGTTCATAAAGCCTTTTTAGTGAACGGCTATTATAGGTATTGGGTGGATTTGGTGGCGGGACGGCGTAGCCGGGACGGCAGCGAATTTGCCTGGACGCAGGGTGATGGCTACACGGGCGGTTTTGTGTCGGAGGGCGCGGTGAAGCGCTAATCCCGGTCGACAGCTTTGCATGGGGCCACAGTCAGGCGCTAAAGCGGCAACTGTGGCCGACCGCGTTGCATGGGGCCACAGTCAGGCGCTAAAGCGGCAACTGTGGCCGACCGCGTTGCATGGGGCCGGAGTAAGGCGCTGAAGCGGCAACTCCGACCGACAGCTTTGCATGGGGCCGGAGTAAGGCACTGAAGCGCCAACTCCGGCCGACAGGAGATTACGTTTTGCAGCACCTATCAATCGATCTCGCAGCAATCAAGCGCCTCGCCGGTTTCGTCGCGCGGCGCATCGGCGAAGATCGCGTCGCGCAAGTGGCCGGCAGCCTCACGTTCACAAGCGTGCTGTCGCTCGTGCCGCTCGCTACCGTCGCCTTCGCGCTGTTCACCGCGTTCCCCATCTTCGCCTCGTTCCAGGCGTCGCTGCAGGACTTCCTCGCGGACCATCTGATGCCCGCGACCATCAACAGCCAGATCTTCAAGTACCTCAACGAATTCGCATCGAAAGCAAAAGGACTCACGACCGTCGGCATGATCATCCTGCTCGTGACATCCGTCATGACCATGATGACCGTCGAGTCCGCGTTCAACGTCATCTGGCGCGTCAAGAAGGCGCGACCGTTCGCGCAGCGCGTGCTCGTCTACTGGTCGATCATCACGCTCGGGCCGATTCTCTTCGGCTGCAGCCTGTCGATCTCGTCGTACGTCTTCGCGCATTCCGTCGCGTTCGCGGGTTCGCACAACCTGATGCCGCCCGTCGTCGAATGGCTGCTGACCGGCGTTTCGCTGCCGCTCACGGTATTCGGCTTCACGATCATGTATGTCTACATGCCGAACTGCAAGGTGGAGTGGCGCGATGCCGTCGTCGGCGGACTGATCGCGGCCGTCGCCTTCGAAATCAGCAAGCGCGGTTTCGGCTTCTACGTGCGCAGCATTCCGACCTATACCGCCGTCTACGGCGCGTTCGCGTCGCTGCCGGTGTTCCTGCTGTGGGTCTATCTGTGCTGGATGATCGCCCTCGTCGGCGCGATGGTGACATCCGCGCTGCCCGCCATCCGCATCGGGCAATATCATCGGCGCGAGTTTCCCGGCAGCGATCTGCTCGATGCCCTCGAAATCCTCGCGCGGCTCGTCGAAGCGCGCGACGAAGGCAAGCCCGGCTACACCGCGCTGCAATTGTCGAAGATGGTCCGATGCGATGTCGATACTTCAACGCGCCTGATCGCGCGCCTCGATTCGCTCGGCTGGATCGGACGGCTCGAGGACGCGCACATGCCGCGTTACGTGCTGATCGCCAATCCGAGCCAGATCACGCTGACGATGCTGTTCCAGGAATTCGTCATCGATCGCGAGGAACTCGACTATCAGTTGTGCCTCGACGCCACCCAGATCGACCGCGACGCGCTGATGAACGCGCTCGAAAACGAAAAGCTCGGCATTTCGCTCAGCACGCTGATCGCCGCGCGCACGCAGGCGCAAGCCAATGCGCGACTGCGTGAAGCGCCGTCTTCGTCAATGCCGCAGCAGCCGGCTTGAAGCGTGCACTCGCGGCGACTCACAGCGAGATCTTTCCGACGCAGATGTCCTTGAACATCACCCAGTCGCCCATCAGGCTATAGAGCGGGTGGCGAAACGTCGCGGGACGATTCTTCTCGAAGAAGAAATGGCCGATCCACGCAAAGCCGTATCCGCAGACGACGGCGGCCGGCAGCCACAGCCAGTCGCCGGTCGCGAGCGCCATCGCAAGGCAGCCGATTACCCCGAGCGAGCCGATGAAATGCAGCCTGCGCGAGACCACGTTGCGATGCTCGTCGAGATAGTACGGGTAGAACTCGGCGAAGCTGGCGAAATGCTCGCCGTGTGCGGTGTGCGCCATGATGACGGCCTCCCGTGCGACATGTTCTGCATGACGCGATAACGTCAGCAAGAACCATTCTGCGGCGGCGCGCACACGCGTGCAAGCGGCGCGCTCAGGCCGGCTTCGCGCAGGCGAGGGCGAATGAAAACAGCGCGTCGAGGACTGCATCCGGCTCCTCCGACATCAGCGCGTGGCCGCCTTCCAGTTCTATCGTCCGCACCGATGCGCCGGCCTTGCGCAACGCATCGACGAGCGGGCGCGCGGCGCGCGGCGGCGTCATCACATCGCGCCTGCCGCTCAGCACGCACACCGGGCAGCGCACGGAAGCCGCCCGCTCGAGCGAATCGGTGTAGGCGTTGCACGCACTGAAGTCGGTGTGAAAGAGCTGCGCTTCGCCCAATGCGCCGATGCGCTCCATCAACCGCTGGTTCATCCCTTGCAGCCAGAAGCCGGGCGCGGGGCTCGAAGGTTTCGCGGCGATCGTCGAATGCGACCACTGGTTGACCATGCCGATCGCTTGCGGCTCGCGCTCGCGGGCGGCATCGAGGAGCGCATCGGAGACGGTCATCGGCGCGGCGGTGGCGACGAGCGCGAGGCCCGCGGCCCGTTCGGGATAACGCGCGGCGGCATCCAGCGCGACGAGCGAGCCCATGCTGTGGCCGGCGAAAATCGCGCGGGGCGCGCCGGCTGCGTCGAGCACGTCGATCAGCCAGTCCGCGAGCGCGCCGATGTCGCGCCGCGCGGGGCCGTCGCTGCGGCCGTGGCCCGGCAGGTCGACCGCAAGCACGCCGAAGCCGTGATGCGCGAAGTAACGCGTCTGCAACGCCCACACACTATGGTCGTGCTGCGCGCCGTGAATGAAGACGATCGCGGGACGCGCCGGATCGAAGGGCTTGCCGCCGGTGTAGACATAGGCGCGATGGCCGCCGACATCGGGAATCATGCGCGGCTCCCGAGCGGTGCGGCATTCGAATCGCCACTTTCGATGACTTTCTGCGCGGCTTTCAGCCCGCGTTTCAGATCGTCGATGAGATCGTCCGGGTCTTCCAGTCCGATCGACAGGCGGATCCGTCCCGGCCCGATGCCCGCGGCGAGCAGCGCGGCGGCGTCCATGCGAAAGTGCGTCGTCGAGGCGGGATGGATCACGAGCGAGCGCGCATCGCCTACATTCGCCAGATGCGAAAACAGCGTCAGCGATTCGATGAACCGTCGCGCGGCCGGCACGCCGCCGCGCAGGTCGAAGCTGAACACCGCGCCCGCGCCGCGCGGCAAGAGACGCTGGGCGAGCGCGTGATCGCGATGCGTCGGCAGTTCGGGATAAGCCACGCCCTCGACCGCCGGCGAGCCGAGCAGAAGGTCGATCACCTTGCGCGTATTCGCGACATGCCGATCCATGCGCAACGGCAAGGTTTCGATGCCCTGAAGCAGTTGCCACGCGGCCTGGGGATGCAGGCACGCCCCGAAATCGCGCAATCCTTCACGGCGGGCGCGCAGCAGGAACGGCGCGACCGTGCTTTCCTCGGCGAACACCATGCCGTGGAAGCCGTCGTAGGGCTCGGTAAATTCGGGAAAGCGGCCGCTCGCCGCGAAATCGAACGTCCCGCCATCCACGAGCACGCCGCCGATGGTCGTGCCGTGACCGCCGAGAAACTTCGTCGCCGAGTGATAGACGAGGTCCGCGCCGTGCTCGAACGGGCGCAGCAGGTAAGGCGTCGTGAAGGTGGAATCGACGAGCAGGGGCGCGGCGTGCGCGTGCGCGATTTCGGCGACGGCCGCGATATCCAGCACGTCGAGGCCCGGATTGCCGAGCGTCTCGCCGAAGAAGAGCCGCGTGTTGGACCGCGCCGCCGCGCGCCAGGCGTCGAGGTCGTGCGGCGGCACGAAGGTCGTTTCGATGCCGAAGCGCCGCAGCGTGTAATGCAGCAGGTTGTGTGAGCCGCCATACAGCGCGCTCGATGCGACGACATGCGAGCCCGCGCCCATCAGCGTCGCGATCGCCAGATGCAGCGCCGCCTGACCGCTCGCCGTGCCGATCGCGCCGACGCCTCCTTCGAGCGCCGCGACGCGTTCCTCGAACACCGCCACCGTCGGGTTCGAAATGCGCGAATAGACGTGTCCCGATCGCTCCATATTGAAGAGCGCGGCGGCGTGGTCGGTGTCGCGAAAGGTGAACGAGGTGGTCTGATAGATCGGCGTGGCCCGCGCGCCGGTGGCGGGATCGGGTGCGGCGCCCGCATGCAGCGCGAGCGTATCGAAACGGTTGGCTGGCATCGTCGTCGGCCGGGGCGCCTGGCCGCCGGCGGGATAGGGGTCGGTCATCCTAGCATCGGGCTTGGGGCGCGCGAACTAGGGTGAACGCGTGCGCCCGGCCGCAAAGCCTTGTCCGAAAGGCTAACGCGGGCTTGCCTCGCTTTCCTTTTGCGGGTCTTTCCGATAGCATCGACCCATGGTTTCACAAACGCTTTGACATCTGGACAGGCATTTCGCAAGGAGAAAGTGATGCGAGTCAGCGACATTCTGAAGGTGAAAGGCAACGCGCTATTCACCGTTACGCCCGATACGCCACTCTCCGACGCGATCAACGTCATGGCCGCGCACGACATCGGCTCCCTCGTCGTCATGGAATATGGCGATCTCGTCGGCATGCTGACATTCCGCGAGATCATCCTGACGCTGCGCGATAACGGCGGCGGCGTGGGCGCGACGACCATCCGCAAGGTCATGGACGATCACCCGCTTACCTGCACGCCGGAAACGGACGTGAACGAAGTACGCCGCATGATGCTCGAGCACCATGTCCGCTATTTGCCGGTCATGGAAAATCGCGCGCTGATGGGCGTGATCTCGTTCTACGACGTGGCGCGCGCGGTCGTGGAAGAGCAGGGTTTCGAGAATCGCATGCTGAAGGCCTATATCCGCGACTGGCCGGAAGAGCAGCAGGACGCTCGCTGACACTCGGGGCGTCGCCCAGACGATGCCCGAGCCGGCGATGCGCAGCGCGCCCGAGCGGCGCGCTTTTTTTCGCCTGGAGCCATCGCACGTAAAGACACATTTCGCGGCGCGGGCTCTTCTCCGCCATCTCGTTTCGTTACCATCCGGATTCGATCGCAATGGCGATCAACACCGGATCAACTACATCGATAGTCATGAGTGACAATCCTCTGGACGCCCCGCAAGACAAGGCGGCGCGCCATTCCCGCCGGCCGCACCAAGACGGAGAAGGTCAGTTCGGCCTCCTGCGCGAGCGCCGTTTCGCGCCGTTCTTCTGGACGCAGTTTCTCGGCGCAATGAACGACAACGTCTTCAAGGTCGGCTTTACGTCGCTCGTGACGTTTCAGGCCGCGCGCTTCTCGGGTGTCGATCCAAAGACCGCCGCGTTCCTTATTTCCGCGATCTTCATCGTGCCCTTCGTGCTGTTTTCGGCGACGTCCGGCCAGATCGCCGACAAGTACGACAAGGCCGTGCTCGCGCGCCTCGTGAAGAGCTTCGAAATCGTCGTGATGCTGATCGGCGGCGCGGGTTTTCTGCTCCATAGCGCGCCGCTGCTGTATCTCTGCACGTTCCTGATGGGCGTGCATTCGACCGTGTTCGGCCCGGTCAAGTATGCGTATCTGCCGCAGCATCTGCGTGCGTCCGAACTCGTTGGCGGGAACGGACTCGTCGAGATGGGCACCTTCGTCGCAATTCTCATCGGGACGATCGTCGGCGGGGCGGCGGCGGGCGCGTCCGAACATGGCGCGCTGCTGCTCGCGATCGCGTGTGTGGCGCTCGCGGTCGTCGGGCGCGTGGCGTCGGCGTTCGTGCCGAAGTCGGCGGCGTCGCAGCCGGACTTGCGCATCAACTGGAATCCGGTCTCCGAGACCTGGCGCAATCTGAGGCTCGCGAAGTCTGACCGCACCGTCTTTCTGAGCCTGCTCGGGATTTCCTGGCTGTGGTTCGTCGGCGCGACCTTCCTTACCTCGTTCTTCAACTTCGCGAAAGACGTGCTGTCCGCGAATCCCGATGTCGTGACCATCCTGCTCGCGACGTTCTCGCTCGGCATCGGCACCGGGTCGCTGCTGTGCGAACGGCTGTCCAAGCGACGCGTGGAGATCGGGCTGGTGCCGCTGGGGTCCATCGGCATCAGCGTGTTCGCCATCGACTTGTTCTTCGCGAGCCATCGCATTGCGCCTGCGTCGCATCTGCTCGGCGTCAGTGAGTTCTTGCTTGCGATGCCGCACTGGCGCATTCTCGCGGATCTGTTCCTGCTCGCGATGTTTGGCGGCTTCTACAGCGTCCCGCTCTACGCGCTGATTCAGGCGCGCAGTCAGCCGACGCACCGGGCGCGCATCATCGCGGCGAACAACATTCTCAACTCGGCGTTCATGATCGCCTCGGCGCTGCTGGCGCTCGCGCTCACGTCGATGGGCGTCGGCATTCCCGGCCTGTTTCTCGTCACGGCGCTGCTCAACGTGGTGGTCGCCGTGTATATCTATTCGCTCGTGCCGGAATTCCTGCTGCGGTTCATCGCGTGGATTCTCGTGCACACGTTCTATCGCATCCGGCTCGTCGACGCGGCGCGCATTCCGCCGGAGGGCGCGGCGGTGCTGGTGTGCAACCACGTGAGTTTCGTCGATGCCGTCGTCATCATGGCCGAAAGCCCGCGCCCGATCCGCTTCGTGATGGACCATCGGATTTTCCGCACGCCGTTCATCGGCTGGCTGTTCCGTCATGTGAAGGCCATCCCGATCGCGCCCGCGCACGAGGACGCCGACATGTTCGAACGCGCGTATCAGGCGTGTCAGCGCGCGCTGGACGACGGCGAACTGGTTTGCATCTTCCCGGAAGGCAAGCTCACGCGTACCGGCGAGATCAACCCCTTCCGGCATGGCGTCTCGGAGATCCTGCGGCGCCATTCCGCTCCCGTCGTGCCGATGGCGCTGCGCGGACTGTGGGGCAGCGTGTTCTCGCGCCACGAGGACGCCCGATGGCCGCGCCCGATCAAGCGCGGCGTGATGACCCGGCTCACGCTTGCGGTCGGCGAGCCGATCGCGCCCGCCGACGCAACGCCCCAGCACCTGCACGAACTGGTCTCCGCGCTGCGCGGGGCAAGGCGATAAAGCCGGCGCCGCTGGCATAATGGTGGTCTTCCCGACACTCTTTTCAGGTCGACGCTCATGTCCGGCAATACCCTTGGCACGCTCTTCACCGTCACGAACTTCGGAGAATCGCACGGTCCGGCGATCGGCTGTGTGATCGACGGCTGCCCGCCGGGCATGGCGCTCACGGAGGCCGACATTCAGCTTGAACTGGATCGCCGCCGTCCGGGCACGTCGCGGCACGTCACGCAGCGGCAGGAACCGGATCAGGTCGAGATTCTGTCGGGCGTGTTCGAAGGCGTGACGACCGGCACGCCCATCGCACTGCTCATCCGCAATACGGATCAGCGCAGCAAGGACTACGGCAATATCGTCGAGACCTTTCGCCCCGGCCACGCGGACTACACCTACTGGCAGAAGTACGGTGTGCGCGATCATCGCGGCGGCGGCCGGTCATCGGCGCGGCTGACTGCGCCGACGGTCGCGGCGGGTGCCGTCGCGAAGAAGTGGCTGCGGGAGAAGTTCGGCATCGAGACGCGCGGCTATATGGGCGCGCTTGGCGAGATTCCGATTCCGTTCGTCGACTGGAGCCACGTGCCGGAGAATCCTTTCTTCGCGCCGAACGCCGATGTCGTGCCCGAACTGGAAGCGTACATGGACAGCCTTCGCCGCGATGGCGATTCGGTCGGTGCGCGCATCGAAGTCGTGGCGAGCGGCGTGCCCGTGGGACTGGGCGAGCCGCTTTACGACCGACTGGACGCCGACATCGCCCACGCGATGATGGGCATCAACGCGGTGAAGGGCGTCGAGATCGGCGCGGGCTTCGCGAGCGTCGCCCAACGCGGCTCGCAGCACGGCGACGAGATGACGCCGGAAGGCTTCGCGACCAATAACGCCGGCGGCATTCTGGGCGGCATTTCGAGCGGGCAGGACATCACGGTATCGCTTGCGATCAAGCCGACGTCGAGCATCCGCACGCCGCGCCACTCCATCGACAAGGCGGGCGCGAGCGCAACCGTCGAAACCTTCGGTCGACATGATCCGTGCGTCGGCATTCGCGCGACGCCCATCGCCGAGGCGCTGCTTGCGCTGGTGCTGATGGATCACGCGCTGCGGCATCGCGCGCAATGCGGCGATGTCGTCGTCGGCACGCCGAAAATCGCGGCGCACGCGCCGGGCAAGTAATTGACAGGAAAGAGAAAGGGCGCCGGTTTCATCAACCGGCGCCCTTTGTCGTTTACATGTTCGGATAGTTCGGCCCGCCACCGCCTTCAGGCGTCACCCAGACGATGTTCTGAGTCGGGTCCTTGATATCGCAGGTCTTGCAGTGCACGCAGTTCTGCGCGTTGATCTGCAGGCGCTCGCCGCCGTCCTCCGCTTTCACGAATTCGTAGACCGCAGCCGGGCAATACCGGGCTTCAGGACCGGCGTACGTGCGCAGATTGACGTTGACGGGCACGCTCGGATCTTTCAGCGTCAGATGCGGCGGCTGATTCTCCTCGTGATTCGTATTCGAAATGAACACGGACGAGAGACGATCGAACGTGAGCTTGCCGTCCGGCTTCGGATAGACGATCGGCTTGCATTGCGACGCCGGCCTCAGCATCTCGTGATCGCGATGCTGGTGATGCAGCGTCCACGGCACGTTGCCGCCCATCACTTTCTGCTCCAGCCCGACCATGAAGGTGCCGAGATACAGGCCCTTGCTCATCCACTGCTTGAAGTTGCGCGCGCGGTAAAGCTCGGTCTTGAGCCATGAATTGTCGAAGGCTTCGGCATACGCGCCGAGTTCGTCGCCCTGACGGCCAGCCTGAACGGCTTCGAACGCGGCTTCGGCGGCCATCTTGCCCGACTTGATCGCGCCATGACTGCCCTTGATGCGCGATGCATTCAGGAAGCCGGCGTCATCGCCCGCAAGCGCGCCGCCCGGAAACACGAGCTTCGGTAGCGACATCAGCCCGCCCGCGGTAATTGCCCGCGCGCCATAGGAGATGCGCTTGCCGCCTTCGAGGAACGCGCGGATCGACGGATGCGTCTTGTATCGCTGGAATTCTTCGAACGGCGAAAGATACGGGTTCGAATAGCCCAGCCCCACGACGAAGCCCACGACCACCTGGTTGTTGTCCATGTGATAGAGGAACGAGCCGCCGTACGTGTCGGGATCGAGCGGCCAGCCGGCCGTATGAATGACGAGCCCCGGCTTGTGCTTGACCGGATCGATCTCCCACAGCTCCTTGATGCCGATGCCGTACACCTGCGGATCGGCGTTCTGGTTCAGCTTGAACTTCTCCATCAGCTGACGGCCGAGATGCCCGCGCGCGCCTTCGCAGAAGATCGTGTACTTCCCGTGCAGTTCCATGCCGAGCTGGAAGTTCTCGGTCGGCTCGCCGTCTTTGCCGATGCCCATGTTGCCGGTGATCACGCCTTTGACCGTGCCGTCGTCGCCGTAGAGCACTTCGGCTGCCGGAAAGCCGGGGAAGATTTCGACGCCGAGCGCTTCAGCCTGTTGTCCCAGCCAGCGCGTGACGTTGCCGAGACTGATGACGTAGTTGCCGTGGTTCTTGAAGTTGTCGGGAAGCAGCCAATTGGGGACCTGCTTCGCGCCGGTCGGCGACAGGAACAGGAAGCGATCCTCCGTCACCTCGACGTCGAGCGGAGCGCCTTTTTCCTTCCAGTCGGGGATCAGTTCGGACAGGCCGCGCGGGTCCATGACCGCGCCGGACAGAATGTGCGCGCCGATCTCCGAGCCTTTTTCCAGCACGCAGACGCCGATTTCGACGCCGCGTTCCTCGGCCAGTTGCTTCAGGCGAATGGCAGCCGACAAACCGGCTGGCCCGCCGCCGACGATCACGACGTCGTATTCCATCGATTCGCGGGGACCGTACTGCTCGATAAGGCTCGCCGGGGTCATCAATGCTCCTCTCTACCGTTAGAATGGCCTTTCAAGATCGCGTATTGTCAGCGAACGTCAGGCGGGCTGCAACCGAAGGTCACTCATTTGGCACGATCGTACTATTTTGCGTGATGCCGTGGTATGGGTATCTTCGCCAAGTGCCGCGGCGGCGTGCATCGCGCTGACGGGGCATCCGCCGAGGCTGAATCAACCGTACAACAAGGAAGCACAATGGGCCGTTCGATCAACCTGGAAGGCAAGGTCGCGCTGATCACCGGCGCGTCCAGTGGACTCGGAAAGCGTTTCGCGCAGGTGTTGTCGCAGGCGGGAGCGAAAGTCGTGCTCGCCAGCCGCCGCACGGAGCGCCTGAAGGAACTGCGCGCGGAAATCGAGGCGTCGGGCGGCGCGGCGCATGTCGTCGCGCTCGACGTGACCGACTATCAGAGCGTCAAGTCGGCGGTTGCGCACGCCGAGACGGAAGCCGGTACCATCGACATTCTCGTCAATAACTCGGGCGTCTCGACCACGCAAAAGCTGACGGACGCCACGCCCGCCGACTTCGAATTCGTCTTCGGCACCAACGTGCGCGGCGCGTTCTTCGTCGCGCAGGAAGTGGCCAAGCGCATGATCATGCGCGGCAACGGCGCGGCCAAGCCGGCTTACCGCATCATCAACGTGGCGTCGGTGGCGGGTCTGCGCGCCTTTCCGCAAATCGGTCTTTATTCGATGAGCAAGGCCGCCGTCGTGCAGATGACCAAGGCCATGGCGCTCGAATGGGGCCGCCACGGCATCAACGTCAACGCGATCTGCCCGGGTTATATCGATACCGAGATCAACCATCATCACTGGAAGACCGAACAGGGCCAGCGGCTCGTTTCGATGCTGCCGCGCCGCCGCGTGGGCTCCCCCGAGGATCTCGACGGCCTGCTGCTGCTGCTCGCGGCGGACGAATCGCAGTTCATGAACGGTTCGGTGATATCGGCGGACGACGGTTTCTCGCTCTGACGCGCCGGGCGCACGGGTTGCTTTTTCCAGTGCCGCGGCGCGACGCCTTTTTCGACACTGGAACGATCACCCGATGAGCAACACAAGCAACGACAGCGACTTTCACACCGTTTTCGAGATGTCCATGCCGATCCGCTGGGGCGACATGGACGCTTTCGGCCACGTCAACAACACCGTCTATTTCCGCTACATGGAGCAGGCGCGGATTTCGTGGTTCGAGGAAATCGGCATCGCGGGCGGCAACGGCGAAGGGCAGGGGCCGGTGATCGTCAATGCATCGATGGAGTTTTTGAAGCAACTGCATTATCCCGGCGACGTGGTGGCGCGAATGTCGGCCGGCAAGCCCGGCCGCAGCAGCTTCGATACGCGTTTCGAGCTGTATCGCGCGGACGCGCCCGGCGTGCTCTACGCGAGGGGCGCGGCGAAGATCGTGTGGATCGACTATGCGGCGGAGAAGTCGGTGCCGATTCCGGATCTGTTGCGGCAGATCATCGAGACCGGCGCGCCCGTCGCGCAGTAACCGGGCACGGCAGCGCCCCGTTCAGTTGCCGAGCAGCCGCTGCAGCAGTTCCGTCGCGTTGCCCGTGTCGTATTTGCGCATGAGGCGCGCGCGGTAGATATCGACCGTGCGCGGGCTGATGTCGAGCACGCGGCCAATCTGCTTGCTCGTCTTGCCCGTCACGAGCTGCGCGGCGATTTCGCGTTCCCGTGGCGTCAGTTCGATCGCGACGCGCCGTGTCGCGCTCAAATCCTCGAACGTCCACACGCCGGCCGCATGGGGCGCGGCGCGATCCAGCGCGCGGCCGGTGACGTGGCACCAGAACAGTTCGCCGTTCGAGCGCTTCATGATGCGATCGTCGCCATACGTGCCGCGATCCACGATATGCGCGGCGATGCGCTCGCCGATGCGCGCGAATTCGTCCGGCGTCGGATACAGCACCTCGAACGATTGGCCGATCAGCGCCTCGCGCGCAAAACCGAAGATCGCGCAGACCTGCTCGTTGCAATCCTCGATGATCCGCTCCCGCGAGAGCACGAGGCCGACGGGCGCGAGGTGAAACGCGGTTTGATAATCCAGTGCACGCATGTGGAATCGGGCGCCCGGCCGCTCGAGGAACCAACGCGCGCGGGCAATGACTTATGTATTTTTGCGTATTGTGCCGGATGGACTGTGCAGCGTACTCTTTTCGCCAATCAAAACGCCGCCGGATCGATCCGGACGGCGGAGAAAAAAACGGTTTTCAGTCGGGTTCACACATGGAAGGGACGAACAGATGAACAAGGTCTATCCCAGCGCGAAAGAAGCGCTCGATGGCATCGTCAAGGACGGGCAGACGTTCGCCGTCGGCGGATTCGGGTTGTGCGGCATTCCTGAAGCGCTCATTGCGGCGCTGCGCGACTCGGGCGTGAAGGACATCACCTGCATCAGCAACAACGCGGGCGTCGATGGCTTCGGGCTTGGCCTGCTGCTCGAAACGCGCCAGATCAAGAAGATGATTTCGTCGTACGTGGGCGAGAACAAGGAGTTCGAGCGGCAATATCTCGCCGGCGAACTCGAATTAGAATTCACGCCGCAAGGCACGCTCGCGGAGAAGCTGCGCGCGGGCGGCGCGGGCATCCCGGCGTTCTTCACCAACACCGGCTACGGCACGGTGATCGCGGACGGCAAGGAAACGCGTCAGTTCGGCGAGAACCACTACGTGCTCGAACATTCGCTGACGGCGGACGTCGGTCTCGTCAAGGCGTGGAAGGCCGACAAGTCGGGCAATCTGATCTATCGCCGCACGGCGCGCAACTTCAATCCGATGTGCGCGATGGCCGGCAAGATCACCGTCGCGGAAGTCGAGGAAATCGTCGAAGTCGGCGAACTCGATCCAGACGCAATCCACACGCCGGGCATCTTCGTGCAACGGCTCGTCCTTAACGCGCATCCGGAAAAGCGCATTGAACAACGCATCGTCCGCGCGAAAGGAGAATGACCATGGCTTGGACTCGTGACCAGATGGCCGCGCGCGCGGCGAAGGAATTGCAGGACGGCTTCTACGTGAATCTGGGCATCGGCTTGCCGACGCTCGTTGCCAATCACGTGCCGCAGGGCGTCGAAGTGTGGCTGCAGTCGGAGAACGGTCTGCTTGGCATCGGCCCGTCGCCGTACGACGAAGAAGTCGACGCCGATCTCATCAATGCGGGCAAACAGACAGTGACGACGCTGCCGGGCTCGTCGATCTTTTCGTCGGCGGATTCGTTCGCGATGATTCGCGGCGGCCATATCAACCTGGCGATCCTCGGCGCGATGCAGATCAGCAAGACCGGCGATCTCGCCAACTGGATGATCCCCGGCAAGATGATCAAGGGCATGGGCGGCGCGATGGACCTCGTCGCGGGCGTGAAGCGCGTCGTCGTGCTGATGGAGCATGTCGCGAAGGGCGATCAGCACAAGATTCTCGAAGCGTGCACGCTGCCGCTGACGGGCGTGGGTGTGGTCGATCGCATCATCACGGATCTCGGCGTCATCGACGTGACCGAGAAAGGCCTCAAGCTCGTCGAACTGGCCGACGGCGTCACCGTCGACGAAATCCAGCGCAAGACGGGCGCGCCGCTCGATGTCAGCAGCGTGAGCTGACGAGGCGATATAGCGTCGTAAGAAGCGGGCGGGGCTGCAAGGCTTCGCCCGTTTTGCTTTTTGCGAGCCTGCGCGAAGCGCCGGGCATCGGCCGTTCGGCTAACGCACGTTCGGCTGCGAGCCGGGCGCTTTACAATCGTTCCGACACCTTCCACGAGGAAATCCCATGAGCGCATCCATCGTTGCCGAAGCATCGCATTACACGCTCGACCAGCCGCGTCAGCGATTCGTGCAGTGCGCGAGTCCGGCGGGACTGCATCGCGTCGCGTACACGGAATGGGGCGATCCGGCGAACCCGCGCGTGCTCTTGTGCGTGCACGGCCTCACGCGCTCGGGCCGCGACTTCGACCGGCTCGCCAGGGCGTTTTCAAACGAATATCGCGTGGTGTGTCCGGATGTCGTCGGGCGCGGGCTGTCGGACTGGCTCGCGGACTCGCGCTATTACGGCGTCGCGCAATATGTCGCCGACATGGTGACGCTGATCGCGCGGCTCAACGTCGAGACGGTCGACTGGTTCGGCACGTCGATGGGCGGGCTCATCGGCATGGCGCTCGGCGGGCTGCCCGGCACGCCGATCCGCAAGATGCTGCTCAACGATGTCGGGCCGCATATCGAACCGGTTGCGCTGGAGCGCATCCGCGAATACCTCGGCAAGCCGGCGCGGTTCGCATCGCTCGATGAAGGCGTGCGGCATGCGGCGGCGCTCGCGGCATCGTTCGGCCCGCTGACCGGCGACGAATGGACAAGCATCAACACCCCGCTGCTGCACGAGCGCGATGGCGCGTGGACCTTCCGCTACGACCCCGGCATCGCCGCGCCGTTCTCCGCGACCACGGCGGAACAGAACGCGGCCGGCGAGGCGTTCATGTGGCGCTCGCTCGCGGCAATCGCGACGCCGGTGCTGGTCGTGCGCGGCGAAAGCTCCGATCTGCTCTCGCGCGAGACGGTGCGAAAGATGATGGAGACGGGGCAGGCGGTGTCGAGCGTGGAAGTGCCCAATACGGGCCACGCGCCCGCCTTTCTTGCGGACGAGCAGATCGCCACCGCCCGGGCGTTCTTTCTCGAAAACAATGCCAGCGGGGCATAATATCGGGCTGAGCGCCTCACGCTCGGTCTTGTTTCTTGAACCATTTCAAAGGATCGATATACACATGGCAGTCACTCGTCACCACGTCGGCGCACGGCTTTCCGAGATCGCGATTCACAACGGCACGGTGTACCTCGCCGGGCAGATCGCCGAGGACACGAACCAGGACATCACCGGCCAGACGCGCGAAGTGCTGGGCCACATCGACCGCCTGCTGGAAGAGGCGAACAGCGACAAGTCGCATCTGCTGTCCGTGCAAATCTACGTCTCGGACATGGTGCATTTCGCCGGCATGAACGCCGTGTGGGACGCATGGGTCGCGCCGGGCAACACGCCGCCGCGCGCCACCGTCGAGGCGAAGCTGGCGAACCCCGATTGTCTCGTCGAAGTCGTGGTGGTGGCGGCTCAACGCAGCTAAGCCGTCAATGAACCGATAGCAGTCGCTTTATCCGTATGACCGAAACCCCCGTCCTCGCCGACACGCTGCCGGAGCCGTCCATCGACGACGCGCTCGCGTTCGTGCGCGAGCACGCGAAGGACGCGCGGGTCTCGACCGGCGAGTTGCTGGTGGATCACGCTGCCGGCACCGCGCGCATCATGCAGACGCTCAACGTCGATCCGTACGCGATCGCCGCCGCCGCGCTGTTTGCGCTCGCGCCTCATCTCGACGATCCGGAGAAGGTCATCGCGGAGCGCTTCGGGACGGAAGTGCAGCGGCTCGTCGGCGATGTGCGCAAGCTCCTGCGTCTCGGCTCCGTCAGCTCGCGCGCGACGCTTGCCGCGGTGTCCGACAACACCCGCGATGCGCAGGCGGCGCGGCGCGCGCAGGTCGAATCGCTGCGCAAGATGCTGCTCGCGTTCGCGCAGGACATTCGTGTGGTGCTGATCCGGCTCGCGTCCAGGCTGCAGACGCTGCGCTACTACGCCGCGCACAAGATCGAGCCATCGCCCGACGTGCCGCGCGAAACGCTCGAAATCTACGCGCCGCTCGCGAATCGTCTCGGCATCTGGCAACTGAAGTGGGAACTCGAGGACCTGTCGTTCCGCTTCGAAGACCCCGCCACGTACAAGCGGATCGCGAAGCTGCTCGACGAGAAGCGCGTCGAGCGCGAGTCGTATGTGACCGGGGCCATCGCGCGGCTGCAGAAGGAACTGGACACGGCGCACATCAAGGCCGAAGTGAGCGGCCGGCCGAAGCACATCTACAGCATCTGGAAGAAGATGCGCGGCAAGCAACTCGACTTCGCCGAGCTGAACGACGTGCGCGCGTTTCGCGTGATCGTCGGCGACATCAAGGATTGCTACACGGTGCTCGGCATCGTGCATAACCTGTGGCAGCCGGTGCCGCGCGAATTCGACGACTATATTTCGCGGCCCAAGCCGAACGGCTACAAGTCGCTGCATACGGTCGTCGTCGGCGACGATGGCCGCGCCTTCGAAGTGCAGATTCGCACGCACGAAATGCATCAGTTCGCGGAGTATGGCGTGGCCGCGCACTGGCGTTACAAGGAGGCGGGCGCGCGAGGCTACGCAGGCCAGGTGACGGCGAGCGAGAAATACGACGAGAAGATCGCGTGGCTGCGTCAGCTTCTCGCCTGGAAGGACGACGTCGAAGGCGAGCATCCGGGCTGGCAGCATCTGCGCGACGCCACGCTCGACGACGACCATATCTACGTGCTGACGCCGCAGGCTCGCGTGGTGGCGTTGCCGCACGGCGCGACGGCGGTCGATTTCGCGTATCACCTGCATAGCGAGCTGGGGCATCGCTGCCGGGGCGCGCGTGTCGATGGCGCGATGGTGCCGCTCAACACGCCGTTGCAGAACGGGCAGACGGTCGAGATCATCGCGGTTAAGGAAGGCGGACCCTCGCGCGACTGGCTCAATCCGCAGCTTGGCTACATGCACAGCCCGCGCGCGCGGCAGAAGGTGCGCGCGTGGTTCAACACGGTCGACGCGGCGGAGAACGTGGCGCAGGGCCGGGCGATCGTCGAAAAGACGCTGCAGCGCGAAGGCAAGACGTCGGTCAATCTCGATCAGCTCGCGGCCAAGCTCGGCTTCAAGGCGCCGGAAGATCTGTACGCGGTCGTCGCGAAGGACGAGTTCAGCGTGCGCAACATCGAGCACGCGGTGTCCGATGCGCCGCCGCCCGAGCCCGAGCCGGAAGCGCCCGCGCAATTCGAAAAGCGCAGCAGCGGGCAGAGCGTGGCGCAAGGGGCATCGACGGGCGTGCTGGTCGTCGGCGTGGATGCCTTGCTCACGCAGCTCGCGCGCTGCTGCCGTCCCGCGCCGCCCGATCCGATCGCGGGCTTCGTGACGCGCGGCAAAGGCATGTCGATTCATCGCGCGGACTGCACGACGTTCCAGCGCATGGCGCAGCGTTCGCCCGAACGCGTGCTGCATACGACATGGTCCGCCGAGGTGATGAACGGGCGCGGATCGTCGGTATATCCGGTCGATCTGTCGGTGGAGTCGGCGGATCGGCAAGGGCTCCTGCGCGATATCTCCGAAGTGTTCGCGCGTGAAAAGATCAACGTGATCGGCGTGAAGAGCCAGAGCCGCCGGAATATCGCGTATATGCAATTCACCGTGGAAGTGTCGAATTCGGCGCAGATTCAGCGCGCGTGCACGCTGCTCGGTGAAGTGCAGGGCGTGATTCGCGCATCGCGGCGCGCGTGAGCAATATCGCGCGTTGAAGTGAACGATCGACGAATCTTTTTCATTTCATTGCGCAGAAACACTTGCCAAGATTCAAAACGCTCCATATAATCTCACTTCTTTCAGGCTCGTAGCTCAGCTGGTTAGAGCACCACCTTGACATGGTGGGGGTCGTTGGTTCGAGTCCAATCGAGCCTACCAACGAAAACGAAACTTCGGGAATCCCGGTTCCCGAAGTTTCACTCCGCAAAAGCGCTTCGGCGCAAAAGGCGAACAGCGAAATGGCACTTCGAACGTTGACCGAAACAAATTCGGAGCGACGCTAGTCGAGGACCTCTTTCGCCTTCTGCCCTTTTCTATTTTGCGGTATGTGTGAAAAGTGAATGCGGCCCCTCGATAGCGGGGCCGCATTTTTTTTGTCCCTCGGTTTCTGATATCGATATCGCGGGGCAGTGCTTAGTCGAACTCGCCAGGCCACGGCCGGCGTCTTGGAGAACGAAATGGTTTCGGTACGATTGCCTGATGGGTCGGTCCGCCAATACGACCACCCGGTGACCGTCGCGGAAGTCGCGGCATCGATCGGGGCGGGCTTGGCCAAGGCGGCGCTCGCCGGCAAGCTCAATGGCGAACTCGTCGATACCTCCTACGTCATCGACCAGGATTCGTCGCTTGCCATCGTCACGGACAAGGACCCCGAAGGCGTCGATGTCGTTCGTCATTCCGCCGCGCACTTGCTGGCGTACGCGGTCAAGGATCTGTTCCCCGAGGCGCAGGTGACCATCGGGCCGGTCATCGACAACGGCTTCTATTACGACTTCGCGTACAACCGTCCTTTCACGCCCGAAGACCTCGAGAAGATCGAGAAGCGCATGCAGGAGCTCGCGCAGAAGAACGAGCCGGTGTCGCGCCGTGTCGTGTCGCGCGATGAAGCGGTCGAGTACTTCAAGAGCATCGGCGAGGCGTACAAGGCCGAAATCATCCAGTCGATTCCGGAAAGCGACGAGATTCGCCTGTACGCGCACGGCAATTTCATCGACTTGTGCCGCGGCCCGCACGTGCCGTCCACCGGCAAGCTGAAAGTCTTCAAGCTGATGAAGGTCGCGGGCGCTTACTGGCGCGGCGACTCGAAGAACGAGCAGTTGCAGCGCATTTACGGCACTGCGTGGACCAGAAAGGAAGACCAGGATCAGTACCTGCACATGCTCGAGGAAGCGGAAAAGCGCGATCACCGCAAGCTCGGCAAGCAACTCGACCTGTTCCACCTGCAAGACGAAGCGCCGGGCATGGTGTTCTGGCATCCGAAGGGCTGGTCGCTGTGGCAGCAGGTCGAGCAGTACATGCGCCGTCGCGTGAACGAGGCCGGCTATCTGGAGATCAAGACTCCGATGGTCATGGACCGATCGCTGTGGGAAGCATCGGGTCACTGGCAGAACTATCGTGAAAACATGTTCACGACCGAATCGGAAAAGCGCGACTACGCCATCAAGCCGATGAACTGCCCCGGTCACGTGCAAGTGTTCAATCACGGCCTGCGCTCGTATCGCGACCTGCCGCTGCGTTACGCGGAGTTCGGTTCATGCCATCGGAACGAGCCGTCGGGCGCGTTGCACGGCCTCATGCGCGTGCGCGGCTTCGTCCAGGACGACGCACACATTTTCTGTACCGAAGACCAGTTCATCGCGGAGTCGATTGCGTTCAATACGCTCGCGATGAGCGTGTACAAGGACTTCGGCTTCGATCACATCGACATCAAACTGTCGCTGCGTCCCGAGCAGCGCGCGGGCACCGATGAAATCTGGGATCGCGCCGAGCAGGGTCTGCGGGAAGCGCTGACCGCTTGCGGCCTGCAATGGGAAGAGCTCGCGGGCGAGGGTGCGTTCTACGGTCCGAAAATCGAGTACCACATCAAGGACGCACTCGGCCGTTCGTGGCAGTGCGGCACGCTGCAGCTCGACATGGTGCTGCCGGAGCGCCTCGGCGCGGAGTACGTGTCGGAGGACAACAGCCGTCGCCGTCCGGTCATGCTTCACCGCGCGATCGTCGGCTCGATGGAGCGTTTCCTCGGCATTCTGATCGAGCATCACGCCGGCGCAATGCCGCCGTGGCTGTCGCCGGTGCAGGCCGTCGTGCTCAATATTGCTGAAAGTCAGTCCGAATATGCGGCATCTTTGGCCCAATCGTTGCAAAAACAAGGGCTTAGAGTAGAGAGCGATTTGCGCAACGAGAAAATTAGCTATAAAATACGCGAGCACACGCTGCAAAAGGTCCCGTATTTGCTGGTTGTCGGGGACAAGGAGCGTGAGGCGCAAACCGTAGCCGTGCGTGCTCGTGGCGGTGTCGATCTGGGCGTGATGCCGGTCGACGCATTCCTCGAACGTCTGCAGCAGGAAGTGTGGGCGTTCAAGTAAGTCACTCGCAGCGCGGCTTGTTTTTTCATTTTTAGAGGAAACGTAACATCGCTACTGATAAGTCGTCACATCGCATCAACGGTGAAATTACTGCACCGGAAGTGCGCTTGGTCGGAGTGGACAACGAGCCGCTCGGAATCGTGAAACTGGCCGATGCGTTCCGTCAATCGGAACAGCTCGACGTGGATCTCGTCGAAATTGCGCCGCAGGCTTCGCCGCCTGTCTGCCGTTTGATGGATTACGGCAAGTTCAAGTATTCGGAAGCGAAGAAGCAGCACGAGGCGAAACTCAAGCAGAAGATCGTGCAGGTGAAGGAAGTCAAATTCCGCCCCGGCACGGATGACGGTGACTACAACGTCAAGCTGCGCAACCTCACGCGCTTTCTCGAAGACGGCGACAAGACGAAAATCACATTGCGTTTCCGCGGTCGCGAAATGGCGCACCAGGAAATCGGCATGCGCATGCTCGAACGTCTGAAGACGGATCTCGACGAAGTCGGTCAGGTCGAGCAGATGCCGAAGATGGAAGGCCGCCAGATGATCATGGTGCTGGCGCCCAAGAAGAAGGCAGCCAAGTAAGCACGAGCAGCAAGACGATGGATCGCGCGCCGTCGCAAGGCGGCAGCGCGGCATCGCCGGAAGGTTCAGAGGGGCGTCGTATCAACGGCGCCGCTCATGAAAAGCGGCAGCCTGAAAAGGTTGTCTGCACATAAGTGGAGCGTGGGTTTCGAAGGGCGGAAAGCGGTTCTGGCCAGTACGGAGGGATCAGCCGCACACCCATGACCATCTAATAAACTGGAGTAGTTTCATGCCGAAGATGAAGACCAAGAAGAGTGCTGCAAAGCGCTTCGTGGTGCGTCCGGGCGGTACCGTCAAGCGCGGTCAGGCCTTCAAGCGCCACATTCTTACCAAGAAAACCACCAAGAACAAACGCCATCTGCGTGGCTCCACGGCTGTTCATGATTCCGATCTGAACTCCGTCCGCGCAATGCTGCCGTTCGCCTAACCTCAACTAACACTCCAAGGAGCGCAACATGCCTCGAGTAAAACGTGGGGTTACCGCACGGGCCCGTCACAAGAAGATCATTCGTCTGGCCAAGGGTTACCGCGGCCGTCGCAATAACGTCTATCGCATCGCCAAGCAGGCGGTCATGCGCGCAGGCCAGTACGCCTACCGCGATCGCCGCAACAAGAAGCGTGTGTTCCGCGCATTGTGGATCACACGTATCAACGCGGCGGTGCGTCAGCACGACATGACGTACAGCGTGTTCATCAACGGCCTGAAGAAGGCTTCGATCGAACTCGACCGCAAGGTGCTGGCTGACATGGCTGTGTTCGACAAGGCTGCTTTTGCTGCGATCGTCAAGCAGGTGAAAGCTGCCGTTGCAGCCTAATTGCGAAATTAGTACTGCGTGGTTTGCCTGAACGCTGCCGTAACAACGGCGGCGCTCAAGCAGAAAACGGGGCTCTCACCGAGCCCCGTTTTCGTTGGACGGACGGTTTTGCGCATGACTTGCGCACACGCGGCAGGGCACGCGCAAAACCGTAATTCAGTTAGAACTTCGACGTTGAAAAGATGGGATCAATGGATCTGGATCAGATTGTCTCCGACGCGAAAAGCGCCTTTGAAAACGCCAGCGATGCCGCCACGCTCGAGAACGAGAAGGCGCGCTTCCTGGGCAAGTCCGGCGCGCTCACCGAGCTGCTGAAGGGCCTCGGCAAGCTCGATCCCGACGCGAAGAAAACCGAAGGCGCGCGCATCAACGTCGCGAAGCAACAGGTCGAAGCGGCGCTCAATGCGCGCCGTCAGGCGCTCGCAGATGCACTGCTGAATCAGCGGCTCGCCGCGGAAGCCATCGACGTGACGCTGCCCGGGCGCGGCGCGGGCGTCGGCACGCTTCATCCGGTAATGCGCACGTGGGAACGCGTCGAGCAGATTTTCGGGAGCATCGGCTTCGACGTCGCCGACGGCCCCGAGATCGAAACCGACTGGTACAACTTCACCGCGCTGAACAGCCCGGAGAATCATCCGGCGCGCTCGATGCAGGACACGTTCTACGTCGACGGCAAGGACGCCGAAGGTCGTCCGCTGCTGCTTCGCACGCATACGAGCCCGATGCAGGTGCGCTACGCGCGCATGAACAAGCCGCCGATCAAGGTGATCGTGCCGGGCCGCACGTATCGGGTGGACAGCGACGCCACGCACTCGCCGATGTTCAACCAGGTCGAAGGCCTGTGGATCGAAGAGAACATCAGCTTTGCGGATCTGAAGGGCGTCTACACCGACTTCCTCAAGAAATTCTTCGAGCGCGACGACATTCTCGTGCGCTTCCGTCCTTCGTATTTCCCGTTCACGGAGCCGTCCGCCGAAATCGACATGATGTTCGAGCACGGCAAGAACGCGGGCAAGTGGCTGGAGATTTCGGGCTCGGGCCAGGTGCATCCGACCGTCATCCGCAACATGGGCCTCGATCCCGAGCGCTACATCGGCTTTGCATTCGGCAGCGGCCTCGAGCGTCTCACGATGCTGCGTTACGGCGTGCAGGACTTGCGCCTGTTCTTCGAAAACGATCTTCGTTTCCTGCGACAGTTCGCTTAAAGACGCACGTCCCGCGGCGTTCGGCTGCGAAAGAAGCGAAGGCGGCCGAACAAGAGACTCCAAACATTTCGAACGTAGACACACATGCAATTCCCCGAATCCTGGCTCCGTAGCTTCGTCGATCCCAAGCTCTCCACCGGCGAACTCGCGCACGCGCTCACGATGGCTGGTCTCGAGGTCGAAGACCTGCGCCCGGTGGCGCCGCCGACCACGAAGATCGTCGTCGGGCAAGTGCTGGAAGTGGCGAAGCATCCGAACGCCGACAAGCTCAATGTCTGTCAGGTCGATGCCGGCACGGGCGAGCAATTGAACATCGTGTGCGGCGCGCCCAATGTGTCGCCGGGCATCAAGGTGCCGGTCGCGCTGATCGGCGCGGTGCTGCCGCCGGCCGAAGCGGGCGGTGAGCCGTTCGCCATCAAGCCGACGAAACTGCGCGGCGTCGACAGCCAGGGCATGCTGTGCTCGGCGCGCGAACTGAAGCTGTCGGAAGATCACAGCGGTCTGTTGATCCTTCCCGCCGATGCGAAGGTCGGCCAGGACATCCGCGAGGCGCTCAATCTCGACGACACCGTCTTCGAAATCAAGCTCACGCCGAACAAGGCGGACTGCCTCTCGGTGTTCGGCGTCGCGCGTGAGACGGCCGCCATCACCGGCGCGCCGCTGAAGGCGCTTGACATGCCCCCAGTCAAGGTCACGCTCGACGAGAAACTGCCGGTCAAGGTGCTCGCGCCGGATCTGTGCGGACGGTTCTCGGGCCGCGTGATTCGCGGCGTGAACGCACGCGCGAAGACGCCGCAATGGATGGTCGAGCGCCTTGAACGCTCGGGCCAGCGCAGCATTTCGGCACTCGTCGATATTTCGAACTACGTGATGCTCGAACTCGGCCGTCCGACGCACGTGTTCGATCTCGACAAGATTCACGGTGGAATCGAAGTGCGTTGGGGCAGAAAGGGCGAGTCCCTCAAGCTGCTGAACGGCAACACCGTCGAACTCGATGAAACCGTCGGCGTGATCGCGGATGACTCTCACGTCGAAAGCCTTGCGGGCATCATGGGCGGGGACAGCACGGCCGTCTCGCTCGATACCACGAACATCTATCTCGAAGCCGCGTTCTGGTGGCCGGACGCGATCCGCGGCCGTGCGCGCAAGTACAACTTCTCGACGGATGCCGCGCATCGCTTCGAACGCGGCGTCGATTATTCGACGACCGTCGAGCATATCGAGCGCATCTCGCAACTGATTCTCGACATCTGCGGCGGCGAAGCCGGTCCCGTCGACGATCAGATCCTGAACGTGCCCGAACGCCGTCCGGTGTCGATGCGCGTTGCGCGGGCACATCGCATCATCGGCGTGGAGATCGGGACGGAAGAGATCGCGCAGATTTTCACGCGATTGAACCTCGCGTTCGAGCGCGATGGCGATACGTTTCATGTAACGCCGCCGCCGTATCGCTTCGACATCGAGATCGAGGAAGACCTGATCGAGGAAGTCGCGCGCATCTACGGCTTCGAGAAAATTCCGGCGCGCCCGCCAGTGGCGGCGAGCGAAATGCGGCCCACGAACGAGACCAAGCGCTCGATCCATGTGCTGCGTCATGCCGTGGCCGCGCGCGACTATGCGGAAACGGTCAACTTCAGTTTCGTCGATGCCGAATGGGAGAAGAATTTCGCCGGCAACGACAACCCGGTCAAGCTGATCAACCCGATCGCGAGCCAGCTCTCGGTCATGCGCACGACGTTGTTCGGCAGCCTGATCGACGTGTTGCGCTACAACCTGAATCGCCGCGCCGACCGCATCCGCGTGTTCGAAGCAGGGCGCGTCTTCCTGCGCGATCCATCGGTGAAGGCGGGTGAACTGACGGTCGAAGGCTTCGCACAGCCGAAGATGATCGGTGGTCTGGCGTATGGTCCGGCGATCGAGGAGCAGTGGGGCGCGTCATCGCGCAACGTCGACTTCTTCGACGTGAAGGGCGATGTCGAAGCGCTCTTCGCGCCGGTCGTCGCGCGCTTCGTGAAGGCCGAGCATCCGGCGCTGCATCCGGGGCGCAGCGCGCGCATCCAAGTGGCGGGGCGCGCGGTCGGCTGGATCGGAGAATTGCATCCGCGCTGGCTGCAAAAATATGACCTTCCGCAGGCGCCGATCCTCTTCGAAATCGAGGCAGAAGCGCTGATGGAACGCCCGCTGCCGGTGCCGTCGGAGGTATCGAAATTCCCGCCGGTGCGGCGCGATATCGCGATCGTCGTGGACCAGTCGGTACCGGTACAAGCACTGCTCGACGAGCTCGAAAACGCCCGTTCCGAGCCTGCTTGCAAGCACGTTACCCGGGTTGCGCTTTTCGATGAATTCCGTCCAAAATCAAACACTTCCGGTGGGTTGGGGGAGCATGAGAAAAGTCTTGCCTTCCGTGTAACGTTGCAAGATACTGGCGGCACGCTTCAGGACGAAACAGTCGACACGGCGATCAGAACGCTGGTGGATCGCCTGGCTCGAGTACACGGCGCGCGGTTGCGCGGATAGCCCAGTTGGCCCGTCCGCAGGGATCGCCAAGTCAAATCATGTTTCGCGCCGTTTTACCGATATGAACCAAATGAACTCGAGTGATTTCGAAGCCCTTCTTTCGGCGCAGCGCAGCGCCATGACCCGAGACAGCACCGCTTCGGGCGCGATGCCGAACGATACGCCGACGCTCACCAAGGCCGAACTGGCGGAAATGCTGTTCGACCACGTCGGCCTCAACAAGCGCGAAGCGAAGGACATGGTCGAAGCCTTCTTCGAGGTGATCCGCGACGCGCTCGAAAGCGGCGACAGCGTCAAGCTGTCCGGTTTCGGCAACTTCCAGCTGCGCGACAAACCTCAGCGCCCTGGACGCAATCCGAAGACCGGCGAAGCCATTCCGATCGCGGCGCGGCGGGTCGTCACTTTTCATGCAAGCCAGAAACTGAAGGCGTTGGTCGAAACAGGCGCGGAGACGAGCCTCACTCGTTGACGCGTTCCATGCGCCGATGGGCGCTCCTGCAGTTCGGCCGCCGCGCTTCAATCGACATCACTCAAACGATGGTTGATCGACGATGGAAAAAGTCGTCTTGCCTCCGATCCCCGCCAAGCGTTATTTCACGATTGGCGAAGTCAGCGAGCTGTGCGGTGTCAAGCCGCACGTGCTGCGCTATTGGGAGCAGGAGTTCACGCAACTCAGGCCGGTCAAGCGGCGGGGTAATCGTCGGTATTATCAGCACCACGAAGTCTTGCTGATCCGGCGCATTCGCGAGTTGCTGTACGAGCAGGGCTTCACGATAAATGGCGCGCGCAACCGGCTAGATTCTCAAGGGCGCCCCATCGATGACGAAGCCACCGACGCGCAAGCCGCAGCGGACGCGCAACCGGCGGTCGATGTCGAGCAGTTGCGTAAAGAGTTATCGCAAGTCATCGACTTGCTCGGCGGGTGACACGAAAAGCCGCGATCATGTATCGCGGCTTTTTTTCGTCTTGACGGGAAGCGTTAGCCTGGCGCGACGCGTGCGCTTTGCACAGGCCCGGCATCCGACGACCAATAGACGATGCTCGGCCCGACGCCAGAGGGCGGATAGGTGCGCCAATCGTCGACGCCATGATGGAAGAAATAGAGCGCGAAGAACCCGCCACGACGATCATTGCGTGCGCTGACGCAGACGTAACGACTGCCGCCGGGGTAAATGCGGCCGAAACGCGTGACGCGCGCAGCACTTGCCGCGCTGAACCATCTTGCGATCTCTGCGCGTAGCGGGGATGAGGGACGATCAGGCTGGACTCGGCGTCGCGATATCGGGCCGCGAGCTGACGAAGGCATTGCAGTGCCGCTCCTTAAGTGTCACGCGAAGAATAGAACTTAAGTTGCTGGCAGGCAAGCAAAAACCGTTGTTTTGGCGTCTCGGGAAAGATGCCTGGCGGTTTGAGGCAGCGGGTGAAAAGCAAAAAGCCCACGCGAGTTGAAACTCGCGTGGGCTTTCAAATTTGGTCGGGGCGAGAGGATTTGAACCTCCGACCACCTGCACCCCATGCAGGTACGCTACCAGGCTGCGCTACGCCCCGAAAGAGCGAAAGTATATCAGAGCGAATCGAATAGTAGAACTGCTGCGGCGATTTTTGCTGCAAACGTTGCCAAATCCACTTTCGACCCGCCAAGCTCGACGAAGCGCATCACGACGCCGCAGCCGCCGATGCCTCGCCGGGCGCGACCGATTTCGCCGTGTCGACAACCGCCCGCGCAGGCGATGCAGCCGACTGCTGACGCTTGCGGAACAGAAGGCCCATCACGAGCGACACCGCGCACGGAGCGAGATAGCCGAAGAAACGCCCGGCCCACGCCATGCGCGAGGCGACGGTTTCATACTGCGTATGGTCATGGAAGCTCGCGGACGCGAAGACCATCGTCAGCGTGAAATCCAGAACCATCGCCAGAAAGCAGAAGACGAAGTAAATCAGCGCGCCGTTCCACAGCAGTTTGCCGTGACTTGCATTGATCGTGCGGCAAACAAATAACACGATGCCCAGCAGCAAGAAGTTGAAAAACAACGGAATCCAGGGGAAGTCCATATTGCGTGGTGCCTCGTGCAAAGAAGAATGAGCCGGTCCGGGCAAGCGGACGCCGGCGCGATCTTCACATGAGGTACAGGACGCTTGAATAGGAGTAATCCTAACAATTTGGCCGATCGCCCAGCGATTCGGATAGAAAGTCGATGAACGTGCGGACCTTCGTCGTCATGTATTTGCGGCTCGTGTAGACGGCGTACACCGATGGCGCGAACGCCGTGTAATCCGGCAACAAGTGCACGAGCCCACCCGACGCCAGTTCCTGATCGATCATCCACTGCGGAACGTACGCGAGTCCCATGCCGGCGTGGACGAGTTGCAACAGCATCGAACTGTCGTTGGTTTTCAGCACCGCGTGATTTTTCACGACGACTTCGCCATCCGGGCCCGTCAGCGTGACCGACTCGATGTTCGTATAAGTCGGCAGGATGAGGCGATGGCGCGCGATGTCGTCCGGATGGCGCGGCTCGCCGTGTCGATCCAGATACGCACGCGACGCCACTAGCACGAACGGCATCTTGCACAGCGGCCGCACGATCAGCGAAGGCGACGGCTCCCACGTCGCACGCAGCGCCATGTCGTAGCCTTCTTCAACGAGATCGACGAAGCGGTTCTCCAGCCGCAGATCGACGAGCACGCCCGGATAGCGCGCCTGATACGCAACGAGCAAGTCCGCGAACCGCCGATTCGCGAACCAGCCGGGCGCCGTCACCTTGAGCACGCCCTGCGGCTGCGCGGTCTGCACACCGACCGCCGCCTCGGCCGCCTTCAGAATGTCCAGCGCTTCGCTGCACTGCTCGTAATAGACGCTGCCCGCTTCGGTCAGGCTCAAATGGCGCGTCGTGCGGTGAAGCAGACGCACGCCGAGTTGCCGTTCCAGATTGGCGACATGCTTGCTCGTCATCGCGGTCGAGATGTCGAGGCGCTCAGCGGCCTTCACGAAGCTGCCCGCGTCGACGACTTCGCGGAACACGCGCAAACTGGTCAGCGCATCCATCGGTCACTTTCCCGCAGGAAGAAAACGGCGATGTTAGCGCCAATCCATCGATGAACGCTCACTTCGGCCATTCGTCGAGCGCGTCGTTGAAGAGCGACGCGACCACGCCGCGCAGCCAGGTCGTGCGCGGATCGTTATGGAACTTGCGATGCCAGTGCTGCCGAAGATCGAAGCGCGGCAACGGTAGCGGCGGCTCGGCCAGCGTAATCGACGCGTGTTCCGCGACATACGCGAAGCCGATCGCGTGCGGCACCGTCGCGATCAGGTCGGTGCGCGAGAGAATGAACGGCAGGCTCATGAAGTGCGGCGTTTCGAGCACCGCGCGCCGCCGGACACGTTCCTTGTCGAGATAGTTTTCGAGCACTTCCTGGCTTCGTCCTTCGGCGCGCACGACCGCATGTCCGCATTCGACGAAGCGCTCGAGCGTGAGCGGCTCGTTCGCGTACGGGTGATCTCGCCGCATCAGACAGATGAAGCGATGCGAGAAGAGCCGCTGCTGAAAAAAGTTGTTGCCGCGCAGGTCCGGAAAATAGCCGACCGCAAGATCGATTTCGCCTGCTTCCAGTCCGCGCTCCACGTCTCCATGCGATACGGACACCGAGCGCAGATTCGCGCCGGGCGCATCTTTCGCGAACGCCTGCAAGAGGCGCGGCAGAAAGACGATTTCGCCGACATCCGATAGCGCGATCGAGAATGTATCGGTGCTCGACGAGGGATCGAAGTGCTGCGTGTCGAGCAGGCCGCGCTCGATGCACCCGAGCGCGTCGCGGGCGGCGGGCACGAGGGCCAGTGCGCGCGGCGTCGGTTCCATGCCACGGGAAGTCCGCACGAATAACGGATCGTTGAAGTATTCGCGCAGCCGCCCGAGCGCCGTCGATACGCGCGGCTGACTCACACCAAGCCGCTCTGCGGCGCGGCTCACGTTGCGCGTTTCCGCGATCGCGACGAGGAACGGGATCAGGTTCAGATCGAGTTCGTCCATGTTGCGATCAGCCGCGCCGCGCGACCATCTCGGACACGCGCTGCGCCGCGTCCTGCAACGGCTCGAGAAACGCCTTCACCATCTGCTTCGCGCTCTTGCGCTGCGCGTTGCCGCTGATGTTCAGCGCGGCGATGATGCGCCCCTGCCGGTCGCGGATCGGCGCGGACATCGAAATCAGCCCTTCCTCCAGTTCCTGATCGACGATCGCCCAGCCCTGGCGGCGCACCGCCGCAATCGCTTCCTTCAGCGCGCCGCGATCGACGATCGTATGCGGCGTGCGCGCGACGATATCGCTGGCATCGAGCAACGCGTCGAGACGACCGTCGTCGAGCGCGGACAGCAGCACGCGGCCCATCGACGTGCAGAACGCGGGCAGGCGGCTGCCGATCGACAGATTCTGCGTGATGATCTTGTGCGTCGGCACGCGCAGCACATAGACAATCTCCGCGCCATTTAGCACGGCCGCCGAACAGCTCTCGTGCACCTGCCCGACGAGGTCTTCCATCACCGGTTCGGCGAGATTCCAGAACGGCATCGACGTGAGATAGGCGAAGCCGAGATCCAGGATCTTCGGCGTGAGTTGGAAAAGCCGCCCGTCGGCCTCGACGTAGCCGAGCGTCTGAAGCGTGAGCAAGATGCGCCGTGCGCCGGCGCGCGTGAGACCCGCGGCGGCCGCGACTTCGGTCAGCGTCTGCGCGGGGCGGTTCGCATCGAACGAGCGGATGACCGAAAGTCCGCGCGCGAACGATTGCACGTAGGCATCGCCGGGACGGGAAGGGGCGTCTTGCGCATCCGGAGGAAAAGTGTCCATGAATTCAAGTAAGGAGACTCGGTACAAACCCGCGAAAGGCGCGGGCTTCGTTGACACCGCAACGAACGCGGGACTAACATGCCGATGTTCGCTAAACGAATCCATGTTCGCATGACGAACATTCCGATGCAAGAGGGCACAGCAGCGGGTATACCCCGGCTTAGAGCGCCAAATGCGCGCTGACGGCTTCACAAGGCGATGACCACGGCGACGAGCCGGTTCTCGTCACAGGAGAACAACGCAATGATCAACAAGATTTTCGATTCGCTCGCGTCGGCGGTGGCCGACGTCCACGATGGCGCGACCATCATGATCGGCGGTTTCGGCACGGCGGGCATGCCGTCCGAGCTGATCGACGCGCTCATCGAGCAGGGCGCCCGTGAACTGACCATCGTCAACAATAATGCAGGCAACGGCGATACGGGCCTCGCCGCGCTGCTCAACGCGAAGCGCGTGCGCAAGATCATCTGCTCGTTTCCGCGCCAGACCGATTCGCACGTGTTCGACGCGCTGTATCGCGCCGGCGAAATCGAGCTCGAACTCGTGCCGCAGGGCAATCTCGCCGAGCGCATCCGCGCGGCGGGCGCGGGCATCGGCGGTTTCTTCACGCCGACCGGTTACGGCACCAAGCTCGCGGAAGGCAAGGAGACGCGCGAAATCGACGGCAAGCACTACGTGCTCGAGTCGCCGCTCCATGCCGACTTCGCGCTCGTGAAGGCATATAAGGGCGACCGCTGGGGCAATCTGGTCTATCGTAAAACGGCGCGCAACTTCGGGCCGATCATGGCGAGCGCCGCGAAGACGGCCATCGTCCAGGTGTCGAAAGTCGTGCCGCTCGGCGAGCTGGACCCTGAAAACATCGTGACGCCGGGCATTTTCGTGCAGCGCGTCGTGGAAGTGCCGCAAGCGGTGCATCAAGCTGAACTCGCTGCCTGAAAGGACGAAAAGCCATGAAGAAACTGACTCGTGACGAAATGGCCAAGCGCGTGGCCGCGGACATTCCGGAAGGCGCGTACGTGAACCTCGGCATCGGCGTGCCGACGCTCGTCGCCAATCATCTCGCGGCGGATCGCGAAATCTTTCTGCACAGCGAAAACGGCCTGCTCGGCATGGGCCCCGCGCCCGCGAAGGGCGAGGAAGACGACGAGCTGATCAATGCCGGCAAGCAGCATGTGACGCTGCTGACGGGCGGCGCGTTCTTCCATCACGCGGATTCCTTCGCGATGATGCGCGGCGGCCACCTCGATTTCTGCGTGCTCGGCGCGTTTCAGGTGTCGGCCCAGGGCGACCTCGCGAACTGGCACACCGGCGCGCCCGACGCGATTCCGGCTGTCGGCGGCGCGATGGATCTCGCCATCGGCGCAAAGCAGGTCTACGTGATGATGGAACTGCTCACCAAGCAAGGCGAGAGCAAGCTCGTGGCCGAGTGTTCCTATCCGGTGACGGGCGTGCAGTGCGTGGACCGCGTCTATACCGACCTCGCCGTGTTTGACGTGACGCCGGAAGGCTTCGTCGTGCGGGAGATCGTCGACGGCCTGTCGTTCGATGAATTGCAGAAGCTCGCGAAGGTCCCGCTGCAGTACGCGCCGATTTCCGAAGCAGCCTGAGAGACATTACACAGAACTGGAGCAACCGATGAAAGAAGCATTCGTATGTGATGCGATCCGCACGCCGATCGGCCGTTATGCGGGCGCGCTGTCGTCCGTGCGTGCCGACGATCTCGGCGCGGTGCCGCTGCGCGCGCTCGTCGAGCGCAACAAGGAAGTGGACTGGGAAGCGGTCGAGGAAGTGATCTACGGCTGCGCGAATCAGGCGGGCGAGGACAATCGCAACGTCGCGCGCATGTCGGCGCTGCTCGCCGGGCTGCCGGTCGGCACGCCGGGATCGACGGTCAACCGCCTGTGCGGCTCGGGCATGGATGCAATCGGCATCGCGGCGCGTGCGGTCAAGTCGGGCGAAGCGGGATTGCTGATCGCGGGCGGCGTCGAAAGCATGAGCCGCGCGCCCTTCGTGATGGGCAAGGCCGCGACCGCGTTCTCGCGTCAAGCCGAGATTTTCGATACGACCATCGGCTGGCGCTTCGTCAATCCGCTGATGAAGAAGCAATACGGCGTCGATTCGATGCCCGAAACCGCCGAGAACGTCGCCGACGATTACAAGGTGAGCCGCGCCGATCAGGACGCGTTCGCGCTGCGCTCGCAGCAGAAGGCATCGCGTGCGCAGAAGAACGGCACGCTCGCGCAGGAAATCACGCCGGTCACGATCCCGCAGAAAAAGGGCGATGCGATCGTCGTCACGCAGGACGAGCATCCGCGCGAAACGACGCTCGAAGCGCTCGCGAAGCTGAAGGGCGTCGTTCGTCCGGACGGCTCGGTGACGGCGGGCAACGCGTCGGGCGTCAACGACGGCGCGGTCGCGATGTTGATCGCCGATGAGGAAAGCGCGAAGCGTCACGGCCTCACGCCGCGCGCGCGCATTCTCGGCATGGCGACGGCGGGCGTGCCGCCGCGCGTCATGGGTATCGGTCCGGCGCCGGCGTCGCAAAAGCTGCTCGCGCGCTTGGGGCTGACCATCGACCAGATGGATGTGATCGAGCTGAACGAAGCGTTCGCGTCGCAAGGGCTCGCAGTGCTGCGCATGCTCGGCGTCGCCGACGACGATGCCCGCGTCAATCCGAACGGCGGCGCAATCGCGCTCGGTCATCCGCTGGGCGCGTCGGGCGCGCGGCTCGTGACGGCGGCGACGTATCAGCTGCATCGCACCGGTGGCCGCTACGCGCTTTGCACGATGTGCATCGGCGTGGGGCAAGGCATTGCGATGATCATCGAGCGGGTCTGATCGCATGTTCTCATCGACTGGCCGGCTCACCGATCTGATCTGCGGCAACGCCGAAGCCAACGCGGTGTGGTCGCCGCGCGCGACCGTCCAGGCGATGCTCGACGTCGAAGCGGCGCTGGCGCGGGCATCGGCGAAAGCGGGCGTGATTCCGGCGAACGCCGTCGATGCGATCGTCGCCGCGTGCAACGCCGACCACATCGACGCCGCCGCGCTGATGACCGGCGCGGCCGCTGGCGGCAATCTCGCGATTCCGCTCGTCAAGCAACTGACGGCCGTCGTGAAGGCACGCGACGAACAAGCCGCGAAGTACGTGCACTGGGGCGCGACAAGCCAGGACATCATCGATACGGGCGTCGTGCTGCAGCTTCGCGCCGCGCTCTATCTGATCGATGCCGATCTGCGCGAGCTGGCCGCGTCGCTTGCCACGCAGGCGCAGACGCATCGCGCCACGCCGATGATCGGCCGCACCTGGCTGCAGCAGGCGCTGCCGATCACGCTCGGCCTGAAGTTCGCGCAATGGCTCGATGCGATCACGCGCCATCGCGCGCGACTCGCCGAGTTGCGTAGCCGCGCGCTGGTGCTGCAATTCGGCGGCGCGGCGGGCACGCTCGCGAGCCTGCGCGACAAGGCGCTGCCGACCGCGCAGGCGCTTGCCGATGACCTTGGCCTGCCACTGCCCGCGCTGCCGTGGCATACGCAGCGCGATCGCATCGCGGAAGCCGCATCGTTTCTCGGCATGCTGACGGGCACGCTCGGCAAGATCGCCCGCGACATCTCGCTGATGATGCAGACGGAACTCGGCGAAGTGGCCGAACCGGCGGCGGCAGGCAAGGGCGGTTCGTCGACGATGCCGCACAAGCGCAACCCCGTGGGCTGCGCGGCGGTGCTGACGGCCGCGACGCGCGCGCCGAACCTCGTCGCGACGGTCTTCGCCGGCGTGGTGCAGGAGCACGAACGCGCGCTCGGCGGCTGGCAGGCCGAATGGGACGCGCTGCCCGATCTGGCGCGGCTGACCGCCGGGGCGCTCGCGAACGTGAAGGGCATCGTGCCGGGGCTGGAAGTGAACGCCGATCGCCTTGCGGCGAATCTGAACGCGACGAACGGACTCGTGCTCGGCGAAGCGGTGATGCTCGCGCTCGGCGACGCCATCGGCCGGCTGGACGCGCACAAGCTGGTCGAGGGCGCGTCGAAGGCAGCGGTCGCGAACGGCCAGTCGCTGTACGACGTCCTCGCCGCCGATGAAACCGTCGCCCGCCATCTATCGCCCGAGCAATTGAAGCCCTTGCTCGATCCGGCCAACTACGTCGGTCAGGCGCAAGCCTTCGTCGATGCGGCGCTCGACCAGTATCGCGCGAGCGCCTGACGACGCCTGCGCCATTCAACAAGAAGGAGCACCATCAACATGCCACTCGCCGCTGTCAACGGAACCCGCATTCACTATCGCATCGATTCGACCGCCGGCGACGATGCGCCGTGGCTCGTCCTGTCGAACTCGCTCGGCGCGGACGTATCGATGTGGACGCCGCAGATCGAAGCGTTCGCGAAGCAGTATCGCGTCGTGCGCTACGACACGCGCGGCCACGGTCATTCCGACGCGCCTCAAGGCCCGTACACCATCGACCAGCTGATCGGCGATGTCATCGGCCTGATGGATCATCTCGGCATCGAACGCGCGCATTACTGCGGCTTGTCGATGGGCGGGCTGACCGGCATCGGCCTCGCCGCGCGCCATCCGCAGCGGCTCTCGCGCGTCGTGCTGTCTAACACGGCGGCGCTGATCGGATCGGACGCGGTGTGGACGCCCCGCGCCGCGAAAGCACGCGAAGCAGGCGGCATGGCCGCGCTCACCGATGCCGTCATCGCGCGCTGGTTCACCGCGCCGTTCATGGAGCGCGAGCAGCTTGCGCTCGCCAACATTCGCGACGTCTTCCGCCACACATCGGGCGACGGCTACGCGTCGAACTGCGAAGCCATCCGCGACGCCGACCTGCGCGACGAAGCGAAGACCATCGCGCTGCCGGTGCTCGTGATCGCGGGCACGCACGATCTCTCGACGACTGCCGAGCAGGGCCGCGAACTGGCGGCGTATATCAATGGCTCGCGCTACGTCGAACTGGACGCGGCGCATCTGTCGAACATCGAGAAGCGCGATGCGTACACGCGCGCCGTGCTCGACTTCCTCGAAGAAGCACAATGACTGACGACGAACGTTACGAAGCGGGCATGAACGTGCGCCGCGCGGTGCTGTCGGACGCGCACGTGGACCGCTCGCTTGCGAATCGCACGGAACTGACGACCGAGTTTCAGAACTTCATCACGCGCTACGCGTGGGGCGAAATCTGGACGCGCGATGGTTTGCCGCGCCATACGCGCAGCCTCATCACCATTGCGATGATGGTCGCGCTCAATCGCAGCGAAGAACTCGCGCTGCATCTGCGCGCGGCGAAGAACAACGGCGTGACGCAGGACGAAATCAAGGAAGTGCTGTTGCAGACGGCGGTGTATTGCGGCGTGCCGGCGGCGAACTCGGCGTTCCATCTTGCGCAGAAGATTTTCGACGAGGAAAGCAAGGCGGGCGGGCAATAAAGGCTGGGGCGGATCGTCAGGTTCGCCAGGAAGGCCGTCTTTCGAGGGATCGAAAGACGGCTTTTGCACGTCTAGAACGCGTAGTACGGCCCGGTCCCCGCGGGAGTCGGACGCCCTTCGAGCGCGGTGAACACGCGCCTGCCGTAGAAGAACGGCAGTCCCCAATCGAAGAAGCCGTTCGCGGGTCCGGCCAGATTGTTGAAAGCGTAATTGCTGGTGGCAAAGAGCGTGGTCGACTTCGCGACACTGAAGGACACGCCGGCGGTGACGCCCGTCATCGAAATGAGCGTTGCGCTCAGCCCCTGCGGCGTCGCCGGGCAGAACCACGCGCCGCAGGTCGCGAGCGTCGCGGAGGGAAAGAACAGGCCGTTCGAGCCGCTATCGATGAAGCTCGAACCGTACTGGTTGCCGCTGAAGCTCGTCGACACATAGCCCGTGATCGAGTTGGACTTCAGCACCGTCGCGGCCCCGAGCAGGTTGTTCGCCTGCGATCCGATGCCGAAGGTCATCGTCCCCGCCACCGACGATGCGCCCTCCGGCGGCACCGCCGGCAGTTCGATCAGCACGCCGTTGTTGTCGGCGGCGAAGCGCGCGATCGGATTCGTCACTTGCTGCGCGGTCGCGAGCGTGCTCGCCGTGCATCCGGCTGAGGTGCAGCTGTAGTACCAGCGCGGCATCGCGGAATTCGCGCAGCCGCCGCCGCAATCGGCGGTGAACGGGCCGACGCCGAGAATGCCGTTGCCACGGAGCTTCGATGCATCGAGCATCGGCAGGCCCGACTGGCTGCAATCGGTCGCCGCGCCGGGCACGGCGGTATCGGCGATCAACTGGACCGAGGTCGAACTCGCGATCTGTCCGGCGAGCCGGATGTCGGCCTGCCGCACCGCGCCCCATGTATAGCCGGAGCCGAACACGGAGCACTCCGCCATCACCGTGCTCGCCGCGTTGCCCGCGACGAGCGGCAGTGCGATCGACGGATCGAGCGCCGATGCAAGGACCCGGAGTCCCTGCGAGCCGGTATCGACCTGAATGTTGTCGATGGTCTGGCATTTATCGGTGCCGGGCGCGCACAGCGTCACGCTCGTCTGCAGCATGTTGCGTGTGCTGGTGCCGGTGGCGGTCGCGGCGACGCGGATCGGTTGCACGTTCGGCGTCGTCGACTGCACGACGACGTTGCTGGCCGGAACCGGCGTGCTGGCGGTGGCCGGTGCGGTGGCCGGTGCACTGGCAGGCGTGCTGGCAGGCGCTGCCGTGCTGGCGCCGGAACTGCTGCCGCCACCGCCGCCGCATCCGTGAAGCAGGACGCACAGCGCAATGGCGGCAGCGGAAGAGAGCTTGCGGATGGTCATGTCTGGTCTCCCCGCGCTCATTCGATATCCGTCGCCGACACCCCTGACGGCAACGCGCTCGCGAGCCACGCGCGGCCGCTGAACTCGCGCAGCCGCGTGTGGTTTTCGACGACGAGGTCGCCGTCCGCGACGCGCGCCGTGTGCAGGCCGGCATCGCCCGCGGACGCGCTCGCGCCGTCCCTGAAGCGCTGGAAATACGCGCCGAGGAGCGTCTGCACGTCGGGCATCGCCGGTCCGCGCCAGGACACCGCGTAGACGGTGCCCGTGGCATCGACGTACTGACGCACGACGATTCCGTGCGCATCTGTCGTCTCGCGATAGGTCACGAGCCCGCTTTCGGAACGATGCATGACGGTTCCATCGGAAGCATCCGCGGCGCTCCCCGTCGCGCCGAGCTGTGCATGGGAAAGCGAGCTTGCGCTCAACAGGATGGTCATCGCGATGGCGGCCCCGGCCATCTGATGAGGATGTCTTATTTTTTGCACTCTCTTCTCCGACTTCTTGGGATTATTCCTATTTTCGAGATTGGATTCTAAGAGGAATTTGTCGCCGGACGATACGGGCGGGCCGCGTCGCCCGTTCGCCTGAAAATGATCGTGGCCGGGAAAGAAGCGCCTGAAAACAAGGCTTTGCGCGAGTCGGGCAGCGCGGCGCGACGATTGTCTTGAATGTCATAAATTGTCAAAATGAAGCGGCGCGCATGATTCATCAAACCGTGCAGTGAATTGCGAACGTGGACAGTGACTTCAGACGTTGCCGACGGCCAATCGCTTGTATTCGGCAGTTGATGAAGCTCAGTGTTCGGAGAGACGAACGCGCCGCGCGCGGGCATTCGATGCCTCTTTTTGCACGGCGGTCCGCCGGACCGGTAAAATGCTGGGTTGATCCACGGACAAACCCCGTGGCGTAGCGGAAGGACTTTCCAGACATGACAGATTTTCGTGTGACCAAGCGGATGGCTGCGCTTTTTACGGTGGCCGGGATCGTGGCGGGCTGCGGCACTTCCTCGCCTACCGCGATCAACTACAAGAGCGATCAGCGCTCGAAGCAGTCGTCGCTCGCCATTCCGCCGAACCTTCTCGACGAAGCGGGCGATCAGCGTTCGCTGCCGCCGCAAAGCGGGCAGGCATCGCTTTCCGACCTCCAGCAGGTTCAGAAAGTCGCGCCCAATGCGCCCACTGTGGTGCCGCCGGTATCGGGCATGCGCATTCAGCGCGACGGCGCGGAACGCTGGCTCGTGGTCGACGGCCGTACGCCGGACCAGGTCTGGCCGCAAATTCGCCGCTTCTGGCAAGAGCAGGGGTTTCTGCTGGTCGTTGATTCGCGCGACAAGGGCGTGATGGAAACCGACTGGAACGAAACGCATCCGCAGATTTCGGACGGGCTGATCCGCGACACGCTCGCGAAGGCCACCGGCAACTCGTATGTCACCGCCGAGCGCAACAAGTACCGCACGCGTCTCGAAGCCGCGCCGAGCGGCGGCACGTACGTGTTCATCAGCCAGAAGGGCATGCGCGAGGCGCTCACGGGCGTCAACAACGATTCGAGCCAGTGGCAGGCGCGGCCCAACGATCCCGCGCTGGAGAACGAATACCTGAAGCGGCTGATGTCGTCACTGGCGTTGGCGGATTCGCGGACGGCATCGGGCGCGGCGGACGCGGGCGCGCAGTCGGCTAACACAGCCAACGCAGCCAACGCACAGCCCGCCAAGGGCGGCGATCCGAAGGCCGCCGCCGTCGCTGCGCAGAACGCCGCTAACGCGGGCAATAGCGCGATCCGCAACGAAGCGGTGCCGGAAGCGGCATCGTCGCAACTGACGCTGCCTGAAGCCTATGACCGCGCGTGGTTGCGTGTCGGCATCGCGCTGGATCGCGCGAGCTTCACGGTCGACGATCGCGACCGCGCACGTGGCGTCTATTACGTGCGCTACGTAGATCCGAACGACAAGTCCGCGCGCGAGCAAGGTTTCTGGAGCCAGGTTTTCCACGGGCGCAAGGAAATCATCGCGAAGCAGTATCAGGTCAACGTGCGCGCGATCACCGAAGGGCAGACGCGCGTCGCCATCGTCGATGACAAGGGCGAAGTGGATGCTTCGCCCCAGGCGCGTCAGATCATGGCGCTTCTCGCCGGTCAGATCAGCTAAACCGCTGGCGTCGATACCAACGTTGTATCGCGTGCAAACCGCCTCTCCATGAGGCGGTTTTTTTTGCCTTGTATTCACCGTGTGCGAACTCGAGAATTGCAGTTGCGCTACGAAGCCGGGCGCGCCTGATATAAACCGCACACATATATTGCGCTGACGATTGTTTCTATCGTCGAATGTGCGCAATAGCTTATAAAAATTGGCGCGCGACCATTACATTGCGTGCATGGCGAGACGACTGCGCCGCGCGGCCCTGGCAAAGCCGTGATCGAAACAACTATCCCGAACAATGGCTCGTCACGCGAGCCCCGATGGCCCCGTCGCCTATCCTCGTAGGGCGACGGCTTTCGCCCGCGCTTCTAAAAAAGCGCGGGCTTTTTCTTGTCATGACGATATGCGCTTCAGGCAGTTTTTCTGGCGCGCGTTTATGCTTCGGTTTTAACTTATTACTGAAAACAAGGAGAATCGCTCGTGCAAGAAGTCGCCGTCGTCGCTATTTTTGTCGCCAAGCCGGGTAAGGAAGAAGAACTCAGACAGTTGGCCGAAGCCAACATCGAGCCGACGCGCCAGGAGGCCGGCGCGCTGCAATACGACCTGCATCGGGATATCAAGGAGCCGCGCCGCTTTATTTTCGTCGAACGCTGGGCAAGCGAAGCCGCGCTCGAAGAGCACGGCAAGACGGCGCATATCCAGGCGTTTCGCGCAAAGGCGCCCGAGTTCGTCGAGCACGGCGAAGTGCATGTCGCAAGCAAGCTGCTATGACGACGCGGCGCTAAGACTCAGGCTTAATGTGTGGCCTGCGGGACGTCGAGAATGAGGATGATGGTCCAGTCCGCTTCGCCGTCATGGTGATACTGACGTTCCGCCACGATGAACGGCTGCTGCTTCCCGTCCGGCCCAAGGAAAAGCACGTCGCCTTCCATCGGCAGGCATTCGATCGGCGGCAGCGCCAGAAATGCGTCCTTATCGGCGTTGCGGGGCATCAGTTTTTCGATCTTGCGCGATGCCGCGTCGGTCCATTCGATATCGAGCTGGATATTGCTCATGCTGTCGTTCGCACGGTGAGTGCGCTCCACGGTTGAATCGTTGAAAAAGACGATGCGCAATGTAGCACACGCCGTGCGCTCTCCGTGACGCGGCTCGCATGGACGAACGGCCCGCGGGCCGTTCATGGTGCGCAGCAACCCCGCGATCAGATTTCTTCGTAAAGCGGCAGCGTCAGAAACTCGGTGAATTGCTCCGACGTCGACATGGTCTCGAAAATCTTCGCGGCGCGCTCATACGGCTTCGTGTCGCTTCCCGAGCCGCCGACGCTCAGCTTCACCTTCTCCAGTTCGTCGATGACGATCTCGCGCACCATCGACACCGTGACCTTGCGGCCGTCGTCCAGCTTGCCCTTCGGCGAGCGAATCCACTGCCACACCTGCGAGCGCGAAATTTCGGCGGTCGCGGCGTCTTCCATCAGGTTGTGAATCGGCACGCAGCCATTGCCAGCAAGCCACGATCCGAGATAGTGGATGCCGACGTTCACGTTGTTGCGCAGGCCCGCTTCGGTGATCGGCGCTTCGGGGCGGAAATCGAGTAGATCGTGCGCCGTCACCTGCACGTCGTCGCGCTGTTTGCCGATCTGGTTGGGCTTGTCGCCGAGCACCTTGACGAACTCTTCCATCGCGATCGGTACGAGTCCCGGATGCGCGACCCAGCCGCCGTCGTAGCCGTCGGTCGCGTCGCGGGCCTTGTCCGCGCGGACGCCGCCCATCGCCTTGTCGTTCGCGGCGGGATCGTTCTTGATCGGAATCAGCGCAGCCATGCCGCCGATGGCCGGCGCGTTGCGCCTGTGGCACGTTTTGAGCAATTGCAGCGCGTAGGCGCGCATGAACGGCACCGTCATCGTGATCTGCGAGCGGTCCGCGAGGCAGAAGTCCGGATCGTTCTTGAACTTCTTGATCGCCGAGAAGATGTAATCCCAGCGGCCTGCGTTCAGCCCGGAGCTATGTTCGCGCAACTCGTACAGGATTTCGTCCATCTCGAAAGCGGCGAGGATGGTTTCGACGAGCACGGTCGCGCGAATCGTGCCCCGTGCGATGCCGATGCCTTCCTGCGCCGCGACGAAAATGTCGTTCCACAGGCGCGCCTCGAGATGGCTTTCCATCTTCGGCAGATAGAAGTAAGGGGCGCTGCCGCGTGCGATCAGTTCCTTCGCGTTGTGGAACAGGAAGAGGGCGAAGTCGAAGATGCCGCCGGAGACGCGCTGGCCGTCGACGGTCACGTGCTTTTCATCGAGATGCCAGCCACGCGGCCGCACGATCAGCGTCGCGACCTTGTCGTTCAGCTTGTACGACTTGCCGTTCTGTTCCAGCGAGATCGTGCGGCGCACGGCTTCCTTCAAATTGATCTGACCGGCAATCTGGTTCTCCCAGACGGGCGCGTTCGAATCCTCAAAGTCGGTCATGTACGAATCGGCGCCGGAGTTGAGCGCGTTGATGATCATCTTGCGTTCGACCGGCCCCGTAATTTCCACGCGGCGGCACTGCAGATCCTGCGGCAGCGGCGCGACAGTCCAGTCGCCTTCGCGGATGGCCTTCGTTTCTTCAAGGAAGCCAGGACGCTCGCCCGCATCGAGCCGCTTCGTCCGTTCGATGCGCGCGGCAAGCAGTTCCTGACGGCGCGGCTCGAAACGGCGATGCAGCATCGCGACGAAGGCGAGCGCCTCCGGCGTGAGGATCGTTTCGAAGCCGGGCTGGATATCGGCCGAGATTGCCATGCCTTCGGGCAGCGAGAGCGGATTCGACGTTTGCGTCATGTGTTTTCTCCTTGGTCGGTCAGACGGTCTTGCGTGGTGGTTTTACTTTCAATGCGATGCGGCGCTCACGGCCTTTCGATGAACGCGACGAGCTCGCTCATGTCGCGTCCTTCCCGATCCGGCACGACGCCGAGGTTTTCGACTGGCAGGGCGGCGCGGTTGAGCCAGAACGTCGTGTAGCCGAACCACGCCGCGCCCGCGACGTCCCATCCGTTCGACGACACGAACACGATCTCGCGCGCCGCCGCTCGGGCGATGCCGAAGGCGTGCGTGCCGAGTTCATAGGCGCGGGCATCGGGTTTGTAGGCGCGGACGGCATCGACGGAGAGGACGTGATCGAACAGGCCCGTCATGCCGGCGCTTTTCACGGCGATGTCGAGCATCGGCGGATTGCCGTTGGACAGGATCGCGAGCGGAAGGCCGAAGCGCTCGCGCAGTGCGTCGAGTGCGGGCAGCGCGTCGGGGAACGCGGACAGGCACGCGTATTCGTCCATCAGACGCTTTTCGGCGGCGCTCGTCAGCGTATGCGCCAAGCCAAGGCGCGCGGCGGTATGGCGCAGCGCGTCGATCGTGATGTTCCAGAACGGGACGTAGCGACCGCCGGACGGATCGGCGAGCGTGCGCAGTTGCGTGTATTCGATCTGCTTCTGTCGCCAGAGCTGCGAAAGCGCGCTGCCGTTGCCGGGAAATAGCTGCTCCGCGGCCGCGATGACGGAATGCACGTCGAAGAGCGTGCCGTAGGCGTCGAAGATAACGGCTCGGGGAAGTCTGGACGAACCGGATGACGATGCGTGTGTCGTTATGGCCGACATAGCCTTGCGCTCCTGGGAGAGGTCGGGACGAATTCTATTGGTGATCGAAGTGATGGAAAAAGCATCGCTGGATCACTTGATCTTTTACTTTTAGACACCTAATCTGTGCCCGGACATCGGTATCGCAGAAGAAAACGCATGGATCGGTTCAAGCAGATTGAGACATTCGCGGCCGTCGCCGCAAAGGGCAGTCTTTCGGCTGCGGCGCAGGCGGAAGGCATTGCGCCTGCTGTCATCGGCCGGCGGATCGATGCACTGGAGGAACGCCTCGGCGTAAAGCTGCTCGTCCGCACGACGCGCAAGATCACGCTTACGTTCGAAGGATCGGCGTTTCTCGAAGACTGTCAGCGCATCATCAACGACATGCAGAACGCGGAAGCGAGCGTGTCGGCGGGCGGTGTCAAGGCGAGCGGGCATTTGCGCGTGTCCGCGCCGGCTGGCTTCGGCCGGCGTCATGTCGCGCCGCTCGTGCCGAAGTTCACGACGCTGCATCCGGATGTGTCCGTGAGCCTCGATCTGACCGACCGCATGGTCGACCTCGTCAACGAGGGCTTCGATTGCGCGGTGCGGCTCGGGGAGCTGCCGGATTCGTCGCTTGTGTCGCTCAAGCTCGGCGAAAACCGGCGCGTGTGCGTCGCGTCGCCGGACTATCTGGCGAAACGCGGCAAGCCGACGAATCCGGCTGCGCTCGCGCATCACAATTGCCTTGCGCTGGGGGCGTCGGCGAATCAGCAGCGCGGCTGGATGTTTCAGCAGGACGACAAAGTCGTGACGATCAAAGTATCCGGCACGATGGAATGCTCGGACGGCGCGGTGCTTCACGAATGGTGCCTGGAAGGTCGCGGGCTCGCGTGGCGGTCGTGGTGGGAAGTGGGCGAGGATATCCGCGCTGGACGGCTCGTGAGCGTGCTCGATGCCTTCGCCGCACCGCCTATCGGCATCCATGCGGTGTTTCCTCAGCGCCGGCATTTGCCGTTGCGGGTACGGCTGTTTCTCGATTTGCTCAAGCATACGTACCACGCTTCGGGGTATTGGGGGGAGTAGGTTGGCCGGGTGCGGAGGGGGGATCTGGTTTCTCGGTCAGCGTGATTGGTACGGAATCCTATGGATAGACTGCAGTTCGACGAATCGGGCTCGGTAGCTGACTGCGTGCTTGCTGGCGTCTGCGCTTTCGGACGGCAAAAGCTCGATTTACTTGCGGCGCGCTTTGAACTGGTCCTGCTTGGCTCGCCGGTGCGCTCAGGCCGCGATGGTAGAAAGCGTTTCGCGCTGCACGCGTTTGCAAGCGACTAAAGACGCGCTCAACGACTGCATTACGGCGCACGTCGGACGTTCGGCGCATTCATCGCGAAAGCCTCGCTGGATATGCACGAGGCCGTCAGACAGATCGTGAATCGCTTTTGCCTATTCGTGCTGCGTCGTTATCGAAAACACGGCGACGCGCAGCGTGGATGAATTCCGTTCGACAAGTCCCGACCGAGCGGCGCGCGCAGACGCTGGCGCGCGTCCAACGTACGGCACAAAGTCGCGATCCCTGCTCTTCGCGATTGATTCAGCTAGCCGATCTCATGCCATCGGCGCTTGTCCATTTCCACCAACACCGCTTCCAAAGCAAAGGTGCCTCAAGCACCGCCCCAGCCCGTTGCCCTATGTCGCACCGGCCAACGCATATGAACCTGTCGCGCGGTCCCCTGCCTGACTACAATTGAACCGTGCCCCGACGTTCCGAAGGAGGACGCCATGTTCAAGCACATCCTCGTACCGACCGACGGCTCCGAGCTGTCGCAGAAAGCCATCGACGGCGCCATCGATCTCGCGCAGTCCGTCGGCGCGCGCATCACCGCGTACGCGTGCCTGCCGCAGTATCCATACTCCCCATTCGCCGATGTCGCCGTCGAGCCGCCCGACGACTTCCACGCCCGCGCCGATCGCGAAGCGCGCGAACACCTGCGGGCCGTCGAACGCGCGGCTGAAAGCGCCGGCGTTCCCTGCGCAAGCGTGACGAGCATCGAAGCCGCGCCGTACATCGGCATCATCGACGCGGCGGAACAGAACGGCTGCGACGTCATCCTGATGGCCTCGCACGGCCGTCGCGGGCTCGGAAGTCTGCTGATCGGCAGCGAAACCCAGCGCGTGCTCACGCATACCAAGATTCCGGTCATCGTGTACCGATGATGTCATCGAGCGGCGGCCGCGACGCGCTTTCAACTACGCGCCGCAACCGCCGCTGCTTTCACCGCTCTCCCTGATTCAACCCGCCATCCGCTATTACGCGACCTTCTTGTCGAAGAACTGCTCGTCTTCCGTCGATCCGTGCAGCGCCGTCGTCGATGCGTCGCGCTCGACCGTCTGCGTGACCGCGTCGAAGTAGCCCGTGCCGACTTCGCGCTGATGCTTCACCGCCGTGAAGCCCTTGTCGGCGGCGGCGAACTCGGCCTGTTGCAGCTCGACGAACGCGCTCATCTGCGTGCGCGCATAGCCGTGCGCGAGGTTGAACATCGAGTAGTTGAGCGCATGGAAGCCCGCGAGCGTGATGAACTGGAACTTGTAGCCCATCGCGCCGAGTTCGCGCTGGAACTTGGCGATGGTTGCGTCGTCCAGATTCTTCTTCCAGTTGAACGACGGCGAGCAGTTGTACGACAGCAGCTTGCCCGGGAACTCCTTGTGAATCGCTTCGGCGAACTGCTTCGCATATTCGAGGTCCGGCTTGCCCGTCTCGCACCACACGAGATCGGCATACGGCGCGTAGGCGAGACCGCGCGAAATTGCCTGGCCGATGCCCGGCCGCGTCCGATAGAAGCCTTCCACCGTGCGCTCGCCGGTGAGGAAGGGCTTGTCGTTGTCGTCGACGTCGGACGTCACGAGATCGGCGGCTTCGGCATCGGTCCGCGCGACCAGCAGCGTCGGCGTGCCGCACACGTCCGCGGCAAGACGCGCGGCGACCAGCTTCGCGACATTCTCGCGCGTCGGCACGAGCACCTTGCCGCCCATGTGACCGCACTTCTTGACCGATGCCAGTTGATCTTCGAAGTGCACGCCCGCTGCGCCGGCTTCGATCATCGCCTTCATCAGTTCGAAGGCGTTGAGCACGCCGCCGAAACCCGCTTCCGCATCGGCGACGATCGGCGCGAAATAGTCGATATAGCCTTCATCACCCGGATTCTTGCCTTCCGACCATTGGATCTGATCGGCGCGCGTGAACGTATTGTTGATGCGCTTCACGACGAGCGGCACCGAGTTCGCCGGATACAGCGACTGGTCCGGATACATTTCGCCCGCGATGTTCGCGTCGCCGGCCACTTGCCAGCCGGAAAGATAGATGGCCTTGAGGCCGGCCTTGACCTGCTGCATCGCCTGATTGCCCGTCAGTGCGCCGAGCGCGTTGACGAACGGCTCATCGTGAATCAGCGACCAGAGCTTTTCCGCGCCGCGCCGCGCGAGCGTGTGCTCGACCGGCACCGAGCCGCGCAGACGCACGACGTCCTCCGCCGAGTAACCGCGCTTGATGCCTTTCCAGCGCGGATCGGTTTCCCATTGCTGATGGAGTTGCTGAGCTTGTTGCTGACGGGAGGTCATGGCGTTTCTCCTTGAGATTGGCTGTACGACGAACTGGTATCGATGCTTCTCGCGAACTGAGCAGTGAGGCGCCGGCTTGGCGGTCTACGTTTGCTCAACTCTTATATAAGAGTCTAAGCGAGTGCAACGATAGGAAACAGCGTTCTCAGGAGAAATCGGGCAGGAAAGTTTTCGTTAATAAACAATCAGTTACGACGCGCATTTTGCATTGAGAAACGCCTTTTCCCATGCTGCAAGTTCTACGGTTGTGCCGCGCAGCAAAACTTTTGCGAAACAAAAAGCCGTTGCGCATCGTGAAATGTGGCGACGGACGAAAAAAAACCGATGCGCGAGGCATCGGTTTTCTTGTCTTACAGCGCGAGGCGGCGTCTGACGCCACCTCGGCTTTACGTCGTCAACGATCAGTTGCCGCGACGCGGTGCGCGCGGGCCGTCGTTGCGGCGTGCGCTGTAGCCGTCACGCTGGCCGAAACCACCGTCACGGTTGCCACCGCGATAGCCGCCTTCGGCGTCGCCGCCGGTGCTCGCGCCACGATAGCCGCCGCCGTCGCGCGAACCCGTGTTCGACTTGTTGCCGTAGCCGCTGGCGTTGCTCGCACCGTAGCCGCGGCCACCGCCGTTGCTGCTGCCGCTGCCGAAGCGGCGTCCGCTGTTACCGCCGGCCGGACGGCCACGGCCGCCGAAACCGCCCTTCGGCGCCGACTTGCGCGGCTCGAAACCGACCACGACGTTCACCGGCAGCGGTGCACGCACGAAGCGCTCGATGCGCTTGAGCGCACCGGTTTCCGCGTGGTGCACGAGGCTCACGGCCGTGCCGCTGCGTCCCGCGCGGCCCGTACGGCCGATGCGGTGCACGTAGTCTTCCGCGAACTTCGGCAGGTCGTAGTTGAAGACGTGCGTGATGCCGGGGATGTCGATACCGCGCGCGGCGACATCCGTCGCGACCAGCACGCGCACGCGACGCTCGCGCAGTGCGCGGATCGTACGATTACGCGCGCCTTGCGGCAGATCGCCGTGCAGCGCAGCGGATTCGAAACCGGCGCCGGCGAGACGATTGGCGATGAGGTCGGCGTCGCTCTTCGTCGCGGTGAAGACGATGGCCTGATCCAGCTCCGAATCGCGCAAGAGGTGGTCGAGCAGGCGATCCTTGTGATCGCGGTCATCGACGTAATGCACGGTTTGCGCGATGTTATTGCGCGCTTCGAGCTTCTGCACGATCTCGATACGTTCCGGGTCCTTCAGCAGACGGCCCGTCAGCGACGAAATCTTGCCGTCGATGGTCGCGGAGAAGAGCAGCGTCTGACGCGTGGCCGGAGTAGCGGCGACGATCGTCTCGATGTCTTCGATGAAGCCCATGTCGAGCATGCGGTCGGCTTCGTCGAGCACGAGCATGTTGAGGTTCGACAGGTCGATGCGGCCGCGTTCCAGATGGTCGATGAGACGGCCCGGCGTCGCCACGAGAATCTCGGGGTTCTTCGCGAGCAGCATCAATTGCTGGCCATACGCGACGCCGCCCAGAATGCTCACCGTGCGCAGACGGCGCAGGTGACGGCCATACGTGGTCGCGGCAGCGGAAACTTGCATCGCGAGTTCGCGCGTCGGCGTGAGCACGAGCAGTTGCGGACGTGCGACCGGCTGCGGACGGCGGCCCGGACGCGCGTTCGGATCGCGCGGCTGACGCGGTTCTTGCGCCTGGAGCTTTTCGAGTTGCGAGAATTTTTCGATGGCCGGCAGCATGAACGCCGCAGTCTTGCCGGAGCCCGTGGGGCTCGAGACGAGCAGGTCGCGGCCGGCGAGCGCGGCGGGAATCGCGCGCTGCTGCACGGGCGTCGGCGACTGATAGCCAGCGGCGGTCAGCGCGGTGATGATGTCGGCGGAAAGGCCGAGCGATTCGAAAGTCGGGCCGGCGGGCGCTTCGACGGCCGGGGCTGCGACTGCTGCGGCTGCGTCCACGATAGGGGCGGTGCCGAGCGTCTGTGCTGCGATGTTGTCCAACGGGCTAGGGGTAATACTCGAAGTCATGTCGATCCTTGAAACGGAAGATAAGGCGTCGGCGCCAATCGGCATACCCAAGTCGTTGGATTCAGCGAGCGAAGAAACAGCGAGCAAATCGAAAAACGGGGGCAACTCGCGCAAACAGAAGGCGAGTAATGTTGTTAGAAGCTGTATCGGATACGGCAGGCTCGAGGAGCACTGACGTCAGCCTGATGCATGACGGGCCGCGGAACAAACAGCGCGCAAATTGCGCTGCGGCCTAGCAGGGAAGGGACAGTTTCTAAACTGGATTGGAGCAAAACGCTACGAAGCGGCATTCATGAGCGCCGCATGCTTTATACATGCAAACGACAGTCACGCTGCTGAAACGCTAGTATAACGGAATTTGCTGCACCGCGCCACATATCGAAGCATTCCCGCGCCATCGAAGGGCATCGACGGCGGGGGACGCCAGCGCGCCTGCGTTAGCTTGCTTCGCCGCGCCTGAGCGACTCGACGAGTTCGACGTAGTGCTGCTTGGCCGTATCGGCGGGCGTGCCTTTCAGCGCGGACCACGCTTCGTATTTGTATTTCCCGGCGATGTCGGTGAAACCGGGTTTTTCGCCTTGCACGTCGCCGATGCTCGCCTGCTTGAAAAGCGCATAGAGCCGCAGGAGCGTCAGATTGCCGGGGCGCTCGGGCAGTTCTTTCACGTCGATCTGAGCCTGGGCGAATTGCTGGTCGATGTCGGTCATGCGTCGTGTCCTGTGCATCGTAATGGGCCGACGATCTTAGCAAGCGATACGCGCTTCTCCTGTCGAGGCTTTCCTCGAATCGGGGAGGGTTCGACCGCAAGCATCGTGCGAAAGCATGGCCCGTCCCGCATTACAATACCGGCCATGACCCGCACCATCCTGCTCGCTCTCGATACGTCGACGGAATTTTGCTCCGTCGCGCTGCTGCTCGACGATCCCGCCGCGCAGCATCCCGCCCGATCCGCGCCTCACTATGAAAGCGGCGATACGCGCGTCTGGTTCCGCCATGAAGCCACCGGCGCTGTATCCAGCACGCGCCTTTTGCCGGCCGTGCGTGAGTTGCTCGATGAAGCCGGCCTCGCTCTGGCCGATTGCAGCGCGATCGCGTTCGGCGCGGGGCCGGGCTCCTTTACCGGCCTTCGCACCGCGACGGGCGTAGCGCAAGGGCTGGCGTTCGGGCTGAACGTGCCGGTGGTGCCGGTCAGCACGCTGCTCGCGTGCGCGGAAGCCGCGCGCCTCGCCGATCCGTCGGTGCCGCCGCGTGTGCTCGCGGCCCTCGACGCGCGGATGGACGAGGTGTACTGGGCGGACTACGCATTCGACGCCGATACCGCCGACTGGCGCGTCGTGCATTCTGCATCGCTCGATGCTCCCGCCGCGCTGCCGCTCCCCGATGCGCCGTTCGCGCTCGCCGGCAACGCGGCCGCGGCTTTCGGTGACCGTCTGCCGGCGCTCGCCGCCGCCGCGCATGTGGACCGGAACGCGCTGCCTCACGCATTGCCGGTCGCGCTGCTGGGCTTGCGCGCGTTGCGCGCCGGGCGTGCGGTCGCGCCGGAACTGGCCGCGCCCGACTATGTGCGCAACAAGGTCGCGCAGACGACGGCCGAGCGGACGGAAGCGCGCGCCGCCGCAGTGAAGCGCGACGCCGACACCGCTCGCGAGGAGGCGCTCCGGTGAGCGGCGTGCTGCTCGCGGATCGGTATCTGACGCCGATGACCGAAGCCGATCTCGACGAAGTCGCCGCCGTCGAGCGACTCGCCTACGAGTTTCCCTGGAGTCGCGGCAATTTCCAGGATTCCTTGCGCAACGGTTATTACGGCGTATGCCTTCGTCATGTAACGGGAACGCTCGTCGGCTATTGCGTGCTGATGCCGGTCGTCGATGAAATGCACTTGCTCAATCTGTGCGTCGCGCCGGCGGCCCAGGGCGCAGGCGCGGGATTGACGCTGCTGCGCGAGGCGGTGCGCATCGCGCACGCCGAGAAGCTGGACGGCATGCTGCTCGAAGTGCGGCCGTCGAATCCGCGGGCGATTCAGCTTTACGAACGCTTCGGCTTCACGGCCATCGGGCGTCGCAAGAATTACTATCCCGCGCGGCATCGGTCGCGCGAGGACGCAATCGTCATGCGTCTTTCGTTCAAGGAGAGTGCGCATGGCGCTGGATGAATTGCTGATCGAGGAGTTGGGATTCGGGCCGGTCTGGGTGCGGCGGCGGTCGGGCGAGAGTCCGGCCCGCGCTGACACGGCGCAGACGACGGCCTCGGCGTTGCACGAAACCTCGGCGGATGCGCAAGCTGCGGTAGCCGCGCCGGCTCCGGCGTTGCGCGACCTGCCGGTGAATGCGCAAGCTGCGGCGGCAGCGCACGAGCAGGCGGCGCCGAACGAATTGGCCGATGCGACCGGCTCGGATCAGTCGCGCTCCACAGTCCGCCGTGTCTCGGCGCGAGCGACTGGACAGGCATCAGCCGCCCCGTTGCCGGACGCACTCGACGTTGCATCGTCGTTGACGACCCGACCCGAGTCGATAGCGAACGAACCGCGCACACTCGAAGCCGCGCCGCCGGCGACGCAATCGTCCGTCCCCAAACACTTCGATGCCACGCCGCAAGACTTCGACGCGCCGCCCTTCGAAGCCTACGACGATCTCCCCTGGACTGACGACGCGCCCTCTATCGAGCCGCCCGTCGCGCCCGACGCCGCCGACGACATCCATACGCTCGACTGGGACACGCTCGCGGAGCGCGTCTCGAACTGCGAACGATGCCGCCTCTGCGAGCGCCGCACGAACGCGGTCTTCGGCGTCGGCGACCGCGAGGCGGACTGGATGCTGATTGGCGAAGCGCCCGGCGAGAACGAGGACAAGCAGGGCGAGCCGTTCGTCGGGCAGGCGGGCAAGCTGCTCGACAACATGTTGCGTTCGCTCGCGCTGTCGCGTGAATCTAATGTCTACATCGCCAACGTGATCAAGTGCCGGCCGCCCGGCAACCGCAATGCCGAACCGGACGAAGTCGCGCGCTGCGAGCCGTATCTTCAGCGTCAGGTCGAACTCGTGAAGCCGAAAGTGATCGTCGCACTCGGGCGTTTCGCCGCGCAGAGCCTGTTGAAGAGCGACGGCAGCATCGCGTCCTTGCGCGGGCGTGTTCACGAATATCGCGGGGTGCCGGTCGTCGTCACGTATCACCCGGCGTATCTGCTGCGCAGCCTGCCCGACAAGGCGAAGGCCTGGGCCGATCTGTGCCTTGCGCGCAAAACCCATCAGGAAGCGCTCGCCGCACTCGGCGTGGAACCCGGAGCCGAGAAGGGCGCGCGGGGATGAGCGATCTGTCGCGTCTCGTCGATCGATTCGAGGACGCGACCGTGCGTGACCTGGCGTGGCTGCTTTTCGCGCCCGATCTGCTGCGCGCCGACGACGCCGGCGCGAAACTCGCTCAGCCGTTTGCATCGTCCGCGGAGCGCGAGGCCACGCTCGCCTGGCTGCACACGCTCGACGCCGCCCCCGATCCGTTGCACGTCCGCTCACGCAACCCCAGGTCCACGCGCCTCGGCATCTATGCGGAGAGCCTGCTCGAATTCTTTCTGGCGCACGGTCCCGCCGCGCGTCTCGTTGCGGCGAACGTCCCGCTCAGGCAGCAGCGGCGCACCATCGGCGAATGTGATTTTCTCCTCGAAACGGCGGACGGCGCGCGCGTGCATTGGGAGCTCGCCGTGAAGTTTTACCTGCATATCGGCGATGGCGCGTCTGCGACGGCACGCCTGTCCGATTACGTCGGGCCGAATCTGCAGGACCGCTTCGATTTGAAATATGGGCGGCTGCTCACGCATCAGCTCGCGCTGACCACGCGTGCGGAATTCGCGGCGCTCAAGCTCGATGGTCCGTGGGACGCGCAGTTATTCATCAAGGGCCGGCTGTTCTATCACGACGATGCCGTGATGCCCGCACCCCAAACCGGCGAGCGGCATGTGCGCGGCTGGTGGCTGACGGCGTCGGAGTGGCGGGCGGGCCACGAAGCAATCGACGATGCCCGCGCGTGGGTCGTGCAACCGCGCCTCGCGTGGCTCGCATCGCGCCGCCTGCAAGCCGGCGATGCGGAATCGCTGATGGCCGAAGCCGCCGCGATTCACGCGTCCTTGCAGGCCGCCGTGGCGCCGACGATGGTCGCGTCCTACGTCCGCGACGGCGCGGGCGGCTGGACAGAGGAATCGCGCGGGTTCATCGTGCCGGACGACTGGCCGGAGCGGGCGCGGGCGTTCGCGGCGTCGGCGCTGTAATCGGCGCGGCCTCCGCGCTTACCACCAGCGGTAAAAATGATGCACCGGGCCGACCCCACCGCCCACATCGAGCCGCGCGCTCGCCTCGATCGCGCCGGTGAGATAACGCTTCGCTTCGGCGGTCGCGGTCGCCAGATCGTCGGTTTGCGGGATCAGCGCCGCGATCGCCGACGACAGCGTGCAGCCCGTCCCGTGCGTGTTCTTCAGCGCGACGCGCACGCCGGAAAGCCGCAACGCGCCCGAAGCCTCGATCAGCCAGTCGGGGCTGTCCGAAGAAGTAAGATGCCCGCCCTTCATCAGCACCGCACGCGCGCCCGCGGCGAGCAACGCTTCGCCCTGGCGCACCATCGCATCTTCGTCGATGGCGGCTTCGACGCCGAGCAAGGCCGCCGCTTCGGGCAGATTCGGTGTGACGAGCGTTGCGAGCGGCAGCAGTTCATCGCGCAGCGCGGCGACGGCTTCCGGCGCGAGCAGCGCATGATTGCTTTTCGAGATCATCACGGTGTCGAGCACGACATGCACCGGACGATGCCGCCGCAGCGCATCGGCCACCGCGCGGACGATGCCCGCGTTCGCCAGCATGCCGATCTTCACCGCATCGATGCGAATGTCGTCGAACACCGCGTCGAGCTGGGCGGTGATGAAGCCTGGATCGGGCGCATGAACCGCCGTCACGCCGCGCGTGTTCTGCGCGGTAAGCGCGGTGATCACGCTCGCGCCGTATGCGCCGAGCGCCGAGAACGCCTTGAGGTCGGCCTGAATGCCCGCGCCGCCGCCGGAGTCGGAACCGGCGATGGTGAGCGCGTTGGGAATGCGTTTGGTCGAAGTCATCGTAAAGATCAAGTTCTTGCGCGGTCGATCGTCGCGCGCAGTGCCGCGGCGGCTTCGCGCGGATTCGTCGCCTTGCAGATCGCGGATACGACCGCGAGGCCCGCCGGTTTCGCGCGCATCACGTCGGCGGCGTTGTGCGCCTGAATGCCGCCGATGGCGACCGTCGGGAAACGCGCTTCAGCGCACATTACGGCGAGGCCGTCGATGCCGCAGGGCGCGGAGGCGTCGGTTTTCGTGGGCGTCGCGTAGACCGGCCCCGCGCCGAGATAGTCGACGACGCCTTGCATCCCGTTCGCCTCCGCAACTTCCCCAGGATTCGACACCGACAGGCCGATCAGCGCGTCCGGTCCCATCAGCCGCCGTGCGACGTCCGCCGGCAGATCGCGCTGGCCGACGTGCACGCCATCCGCGCCGGCGGCGAGCGCAATGTCGACGTGATCGTCGATGATGAGCGGCACGCCGCGGGCGCGCGTGAGCGGCAAGAGGTCGAGCGCCAGCGCCAGCCACGCGCGCTTGTGCCACTCCGGCGCGCGCAGTTGCACGATCGTCGCGCCGCCGTCCAGCGCCGCACGCGCAACGTCGAGCGCGGTGTTATGACCGCCGCACTGCACGGGATCGAGCACGAGGTAAAGGGAGAGGTCGAAGGAAGAGCGCATGTCAGGAAAGCGCGACGTCGCGCTGCACGAGCGTCGCGTCGAACGCGTGCGCGTCAAGAGAGGCGAGCCGGTCCAGATAAGCGACCGCGAAGATGCCGGGCAAGGCCGCGTCGCGTGCGGCGAGTTCGCCGGCCACGGTCGAATAGGCGATGGCGGCGACCGTCGCCATGAAGCGCTCGTCGCGCGATGTTGCAACGCCGGCGAATGCCGCGACCGTCGCGGACAGCGCGCAGCCGACGCCCGTCACGCGCGTCATCAGCGGCGAGCCGTTCGACAGCGCGATCACGCGGCGGCCGTCGGTGATGTAGTCGGTTTCGCCCGTCACCGCGACGACGGCCTGCGTATTCAATGCGAGCACTTGCGCGGCGTCGAGGGCGGCGTCGGTGGCGGCGGTGCTGTCCACGCCGCGCCCGCTCGCCGTGCCGCCCGACAGGCTGATGATCTCCGACGCGTTCCCGCGAATCACCGCCGGCTTCGCATCGAGCAATTCGAGCGCGAACTGCGTGCGAAAGGCGAGCGGGCCGACGGCCACGGGATCGAGCACCCACGGCTTGCCCGCGCCATTGGCGGCGTCGACGGCGGCGCGGATGGCCCGCGATTGCGGCAAATCGAGCGTGCCGAGATTCACCGACAGCGCATGGGCAAGCGGCGCGAATTCGGCGACTTCCTCGCGCGCGACGACCATCGCCGGCGCGGCGCCGACAGCCAGCAGCACGTTCGCGGTGAAATTCGTGACGACGAGGTTCGTCAGGCAATGCACGAGCGGCGCTTGATCGCGCACGCGCGTGATGAAGGAGAAGAGATCGGCTGATTGCATGATGAGTGAAGACTACCCGGCGTCACGCGATGCCGTCAGTGCCGCGCCTCGCCGATCAGCGCGACGGAATCGAACGCACGCTGATTCGCCTGATGCCGGCGCATGACGAAGTACATCATCAGACACACGAACGAGCCGAACAGCACGATGACGAACTGGATCGGCACGTCGAGCCACACGAGGACCGCGTACAGGCACAGCATCACGAGCACCGACAGGTTCTCGTTGAAGTTCTGCACGGCGATCGAATGCCCGGCCGACAGCAGCACGTGTCCGCGATGCTGCAAGAGCGCGTTCATCGGCACGACGAAGAAGCCGGACAGGCCGCCGACGATCATCAGGAAGAGATACGCGACTAGCAGATAGCCGGGGAAGTGCATCTTGCCGAAGTAGATGCCCCAGTGCGCCGGAAAGAGATGCCGCGTGTAGAACGCCATTAGCATGACGGCAATGCCCATCATGATGCCGACCGGCAGCACCGACAGCGAGCGCTTGAGCGGCACGCGCGCCGCCGCGAGCACCGCGCCCACCGCGACGCCGACCGCGATCACCGCCTGCAGGATGGCCGCTTGCGAAAGCGTCATGCCGAGCGACACTTCCGCCCATTTGAGCACGATGAACTGCAGCGTCGCGCCCGCGCCCCAGAAGAGCGTCGTGACGGCGAGCGAGATCTGGCCGAGCTTGTCGCGCCAGAGCGTCAGGAAGCAGTCGGCGAAATCGGTGATGAGCTTGACCGGCCGCGTTTCCTGCTTCGGATAGCGTGCGCCGGTATCGGGAATGCGCAGGTTGAAGATCGCGGCGACGACGTACATCAGCATGATGACGAGCATCGCGGCCTCGGCCGGCGTGGTGATGCGCGGGATATTCAGGCTCAGCAAATGACCCGCGATATGCGGGCTGATGAGCGCGCCGCCCATCACGGTGCCGAGAATGATCGAGCCGACCGTGGTGCCTTCGATCCATCCGTTCGCCGCCACGAGCCGGTCGGGCGGCAGAAGTTCGGTGAGAATGCCGTATTTCGCGGGCGAATATGCCGCCGCGCCGAAGCCGACGATGCCGTAAGCCAGCAGCGGATGCGCGCCGAACAGCATCGTGATGCAACCCAGCACCTTGATGGAATTGGTCACGAACATCACATGGCCCTTGGGCCGCGAGTCTGCGAAGGCGCCGACGAATGCCGCGAGGATCACGTAGGACAGCACGAAGAAGAGCTTCAGCAGCGGCGTCATCCAGTTCGGCGCGTGAAGGTCTTTCAGCAGTGCGATGGCAGCGATCAGTAGTGCGTTATCGGCCAGCGATGAGAAAAACTGCGCGGCCATGATGGTGTAAAAACCTTTTTTCATCTGATCCGAAGCTTTCCTCACTGCGGGTGATCCGCCCCGGACGCTGGTCATGCCTGCTGTCATGCGTTCGGGCTTATGCCGTTCGAAATGGGTTGTGCGCAGGGCTTTATAACACGAAAATAGGCGCATTCTGACTAGCAGTAATCTCGATCGCGCGTGACACCGTTGATCCGTAAAGGCCTCCGCGCGCGGGATTCTTCATAAGGTCCTGATTCACAAGGCGTCTTGATCGACGAAGCGGCCGCTCGCTGCGCTGGCGTATGCTTGCGTCTTTCCGCCCGAACCGTGATTCCACCCAAACGCTCATGCCGCGCCCCCTTTCAGCAACCATTCATACGCCCGCACTCGCCAACAACCTCGCCATCGCGCGCAAATACGCGCCGAAATCCAAGATCTGGGCTGTCGTCAAGGCCAATGCATATGGCCACGGACTGGCGCGAGCGTTCCCTGGACTTCGCGCAACGGACGGCTTTGGCCTTCTGGACCTCGAAGAGGCCGCAAAGTTGCGCGAACTGGGCTGGGCCGGGCCGATTCTTCTGCTGGAAGGCTTCTTTCGGCCGACGGACATCGACGTCATCGACCGCTACAGCCTGACCACGGCCGTGCACTGCGACGAGCAGTTGCGGATGCTGGAGATGGCGCGCCTGTCGAAGCCGGTGAATATTCAGTTGAAAATGAATAGCGGCATGAACCGGCTCGGCTACACGCCGGAGCGCTTTCGCGCGGCGTGGGAGCGGGCGCGCGCCTGTCAGGGAATCGGCCAGATCACGCTGATGACCCATTTCTCCGATGCCGACAGCGAGCGCGGCATCGCGCATCAACTGGAGGCGTTCGAGCGCGGCGCGGAGGGCATCGCGGGGGCGCGCAGCCTGTCCAATTCGGCGGCGGTGATGTGGCACCCGTCCGCCCATTTCGACTGGGTGCGGCCCGGCATCATGCTGTACGGCGCGTCGCCATCGGGCGTGACGGCCGATATCGCCGGTACCGGCCTCAAGCCCGCGATGACGCTCTCCTCGGAACTGATTGCCGTGCAGACGGTGCAGCCGGGGCAGAGCATCGGTTATGGCTCGACGTATCGCGCGGGACAAGCCATGCGGATCGGCGTGGTGGCGTGCGGGTATGCGGACGGCTATCCCCGCGTCGCGCCGGAAGGCACGCCGGTGATCGTCGACGGCGTGATGACGAAGCTCGTCGGCCGCGTGTCGATGGACATGCTCACCGTCGATCTGACGCCGTGCCAGAACGCGGGCATCGGCTCGCGGGTGGAGTTGTGGGGCACGAACCTGCCGATCGACGATGTCGCGCGCTCATGCGGCACCATCGGCTACGAGCTGATGTGCGCGATCGCGCAACGCGTGCCGGTGCGGGCGGAGTGAGGCCGGGTCGTCGGCGCGCAAACGAATCGAATCGAATTTCTGACAAGGCAATACGTGGCAAAAGCAGCAAAGGCGAAGACGCTCTATATCTGTAGCGAATGCGGCGGGCAGTCGCCGAAGTGGACGGGGCAGTGCGCGGCGTGCGGGGCGTGGAACACGCTGGTGGAGTCGGCCGAGCAGGCGCCGTCGGCGCATCGCTTTCAGGCGCTCGCCAAGAGTTCGACGGTGCAGCGTCTCGCGGACATCGAAGCGTCGGACGTGCCGCGCTTCACGACCGGCGTCGGCGAGTTCGATCGCGTGCTGGGCGGCGGGCTCGTGCCGGGCGGCGTGGTGCTGATCGGCGGCGATCCGGGCATCGGCAAATCGACGCTGCTCCTGCAATCGCTTGCCGAGATTGCACGCGAGCGTCCGGCGCTGTATGTGAGCGGCGAGGAATCCGGTGCGCAGATCGCGTTGCGCGCGCAGCGGCTGGGATTGATCGGCGCGAACGAAAGCGCCGCCGCCGATCTCAGCCTGCTCGCCGAAATCCAGCTCGAAAAGATTCAGGCGACCATCGACGAACAGCGTCCCGAAGTCGCCGTCATCGACTCCATCCAGACGATCTACTCCGAAGCGCTGACCTCCGCGCCGGGTTCCGTCGCGCAGGTGCGCGAATGCGCGGCGCAACTGACGCGCATCGCGAAGCAGACAGGCACGGCGATCATCATGGTCGGCCACGTGACGAAAGAGGGCAGTCTCGCGGGGCCGCGCGTGCTGGAGCATATCGTCGACACGGTGCTGTATTTCGAGGGCGATACGCACTCGTCCTTCCGGCTCGTTCGCGCGTTCAAGAACCGCTTCGGCGCGGTCAACGAACTCGGCGTGTTCGCGATGACGGAGAAGGGCTTGCGCGGTGTCGCGAATCCGTCGGCGCTCTTTCTGTCCCAGCACGAGCAAAGCGTCGCGGGTTCGTGTGTGCTCGTCACCCAGGAAGGTTCGCGGCCGCTGCTCGTCGAAGTGCAGGCGCTCGTCGATACCGCGCATGTGCCGAATCCGCGCCGGCTCGCGGTCGGGCTCGAACAGAACCGCCTTGCGTTGTTGCTGGCGGTGCTGCATCGGCATGCGGGCATTGCGTGTTTCGATCAGGACGTTTTCCTCAACGCGGTGGGCGGCGTGAAGATCACCGAACCGGCCGCCGATCTCGCCGTGCTGCTCGCGATTCATTCGTCCATGCGCAACAAGCCGCTGCCGAAGGGGCTCATCACGTTCGGCGAAGTCGGGCTTGCCGGTGAGATTCGCCCATCGCCGCGCGGACAGGATCGCCTGAAGGAGGCCGCCAAGCTCGGCTTCTCCGTTGCGCTGATTCCGAAGGCGAATGCGCCGAAGCAGGCGATCGACGGGCTGAAGGTCATCGCCGTGGACCGCATCGAGGAAGCGATCGACCGCGTGCGCGACCTCGAATGATGTGCGCTGAAGGATCGGACCCCGCGTAACGCGCCGTAAAAAACCCCTTATCGCGTGTAACCCAATGCGCGCGTGCTTTGCCTATCCTCCTAAAGCTACGGATCCGGCTGCTTCGTTGCGACGCGCCGGAAGCATCGAGAGGACCACGCTTTGAAGCACGCCAAAACAATGCGAGCCAAGCCCGCGTTTCATCTGCGCGGATGTCGCGTGTCGCCGCCCTTGCAGCAGCCGTGGGGCAGCGGGTGCCGGATCATCGAATGGATCGACGGCGAGGGGCAGATTTCGCGTCGCGTCGTGGCCGCGGATGTCACCGAGGACGAAGTCGTCGCCGTCATTCGCCGTCATGTGACCGGGCGCAAGCATGTGCTCGTCGACGACGAGCGTCAGCCGCGTCAGACCTTGCCGCGCCGTTAGGCCGATCTAGCCGCGAAAGAGCGGATGCGCCGCCGCTTCGGCCGGCGTCAGCACGGGCGCCACGCAGCAATCGAGCGGTTCCAGGCGCGCGATCCATTCGTCGCGCGTGCGCTCGCGAAAGCAGGCGGCGAGTTGCGCCGACAATTCCGCTGCATCCGCGCCACCGATAGCCTGCCCGAGACTCCAGTGCCGCGTGGCCCATTCCGGGCGGCTGAGCGCGTGACACAGCGTCTGCCAGAACTTCAGCTCCAGTGCGCCGACCGCGATGAACCGGTCATCGCGCGTCCGGTACACGCCGTAGCAGGGCACGCCGCCGTTCAGCAAGCCGGCGCCCGCGCGCGTGCCTGCCTCATCGCCACGCGCGAGCGCGATGTGCGCCATCACGTTGAGCGCGTGAACCGAGTGCGTCATGGAGACATCGATTCGACGCCCTTCGCCGCCTCGCGCGACCTGCCAGAGGGCCGCCAGCATCTCGGTCACGGCGCAAAGTGCGCCGCCCAGCAAGTCCGCCAGCTGGAAGTTCGGCGCGACGGGCGTGCCATCGGGCGCGGCGAGCTGATCGAGCACGCCTGCATAGGCGATGTAATTGATATCGTGGCCCGCCTTGTCCGCGAACGGGCCTGTGCTTCCGAAACCCGTGATCGCGCAATAGACGAGCTTCGGGTTGATCTGACGCAACATGTCATAGCCGACGCCCAGCCGCGCCATCACCGCTGGCCGGAAGCTCTCGACGAGCACATCGGCGTCACGCGCGAGGTCGACCAGCTCGGCGCGGCCCGCTTCGGTCTTGAGATCGACGGTCATCGTCCGCTTGCCGCGATTCACGATGCGATAGAACGCGCTCGGCGTCCCGCTCAGGCGTTCCGCTTCGGTTTGCAGCATGGTGCGCGCGTAGTCGCCTTCGCCCGGCGGCTCCATCTTCAGCACGTCCGCGCCCAGTTCCGCGAGCCGCAAGGTCGCGACCGGACCGGGCAGCAACCGCGTCAGATCAAGCACGCGGAGCCCGGCGAGGGCAGGGGAAGGCGTCATGAACTGATCTGTTCGAGTTCCTCGTGCGCTTCGAGCCACTCCATCTCCAGCGTCTCGAGCCGCGCGTTCACTTCGCCCTGACGACGAATCGTCTCGGTGAGCTTCGCCTTCAGCGCGGCGTCGTAGCTGGCGGGATCGGCGACGAACGCATCGAGCGTCGACTTCTCCGCGTTCAGCGTGTCCATTTCCTTCTCGATCTTCGCGATGCGCGACTGCAACGGCCTTTTCAAGTGCGACAGCTTCTGCCGTTCCTGCGCTTCCTGCTTGCGCTGCTCCTTGCGGTTGAGCGCGCTGTCCTGCGGATCGCCCGCCGCCGACGACGCACCGCTCGCTTCCTTCGCCGCCGCCCGCGTTTCGGCAGCGTGCTGCAACAGCCAGTCGCGATAATCGTCGAGGTCGCCATCGAACGGACTCAGGCGATGCTTCGCGACCAGCATGAACGTGTCGGTCGTCGCGCGCAGCAGATGCCGGTCGTGCGACACGAGGATCAGCGTGCCTTCGAACTGCGCGAGCGCCATCGTCAGCGCGTGACGCGTTTCGAGATCGAGGTGATTGGTCGGTTCGTCGAGCAGCAGCAAGTTCGGCTTCTGCCAGATGATGAGCGCCAGCGCGAGCCGCGCCTTCTCGCCGCCGGAGAACGGCGCGATCTTCGCGGTCGCCATGTCGCCGGAGAAGTTGAAGCTGCCGAGGAAATCGCGCAATTCCTGCTCACGCGTGTCGGGCGCGAGGCGCGCCAGATGCTGAAGCGCGGAATCGTCGGGGCGCAGCGTTTCGAGCTGATGCTGCGCGAAGTAGCCGATCTGCAGCCCCTTGCCGTGGCGCACGTGACCGGATAGCGGTTCGAGCGTGTCGGCGAGCGTCTTGATGAGCGTCGACTTGCCCTGACCGTTCGCGCCCAGCAAGCCAATGCGCTGACCGCTTTGAATCGACAGCGTGACACCTTCGACGATCGGAATCTCCGCGCCGTCATCGCCGTGATAACCGCAGCGCACGCCTTCCATCACCATCATCGGATTGGGCGCGGCATCGGGCGTGCGAAATTCGAACGTGAACGGCGAACTCGCGTGCGCCGGCGCGATCAGTTCCATTTTTTCGAGCGCCTTCACGCGGCTTTGCGCCTGCTTTGCCTTGGTCGCCTTTGCCTTGAAGCGGTCGATGAAGCTCTGCAAATGCTGCACGGTCTTCTGCTGCTTCTCGAATGCGCTCTGCTGCAGCGCGAGTTGCTGCGCGCGCAGGATTTCGAACTGGCTGTAGTTGCCGCCGTAGCGCTTCACCTGCCGGTTCTCGAGATGCAGCGTGACGTTGCAGACGGAATCGAGAAATTCGCGATCGTGCGATATCACGACGAGCGTGCCCGGATAACGCGCAAGCCAGTCTTCAAGCCACACGATCGCGTCGAGGTCGAGGTGGTTGGTCGGCTCGTCGAGCAAAAGCAGGTCGGACGGGCACATCAGCGCCTGCGCGAGGTTCAGGCGCATGCGCCAGCCGCCGGAGAAGCTCGACACCGGCTCGCGCGTCTGCGCGAGCGTGAAGCCGAGACCCAGCAGAAGCGTTTCGGCGCGGGCGGGCGCGGTGTAGCCGTCGGCATCGGCGAAAGCGGCGTGCGCTTCGGCTTCGGCGGCGCCGTCGTGCGCGGCGGAGGCGGCGGCGATGCGGGCCTCGATCGCCCGCAAGTGGGTGTCGCCGTCGAGCGTGTAGTCGAGCGCGGTGCGATCGACCGCCGGCGTCTCCTGCGCGACGTGCGCGATGCGCCACGACGGCGGCATCGAAAAGTCGCCGCCGTCCGCGTGCAATTCACCGCGCAGCACGGCAAAGAGCGTGGACTTGCCTGCGCCGTTCGCGCCGACGAGACCGGCTTTCTCGCCCGGGTTGAGCGTGAAGCTCGTCTCTTCGAAAAGCGGCTTGGTGCCGCGGGACAGGCTGAACTGGTTGAAGCGGATCACGTCGGGATGGCGGCGAAGGGCGCGGGCTTGAGGAAAGCGCTATTTTAGACCGGCCGCGCCTCTGCACAGGGATCGTCCGTTCGGCCAATGGCGGGCAATCGCAGGCGGTAGTAGCATCGCCTGAATTCAACTTCCAGCGGGGAACATGCCATGAGTTCAACTACCGGCAGCATTTACGGCTTCACGGCCGAGACGCTCGACGGCGCGACCGTCAGCCTCGACCAGTACCGCGACAAGGTGCTGCTGATCGTCAATACGGCGAGCGAATGCGGTTTCACGCCGCAATACAAGGGACTCCAGGAGTTGTACACGCGGCTGGCGGGGCGCGGCTTCGAGGTGCTCGGCTTCCCGTGCAACCAGTTCGGCAAGCAGGAGCCGGGCGATGCCGCGCAGATCGGCGACTTCTGCGAGAAAAACTACGGCGTCACTTTCCCGATGTTCGCGAAGATCGACGTCAACGGCGCGAACGCGCATCCGCTCTTCAAGTATCTGACCGAGAAGGAGCCGGGCGTGCTCGGGCTGGAGGCGATCAAGTGGAACTTCACGAAATTTTTGGTGGACCGCAACGGGAATATCGTCAAGCGCTATGCGCCGATCACGAAGCCGGACGCCATCGCCGGCGATATCGAAAAGCTGCTGTAGCGCGTCAGAGAATCGGCGAAAACAGCCGCGCGACGTGCATCGCCATCCGATGCCAGAACGCGAAGGCGAGATAGTCGTTTTCGTCGATCTCATACGCGTGCGCAAAGTCGATGAGCAGCATGCCCTCGACCTGCCGCGCGAAGGCGTGATCGACGGTCAGCACCGTGATCTCGAAGTTGAGCCTGAAAGAACGGTTGTCGAGATTCGCGCTGCCGACCGACGCGGCGATGTCGTCCACGAGCACGACCTTCTGATGCAGGAAGCCCGGCTTGTAGCGGAAGATGCGCACGCCGGCCTGCACGAGGTCGTACGCATAGAGCCGCGAGGCCGCGAACACCACGCGATGATCGCGCCGGCTCGGAATCAGGATGCGCACGTCCACGCCGCGCATCACGGCGAGCCGTAGCGCCGAGAACACCGCTTCGTCGGGGATCAGATAAGGCGATGTGATCCAGATGCGCTTGCGCGCCGCGTTGATCGCCTCGACGAAAAACAGCGAGCAGGTCTCCTGCTTGTCGGCGGGGCCGCTCGACAGCACCATGCAGTGCATGTCCTCGTCGGCATGCGGCGCGGGGCCGAGTTCGGGAAGACGCTGCGTCGCCCAGTACCAGTCTTCGGTGAAGACGAACTGGATGCTCGCGATCGCCGGGCCGCGCACTTCGACATGCGTATCGCGCCACGGCGAAAGGCGCGGATTGCCGCCGAGATACTCGACGCCCACGTTGTGGCCGCCGACGAACGCGCGCTTGCCGTCGACCACCACGATCTTCCGATGATTGCGGAAGTTGATCTGAAAGCGGTGCACGAACTTGCGCTTGGTCGCGAACGGATGCGCCTCCACGCCGCCCGCACGCAGCGCCTGCACGTAGCGATGCGGCAAGTCGAAGCTGCCGATGCTGTCGTAAAGGAAATAGACGCGCACGCCCGCCCGGGCCTTGGCGATGAGCGCATCGCGCAGCATGTCGCCGAGCGCATCCGCGCGCACGATGAAAAACTGCACGACGATATAGCGCTCGGCGGCTTCGATCGCTTCGAGAATCGCGGAGAACGTGGCGTCGCCGTTGACGAGCACGCGCACCGAATTGCCGCGCAGAAACGGCATGCCCGATAGCCGCTGAAGCGTGCGGATTGTCGGATTGCCAAGATGGTCGGCTGGCCCCGGCAAGAGTTCGCCGCGCGCGCCGGGCGAATCGAGCGGCACGATGCCGGCTTCGGACGCGTCGCTGCGCTCCTGCGAGTCCCACTCGGCGGGCTTCGTGCGGTTGCGGAGGATTTCGTATTCGAGCCGCCGCTCGTCGATGTAATCGGCGAACTTGCTGCGGCCGAGAAACAGGTAGGGGATGAGCGTGAGATACGGCATCGCGACGAGCGACACCGCCCACGCGACCGCGCCTTGCGAGGTGCGCGTGTGGATGACCGCGTGCACGGCGGCGATGACGCCGAGCACATGCGCGGCCATCACGAGCGTGCCGACGTGGAGCCAGTCTGCTGCTTGCATAGGGGTGCGCAAGGTTCGATACGCGGATGGGGATGATGCATCGCCGCGTCGGCGGCGATGCGACATCTTACCGAACCTTGCTGGTCCGAAACGCGCCTTGCGCGTCAGACTTGCGCGGGCAGATCGGCCGCCTGGATGAGGAACACGTTGTCGTCGCCGGCGCTGGTCGAGAGCCAGACGAGATCGAGGCCGCCGAACGCCGCCTCGACGTTCGCCCGCTCGTTGCCGATTTCCACGACGAGCACGCCGTCTTCGGTCAGCCACTTGCCCGCGTCGCGCACGATGCGCCGCACGATGTCCATGCCGTCGTCGCCGCCTGCGAGCGCGAGTTCCGGCTCGTGGCGGTATTCCGCGGGCAGCGATTGCATCGCGGTCGCGTTCACATACGGCGGATTCGTGATGATGACCTCGTAGCGCGCTTCGGGCAGCGGCGCGTACAGATCGCCTTGGTACAGCGTCACGCGGTCTTGCAGGCCGTAGTCGTCGACGTTGCGGCGCGCGACGGCGAGCGCATCGGCGGAGATGTCGACGGCATCGACATCGGCGTTTTCGAATGCTTGCGCGGCGAGAATCGCAAGGCAGCCGGAGCCCGTGCACAGTTCGAGCACGCGCGTGACGTGGTCGGGATCGGCCACGTAGGGCTGCAAGCCGTCCTGCAGCAATTCGCCGATGAACGAGCGCGGCACGATCACGCGCTCATCGACATAAAAACGCTGGCCGTGCATCCATGCTTCGTGCGTGATGTACGCAGCCGGCACGCGCTCTTTCGCGCGGCGTTCGATGACCTGCATCACGGCGTCGATCTCGCTTTCGAGCAGGCGCGCGTCGAGGAACGGATCGAGCGTGTCGAGCGGCAGATGCAGCGTATGCAGAATCAGATACGCGGCTTCGTCATAGGCGTTGGTCGAGCCGTGGCCGAACGAGAGGCCCGCTTCGGTGAAGCGCGAGACGCCGAAACGCAGCAGGTCGCGCACGGTGAGAAAGGGTAGCGCCATCGAAGGCTCCTTGTTGTTGTACGAATGAATTCAGGCGATCAGTTCTTCGAGCACGCGGCGATACACGTTCTTCAGCGGCTCGATGAATCGCACCTCGACATGCTCGTCGATCTTGTGGATGCTGCCGTTCGGCGGGCCGAATTCCACCACCTGCTCGCAGATGCGCGCGATGAAGCGGCCATCCGACGTGCCGCCTGTGGTTGACAGTTCCGGCTGCACGCCGGTTTCGGCGCGGATCGCCTTGTCGAGCGCGTCGGACAGCGCGCCGCGCGGCGTCAGGAAGGGCAGGCCGCTCACGGTCCACGTCAGATCGTAGTCGAGCGCGTGCTTGTCGAGGATCGCGAGGACACGGCTTTGCAGGCCTTCGACCGTGCTCGCCGTCGAAAAGCGGAAGTTGAAAATCAGCTCGGCCTGGCCGGGAATGACGTTGGTCGCTCCCGTGCCCGAGTGCAGGTTCGAGACCTGCCAGGTGGTCGGCGGAAAGTATTCGTTGCCTTCGTCCCAGCGGACGGCGACGAGTTCGGCGAGTGCGGGCGCGAGCAGGTGAATCGGATTCTTCGCGAGATGCGGATACGCGATGTGTCCCTGCACGCCCTTCACGACGAGCTTGCCTGTCATCGAGCCGCGCCGCCCGTTCTTGACCGTGTCGCCGAGCGTTTCGTTCGAAGTCGGCTCGCCGACGATGCAGTAATCGAGCCGCTCGCCGCGCGCCTTCAACGCTTCGACGACCTTCACGGTGCCGTCGGTTGCGGGGCCTTCTTCATCGCTCGTGATGAGCAGCGCGATCGAACCGCGATGCTCCGGATGCTTCGCGACAAACTCCTCGCTCGACACGACGAACGCCGCCAGCGACGCCTTCATGTCGGCGGCGCCGCGCCCGTAGAGCTTGCCGGCGCGATGCGTCGGCGTGAAGGGCGGCGAAGTCCATTGCTCGACGGGGCCGGTCGGCACGACGTCGGTGTGTCCGGCGAACGCGAGCAGTTTGGCCGCCGCGCCATCTGTGCCGCGCTTCACGGCCCACAGGTTCGTGACGCCGCCCGACGCGATGGTTTCGCACACGAAGCCGGCAGCGGAGAGGCGTTCGATCATCAGCGACTGGCAATCGCGATCGTCGGGCGTGACGGACGCACGCGCGATCAGGGCTTCGGTAAGGGAGAGAGTGCCGGACATGGTTGGGCCTGCTTCTGGACAGCGATAAAAAATGCCGGCGCGGCGGCCGGCAAGCGGTTCTACGTCGAGGCGAGCGATGGCGTCCGTGAGAGCCATCGCCACGCATCACGCGAAGAGCGTCTCGTACTGCTCGGCCGAGAAGCCGAGCGTCTTCACGCGGCCGTTCACGACGATGACCGGCCGCTTGATGATCGACGGCTTGTGGATCATCAACGCGATCGCGCCGGCAGTCGTGTCGGCTTCGGCCTTGTGGACGTCCGACAGCCCGCGCCAGGTGGTGCCGCGCTTGTTGATGAGCTGATCGACTGGCACGTCCTTCAGCCAGTCCTGAACCAGCTGCTCGTTCACGCCGGCTTTCTTGAAGTCGTGAAATTCGAACGGCACGCCGCGCTCTTCGAGCCACACGCGGGCCTTCTTCACCGAGTCGCAGTTCGGAATGCCGTACACGACAGTCGTCTTGGCCAAATCAGTCGCCTCGCAGCAGTTCGTTCAGGCCGACCTTGGCGCGCGTCTTGGCGTCGACCTTCTTCACGATGACCGCGCAGTAGAGGCTATGCGAGCCGTCCTTCGACGGCAGATTGCCCGCGACCACCACCGAGCCCGCCGGAATGCGGCCATACGTGACTTCGCCCGTTTCGCGGTCGTAGATCTTGGTCGACTGGCCGAGATACACGCCCATCGAAATGACGGAGTTTTCTTCGACGATCACGCCTTCCACCACTTCCGAGCGCGCGCCGATGAAGCAGTTGTCCTCGATGATGACCGGGTTCGCCTGCAGCGGCTCCAGCACGCCGCCGATGCCCACGCCGCCCGACAGGTGCACGTTCTTGCCGATCTGCGCGCACGAGCCGACGGTGGCCCAGGTGTCGACCATCGTGCCTTCATCGACGTAAGCGCCGATGTTGGTGTACGACGGCATCAGCACGACGTTCTTCGCGATGAACGAGCCGCGGCGCGCGATGGCCGGCGGCACCACGCGGAAGCCGCCCGCCGCGAAGTCTTCGGCGGTGTAGTTCGCGAACTTCGAGGGCACCTTGTCGTAGAACTGCGAGTATCCGCCGGCGGCCATCGGCGCGTTGTCTTCCAGGCGGAACGACAGCAGCACGGCCTTCTTCAGCCATTGATTGACGACCCACTCGCCGTCGCGCTTCTCGGCCACGCGCAATGCGCCCTTGTCGAGCTGTTCGATGGCGTGCGCGACCGCGTCGCGGACTTCGGCCGGCGCGGCTTTCGGCGAAAGCTCGGCGCGGTTTTCCCAGGCGTTGTCGATGATGCTCTGAAGTTGTTGCGACATAGTGATATCAAGGATGGAGTGATGGACCGGCAGCGCCCGTCAGGACTTGAGCGTGCGGCAGAATTCGACGATGCGGCGGGCGCCCTCGACACATTCCTCGACGCCCGCGACGAGCGCGATGCGGACGAACCCTTCGCCGGGATTCGTGCCATGCGCGGGACGAGCGAGATAGGAGCCCGGCAGAACCGTCACATTATAGTCGGCGTAGAGACGCGCCGCGAACTGGGTATCGGTGAGTCCGGTGCGCGAAACGTTCGCCCAGAGATAGAACGCGGCGTCGGGAAAACGGACGTCCAGCACCTCGGCGAGCATCGGCGTCACCGTATTGAATTTGCTCACATACTTCGCGCGGTTGTCGCGCACGTGCGTTTCATCCCGCCACGCGGCGATGCTCGCGCGCTGAAACACGGTGGACAGCGCCGCGCCGTGATACGTGCGATACAGCAGGAATTGCTTGAGGATGGCCGCGTCGCCCGCGACGAAGCCCGAACGCATGCCCGGCACGTTCGATCGTTTCGACAGGCTCGACAGCATCACGAGGCGCTCGAAGCCGCGATTGAGCACGCGCGCGGCTTCGAGGCCGCCGAGCGGCGGATGCGCTTCGTCGAAGTAGATCTCCGAATAACATTCGTCGGACGCGATCACGAAGCCATGCTCGTCCGACAGCGCGAACAGTTCGCGCCAGTTGTCGAGCGTCAGCACGGCGCCCGTCGGGTTGCCGGGCGAGCAGACATAGAGCAGCTGCGTGCGCGCCCAGATATCGGCGGGCACGGCCGAGTAATCGCACGCGAAGTTGCGCGCCGGATCGCTGTTGACGAAGTACGGCTGCGCGCCGGCGAGCAGCGCCGCGCCTTCGTAGATTTGATAGAACGGGTTGGGACAGAGTACGATCGGCGGTTCGGCTTCGCGCAGTTCAGGCGTGCTGCGGCTGTCGATGACCGTCTGCGCGAGCGCGAACAGCGCCTCGCGCGAGCCTGACACGGGCAGCACTTCGGTGGCCGCATCGAGCGATTCGAGACCGTAGCGCGCGCGAGCCCACGCGGCGATGGCTTCGCGCAGCGGTTCGCTTCCGAGCGTCGGCGGATAGGCCGCGAGGCCATCGAGCGAATTGACGACGGCATCGCGGATCAATTCGGGCGTCGGATGCTTCGGCTCGCCGATGCCGAAGCTGATCGGCGTGAACCCGGCGCGCGGCTCGATGCCTTTGAAGAGCGCGCGGAGCTTTTCGAACGGATACGGCTGAAGTGTCTGAAGAAGTGGATTCACGGCGTGACCGGTAAGCGATGAACGACGAGTGAACGGAAAACGGGCGATCGGGGCGGCGGCGAAGCGCCATGCATGCCGGCGTGACGAGGCCATTGGAAGACCCGCTGCGGCGGCACGATAAAGACACTGACGAAGCGCACGATTATACCCCGCGCCTTTGCAGCAAAGGGCCGCGAGGCAACGAACGACAAGATGACGACTCATCACCGATACGAACGAGCGGGCGCAGGAGCCCGGCCATGACCCGCCGTTTCCACAACGCGCTGCCGACGCTCGCGATCATGCTCGGCGCCTCGGTATGGGGCGTCGTCTGGTATCCGATGCGCATGCTCGCGTCGATGGGACTCACCGGCACCGTCGCCAGCGCGGCGACGAGCGGCGCGGCGTGCCTGTGTGTCCTGTTGCTGAGACGCCGCGCGATCAGCACGATTTCATGGCACTGGCTGCTCGTCGCGCTGGGGCTGGCGGCGGGCATGACGAGCGTCGGTTTCGTGTGGGGCGCGATTCACGGGCAGGTGATGCGTGTGCTGCTGCTCTTCTACCTGACGCCTGCGTGGACGGCGGTGTTCGCGCATTTCATCCTGAAGGATCGCCTCACGCGCGCCGACGCCGCGCTGTCGATGCTGTCGCTCGCAGGCGCACTGACCATGCTCTGGTCGCCCGCGCTCGGCATGCCGCTGCCGGCGAATCTCGCGGAGTGGGCGGGCCTGATGGGCGGCATGGGCTTCGCGATGAGCAACGTGCTCGTCGTCAGGATCACGCGAACGATGCCCCGCATGAAGCCCGAGATGCGCACGGCGGTGATCTTCGGCGGCGCGGCGGTCGTCGCCACGCTCGTGAGCTTTTTCGAGCCGATGCCGGCGCCGCCCGCTGCGTCGCAGATGGGCACGGTGGCGTTCATCGTGATCGGGCTGGGCGTCGTGCTCGCGGTGAACAACGTCATCGTGCAGATCGGGCTGGCGCGTGTGCCGGCCAATCGGGCGTCGATCATCATGCTCTTCGAACTGGTCGTGACGGCGCTGTCGTCGTGGCTCTTTGCGGGCGAAGTGCCGGGGCCGCGCGAGTGGGCGGGCGGCGCGTGCATCGTGGCGGCGTGCGTGCTGTCGGCGTGGGTGCATCGGCAGACGCGGGAGGCCGTCGAAGCATCGCCCGCGCCGTCGCCCGAGGCTGCGAGCGAGAAGAAACCGACACGCGCGATGGTATGATGGTGTCCGCTCGCGACCGGGCGGAAAGGCTCTCGCGGGCATGAGACGAACACACGCGATGGGCCGCGCCGCTGCCCGTCTGCAACTTACCCTCCGTCCTTCACTTCAAACAGCGATATCGCCGTGCGTCTGACTTCGATCAAACTCGCTGGTTTCAAGTCCTTCGTCGATCCCACGCATTTCCAGGTTCCCGGCCAGCTCGTCGGCGTCGTTGGGCCGAATGGCTGCGGCAAGTCCAATATCATCGACGCCGTGCGCTGGGTGCTCGGCGAATCGCGCGCATCCGAATTGCGCGGCGAGTCGATGCAGGACGTCATCTTCAACGGATCGACCGCGCGCAAGCCGGGCAGCCGCGCCAGCGTCGAACTCATCTTCGACAACGCCGATGGCCGCGCCGCCGGACAGTGGAGCGCCTACGGCGAGATCGCCGTGAAACGCGTGCTCACACGCGACGGCACCTCCAGCTACTACATCAACAACCTGCCCGCGCGACGCCGCGACATTCAGGACATCTTCCTCGGCACGGGTCTCGGCCCGCGCGCCTACGCGATCATCGGGCAGGGCATGATCGCGCGCATCATCGAAGCGAAGCCGGAAGAACTGCGCGTGTTCCTCGAAGAAGCCGCCGGGGTGTCCAAATACAAGGAACGCCGCCGCGAGACCGAGAACCGTCTGCACGATACGCGCGAGAATTTGACGCGCGTGGAGGACATCGTCCGCGAATTGACGACGAATCTGGAGAAGCTCGAAGGGCAGGCGATCGTCGCGACCAAATACAAGCAACTGCAGGCCGAAGGCGAAGAGAAGCAGCGCCTCTTGTGGCTCTTGCGCAAGAACGAAGCCGGCAACGAGGCCGAACGGCAGCAGCGCGCCATCCGCGAAGCGCAGGTCGAACTCGAAGCGCAGACGGCGCGTCTGCGGGAAGTGGAAGCACAACTGGAAACGCTTCGTGTCGCGCACTACAGTGCGAGCGACGCCATGCAGGGCGCGCAAGGCGCGCTCTACGAAGCCAACGCCGAAGTGAGCCGGCTGGAAGCGGAGATCAAGTTCATCGTCGAGTCGCGCAATCGCGTGCAGGCGCAGATCGCCGCGCTCAGTGCGCAGCGCGAGCAATGGCAGATGCAGGCGCGAAAGGCGCGCGACGAGATCGAGACCGCATCCGAAGCGCTGGCTGAAGGCGAAGAGAAGGCCGCCATCGCGCAAGAAAACGCCGCCGCGAAGCACGACGCATTGCCCGCACTCGAAGCCCGCTGGCGCGATGCACAGGCGCAACTGAACGAGGAACGCGCGGGCATCGCGCGGGCGGAACAGGCGCTCAAGCTCGAAGCGGCGCATCAGCGCAACGCGGATCAGCAGCTTCAGCAATTGCAGCAGCGCCAGGAGCGTCTGAAGAACGAAGCGAGCGGCCTCGACGCGCCCGACGAAGCGCAACTCGAAGAACTGCGGATGCAGCTTGCCGAGAACGAAGAGGTGCTCGCCGAAGCTCAGGCGCGCCTCGCCGATGCGCAGGAAACCGTGCCGCGCCTCGACGCGGAACGCCGCGCGGCGCAAGAGCGCGTGCAGGCGGAAAGCGCACAGATTCACCAGCTGGAAGCGCGCCTTGCGGCGCTGAAGCAGCTTCAGGAAAGCGTCCAGACCGAAGGCAAGATTCAGCCGTGGCTCGACAAGCACGAACTCGGCGCGCTGCCGCGTCTGTGGAAGAAGCTGCATGTCGAAGCCGGTTGGGAAGCGGCGCTCGAAGCGGTGCTGCGCGAGCGGCTCGCGGCGCTCGAAGTATCGAATCTCGACTGGGTGAAGGCGTTCGCCACCGACGCGCCGCCCGCCAAGCTCGCGTTCTATTCGCCGCCCCTCGCGGGCAAGCCGTTCGACGCGCCTCAGGGCTTGCGGCCGTTGCTGTCGCTCGTGCGTATCGACGATCCGGGCTTGCGCGCGGTGCTGAACGAATGGCTCGGCGCGACCTTCATCGCGGACGACATCGCGCAGGCGCTCGCCATGCGCACGCAGTTGCCGGAAGGCGGCGCGTTCGTCGTGAAGGCGGGGCATACGGTGACGCGCGTCGGCGTCCAGCTCTATGCCGCCGATTCCGAGCAGTCCGGCATGCTGGCCCGCGCACAGGAAATCGAAAATCTCACGCGGCAGGTGCGCGCGCAGGCGCTGCTCGCCGATGAAGCGAAGTCCAGCGCGGTGCGCGCCGATGCCGCGCACACTCAGGCATCGCAAGCACTCGCCGATGCCCGCGCCGCCGCCGAGCGCGCGACGCAGCGCGTGCATGCGCTGCAACTGGACGTGCTGAAGCTCGCGCAGGCGCACGAGCGCTACACGCAGCGCAGTACGCAGATTGGCGAGGAACTGGAAGAAATCGTCGCGCAGATCGAAGAGCAGCGCGCGTTGCGGGCCGAGTCCGAAGCGGCGTTCGAACAGCACGACGCGGAAATCGCGCAGTTGCAGGCGCGCTTCGAAGACAACCAGCTCGCGTTCGAATCGCTCGACGAAGCGCTCACGAGCGCGCGCCACGAGTTGCGCGAACTGGAGCGCGCCGCAAGCGACGCGAGCTTCGCCGTGCGCGGTCTCGCCGCGAAGATCGCGGAGTACGAGCGCAACATCGAGACGGCGCAGGATCAGAGCGAACGCGTCGCGGGCGCGCTGGAAGATGCGCGCGCGGAACTCGAAACCATCAACGAGCAGACGGCGCAAACCGGCTTGCAGGACGCGCTCGAAGTGCGCGCGGCGCGCGAGGAATCGCTGCATGCGGCGCGCATCGAACTGGATGATCTGACTGCGCGGCTGCGCCAGTCCGACGAACAGCGTCTTTTCGCCGAACGCTCGCTGCAGCCGCTGCGCGACAGGATCAACGAGTTGCAGTTGAAGGAACAGGCGGCGCGCATCAGCGGCGAGCAGTTCGTCGAGCAACTGCAGGCGGCGGGCGTCGACGAAGTCGAACTGCAGGCGAAGCTCACGCCGGACCTGAAGCCGTCGTATCTGCAGGGCGAAGTCACGCGCCTGAACAACGCGATCGTCGCGCTCGGCCCGGTCAACATGGCCGCGCTCGAAGAACTCGCGTCGGCGACCGAGCGCAAGCACTTTCTCGACGCGCAGTCGGCCGATCTGAACAACGCTATCGGCACGCTCGAAGACGCGATCCAGAAGATCGATCAGGAAACGCGTTCGTTGCTGCAAGGCACGTTCGACGAGGTGAATCGTCACTTCGGCGATCTGTTCCCGCGTCTTTTCGGCGGCGGTCAGGCGAAGCTCATCATGACCGGCGACGAAATCCTCGATGCCGGCGTGCAGGTGATGGCGCAGCCGCCCGGCAAGAAGAATTCGACGATTCACCTGCTTTCGGGCGGCGAAAAGGCGCTCACCGCGACGGCGCTCGTCTTCGCGATGTTCCAGTTGAATCCCGCGCCGTTCTGTCTGCTCGACGAAGTGGACGCGCCGCTCGACGACGCCAATACCGAACGCTTCGCGAATCTCGTGCGGGCGATGTCGGTCAAGACGCAATTCCTGTTCATCTCGCACAACAAGATCGCGATGGAGATGGCGCAGCAATTGATCGGCGTGACGATGCAGGAGCAGGGCGTATCGCGCATCGTGGCGGTGGACATGGAAGCCGCTGCGGGCTTTGCGCAGAATGGCTGACGCCTTAGCGTCATGCGAAATTGAATGATTGAACGACGGCCGGGCGATGTCCCGGTCAGGCGCGCAGGCGCGGAGTGGCGCGCATCGGGCAGGCGGCGGCGAAAGCCGGAACGCGGCAGATGCGTGCGACAGATCGCGCGGCGCTTCCTAACTCAAAAGAATGTGGAGCGTGCATGGACGAGTTGACACTCGGTTTGATCGGAGCAGGAGCCGTGGTGGTGGGCGGTGTGGTGGTGTACAACGCGTGGCAGAGCGCGAAGGTGCGGCGCAAGATGCCGCGTCCGATGCCTGACGAAGCCGCCGATGCGCTCGCCCGCCAGGAAACCGACGACGAGCATCCGTTCATCGAGCCGGTGCGCCCGGCGCGACGTGAGCCGGTCGCGGGCGATGCGGCCGACGAAGCGCCGCGCGATGTGCGTGTCGAACCGAGTTTCGGCGGCGTGGCGGCATCCGAAGAAACGCACGCTGCCGTGACGCCGCCCGTCGCTCCGGCGGATACGCCCGTCGACCTGCAGGCCGAGGCCACGTCCGCGAACGGTGTCGCCGACGAATCCGCGATCATCGACGAAGACGAGCGCAACGAACCCGTGATGCCCGCCGCGACGACCATTTCGTCGACGCCGCCGGCCGTGGTCGATCGGCGCATCGACTGCGTGGTGCCGGTGCGGCTCGCCGCGCCCATCGCGGGCGATCGCGTCATTCCGCTTGCGCAGCGGCTGCGTCGCGCGGGAACGAAGCCGGTGACGATCGAGGGCAAGCCGGAAGGCGAAAGCACGTGGGAACTGTTGCGCCACGGCGTGCGCTACGACGAACTGCGCGCGGCGGCGCAACTCGCTAATCGCAGCGGCCCGCTCAATGAACTGGAATTCTCGGAGTTCGTGACCGGCGTGCAGCGTCTCGCCGACGCCGTCGATGGCGCGCCGGAATTCCCCGACATGATGGAAACCGTCGGCATGGCGCGCGAACTCGACGCCTTCGCCGCCCAGTGCGACGCGCAGTTGTCCATCAACATTCTCTCGGACGGCGCGCCGTGGTCGGCCAACTACGTGCAGGCGGTCGCGTCGCAGGACGGCTTGCTGTTGTCGCGCGACGGCACGCGCTTCGTCAAGCTCGACGCGAAGCAGAACCCGGTGTTCATGCTGCAATTCGGCGATACCAATTTCCTGCGCGACGACCTCACGTACAAGGGCGGCCAGATGATCACGCTGGTGCTGGACGTGCCCGTCGCGGACGAGGACATCCTGCCGTTCCGCCTGATGTGCGACTACGCGAAGTCGCTGTCGGAGCGCATCGGGGCGCGCGTCGTCGACGATCAGCGCCGGCCGTTGCCGGAATCGGCGCTGCTCGCCATCGAAAAGCAGTTGATGACGCTCTACGCGAAGCTCGAGCAGGCGGGCATTCCGGCAGGCTCGGCCGCGACGCGCAGGCTCTTCAGCCAGTAACCGTCCTTGTCCTCGACGCGCTGCATCGGCGGCGCGCGTGTTCGCTTTGACTGCGCCCCTTCCGTGGGGCGCTTTCCGTTGGTGCGCGCGACCGCACGTCCAATCGGCCTATGCCGTCCGGCCGATGCCACGATTTTCTAATCTTCTGAGACAATCGACCGGTCGATTGACTGATTTACCTTTCTCTACAAGAAGCCGCATGTCCGCCAAGACCAAAGCCGAATCCGCCGCCACCGCGAAGTCCCAGGCCGCCGTGCCCAGCGCCGACCGGCCGGAAGAGCGCGCCGCGTGGCTGCGCACGGAACTGGAACGCGCGAACTACGCGTACTACGTGCTGGACCAGCCGGAACTGCCGGACGCCGAATACGACACGCTGTTCAAGGAACTGCAGGGCATCGAAGCGGAGCATCCGGCGCTCGTCACGCCGGACTCGCCGACGCAGCGCGTGGGCGGGCAGGCCGCCGAGGGTTTCACGCCGGTCGTCCATGACGTGCCGATGCTGTCGCTCAATAACGGCTTCGCGGACGAGGACATCGCCGCATTCGACAAGCGCGTCTCGGATGCATTGGGCGTGGCGCCGGTGCAGTACGCGTGCGAACTCAAGTTCGACGGTCTCGCCATCTCCCTGCGTTACGACGATGGCCGCTTCGTGCAGGCCTCCACGCGCGGCGACGGTGCGACCGGCGAGGACGTCACGGCGAACGTGCGCACCATCCGCTCGATTCCGCTGACGCTCAAGGGCAAGAACGTGCCGAAGCGGCTCGACGTGCGCGGCGAAGCGCTGATGTTCAAGCGCGATTTCGACCGCCTGAACGCACGCCAGCGCGATGCCGGCCAGCGCGAGTTCGCGAATCCGCGCAATGCGGCGGCGGGCAGCTTGCGTCAACTCGACCCGAAGATGACGGCGCAACGGCCGCTGTCGTTTTTCGCGTACGGCATCGGCGTGCTCGAAGGCGCGGAGATGCCGGACACCCACGCCGCGCTGCTCGACTGGTACAAGGAAATGGGGCTGCCGGTGAATGCGGAACGCGCGGTCGTCGAGGGCGCGGAAGGCTTGCTCGGCTTCTTCCGCCAGACGGGCGAGAAGCGCGACAAGCTGCCGTACGACATCGACGGCGTCGTCTACAAGGTCAATCGTCGCGACGAGCAGGACAAGCTCGGCTTCGTGTCGCGCGCACCGCGCTTTGCGCTCGCGCACAAGTTTCCGGCGCAGGAAGCGCTGACGCAATTGCTTGCGATCGACGTGCAGGTCGGCCGCACGGGCGCGATCACGCCGGTCGCGCGTCTCGCGCCGATTTTCGTCGGCGGCGCGACGGTCACGAATGCCACGCTGCACAACGAGGACGAAGTGCGCCGCAAGGACATCCGTATCGGCGATACGGTCATCGTGCGGCGCGCGGGCGACGTGATCCCCGAAGTGGTCGGCGCGATTCTCGACCGGCGTCCCGACGATGCCCGCGAGTTCGTCATGCCGACCGAATGCCCGGTATGCGGCTCGAAGATCGAACGGCTGCCGGACGAAGCCATCGCGCGCTGCACGGGCGGACTGTTCTGCCCGGCGCAGCGCAAGCAGGCGCTGTGGCACTTCGCGCAGCGCCGCGCGCTCGACATCGACGGCCTCGGCGAAAAGATCATCGACCAGTTGGTCGAACAGAATCTGGTTCGCACGCCGGCCGATCTCTTCAATCTCGGCTTTTCGACGCTCGCGGCGCTCGACCGCTTCGCCGACAAATCCGCGCAGAACCTGCTCGATTCGCTCGAAAAGGCGCGGCACACGACGCTCGCGCGCTTCATCTACGCGCTCGGCATCCGGCATGTGGGAGAGTCGACGGCCAAGGATCTCGCGAAGCATTTTGGATCGCTGGACCCGATCATCGCGGCGTCCGTCGAGCAATTGCTGGAGGTCAACGATGTCGGCCCGGTGGTTGCCGAGGCGATTCACAATTTTTTCAGCGAGGCGCATAACCAGCACGTGATCGAGCAGTTGCGCGCGAAGGTGTCGTGGCCGGAAGGGCCGCCCGCGCCGCGTGCGCCGCAGGGCGCGCTGGCGGGCAAGACGGTCGTGCTGACGGGCACGCTGCCGACGCTCTCGCGCGAGGAAGCGAAGGAAATGCTCGAAGCGGCCGGCGCGAAGGTGGCCGGCTCCGTATCGAAAAAGACCGACTACGTCGTGGCGGGCGCGGACGCGGGCAGCAAGCTCGCGAAGGCGGAGGAACTCGGGGTTCCCGTTGTCGACGAAGACGGCATGAAGAAGCTATTGGAAGGAGTCACTCCATGATCCGAGAAATCCTGAAAATGGGCGATCCGCGGCTTTTGCGTATCGCTCAGCCTGTCGAACATTTCGACACGCCGGAACTGCACACGCTCGTGCAGGACATGTTCGACACGATGCGCGACGCCAACGGCGCGGGTCTTGCCGCGCCGCAGATCGGCGTCGACCTGCAGGTGGTCATCTTCGGCTTCGGGCATAACGAGCGTTATCCCGACGCGCCGCCCGTGCCGGAGACGGTGCTCATCAATCCGATCATCACGCCGAACGGGCACGACATGGAGGAGGGCTGGGAAGGATGCCTGTCCGTGCCGGGGCTGCGCGGCGCGGTCCAGCGGTACTCCATGATCCGCTATCAGGGTTTCGATCAGTACGGCCAGGCGATCGAACGGCTCGCCGACGGATTCCACGCGCGCGTCGTGCAGCACGAGTGCGATCATCTGATCGGCAAGCTCTATCCGATGCGCATCACCGACTTCTCGAAGTTCGGCTACACGGACGTGCTGTTTCCGGGACTCGATCCGGCGCGCGACGACTGAACGCCGAAGCCGCGGCAGGACCGTCGCACGGCCTGTTGAAGAGCCGAAACCCGCTCGTTGCGAGCGGGTTTTTTATTACGCGAACGTTTTCGGATTGCCGCTCGTGTCGTGCCGCCGGAACAGCGCGACGTGCTCCGGTTTGGCGGACCCTTGCAGGCGGCCATCGGGCAAGCGGGCGATCACCATTTCGCCGATGCCGGGACTCGTCACGACCACCTCATCCTGCAGGGCGAGCAGCGCGTGGAGCCGTCGGCGGCCGCTAACAATTTCGAGTCCGGTTTTCGTCTCACGAACGATGATCTCTACTGCCATGACGATGTCCTCCTTGCCGTTCAATGCCGAATGCTTTTGCTCGAGCGAGAGCGATCCATCGCCCGCTGAAACTCCGCGCGTCTGCCGGAATCTGCGTCCTCGCGCATATCCTGCCTAACGGATCGACAAGCCATTTTCTTTAGCCAAAAAGCGAACAAAAAATAACGGCGCGACCGGATGACCGATCGCGCCGTTTTTATCGTCGAGTGTCGCGATTTTGCGACGCTGCGAGCACGGACCAGCGGGTTAGAAGCCCTCGTTCGCCGCGAGATAGCGCCACTGCCCCGGCGGCAGCGCGCCGAGCATCACGCGTCCCATGCGGATGCGCTTCAGCCCGATCACCTCCAGGCCGACCAGCTCGCACATGCGGCGAATCTGCCGCTTCTTGCCTTCGCGCAGCACGAAGCGAAGCTGCTCGCCGTTCTGCCAGCTGACTTGCGCTGTTTTGAGCGGGACGCCATCGAGTTCGAGGCCGTGTCGCAGCAAGGCGAGTTTTTCCTCGGGGAACTGACGGTCGATGTCGGTGGCGTGCTCGCCGAATCGCACGCGCACGAGGTACTCCTTGTCGACTTCGGAATGCCCGCCGATCAGTTGCTTCGCGATGCGGCCGTCCTGCGTGAGCACGAGCAGCCCGGTCGAGTCGATGTCGAGACGTCCGGCCGGTGCGAGCGTGCGCAGATGGCCTGGCGTGAAGCGGATGCCCGAGCGATCCTCTTCCCAGTGATTCGACGGGTTGACGAGTGTGACCGCCGGCTCATAGCCGTCCTCGGCTTGCCCCGACACGTAGCCGACCGGCTTGTGCAGCAGGATCGTGACGAGTTGTGACTGCGCCGAATGCGCCGCTGGCAAGACTTCGATGTTCTGACCGGGGCGGATGCGCGTGCCGAGCGTGTCCATCACTTCGCCATCGACCAGCACCCAGCCTTTCTCGATCCATTCGTCGGCCTCGCGGCGCGAGCATAGGCCGAGTTCCGACATGACCTTCGACAGGCGGACGAGGCCGTCCTGGTGAGGGCGGGGGGCGTGGTCGGCTTGCGGTGCTTGCGCATCGGGGTTGCGCGTGGTGCGGGTGTCGACGCTCGGGCGGGAGTCGTCGCCGCGTGGTTTGGGCGGGCGGCGTTCGTCGTTGCGGGGGCCGCGATCACCGAAGCTTGCGCGCGCATCATCGCCGCGCGGTTTGGGCGGGCGACGATCGTCGGTGCGCGGGCCGCGATCGCCGAAGCTCGGGCGGGAGTCGTCGCCGCGCGGTTTGGGCGGGCGACGATCGTCGCTGCGGGGGCCGCGCCCGTCGAAGCGCGGGCGCGAATCATCGCCGCGCGGCTTCGACGGGCGGCGTTCTTCGCCACGCGGACCTCGATCACCAAAGCTCGGGCGGGAGTCGTCGCCGCGTGGTTTGGGCGGGCGACGTTCGTCGCTGCGCGGACCTCGATCACCAAAGCTCGGGCGGGAGTCGTCGCCGCGTGGTTTGGGCGGGCGACGATCGTCGCTGCGAGGGCCGCGATCGCCGAAGCTCGGGCGCGAATCATCGCCGCGCGGTTTGAACGGGCGTCGCTCATCACCACGCGGACCGCGATCGCCGAAGCTCGGGCGCGAATCATCGCCACGCGGTTTGAACGGACGGCGTTCGTCGCTGCGAGGGCCGCGATCGCCGAAGCTCGGACGCGAGTCATCGCCGCGCGATTTGAACGGGCGACGTTCGTCGCTGCGCGGACCGCGATCACCAAGACTCGGGCGTGAATCATCGCCGCGCGGCTTGAACGGACGACGTTCTTCGCCGCGCGGACCGCGATCGCCAAAGCTCGGGCGCGCATCACCGCCGCGCGGACCACGATCACCAGAACTCGGACGCGCATCGTCACCGCGCGGTTTGAACGGACGACGTTCATCACCACGCGGACCGCGATCACCAAAGCTCGGACGCGAATCGTCACCGCGCGGCTTGAACGGACGTCGCTCATCGCCACGAGGACCGCGATCGCCAAAGCTCGGACGCGAATCGTCACCGCGCGGCTTGAACGGACGTCGCTCATCACCACGCGGACCGCGATCACCGAAACTCGGACGCGAATCGTCACCGCGCGGTTTGAACGGACGTCGCTCGTCACCCCGCGAGCCACGATCGCCGAAGCCCGAACGCGATTGCTCACCGCGCGGCTTGAACGAACCGCGCTCCCCCGACGCATCGCCACGTTTTGCCGATGTCGCCCGCGCCTCCGCAGGCTTTCCGCGCTTGACCAGCGCCTGCTCCGGCGCAGTCTCGCGCACGGTCTTGCGTCCGGTGGAACTGCCGGAACGGACCGGCGATCGCGTCGTCGATGTCGGACGCGGATGTTTGGCTGTCAGTTTGACGCGCATAAAGTCTCAGGCTGCGATCGCGCGCAGCAGTTCGGTTTCGACCTGGATCTGGGTACGGTTGGACGACAGGCTTTTGCCGTCGAGCAAGAACACGTCTTCGACACGTTCGCCGAGCGTGTTGATGCGCGCCGCCTGCACGCCGATCCGGTGTTGCGCCAGAACGCGCGCGATCGAATAAAGAAGGCCCTGCCGGTCGTTCGCCGACACGGACAGGATGTAGTACTGGCCACGCTCGTCGGGACGCAAGTCCACGCGCGGCGTGATCGGAAAAGTGCGGACGAGCCGCGATACGCGGCCCTTCGACGGCTCCGGCAAGATGCTTTCGTTCGTCAGCCGTCCGCTCAATTGTTGTTCGACGAGATTGGCGATATCGCGATAACTTCCATCATGGTCCGGATGCGCCACGAGAAAGTTGTCGAGCGCGTAGCCGTGACGCGTCGTGGTAATGCGCGCATCGAGCACGGACAGGCCGTTCTTGTCGAAATAAGCGCAGATGCCCGCAAACAAATCGGGTCGGTCCTTCACGTACACGAGCACTTGCAGCGCCGCGCCGATCGGCGAGGGCCGCGCACGCACGATAGGCTGTTCGCTCTCGACATGCCGATACAACACGCGCGTCTGCCACGCGATATCGGCGGGGTCGTGCCGCAGGAAATAGCCGACGTCGAGTTGCTCCCACAGCCTGCGCTGCGCGCCTTCCGGCACCGTTTCCAGCCGCAGGAGCGCAAGCGCCGATTCCTGTCGCGATTTCAGTTCCGAATGCGCGTCCGGCTGCGCGCCGCCGAGCACCGCGAGCGTCGCGCGGAACAGGTCCTCGAGCAGCTTGCCTTTCCAGTTGTTCCAGACCTTCGGGCTCGTGCCGCGAATGTCGGCAACGGTCAACAGATACAGCGCGGTCAGCCGCCGCTCGGTGCCGACGATCGACGCGAACTGCTTGATGACCTCGGGATCGCTCGTGTCCTGCTTCTGCGCGACGTGACTCATCGTCAGATGCTGCTGCACGAGCCACACGACCAGTTCCGTGTCTTCACCGCCGATGTCGTGCTCGCGGCAGAAGCGGCGGGCATCGACCATGCCGAGCGTCGAATGATCGCCGCCGCGGCCCTTCGCGATATCGTGAAACAGCGCGGCGACGTAGAGAACCCACGGGCGCTCGAAGTTGCCCATCAACTGGCTGCAGAACGGATATTCGTGCGCGTGTTCGGCAATCGCGAACCGGCGCAGATTGCGCAGCACCATCAGGATGTGCTGATCGACCGTGTAGACGTGATACAGGTCGTGCTGCATCTGGCCGACGATGCGCCGGAAGTTGATCAGATAGCGACCGAGCACGCTCGTCTGGTTCATGAGCCGCAGCGCATGCGTGATGCCTTCGGGTTGCTTCAGGATCTCCATGAACAGCCGCCGGTTCTCGGGATCGCGCCGCCAGTTGCGGTTCATCAGCTCGCGCGCGTTGTAGATCGCGCGCAGCGTGCGCGCCGACAGGCCCTTCACGCCGCGCGTCTGTTCGTACAACAAGAAGGCTTCGAGAATGGCGTGCGGCTCACGCTCGAAGACATCGTCGTCGGCGATTTCGAGCATGCCTTGCTTCTCGACGAACCGGTCGGAGAGCACGCGCGTGATGCCCGATGTCGATGGGAAAAGCTGCGCCTCGACGTTCTGAATGAGAATGGTCGCAAGCTGGGTGACCGCCTTGGCCGCCCAGTAGTAGCGGCGCATCATCTGCTCGCTGGCGCGCTTGGCGGCCGTCGCCTTGAAGCCGAAGCTCTCGGCAAGCGGCGTCTGCAAATCGAAAACGAGGATGTCCTGCCGGCGTTTCGCGACCACATGCAGGCGCGCGCGCAAGGTCTTGAGGAACGCTTCGTTGCGGCGCAGTTCGCGCGCTTCGCGTTCGGTGATGAGACCGCGCGCGTCAAGTTCGCGCCAGCTCGAGCCGAAGCCCGCCGCCCGCGTGATCCAGAGAATCAGCTGCAGGTCGCGCAGCCCGCCCGGGCTTTCCTTGATGTTCGGCTCGAGGCTGTACGGCGTATCCTGAAACTTGGCGTGACGCTGCCGCATCTCCAGCACCTTCGCCTGGAAGAATGCGCGCGGATCGAGCGTCTGCCGGTATTTGTCCGAGAAGCGCTGAAAGAGCCGCGTGTCGCCGCAGATGCGCCGCGCTTCGAGCAGGGACGTGAGCACGGTGACATCGTTGCCCGCCTCGGCGATGCATTGCCCCACCGACCGCACGCTGCTGCCGATATCCAGCCCCAAATCCCACGCCATGCCGATGAACCGTTCGACGCGCGCGTTCAGCGCGGCGTTGTCGGTGTGCGCAGGGGCATCGGGCAGCAGCACGAGGATATCGACGTCGGAATAGGGCGCCAGCTCCCCGCGCCCGTAGCCGCCGACCGCGACGAGCGCCGCGTCCGCCGGCATCTCGCAAGCCGACCAGGCGCCTTTGAGGGCGTCGTCGGTGATGCGGGCCAGCGCGTGCATCAGCGGTTCGACTGTCGTCGCAATCTTGAAGCGTTCGATGAGCGCGGCCTTCGCCGTCTTATAGGCGGTGCGCAGCGTTTCGCAGGGCGTGGCGGCGGCGACGGGAACGCTCATGGGTCGATATGATCGGCGTGAAAGAGGAGGCGATTGCGAGGAACAGCGGCAATCAGGCCGTGGCCGCGATGAGTTGCGACGGCGCCTGCGTTCCCGCCGATACCGTCAGCACTTCATAACCCGTCGGCGTGACGAGCACCGTGTGCTCCCATTGCGCCGACAGGCTGCGATCGCGTGTCTTGACGGTCCACTGGTCGGGCATCGTGCGGATATCGCGGCGGCCGGCATTGATCATCGGCTCGACGGTGAAGATCATGCCCGCCTGCAACTCGATGCCCGTGCCCGGACGCCCATAGTGCAGCACTTGCGGCTCTTCGTGAAACACCTGGCCGATGCCGTGGCCGCAATATTCGCGCACGACGCTGTAGCCTTGCGCCTCCGCGTGCTTCTGGATGGCGTGCCCGATGTCGCCGAGATGCGCGCCCGGCCGCACCTGGTCGATGCCGAGCCACATGCAGTCGAACGTCGTCTGCACGAGGCGTTTCGCGAGAATCGACCCTTCACCGACGATGAACATGCGGCTCGTATCGCCGAAATAGCCGTTCTTGATGACGGTGATGTCGATATTGAGCGCATCGCCGTTCTTCAACACCTTCTCGCTCGGGATGCCGTGGCAGATTACGTCGTTGACCGAAATGCACGTAGCCTTCGGATACGGCGGATAACCCGGCGGCTGATAATTGAGCGGGGCGGGAACCGTGCCTTGTTCGTTCACCATGAAGTCATGGCACAGGCGGTCGAGTTCCTCGGTGGTCACGCCCGGGACGATATGCGGCGTGATGAAATCGAGCACTTCGCTGGCGAGCCGGCAGGCGACGCGCATCTGCGCGATATCGTGATCGTTTTTCAGCGTAATGGACATGGGTTGGCTCGTGATGCGCGGATTGCGTGAAGGGCGGGCGGAAGCCGCCAAACCGGCATTATCGCACCTTTGAGATAAGGACCGCAGGGCCATCGGGCGGGGCGCGGCCTGCCTGCCGGGGCGGTGACGAGGCGCGAGCGGGCTTCGCGCGGCTTGAGCCCCGTAATCCTCACATGCTATACTCACGGGCTAAGTCTCGGTCTGTGTCATTCCTGCTTGTCGGCAGGCGATTGACCTGAACCGAAGACTTGGAAGCGTCGGTTGTGGCCGGTACACGGTCATTCACAAACAGCCGACGTTTTTTGAAACTCAAGCCGGCGCACCCAGGGTGTCTCGCGCGTCCAGAGAGGCGCGGGATGCGGCAGCCGGCTTAAGACCCAACCCTCGCGGAGAATTTTCATGGCAGTCACGATGCGTCAAATGCTGGAAGCCGGTGTCCACTTCGGTCACCAAACGCGCTTCTGGAACCCGAAGATGGCCCCCTATATCTTCGGTCATCGCAACAAGATTCACATCATCAACCTCGAAAAGACCCTGCCGCTCTACAACGATGCGCTGAAGTACGTGCGCCAGTTGGCAGCGAACCGCGGCACGATTCTTTTCGTCGGCACGAAGCGCCAGTCGCGCGACACCATCGCGCAAGAAGCAGCGCGCGCTGGCATGCCTTTCGTCAACGCCCGCTGGCTCGGCGGCATGCTGACCAACTTCAAGACGCTGAAGGTTTCGATCAAGCGCCTGAAGGACATGGAAGCGGCCGTGGAATCGGGTGAAACCGAGCGCATGAGCAAGAAGGAAGCGCTTCTGTTCGAACGCGAAATCGCCAAGCTGCAAAAGTCGATCGGCGGCGTGAAGGACATGGGCGGCATTCCTGACGCAATCTTCGTCATCGACGTCGGTTACCACAAGATTGCCGTGACGGAAGCGAAGAAGCTCGGCATCCCGGTCATCGCCGTGGTCGACACGAACCACTCGCCGGAAGGCATCGACTACGTCATCCCGGGTAACGACGACGCGTCGAAGGCTGTTGCGCTGTACGCGGAAGGCGTGGCCGACGCAATCCTCGAAGGCCGTGCAAACGCGGTGAACGACGTCGTTCAGGCCGTGCGCAGCGGCGAAGGCGACGAGTTCGTCGAGGTCAACGCAGAGGCGTAATCGAGCCCTGTGGCCGGTACAAAAGGGGGCTTTGCGAAAGGCCCCTTTTTTTTAAGCCGGCGCGATCCTGAAACACCTCAGCCGTGGGCGCTTTCTGCCGGCGGCACGTATCAAACAGACTCAAGGAGCGAATGATGGCGGCAATTACCGCAAGCATGGTGGCAGAACTGCGCGCGAAGACCGATGCGCCGATGATGGAATGCAAGAAGGCGCTGACGGAAGCCGACGGCGACATGGCGCGCGCCGAAGAGCTGCTGCGCGTGAAGCTCGGCAACAAGGCGAGCAAGGCGGCATCGCGCGTGACGGCCGAAGGCATCGTCGTCGCGCACGTCGAAGGCGGCGTGGGCGCGCTCGTCGAACTGAACTGCGAAACCGACTTCGTCGCGAAGAACGACGATTTCATGGCGTTCGCCAAGGGCATCGCGGCACTGGTCGCGAAGAGCAACCCGGCTGACGTGGCCGCGCTGTCGGCGCTGCCGCTGGAAAGCACGACGGTCGACGCGGTGCGTCTCGCGCTGGTCGGCAAGATCGGTGAAAACCTGTCGATCCGCCGCTTCGTGCGCTTCGAGACCGCGAACAAGCTGGCCGCGTACCTGCACGGCACGCGCATCGGCGTGCTGGTCGAATTCACCGGCGCCGACGAGCAAGTCGGCAAGGACGTCGCCATGCACGTCGCCGCAATGAAGCCGGTCTCGCTGTCGTCGGACGAAGTGCCGGCCGATCTGATCGCGAAGGAACGCAGCATCGCCGAGCAGAAGGCAGCGGAATCGGGCAAGCCGGCTGAAATCGTCGCGAAGATGGTCGACGGTTCGATTCAGAAGTACCTGAAGGAAGTGTCGCTGCTGAACCAGCCGTTCGTGAAGAACGACAAGCAGACGATCGAGCAGATGCTGAAGGCAGCCAACGCGTCGGTGCAGAAGTTCGCGCTGTTCGTGGTGGGCGAGGGCATCGAGAAGCGTCAGGACGACTTCGCGGCTGAAGTCGCTGCGCAAGTCGCGGCGGCCAAGCAGGGCTAATTACTGGCCCGTGGCGCGCGTCGTCGAACGGCGATGCGCGCCGTGCATCACCCGTAGTACCGGCGGCGATTTGTCGCCACATCGAAATTTTGCGATCCGTTCGCAGCGAGGCGGGCGCGGCAAGTTCGGGTTTTCCCGTATGCGCCGCGCCCGTCGACGCGATGCGGGCCGCTTGCGGTAAGTAATGTTTCACCCCTACAGTTCTACGTTGTTGCAACCCTCCTCGGCGCGATCGGAACCTCATATGCCCACAGCCTACAAACGCGTACTCCTCAAACTCTCCGGCGAAGCCCTCATGGGCGACGATGCCTTCGGCATCAATCGCGCAACGATCGAAAGGATGGTGGCGGACGTCGCTGAAGTGGTGCGGTTGGGAACACAGCTGGCCGTCGTGATCGGCGGCGGCAACATTTTCCGCGGCGTCGCGGGCGGTGCAGCCGGCATGGACCGTGCGACGGCCGATTACATGGGCATGCTCGCCACGATGATGAACGCACTCGCGCTGCAGGACGCCATGCGCCACGCGGGCATCGAGGCGCGCGTGCAATCGGCGCTGCGCATGGATCAGGTGGTCGAGCCGTACATCCGGCCGCGTGCGATTCGCCAGCTGGAAGAGGGCAAGGTCGTGATCTTCGCGGCCGGCACGGGCAACCCGTTTTTCACGACGGATACCGCCGCCGCGCTGCGCGGCTCGGAAATCGGCGCCGAAGTGGTGTTGAAGGCGACGAAGGTCGATGGCGTATACTCCGCCGACCCGAAGAAGGATCCGAGCGCCACGCGCTACAGCACGATCAGCTTCGACGAGGCGATCGGCCGCAATCTGCAGGTCATGGACGCCACCGCATTCGCGCTGTGCCGCGACCAGAAGCTGCCGATCCGCGTGTTCTCGATCACGAAGCCGGGCGCGCTGAAGCGCATCGTGCAGGGCGACGACGAAGGTACGCTCGTCCACGTGTAAACTCTTGCGTAACCGGGCGCCGCCCGCACCCGGCGTGAATCGCGCCGGAAGATCGCGAAGGCGTCTGCATTACCAGTAAACCAAGGTTTGGAGGTTCAAATGAGTGTGGCTGACATTAAAAAGGGCGTCGACCAGAAGATGCAGCGGTCGATCGAAGCATTCAAGGCCGATCTCGCCAAGATTCGAACGGGCCGCGCGCACACCGGCCTGCTCGACCACATCCAGGTCGACTACTACGGCTCGAACGTGCCCATCTCGCAAGTCGCGAACATGACGCTCGTCGATGCCCGCACGATCGGCGTGCAGCCGTGGGAAAAGAAGATGGTGCCGGTCGTCGAGAAGGCGATCCGCGAATCGGATCTGGGCCTGAATCCGGCGACGCAGGGCGACCTGATCCGCGTGCCGATGCCCGCGCTGACCGAAGAGCGCCGTCGCGAACTGACGAAAGTCGTCAAGAGCGAAGGCGAGTCCGCGAAGATCGCCGTGCGCAATCTGCGCCGCGACGCGAACGAGCAACTCAAGAAGCTCGTGAAGGACAAGGAAATCTCGGAAGACGACGAGCGCCGCGCAAGCGACGACGTCCAAAAGTTCACCGACAAGTTCGTCGCCGAAATCGACAAGCTCGTTCAGACGAAAGAAGCCGAAATCATGACGGTGTGAGGCCGTAGCCGGTCCTGCCAGCTCGTGTCCTCATGACTCAGGGCTGGCGTTTCACCCCCGTCGATAACAAGATTCAGCGGCCATGACCTATACCAGCTCTACCGTTCGCGTGCCCGATGTCGCGGCTGTCCCGCGCCACGTCGCGATCATCATGGACGGCAATGGCCGTTGGGCGACCGAACGGCGTCTGCCGCGCGTCGCCGGTCACACGCGCGGCGTCGATGCGGTGCGCGCCACCGTCGAAAGCTGCGCGCGGCGCGGCGTCGAATTCGTCACGCTGTTCGCATTCAGTTCGGAAAACTGGCGCCGTCCCACCGACGAAGTCTCTTTCCTGATGCGCCTGTTCGTCACCGCGCTCGAGCGCGAGATCGGCAAGCTGCACGCGAACGGCATTCGTCTGCGCGTGGTCGGCGATGTCTCCATGTTCGACGACCGCATCCGCGCGCTCATCCAGCGCGCCGAGACCAAGACCGCACGCAATACGCGCCTCACGCTGACCATCGCTGCGAATTACGGCGGACGGTGGGACATCATGGAGGCGACGAAGAAGCTCATCGCGCAGTCGCTCGAACAAGGCGCTCCGGCGCGCGTCGACGACGAATCGTTCGCCGAACATCTCGCGATGGCCTATGCGCCCGAACCGGATCTCTTTATCCGCACGGGCGGCGAGCAGCGCATCAGCAACTTTCTGCTGTGGCAACTCGCGTACACCGAGTTCTATTTCACCGATATTTACTGGCCCGACTTCGATGCCGCCGCGCTGGACCGCGCGATCGCATCGTATGGCGGCCGTGAGCGCCGCTTCGGACGCACGAGCGCGCAACTCGCTTCCCAATCGCAGAAGGCCGACACCCTTTCATGCTAAAGACCCGTGTCATCACGGCAATCGTCCTGCTTGCGGTCCTCGTGCCGGTTACGTTGTTCGCGCCCATCGGGGCGTTTGCGGCGCTCATCGGCTTCGTCGTCGTGTTTGCGGCGTGGGAGTGGGGCCGCCTCTTGAAGCTCAACGGCGCCGGTCCGGTCGCGTATGCGCTCGTCGCGGGACTCGCGCTCATTTTCAGCGCCTACGTCGTCGTTCCGAAACCGCTCTTTCAGATGGCCGCGATCTTCTGGGTGCTGGCGGGGCCGTATGCGCTGATCCGCAAGCCGGTCCTGGCGGCCGGCGCGTGGCGCGGGTTTCTGCTGTTCGCGGGAATCGTCGTGTTCGTCGCCTGCTGGCATGCGGTCGTTCAGGCGCGCATGCAGGGCGTGGCGTTCGTGCTATCGCTTCTCCTAGTCGTCTGGCTGGCCGACATAGGCGCATACTTCGCCGGAAAAGCACTGGGCCGTCATAAACTCGCACCGTCGATCAGCCCCGGCAAAACCTGGGAAGGCGCACTCGGCGGCTGGGTCGCCGTGATGGCGATCGGGTCCATCGCCGCCGCGACCGGCGTCTACGCACCGACGCTGTTCACGGCTTTCGTCGCACATCTCGGCTGGGTCCGCGCGCTCGCCGCGCTGACCGTGCTCGTCGCGTTCAGCGTCGTCGGCGATCTGTTCGAATCGCTGCTGAAGCGTCAGGCGGGCGTCAAGGATTCGAGCGGGCTGCTGCCGGGTCACGGCGGCGTTCTCGATCGTATCGACGCACTGTTGCCTGTATTGCCGATTGCCTTGCTCATGCTGGGCTGATTGGCCAGAGAAGATTCCATGCAAAAACGTCTTACATTGCTCGGCTCCACGGGCTCGATCGGCGACAGCACGCTCGACGTCGTCGCGCGGCATCCGGACCGGTTCTCGGTCTATGCGCTCACCGCTCACCGCAACGGCGACAAACTCGTCGCCCAATGCCTGCGCTTTCAGCCGGAAGTCGCCGTCGTCGGCGATGCCGACACGGCTTCGCGCGTCGCTGCCGCGTTGCGCGCGGCGGGCAGCAAAACCGAGGTGACGCACGGCCCCGACGCGCTGGTGGACGTCGCTCGCGCCGCGCAATGCGATACGGTCGTCGCGGCGATCGTCGGTGCGGCGGGCCTTGCGCCCACGCTGGCCGCAGCGCGCGCCGGCAAGCGCATCCTGCTCGCGAACAAGGAAGCGCTCGTCATGTCCGGCCAGATTTTCATGGACGCGGTGCGCGACAACGGCGCGATCCTGCTGCCGGTCGACAGCGAGCACAACGCCGTGTTCCAGTGCCTGCCCGTTTGCACGGACAGCGAGGCGCAACTGCATGGCGGGGTGTCGAAGATCATTCTGACCGCGTCGGGCGGGCCGTTCCGCACCCGCGAACCCGCGACGCTCGTCGATGTCACGCCCGACGAAGCCTGCAAGCATCCGAACTGGGCGATGGGCCGCAAGATCTCCGTCGATTCCGCGACGATGATGAACAAGGGCCTCGAAGTGATCGAAGCGCACTGGCTCTTCAATTTGCCGGGCTCGCGCATCGAAGTGCTGATTCATCCGCAGAGTGTGATCCATTCGATGGTGTCCTACGCGGACGGCTCGGTGCTCGCCCAACTCGGCAATCCCGACATGCGTACGCCGATCGCGCATGCGCTCGCGTATCCGGAGCGCGTCGATTCCGGCGTCGCGCCGCTCGACCTGGCGCAGATCGCGTCGCTCACGTTCGAAAAGCCCGACTTCGCGCGCTTCCCGTGCCTTGCGCTCGCCATCGACGCGCTCGAGGCGGGCGGCATCGCCAGCGCGGCGTTGAACGCGGCGAACGAAATCGCCGTGGAAGCGTTCCTGGCGCGCCGTATCGGCTTCATGGCGATCAGCGGCGTGGTCGAGCGGGTGCTGAGCGCGCTGCCGAACGCCAGCGCCGCGTCGCTCGACGACGTGCTCGCCGCCGATGCGGACGCGCGCCGTCTCGCGTCCGGCTTCGTCGAAGCGCTCACCGCGCGCGCGCCGGGCGCCGAACCCATCGCCCATTGAGGCCGTCATGAACTTCCTGACCGAAATCGTCGCCTTCGTCGTCGCGATTGGCGTGCTCGTCGTCGTCCACGAATTCGGTCACTACAGCGTCGCACGAATGTGCGGCGTCAAGGTGCTGCGTTTCTCGGTCGGCTTCGGCAAGCCGCTGGTGCGCTGGGTCAGCAAGAAGACCGGCGTCGAATGGACCATTTCCGCGCTGCCGCTCGGCGGCTACGTGAAGATGCTGGACGAGCGGGAAACCGAAGGCAGCATTCCGTCGGAAGACCTGCCGCGCGCGTTCAACCGTCAGCCGGTGCTGAAGCGCATCGCGATCGTCGCGGCGGGGCCGATCGCGAACTTCCTGCTGGCCATCGCGTTGTTTGCGGCTGTGTTCGCGGGCGGCGTCACCGAGCCGCGGGCCATCGTCGCCACGCCGGCGTCCGGTACGGCGGCCGCCCGCGCCGGCTTCGAGGGCGGCGAGCAGATCCTTTCGATGCGCAATTCGCAGGGCGGCGACACGCAGGCGATTCGTTCGTGGTCCGATCTGCGCTGGAAACTGCTCGATGCGTCGTTCGATCATCGGCGGATCGTGCTGACGGCGAAGACTCACGAAGGCACGTTCGATTTTCCGCTGACCGTCACAGGCATCACGGAAGCAGACGCCGAGCAGGACTTCATGGACAAGCTCGGCTTCACGCCGGGCGGCGGCACGCTGACGGTGGCGGGCGTGGAGGCGGGCAGCGCGGCGCAGAAGAGCGGGCTCGTCGCCGGCGACAAACTGCGCGCCATCGACGGCCGCCCGGTCGACAATGCGACGCGCTTCATCGACTACGTGAAGGCGCATGGCGGCAAGTCTGTCGCGCTCGTCATCGAGCGCGGCGACGGCAGCCAGACCAAGCGCGATACGGTGCAGATCGTGCCGGACGTCAAACGCGATGCATCGACGGGGCGGGACATCGGCCGCATCGGCGCTGCGCTCGCCAATCAGTTGCCGACCGTCGACGTGCGCTATGGTCCGGTCGAAAGCCTTCGTCTCGGCGTGAACCGCACGTGGGACATCAGTGTCTATTCGCTGCGCATGTTCGGGCGGATGATCGTCGGCGAAGCGTCGCTCAAGAACCTGTCGGGGCCGGTGACCATTGCGGACTACGCCGGCAAGAGCGCGCGTCTCGGCGCGACGGCATTTATTTCTTTCCTTGCCCTCGTAAGCATCAGCCTCGGTGTGTTGAACTTGTTACCGATTCCCGTTTTGGACGGTGGGCATCTGTTATATTATTTGGTTGAAGCCGTTACCGGCAAGGCGGTGTCCGATCGCTGGCAGCTGGTTCTGCAACGGGCGGGCCTCGTCTGCATCGTCGCTCTGTCGATGATCGCGCTGTTCAACGACCTGACTCGCCTCATCCGTTTTTGATCCACTTTGATAATCTCTGGCGTCGCGACACGAGCGACCGCCGGAACGAATGCAGCTTTAAATACTGGGGAAGCACGTTGTTCAAACCTCATCGCTTTGTTCCTAAGTCGGCTGTGGCCGCGGCGCTCGCCGCAACGGGCATGGCGGCACACGCCACCACGCCGTTCGTCGTCCAGGATATCCGTATCGAAGGTCTCCAACGGATCGAGCCGGGCTCCGTATTTGCCTATTTGCCGATCAAGCAAGGCGACACGTTCTCTGACGACAAGGCCTCCGAAGCGATTCGCGCGCTGTACGCAACGGGCTTCTTCAACGACGTGCAGATCGCCACTGAGGGCAACGTGGTGGTCGTGCAGGTGCAGGAACGTCCGGCCATCTCGAACATCGAGTTCTCCGGTCTGCATGAGTTCGACAAGGACACCATCACCAAGGCGCTGCGCTCGGTCGGTTTGTCGCAGGGCCGCTCGTACGACAAGTCGCTGCTCGACAAGGCCGAGCAGGAACTGAAGCGCCAATATCTGACGCGCGGCTATTACGCGGCGGAAGTCACCACGACGGTCACGCCGGTCGACCGCAATCGCGTGTCGATTCTCTTCTCGGTGGCCGAAGGCCCGAGCGCGAAGATTCGCCAGATCAACTTCGTCGGCAACAAGGCGGTCAGCTCGGGCACGCTGCTCGGCGAAATGCAGCTGTCCACGCCGAACTGGTTCTCGTGGTACACGAAGAGCGATCTTTACGCGAAGGAAAAGCTGACCGGCGACCTCGAAAACGTCCGCTCTTACTATCTGAATCACGGTTACCTCGAGTTCAGCATCGATTCCACGCAGGTGTCGATCTCGCCGGACAAGAAAGACATGTACCTGACGGTCGCCGTGCATGAAGGCGAGCCGTACAAGGTCAGCAGCGTGAAGCTGTCGGGCAATCTGCTCGACCGTGAAGCGGAACTGAACAAGCTGATCACGGTGAAGCCGGGGCAGCTGTTCTCGGCAGAAAAGCTTCAGGCCACCACGAAGGCGATCGTCGACAAGCTCGGCGAATATGGTTACGCGTTCGCGCAGGTCAACGCGCAGCCGGAAATCGACCAGGCGCATCACACCGTTGCGCTGACGCTGAACGTCGAGCCGAGCCGCCGCGTTTACGTGCGGCGTGTGAATATCGTTGGCAATACGCGCACTCGCGACGAAGTGGTGCGCCGCGAAATGCGCCAGCTCGAAAGCTCGTGGTTCGACTCGAGCCGCCTCGCGCTGTCGAAGGACCGCGTCAATCGTCTCGGCTACTTCACGGACGTGGACGTCACCACGACGCCGGTCGAAGGCACGAACGACCAGGTCGATGTCGACGTCAAGGTGGCCGAAAAGCCGACCGGCGCAATCACGCTGGGCGCGGGCTTCTCGTCGACGGACAAGGTCGTGCTCTCGGCGGGCGTCTCGCAGGACAACGTGTTCGGCTCGGGCACCAGCCTCGCGGTCAACGTGAACACCGCGAAGACCTACCGCACGCTGACGGTCACGCAGGTCGATCCGTACTTTACGATCGACGGCATCAAGCGCATTACCGACGCGTACTACCGCACGTATCAGCCGCTTTACTACTCGACGGATTCGAGCTTCAAGATCGTGACGATGGGCGCGGACACGAAGTTCGGCATCCCGTTCTCCGAGCAGGACACGGTGTTCTTCGGCGTCGGCGCTGAACAGAATACGATGGACGTCGATTCGTCCACGCCGCAGTCGTACATCAACTACGTGAAGGAATTCGGCCGGGTAGTGAACAACTATCCGCTGACGATCGGCTGGTCGCGCGACAATCGCGACAGCGCGCTCGTGCCTAGCCGCGGCTACTATTTGCAGTCCAATGCGGAATACGGCACGCCGCTCGGCAACACGACGTACGCGAAGTTCGACGCGCAGTTCCAGTATTACTACTCGTTCGCACGCGGCTTCGTGCTCGGCTTCAACTTGCAGGGCGGCTACGGCAAGGGCCTGCAAGGGCAGACGTACCCGATCTTCAAGAACTACTATGCGGGTGGTATCGGCTCGGTGCGCGGCTACTCGCCTAGCTCGCTGGGCCCGCGCGACACCAAGACGAACGACCCGATCGGCGGGTCGCGCATGGCGGTCGGCAATATCGAGTTGACGTTCCCGCTGCCGGGCACGGGCTATGACCGCACGCTGCGCGTCTTCACCTTCCTCGACGCCGGTAACGTCTGGGGCGATCCGAACCAGGGTGGCACGAGCGGCGGCGCGAACGGTCTGCGCTACGGTTACGGTGTGGGTCTTGCATGGATTTCGCCGATCGGCCCGCTCAAGCTGAGCCTCGGCTTCCCGCTGCAGAAACACGATGGCGACCAGTATCAGAAGTTCCAGTTCCAGATCGGTACGGCCTTCTAAGCGCCTGCACCAGGCTGCGAACGCGGACTTCATTCATTTCGACGTAACGTGAGGAACACTTTGCGAACCGGTAAGCTCTCGAAACATATGGCGCTGGCGCTTGCGTTGTCGATGTTTCTCGGCCTCGGTGCGGTCGCGAAAGCGGACGCGCAGGAAGCGCGCATCGCTGCGGTCAACTCCGACCGCATCCTGCGCGAGTCGTCGGCGGCGAAGGCGGCCCAGTCCAAGCTGGAGCAGGAATTCTCCAAGCGCGACAAGGCTTTGCAGGACATGGCGCAGCGGCTCAAGTCGATGTCGGACAACATCGACAAGAACGGCCCGTCCATGGCCCCGACCGACCGCGCAGCGCGTCAGCGCGATCTCGCACAGCTCGACGCGGACTTCCAGCGCAGACAGCGCGAATTCCGCGAAGACCTGAACCAGCGCCGCAACGAGGAACTCGCGGCGGTGCTGGATCGCGCGAACAAGGTCATCAAGCAGATTGCGGAACAACAGCACTACGATCTGATCGTGCAGGAAGCGGTGTACGTGAGTCCGCGTATCGACATCACGGATCAGGTGCTGAAGGCGCTCGCGGCGGCGAGCCAGAGCGGCGGCACGAGCTCGAACTGACGAGGAGTCTTCACACGCATGGCATCAGGCATGGCGATCACGCTCGACGAACTGGTCAGGCGCTTTGGCGGCGAGGTGGTGGGTGAAGGCGCGTATCGCGTCGAAGGCCTCGCACCGCTCGACAAGGCAGGCCCGGCGCAACTCGCGTTTCTAGCGAATCAGAAATACCTGCCGCAGGTCGAGTCGACCCGCGCGGGCGCGGTCCTCATTTCGCGGGCGGATCTGGACAAACTCACGGCGCCGCGTGAAGGCAGCAATTTCATCGTGACGCCGAATCCTTACGCGTACTTTGCGCGCGTGGCGCAGGCGTTTATCGAACTGTCGGCGCCGAAGGCGAAGCCGGGCGTGCATCCGAGCGCGTACGTCGATCCGGCCGCCAAGGTCGCGGCGAGCGCGGTGATCGGGCCGCACGCGACGGTAGAGGCGGGCGCGGTCGTCGGCGAACGCGCCAGGCTGGATGCCGGCGTGTCCATCGGCGCGGGCGTTACGCTCGGCGACGACGTCCATCTGTATCCGAACGTCACGGTCTATCATGGTTGCAGGCTCGGCGCGCGCGTGATCGTGCATGCCGGCGCGGTGATCGGCGCGGATGGTTTCGGTTTCGCGCCCGATTTCGTCGGCGAGGGCGATGCGCGCACCGGAAGCTGGGTGAAGATCCCGCAAGTCGGCGCGGTGCAAATCGGCGACGACGTGGAAATCGGCGCGAACACGACGATCGATCGCGGCGCAATGGCCGATACCGTCATCGAAGAATGCGTGAAGATCGACAACCTCGTGCAGATCGGCCATAACTGCCGCATCGGCGCTTATACGGTCATCGCGGGTTGCGCGGGCATCGCGGGCAGCACGAACATCGGCAAGCATTGCATGATCGGTGGGGCAGTGGGAATCGCGGGTCACGTGACGCTGGCGGATTACGTGATCGTCACGGCGCAATCGGGTGTATCGAAGTCTCTGACGAAGCCCGGCATGTACACGAGCGCGTTTCCGGCCGTCAGCCACGCGGACTGGAACAAGAGCGCCGCGCTGGTACGCAATCTGGACAAGCTGCGCGACCGGATCAAGGCACTGGAAACGGCGCTGGCCGACAAGAAAAACGGCGAGGCCTGAACGCCCGGCAGCATCGAGTTGCAACCGAATGGCTGTTCGAACCGAACGGCCCTGGAAGCACGAATTCAAAGCGGGCGTCTGACGCCCGCAGTCACTACCGCGCGGGACACGCGCGCGAGCAGAACGACCATGAGCACAGAAAAAATCAACCTCGACATCCACAAGATCCTCACGCTGCTGCCGCATCGGTATCCGATCCTGCTCGTGGATCGCGTGCTCGAACTCGAGCCGCACAAGAGCATCAAAGCGTTGAAGAACGTGACAATCAACGAGCCGTTTTTTCAGGGACATTTCCCGACGCGGCCCGTGATGCCCGGCGTGCTGATTCTCGAAGCACTCGCGCAAACCGCCGCGCTGCTGACGTTTGCCGAAGAGCCGCACGACCCGTCGACGACGCTGTACTACTTCGTCGGCATCGACGGCGCGCGCTTCAAGCGTGTGGTGGAGCCGGGCGATCAACTGATTCTGAACGTCAACTTCGAGCGGTACATGCGAGGCATCTGGAAGTTCAAGGCGCGCGCCGAAGTGGATGGCGTGACCGCCGCCGAAGCGGAACTCATGTGTACCGTGAAGAACACGGACGCCAGCGCATAAGCGGCGCAGGCGTAGGAAACGCAGCACGTTCGCAACACGGCGTGGCGACACACAGCATTCAGAGGCGAGGCGCATGACCACCATTCACCCCACCGCGATCATCGAGCCGGGCGCTCAAATCGACGATTCCGTCGAGATCGGGCCGTACGCGATCGTCGGCGCGCACGTCGTCATCGGCGCGGGCACGACCATCGGTTCGCACAGCGTGATCGAAGGTCACACGACGATCGGGCGCGACAACCGCATCGGACATTACGCGTCGATCGGCGGGCGGCCGCAGGACATGAAGTACAGGGACGAGCCGACTCGTCTCGAGATCGGCGACCGCAACACCATCCGTGAATTCACGACGCTGCATACGGGCACGGTGCAGGACCAGGGCCTGACGTCCATCGGCGACGATTGCTGGATCATGGCTTACGTTCACGTCGGCCACGACTGCCGGCTGGGCAACAGCGTCATCATGTCGAGCAACGCGCAACTGGCGGGGCACGTGACGGTCGGCGATCACGCGATCGTCGGCGGCATGTCGGGCGTGCATCAGTTCGTGCGCATCGGCGCGCATTCGATGCTGGGCGGCGCTTCCGCGCTCGTGCAGGACGTGCCGCCGTTCGTGATCGCCGCCGGCAACAAGGCAGAGCCGCACGGCATCAACGTCGAAGGCTTGCGCCGGCGCGGTTTCACGCCCGAGGCGATTTCCGCGCTGCGCACCGCATACCGGATCGTCTACAAGAGCGGCCTGTCGCTCGAAGACGCGAAGGCGCAGCTTCGCGACCTGAGCGTGGCGGGTGGCGAAGGCGACGCGCCCGTGAAAGCCTTCACCGACTTCATCGCGGCGTCGCAGCGCGGCATCATCCGCTGAACGCGCATTTCGATGACGTTGATCACCACTGCCCCGCGCATCGCGATGGTCGCGGGCGAACCCTCCGGCGATCTGCTCGCGGCATCGCTGCTGAAAGGTCTGCAAGCCCGCCTGCCCGCTGACACGCGCTATAGCGGCATCGGCGGGCCGCGCATGACATCGGCGGGCTTCGAGGCGCACTGGCCGATGGACAAGCTGACCGTGCGCGGCTACGTCGAAGCGCTGCGGCACATCCCCGAGATTCTCGGCATTCGCAACGAACTGAAGCGCCAGTTGCTGGCGGAGCCGCCGTCGATGTTCATCGGCGTCGACGCGCCCGACTTCAACTTTGGCCTCGAGCAGCCGCTGCGCGAGGCGGGCATTCCGACCGTGCACTTCGTGTGTCCGTCCATCTGGGCGTGGCGCGGCGGGCGCATCAAGAAGATCGTGAAGGCCGTCGATCACATGCTGTGCGTGTTTCCGTTCGAGACCGCGTTGCTGCAAAAAGCGGGCGTCGCATCGACTTACGTCGGCCATCCGCTTGCCGACGACATTCCGCTCGAACCGGATGTCGCGGGCGCGCGCCGTGAACTGGGTATCGCGGAAGGCGGTCCGGTGATCGCCGTATTGCCCGGCAGCCGGCGCTCGGAAATCGCGCTGATCGGGCCGACGTTTTTCGATGCCATGGAGCTGATGCAGCTTCGCGAACCGGGCGTGCGCTTCCTGATGCCCGCGGCGAACCCGGCGCTGCGTGAATTGCTGCAGCCGCTCGTGGACGCGCATCCGCATCTGTCGCTCACCATCACCGATGGCCGCGCGCAAACCGCGATGACCGCCGCCGACGCCATCCTCGTCAAAAGCGGGACCGTGACGCTGGAAGCGGCGCTGCTCAAGAAGCCGATGGTCATCTCGTACAAGGTGCCGTGGCTCACGGGCCAGATCATGAAGCGGCAGGGCTATCTGCCCTATGTCGGCTTGCCCAACATTCTGGCGGGGCGCTTCGTCGTGCCGGAAATCCTGCAGCATTTCGCGACGCCCGAAGCGCTCGCCGAGGCGACGTTGAAACAGTTGAACGACGACGCGAACCGCCGTACCCTGACCGAAATTTTCACCGACATGCACATCGCGCTGCGCCAGAATACGTCGCAGCGAGCGGCCGAAGCGGTCGCGCGGGTGCTGGAAACACGAGGGGCGCGGTAATGGCGCGTCAGGCCAGTCAACAGAAGGTGCAAAACGGGCTCGATTTTAGCTCGCCGCTGGACATCATCTGCGGCGTCGATGAAGCCGGGCGCGGCCCGCTGGCGGGGCCGGTCGTGGCGGCGGCGGTGATCTTCGACCCTGCCAGGCCGCGCATCAACGGCCTCGACGATTCCAAGGCGCTGAGCGCGAAGAAGCGCGAAGAGTTGTACGAGAAGATCGTAGATCGCGCGCTGGCTTACTGCATTGCATCCGCAAGCGTCGAGGAAATCGACACCATCAACATCCTGCACGCGACCATGCTCGCGATGAAGCGCGCCGTCGAAGGGCTGGCCGTCGCGCCGACGCTCGTGAAGATCGACGGCAACCGCTGCCCGACGCTGTCGATCCGTAGTGAAGCTGTAATTGGCGGCGACGCGCTCATCAAACAAATCTCGGCCGCGTCGATACTCGCGAAAGTCACGCGTGACCGCATGCTGGTCGAACTGCACGAGACGTATCCCGTGTACGGTTTCGCCACGCATTCGGGCTACGGCACGCCACAGCATCTAAAGGCGCTGCGCGAGCATGGGCCGTGCGAGCATCATCGCCGGTCGTTTGCGCCGGTGCGGGAAGCGCACACCTTGTTCTTCGGCTCCGTGCTGCCGGACATCGCGCCCGAGGTGCTGCACGCGGCCGAGACGCTCGGCGGCGACTCGGACGCGCTCGCGTTCTGACCGCCGACCGCACCGAACCAACGTGAAATCCATCACTTCGCGGGACAACCCGCTCTACAAGCGCCTGAAGGCGCTCGCCGGATCGACCGCGCAGCAGCGGCGAAGCGGCCACGCACTGCTCGAAGGGCTGCATCTCGCAGCCGCTTATTTGGATACCGCCGGTCAGCCGGAAACCTGCGTCGTCACGGAAGGCGCGCTGACGCATGCCGAAGCGCGCGAGATCGTCGCGCGCATCGAGGAAAGGCGTGTGGTCGTCTTGCCCGATGCGCTCTTCGGCCAGCTATCGAGCGTCGTGCACGGAGTCGGCATGCTGCTGCTGGTGGAGAAGATCGGCGCGGCGCTGCCCAACCGCGTGAGCGAAACGTGCGTGGTTCTCGACGGCGTTCAGGACGCGGGCAATGTCGGCTCCATTCTGCGCAGCGCGGCGGCGGCAGGCGTCACGCGCGTGTTCTGCGCGCCGGGGACGGCGTATGCATGGTCGTCGAAGGTGCTGCGCTCGGGGATGGGCGCGCACTTTCTGCTCGATATCTTCGAGGACGTCGAACCGTCCGATCTCATCGCGCGCCTGAACGTGCCGGTGACCATCACCGATTCGCACGGCGCCGTGGCCATCTACGATTGCGATCTCTCGTCGCCGCTTGCGTGGGTCTTCGGAAACGAAGGCGCGGGCGTGTCGCAGGTCTGGCGCGATGCCGTGACGCATCGCGTGACCATCCCGCAACCGGGCGGCATGGAATCGCTCAATGTGGCGGCTGCGGCGGCAATCTGTCTGTTCGAGCAGTGCCGCCAGCAGCGCGCCTGATCGCCTGATCAGTAGTAGGAAGGCCGCTCCGGCTTGATTTCCTGCAGGATCGTCGTGGCGATTTCCTCGATGGACTTGTGGGTCGACGACAGCCACTTCACGCCCTCGCGCTTCATCATGCTTTCCGCTTCGTTGATTTCGTAGCGGCAATTCTCCAGCGCGGCGTACTTGCTGCCCGGCCGCCGCTCGTTGCGGATTTCGGCCAGGCGCTGCGGGTCGATGGACAGCCCGAACATCTTTTCCCGATGATCCAGCAGCGGCGTCGGCAGCTTGCCGCGCTCGAAGTCTTCCGGAATCAGCGGGTAGTTCGCCGCCTTCACGCCGTATTGCATCGCCAGATAGAGGCTCGTCGGCGTCTTGCCGCTGCGCGACACGCCGACCAGAATCACATCGGCTTCGGTGAGATTGCGATTCGACTGCCCGTCGTCGTGAGCGAGCGAGAAGTTGATCGCCTCGATCCGATTCTTGTATTCCTCGGTATCGGCGTTCTGGTGGACGCGGCCCATCGCGTGCGTCGACTTGATCTCCAGCTCGTGCTCGAGCGGCTCGATGAAGGTCTGGAACATGTCCAGCACGAGCGCATTGCAGCGCTTGACGATCTCATTGGACGCGCTGTCGACGAGCGTCGTGAAGACGATCGGCCGGCGGCCGTCGAGCGATACGGCCTCGTTGATCTTCTCGACGGTCGCATGCGCCTTGTCGATGGAATCGACGAACGGCACGCGCACGAGCCGGAATTTTTGGTCGAACTGGGCGAGGATCGAATGCGCGAAGGTTTCGGCAGTGATCCCGGTACCGTCGGAAACGATGAATACGGAGGGCGGCATCGGCGGGTGATCAGAAGGGAACGTGTTGCATTGAACGTGCTCAAACGGTAACGCCGGCGACGCGGCGCGGGTGCAAGCCGCTGTGTTACATTGAGCGGCCCGTGCATGTGCGCAGGCGAACCAAGAGGCGTGAAACACCTCGATTTTGCCGTGGAATTACTGTCCCTGCTAAGACAAATTCGATAATCGACACGGTAGAATAGCGGCAACCTGTTCGATAAGCAATTGCGGACAATTTGAGTCGGATTTTGGTCGAATCGCGGTCATTTCGTGGAATTTGCGGCAGAAAACCACGTTTTAGAGCACATTCGGACGGCCGCTTCTCTTTGCCCCGTGCGTGGTCCGCACGAGCGCATGTCTTTCGCGAAGGCTTATCAAACAGGTTGTACGAGATGCGGCGGTGCTTCCAATGAGCGCCGCCGCATGTGAGCCCACTCGTGCGATCGTGAATTCCATCCACCTTAGGGGCTTGTATGACTAACGCAGTCAATGTTGCGAACGATGTCGCAAAGGATCAGGCGTATGTAGTTCCATTCGAGCAGTTGCGAATGACCGACGTGGAAATCGTCGGTGGCAAGAATGCGTCGCTCGGCGAAATGATCAGCCAGCTTTCCGAAGCCGGTGTCAGCGTGCCGACGGGCTTTGCCACGACCGCGCTCGCATTCCGCGACTTCCTCCAGCACAACGACCTGACCGATCGCATCGCCAAACGTCTCGAGACGTTCGACGTCGACGACGTGAAGGCGCTTGCCGAAGCGGGCAAGGAAATCCGCCAGTGGATCGTCGACGCGCCGATGCAGCCGCGTCTCGAAGACGAAATCCGCCGTCAATTCGAAGTCCTGCAAAAGGGCTCGCCCGAAGAGCTTTCGTTCGCCGTGCGTTCGTCCGCGACCGCCGAGGACTTGCCCGACGCATCGTTCGCGGGCCAGCAGGAAAGCTATCTGAACGTGGTCGGCATCGAAGACGTGCTCGATCGCATGAAGCACGTTTTCGCGTCGCTCTATAACGACCGCGCCATCTCCTATCGCGTCCACAAGGGTTTCACTCACGCCGAAGTCGCGCTGTCGGCGGGCGTGCAGCGCATGGTCCGCTCGGACGTCGGCGCGGCTGGCGTCATGTTCACGATCGACACCGAGTCGGGCTTCAAGGACACCGTCTTCATCACGTCGAGCTACGGCCTCGGCGAGACCGTCGTGCAGGGCGCGGTGAATCCGGACGAATTCCACGTTTTCAAGACCACGCTCGCGCAGGGCAAATATCCGATCATCCGCCGGTCCATCGGCTCGAAGCTCGTCAAGATGGAATTCACGCAGCCGGGCGAGCCGGGCCGCGTGAAGACCGTCGACGTCGCGCACGAGCAGCGCAACCGCTTCTCCATTTCGGACGAAGACGTGATCGAGCTCGCGAAGTATGCGGTGATCATCGAGAAGCACTACCAGCGTCCGATGGACATCGAGTGGGGCAAGGACGGCCGCGACGGCAAGCTGTTCATTCTGCAGGCGCGCCCGGAAACGGTGAAGAGCCAGGCTGCGGGCAAGGCCGAGATGCGCTTCAAGCTCAAGGGCCAGTCGAACGTCATCGCCACGGGCCGCGCAATCGGCCAGAAGATCGGCGCGGGCCCCGTGCGCGTGATCCACGATCCGTCGGAGATGGAACGCGTGCAGCCGGGCGACGTGCTCGTCGCGGACATGACCGACCCGAACTGGGAACCGGTGATGAAGCGCGCAGCGGCCATCGTCACGAATCGCGGCGGCCGCACGTGTCACGCGGCGATCATCGCGCGTGAGCTGGGCGTGCCGGCGGTGGTCGGCTGCGGCGACGCCACCGACCTCCTGAAGGACGGCGCGCTCGTCACGGTGTCGTGCGCGGAAGGCGACGAAGGCAAGATCTACGACGGCCTGCTCGAAACCGAAGTGACCGAAGTCCAGCGCGGCGAACTGCCGAAGATTCCGGTCAAGATCATGATGAACGTCGGCAATCCGCAACTCGCGTTCGACTTCGCGCAGTTGCCGAATGCGGGCGTCGGCCTCGCGCGGCTTGAGTTCATCATCAACAACAACATCGGCGTACACCCGAAGGCGATTCTGGAGTACCCGAATATCGACGCCGACCTGAAGAAGGCAGTCGAAAGCGTGGCGCGCGGTCATGCGTCGCCGCGTGCGTTCTACGTCGACAAGCTGACGGAAGGCATCGCGACGATCGCGGCGGCGTTCTATCCGAAGCCCGTCATCGTGCGTCTGTCGGACTTCAAGTCGAACGAGTACAAGAAGCTGATCGGCGGTTCGCGCTACGAGCCGGACGAAGAGAATCCGATGCTCGGTTTCCGTGGCGCGTCGCGGTATATCGCGGAAGACTTCGCCGAGGCGTTCCACATGGAATGCATCGCGCTGAAGAAGGTCCGCGAAGAGATGGGCCTCGACAACGTCCAGATCATGGTTCCGTTCGTGCGGACGCTGAAGCAGGCGGATCGTGTGGTCGAACTGCTGAAGAAATTCGGTCTGGAGCGCGGCGTCAACGACCTCAAGCTCGTGATGATGTGCGAAGTGCCGTCCAACGCAATCCTCGCTGAAGAGTTCCTGCAACGCTTCGACGGCTTCTCAATCGGCTCGAACGATTTGACGCAGTTGACGCTGGGTCTCGACCGCGACTCCGGCATGGAACTGCTCGCCGCCGATTTCGACGAGCGCGACCCGGCAGTGCAGTTCATGCTGAAGCGCGCCATCGAGACGTGTCTGCGGCTGAACAAGTACGTCGGCATCTGCGGTCAGGGTCCGTCGGATCATCCGGATCTCGCCGAGTGGCTGGCGAAGCAGGGCATCGAATCGATGTCGCTGAACCCGGACACGATCATCGACACATGGCAGCAGTTGGCGAAGACCTTGTCAAAATGAGTCGTAACCGCGCCTTTCCGCTTGCTTACGGATAAGTGCGGCATGCTATAAAAAACACCCCGGACCTTTTCGTCCGGGGTGTTTTCGTTTGGAGACTGGCATGGCGTTGAATGGACTGATCTGGTGGATCGCGGCGGGCGTGTTGATCGTCACGGAGTTGTTCACCGGCACGTTCTATCTGCTGATGATCGCGCTGGGGCTGCTGGCGGGAGGCATCGCGTTCGCCGTGGGGCTTGAGTTGCACGTGCAGCTGGGCGTCGCGGCGCTCGTGGCGTTGGTGGCGGTCGTCCTGCTGCGGCGTTCGCGCTTCGGAAGCTGGAAGCGGCGCGACGCTTCACGCGATACAGCCGTCAACCTCGACATCGGCGCGACAGTGGAAGTCGCGCAATGGCATGACCGCCGCGCCCGGGCGATGTATCGCGGGGCGGAGTGGGACGTCGAACTGGCGCCGGGCGAGTCCGAAGGCGCTCGCTTGTACTGCATCACGGCGCTGGAGGGCAGCCGGCTCGTCGTCGCGGCCAAGCGATGAACACCGTTTTATCGACAAGAATTGAAGGAGCCACACCATGATTTTCGCTGCCATCCTGCTGGTGATCGCCATCGTGATCGTTGTAAACACGGTCAAGATCGTTCCACAGCAGCACGCCTGGGTGCTCGAGCGGCTGGGCCGCTATCACGCGACGCTCACGCCGGGTCTCAATATCGTGCTGCCGTTCGTCGATCGCATCGCGTACAAGCACATTCTCAAGGAGATTCCGCTCGACGTGCCGAGTCAGGTCTGCATCACGCGCGACAACACGCAGCTTCAGGTGGATGGCGTGCTGTACTTTCAGGTCACCGATCCGATGAAGGCGTCGTATGGATCGTCCAACTTCGTGATCGCCATCACGCAGCTTTCGCAAACGACGCTGCGCTCGGTCATCGGCAAGCTCGAACTGGACAAGACCTTCGAGGAACGCGAGTACATCAATCACAGCATCGTGAATGCGCTCGATGAAGCCGCGTCGAACTGGGGCGTGAAAGTGCTGCGCTACGAGATCTAGGACCTGACGCCGCCGAAGGAGATTCTCCACGCGATGCAGGCGCAGATTACCGCCGAGCGCGAGAAGCGCGCGCTGATCGCGGCATCGGAAGGACGCAAGCAGGAGCAGATCAATCTCGCGTCGGGTGCGCGCGAAGCCGCGATTCAGAAGTCCGAGGGCGAGCGTCAGGCGGCGATCAATCAGGCGCAGGGAGAAGCGTCGGCCATTCTTGCGGTCGCCGAAGCGAACGCGCAGGCCATCGAGAAGATCGGCGCGGCGATTCAGACGGCGGGCGGCATGGAGGCCGTGAACCTCAAGGTGGCGGAGCAATATGTCGGGGCGTTCGCGAACATCGCGAAGACGGGCAACACGTTGATCGTGCCCGGCAACATGTCGGACATGAGTTCGATGATTGCGTCGGCGCTGGCGATCGTGAAGGGCGAGGGCGGCGGCCTTATTCGAAATAACTGAAGGAGCCTAAAAGCAATCGGGGCGCTCGACAGCGCCCCGATCTGTATTACCGCGCTGCCGTTCGCATCAGACGGGCGCGTTCGCGTTCCCAGTCGCGCTTCTTTTCGGTTTCACGCTTGTCGTGCAGCTTCTTGCCCTTGGCCAGGCCGATCTCGCATTTGACGCGGCCTTCCTTGTAATGGAAGTTGAGCGGCACGAGCGTGTGACCGCGCTGCTCGACCTTGCCGATGAGCTTGTCGATCTGCTCGCGATGCAGCAGCAGCTTGCGGGTGCGCACCGGATCGAGATTCGCAAACTTCGAAGCTTCGGGCAGCGGGCTGATGTGCGTGCCGATCAGGAACAGTTCGCCGTTCTTGATGACGACATAGCCTTCCTTGATCTGCCCGCGGCCCGCGCGCAGCGCCTTGACTTCCCAGCCTTCGAGCACGAGACCGGCCTCGTAGCGTTCTTCGATGAAGTAATCGAAGAACGCTTTTCTGTTGTCAATGATGCTCATGAATGGAAAGTGCCCAACTCGTTTAAAATCACGATTTTAGCAGCGCGCCGCCTGACAGACGAAGCCGTCTTCGCGGGCCGCATTCGCCGCCACCCCAACAAGCCACCCGCTGCGCCCTTATGGCCGACGTCCAGAAAACCGTGTTGATCCGTCATTCGGCGGAAGAAATGTTCGACCTCGTCACCGATGTCGCCGACTACCCGAACTTCCTGCCGTGGTGCGGCGGCGTCGAGATTGGACGCCAGGACGAGAACGGCATGGAGGCAAAGATCGACATCAGCTTCAAGGGCATCAAGCAGCACTTCGCAACGCGCAATGTGCAGAAACGCCCGACGCACATTGATATGGAGTTCCTGAGCGGCCCTTTCAAGAAGTTCACGGGCTACTGGCGCTTCACGCCGTTGCGCGCGGACGCATGCAAGATCGAATTCGCGCTGCACTACGAGTTCTCGAACCTGATTCTCGAGAAGCTCATCGGGCCGGTGTTCAGCCATATCGCGAACACCTTCGTGGACTCCTTCGTCAAACGCGCGGACCAGCGCTACGGCAAGAAATGAACCTGCGTATCGATGTTTGCTACGGCTTGCCCGGCGGCGACAGCTTCTATGCGCACGTCGATATCGGCGACGGCGCGACGCTGCGCGAGGCGATCGAGGCGAGCGGCGTGCTGAAGCAACACCCGGAAATCGATCTGGGGACGCAGAAGGTCGGCGTGTTCGGCAAGCTGAAGCCGCTGGACGCCACGCTCGCGGATCTGGATCGCGTGGAGATTTATCGGCCGCTCAAGGTCGATCCGAAAACCGCGCGCCAGCGCCGCGTCGACAAGGCGCGCAAGTCGGGATCGATCGAAGGCCGCAAATGGCAGTCGAAGGATTCGCGCTGATCGACCGCCGCTTCAATGCGCCGGCGCTTCCTTGGGCGCGGCAGCCGGCTCGACGCTATGTTGCCGCACCGACCAGCTCACGCCCGCGACCAGCAGCACGATAGCCAGCAACTCCGGCACACGCGGCCACCGGCCGTCGTAGATAAAAGCGTAGAGCAGCGCGAACAGCGTTTCGAACACGATCATCTGGCCGGACAGCGTCAGCGGCAGGCGTTTCGCTGCCGCGTTCCACAGCATGTTGCCGAGCCACGAACCCCCCGTCGCGAGCGCGAAGCATACGATCCAGAACACATGCCAGCGCGTATCCGGCACGCTTGCCTGAACCGTGCCCGCGGGCAGCATCCACATGACCGCGCCGAGCATCGCCCCGAGCAGCCCCGTCACGATGCCCCACAGCACGGACCATTCGTTGCCGTCGAAGTGATGATTTGCCTGCAGATAGCGCGCGTTGACGACCGCATACCACGTCCACGAAGCCAGCGCGCCGACTGCGCACGCAAGCCCGGCGAGGCGCGTCAGCACGCTCGTGGCTGGCGCGTCGGTGTGATGGAGAAGCACGTCGCTGAAGACGTCGAGGTTGATGCACGCGATGCCCGTAACCACCAGCGCAAGCGGTGCGACGAGGCGCTTCAGTTCGATCGCGCCGTGATCGCGCCGTCCGGCGAGCGTGACCGTCACCGGCAAAATCCCGACGATCAGCGACGACGGCGCCACGCCCACGAGTTGCACCGCGGTCGCGAGCAGCATGTAGTAGAGCAGGTTGCCGACGAGCGCGAGCTTGACGAGGGCGATGAGATCGGCCCGCGTCAGCTTGGCGAGCAGCCGCCGCGCGAACGGCAGCGCAACGGCGAGCGACACCGCGCCGTACATCAGGTAGCGCCCGACGCTCAGCGTCAGCGGTGAAAAGTCCGGCAACAGGCGCGGCGCGAGAAAAATGAAACCCCAGATGGCCCCTGCCAGCATTCCGTACATCACACCGCGCTGCATTGCCCGACTCCCTGCCTTGATCCGATCGACGGCGCAGGTTAGCACGCACCCCCGGCGCGGCGTCTTGTCGAAAGCTGCACCGCGACGCCCCGCATCGAGGCCCGATCTTTGCAGGGGAATCACGTAAGCTGCTGTCCAGACAGTGAAAACCCGGGGAACTATCGGTATAATCTGCTTTTGCGCCCATAGGATTTGCCATGCGTCTGATCCAGAAAGCACTCACGTTCGATGACGTGCTCCTCGTGCCCGCGTTCTCCAGCGTTCTCCCGCGCGACACCAGCCTGAAATCCCAGCTGACTCGCAACATTTCCCTGAATATGCCCCTCGTGTCCGCAGCCATGGACACGGTCACCGAAGGCCGGCTCGCCATCGCAATGGCGCAGATGGGCGGCATCGGCATCGTCCACAAGAATCTGACCGCGAAAGAACAGGCGCGCGAAGTCGCGAAGGTCAAGCGTTTCGAATCCGGCGTCGTCCGCGATCCGATTACCGTGCCGCCGCAAATGCGCGTGCGCGACGTGATCGCGCTGACGCAGCAGCATGGCATCTCCGGCTTCCCGGTGGTGGAGGGCGCGCAACTCATCGGCATCGTCACGAACCGCGACCTGCGTTTCGAAGAGCGGCTGGACGAGCCGGTGCGCAACATCATGACGCCGCGCGAGCGTCTCGTGACGGTCAAGGAAGGCACGTCGCTCGCCGAAGCCAAGGCGCTGATGCACAGCCATCGCCTCGAGCGCGTGCTCGTGGTCAACGACGCATTCGAGCTGCGCGGCCTGATGACGGTCAAGGACATCACCAAGCAGACCGAAAACCCGGACGCGTGCAAGGACGAAGACGGCAAGCTGCGCGTCGGCGCGGCCGTGGGCGTGGGTCCGGACAACGAAGAGCGCGTCGATCTGCTCGCGCAGGCGGGCGTCGATGTCATCGTGGTCGATACCGCGCACGGTCACAGCCAGGGCGTGCTCGAGCGCGTGCGCTGGGTGAAGCAGAACTATCCGCGCGTGCAGGTCATCGGCGGCAACATCGCGACGGCGGCGGCGGCCAAGGCGCTCGTCGAATACGGCGCGGATGCGGTGAAGGTCGGCATCGGGCCGGGCTCCATCTGCACGACGCGAATCGTCGCGGGCGTGGGCGTGCCGCAAATCACGGCCATCGCGAACGTGTCGGAAGCCCTGCGCGGCAGCGGCGTGCCGGTCATCGCGGATGGCGGCGTGCGCTTCTCGGGCGACGTCTCGAAGGCGCTCGCGGCAGGCGCGAACGTCGTGATGATGGGCAGCATGCTCGCAGGCACCGAAGAATCGCCGGGCGACGTGTTCCTGTTCCAGGGCCGCCAGTACAAGGCGTATCGCGGCATGGGCTCGGTCGGCGCGATGAAGGACGGCGCGGCGGACCGCTACTTCCAGGACAACTCGGCAAACATCGACAAGCTCGTGCCGGAAGGCATCGAAGGCCGCGTGGCCTACAAGGGCTCGGTGAACGCCATCCTGTTCCAGGTCGTCGGCGGCGTGCGCGCGAGCATGGGTTATTGCGGCTGCCGCACCATCGCGGAATTGCATGAGAAGGCGGAGTTCGTGCAGATCACGGCGGCCGGCATGCGTGAATCGCACGTGCATGACGTGCAGATCACGAAGGAAGCGCCGAATTATCACGTCGATTAATGCGCAGGCTCATTCGTCGGTGAGTGCGTCGATAACCCTGGTGGACCCATCATGAAACCGTTGCTGCGCGCCGTGCTGGTCGTCAATGCCCTGATTTTCGTGGTGTTCGGCGTGCTGTTCCTGCTGACGCCCTGGGCCGGTCTTTTCGATGCGCTGCAACTCGGCGCGATGCGCGTCGAACCCGCGTTCGCCGGGCAGTTGCTGGGCGTCGCGCTGATCGGGTTCGCGTGGCTGTCGCTGCACGCGGCGATCGACGGCGCGTTGACCGCGGCGGCCGCGAAGGCGTCGGGCCATGTGGAGTGGCTCTCGGGCGTCATCGCGCTGGTCTGGCTCCTCGGACTGCGTACGCCCCAGGTCGACGGCTTCGGCCAGGTGAGCGCGGCGCTCATCGGCATCGTGCTCGTCGTGTTGGGGCTCGGCAGTGTGCGGCTGGCGTCGGCGGTGCGGCGGCGCGAACGTGCGGCGGCGGTCGGCGCGGCATCGGCGGAACGCGCGGAGAAGAAGGCCGCGCAAACGCGTGATGCAACGCGTCCGCCTGTCGTCACCGTCCCGACGCCGCCGGATACCGCGGCTCGCCCGATGGCACGCGCTCCCGACGTCACCGCAATCGATCCGGTCACCGGCCGCACGGTCGATCCGGCGGGCCGTCCCGTGGATGCCGCCGCGCCAGCTTCGGCCACGCGCATGCGAACCGAGGCCGGCATGGTCGATCCGGTGACGGGCCGCACGCTCGATCCGCAGACGGGCCGCGAGATCGATCCGGTCACGGGAAAGCGCATTGATCCGGTCATCAGCGGGGAAATCGATCCGGCCACGGGCCGGCGCGTCGATCCGCTGACGGGGCGCGTCGTTCCCGATCCGGCGAGCGGAGCACCGCGCTGAACGCGCGCACGCACAGACTCACGGCGCGGACGGCCAGGCTGTCGAATCGACGCGCGCAAGCAGGAAACACAAGTACGGTCGGCCTTCGCGCCGGCCGTCGATTTATTGGCGACGAGCCGCGCGAACGCACGGCTCGTCGGCACACACCTCATTCGTTCACTTAGCCTTTGCCCGCAGCCATGCACGACAAAATCCTGATTCTCGATTTCGGCTCTCAAGTCACCCAGCTGATCGCCCGGCGCATCCGCGAGTCGCATGTCTATTCGGAGATTCATCCGTACGACGTCGACGAAACCTTCATCCGCGAGTTCGCGCCGAAGGGCATCATCCTGTCGGGCGGGCCGAACTCGGTCACCGAGGCGAAGTCGCCGCGTGCGCCGCAGATCGTCTTCGACCTCGGCGTGCCGGTGCTCGGCATCTGCTACGGCATGCAGACGATGGCCGACCAGCTCGGCGGCAAGGTCGAACTCGGCAAGGTGCGCGAATTCGGCTATGCGGAAGTGCAGGCGCTGAACCACACGGGCTTTCTGGAAGGCATCGAAGACTTCAAGAGCGCTGAAGGCGAGGCGATGCTCAAGGTCTGGATGAGCCACGGCGACAAGGTCGCGGACCTCCCGGCCGGCTTCAAGCTGATGGCGTCGACGCCCGCATGCCCGATTGCCGCGATGGCCGACGACGATCGCCGCTTCTACGGCGTGCAGTGGCATCCGGAAGTCACGCATACCGTGCAGGGCCGCGCGATGCTCGACCGCTTCGTGCTCGAACTGTGCGGTGCGCGGGCCGATTGGGAGATGGGCCATTACATCGACGAAGCCGTCGAGAAGATTCGCGCGCAAGTCGGCAATGAGCACGTGATTCTCGGTTTGTCGGGCGGCGTGGATTCGTCGGTGGCGGCGGCGCTGCTGCATCGCGCGATCGGCGATCAGCTGACGTGCGTGTTCGTGGATCACGGCCTGCTGCGTCAGAACGAAGCCGAGCAGGTGATGTCGACGTTTGCGGATCACCTGGGCGTGAAGGTCATTCACGTCGATGCCAGCGAAGCGTTCCTGCAGAAGCTCGCCGGCGTCACCGATCCGGAAGCGAAGCGCAAGATCATCGGCGCGGAGTTCGTCGAAGTGTTCCATGCGGAGTCCGAGAAGCTGACCGATGCGAAGTGGCTCGCGCAGGGCACGATCTATCCGGACGTCATCGAATCGGCGGGCAAGGGCAAGAAGGGCGCGCATACGATCAAGAGTCACCACAACGTCGGTGGCTTGCCCGAGACGCTCAATCTGAAGCTGCTCGAGCCGCTGCGTGAGCTTTTCAAGGACGAAGTGCGCGAACTGGGCGTGAAGCTCGGACTGCCGCCGGCGATGGTGTATCGCCATCCGTTCCCCGGCCCGGGTCTCGGCGTGCGCATTCTCGGCGAAGTGAAGCGCGAGTTCGCGGACCTGCTCCGTCGTGCGGATGCGATTTTCATCGAGACGCTGCGCACTACCATCGATCCGGAGACGGGCAAGTCGTGGTACGACCTGACGAGCCAGGCCTTCGCGGTGTTCCTGCCGGTGAAGAGCGTCGGCGTGATGGGCGACGGGCGGACTTATGAGTACGTCGTCGCGCTGCGCGCGGTGCAGACGCTGGACTTCATGACGGCGCATTGGGCGCATCTGCCGCACGAATTGCTCGGGAATGTGAGCAATCGGATCATCAATGAGGTGCGGGGCGTGAATCGCGTCGTTTATGACATTTCGGGGAAGCCGCCGGCGACGATCGAGTGGGAGTGAATTGGCGTCCTTCGAGGACTATCGTCAGCTATCGAGAAACTGACGTAACGCATTGATTTAAAATGACGCTGCGAGCTTGAATCGTACCCAATGGACTACGCGCAACTTCGCTCGCTGTTGACTCCGCTCATCATGGCGTTAAAGGACGTCGGCACGCATACCACGCTGCCGACGCTTTGCGAGGCATTGGGGTTGCCCGTGCCCGCCACTGACGGTTCCAAGCGTGACCGCATGACCTCCAGCTTCGAGGCGGCCGCCGACGCTGATCTGCCTACGGTTGCACGCAAGCTGTTGGTTCGCCATCCACCCGATGCCACGACGCGCAACCAGCTTCAGGACATTCTCTGGGGTGACAGCGGGTGTCCGCCGATCCCGAAGCGATATCGGCGCGAGGTTGCTCGAAGACTCAACAGCCAAGAGCTGTATGGGGATGCTCGGAGGTTCGATGACCTTCTGGAGCGGTTGTGGATCTTGGATGCCGATGACTGGCTTAGCTTGCTGGGCGGCAAGCCCAGCGGGTTGCGCGCGGACATTCAGCAGCACGTCCATCGGAATCCGGAGGACTGGCCTGCTGAAACGCTGTTCGACCAGTTGGGCGCCTATGATGCGTCCGATCGGCGCTTTGCGCTGTTTCTAGAGGGGCTGGCTTCGGCCGACGTGCGACCCGACGAGGCAGCGCAACGCCACTTCGTTGCTTGCGTCAACGAGTCGCTGCGCAATTGCGGTGTCGAGCTGCGCGAGACGGATTCGGAGGGGGGTTACCCGGTCTTCTCGATGGTCTCGTTGCACGCGGCCGTCAAAGGCCGACCGAAGAATCTCATCTTCGCCTCACCCGACAAGCCTGACCTACGTTTCCGCGACGCGCTGGACAACGACGTCGAGATTGTCACCAATGCCGATAAGGTGCTTGTCTATGACCGTCCCATCGGCAACGACGGACTGCGCTGGAACGATCTGCAGCAGTGGTGGGGTGATACAGAGCGGATTGCTGATGCCACGCAAGCCAAGCGCTCGCTGTACGCGCGTCTCAGGGCCAGCTTGCCCCGCAACTCCCCGCCGCAGTCCTTGCTATTCGATGCCTTCTTCGAGGGGTTCCGCGGTGCCGTGCCGAACCTGCCCGCACTGTTGCCGGAAGTATGGCTTCACTGGGACCCACGCACGGTCAAGGAGCGCGGGCCGGATGCGCTGCTGCGCTTTCGCATGGACTTCCTGTTGCTGCTCCCACAGGGCGTGCGGGTCGTCATCGAAGTGGACGGCAAGCACCACTATGCGGACGGCGCCGGGTGCGCCGACGTGCAACGCTATGCGCAGATGGTCAAAGGCGACCGCGAACTCAAGCTCGCGGGATATGAAGTCTTTCGCTTTGGGGCAGCGGAGCTGCAGGAACCTACAGCCAAGGCGGATGTGAAGGCCTTCTTCGACGCGCTATTCAAGCGCTACGGTGTTCCGACGAGCTGACAGCGCAACCTCGTGCTAACACCGGCATTTCTTGGAGAACAATGCAGAAGAGCCTGAAGTCATGCTGCTTATTCGGTATGATTGGGGATGGGTCGGCGCTCCGCAAATTGTTCCGAATCCCGCGCCAGAAAAGAGCATGTTTTCCTGACGGTAAGAGCGACGGTAAAGACCCATGTCGATCACTGCAATCCCTTCAACCGTGTGAACTTGCGAGCGGCATTGACGATCGAGTGGGAGTAAGGGCGTAGCCCAAAGATGAACGCGAGTCCGTGACATGAGCCTCTCCCATCTCACCGACTCGCTCTTCCTCGCCATCTACCCCGACGAAGCCGCCGCCTCGCGCATCCACGACGAGGCGGCGCGCATCCGTATCGAACACAAGCTGCGGACGCCGCCGATCCCCGCTCATCGCCTGCACATCACGCTGCATTACCTCGGCGCGTTCGCGGGCCTTCCTGCCGACGTCATCGGACAGGCGCGAGCCGCGGCGTCATCCATCGAGACCCCCGCCTTCGACCTCCAGCTCGACCGCCTCGAGACCTTCGCTTCACGCCGCCCGAAACGTCCGCTCGTCATCGCCGGCGACCCTACGGAAGCCTGCTCCGCCTTCGTCGATACGCTCGATAAAGCGCTGCAAACCGCCGGCATCTTCGTCAAATCGCATCCGCGATTCATCCCGCACGTGACCTTGCTCTACGACGAGCATCGCATCGCGCGGCGAAGCATCGAGCCTATCAAATGGACCGTGCGCGAGTTCGCGCTCGTACGCAGCCTGCTCGGGCGGTCGCAGCACATCGTCCTCGCGCGCTGGCCGCTCACGTCCTAGCCGACGCGAAACAATCGCCGGAAACTGTTTCGCGGATTTTTCGTCCGGGTTATGGTTAGCGTTGTCCGCATCGATCGCTGCGACAAAGACGTACAAAAAACGCCAGGATTCCGATTACATGACTCGAGCCCGTCTGCTGCACGTCACTCCGGAAACGCATCACGTTCACATCGATCTCGTCTACGCGACCGATCGCAATTTCACCGGCAAGCCTATCTACAAAGCGCAGCACTGCCTGCTGCTCGAACCCGCCGAAGCCACGCTGCGCCGCGCGGTCGGCATCGCGCGGAGCTTCGGCATGACGCTGAAAATCTTCGACGCCTATCGCCCGCCGCAAGCGCAAAAAGTGCTGTGGGACTTTCTGCCCGATCCCAACTTCATCGCCGAACTCGGCCGCGGCTCGAACCATAGCCGCGGCACGGCAGTCGATCTGACGCTCGTCGACGAACACGGCAACGATCTCGACATGGGCACCGGCTTCGATGCGATGGTGCCCGAGTCCGGCCACTTCCACGCCGGCTTGCCCATCTACGTGCAACGCAATCGCACGTTGTTGCTCGGCGTGATGCACGGCGCGGGCTTCACGCACATCGCCAGCGAGTGGTGGCACTACGAATTGCCGGGCTCGCGCGAACTTCCGCTCATCGACAACGAAGCAAGCGGCCCCTTGCGGCTGATGTAATCCCGACAGGAGACGAAATGAAAAACGGCGCGCGAAAAATTCTGGCGATGGCTACGCTCGCGGCGGCGCTGACGGCCACGCACACGCTTCCGACTCAGGCCGCCACGCCGAAAGACATGTTCGTGATGGCGACGCTGCTCGACGAATTCACCACGCTCGATCCCGGCGAAGTCTACGAACTCGTGCCCGAGGAATACGTCGCGAACACGTATGACCGGCTGGTGCGCGTCGATCTGAAGGACCCGTCGAAATTCAACGGCGATGTCGCGCAGTCGTGGACCGTCAGCCCCGATGGCCTCACGTTCACCTTCAAGCTGCGCTCGGGCCTCAAGTTCCACTCGCGCAATGCGCTCACCGCCGACGACGTCGCGTGGTCCATCCAGCGTACCGCGCTGCTCGACAAGGGCGCGGCGGCGGTGCTCGCGGGCATCGGCATCACGAAGGCCAACGCGCTGCAGAACGTGAAGAAAATCGACGACACGACCGTCTCGATCACCACCGACCAGCGCTACGCCCCGACCTTCGTGCTCAACGTGCTCGGCGCGTGGCCGGCGTCGGTGGTGGATCGAAAGCTGGTGGAGTCGCATCAGAAGGGCAACGACTACGGCAACGAATGGCTCAAGACCAACGAGGCCGGATCGGGCGCGTACAAGCTCGTCAAGTGGACCGCGAACGACAGCATCGTGCTGCAACGCTTCGAAGGCTATCGGCTGCCGCTCGCGATGAAACGCATCGTGCTGCGCCACGTGACCGAAGCCGCGAGCCAGCGGCTGATGATCCAGAACGGCGATATCGACGTGGCCCGCGACCTCAGCCCCGACGATCTCGACACGCTCTCGAAAAACGGCGTCATCAAGGCGACGGCCGTGCCGCAAGCGACGCTGATGTATCTCGGTCTGAACAACAAGAACCCGAACCTCGCGAAGCCCGAAGTCTGGGAAGCGATGAAGTGGCTGATCGACTATCAGGGCATTCAGAAGAACGTGATCCGCACGACCTACAAGGTCCACGAGACGTTCCTGCCAGAAGGCTTTCTCGGCGCGCTCAACGAAAATCCGTATCACCAGGACGTGGCGAAGGCGAAGGCGCTGCTCGCGAAAGCCGGTCTTGCCGATGGCTTCACCGTGAAGATGGACGTGCGCAACGACTATCCGTATAGCGAAATCGCGCAGGCGGTGCAGGCGAATCTCGCGCTCGGCAACATCAAGGTTCAGCTCGTGCCGAGCGACAACAAGCAGACGCTCGGCCGCTATCGCGCGCGGGCGCACGACATTTACATCGGCGAATGGTCGGCGGATTACATCGATCCACACAGCAATGCGCAGGGCTTCGCGTGGAATCCGGACAACTCGGATGCGTCGAGCTACAAGATGCTCGCATGGCGAAACGCTTGGAATATTCCGGATCTCACCAAGGAAACCAACGCGGCGCTCGCGGAAAGCTCGACGGCCAAGCGCGCCCAGCTGTATGAAAAGATGCAGCGCGAGATGCTCGCGAAGTCACCGTTCGTCATCATGTTCCAGAAAGTGTCGCAGGTGGCGGCGCGGCCGGGCGTGACCGGGCTCGAGGTCGGCCCGATCAACGACCTCGTGTCGTATCGCAATCTGAAGAAGCAGTGAGCGTGACCGGGTTCGCCGATCGCCTGAGAGCTGCGAGTGCGCAGCGCGGCGGCGTGCGCCTGGCGCTTGTCCTCGCACGCTGGATCGCGATGCTCGCCGTCACGTTCACGGGCTTGCTCGCCATCACGTTTTTTATCGGCCGCAAGATTCCGATCGATCCGGTGCTCGCGATCCTCGGCGATCGCGCGTCCGCGGCGGCGTATGCGGCGGCGCGCGTGCAACTCGGCCTCGACAAGCCGCTCATCGAGCAATTTCTGATCTACGTCCGCGACGTGCTGCATGGCAATCTCGGCGTATCGCTTTTGACGGCGAATCCCGTCATCGACGATATCCGCCGCGTGTTTCCCGCGACGCTCGAGCTCGCGACGCTGTCGACGTTCATCGGCGTGATGGCCGGCGTGCCGCTCGGCGTGATCGCGGCGGTGCGGCATAACCGTATCGTCGATCACGTGGCGCGGGTGATCGGCCTCGCGGGCAGTTCCGTGCCGGTGTTCTGGCTCGCGCTGATGGGGCTCTTGCTGTTCTACGCGCGGCTGCATTGGGTGTCGGGGCCGGGCCGTATCGATCCGCTCTACGACGGCATGGTCGATACCCACACCGGCAGTCTCCTGGTCGATGCGCTGATTGTCCGCGAGTGGGACGTGTTCGCCAACGCGTTCTCGCATATTGCGCTGCCGGCGGGCGTGCTCGCGTTCTATTCGATCGCTTATCTGTCGCGCATGACGCGCTCGTTCATGCTCGAACAACTGAGCCAGGAATACGTGACGACCGCGCGCGCGAAAGGCCTGCCGGAGCGCCGCGTGATCTGGCGTCATGCGTTCGGCAACATCGCGGTTCCGTTGCTGACCGTGATCGCGCTCGCTTATAGCTATCTGCTGGAGGGATCGGTGCTGACGGAGATCGTGTTCTCGTGGCCGGGCATCGGCTCGTATCTGACGGGCGCGCTGCTCAACGGCGACATGAACGCCGTGCTGGGCAGCACGCTTGTGATCGGCGCGACGTTCATCGCGCTGAACCTTTTGACCGATGCGCTCTACCGCGTATTCGATCCCCGCGATTCCCGCGCCCGCTGACATGGAGGACGTTGTCGCATGCACACGCCAGCCGGCCGCACGCCGATGAAGCCTTCGCCGATGCGATGGCGCGCATGGCTTCTGACCGATACCCCCGCGTCGCCGCGGCAGGCGGCGCTTGGCCGCGCGTATCGGCGGTGGCGGCGGTTTGCGTCGAATCCGCTCAGCATGCTCGGGCTTCTGATTCTGCTGCTGCTCGTCGCGGCGGCGGCGTTCGGGCCGCTGCTGGTCACGCAAGACCCGTTACGTCAGGTGCTGGCCGAACGTCTTACGCCGCCGAACGCCGCGCACTGGCTCGGCACGGATCAGCTTGGCCGCGACATCCTGTCGAGGCTCGTGCACGGCGCGCGGCTCACGCTGTGCATCGCGATGCTGGTCGTCGTGCTGGTGGTGCCCGTGGGCCTGCTGATCGGGACCGTCGCGGGCTACTGCGGCGGTTTCGTCGATACCGTGCTCATGCGCCTGACCGATGTCGCGCTCGCGTTCCCGAAGATCGTGCTCGCGCTTGCGTTCGCGGCGGCGCTGGGGCCGGGCGTGCTGAACGCGGTCATCGCGATCTCGATCACCGCTTGGCCGCCTTACGCGCGGCTCGCCCGCGCCGAATCGCTGCGGCTGGCGGGCGCGGACTTCATCCACGCCGCGCGGCTCGCGGGTGCATCGCATACGCGGATTCTGCTGCGGTATATCGTGCCGCTGTGTTCGTCGTCGGTGATCGTGCGCGCGACGCTCGACATGGCGGGCATCATCCTCGCCGTCGCGGGACTCGGCTTTCTCGGACTGGGCGCGCAGCCGCCGAGCCCCGAGTGGGGTTATATGGTGGCCTCGGGCCGCAACGTGCTGCTCGATGCCTGGTGGGTCGCGACGATCCCCGGTCTCGCGATTCTCGCGGTCAGCCTCGCGTTCAATCTGCTCGGCGACGGTCTGCGCGATGTGTTCGATCCGCGTCATGGAAACTGACATGGACACGCCGCTCGTTGAAATCGACGGACTTGAAGTGGCCTTCGCGGGTCACGACGGCGCGCTCACGCCGGCCGTGCGCGGTGTCTCGCTGACGCTGCGTCGCGGCGAGCGGCTCGGCATCGTCGGAGAATCGGGTTCGGGAAAGTCGCTCACCGGGCGCGCGCTGCTCGGCCTCCTGCCGCCCGAAGCGCGATGGTCAGCGAAGGCGTTGCGCTTCGACGGCCACGATCTGCTCGCGATGACGCCCAGGCAGCGCAGACGCCTGTGCGGCACGCAGATGAGCATGATCCTGCAAGACCCGAAGTACTCGCTCAATCCGGTGATGACCGTCGCGCAGCAGATGCGCGAGACCATCGCGCGGCAGGGCGAGCGGCTCGGCAGGCGGGCGATGCGCGCTCGCATCGTCGACTTGCTTGCGGCCGTGCATATCCGCGATCCGGAGCGCGTGGCCGACGCGTATCCGCACGAACTTTCCGGCGGCATGGGCCAGCGCGTGATGATCGCGATGATGGTCAGCGCCGGGCCGCGCCTCCTTATCGCCGACGAGCCGACGAGCGCACTCGATGTGCTCGTGTCGATGCAAGTGCTGGCCGTGCTCGACGAGATGATCGAGCGCCATCACACGGGGCTCGTGTTCATCAGCCATGATCTGCCGCTTGTGATGTCCTTCTGCGATCGCGTCGCGGTGATGTACGGCGGCCGCGTCGTCGAAACGTGCGCCGCGCGCGATCTTGCGAATGCGCGTCATCCCTACACGCGCGGCCTGCTCGCGGCCAATCCGCCGCTCACGAATCCGCCCGCCGAATTGCCGACCTTGCGGCGCGATCCGGCGTGGCTCACGGACACCACGCGATGATCGACATCGACCGCGCGCATATCCGTTTCAAGACCAAGACTGGTCACGTCGATGCGGTACGCGACGTATCGCTGCAAGTTCAGGATGGCGAAGTATTCGCGCTCGTCGGTGAATCGGGCAGCGGCAAGTCGACGCTGCTGCGCGCGCTCGCCGGTCTCGTGCCGCTGGCGGGCGGAGTGATGCGCATCGACGGTGAAGACGCGCGGCGCCGTCCGGTGCGCGACGTGCAGATGGTGTTTCAGGACCCGTATGGTTCGCTGCATCCGCGCTTCACGGTCGACAGGACGCTGCGCGAGCCGCTCGCGATCAACGGCATCGGCGAGCAGGACGCGCGCATTATCGATGCGCTCGCCGAAGTTGGCCTCGGGCCGGCGTATCGCTTCCGGTATCCGCATCAACTGTCGGGCGGGCAGCGGCAGCGCGTGTCGATTGCGCGTGCGCTGATCGTCGAGCCGCGCGTCTTGTTGCTCGACGAGCCGACTTCCGCGCTCGATGTGTCCGTGCAGGCTGAAATCCTCAACCTGCTGCGGCGTCTTCGCGACGATCGCAAGCTCACGATGATCGTGGTGAGCCATAACCTCGCTGTCGTCGGTTTCCTATGCCAGCGGGTCGCGGTGATGCGCAACGGGGAAGTCGTCGAGCAGGCCGGCATCGAGGCGGTGAGGGCGCGCGATGTGAAGCACGAGTACACGCGCCGGCTGCTGGAGGCAACCGAAGGCTATAGGCGCGGCTGAAGCAACTTGCAACCGCCGTTTTGCGCAAAATGTAGACGCGTCGAACGCCCGTGCGCGACGCCGATGGCAACAGGCGGCCACTGTTAGAATACGAAATGGATTGTCGAGATGTGCCGAACAACGCGCGAACGCGTCATTCCCGCTGCCGTCCGACTTCAGGCTAACCACGCAAATCGCGACAGACCGCACCCGTATCGGATGAAAGCCGGTCGAAATCCCCGATGAAATTGCTAGATGCTTTAGTCGAACAGCGGATCAACGAAGCTGCGGCTCGCGGCGAGTTCAATGACTTGCCCGGCGCAGGCGCTCCGCAACAGCTCGACGACGATCTCCTCGTGCCCGAGGAAGTACGCGTCGCCAATCGAATTCTTAAGAACGCGGGTTTTGTCCCGCCCGCCGTCGAACAACTCCGCGCGCTGCGCGGTCTCCAGGATGAACTGGACAAGGTGACCGATCCCGCCGCCCGCTGCCGCATTCAGGTGAAGATGCTCGCGCTCGACATGGCGATCGAATCGCTGCGCGGCGGCGGCTGCGTGCCGCATGAATATCGCCGGCGCATCGCCGAGCGGCTTTCCGAGCGCGCCGCGGCACAGGGCGAGACGGAGTCGAAGGAATCTTGACGGTCATTCCCACGCCCGATACCGCCGATACGGCCGCCGATCCCGCGAGCGAGCGTGATCGCCGGTTCATGGCGCTGGCGCAACGCGCCGCCGACGAAGCGCGCCGCGCGGGCGAAGTGCCGGTCGGCGCGGTCATCGTGCTGGGTGAAGACGTCATTGCGACCGGATTCAATCATCCGATCGGCGGTCACGATCCCTCCGCGCATGCCGAAATGGCCGCGCTGCGCGAAGCGGCCCGGACGCTCCAGAATTACCGCTTGCCCGGCTGCGAGTTGTACGTGACGCTCGAGCCTTGCCTGATGTGCGCCGGCGCGATCATGCATGCACGCATCGCGCGGGTGGTGTTCGGCGCGGCGGACCCGAAAACGGGCGCGTGCGGCAGTGTCGTCGACATGTTCGCGAACGAGCAGCTCAATCATCACACGAGCGTGACGGGCGGCGTGCTCGCCGACGAATGCGGTCATGCGCTCAAGAATTTCTTCGCCGAACGCCGCCGCCTCGCACGCGAGCAGCGTGCCGCGCGTCAGGCGCGCGAGGCTCAGGCATCACTCACCAACACACCATAAAAACCGTGAAATCACGCACCATCGATCTCGTCGCGCCTTCTGGTTATCCGCAGGACCCGGCAGCCGTGGAGCGGGGCATCGGGCGATTGCGGGCGCAGGGGCATCGCGTGGAGAACGTCGAAGCGACGCGCCGGCGCTTCCAGCGCTTCGGCGGCACCGACAGCGAACGCGCCGCCGATCTGAACCGCCTCGCGGACCCGTCGCGGCGGCTGCCGGATATCGTCCTCGCCGTGCGCGGCGGATACGGCGCATCGCGCATCCTGCACGGCCTCGATTACGACGGTCTGCGACGGCTCGCCGATCAGCCCGTCGCGCTCGTCGGCCACAGCGATTTCACGGCGATCCAGTGCGCGCTGTACGCCCGGGCCGCCGTGAAAAGCTTTGGCGGCCCGATGTTCGCCGGCGATTTCGGCGCGGAGAACGTCAGCACGTTCACCATGCACAACTTCTGGCACGCGATCTCGCGTCCGAGTTTCACCGTGACGAGCCACACGCCGCAGCGCCAGTCCGTCGACGTGACCGGCATGTTGTGGGGCGGCAATCTGGCGATGCTCGCGGCGCTGGTCGGCACGCCGTACCTGCCGCCTGTCGATGGCGGCATTCTCTTCATCGAGGATGTGAACGAGCATCCGTTTCGCATCGAACGGATGATCTATCAGCTTCATCAGGCGGGCGTGCTCGGACGGCAACAGGCCGTCGTGATGGGGGAATTCTCAGGCGGCCGGCTTTCGGAGTACGACAACGGCTACACGCTCGAGGCGATGACCGAACAGGTGAGGGCGGTCACCGGCGTGCCGTTCGTGACCGGTTTGCAATTTGGACACGTCGAGAACCTGCTGACGCTACCCTTCGGTGCGACGGCGCATCTCGTGTCGACTGAGCGCGGCTTCAGGCTGACGATGAGCGACTATCCCCATCTGGTTTGACGGTTTGCACGAGGCGCTCTGCGTGAGCGCCTTTCTTTGATCGTCATCGTGCAACTAACGGTCTTTTTATTCAATCGCCGCGGACAGCACGACCGTCGAGGCGGCAAAATCATTGTCGACAAAAGAGTGCCGGCAATGCTGACAAACGTTTATGGAATCCAGCGGGAAGGCCGTAGATAAATGCGTTGAAGCGAGACCGCGCTGCCCCAAACAACATCCAGCACTCAAAAATCAAATTGAATTGTTGACAATCTTTATGTCGATTCTAAGATGCTTAACATGCAAGCGAGCACATCATGTCCGACACTAAACCGAGTGCTGCATCGAACGCTTTAGCCGGTGGCAGTGCCGAGTCGATCGCCGAGAGCATCCGCGCCGCGATCCTCGAGCATCGCCTCGCGCCGGGTGCGAAGCTGACCGAAGCGCAGTTGTGCGAAGTGTTCGATGTGAAGCGTGGTCCGGTCCGTCAGGCGCTCGCGCAACTGGCGAACGAACGGCTCGTCGACCTCGAACCGAATCGCGGGGCGTTCGTCGCAAGTCCGTCTCTGCAGGAGGTGCATGAAGTATTCGAAATGCGCCGCATCATCGAACTGGCGGTCGTCGAGCGGATCGGGAAGGGGCACGGCACGCGCCGGCTCAAATCGATCAGCGCGACGATCGGGCGCGAACGCCGCGCATTCGAGAATCACGACTTTTCCGCGTGGATTCGGCTGTCCGGCGACTTCCATACGGAACTCGCGGCGCTCACCGGCAACACGGTGCTATGCGATTGCCTCGCCGGACTGGTCGCGCGCTCGACGCTGATTTCGGCGCTGTACGAATCGCTCGGCAGGAGTTCGTGTTCCTTTGAGGACCACGAAGCGATTCTCGCCGCACTCGATGCCGGCGACGCCGCCAAAGCGGCCGCATTGATGGCGCAGCATCTGCGCGATGTCGAACTGAAGATGCTCGAGCGGCCCGCGCGCGGCGCCGTCGATCTGAAGGAAGTATTCGCACGTGCCGGCGAACGCGAGAAAGCGTTCGGCGCGTGACGCGTTGTAGCAAGACATAACTCACCGGAGGCCGCGCTCGCAAGCAGAGCGCGTGGAGAGACGCATGCGCGGCACACGCAGCATGCGCAGCACTGAACGAAACGCTCGCCTGAGCGTGCAATGAAAACGTCCCTCGGCGGGCGAACGGGCACGAGTCCCGATCGCTCTTGGCACGACGCCGTGAGACCTGAGCAAATCCGAAGAATGCCGCGCGTGGTCCGGGCGCTTGCCCGGACCGCAGAAGGTATCCGATAGACGCATGTCGTCCGAGCTTTTGCCGCTTTTCATTCCGCAAGCCGCCCATCCAAGGAGATGTCATGGCTCAGTTCAGTGCAACGCCCGGCAGTTCCGCGCTGCCGCCGTACGAGAACCAGTACGACGGACAATCCCCCGCGCACGAGACCGGCATGCCCGCCGGCTACAGCGATCGCCTCTATAACGAAGACCTCGCGCCCCTGAAGAACCAGACCTGGGGTGCATACAACATCTTCGCGTTCTGGATGTCGGACGTGCACAGCGTCGGCGGCTATGTGTTCGCGGGCAGTCTCTTCGCGCTGGGTCTCACGAGCTGGCAAGTGCTCGTGTCGCTTCTGATCGGCATCGGGCTCGTGAACGTGCTGTGCAATCTCATCGCGAAGCCCAGCCAGGTCGCGGGCGTGCCTTATCCGGTGGCGTGCCGCGCGACCTTCGGCGTGCTCGGCGCGAACATTCCCGCTGTAATTCGCGGGCTGATCGCGGTCGCGTGGTATGGCATTCAAACGTATCTGGCGTCGAGTGCGCTCGTCATCGTCGTGCTGAAGTTCGTGCCTTCGCTCATGCCATATGCCGATGTGCATCGCTTCGGCTTCGTCGGGCTGTCGGCGCTCGGGTGGGCGGGCTTCATGCTGCTGTGGGTGCTGCAGGCCGTGGTGTTCTGGCGCGGCATGGAGATGATCAAGAAGTTCATCGACTTCGCCGGCCCCGCCGTCTATGTCGTGATGTTCATCCTTGCGGGCTATATGGTGTGGCGCGCGGGCATCGGCAATATCGGCTTGAATCTCGGCGGCGTGAAGTATCACGGCATGGAAGTCGTGCCGGTGATGATCACCGCCATCTCGCTCGTCGTGTCCTATTTCTCCGGGCCGATGCTGAACTTCGGCGACTTCTCGCGCTATTGCAAGAGCTTTCGCAGCGTGAAGCGGGGCAACTTCTGGGGCCTGCCGGTCAACTTCCTGGCGTTCTCGCTCGTGACCGTCATCACGACCGCTGCAACCTTGCCGGTGTTCGGACAACTGATTACCGATCCGGTCGAAACCGTGGGCCGCATCGATCATCCGACGGCGGTGATTCTCGGCGCGCTGACGTTCACCATCGCGACCATCGGCATCAATATCGTGGCCAACTTCGTGTCGCCGGCTTTCGATTTCTCGAACGTCGCACCGCGTCTCATCAGCTGGCGCATGGGCGGCATGCTGGCCGCGACCGCGTCGATTTTCATCACGCCGTGGAATCTGTTCAACAATCCGGCCGTGATTCACTACACGCTCGACATTCTGGGCAGCTTCATCGGGCCGTTGTACGGCGTGCTGATCGTCGACTTCTATCTGTTCAAGCGCGGCAAGCTGGCGGTGGACGATCTCTATACGACCTCCGAAAGCGGCCGGTACTGGTACACGAAGGGCGTGAATCGCCGCGCGGTGATGGCGCTCCTGCCGGCCGCCGTCATCGCGATTCTTTGCGTGATGCTGCCGTCGCTGGAAGGCGCCGCGAACTTCTCGTGGTTCATCGGCGCGGGTCTGGGTGCGGTGTTTTACTGGGTGCTGGCGGACCGCAAGCGTGCAGCGTAAGACGAAGAGAGCAAGGAGACAGCAATGCGCATCAAACTCATCAACCCGAACACGACGCAGCGCATGACCGATTCGATGGCCCGCTGCGCCCGCGAAGTCGCCGCGCCCGGCACGGAAATCATCGCCGTCAGTCCGACAATGGGCCCGCCGTCCATCGAAGGCTATTACGACGAGGCGCTCGCCTCGCTCGGTCTGCTCGCAGAAGTGGAAGCGGGCGAGCGGCAGGGCGTCGATGCCTACGTGATCGCGTGCTTCGGCGACCCAGCGTTGTATGCGGCGCGCGAGTTGGCGCGCGGCCCGGTAATCGGCATCGCGGAAGCGGCAATGCATGCGGCGAGCGTCATCGCGCCCGGGTTCTCGGTCGTGACGACGCTGCAGCGCACCTGCGGCATGGCCTGGCATCTGGCCGAGCGCTATGGCATGTCGCGCTTCTGCAAGAACGTGCGTGCGACGAACGTCGCCGTGCTGGAGCTCGACGAGCCGGGATCGGCGGCGCGGGCGACCATCATCGACGAATGCCGGCGCGCGCTCGACGAAGACGGTTCCGACGCGATCGTGCTCGGCTGCGCGGGGATGGCCGAGTTCTGCCGCGAAGTCGAGGCTGCGATCGGCGCGCCGGTCGTCGAAGGCGTGACGGCGGCGGTCAAGTGGGCGGAGGCGCTGGCTGCGCTCAAGCTGCACACGGCAAAGCGCGGCGATTACGCCCGTCCGCTCGCAAAACGCTACGACGGCGTGCTCGCCGATTTCAGTCCGCGCTGATTGCCACTATCTGCGCCGCTGTATGGGCGCGTGCGGGCCTTTTCGCTACACTGAATCGTCGACAATCCGTTCTTCAACGCCCAGCTTCCTGACCCAGCCATGTCTCTTGATCCGAACTATCCGCGCGACCTGATCGGCTACGGTCGCCACCCCGTGCAGGCGAACTGGCCGGGACGCGCGCGCGTCGCCGTGCAATTCGTGCTCAATTACGAAGAAGGCGGCGAAAACTGCGTGCTGCACGGCGATCCCGGCTCGGAGCAATTCTTGTCGGAGATCGTGGGCGCGGCGGCGTATCCGTCGCGTCACATGAGCATGGAATCGATCTACGAGTACGGATCGCGCGCCGGGGTCTGGCGCATTCTGCGCGAGTTCGAGAAGCGCGGTTTGCCGCTGACGGTGTTCGGCGTCGGCATGGCGATCGAGCGGCATCCGGAGCTGGCGAAGGCGTTCGTCGAACTGGGGCATGAAATCGCGTGTCACGGGTATCGATGGATCCACTATCAGGACATGTCGCCCGAGCGCGAAGCGGAACACATGCGGCTCGGCATGGAAGCAATCGAGCGCGTCACCGGCGTGCGTCCGCTCGGCTGGTACACCGGGCGCGACAGCCCGAACACGCATCGGCTGGTGGCGGAGCATGGCGGCTTTCTATACGACTCCGACTACTACGGCGACGACCTCCCGTTCTGGATGGACGTCGAAGTGACGGGCGGCAAGACCACGCCGCAACTCATCGTGCCGTACACGCTCGATACCAACGACATGCGCTTCGCCACGCCGCAGGGTTTCAACACGGGCGATCACTTCTTCACCTATCTGCGCGATGCGTTCGACGTCCTCTACGAAGAAGGCGAGGACACGCCGAAGATGCTTTCCATCGGCATGCATTGCCGGCTGCTCGGGCGTCCGGGGCGCTTCCGCGGACTGCAGAAGTTTCTGGATCACATCGAGCAGCACGATCGCGTGTGGGTGACGCGGCGCGTCGATATCGCGCGGCACTGGCGCGAGCATCATCCGTATCAGGGGAACAGCGAAACCAACCACGGGACGGCGGCATGAAAGCGATGCAAACCACACTCGACCAGCTCAACGCCATGCCCGCCGATGCGTTCGTGACCGTGCTCGCGGGCATTTTCGAACACTCGCCGTGGGTCGCGGAAATCGCGGCGCAGCAGCGGCCGTTTGAGAGCATCGACGCGCTGCACGCGGCAATGTCGAAGGCGGTCGAAACGGCCGGCGACGAGAAGCAGCTTGCACTCATCAACGCGCACCCGGAACTCGCGGGCAAGGCGGCGGTGCGCGGCGAACTGACGGCCGAATCGACGCGCGAGCAAAGCGGCGCGGGCCTGAACCTCTGCACGCAGGAAGAGTTCGACAAGCTGCAGTCGCTGAACGCGGCGTATCGGCAGAGGTTCGGCTTCCCGTTCATCCTCGCTGTGCGCGGCTACGACCGTCACGGCATCATCGCGAACTTCGAAGAGCGGGTGAATCACGACCGCGCCGAAGAGCTTCGCACGAGTCTCGATCAGATCTACCGGATCGCCCGCTTCAGGTTGGACGACCTCATCGCGGCCTGATTCATTCACCCGTAAATTCCAAGGACGAAGACAATGGCAATTCCGACACTCGATCCCAACGCGCCCGACTTCACGCGCCGCTATGTGAACCTCGCGGACCCGCGTCTCGGCGCGCAGGCGCTTGAGGCGAGCGACGATTTCTTCGCGCCGAAGGAACGCATGCTGAACCCCGAGCCGGCCGTGTTCATTCCCGGCAAGTACGACGATCACGGCAAGTGGATGGACGGCTGGGAAACGCGCCGCAAGCGCACGACGGGCTATGACTGGTGCATCGTCAAGCTGGCGCGGCCGGGCGTCATCAAGGGCATCGATCTGGATACGAGCCACTTCACCGGCAACTTTCCGCCGGCGGCGTCGATCGAAGGCGCGCATGTAGCCGACGGCGCGCCGAACCAGTCGACGCAATGGAGCGAAGTCGTGCCGTCGACGACGCTGCAAGGCAATAGCCACCACTATCTCGACGTCAGCACCGAGCAGCCGTTCACGCACTTGCGCGTGAATATCTATCCGGATGGCGGCATCGCGCGTCTGCGTGTGTACGGCCAGCCGCAACTCGACTGGCGCAACGCGGATCGCAACGAGCTGTTCGACCTCGCCGCGATGGAAAACGGCGCGTACATGGTCGGCGCGAACAACCAGCACTTCGGGCTCGCCTCGACGCTTCTGATGCCGGGCCGCGGCGTCAACATGGGCGATGGCTGGGAGACGCGCCGCCGTCGTGAACCGGGCAACGACTGGTGCATCGTCGCGCTCGCGCAGCCGGGCATCATCAAGAAGGTCGAAGTGGACACCGCGCACTTCAAGGGCAATTTTCCCGACCGGTGTTCGCTGCAGGCCGCGTACGTCACAGGCGGCACGGACAGCTCACTGGTTACACAGGCGATGTTCTGGCCGGTGCTGCTCGGCGAACAGAAATTGCAGATGGACAAGCAGCATTTCTTCGAATCCGAACTCGCCGCGCTCGGCCCGGTGACGCACGTGCGCTTCAACATCTACCCGGACGGCGGCGTGTCGCGGCTGCGTCTTTTCGGAACGCTCGCATGAAGAAGCTCGCCATCGAACCGCTGACGCGCGCTGCGTTCGAGCCTTTCGGCGATGTCATCGAACTGGAAGGCGCGAAGCAGATTCCGATCAACCTCGGCACCACGATTCGCTTTCACGACCTCTGCAACGTCGACGTGACCGACGAGGGCGGCCGCGCGATCGTCAATCTGTTTCGCGGGCAGCCGCGCACGTTGCCGTTCGAAGTAAAGATGCTGGAGCGGCATCCGCTCGGCAGCCAGGCGTTCGTGCCGCTCGACGACCGGCCGTATCTCGTCGTTGTCGCGCCTGCGGGCGATCTCGACGAATCGAAGATTCGCGCTTTCGTCACGCGCGGCTGGCAGGGCGTAAATTACGCGAAGGGCGTCTGGCATCATCCGCTGCTTGCGCTGGACAAGGTTAGCGATTTCATCGTCGTCGATCGCAGCGGGGAAGGGCGCAATCTCAACGAGCAAGACCTGAGCGAATCCGTGTGGCTGACGGACGAGGCGCTGCGATAGCGTCATCGGCATTGAAGTTGATCTGAGAAGACCGGCGCGCGAAACGCCGGTCTTTTTGTTTGCGATGTCCGAAACGGCTACCATAGACGACTCCTTCCCGACGAGCGATTCCTACATGCCCACGATGCCCGAACGCATGATCGACCTGCGCAGCGATACCGTCACCCGCCCGAGCCAGGCGATGCTCGCGGCCATGTCCGCCGCCCGGGTCGGCGACGACGTGTGGGGCGACGATCCGACCGTCATCGAGCTTCAGTCGACGCTCGCCGAGCGTACCGGCAAGGAAGCGGGCCTGTTCTTCCCGAGCGGCACGCAAAGCAATCTCGCCGCGCTGATGGCGCATTGCGCGCGCGGCGACGAGTACATCGTCGGCCAGGCGGCGCACACGTACAAGTACGAGGGCGGCGGCGCGGCGGTGCTCGGCAGCATTCAGCCCCAGCCGCTCGAGAACGCGCCCGATGGATCGCTGCCGCTCGAGAAGATCGCGGCGGCGATCAAGCCGATCGACAATCACTTCGCGCGCACCAAGCTGCTCGCGCTGGAGAACACGATCGGCGGAAAAGTGCTGCCGGCTTCGTATGTGGAAGCGGCGGCGAAGCTCGGCCGCGATCGCGGACTGTCGATGCATCTCGATGGCGCTCGCGTGTTCAATGCGGCAGTGGCCTCCGACCGTCCGGTGAGCGAACTCTGCGCGCCGTTCGATACGGTGTCCATCTGTTTCTCGAAGGGTCTCGGCGCGCCGGTCGGATCAGTGCTCGTGGGTCCGAAGGCGCTGATCGACGTCGCGTCGCGCTGGCGCAAGGTGCTCGGCGGCGGGATGCGGCAGGCGGGTTTGCTCGCGGCGGCATGTCTTTATGCGCTGGATCATCACGTCGCGGGGCTCGCGCAGGATCACGACAACGCCGCGCGTCTTGCGGCGGGGCTCGCGCAAATCGACGGCATCGTCATTCAGTCGCAGGCGACGAACATGGTGTTCGCGCAGATTCCGCAAGCGCATTGCGAGCGGCTCGAAGCATGGCTGAAAGAGCGCGGCATCCTCACGCAGATGTTGTATGCGTCGCGGTTCGTCACGCACCGGGATGTGTCGCGCGAGGATATCGATACGGTCATCGACGCGGTGAAGGCTTACTTCGCGGCCCGCTAAAGACAAATGGCCCGAGCGGGCCATTTGCTTTTCTGACGCGACGCCTACTGCACCGCGCCTCCGTTGAACCACGCGGCGATCTTCTGCCGCTCGGCATCGGTCATCTGCGTGACGTTGCCAAGCGGCATCGCCTTCAGCGTCACTGCCTGCTGATGCACGCGCTGCGCGTTCTGCCTGATCTCGGCGGGCGTGTCGAGCACGACGCCGGCGGGCGCGCTGCCCATCATCGACGGATGCGCGGAGTGACACGTCGCGCAGCGTTGCTGGATGATCGGCTGAATGTCGGAGACCTTGATCGTCGGGGCGCCAGCGGCTTGCGCGACCGGCACGGTGGGCGCGGGCATCGTCCAGGCAAAGGCGCCGAGCACCAGCACGAGACCCGCCACGGGCATGTACCACAGCACTTGCCCGCGATGCCGCATCACGAAGAACTGGCGGATCAGCGCGCCCGCCAGCATGATGAGCACGAGGATCACCCAGTTGTACTTGTGCGTGTAGGTCATCGCGTAGTGGTTCGACAGCATCGCGAAGACGACCGGCAGCGTGAAGTACGTGTTGTGGACCGAGCGCTGCTTGCCGCGCTTGCCGTAGATCGCGTTCGGCGTTTCACCCTTCAGCATCGACGCGACCATCTTGCGCTGCCCCGGAATGATCACGAAGAACACGTTGGCCGACATGATCGTCGCGAGCATTGCGCCCGTGATCAGATACGCCGCACGGCCCGAAAACACGTGACATGCGACGAAAGCCGCGATCAGCACATAGATGCCGACGCAAATGCCCAGCAACTTGTCCTTCGTGCCCAGCAGACGGCACAGCGAGTCATACACGATCCAGCCCGCCAGCAGAAAGCCGATCGCGGACGCCACGGCGACCACCGGTCCCATGTCGAGCACGTTCTTGTCGATGAGATACGTGCCTGGCGACAGCAGATACAGCACGAGGAAGAGACCGAATCCCGACATCCACGTGGTGTATGACGGCCAGAACGACCAGTGCAGGTTTTCGGGCATGTCCTGCGGCGCGACCGAATACTTCTGCATGTGATAGAACCCGCCGCCGTGGACGTGCCAGAAGTCGCCGAACACGCCGCGCCGGCGCGCGTTCGGGTCCTGCGGCGGTTTAAGGCTGTTGTCGAGTGCGACGAAGTAAAACGACTCGCCGATCCACGCGATCGCCACGATCACGTGCAGACAGCGCAAGGCCAGATTGAGCCAGTCGGTGATAAAGCCTTCCATGAACTCCTCCACTACCGATTCGTTATATGCACGCGTGCTGTTCCATGCCGTGTGTTTCGCCGGTCATCAACTGCCGCGATAGGTGCTGTACGCCCACGGCGAGACGAGCAGCGGCACGTGGTAGTGCGCCGCCGCATCGGCGATACCGAAGCGCAGCACCACGCGATCGACGAAGCGCGGCTCGGGCACTGTCACGCCGAACGCCGCGAAATAATCGCCTGCATGGAAGACGAGTTCGTATTCGCCCGTTTCGAGTTCCGCGCCTTCGAGCAGCGGGGAATCGCAGCGGCCGTCGTCGTTGGTGAGGGTGGTCTTGATCGCGCGGCGGGTGTCGCCGGTGAGCGCGAACAGCTCGACTTTGATGTTCGCGCCGGGGCGGCCGTGCGCGGTGTCGAGGACGTGGGTGGTGAGCTTGCCCATTCGCATGTTCCTTGTGTTGTGCGATGTCCGGCTCGCGCATCGATCCAGATCCGCACCAGGAAAGCGTGCGGCGGCGGCGGATCGAGGCTCCACGTCAGTGGCTACATACCCGTCGGCGTTGTCAGATGCGCGCCGTGTACAGCATTGTAGAAATTTGAGATGCGCCGTGCGCCCGCGATAGGAAAGATAATGCCGGGCGCATGTTTTCGCATGACGGCACACGCGGCGCTCGTCAGGCGATGCTACCTTCGCCAAAAATCGCGCCCATATCGCAGGACTGAAGACGACTATGACACCTGCCTGATTGCGGCGATGTTTTTGGCTGCGGACAGTGCCAAAGCACGCAGCAATGCGCGTCCCGAAGACGGCGATCGACGCTGGGTAACCGGGATTTTTTGCGGGATATCTGGTCCTTTACTCATTGATCGAACCGTCGACGGAGAATCATCGATGCACACACTGCTGGTCAAGAACGCTCACATGCTCGTCACGATGGACGCGAATCGCCGCGAAATCGCCGATGGCGGGCTTTATATCGAAGACAACCGCATCGTCGCCGCCGGACCGACGAGCGAACTGCCTGACACGGCCGACGAGGTGCTCGACATGCGCGGCCATCTCGTCGTGCCGGGCCTCGTCAACACGCATCACCACATGTATCAAAGCCTCACGCGTGCGATTCCCGCCGCGCAAAACGCCGAGCTGTTCGGCTGGCTCACGAATCTCTACAAGGTCTGGGCGCATCTGACGCCCGAGATGATCCACGTATCGACGACGACCGCGATGGCCGAACTGCTGCTCTCGGGCTGCACGACATCCAGCGATCATCTTTACATCTATCCGAACGGCAGCCGGCTCGACGACAGCATCGCGGCCGCGCGCGACATCGGCATGCGCTTTCATGCGGCGCGCGGCAGCATGAGCGTCGGACAGAAGAATGGCGGGTTGCCGCCGGATTCGGTCGTCGAGAAAGAAGACGCGATTCTGAAGGACTCGCAACGCCTGATCGAGACGTATCACGACGAAGGCCGCTACGCGATGCTGCGCGTGGTCGTCGCGCCGTGCTCGCCGTTTTCGGTCAGCCGCGAACTGATGCGCGACAGCGCGGCGCTCGCGCGTGAATACGGCGTGTCGCTGCACACGCATCTGGCGGAAAACGTAAACGATGTCGCATACAGCCGCGAGAAGTTCGGCATGACGCCCGCCGAATACGCGGAAGACCTCGGCTGGGTCGGTCACGACGTATGGCACGCGCACTGCGTCCAGCTCGACAAGCCGGGCATCGAGCTTTTCGCGCGCACGGGGACGGGCGTCGCGCATTGTCCGTGCTCGAACATGCGGCTCGCGTCCGGCATTGCGCCGATCCGTGCGATGCGCGACGCCGGCGTGCCGGTCGGCCTCGGCGTGGACGGTTCCGCGTCGAACGATGGCGCGCAGATGGTCGGCGAAGTGCGTCAGGCGCTGCTGTTGCAGCGCGTCGGCTTCGGCCCCGGCGCGATGACGGCGCGCGAAGCCCTCGAAATCGCGACGCTGGGCGGCGCTAAAGTGCTCAACCGCGACGACATCGGCGCGCTGGCGCCCGGCATGGCGGCGGACTTCGTATCGTTCGATCTGTCACAGCCGGCGTTTGCGGGCGCGTTGCACGATCCGGTCGCGGCGCTCGTGTTCTGCGCGCCGTCGCAGGTCGCGACGAGCGTCATCGATGGAAAAGTGGTCGTGAAGGAAGGGCGGCTCGCGACGGTGGACTTGCGCGCGGTCGTCGAGCGGCATAACACGCTCGCGCGCGATCTCGCGGACCGCGCGCGATAACGCGCTGCACCGTCAGGGCTGATCGATCAGCGACCGCGTGGCTTCCGCGACGAGGCCGCGCAGCCAGCGGACTTCATCCGAATAATGGCAGCGCTCGTGCCACAACTGGTAGTACTGCATCGGAGGAAAGTCGAGCGGCGCGGGCACGACCGCGAGCGGCAGGAACTTCGCGTAGTGATCGGCGAAGAGGCGCGTGGTCGTAAACACGAGGTCCGACTTGATGAGCACGTAAGGCGCGAGATTGAAGTACGGCAGCGTGACGACGACATGGCGCTTGAGCCGCTCGCGCGCCAGATGCACGTCGATTGCTCCGCGTTGTCCGACGGAGTAGGGCGTCGGTGCGAGATGCGGCGCGTTGAGGTATTGATCGAGCGTGAGACCGCCGCGCTTGGCGAACGGATGCGTGTTGCTGACGAGACACACGATCTTGTCGACGAACAGATTCGACAGATGCAGTTGCTCGGGCGGCTCGGGCCAGTTGCCGACGACGATATCGAGCTTGCCGTCTTCCAGCGCGAGTTCGTAGTCGAAAGCCGGCCCGAGCGAATGGAACTCGAGCGTCGCGTTCGGCGCGGCCAGGCGGAAGCGTTCGACGACGGTCGGCACGAACAGCACGTTCAGATAGTCCGGGCAGCCGATGCGATAGCAGCGCACGGACGTCGACGGATCGAAGTTATGTTGCTGAACCTTGATGCGCTCGATTTCGCGCAAGGCGTTTTGAGTCGGTTCCAGGAGGCGCAGGCCGTATTCGGTCGGCACCATGCCGGACTTGCCGCGCACGAGAAGCGGGTCGCCGGTGATGTCGCGCAGCCTTCGCAGCGCGGCGCTGATGGCGGGTTGTGACTGGTTGAGCTTGACGGCCGCGCGGGTGACGCTGCGCTCCATCAGCAAGGTATGCAAGACGCGCAATAAGTACGTATCGATCGCCTCGCGTTGCTGACTCATGTTATCTCCACTATATGTTCTGGCTGATCGATGCAGGGGTGCACCATATGTTTTTTAATATGACAGAAACATGGCGTCAAGGTGTGACTAACCCGCGATGATGGGCTGGGCGGGGAGCCGCGTGTATTTTGAGTGATCGACTTCGTGTCTCGAATTCTGTAAATTCTGCCCGCGGCATGAAACTGCGCGACGTTCCCAGGGGTCGTTCGCTGTCGCGGTAATTTTTCCAGTCCGGCCTGCTCGGTGGCCGGGCGCACTCTCTGAACTCAATGGGCGACGCCATTTCGAAGTCGATGACGCCACCGCGCCTGGCGTTGTCCGGCATCAGCAAGCAGTATCCGTCCGTGCGGGCGAACGACGGCGTGAACCTCGTCGTCATGCCGGGCGAGATCCACGCCGTGCTCGGCGAGAACGGCGCGGGCAAATCCACGCTGATGAAGATCATCTACGGCGCGGTGCGCCCGGATGAAGGCGAGATTCGCTGGCAGGGCGAACCGGTCGAAATCGGCAGTCCGGCGGCAGCGCGCAAGCTCGGCATCGGCATGGTGTTTCAGCACTTTTCGCTGTTCGAGACGCTGACCGTCGCTGAAAACATCGCGCTCGCGCTCGACGACAAGTTCGACATGAAGGCGCTGTCGAAGCGCATCCGTGAGGTATCGGCGGACTATGGGCTCGATGTCGATCCGCAGCGGCACGTTCACAGCCTGACGGTCGGCGAGCGTCAGCGCGTGGAGATCGTGCGCTGCCTGTTGCAGAATCCGCGTCTGCTCATCATGGACGAACCGACGTCCGTGCTCACGCCGCAAGCCGTTCAAAAGCTCTTCACGGTCCTGCGCCGGCTCGCGGCGGAGGGCTGCAGCATCCTTTATATCAGCCACAAGCTCGACGAAATCCAGTCGCTTTGCGAGAACGCCACCGTGATGCGCGGCGGCCGCGTGACCGGCAACGTCGATCCGCGCCAGGAAACGCACGCGTCGCTCGCGCAACTGATGGTCGGCCACAGCCTGCCCGATTACACCCGTCGCGCGCATACGCCGGGCGATGTGCTGCTCGCGGTGAAGAATCTATCCGTGGCGAGCCCCGATCCGTTCGGCACGTCGCTGGAAAACGTGTCGTTCGGGGTGCGGGCGGGCGAGATTTTCGGCATCGCCGGGGTGTCGGGCAACGGCCAGGCGGAGTTGCTCTCGGCGCTGTCAGGGGAAATCCGCGATCGTCACGCCGCACCCGATGCCGTCGCCATCTGCGGGACGCCCGCCGCGCCGCTTACCGCAGGCGCGCGCCGGCGGCTCGGCTTTGCGTTCGTGCCCGAAGAACGCCTCGGACGCGGCGCGGTTCCGGCGATGTCGCTTGCCGATAACGGCTTGCTGACCGCGCATCGTCAACAGCTGGTGCGCGGCGGCTGGATCAAATCGAACGCGGTGAAAGCATTCGCCGACCGCTGCATAGAAGCATTCGACGTGCGTTGCGGCGGCAGCGGTGCGCTCGCTCAAAGTCTTTCGGGCGGCAACTTGCAGAAGTTCATCGTCGGGCGCGAGATATTGCAGGCGCCGAAGGTGCTCGTCGTCGCGCAACCGACGTGGGGCGTCGATGTCGGCGCGGCCGGTTTCATCCGCCAGCAGTTGCTCGATCTCGCGGCGCGAGGCGTCGCCATTCTCGTGATCTCCGAGGAACTCGAAGAACTCTTCGACATTTGCGACCGACTCGCCGTCCTTGCGCGCGGCAAGCTCTCGCCGGTGCGCGCGACGGGCGAGACCAACGCCGAGGAAATCGGCCTCTTCATGGCGGGCCTCTTCGACGGCAAGCGCTCCGCCGCCGCCGAATCCGACTCCTTGAGCCACAAAGCATGATCTTTCCCTTTCGACTCGAAGCGCGCCCGACGCCGTCGCGCGTCATGCAGCTCGCCGTGCCCGTGATCGCCGCAGTGGCGACGCTCGTCATCGGCTTTCTGATTTTCAGCGTGGTCGGCCAGGACCCGCTGCGTGCGATGCATGCGTTCTTCATCGAACCGCTTTCGAACGTGAATGGCTGGTCGGAGCTAGTGCTGAAGGCTTCGCCGCTGTGCCTGATCGGGCTCGGGCTTGCGGTCGGCTATCGCGCGAACGTGTGGAACATCGGCGCGGAAGGGCAGATGCTGCTTGGCGGGATCGTCGCGGGCGGCATTGCGATTCATGCCGGCGATGCCTCCGGCTGGTGGACGCTGCCGCTGATGATGGCGGGCGGCGTCGCGGGCGGCATGGCCTGGGCCGCGATTCCCGCGCTGCTCAAGAGCCGCTTCAACACCAACGAAATTCTCACCAGCCTGATGCTGACCTATGTCGCGACACAGCTGCTCATCTATCTGGTGAGCGGTCCGTGGCGCGACCCAGAAGGCATGAATTTTCCGATCTCCGCGATGTTCGTCGACGATGCGCTCTTTCCGCGCCTGTACGGCGACTGGCACTGGACCTGGCTCAAGGGCACGCGCATCAATGCGTCGGTGTTTCTCGCGGCAATCGCGGTGCCGCTCGTCTGGCTTTTCATGCGCAAGAGTTTCGCGGGCTTCCGGATGAACGTCGGCGGTCTCGCGCCGCTCGCCGCGCGTTACGCGGGCTTCTCCGACAAGAAGACGATCTGGACGTCGCTCCTCTTGTCGGGCGGCCTCGCGGGGCTTGCCGGCATGGGCGAAGTGGCTGGCCCGATCGGGCAGCTTCAGGCGAGCTGGTCGCCGGGCTATGGCTTCACGGCGATCATCGTCGTGTTTGTCGGACGGCTGCATCCGGTCGGCATCGTGCTCGCCAGTCTCTTGATGGCACTGCTCTATCTCGGCGGCGAAGCGGTGCAAACGTCGCTGCAATTGCCGCAGGCGCTGGCAGGCGTGTTCCAGGGCCTGCTGCTGTTCTGCCTGCTCGGCTGCGATCTCTTCGTCAATTACCGCATCCGGCGTCGCACGCCCGCGCATCACGTCGCTTAAGAGAGAAGAAGATGGACATCAACCAAGCCAGCAATCTCGCGTCGAGTGCGGTCGTCGCGGCCATTCCGCTGATGTTCGCGGGCGCGGGCGAGCTCGTCGCGGAGAAATCGGGCGTGCTCAACCTCGGCGTCGAGGGAATGATGCTGATGGGCGCGGTCACCGGTTACGCCGTCACCGCGATCACCGGCAACCCGTGGCTCGGCATCGGCGCGTCGGTGTTCGCGGGACTCGCGATGGCGCTGCTGTTCGGCTTTCTCACCATTACGATGCTCGCGAATCAGGTCGCGACGGGCCTGTCGCTCACGATCTTCGGCATCGGCTTCTCGGCGTACGTCGGCAAGCCGTACACGTCGGCTGCGGTGCGCGCCGGTATCGACGTGATGCCGATTCCGGGCCTCTCCAGCATTCCCGTGCTCGGCCCCGCGATCTTCTCGCTGACGCCGCTCGGCTACCTTGCGTTCGCGATGTTCGCGCTGATCGGCTGGTTTCTGTACAAGACGCGGGCGGGGCTCGTGCTGCGCTCGGTCGGCGAATCGCCGGCGGTCGCGCATTCGGTCGGCTTTCCGGTGGTCGGCGTGCGTTACGGCGCGACCCTCTTCGGCGGAGCGATGGCCGGCATCGCGGGCGGCTATTACTCGATCGTCTATCTGCACGTCTGGCAGGAGCAGTTGACGTCGGGGCGCGGCTGGATTGCGCTTGCGCTCGTCGTGTTCGCAACGTGGCGGCCCGGGCGGCTGCTCATCGGCGCGCTGCTCTTCGGCGCGGTGATGGCGCTGCAGTTCTACGCACAGGCCATCGGCGTGCCGGTGCCGACGCAGTTCCTCGCGATGCTTCCGTATATCGCGACCATCGTCGTGCTCGTGCTGATTTCGCGCAATCCGAACACGATCAAGCTCAACGCGCCGGCATCGCTCGGCAAGCCGTTTTTCGCGGCGAGTTGATGGGCCAAGGCTTTGGTTTTCTGCATGCGGTCTTTTGCATGCAACGCGCCGCATGCAAAGAACCATTTCGTGAACTGCGCGCGGTGCCGTTGCGGGCAAGCCGCATCGCATGCCGGCGCTATCGCCGTGTTTTTTGACAGAACAAACTTCAAGCGAACCGTTTCTGTGTTGCATACAACATTCACGAGGAGAATCACGCAATGAATAAAGCAGGACTGAAGGCGATCACGGCCACGGTCGCGCTGTCCGCGACGCTCGCGGCGGCGAGCGCGCAGGCCGCCGATACCCCGGGCGTCGCATTCGTTTATCTCGGCAATCCGGGCGATGCGGGCTGGACGTTCGCGCACGACGCCGGCACGAAGGAAGCCGAAGCGAAGTACGGCAGCAAGATCAAGATCACGCGCGTCGAGAACGTTCCGGAATCGGCGGACTCCGAGCGCGTCTTCCGCGATCTCGCGAACAAGGGCAACAAGGTCATCTTCGCGACCAGCTTCGGCTACCAGGATTTCGCGCTGAAAGTGGCGAAGGACTTTCCGGATACGGTCTTCCTGTCGGCGACCGGCTTCAAGAAAGCGAAGAACTTCGGCACGTACGACGTGCGCATGTATCAGGGCGCGTATCTGGCAGGCGTCGCTGCCGGCTATGTGACGAAGACCAACACGCTCGGCTTCGTCGCATCGGTGCCGATTCCCGAAGTCGTCCGCAACATCAACGCATACACGATGGGCGCGCGTTCGGTGAATCCGAAGGTCCACACGAAGGTCATCTGGATCAACAGCTGGTTCGATCCGGGCAAGGAAAAGCAGGCGGCTGAAACGCTGATCGGGCAGGGCGCGGACGTGCTGTTGCAGAACACCGATTCCAACGCCACGCTCAATACCGCGAACGAAAAGCACGTCTACGCGTTCGGCTGGGATTCGAACATGAAGAAGTTCGGCCCGAACGCCCATCTCGGCTCCGTGGTTGCGCACTGGGGCGTGTACTACAGCGACGTGATCCAGAAGGTCTTGGACGGCAAGTGGAAGAACGATCCGGTCTGGCTCGGCATCCCGCAGAAGGCCGTGGACCTGGAAGACCTGAACAGCGGCGCGATTCCGGCGAAGGCGATGCAGGCTATCGCTGCAAAGCGCGAAGAACTGCACACGGGCAAGTGGGATGTGTTCAGCGGCCCGATCAAGGATCAGTCGGGCGCGGAGAAGGTGCCGGCCGGCAAGACGCTGTCCGATCCGGAATTGCAGCGGATCAACTGGTACGTGGAAGGCGTGGACGGCTCGCTGCCGAAGTAAGCGGCTGTTGTACTCTCGCCAAACGACAAACCGCGCCCATGAGGCGCGGTTTTTTCTTGATAGCGGTCGAGAAAACGCTCGAGTTCAGTCTTCGATGCGCAGACCGACCTTGATCGTCACCTGCCAGTGCAGGACCTGACCGTTTTCGATGTGTCCGCGTGTTTCCGTCACTTCGAACCAATGCATGTTGCGCAACGTCTTCGATGCCTTCGCCAGCGCGACGCGCACGGCGTCATCGCTCGACTGCGTCGACGAGCCAGTGAGTTCGATCTGCTTATAGACGTGTTCCGTCATGATGTTCTCCTTGTGATGTGTCCGAAGCCGCAACGCAGCAAGACACGCGCCACGCCGAAGAAAACCAGCCGCGCGAACGCGCCGCTGCCGTGCCCCGGTTCACGGGGCACAACGACGACGAACAACGGGGAAATCGGTCCGACAAGCGCTACCGCAGCGGACGCGAAGCCGCGTCGCCGGCGTCCTGACGGCGCGTGCCCCGGCGCGTGCGCGCCGTTGCCGTCGCACCGAACTCGCTCAGGATCTGCGTGCGGGCGCGGCTTGCGAATACAAGGAAACCGAACCCGTTCGCCTCATACCAGTAGCCGCCGTTCTCGAGTCCGTCGAGCGGCTGCTCCAGTGCATTCGTGATGGATTCGACGCAGCGCCTGTGCAGCTCGTCGATGGCCGGATAGGGCGGCTGGGCGCCGCGCACGCTGCACAGCAGGACATCGAGTCCCGGCAGTACGTGTGCATAGAGCACCGGTTCGTCCTGCGCGCGAGCGCGTGCAATCTTGGTATCCAGCTGGCCGAACGGCTTGAAATGCCGCAGCACGGCGAGAAACGATTCATCGCCATCGGCCTTCACGCGTCTACGCTTTTTCGGGAAGGACATAAAAATTCGCCTGAAAAAGAATTGCAGAAAACGCAGCGTCCTCATGCGGCCACTCCCGTCTTGCGTGCCGCACGTCGATCTTTTATAGCGCATCGATGTGATCAGGTCACGGTGAATCGGGCCGTCGAGACATGCGCCCGGCTGGTTGCCGATGCGCACGTGACGCGCACGAATCGTGCCGATGACCTTGGCGGCCCGCTGGTATCCCCTCGGCATTCCCCTATGGGTGTCGATCTGACTTCTGTCTCAATAATAGACCTGCTGCTAGCCGTGCGAATAGCCTTCACGAAGAAAAAAGCGGCCGTACGAACGAAGCGGCGCGCACCTGAGATGTACGCGCCGCGAGGGGATCAGCGAGTCAAGGCGCGCGAAGCGCCGTAAGGCGGGAATATCCGGCTAGACGCGCGGCGATTTCTTGAGCTCATCGCGGATTTCGCGCAGCAGCAGCACGTCTTCCGGCGTCGTGGCGGGCGCGGTTTGTTCAGGCTTGCGCAGATTGTTGATGAACCTGACCATCATGAAGATGATGAACGCGAGGATGATGAAATTGATCAGCACGGTGATGAACGAGCCGTAGCCGAACACCGCGACGCCCGCCGTCTGCAAGTCCTTGTACGAATCGGGGTTGCCTTTGAAAGTCGGGGGGATGTGACCGAGCCGGACGAATAGATTCGAGAAGTCGAGGCCGCCGGTCGCGAGCCCGACGACCGGCATGATCAGATCCTTCACGACGGAGTTCACGATCGTCGAAAACGCACCGCCGATGATCACCCCGACCGCGAGGTCCATCACGTTGCCCTTGAGAGCGAAGTTCTTGAATTCCTGGATCATGCTCATGCGCGGCTTTCTCCTTTTAAAGTCCGAAACGATTGATATGAGCGACACCGCCGGGGCGCGGCCATGCACGTTGCATCGTTGCGTGGCCTCGCCATGATAGTCAATCGAGCCACGAGCCGCCGGTTTCGGGCCGGCGCGTCGGCGAGTCGACCGGTCGTCAGGCCGCTTTTACTCGCCCGACGCTGATTGCCGCGCAAAACGCCGCGTGATCCGCCACGGTCTGCGCGCCGTAGCGCTCGGCCCACATCGCGTACGCGGCGTCGAGCCGGTCGGAGCTGCCGCAATAGCCGGCGATGAGCGCGGCGTCGCCGGTGCGGGCGTGCGCGCGGGCGAGCAGCAGTCCGAGGCACCACGCGTAGAAGTCGAAGGTCGCGCCGTGCAGCCAGTCGACGGGAATGGAGCCGCGAATCTGCTTCATCTGGCGTACGTAGAAATCGCGCCCGGCGATGGTCGTCCAGCCGAGCAGCGGATCGGACGAGCTTTGCAACAGCCGTTGTCCATGCACGACGCGCCTGCCCTGGTGACGATACGGCTCCTCGAGCGGCGGCACGAAGGGCGCGGCGGCCGGCACGATGCCTTCCTTCACCTGAATGAAGAGCGGATCGCCGAGCGCGCGGCCGAGCATCAGCACGAGATACGCACGCGTGCCGACACTGCCGACGCCGACCACGCGATGCGCGACATCGACGACGTCGTACCGTTCGAGCATCATGCGCCACTCGCCCGCGATGGTCTGCAGATAAGCCTTGAGACCGTCGATGACATGGTTCTTCTCGGCGGCGTCGAGCCTGGTGAGGATCGGCGGATCAACGATGAAGCGCCAGCTTTTGCCGACCGGCTCCGCGACCTTGGCGAGCATCGTCGCGTGCGAGCGTTTCATCGCGCGCTCGACGGTTTTCTGCACGGTGGCCTTCTCGTCGTCGGTGAGCGCGGTCGGTGCGTCGATGTGCAGCGCGCTCGCATACGAGCGCATGTTCCAGAGATCGTAAGGACTCACGCGCCAGAGCTTTTCCATCGTGGTTCGATACGCCGCGCACGCCGAGCGCACCGCACGGTCGCGCCCCGGCATATCGACGCCATTTTCGCGGGCCGCGACGTTGATGCTCGCGGTCAGGCGCTTGAGGTCCCATTCCCACGGACCGACGAGCGTCTCGTCGAAATCGTTCAGATCGAACACGACGTCCTGACGCGGCGTGCGAAAAAGCCCGAAATTATTGATGTGCGCGTCGCCGTCGATGATGACGTTGTGGCCGATCGACGGCGATCTCGCGAGATCCCACGCCATCACGGTCGCCGAGCCGCGCAGGAACGAGAACGGCGATTCGGCCATGCGCGCCATGCGCAGCGGCAGCAGGCGTTCCTGTCGTCCCGCGTTGCCCGCGAGCACGCGCTCCACGGGATCGGGGCGATCCGGCTCCGGCTGCCAGGCGCCGTGCGCGTCGAACGGAACGGCGTCGCGCAGCGCGCGGCCGGCCGCCCGGCTTTGCTCGGCGGTGCCGACGGCGGTTGTCGTGGAGATGGAGCTGAGGCGCGTGGACAAGCGTGTTCTCCTGCGGCGAGCGATGAAACGGAAGGCGCAGCATGTATCGCGCCAGTCGCGGTGAAAACGCCGGGTACGCAGCTTGCTCACTGCTGACCCGATCGACAACACACGAAGTAAGCCCATTTCGCCGTGCAATGCGGCTGACTCTTTCCCGACGCAGTGCGCGTCAACTCATCGAACTATCATCTCATGCCGAACGAATATCGCATTGCCGAAGGCTCCCCGTTTCCGCTCGGCGCGACGTGGGACGGAAAGGGCGTCAACTTCGCCCTGTTCTCCGCGAACGCAACCAAGGTCGAACTCTGCCTCTTCGACGAAAAGGGCGAACAGGAAACGCAGCGCATCGAACTGCCCGAGTACACCGACGAAGTGTGGCACGTCTACGTGCAGGGCCTCGCGCCCGGCGCCGTCTACGGCTATCGCGTGCATGGCCCGTACGAGCCGGAAGCCGGCCATCGTTTCAATCCGAACAAGCTGCTGCTCGATCCGTACGCGAAGGCGCATGTCGGCGAGTTGAAGTGGGACCCGGCCGTGTTCGGCTACACGCTCAACGCGGAAGGCGACGATCTCACCTTCGACGAACGCGACAGCGCGCCGTTCATGCAGAAGTGTCAGGTCGTCGATCAGAACTTCACCTGGACGCACGCGACGCACGCACGCGTGCCGTGGGAACACACGATCTTCTACGAAACCCATGTGCGCGGTTATACGAAGCGGCATCCGGCGGTTCCGGAGCACATGCGCGGCACGTTCGAAGGGCTCGGACAGAAGGAAGTGGTCGACTACATCAAGAGCCTGGGCGTGACGTCGGTCGAACTGCTGCCGATCCACGCGTTCGTGAACGACAGCTATCTGCTCGACAAGGGCCTCACGAACTACTGGGGCTATAACACGATCGGCTTCTTCGCGGCTGACCCGCGCTTCTTTGCGCGCGGCGCGGGCGTCGTCGCCGAATTCAAGGAAATGGTCGACCGGCTGCACGAGGCCGGGCTCGAAGTGATTCTCGACGTGGTCTACAACCACACCGCCGAAGGCAACGAGCGCGGGCCGACGCTGTCGTTCCGGGGTATCGACAACGCGTCGTACTACCGGTTGATGCCGGAGCAGTCGCGCTACTACATCAACGATACCGGCACCGGCAACACGCTCAATCTATCGCATCCGCGCGTGCTGCAGATGGTCACCGACAGCCTGCGCTACTGGGTGACGGAGATGAACGTCGACGGCTTCCGCTTCGATCTCGCGACGATTCTGGGCCGCGAGCCGTACGGTTTCGACGAAGGCGGCGGGTTCCTCGACAGTTGCCGGCAAGACCCGATTCTTTCCAGCGTCAAGCTCATCGCGGAGCCGTGGGATTGCGGTCCCGGCGGCTATCAGGTCGGTGGATTCCCGCCGGGCTGGGCGGAATGGAACGACCGTTATCGCGATACCGTGCGCGGTTTCTGGAAGGGCGACGAGGGCGAAGCAGCGGACCTCGCGAAGCGCATCACCGCGTCCGGCGACAAATTCAACAAGCGCGGGCGTCGTCCGTGGGCGAGCGTGAACTTCATCACCGCGCACGACGGCTTCACGCTCAACGACCTCGTCTCCTACAACGAAAAGCATAACGAGGCGAACGGCGAGGACAACAAGGACGGCCATTCGGACAACAAGTCGTGGAACTGCGGCGTCGAAGGCCCGACCGACGACCCGGAAATCCGCACCTTGCGCGAACGCCAGAAGCGCAATCTGCTCGCGACGCTGCTGTTTTCGCAAGGCACGCCGATGGTTCTCGCCGGCGACGAATTCGGCCGCACGCAGCAAGGCAACAACAACGCGTACTGTCAGGACAACGAGATCAGCTGGGTCAACTGGGACATCGACGACGACGGCCGCGCGCTGACCGAGTTCGTCCGCAAGCTGACGACGCTGCGCCACACGCTGCCGGTGCTGCGCCGCCAGCGTTTCCTGACGGGCGCGTATCGCGAGGACATGGATGTCGCCGACGTGAAGTGGCTGAGTCCGAGCGGCGATACGCTCACGCCCGAGCAATGGGACGATCCGGGCATGCGCTGCTTCGGGCTCGTCATCGATGGCCGCGCGCAGGCGACGGGCATTCGCAAGCCGGCATCGGACGCGACGCTGCTGCTGGTGATGAACGCGTATCACGATGTCGTCGACTTCACGTTGCCGGATATCCCCGGGCCGGACCAGTGGAGCTGTCTGATCGACACGAACGCGCCGATCCGCGAGGAACTGCCGACATTCGAAGCCGGCGAGGTGTATCAGGTGACGGGCCGCTCGCTGCTATTGTTCGCGCTTCAGGCGCGCGGCGCGACGCAGCGGATCATCGAAGGGCTGGAAGAAGCTTTGACGGATGAAGTGCCGCCGGAGCAGGGCGAGAGCAAGTCGGGCGGTTGAGGCGTCCGTCGATTGTTATCATGCGATCTTTGCAATCGCAGCGGGGCGGCGAAAGCCGCCCTTGTTTTTTCCGATGTCTCTTTCAGGCACTGCCGCATGATGCTTCAGACTGTGCTGGGCGTAGCGAACTGGGACCAGCTCGAGCGCATCTGGGAGTTCATCGTCGGCTTCTTCAAGTTTCTTTGGGCGCTGCTGCGCTTTCTCGGCGGCGGTTGAACCGCTCGCCGCAAAGAGAAAGGCCCCGTCAAACGGGGCCTTTGCTTGATGCGACGCAGTTCAGTCGATGACCACGATCAGGAGTCGCGCCAGTTGTCGTCGTTGCTGCCGAGGTCGACGCCTCCGCCGCTATTGTCGTTCCAGTCGTTGGAGCCGGTGCCCAAATCGAGGCCGCCTCCGCCTCCGCCTCCGCCAGCGTCGCCAAGACCATTGTTGCCGAAGTCGAAGCCGCCGTTGCCGCCATCATTGCGTTGCTCGACCGGAACATCGCGCTCGATCACACGATCACGCCCGTGCGAGAGCGCCTGGCCCAGCAACACACCGGTCAGAAGCCCGCCCATGCCGCCGCCGAAACCGCCGCCGCCTTGCTGGATGATGACGGGCGGCTGCTGTCCCTGCTGCGGATAGGGTGCCTGTTGTCCCTGTTGCGGATACGGCTGCTGCTGGTAGCGCCCGAATCGATCGGCTTCCTGGGCGTACGGCGACGGTCCCGCCGAGCCCGGCTGAGCCGCGTTCGGATCGGGCCGGCCTTCCGCGCGCGCCTTGAGACTTTCCACCTGATTGGCGAGATCGTCGATCGCGTACGGCGGCACTGGATTCTTCGAGTTCGACAGCGCTTCGACCATCTCGCGCAACTGCGCCTCCGTGCCTTCGACGTCGCGCAGCAGCGCTTCGTGGCCCGGCGCGGTGGAGAGCTTCACGTCGAGCTTCAGCGTGCGCACGTCGTTCAGCAGTTCGGTCGCGCGCTTCATTTGCCCGCGGCGATCGTCGTCGGCGCGGCCATCGTCGCGGGCGCGGGCGCGACGCAGCCCCCAGCGCAACACGAGCGCAATCGCGCCGATCAGAACGGCGAGGCCGATCCACATGCCCATCGACGGTCCATGCGACTGGGGCGCCGCCGCCTGACCCGGATTGAACGGGTTCTGCGTAGCGGAGCCGTTCGAGCTGCGATTCGTCGTCGTGTTCGTGGTGGTGTTCGTGCTGGCGCGGCTGGCGTCGTTGCGGATACGCGCCTCGGTCGACGCGAACCGCGACGGGTCCGTGAACTTGATGGAAGGATCGAGCGATCTCGCCTGTTGCAGGTGCGAGAGCGCATCGCTATAGCGGCCTTCGCGATCGAGCACCTGCGCATACAGATAATGCGCGTGGGCGTTGTTCGGATGCGCTTCGAGCACTTCGCTCAATTGCGCATCGGCTTGCCGCCAGTTGCCCTGCGTCATCGATTGCTCGACCTGCTGCGCCGTCGGCACCGCAAACGCGAGCGGCGACGCGACGGACAGCGCGATGGACATCGATAAGGCCAGAGCCGTCAGAGTTTTTTTCATGAGCGGGCCGGACGCGATAAACGCCCGTCTCCATTGTCGACCGGAGCATTCCACTCCGGTCCCGTGCGAATTGCCAGATACCAAGCCGACGCAAGGCGGATGCCCGGCTTAAACAACGAGCCTTGCAACGAGCCTTGCCCCGCGCCGGCGATTCGCGTCATTACTGCGCGGGCGTGTTCAACTGCTTCTTGAGCGCTTCGAGACGGTCTTCCACCGACGGCCCGCGATTGAGTTCCGCCAGCTTGTCGTCGAGCGCCTTGCCGGACTTTTGATCGGCGGAATTGAGGCGCGCGTCCGAGCGGGCGTTCGCAAGCTGCACCTTGTCTTCGAGCTTCTGGAAGTCTTCCGACAGATTCTTTCCGCCGATGCCGCCGAGCGCCGTCGCAGCCGTGTCCTTCGCCTGCGCGATCTGCTGCTTCGCCTGCAGGATGTTCGAGCGCGCGTTGAGATCGTTACGGCGCTGGCGCATGTCGGCGATCTGCTGCTTGAGATGATCGACCGAAGGCACGAGCGTCAGCAGTTCGGCTGCGAGCGCGTCGCGCTCCGTTTCGGCGTTGGCTTGCGCCGCCAGCGCCTCGCGTGCGAGGGCTTCGTCGCCGCCCTGCAATGCGCGCTTTGCGCCGTCTTCGTACTTCTTCGCCTTGTCCGCGGCGGCGTCGCGCTTGCTTTGCTGCGTGGCGACCTGCGCCTCGATTTCGATGAGCGAATTCTCCGCCTTGCCGATGCTGTCGTCGAGTTCGCGCACGATCTGGCGTGCGTCGCGCGACGGGTCCTGCATGGTGTCGGCGGCATCGTTCAGAAGGCCTTTGACGGTGCGCGAGATGGAATCGAAAAGCGACATGTATTTCTCCTTGATGGAACCGCTGCATGCGTTGCGCGTAGGCGCGCATGGACTTGTGTATGCGCGTCGAATGTGAGGGGCACCGGGCGGTTTGCAAGCCGCGTGCGCGTCACGTTCGTCCCGGGTTTACCCCGTGTATTAGAGCACGCCGCGACTTAACGTGGACTTAAGCAACGTTAAGGAGTGTAACGACGCGCGGGCGCATGCCGCGGCGAGAAGGCGGCACTCGAAAGACGCACGTTGACTCAGTGGCCGGCGCGTCCGTCGCCGGTCAGCGACGCGTCTTCGCCTGCAGGTTCGGCATCGGCGGGATGGATGGGTTCCGCTGTCGATAAACCCGGCGCGATGGGCGTTAGCGCCGCGCGCCTGTTCGCGTTGGCCGCCTCGCGTGCTTCGCGGGCCGCGGCTTTGGCTGCGACGCTGCGCAGCGCGACATCAAGGAGATCGGGCGCTTTCGGCGCACGCAGGCGATCGACGATGCCCGCGGCCTTGATCTGCTCGCTCGTCGCATTGAAGTTGAGCACCGCGCGCCGCATCAGCTCACTCACGCTGACGCCGAGATCGTCCGCAGTCTTGCTGATGGCGAGCTTCTGCGCGGGGGTCACGAATACAACGATGCGTTCGGTTGGCTTGGTCGTCATGAGCGGCTCGCAGACAGTAAGGCGATTGCAAACATAGCAAGCGCAGTCCTGAGAATCGAAACGGCGTCACTTCATTATCGCGATCGTTTGCCGCCGGGCGGCGGGTAAAACGAGCATCCATCATATCGGTTCGCAGCGCCAGTGTGCGCGCACGCGGCCCTGCAATTCGCCGCCATTTGCGCCTCCGTGGGCAGCGCATGAGCGGGCAGGGAAAACCGCGCCCGATCAATGGCTTGGCTATTTTCTCATAAGGTTGTCCACAAGGCTCTCAACACTTTCTGTGGGTAACCGCGCGTTTTCCCTGAGCGGTGCGCGCGAGAGGAGCGGCGTCATTTACTTACAAAAAAATGCTGCCGGTTTTGTAGTTGCGTGGCCGAATTCTTTAAAATGCGCAGTTACCTACGGTCGATACCGGCCCGCTCATCCGCTCGTCTCTTCTTTGCCAAGTCTGCGTCTTGCATTCGCCGGCGCATCGATCAGCGACGCAGCGCGCGCCTGCACGCGCGCCGAACCATCCCAGTCATGCCTATCATTAAACGTCCCGACTCCTCTAAAACATCGCGATACGATCGCGAGCCTCGCTGGAACGACTCACGCAACGACTCACGTGACGACGCGGGCGGCAACCGCGACGGCGGCGGACGCAATGGCGGCAACGGCGGCAATGGCCGCAACAGCCGTGGCGGACGCGATCGCGGACGCTCGCCCTTCGGCCGCATCGCGATGTGGTTCGCGAGCCTTGCGGCGATCGCCGCCGTGGTCGGCGCGCTGATCGTCGGCTACGCGCTCGTTGTGATGGAGCCCAACCTGCCGTCGCTCAACGCGCTCATCGACTATCGGCCCAAGGTGCCGCTGCGCGTCTACACGTCCGATCACGTGCTGATCGGCGAATTCGGCGAAGAGCGGCGCAGCCTCGTGCGCTTTCAGGACATTCCTGATCAGATGAAGAAAGCGGTGCTCGCGATCGAGGACTATCGCTTCTACGATCACGGCGGCGTCGATTTCCTCGGCATTCTGCGGGCCGGCGTGACGGACCTGATGCACGGCGGCGCATCGCAGGGCGCGAGCACGATCACGATGCAGGTGGCGCGCAACTTCTTCCTGTCGAGCGAAAAAACGTACACGCGCAAGATCTACGAGATGTTGCTCGCGTACAAGATCGAGCGGGCGCTGACCAAGGACCAGATTCTCGAGCTGTACATGAACCAGATCTATCTGGGCGAGCGCGCCTACGGCTTCTCGGCTGCGGCGCGCGTGTATTTCGGCAAGGACCTGAAGGACATCACGCTTGCGGAATCCGCGATGCTCGCGGGGCTGCCCAAAGCGCCGTCGGCGTATAACCCGGTCGTGAATCCGAAGCGCGCGAAGGTGCGGCAGCAGTACATCCTGAAGCGCATGCTGGATCTCAACTACATCACGCGCGATCAGTACGATCAGGCCATCGCCGAAGAGCTTCACACGAAGTCGTCCGGGACGGAGTACGGCGTGCATGCCGAATACGTTGCGGAAATGGTGCGGCAGATGATGTACGCGCAGTACAAGGAAGAGACCTACACGCGCGGCCTCACCGTTACGACGACGATCAGTTCCACCGATCAGGACGCCGCTTATCGCGCCGTGCGCAAGGGCGTGATGGACTACGAGCGACGTCACGGGTATCGCGGGCCGGAAGGGCATATCGACCTGCCGGCCGCAGCCGATGATCGCGCCGAATCGATCGAAGACGCGCTCGTCGATCATCCGGATAACGGCGATCTCGTCGCGGCCGTCGTCACGTCGGCGACGCCGAAGCAGGTGACGGCGCAGTTCGTCGGCGGCGAGACCGCAACGATCTCCGGCGACGCCTTGCGCTTCGTGGCGGCGGCGCTGCGCAGCAACGCGTCGAAGGCGCTTGCGATCAAGCCGGGTTCCATCGTTCGCCTGACGAAGGATGCGAAGGGCAACTGGCAAATCGCGCAATTGCCGCAAGTGGAAGGCGCGCTCGTGTCGATGACGCCGCAAGACGGCGCGATTCGCGCGCTCGTCGGCGGTTTCGATTTCAACAAGAACAAGTTCAATCACGTGACGCAGGCCTGGCGTCAGCCGGGCTCGAGCTTCAAGCCGTTTATCTATTCGGCGGCGCTCGACAAGGGACTTGGACCGGCGACCATCATCAACGATGCGCCGCTGTATTTCCCCGCGCCGGCGGGCGGCGAGCCGTGGGAGCCGAAGGACGACGATCAGCCCGACGGCCCCATGTCGATGCGCACCGGTCTGCAGAAATCGAAGAACCTGGTGTCGATCCGCATCCTGTCGTACATCGGCACGGGCTACGCGCAGGACTTCGTCACGCAGAAGTTCGGCTTCGACAAGGACAAGACGCCGCCGTATCTGCCGCTCGCACTCGGCGCGGGGCTCGTCACGCCGCTGCAATTGAGCGGCGCGTACTCGGTGTTCGCGAATGGCGGTTATCGCGTCAATCCGTATCTGATCGCGGAAATCGCCGATGCGCGCGGCACGGTGGTTTCGCGTGCCGATCCGCTGACGGCGGGAAGCAATGCGCCGCAGACGCTCGAGCCGCGCAACGCCTATGTGATGAACAGCCTGCTCCATACGGTCGCGACGTCCGGCACCGGCTCGGGCACCAACGTGCTCAAGCGTAACGACTTGCAGGGCAAGACCGGCACCACGAACGACGCGAAGGACGGCTGGTTCGCGGGCTATCAGCGTCAGCTCGTGGCGGTGGCGTGGATGGGCTACGATCAGCCGAAATCGCTTGGCAGCAAGGAGTTCGGCGCGCAACTCGCATTGCCGATCTGGGTCGACTACATGGGACGCGCGCTGCGCGGCATTCCTCAACAGCAGATGCCGATGCCCGATGGCATCACGACCGTCGACGGCGAACTGTTCTTCACGGACCATACGCCGGGCGCGGGCTTCGTCGCGAGCATCGGTCTCGACAGCGGCAATCCGATGGCCGGCGATTCCACCACGGCGGGCGGTGTCGGTCCGGCTGGCATGCAGGCGCCGCCGGTGCCGCAAGTCACCACCGACGAGCGCAAGCAGATCATGGACATGTTCAACCGGCCGTGACGCCAGGGCGGTGCCGGGCATAGAAAAAAACGCGCCGGGGTCTCAGGACTCCGGCGCGTTTTTGCTTTTTGACGGCGCGAGTCGAGCGTTACTTGCCGAGCGTCGCCGCTGATTTCACCGCGCAATCGACCTTGACCGTGGTCTTGTCGGCGAAAGTGAGCGTGAGCGGAATCGTCGCGCCGACCTTCACGGACTTGCCCGGTTCCTCGAGCATCAGGTGATAGCCCTTCGGTGCGAACGCGAGCGTGCCGTGCGGGGGAACGTCGACGGTATCGACGGCGGCCATCGTCGCCGTGCCGCCCTTGTTTTCCGACTTGTGCATCATCGTCATGCCGAACGCGGGCGTGTCGGCGGCGCTGAGCGTCGCGGCCTTGTCGCCATTATTCGAGACGACGAAATAACCCGACGAAGGCAGATTCGGCGGCATCGCGCGAACCCAGCAATCGCGCGCTTCGAGCGTGGCCGCGTGCGCGGCGGAGACGAACGGGGCGAGGGACGCGCAAACGAGCGCGCCCATCAGTACAGCGTTTGTTTTCATTGCGGCCTCACTTGACCGTGAAGTTATAGTGACCTTGCGTGCGATGTCCGTCGGCGGCGACCGCCGTCCACTGCACTTTATAGACGCCCGGCGGCAGATCGCCCAGCGCGACGCTCATGCGCTTCTTGTTGTCCGTATCGACGACCGATTTCGCCGTGTTGACCTGCTTGCCTTGCGCGTTGGTGACGAGCATGGAACTGAAGGTCGGTTCGAGTGCTTCGCCGAACACGATCGAGACTTCTTGCGGCGCGCTGACCGTTGCGCCGGGGCCGGGCTGCTCGAGCTTGGGGACCGCGTGAGCGAGCGCGAGTTGCGCCGACGCGATGCACGCCAATACGAGCACGCCGCGCAATGTGGATTTGATCGACATGATGATGTCCTGTGTGATGCTTGATGGCGCGGCGCCGGCGCGTCGTCGGATGCGACGCGAGCAGCGCGCGGAACAAGGGCGGATCAGGCGAGGGCGGGCGGTGCGCGCGGCTGGGCGTCGTCGAAGCGAACGCGATGCGCGGTGCGGGTGGTATCGACTGAAGCGAAGACATCGCGCGGCGAGGGTATCGACGCGAACTCGACAGCGGGCGCCGGCGGCGTCGGTGCATGGGCGATGAGATCGCAGTAGCCACAGGCCGGAAGATGGATACTGGCGTGGTCATCGGCATGCGATGACGTCACGGGGTGCGCGTTGCCCGAGGCGCATATAGAAGCGAACTGTGCATCGACGCGTTGGGCGTTCAGCCATTGCGACGCTACGGGCGCGAACGAGAGCAGCAGCATCGCGCACAAGGCCACGATACCGCTCGCTTTCCCGATGATTCCCCGACGCAAAAACTGCATCCCGCGTTCTCTTACCGATGATGGATCTTGATAGCGGACGATTATGCCACGCACGCTTATGCGGCTTTTGCGACTGATCGTCCGGGTGCGCGAGGCATTGCCTTTGCAAACGCAGACGTAAATGATGAACTAATCATTGCGCTCCATAGATCGATGCCCTATAATCTTTTCTTCGACGGACGCGGGGTGGAGCAGTCTGGCAGCTCGTCGGGCTCATAACCCGAAGGTCGTAGGTTCAAATCCTACCCCCGCAACCACTGAAGACCGTCGCAACATCAAACCCGCCACTGAGCGGGTTTTTTGTTATCTGCTCGAAACGCTTTCGATCCGCGCATCAGCCGGCCCACACGCAAAGGAGAAACGATGGACCTTCCACACGATCTTCAAGCCATCGCGCATCAGGAGAACACGCTCGTGTTCCCGCAGTTCAACACGGAACACGCCTGGCAAGTGGGCTCGCAATTGCGCGAGATGGCGCTTGCGCGGAGTGCAGCCGTCGCGATCGACGTGCGCACCTTCGGCCACCGCCTTTTCTTCGCCGCACTCGATGGCGCGACGCCCGACAACGCGCGCTGGGCCGAGCGGAAATCGAAGACGGTCGAGCACTTCCGCCGCAGCTCGTATGCCATCGGGCTTACGCTGCAGCAAAGCGGCGCGACGCTCGCCGATAAATACGGCCTCGATCCCGCTCAATACTCCGCGCATGGCGGAGCGTTTCCGATCCGCGTCGCGAATGCTGGCGTGATTGGTTCGGTCGTGGTGTCGGGACTGCCGCAGCGCAAGGATCACGAGATGGTGGTCGAAGCTTTGTGCGCCGTCCTCGGTCAGAGCTACGCCGCGCTCGCGCTCGATCATCACTGAGCGCTATCTCCGCGCTTTAACAAAACACGGTGGGGCACAAGGCGAGAACCGCGTGCCTATTTGCAGCGAATGATCATCGAACGATTCTTCACGTTCGCGGATATCACATTGCTGATGCCGCCGCCCGTCGGCCCGCCTTCTTCGTTGTCCTTCGACACGATGTCATACCCCGTCGCGCCGCACGCCTTCCCGGCGAGCACATAGCAACTCGCCCAGCTCGATCCGGCATCCGCGCCGCTGCAATTGACGGCGTAGCCCGTCTGTCCATCGGGCAGATTGATAAGCGAAGCGTCATTCGACGATGCGCAAGCACCCAGCCCCGCCATCAAGAGCGCAGTCGCGCCGAGCATCGACGCGCGCAGCCATGAAACCTTGCGTATCCCTTGCGCCCCATGCGCCGAAGGAAACGCATCTCCAAGCGTGGAAAGTCGGCTGCTTCGCCGATTGAATCCCTTCATCTGTACCTCGTGAGTTCTGGTCCGTGCGACGCGAGGCCCGCGCGCGCATACTTTCTGAGATGGGCATTGTCCCATACGCCGATGACCCGGCGTGACATGACGCGGGCGCGACGCTTGCGAGACGGCACTCAACACATGCAGCATTTCATACGCTGCGAACTATTTGCCGGATCGTGCGCCCTATGAATGGGCTATCGGTTTGAATTGCGGTCGAGCCGCGCAATGGCGCACGGCACGACAACGAGCAACGGAGGACAAAAGCAATGGCGGAAAGAGTCACGGGACCGTATCGAAGCTATTACATCAGCGCATCGGCGCGGCTCGTGCAGACGCACGAGAGCAAGGACGGTCAGCCCGGCGCGGGTATTTACGTCGGTTCGGTGAGCCTCGGTCAGGGCGGCCCCGACAACGCCCGCCACTTCGAGGCGCTCGTCGATCTTGGCCCTGAGCGACGCTTCGCCACGGAGGAGGAAGCACTCACGCACGTCGAGCAAGCGGCGCGCGATTACATCGACCGGTTACTGCAATCGACATGATGCGAGCCATTCATCTGCGCCACGCCGTGCTTTACGATATCGCGCATTGCCTTGTCGATCTGTTTCCGAGCGGCGCGGACATCGCCGAGGTCGGCGCCGATTCGAGTCCCGCGCTGTTCGTCAGCTGGCGCACGGGCGGGGTGGCGAACCATGCGGGCAATATCGCGTGGGGCGTGCATTACCGTTTCGACGCACGCGTGTTGCTCGCGTATCCGCATCTTCCGCACGATGCTCGCGAGCGCGTATGCCAGCGCGTGCGTGAAATGAGCCGTCACCTCGATTTCAATTACGCCGATCCTCGCGCAAGCTCGCTGCTCGTCGTGGATGTCGGCGAGGACGTGCTCGACGGCTGATCGTCGGCGGCGGCGCATCGCGCGCCTGCTGGACCGTGCGGTGCATCGGCGAGTACCATGTTTGCCCTGACCGGACTTCGCAGCGCGGCCCGCTCGTCGCAGCGGGATCGCACGGAGAGACGCCTCTGCAACGAGACAATCATGGACATTCATTTTCTTTCTGACGCGCCGGATTATCGCGATTCCAATCTCACGATCGAATTCGCCGCGCTAGTCGATGGCCGGCGCGTGCCGTGCGCGATTTCAGTGGAAGCGCTCGAAGACCACTTCGGCGCACAGACTTACGACAGCGCCGGCTGGATCGGCGCTTTCGATGCCGGCCGCGAGCGCATCGAAGCTGTCGCGCGGGAACACTTGCGTGTGACGAACGGCATGCCCGTGCTGCTGAAAAGCGGGCACTTTCCGCCGGGGCGCGTCACTGTCGAGTGAGAGGAGCGCCTCTTACAAGCATGGGGTGTAAGAGCTGCCAGCCTTCGACGCTGCGGCGAAAAGGACGTCCATGAACGGTGTCCTTTCGCACGCTCACGCCTCGGAGTAACATGACGACAATCTGCCGCATGCGATGCGATTCGCTCGGCATATTACTTGCTCCGGGGCGTTAGCTTCGAAGAGCATCCATTATAAAAATCGCGCGGGGTCGTCATGCTTCAATCCTTTCTTCACTCGCTCGTCGAGTCCAATGCACTTTGGCTCATCTGGGCGGCCGTCGGTGTCCTGATTCTTGGCTTCTGCATTCTGTTTGCTTCGGTCGTGCTGGGCGACTCGGACGAGCCGCTTTATAACGCGGCTTCGGCAACACGCAGGGACGACGACGGCTCGATGATCGTCTGAACGGCGGCGTCGTGCGCGGCATCGCCCGCGGTAACCTAAACTCACTTGCAACGTAGCGGTGCCGACAATGCCTCGCATGAGTCTGGATGAAGAGCGGACACGCCGATTGCAGGAGCACAAGCAGCAGCAGCGCGACGCGCTGCGCGAGCGCATACTCGAAGCCTCGCGCGGCATCGTGAGGAGCGAGGGCATCGGGTCGCTCTCGATGCGCAAGCTCGCCGATGCGATCGACTACTCGCCCGCGGCGCTCTATCTTCACTTCAGGAGCCGGGGCGAGATTGCGCGAGCGTTGCGCGAAGAAGGGTATGCGCAATTGCGCGCGGCCTTCGTTCCGCACGCGGCGATTCCCGATCCCGCCGCGCGCCTGAAAGCGATCGGCCGCGCGTACGTCGAGTTCGGCCTGGCGGAGCCGGAGATGTATCGGCTGATGTTCATGGAGACCGGCGATGCAGCCGGTTCCGCCGGCGTCGCGAGCAGCCGCGACAGCGCCACGATGCTTTCGCTTTTCGAGGAGGCGTTCGCCGCGCTGAACGCGAACGCGCCGGCTGCCTGCGCACAGGCGTTGTGGGCGAACCTGCACGGCATCGTCGCGCTCGAACTGAGCGGTGCGGCGCTGCCTGCGGCGCCGGTGGCGGCGCTCGTCGAGCTGTCGCTCGATGCGTGGCTCGCCGCTGGTTCCGGGTTCGCCGCTAGCTCTGGTGATTGACCGAAAGAACGTTCCGACTCTCAACACGATGACCACTGAAGACATCCGTATCGACACCGCCAACGGCATCGGCTTCATTGCGCTCGATCGTCCGAAGGCGCTCAACGCGCTGACGCCGCCGATGCTGCGCGCGATCAGCGAGGCGTTGCGGGCCTGGCGTCACGACCAGGCGATCCGCGCCGTCATGATCTACAGCCCGCACGTGCGCGCGTTTTGCGCGGGCGGCGACATTCGCTTTCTATACGACGCGGCAAAGGCGGGCGACAGCGACACCGTCGACGCATTCTTCATCGACGAGTACAAGCTCAATCACGCGATCTTCACGTTCCCGAAGCCGTATATCGCGGTCATGAGCGGCGTCGTGATGGGCGGCGGCATGGGCATTTCGCAGGGCGCGCATCACACCGGCGGGCTACGCATCGTCACGCAGTCCACGAAGATGGCGATGCCCGAGACGCGCATCGGACTGTTTCCCGATGTCGGCGTGAGCTGGTTTCTGGCGCGCGCGCCGGGCGCGATCGGCCGCTATCTCGCGGCGACGGGTGCGAGCATGGGCGCCGCCGATGCGCTTTATGCACGCATGGCCGACGCCTATCTCGACGACGGCGCGCTGCCGGGGCTGATCGAATCGCTGCGGCATCAGCGTTTTCTGGATGGCGTCGACATCATGCGTTTCGTGCAGAACGAGACCACGAAATACAAGGTCTCGCCGATCCCCGATGCCAGCCCGCTCGCGGAAGCGCGCACGCTGATCGACAAGTGTTTCGCGGCGGGCAATGGCGCGGCGATTCTGGCGTCGCTGGAACGGGAAGCCGACGCGTCGGGCAGCGCGTGGGCGCGCGGCACGGCGGCGCAATTGCGCGAACGTTCGCCGCTGTCCGTCGATGTAGCGCTTCAGCAGGTGGATCGCGCGCGCTTTTCGACGATGGCCGAGACGCTGCGCCGCGATCTCGATCTCACGCGCTCCGTTTTCGAGCGGGGCGACGTGGTGGAGGGTATACGGGCGCGCATCGTCGACAAGGACGATCAGCCGGCATGGAAAGTTACCCGCGCCGAGGATGTCGAGCCGAAGGACGTCGAGCACATGTTCGACAGCGCGTGGTCACCGGCGACACACCCGCTGAGGCTGCTGAAGGATTGAGGCTTGCGGCGGCCGGGAGGCCGGCCGCTTAGTGCTTAACGCGCCTCGCCGCGCGCCATGAATGCGCGCATGAAGACGAGCGCGCCCCAGCCCCAGATGGCGTTCGCGATGAAGCTCGGCGCGAGGCGCGGCAGCATGTTGCCGGCCGGCCAGATGCCGCGCGCCGGATCGATCACGAAGGCGCTCACCGCCGTCAGCACGATGCCGCCGAACACGAGCGCGCCGATCCACGGGGCGCGGTTATCGGGCGCGACGCGCAGCAGCCACGCCATCAGTACGGCGAAGACCGCGCTCCACAATGCATTGGCGATGAACTCGGGGATGCCGAGCGGCAGGAAAGGCGTGGTGGAGAAGCCGGTCGCATCGATGAGTCCGGCTGCGTGTAAAAGCGCGTAAGTCGATTCACGAAAGAACAGGGCGGCGAGAAAACCTGAGACGAACGGCAGAATGAGTTTTTGCATTGGCTGGACCGCAGGCGGGCGAGACGGCGGCTCGCTCGGTTATCGTGACGAGCGCCATTATAGGGGCGGGCGTGGGGCAGCCGGTGCATGGCGGCACGAGAAGCGCCACAAAGCAAAAAGCCCAGTCTTCGACTGGGCTTTTTGCTTGAATTCTCTGGGGTGGCTGATGGGACTCGAACCCACGACGACAGGAATCACAATCCTGGACTCTACCAACTGAGCTACAGCCACCACTGACAACAGATCTACTGCTTTCTCGCTTCAGCAAGATTGCCTGCCGATCGAGAAGCGAGATTATACGAACTGAGATTCCGCTTGCCTAGCCCTTTCGAGCATTTTTTTGCGGTCCGCGCTGCCGGATCGCGTCAAGCCTCGATCGCCTCGACGCCGTCGCGCAAATGGCTGCGCGCTTCATCGAAGATGCCGAGATCGCCCTTCGCGAGCCGCTTGCTATCCGACAACACGCGCCGCCATCCGCGCGCGCCCGCTTCGCCCCGGTACAAGCCCAGCGCATGCCGCGTCACCGCGCCAAGGTACGTGCCGCGCGCAAGTTCCGTACGCGCATACTCGATCAGCCCCGCCTCGATATCCTCGCGCGCCGGAACCGGCGTCGTCGCACCGTAGAAGCGCGTGTCGACTTCCGCCAGCACATACGGATTGTGATACGCCTCCCGTCCGAGCATCACGCCATCGACATGCTTCAGGTGCTCTTCCACCTCATCCAGCGTCTTGATGCCGCCGTTGATCGAGATTTCCAGATGCGGAAAGTCGCTCTTCAGCCGATACGCATAGTCGTACTTGAGCGGCGGAATCTCGCGGTTTTCCTTCGGGCTGAGGCCCTTGAGAATCGCGTTGCGCGCATGGACGATGAACACCTCGCAGCCCGCGTCCGCCACCGTGCCGACGAAGTCGCGGACGAACGCATAGTCCTCGACCGCGTCGACGCCGATGCGATGCTTCACCGTCACCGGAATGGATACGGCATCGCGCATCGCCTTCACGCAGTCGGCGACGAGCTGTGGTTCCTTCATGAGGCACGCCCCAAACGCGCCGCGCTGCACGCGCTCGGACGGACATCCGCAATTCAGGTTGATCTCGTCGTAGCCCCATTGCTCGCCGAGCTTCGCGCTTCGGGCCAGATCGCCGGGCTCGCTGCCGCCGAGTTGCAGCGCGACAGGCGCTTCACCGGGCGTGAAGGCGAGATGCCGCGCGACATCGCCGTAAAGCAGCGCGCCGGTCGTCACCATCTCGGTGTAGAGCCATGCATGGCGCGACACGAGCCGATGCAGCGAACGGCAGTGGCGATCCGTCCAGTCCATCATGGGTGCGACGGACACGCGGCGGGGGCTGATCTTCGGAACGGCGGACATGGCGATAAGTCGAACGGTGTCGGATGGCGGCGAATCTGCGATTTTAACGCAGCGATGCGAGCGCGTTTTGCGGGCGCTTCGCGGCGGCACAGGCGAATCTTTCGGGTGAACGCCTGTCAGATCAGGCATGACGTCGTTCGAACGGAGTCCATCATGAGAAACCAACTGATCGCGGCAAGCGCGTTCCTCTGTGCCGCGCTCGCCGCACAGGCGCAAAATCCGCCGGCCGCGCGCCCGGACGACAACGCGTCGATGGTCAGGCCGCCCGGCGCGCCCGGATCGCCTGCGGCCAGCGCCGCGCGCCCGCACAATCCCGACAACATGCCCGTCAAGCGTCCCAATCCGCCGCCGAACAGCGACCGCATGCTGCACAACAGTCCCGCGAGCGACGCCATCGCGAAGTAAGGCGAACCGCAAGGACGCCACGGCGCGATGCACCGTGCTAGCATCTTCAGACCATCCCCCAACCGACGACCATGGAGGCAGCTATGGCTACTTTGGCGATCGACGGCGTGCGCTGGGTCAACGATCGTGTGACCAACGTGCGCTGGGGCAGTTTCGACTCCGCCAGGAATGCGTGGGCGGCTCCGACCAGCATCGTGGATGTCCACGAAGTCGTGGACGCCATCAAGAGCGGCAAGGAAGTCCGCACGCTCTTCACGCTCGGCGGACGAACCTTTCTCGGACCCAAAGTCAGCGCCTTGCCTTACGCCAACGGCCACGTCGGCATCGAGGCGCGCGTGCAGGACGGGCAAATCGAGAAATCGCTCGAAGACCTGCCGCCCGTCTGACGACGAGCAAACGCGGGCGCAGCGGAGAACATGCATTGAATCGGGAACAGGCGCTGAGGTTCGAAGCCGAATTCATGCCGCGCATCGTCGAACGCGTCGCGCGGCAGATCGGTCGCGGGCTGCGTATCGACGTCCTTCCGTACGAACATCGTAATGCGCCGACGCGGCTGCACATCAGTGCGCCGCCGCATGACAATGGCGAGCGGGCGGGTCAATATCCGTACGATCTGAGCGTGTTCCTCACCTGGGACGACGACGAAATCGAGCGCCTGCTGCGCCCCGGCGGAGAAGCGCGTTTTCAGCGATATCTGGATTCGCTCGGCGCGAAATTCATCGCCTGGCAAGGCGCGCGAGAAGTCGATTTCAACACGCGCTCGCAAGCGGAGCCGTCGATATTGCTCGGCGGGCTCGACTTCGAACCCTGACGGACCCCGCCGCTCGCTTCGGATCGAACGCAGTCACGAAATGGGAGATCGAGATGGCATCGTCGAATGAAGGCAGGCTGCGCGCATTCGTGCAGACGGCGGAACAGGCGGGCGGCTTCGTGTGGGTGCTCGTCCTCGTCGATTTCCAGGCGCAGGAGATCAAGCGCGCGATGGTGTCGGAAGAAAACTTCGCCACCGCCGATGCCGCCCGCGACGCCGGCAACGATCGTCTGAAAGCGATGTCGAACGACCGCTGACGCCGAACCGGCGATGCCCGAGTGATGGTCCACGCGCGGCGTCGCGCCGTGCGTGGAGCGGCTTTTGCGCGGCGTCCGTCAGACAAATCTACAAGAACGATGAGCGACAACGATAATCAGGAAGCCGCCCGCCAAGCCCGCTATCGACGCTACGAAGCCGCCGGTGAAGCATCGGTCCGCGCCGATCTCGAAGAGGCCGCGCACGCCGATCCGGAAATCGCCAGCAAACGCGCCTGGCTGCGGGACAAGGACGCCGCGCGTCAGAACGAGCAGTTCCGGGCGATGTTCGCCTCGGTCTCATCGGCGAACGATGCGGCGCAGCTTGCCCGCGAATCCGCGCAGGCGTCGCGCCGCTCCGCCTTCTGGACGATGATCGCGGCGCTCGCGGCGACGGCCGGCGTCATCGTCAACGCGGCGATCGCGCTCGGATGGCTCGACTGGCTGAAGCGGTGAGGCCGTGAAGCGGCGAAACGGTAAAGCGCGTTAGAACGTCCACCAGGAGCGCACGCCCGGTTCGCCGTCGAGCGCGCGCAGGAAGTCGTCGGCGAAGGCATCGCTTGCGGCTTTCCATTCCGGCGTGCCGGCCGGCAGATCGTTCGGGTTCTTCAGGCCGCGCGCATGGCGGATGACGGCGACCGCTTCGCTCACGGCGGCGATCGATTCCAGACTTTGCATGTTCATACCGTGGTTTACGGCACGCAACGCCCGACATTTAGCGCCGCGATCTGTCCGCCTTGCCATGCCCCGACACCAGCGCACCGGCGTCTTTCGGCAGCCTGAGCAGATCGATCACGGCCGCAAGCCCGATGAAACCGACGATCAGGAACGCGACGCTGAAATCCTCCGGTGCGATCGAATGCGCATCGTGGCCGTGCAGCCACTCGCCGATGCGCAGCGCAATCGCGCCGGCCGCGACGCCAACGCCCATCGTCATCTGAAAAAGCGTGCTCGATAGTGCCGACGCGCCGCTCATCTGCGCCTTCGGCACGTCGGCGAAGCTGAGCGTGTTGAGCGCCGTGAACTGGAGCGAGCGCGACAGGCCGCTCGCGAACAGCACGACGGCAATGGCGAGCTTCGGCGTCGACGGGGCGAGCAGGGCCATCGCGGCGAGCGAGAGCGCCGCAATCACGCCGTTGACGATCAGCACGCGGCGAAAGCCGAATCGCCGCATGACGGGCGTGGTGACGATTTTCATCGACAGGTTGCCGGCGAAGACGGCGAGCGTGAGCAGGCCCGAATCGAATGCGTTCATGCCGAAGCCGACCTGGAACATCAGCGGCAGCAGAAACGGCGCGGCGCTGATGGCGATGCGAAACAGCGAGCCTCCGCCCATCGCCACGGCGAAGGTCTGGATCTTGAGCGGCGCGAGATCGACGACCGGCTGCGCCGCGCGCCGCAGATGCCGCCACGACAGGACGCCCGCCACGCCGCCCATCGCGACGAGCGCGCCGACGAGCGGCCACGAGGCGTCGTTGCGGCCGACGAGTTCCATCGCGTAGAGCAGCGTCACGCAGGCGATGCCGCACAGCACGAAGCCCGCGAAGTCGAAGCGGCGCTGCGCATCCTCACGCACGTTGTCGACGAAGCGCCAGGTCAGCAACAGGCCGATCAGACCGAGCGGCACGTTCAGATAGAAAATCCATCGCCAGGAAGAATACGTCGTGATGAAACCGCCGAGCGGCGGCCCGATGACCGGTGCGACGAGTCCCGGCCACGTAATGATGGCGATGGCGCGCATCAGCCCGTCTTTGGGCGTCGCGCGCAGGACGGCGAGGCGTCCGACCGGCACCATCATCGCTCCGCCGATGCCCTGCAGCACGCGCGCCGCAGCGAACGCGGGCAGTGTCGATGTCGTCGCGCAGAGCACGGACGCCGCCGTGAACACGGCGATTGCGCTGCCGAACACGGTGCGAAGGCCGAAGCGGTCGGCGGCCCATCCGCTGATCGGAATGAACACCGCCAGCGTGAGCAGATACGCGGTGATGCCGAGGCTCATGTCGGCGGGATGCACGCCGAACGAACGCGCCATCTGCGGCAACGCGGTCGCGATGATGGTGCCGTCGAGGTTCTCCATGAAGAACGTCGCGGCGACGAGCATGACGATGATCGAGGAGCCCGGCTTCGTGCGGTCGGGTTCGCTGGAGGCAGTGGAAGAGGACATCGGCCGGGTCGTTTGATCGTGTGGAAGGCGCAGTGCGTGAATTCTAGCCGTGGGAGCAGACCTCGCGCGCCTATGGTAGTTTCTGCGGTTGGTCGGCTATGTCTGCCGTGGACAGTTCGCCAGCGGGTGTCACCAAGCAGGCTTCAATAAAAAAGGAACCAAGCGATGAAGTATCGGAAACTGGGCGATTCGGGCGTCGACGTGAGTCTGATCGGGCTCGGCACCATGACCTGGGGCGAGCAGAACACCGAAAGCGAAGCGCACGAGCAGATCGACTACGCGCTCGCGCAAGGCGTGAACCTGATCGACGCCGCCGAAATGTATCCGGTGCCGCCGCGCCCCGAAACGCAGGGCCGCACCGAGGAGTACATCGGCACGTGGCTCGCGAAAAACGCCGGCAAGCGCGGCGATATCGTGCTCGCGACCAAGATCGCCGGGCCGGCGCGCCAGCCGCACAATCCGCGTCACATTCGCGGCGCGGGCAATCAGTTCGACCGCAAGAACATCAACGAGGCGATCGACAGCAGCCTCAAGCGCCTGCAAACCGACTACGTCGATCTTTATCAGCTGCACTGGCCCGACCGCAGCACGATGACTTTCGGCCGCGGGGCGTATCCGTATATCGACGATGAATACACCGTGCCTATCGAGGAAACGCTCGCCGCGCTCGGCGATCTCGTGAAGGCCGGCAAGATTCGCTACGTGGGCGTGTCGAACGAAACGCCGTGGGGCGTCGCGCAGTTTCTGCGCGCGGCGGAGAAGGCGGGGCTGCCGCGTATCGTCAGCATTCAGAACCCCTACAGTCTCGTGAATCGCACCTACGAGCTCGGGCTGTCCGAATTCACGCACAAGGAAGGCATCGGCCTGCTCGCGTATTCGCCGCTCGCGTTCGGCTGGCTGTCGGGCAAGTACGAGGGCGGGGCACGTCCGGCGGGCGCGCGCATCACGCTGTTCGAGCGGTTCCAGCGCTACAGCAAGCCGCAGGCGATCGCCGCGACCACGTCCTACGTCGAACTCGCGAAGCGCCACGGCCTCACGCCGACGCAGCTCGCGCTTGCCTTCGTCAACACGCGTCCGTTCACGACGAGCACGCTGATCGGCGCGACGTCGATGGCGCAGTTGCAGGAGAATGTGGCGAGCGTGGACATCGAACTGTCCGACGAGATCCTCGCGGAAATCGAGGCCTTGCACGAGCGTCAGCCGAATCCCGCGCCGTAATGCCGTAACGCGGTTCCGGTCACCGGACCGCGGATGTGTCAGCATGGATGCATGAACCGGGCGATGCGTCGTTTCATCACCGAGACGCCGCCCGGACGAAACACCCGAATCACCGGACGCACAGGTTGTGCGCGTCGCGCGTCCCAGTCCTGCCGAATACGAGAGCCGCGCCTGACGGCGCGCTTTCCGTCTTACTCGCGTGCGATGCCGCCGTAAGGCACCGCACTTGCTCGATGGTCCTGGTTGCCCGCTGCGGCGCCTCTCGCCACAGCGCGCTCTTCAAGAAAGGAGTCGTCGCTCATGTCGCAAGTCACGCCGCAATCCCAAGATCTGGATCGCCTGGCCATCGATACGATCCGCACGCTGTCGATGGACGCCGTGCAGAAAGCCAATTCCGGCCACCCCGGCACGCCGATGGCGCTCGCGCCGGTCGCGTTCCATCTGTGGCAAAACCATCTCCGCTACGATCCGGACGCGCCGCTGTGGCCGAACCGCGACCGCTTCGTGCTGTCGGTCGGACATGCGTCGATGCTGCTGTATTCGCTCCTGCATCTCGCGGGCGTGAAGGAGGTCGATGAAAGCGGCAAGCCGACCGGCAAGCCCGCCGTTTCCATCGACGATATCCAGCAGTTCCGCCAGCTCGGCAGCAAGACGCCGGGCCACCCGGAGTTCCGCATGACGACCGGCGTCGAAACCACGACCGGCCCGCTCGGGCAAGGTCTCGGCAACAGCGTGGGCATGGCGATGGCTGCGCGCTGGAAGGAAACGCACTTCAACAAGGCGGACGCGACGCTCTTCGATTACCGCGTCTATGCGCTCTGCGGCGACGGCGACATGATGGAAGGCGTCTCGCACGAGGCGGCGTCGCTGGCGGGGCATCTGAAGCTGTCGAACCTCATCTGGATTTACGACAGCAACCGCGTGACGATCGAAGGCCACACGGACCTCGCCTACAGCGACGACGTCGAAGCGCGCTTTCACGGCTACAACTGGAACACGCTGCATGTCGACGACGCCAACGACGCAGCCGCGCTCGAAGCCGCGCTCAACGAAGCGATGGCGTCGACGGACAAGCCGACGCTGATCGTGGTGAAGAGCATCATCGGCTGGGGCGCGCCGAACAAGCAGGACACGGCGAGCGCGCACGGCGAGCCGCTCGGCGACGCGGAAATCAAGCTCGCGAAGAAGTTCTACGGCTGGCCGGAAGACGCGCAGTTCCTCGTCCCCGATGGCGTGATGCAGCATTTCGCCGATGGCATGGGCGCGCGCGGCAAGGCGGCGCATGCCGAGTGGAAGCAGCGCTTCGACGCCTACGAGAAGGCCAACCCCGAGCTGGCGAAAGAAGCGTGGCTGATGCTCGAGAACAAGCTGCCCGAGGGCTGGGACGCCGACATTCCCACGTTCGAGCCGGACGAAAAGGGCATCGCGACGCGCGAATCGTCGGGCAAGGTGCTGAACGCGATCGCGCAACGCATTCCTTGGATGCTCGGCGGCGCGGCGGACCTCGCGCCATCGACGAAAACGAATCTCAAGTTCGAAGGCGCGGGCAGCTTCGAGCACGACAACTACGGCGGGCGCAATCTGCACTTCGGCATTCGCGAGCACGGCATGGGCGCGGTCGCCAACGGGCTCGCGCTGTCGGGGCTGCGGCCGTTCGCATCGACATTTCTGATTTTCAGCGACTACATGAAGCCGCCGATCCGTCTCTCGGCGATCATGGAAGTGCCGGTCATCTACGTGTTCACGCACGATTCGATTGGCGTCGGCGAAGACGGTCCGACGCATCAGCCGATCGAGCAACTCGCGTCGCTGCGTGGCGTGCCCGGTCTGACGACGCTGCGCCCCGCCGATGCCAACGAGGTGAGCGAAGCCTGGCGCGTGGCGCTGTCGCATTCGAAGGAGCCGTCGTGCATCGTCGTGACGCGCCAGCCGCTGCCGACCTTCGACCGCACGAAGTACGCGTCGGCCGAAGGCGTGCGGCGCGGCGCTTACGTGCTCGCCGATGCCCCCGATGGCAAGCAGCCCGAAGTGCTGCTGCTGGCAACAGGCAGCGAAGTGTCGCTGTGCGTCGAGGCTTATGAGAAGCTCAAGAGCGAAGGCATCGCGGCGCGCGTCGTGTCGATGCCGTCGTGGGACATCTTCGAGAAGCAGGACGAGGCGTACAAGGAATCGGTGCTGCCGTCGGGCGTGAATGCGCGCGTGGCGGTCGAGCAGGCCGCCACGCTCGGCTGGGACCGCTATACCGGGCGTCTCGGCGCGCAGATCGTGATGCATACCTTCGGCGCATCGGCGCCGCTCAAGGCGCTGAAGACGAAGTTCGGCTTCACGCTCGAAGGCGTCTACGAAGCCGCGAAGAAACAGATCGAGCGCGTGAAGGCCGACGCCAATGGCAAGGAGTGAGCACATCATGCAGATCGGCATCGTTGGGCTGGGACGCATGGGCGGCAACATCGGCAGGCGTCTGATGCAGGGCGGGCACGAATGCGTCGTCTACGATCACAACCCGCAGGCGACCGAGGCGCTCGCGAGCGAAGGCGCGACCGGTGCGAAAGACCTGGGCGATCTCGTCTCGAAGCTTGCCGCGCCGCGCGTCATCTGGCTGATGCTGCCCGCGGGCAAGATCACCGAGGACACGCTCACGGATCTCCACAAGATTCTTGCGGCGGACGACGTGGTGATCGACGGCGGCAACAGCTTCTATAAGGACGATATCCGCCGCGCCGCGCAGTTTCGCGAGCAGGGCGTGCATTACGTCGATGTCGGCACGTCGGGCGGCGTGTGGGGCCTGACGCGCGGCTATTGCATGATGATCGGCGGCGAAGAAGCGGTGGTCCGCCGGCTCGATCCGATCTTCGCGACGCTCGCGCCGGGCCGCGGCGACATTCCGGAAACGCCGGGCCGCGAAGGACGCGATCCGCGCGTCGTGAACGGCTACATGCATTGCGGCGCGGTCGGGTCGGGGCACTTCGTGAAGATGGTGCATAACGGCATCGAGTACGGACTGATGCAGGCGTATGCGGAAGGCTTCCACATCCTCAGGCACAAGGAGTCGCCGGACTTGCCGGAGAACGAACGCTACTCGCTCGACCTCGCTGATATCGCGGAAGTGTGGCGGCGCGGCAGTGTCGTGTCGTCGTGGCTGCTCGATCTGACGGCGGGCGCGCTCGCGAGCGACGAAGGACTCGAGCGCTTCTCGACGGAAGTGGCCGACAGCGGCGAAGGACGCTGGACGATCGAAGCGGCGATCGAAGAAGCGGTTCCGGCGCAGGTGCTGTCGGCTGCGCTCTATACGCGGTTCCGCTCGCGCGATGCCGATCTCTTCCCCGAGCGCATGCTCTCCGCGATGCGCTTCGGCTTCGGCGGGCACAAGGAGTTTCCGGTGAAGTAAGCGCCTTTGCCGGCAGAACGGCGATGGACGGTGAACGTCCGTCGCCGTTTTTATTTCATGATGCGCCGCCTGAAGAGCCACGCGCACGCGAAGAACGGCAGCACGGTATAGGCGATCAGCACGGCCAGATGCAGCGCGACGCCATCGGCGGGGCGTCCGAGCATCGCGGGACGAATCAGCTCGACAGCGTGATAGAGCGGCAGCGCCTGGGTCGCGTGCTGCGCGAGCGCGGGCAGTTGCGTCACCGGGAAGAACACGCCGGAGAGCAGGAGCATCGGCGTGAGCGCGAGCGTCTGATAGAACATGAAGAAGTCGTAGCTCGGCGCGATGGCGGTGACGATCATCGCCGTGCTCGCGAACGCCAGTCCGGTCAGCACGATGACGGGCAGCGCGAGCAGCATCGACGGAAAACTCGCGTAACCGAGCGCGCCCGCGACGACCATGATCGCGACGCCCGACAGCACCGACTTGCTCGCGGCCCACACGATTTCGCCCAGCACGATATCGCCGAGCGTGAGCGGCGTGTGCATGATCGCTTCCCACGTGCGCTGCACCTGCATGCGCGAGAAGCCCGAGTACATCGCTTCGAAACTCGCGGACATCATCACGCTCGACGCCACCGTGCCCGCCGCCAGAAACGCGATATACGACACCCCGTCGACGTGCCCGACCATCAGCCCGAGACCGAGCCCGAGGCCGAACAGGTAGATCATCGGATCGGCGAGATTGCCGATCATCGATGCCACCGCGAGCTTCTTCCAGACGAGGTAATTGCGCCGCCACACCGACATCCAGTGCGTCGCGTTGGCGGGCAGCGCGCTCGAAAGCGGCGCGAGACTGCCCGGCTGCTTGCGGGTCTTGTCGGCTTGAACGCCCGGTTGTTCGAAGGTTTCCATCGTTCGTTCAGTCCACCATTTCGCGCCCGGTCAGGCGCAGGAACACGTCCTCGAGATTCGCCGGACGATGCAGATAGCGAACGTCCGCGCGTCCCTTCACGCGCGCGTGCACGGGCTGCGGATCGTCGGCGTAACAGAAAATGGTTTCTCCGCTCACTTCGATTCGCTCCACGAGCGGTTCCAGTTCCGCTGCGAGCGCATGCGGGTCCGGTCCGTAAATTTCGATGACGTCCGAGCCGATCACCGACGCGATCAGATCGTGCGGCCGGCCTTCCACGAGCTTGCGCCCCTCTTCGATCACGCACAGGCGGTCGCAAAGGCGCTCGGCTTCCTCCATGAAATGCGTGGTCAGCAGAATGGTCTTGCCGCGTGTGAGGAGCGAGCGCAGCCGCTCCCAGATCAGATGCCGCGCCTGGGGATCGAGGCCGGTGGTCGGCTCGTCCATCACGAGGACATCGGGATCGTTGACGAGCGCGCGGGCCAGCGTCAGCCGCCGCTTCATGCCGCCCGACAACTCGCCGACGCGCGCATCGGCCTTGCTTTCCAGCCTCGCGAACTCCAGCAGCGACGGCACCAGCGCGGTCATCCGCGCGCCCGTCAGCCCGAAGTAGCGGCCGAAGACGAGCAGGTTCTCGCGCACGGTGAAGTCGGGATCGAGATTGTCGAACTGCGGCACGACGCCGACGCGTTGCCGGGCGAAGCGCGCACGCGACGGAACCGGTTCGCCGACGAGGCGGATCGTCCCGCTATCCGGCGACGTGATGCCGAGCAGCATCTTGAGCGTCGTCGTCTTGCCGGCGCCGTTGGGACCGAGCAGTCCGAAGCATTCGCCCGGACGCACGTCGAACGACAGTCCGTCGACGACGTTCTTCCCGCCGTACTGTTTTCTGACTTCGCTGAATTCGATAGCGGGCGCGGCCTGAGCGTGATGCCCGGACGCGGCGCGCGGAGCCTGCGTTGCCATGCGTGACCTGCATAAGGGAAACCAGCGGGCTAGTGTAATCCAATGCACCACTGCGACGCTTGCGCGCAACTGCATGCTGCGTGCGCGAGTCAAACGAGTGCCGGCTGCGTCCGGCGCGCGTTGCGCCGAACGCGCCGGAGCCTTACCGGAAGGGACGCGGCGCAAACTGGCACGGTGCAAGCTAGTGCGGTGTCGCGTTGCGGAAGATTAGCGTTTTCCATCGTTGCGACGCGGGTCGCGGCACACGATCATCGAGTTACGCCGCGCTCATGCGATGCGGCAGGGAGGCATGATGACAAGTTACCGAAAAATTCTGCTGTGCTACGACGGCTCGCGGGAAGGCCGCAAGGCGCTGCGCCAGGGCGCGAACCTGGCGCTCGACCTCAACGCGGAAACGCACGTGCTTGCCGTGGTCGACATGCGATCGAGCATCGCCCAGAGCGCCGGTCTGCTGACGGACGTCGCGTGCGGGCGTTTCGAAGATGCGGCGCGCGACATCCTTCAAGAGGGCGTGGACTGGCTGCGTGAACGCGGACTGCAGGCGCAGGGGCATTTCGCGTTCGGGCATCCTATCGACGAGATCGCCGCGCTCGCCGACAACCTCAAGGTGGACCTCGTGGTCGTCGGGCATCGCTGCCGCAGCGGACTCGCGCGATGGTGGATGGGCGCGGGCAATACGCCGCTGCTCGATCGCGTGAAATGCAGCATTCTGGTGGCGGTCTGTCAGGCGGGCGAATCCGCCGAAGCGGAAGACGAAGCCGCGTACGCCGCGAAGCCGGTTAAAGCTGAAGAGGGCGCATGATCGTGCTGAGAGCTCGTCAGCCGTTGAGATCGACGGCGGCGAGCTTCCATGACACGAGCCTGCTGCGGCCGAAAATGGCCGAGTAACGGGCATCGCCGGGGCCGTGCTGATAGGTCACGACGAAGGTTTTGAGGTCGCGGTACCGGCGGTTGTCTGTGGCAGCATCGGCGGGGTTGGGCCGAGCGCCCTGGCGCGTGGCGGCGCGGGCGGCCGTTCGCCGGATCACGCGGTGGAATGCCTTTCAGATGTGGCCGGGCATCCGCTGGGCGGGCGTTGCGCTGCCTTAAGCAACGCGTGAGTGCGTTATCGACTGAACGCAGCGGCGCTCCGTCGCGGTGCGAGAAATCTGTAAGTGAAACTGGAACTGCGTCGCTTGCTGACGTACCCGCAATTGCGCGATTCGCGCGAGCCTGGCTTTCAAGAAACGAGGGCATCACGCGGTCTGTTTGCGACCATCCCTTATCACCAGCATCATGCCGAGCGCAGAGATTGCTGTCCCGATGGCCATAGAGCCGGACAACGGCTCTCCGAACATCGCCCATGCCCAGATCATGGTGACGGGCGGGCTGAGAAAGAGCACGCTCGTGACGCGAGCTGGCGACGACCGCCGCAGGCAGAGCCAATAAAGGCCGCATCCGCCGACAGTTGCGAAGACGGCCGTCCAGGCGACGCTCGCGGCAAATCCGACACTCATAAGCGGCATCACCTGTCCCTGCAACGCTTGCAGCCCGAAAAAGATCGGTGCCGAAACCAAGCTCTGTAGCCACAGCATACCGAGTGGACTTAGCCCGTCGTTATGAGTCGTGGTTCGCTGCTGCCACACAGTGGCTACCGCGAGCGAAAGCATTCCGGCGACGGTTAGTCCGTATGCCCACGCGGGTGCTTTCCCGAGCAAAACGGCGTCGCGGCCGACTATGAGCGTTCCTGCAACGCCTAGCGTCAATCCTGCCCATACTGCGGCCGGATTGCGTTCCCGGAAGGCGAACGTCGAAATGAGCACTACGCCAAGCGGCAGCAAATCCGCGACGAGCGCCGCGAGTCCGGCCGGCACGCCCTGCTGGATGCCGCCCGCAACGCCGGCGAGATAGCCCGCCATCGCCAACGCTCCGATGACTAACTGGCGAAGTAAAGCCCTCAAGGGCGTGCGCCGGATCTCCCTTGCGACGAACGGAAAAAGACCCAGCGACAATATGATGAACCGCCACAGTATGACGAGATACACCGGTGCGTAATCGGCTGAGAACCGCATGCCGACAAAGCCGGAACTCCAGGTCGCGATCATCAGCGCCTCGAGCAGGGGAAGCGGCACGCGATCGATGCCGATCGAAGCGGTGTGCAAGTTCTGGCTTTCCGTCGGTGTGTGCGTCATGCAATGCACGTTACTGCCGCAGCGTCGATTCGGAAATCAAAATATACTGACCTGGTCGTTCAATAATGCTAAATCATGAGTTCCGTTCTCGATATCGACCTGTTACGTACCTTTCACGCAATTGCCCGGTTCGGACGCTTTCGGACCGCCGCGGAGTTCGTCAATAGAAGCCCCGCAGCGGTGAGCATCCATATCCAGCGGCTGGAAGCGATCGCAGGTGGACGGTTGCTCGATCGAGACAACCAGTCGGTCGCGCTGACGGCGTTGGGCAAGCGGCTTCTATCGACGACAGGTGAGATATTGGCGGCTCACGATCGCGCCATCGAGGCAATGCATGGGAAGACCTTGGCCGGCCGCGTTCTGGTCGGCATACCCGATGAGTACGCGGCGCATGTGGTCCAGGACATCTTGCCCGAATTCGCTGCCAGCTGGCCCAACGTCGTGCTGGAAGTAAAGACGGCGCCGAGCTACAAGCTTCGCGATCAGATCAATCGCGGCAAGCTCGATCTCGCGATCGTTGTACAACCGTCGCATGAAGTTGCGGCTGCGGACCTTCTGACGGTCACGACGCCAGTCTGGGTCGGCAGCACGACCTTTGCGCGCGATGAGAGCGCACCGCTTCCACTAGCGCTCTATGCCGAGCCATGTCCGTACCGCGCAGCAATGATGAGCGCGCTCGAGTCGGAGGGCCGCAGATGGCGTGTGATCCTCGACAGCGGGTCGACGCAGGTCATCAAGGCATGCGTTGAGTCGGGTCTGGCGGTGACGCTGCTCGACCGTGCTCGAGTCACGGCGAACATGCGGGTACTCGATGAACTTCCGGTTATCGCTGATCACGGCGTGACACTGATGCGGGGCACTCGGGGGCGCACGACAGAGGCGGCGGAGGTGCTTGCGAAGGCGCTTCGACAGAAGTTCAGACTGTAGAACGGACCGGGCAGGTATCGTGACCGTCCCACGCTCGCAGACAACGCATGGGACCATCTGCCGGGACGCGCCGCCGCGAGGCCGGCGAGGAGGCGCTGCTAGATGTGTTGGCGGGTTGGGCGCGGCATGATCTCGTTGATGCCGACGTGTGCAGGTTGTTCGATCGCTAGCGACAAGCGCGCACAACCAGAAGCTGCGGAAATCGCCTGGCGACAAAAGTCGAGCACGGTCTGCGCGGCGATTCCGGTCGTGGTGAACCTCCTATCACTCTTCACCACGCCCGGTTCGATGGATGTGAATCGAAATGCCTGCGCCAAATGGATGGCGCGGTCCGTTCTAGCGCGAGGCAAGTGCCGGATGCTTGAGCAGCGAAGCCGCAGCAGGCGATGAAGACGCCGGGTTTTGCCCCGTGATCAGTAAGCCGTCAGTCACGACATAGGGCGCCCAGTCGTCGGCTTTCGAGTAAATCCCACCCTTGGCCTTCAGTTCGTCTTCCACGAGGAACGGCACGATGTCGGTGAGACCCACTGCCGCTTCCTCGGAATTGGCGAAGCCCGTGACCTTCTTGCCCTGGACCAGCGGCGTGCCGTCAGCGGTGCGGACGTGGCGCAGAGCACCGGGCGCGTGACAGACGAGGGCGACCGGCTTGCCGGCGGCGACGAAGGATTCGATCAACGCGATCGAGTTCTTGTCTTCGGCAAGATCCCACAACGGGCCATGACCGCCTGGATAGAAAACCGTATCGAAGTCGGCCTGCGAGACGCTGTCCAGTCGCACGGTCGCGGTAAGCTGTGCGCGAGCGTCCGCATCGCGTTCGAAGCGGCGCGTCATGTCCGTCTGATTCTCAGGCTCATTGCTTTTCGGATCCAGCGGCGGTTGCCCACCGCGAGGCGAGGCGAGAACGATTTCCGCTCCCGCGTCCTTGAACGTGTAGTAGGGCGCGGCCAGTTCTTCGAGCCAAAACCCCGTCTTGCGCCCGGTATTGCCCAGTTGATCGTGCGAAGTCAGAACTATCAGTACTTTCATTTGAAGCTCCTCAGATGATGTAAGCAGGCCAGTCGTCTGCAACTCCGTTCGGAAAATGCACTACGGTGAAGTGCGTCTTTGCTCGCAATTCCTATGCGAGATGAACCGCCTGCCGCGTTGTTGCCAATGCTGTGTCGAATGGCTCGACTTTTCTAACGATCTTGACCATCACGCTCGCGCCCGGCCACAGTTGATGAAGGCTCTGAGCGACCGCTTCTGGTTCGCCATCGACTTCAAGTGCAATCCTTCACCAACGATATAAGTTCGTTGATGTCGAACGGTTTACGAGCATAACCACACTGGGCTTCGCCTGCAGCCGACGCGCTCGTACTGGTCTCCAAGCGGCTCGGAAGACGCAGGCGTGTCGGCTGGACTTCGGTTTCGGTCTCTGGGACCGCAACGATCCGGCCGTCGGCAACGAGTCGGCGACGCAGGTTCGCGATCGCGAAGTCCGACTCGCCACGTTGTGCCCCCTGCATGAGACGCCAGTCCAGCGCGATTCGTCGCCGTGTTCTCGTTCGCGCCTTCTACCCTCGTTCATCGAGCGTTCATCGGTAGATAGCCTTCAGACGAGAACGCGCATGCAACCCTCAGTGCGACGAGACATAGGTCGCGTCGGCAAACGGCGGGACGGCGAAGTTATCGCGCATGCGTCGCGTCTCCGCTGCGGGCGTTGAACCGAAGAGGCGCTTGAATTCCCGGCTGAACTGGGACGGACTCGTGTATCCCACCGCGTGACTGGCGGCGTCCGCGCTCAGGCCCTCGCGCACCATCAACAGCCGGGCCTGATGCAGACGCGTCGACTTGACGTACTGCATCGGCGATACATGCGTGATCGCCTTGAAGTGGCTATGGAAGCTCGGAACACTCATGCCGGCTTCCCCGGCGAGTTGCGTCACGTCGAGCGGCTGCGCATAGCCGGAGTGGATGAGGCGCAGAGATCGAGCGATACGGCCGAACTGCCCGCGCATCGCAAGGGCCTCTTTCATCGAACGCCCCTGCGCTCCGGTCAGCACACGGAAATAGAGTTCGCGCAGTAGCCCTTCGCCTAATACAGCGGCCTCCAGCGGCCGGTGCATCGCTTCGAGAAAGCGCAACACGGACGACTGCATGGCGTCGTCCATCGGCGTCGACATCATGCTTTGGGGCGCGTCTACGAGGTCCGTCACGCCTTCGCGATCGATCTGGGCCGCGAGGTCCGCCGCCATGGTGAAATCCAGATGCAAGTACAGGGCAAGCAACGGACGCTGCGGCGTGGCATCGGTCTCCATAGTGAAGGGCACTGGCACCGACACAGCGAGATAGTGATGTTCGTCGTAGAGGTAGAGCCGATCACCGAAGTAGCCACGTTTGCGGCCCTGACACACGATCACAATGCCCGGGTCATACAGGACCGGCGTGCGCGACAACGCTCGGTCCGAACGAAGGATGCGGACGCTCGCCAGTGGCGTCAGGTTGTAGCCCTCGCAGGGCGCCAGCGCGCGCAAGAGCGCCACAATCCGGTTCCGACTCCGATTGGACCGTTCGGTCCGCTTCGGTTTCGAGCTCATAGCTTTGTGCAAGGAAATTAGCGGAATTTGGCTTATCGGGCCTTCGTTGCAAGATTAGCATGCACTCTTCAGTCAACGTGACGGAGCGTGCTTCCATGAAATCCGGCAAGACTCTACTTATCACTGGCGTGAGTAGCGGCTTTGGCCGGGCACTCGCACAAGAGGCACTCGCGACGGGCCTCAAGGTTGTCGGTACGGTCAGAACGGAACAGGCCAAGGATGATTTTGAGGCGCTAGCCCCGGGCGTCGCGTTCGGAAGGGTCCTCGACGTAACCGATTTCGATGCGATCGACGCCGTAGTGTCGGAGATCGAGAACAGCGTGGGGCCGATCGATGTATTGGTCAATAACGCTGGCTACGGGCATGAAGGCATCATGGAAGAGTCGCCGTTGTCGGAGATGCGTCGACAGTTCGATGTGAATGTGTTCGGCGCAGTTGCCATGATGAAGGCGGTACTGCCTTTCATGCGTGCGCGCCGACGCGGGCACATCATGAACATGACGTCGATGGGCGGCTTCATTACGATGCCCGGAATTGCTTATTACTGCGGGAGCAAGTTCGCGCTCGAAGGCGTCTCAGAAGCGCTTTCCAAAGAGGTCAGCCCATTTGGAATCGCAGTGACGGCCGTGGCGCCAGGCTCCTTCCGCACCGACTGGGCGGGCCGCTCGATGAAGCGCACGCCCCGGTCCATCCCGGACTATGACGACGTCTTTGACCCCGTTCGCAGATCTCGCGAGGAGAAGAGCGGCCAGCAGTTGGGCGATCCGCGAAAGGCAGCACGTGCGATGCTCACGGCGATCGCCGCAGACAGGCCGCCCGTGCATCTCTTGCTTGGCAGCGACGCACTAGGGCTGGTAAGAGGCAAGCTGTCGGCGCTCGACGACGAGATTCGTGCGTGGGAGGCCGTCACGGTTTCGACGGACGGCTAAGGAGTGCTGACGCGGTAGCGCATCGCGTCAGGTGTCGTAAGGGGCGGCTCAGTGATAGTCGTTGCACATGCTTCGCATAACGTACTAAGTCGCCCCCCCATCGAAAGTTACTGCATTCTCCCGTCGACGACGATGCCTCTGCATCCCGGCGTATGCTCCCGCGCAGCGCCACGAAGAGACAATTCATGCGGCACCACTACGCTTGTTCAATGAACTCTGGAGTTCGAGAAGACATTAATGATCACCACGCCCAATACGATGAAGCCGAGACCCACAACGGCAGGCGCGTCCAGCCGCTGACGAAAGACGAAGAAGCCCACGGTCGAAATCAGCACGATACCCAGTCCGCTCCAGATTGCGTAAGCCAGGCCGACCGGGATCGTCTTCAGAACGATCGAGAGAAAATAGAACGCGCCCAAATAACAACCGGCCATGGCCAGGGTAGGCACGAGCTTCGTGAACTGATCCGACTTTTGCAGGCAGGTCGTGCCGACAATCTCGAGCAGGATCGCTACAAAGAGTGCCCCATAGGCCGACATCTTCTCGTTGATCATGATTGCGGGTATTGGCCGCGGCCTCCGGATTCCGGCTTTCGCGCTCAGTGGTCTGCGAGATAGGCTTTAACGGCGGGCAGCCCCGGCTTTCCATCAAGAGTCGTCACGCCGGAAAGCCAGCTGTCGAGCACCGACGGATTTGCCTTCAACCAGGCCAGCGTCGCCTTGTTGGGGTCTTCCTTGTCCATGATGCGCGTCATGATCTGATTTTCCATGGACGTGGTGAATCGAAGGTTCGCGAGTAACCTGGCCGCGTTCGGGCATCGCGCCGCGTAGTCGCTCGGCTGCACGGTGTACACCTTGGCTTCGCCATAGTTCGGTCCGAAGACGTCATCTCCGCCGGACAAGTACTTGATCTTCATCCGGACGTTCATCGGGTGCGGTTCCCATCCGAGAAAAACAATCCACTGCTTGTTCTGCACCGCTCGATTCACCTGTACCAGCATCCCGGCCTCGCTAGACTCGACGAGCTTGAACTTGCCGAGGCCGAACTGATTCGTCTTGATCATTTTGTCGATCAGCCCGTTCGCATCGTTGCCCGGTTCGATGCCATAGATCTTGTACTGCAGCTTGTCCGCGTTCTTGGCAATGTCCGCAAAGCTCCTGATCCCCGCGTCATAGACGTAGTCGGGGACAGCCAGGGTGTATTTCGCGCCGGTCAGATTGGGAGGGTTCACCACCTTAAGAGACCCGGATTTGACGAACGGCTCGATGACCGAATCCATCGAGGGCGACCAGTAGCCGAGAAAGGCGTCGATCTGCTTGGCTTTTACGCCGGCGAACGTGATCGGCTCCGATGCGATTATCTTCGACGGAGCGTAGCCGAGCCCCAGCAGCACGTTAGTGGCGAGGCCCGTTGTCGCGGCGATATCGGACCAGCCGATATCGGCCATGCGAATCGCGCGACACGCTGCGGGATCTGCTGCATGGGCACTGACGACGAAGTTGCTTGCGATCGTGATTGCCACTGCCATCGGGGGTATGTACTTTCTCATCTGTACTCCGAATCGTTGAATTATCGAGCGTCGTGACGGTCTGCGTGGAAGCTGCGGCTACGTTACTTTTGGATAGAGTTCCCGGGCGTTGTGGAAAGCATCGTCCGTTCGAACAGGCTCGTCGCGTCGGCCAGCAATGTAGTAGGGCGTTTCGCGTTTCTCTAGCGCCCTGATTCCGCGGATGCGATCCGCGATCTTCTCGGCCAGCATGATGGTAGGCGCGTTGAGGTTGCCCGTCGTGATCTGCGGCATGATGGAGGCATCGACTACGCGCAGGCCTTGCATCCCGTGAACGCGGCCTTCGCCATCGACGACAGCCATGTCGTCATAGCCCATCTTGCAGGAGCAGGACGGGTGATAAGCAGTTTCGGCCTTGGCGCGCACGAATGCATCGAGTTCGGCATCGCTTGCAGCGTCGTCGCCGGGATGGAGCTCTTCTCCGCGATAGCGCGACAGTGCGGGCTGCCGCATGATCTCCCTGGTGATGCGGATCGCGTCGCGAAACTCTCGCCAGTCGAGCGGATCGGCCATGTAGTTAAAGAGAATGCTCGGATGCGCATTCGGGTCGCGCGACTTGAGCTTCACGCGCCCGCGGCTCGGCGATCGCATTGATCCGACATGGGCCTGAAACCCATGCATCTTGATCGCATTCGAGCCGTTGTAGTTTATTGCGACCGGAAGGAAGTGATACTGAATGTTGGGCCACGGATCGTCATCGCGCGTGCGAATGAAACCACCCGCCTCGAAATGATTGGTTGCGCCGATTCCAGTCCCGTTGACCAGCCATTCGAGTCCGATCGCCGGCTGATTCCACCACTGCAGGGCAGGGTACAGCGAGACCGGTTCTTTGCACGCGTACTGCATATACATTTCGAGGTGGTCCTGCAAGTTCTCGCCGACGCCCGGCAGATCGTGCACGACCGGTATATCCAGTTCCTTCAGCCATTCAGCCCGGCCGACCCCCGAACGCTGCAACAACTGAGGCGAAGCGATCGCCCCGCCGCAAACGAGCACTTCGCGCCGCACATGGGCGGTCGCACGCTGGCCGCCATGCAAGTACGCAACGCCGATCGCACGCTTGCCCGAGAACAGCACGCGGTCGGTGGTTGCGTGCGTGACGATCGTCAGGTTCGAACGATGCTTCGCGCGGTCGAGATAACCGCGCGCCGTGCTCGCGCGTCGTCCGTTCGCAGTGACGGTGCGATCCATCGGGCCGAAGCCTTCTTGCTGATAGCCGTTGAGATCGTCCGTGCGCGGGTAGCCTGCCTGCACTCCGGCCTCGACCATCGCGGCAAAAAGGGGGTTATTGCCGGGTTTGCTCGTCGTCACATGCACGGGGCCATCGCCGCCGTGATATTCATTCGGGCCGATGTCGCGTGTCTCCGCCTTGCGGAAATACGGCAGGCAATCGAGATAGCTCCAGTTTTCGAGGCCGGGCATCGAGGCCCAGTTGTCGTAGTCGAGCGCATTGCCGCGTATGTAGCACATGCCGTTGATCAGCGACGATCCACCCAGCCCCTTGCCGCGTCCGCACTCCATGCGGCGATTGTTCATGTGCGGCTCGGGCTCCGTTTCATAGGCCCAGTTATAGCGGCGTCCCTGCAGCGGATACGCGAGCGCCGCCGGCATCTGCGTTCGGAAGTCGAACCGGTAATCGGGCCCGCCCGCTTCGAGCAGCAGCACGGTGACGTCCTCTTCCTCGGTAAGACGCGACGCGAGCACGTTGCCCGCCGATCCCGCTCCGACGATGATGTAGTCGTATTCCTTCGCGCTCATCGAAAAAGCCCTCAAAACACGGGTTGATACGGTCCCAGTTCAACCTGGATCGATTTGATGCGGGTGTAAGCGTTGAGCGCCACGATGCCGTTTTCGCGGCCGATGCCCGACTGCTTGTATCCGCCCACGGGCATTTCGGCCGGTGACTCGCCCCATGTATTGATCCAGCAGATGCCGGCGTCGAGGCGATGAATCACGCGATGCGCACGCGACAGACTCTCCGTCACGACCCCCGCTGCGAGGCCGTACACGCTATCGTTGGCGCGCGCGATCGCTTCGTCTTCGTCGTCGAAAGCGAGGATGCACATGACCGGGCCGAAGATTTCCTCCTTCACGATGCGCATCTCGTCGCGGCAATCCGCGAACACGGTCGGCTCGACATAGTGACCACGCGCGAATGCACCATCCGCGAGACGTGCGCCTCCCGCGACGAGCCGTGCGCCTTCGCGCTTGCCACTCTCGATGTAGGTCAGCACCTTCTGCAACTGCATCGCACTGGCCAGCGGGCCGAAGTTCGTATTCGGATCGTCCGGCGCGCCGATACGAATGCGCTTCATGCGCTCCCGAATCAGGGCTTCGAATTTCTCGACGACATTGCGTTGAACGAACACACGCGTGCCGTTCGTGCACACCTGGCCCGAGCTGAAGAAGTTCGCGCTCATCGCGATATCGGCGGCGCGCTCGAGGTTTGCATCGTCGAACACGATCAGCGGCGACTTGCCTCCGAGTTCCATGGTCACTTCCTTGAGCGTCGATCCACCCGCGCGCGCCATCACCTTCTTGCCCGTCTCGACGCCGCCCGTGAACGATATCTTGTCGATGCCGGGATGTTCCGCGAGCATCGCGCCGACGCGGGCGTCGCCCTGCACGACGTTGAACACGCCGGCCGGTACGCCTGCCTCGATGTAGATCTCGGCGAGCTTCAGCGCGCTCAAAGGCGTGACTTCGCTTGGCTTGAAGATCATTGCGTTGCCGGCCGCAAGGGCCGGCGCGGACTTCCAGCATGCGATCTGGATGGGATAGTTCCACGCCCCGATGCCCGCGCACACGCCGATCGGCTCTCGCCGGGTATAGACGAACGACGATTCGCGCAGCGGTATCTGCTCGCCTTCGATGGCGGTCGCGAGGCCCGCGTAATACTCGATGACGTCCGCGCCCGTGACCATATCGACGGCGCGCGTCTCCGAGATGGGCTTGCCCGTATCGAGCGTTTCCAGCGCGGCAAGCTCGTCGTTACGCGCGCGCAGGAGGTCCACCGCGCGGCGCAGTATGCGCGAACGCTGCATCGCGGTCATCGCGGCCCATTCCCGCTGTCCCGTTCGCGCTGAACGAACCGCGCGATCGACATCTTCCTGCGACGCCTGCTGCACGCGTGCGAGCGTTTCGCCCGAAGCGGGGTTGAGGGTGTCGAAGGTTTCGCCGCTGGTCGCATCGACATATTCGCCGCCGATGTAAAGCCGTTGCTCTTCGAATGCGGACATCGCGTACGTCTCCTGAGTGCGTAGCTATGAAATCAGTCGCGTGGCTTGATCACCATGTCGATGTAGTCATACGAGACGCGCAGGGCGGTCTTCGTGTCGAAAGGTTCTCCCGCGAGCGCGCCGCGCAACCAGAGGCCGTCGATCAGGGCCGCGAGTCCAGTCGCGGCGCGGCGGGCAGCGCCGCGGCTCAACACGCGCGAGAATTCCGCGCATAGATTCGAGAAGAGACGCCGCGTGTTCACGTATTGCAAGCGCCGCAACCGGTCCTTGTGCATGCTTTCCGACCAGAACGCGAGCCACGTTTTCATAACCGGCCCGTTGACCTGCTCGACGTCGAAGTTCGCGGCGACGACCGCGCGCAACTTCGAGCGCGGATCGGCCTTGGCGGCCCTTCGCCGGCGCGATGTGCCTTGCCACAGCGAACGCAGCACATGCCGCATGGTGGCTTCGAGCAGACCGTCCTTGTCGCCGAAGTAATGGCTCACGATGCCCGTCGATATTTCGGCGCGTTGCGCAACCGACGCGAGCGTCGCTCCCGTCAATCCGAACTCGTCGATGGTCAGCAAGGTGGCATCGATAAGCTGCGCGCGGCGCACTTCCCGCATTCCAAGTTTTGGCATGACGTTCGACTTCGATAAAGGACGCAGCCGCCGGAGACACCCGGCTGCCTGATGGTTCGAGCGTGAAAACCATGCTACTTTTTTTATATTGAACGGTCAATCAATAAAAACACGGAACGTCTCCGTGGTTGAAATCAGGCAAACAACGTCAGATGATGGTGTCGCACTCGTCGAGCAGCCAGTCCTGAAACGCGCGCACGGCGGCCGACGGTTCGCGCAGCGTGAGCAGCACGTACCCGCGCTCGGTGACAAGCGGGGTGTCGCGGAGCGCGACCAGCTGGCCGGTCGCGACGAGCTCGTCGATGAGCGGCGACCAGCCGAGCGCGACGCCTTGTCCCATGACCGCGGCATGCGTCACGAGGGCGTAACTGTTAAAGGTGAATCCGCCTTGCGGCGGCGGGGCGGGGTGTCCGTGGGCTTCGAACCAGGCGCTCCATGAGAGCCATCGCTCGGGCTGCGTGCGCTCGACATGCAGAAGCGGCAGCTTCGAAAGGTCCGACGTGTCGTGCGTCGCGGCGAACGTCGGGCTGCACACGGGCGTCACTCGTTCGGGAAACAGCTTGACGGCGCGGCGCGATCCCCAGTCACCGTGCATGTCGCCGAAAACGATGAACACATCCGCAAGCTCACCGGATGCGCTCGGGAACTGCTGCGACGTGATGATCGTTACGTCGACATCGGGCATGAGCGCCTTGAACTGGGGCAGGCGCGGCATGAGCCAGTAGGCGGCGAAGCCGAAGTCCGTCGACAGGGTCAGCGTGCGCTGCGTATGGCGCGAGCGGATATCGGACGCAGCCTGGCGGATGAGATCGAAACTCTGGCGCACTGCCTGGAACAGACGCGCCCCGTCTTCCGTCAGCGAGACTCCGCGATGTCCGCGTTCGAAGAGCGGAGTGCCGAGCGCTTCCTCCAGTTGCACGACGCGCTGGCTCACGGCCGGTTGCGTCGAGCCGAGTTCGCGCGCGGCGGCCGTGAAGCTCGCGAGCCGCGCGGCGGATTCGAATATCAGCAGCGCCTGCATGGGCGGCAGGCGGTCTTGTCGTGGCATAACCGCTCCTTATAGGCGCATAACGAAATGCCGTCTTCACAGACGCAAATCGAACGGCAATAGTGGCGTTGCGCGGACGTCCCGGTCCGCGCGGTTCGCTGCAGTGGATTCTATTCGAGGCTTGCTCCATGCTTGAGACGAAACAAAATATCCTTGTTCTGATGGCCGATCAACTCACGCCGCTTGCGCTCGCCGCGTACGGCAATCGCGTGACGAAGACCCCGCATATCGATGCACTCGCGCGTGAGGGCGTCGTCTTCGATTCGGCGTATTGCGCGAGTCCTCTGTGCGCGCCGTCGCGCTTCTCTTTGCTTGCGGGCAAACTGCCCTCGAACATCGGCGCCTACGACAACGCTGCCGAATTTCCTTCTGAGACGCTGACCTCCGCGCACTATCTGCGCGCCGAAGGCTATCGCACGGTTTTGTCGGGCAAGATGCATTTCTGCGGCGCGGACCAATTGCACGGCTTCGAGGAGCGGCTCACAACCGACATCTATCCTGCGGATTTCGGCTGGACGCCCGACTGGCAGAACTTCGAAGCGCGCCCGTCGTGGTATCACAACATGAGTTCCGTCATCGATGCAGGCCCGTGCGTGCGGACCAACCAACTCGATTTCGATGACGAGGTGACCTTCACCGTCCGCCAGAAGCTCTTCGACATCGCACGCGAGCGGCACGCGGGCAAGGACACGCGGCCGTTCATGATGGTCGCGTCGCTGACGCATCCGCACGATCCCTACGCGATACCGCGCAAATACTGGGACATGTACCCCGACGATGACGTAGACATGCCTTCTTATCGCGACTCGCTCGAGGCGAGCGATCCGCACTCGAAGCGTCTGCGCCATGTCTACGAAGCCGATCGCACGCCGCCAACGGACAGGCAGATTCGCAACGCGCGCCGCGCGTACTACGGGGCGGTATCGTATGTGGACGATCAGTTCGGAGCCATCCTGGAGGCACTCGAACAGGCCGGACTCGCGAACGAGACGACGATCATCATCACGTCGGACCACGGCGAGATGCTCGGCGAGCGCAACCTCTGGTACAAGATGACGTTCTTCGAAGGTGGCTGCCGCGTGCCTTTGATCGTGCATCGGCCGGGGCGGTTCGAGCCGCATCGCGTGAAGGAATCGGTCTCCCATCTCGATGTGTTTCCGACGCTGGTCGAGATCGCGCGCGGAGAATTGCCGGAAAGCTGGCCAGATGCTATCGACGGGCAAAGCCTCGTGCCGCATCTTGCAGAAACGGGGGGACACGACGAAGCCATCGGCGAATATCTTGCGGAAGGCGCGATTGCGCCCATCGTCATGATTCGGCGAGGAGCGTACAAATTCATTCACTCGCCCGCCGATCCGGACCAGTTATACGACCTGAGAGCGGATCCCTTCGAACGGACGAATCTCGCTAACGATGAGCGGCATCGAGCGACGGTGGCCGCGTTTCGCGAGGAAGTTGCGCGTCGCTGGGATCTGGATGCGCTGCATCGCGACGTGCTGATGAGTCAGCGCCGCCGTCACTTCCACTTTGCATCGACGACACTCGGCACGATCCAGTCATGGGACTGGCAGCCTCGCGTCGATGCGAGTCAGCGCTATATGCGCAACCATATCGACCTCGACGATCTCGAGGCAATGGCCCGCTTTCCCGCTGTCCAACATTGAAACCGCAGACGATCAACCCGCACATACAACAGGAACGCAGATGAAAAAAGCCCTCATACATGCGCTTTTCACCGCCGTGCTCGGCTGCGCGGCGTCGCACGTGCTCGCCGCCGATCCGCCGTCTTGCACGCAAGTGCGCATGGCCGATCCGGGCTGGACCGACATCGACGCGACCAATGCGATGAGCGGCATCGTGCTGAAGGCACTCGGTTACAAGCAGGACGTCGCGAACCTGTCGGTGCCGATCACGTATCAGGGATTGAAGAAAGGGCAGATCGACGTGTTCCTCGGCAACTGGATGCCTGCGCAGGCTCCGCTGGTCAAGCCGTTCGTCGATGAGAAATCCATCGATGTGGTGCGGCCGAATCTGTCGAATGCCAAGTTCACGCTTGCTGTGCCGGAGTACGTCGCCGCAGCGGGCGTGCATTCGTTCGCGGACTTGCAGAAGAATGCGGACAAGTTCGACAAGCGCATATACGGCATCGAGCCGGGCGCGCCCGCCAATCAGAACCTCAAGAAGATGGTTGGCGACAAGGCCTTCGGTCTCGGCGACTGGAAGGTCGTCGAATCCAGTGAAACGGGCATGCTGACGCAAGTGGAGCGCGCGATACGCGACAAGAAGTTCATCGTTTTTCTCGCGTGGGAGCCGCATCTGATGAATACGAAATTCAAGCCCGTTTATCTCGATGGCGGAGATCAATATCTAGGCCCCAACTTCGGCGGCGCCACGGTGAACACCGTATCGCGCAGCGGGTATGAGCAGCAATGCCCGAACGTCGGACGCCTTTTCAGGCAGATGGCGTTCAGCGTGGATCTGGAGAACGGCGTCATTGCCGATGTGCTGGATAAAAAGACAAGACTCGAAACGGCCGCCGCCGACGCGCTCAAACGTCACCCCGAGCTGTTGAAGGCGTGGCTCGACAACGTAATGACCGTGAGCGGCGGCAACGGGCTGGAAGCCGTTCAAAGCGCCTTGGGCGTGAAATAGGCGATAGTGGCAAGTCTGAGTCTTGCCACTGCACCGGATGGTTCGCATTCCTATGGTAATGATTGTGGCGCGCGCTTGCTGAACGTCGAGCTGCAATTCGACGGTCGCTCCCGGGCAGATTTATGTCGCAATCAGTCGAGCCACCGGCTATATGGCACCTTATTTTTACGTGTCGCCCCACAACAAGAGGACACGCTGATGCAAGAAAAACCATACGCCGCACGACGTTCGTCTTTCATGACAGCTTTTGCGCTCGCCGCGAGCGCAGCCGTTGCACCGGGAGTTGCGCAGGCACAAAGCAGCGTGACGCTCTACGGCATTCTGGATGCGGGCGTTACCTATGTGAGTAACAGCGGCGGCTCGCACCTGTTCAAGTTCGATGACGGCATTTCCTACGGCAATCGTATCGGCTTTCGCGGGGCTGAAGATCTGGGCGGCGGGCTGCAAGCGGTATTCGTGCTCGAATCGGGCTTCCGTGTCGGCACGGGACGCTATGCGTTCGGCGGTGCGGAGTTCGGGCGTCAGGCGTACGTGGGCCTGAAAAGCAATCAGTGGGGTCAGTTGTCGTTCGGTAATCAGCTCGATATGACCGAAGAGTTCGTTTATCTCTACAACATCTCGGCGTGGGCGAGCGGCTACGCCATCCACCAGGGCGATTTCGACCGCATGAACGGGGACCGGCTGCCGAATTCAGTGAAGTTCCTGTCGAACGACTATGGCGGCTTCACGTTCGGCGGCATGTATTCGTTTGGCAACGTATCGGGCAACTTCCATCAGAACAGCGCATGGAGCGTGGGCGGACACTATGCCGCGAACACCTTCAACCTGGGAATCGCCTATACGCAACTGAACAATCCGAACGGAATCTACGCGTTCGATCCGTACGCGATGATCGGCGCGCGCACTTTCCTCGGGCAGCCCGCGGTCAGCATCGATCCGGCCACAGGTGCGCGCACCGACCTATACAGCACCAACGCGTTCCCCGTCGACAGGCAAGGCGCGCTGGCCGTTGGCGGCGCGTGGACGATCGGCAACCTGATGGTGTCAGGCAACTTCACCTGGACGAACGTCAAGGGGCTGGGCGTCACCTCTTACATGAAGGTGTACGAGGCCGGCGCGTCCTACAACTTCAGGCCCGATATCGCGCTATACGGCGGCTATCAGCACACGCGCTTCGAAGGCAATCACTGGAATCAGGGATCGCTCGGTCTGCATTATTTGTTGTCCAAGCGGACCGACATCTATATTTCCGGCGACTATCTGCGCGCCTCGGGTCCGGTCGATGCAGTCATCGGCTATAGCTTCACGCCGTCCACCTCGAACACGCAGGCCGATGTTCGTATCGGCATGCGGCAATCTTTCTAGCGCCGTCGCTCTTTTGCTTAAGCCGGTTTCGCCTTTTGCGGAACCGGATGCACAGGCAACTTCGGCACGGCGAGGGTTGGGGACGAAAGAGCATCGACGGAAGGATGGCGCAGCAGGTCAAGCATCGGGGGCGCAGAGACGCGAGTACGAAATCCTGGAATCGGCGTACTTCGTTCGCTAATGCAAGAAGCGAGCAGGTAGAGCAGTTACCGCAATGAGTGTCTTCCGATGCTTCTGCCATTCGATCTTCGGATCGCTGCACCTTCCGGTGCACGTCACTTGCCAGCGGCAGGGCATCCAAAGTCTTCAAGGCTCGCAGAACCTGGCGAAAAAAAATGCCCGCCTTTCCGACGGGCCGAACGAGAGAACGCACTGAGAGTGCGCAGTTTATTATCTCTTGAAAGCCAGCGATTTCAAGCAAGAGCAAACGATTACATGAGCTGTCGAAGGTTCGTCGAACCTTTGCAGACCGAACATTCGCGCGCCCAACTGCGACCCTGGATTCACCCGCATCCTCGTCGTTGCCAAGCACGGTGGCATGGTCACAAGCTCACACTCATGTCCTTTCCGGCTTTCCGTTGTCTCGGACCGAAATTGGAAGCAATGGCCGCCTTTCACTGAAGCGGCTTCGCTAATAAGTTCGCCACCGAGGCGCTGCGAGGCGCAATGCTCCGCAACGCCTGCCTTTAGCTTGTACGGAGAACAGCTTTCAGCGAGTGCGTTTGTATGCCCGCGAAAAGTTCGGTTCAGAGCACGGCGAGCCAGCCGCCGTCTACATAGATGATCTGGCCGTTCACATAGCTCGATGCCTGCGACGACAGATACACTGCGGTGCCGACGAGCTCATCGGGCTTGCCCCAGCGCTGTGAGGGATTGCTGCTGCGGACCCACGCATCGAAGGCGGCGTTGTCGACCAGCGCCTGGTTCATGTCGGTGAGGATGTAGCCGGGGCCGATGGCGTTCGCCTGAATGTTCGACGACGCCCATTCGGCACTCATCGCCCGGGTCAACATCTTGATGCCACCCTTTGCCGCTGTGTATGCGCCGATGGTCGCGCGTGCGCTTTCGCTGGTCAGCGAGCCGATGTTGACGATCTTGCCACCCGTGCGGCGCGCGATCATGCGACGTGCCGCTTCTTTCGCGACGATGAACGCGCTCGTCAAATTAGTGTCGATCACACGCTGCCAGTCGGCGAGTTCGAGTTCGACGAGCGGCTTGCGAAACTGGATGCCCGCGTTATTGATGACGATGTCGATCTGGACGCCGTCACGGTCCCATTGCGCGAATGCGTTGGCAACGGCTGTTTCATCCGTGACGTCGAACGCGCGACCTTTTGCCTTGAAGCCTGCGCCTTCGAGTCGGTCTACCGCTTCGGCAACGGTATCGGCGCGCGTTCCGTTCACGATCACCCCAGCGCCCGCGGCCGCGAGCCCCTGCGCGAGCGCGAAGCCGATGCCTCTTGTGGAGCCGGTGATGAGCGCAGTGCGGCCGCTCAGATCGAATAACGATGTCATATGCTCTTCCATTCGAGTGTCGATAGCGCAGATTTTGACCTTTTCGGCCAAGCGGTGCTACCCAGCCTCCGGCGATCGACGGCAGAAAGCAGTGCACTGGATATGGTTCGACGAGTCAGTCGACTCAACGTGGAGTGTTTCGAATGACAACGCGATGCTCGTTCGATGATCGAGGACATCGTCAGATTGCGGCAGATAGTCGAATCCAAAAAACATGACGAGGCGGGCGTGTGAATTAAAACCTACTGCGGCGCTGATTCAGTCATTCCTTCGCTTGCGTCGTCGATCAAATTCAGTGCGACGGCCGGGTCGTCGATCTGGTCGATCGCGAGCATGGGGAACCGCGCGAGAAAAAGGGAAGTGACGGAGAGCCAGATATCCTGCGACGGCTGGAGCAAGAGAGACAGTCGGCCTGAAACAACTGGCTGGTGTAGCAGGCGGCCCGATGCCCTTCATGCGCGATGTCTTCGATGGCCTGCTGATGCAGCAAGACGGCCGATTCCGGCTTCGGAGGACGCGCAGCCGAGATGATCGTCTGATTTCCGTCCAGCGCATAGAAAGTCTTCGCTTAGGTATCCGCGACGTTGCTCAGGGAATCGACCACCGCGGTGGTCTGCGACTGAAACCGTTCCGTGGGCGATTGTTAAACTCGTAAGCGAAGACGGTGCACTGCGATATGCCCGCTGCATCTCCTAGGAGCTTCAAAACTTCCGCCGCGAAGGCGTTCGCATCAGTAGACCCGATGGCCGAAACCAGACTCGTTGCCCGTGACAAATCCAGATGGCCTGAGAGATTGGGGCGATCAAGCCGCCATGAGCGCATGATTGGCCCCGAAGCGTGCCCAAAAAATTGTAAGCGACTCTGTGACGGAAGCTGGTGAGAGGCCGCCTTAGGCTGCCACGCCGATGCGCAGATCTGTGTGGACGCCGGGCCGGACCGCGCCGGCGACTCGTCCACGATTTGATCGTGCAGCTTGGCTGTAAAGATGCAGTGCACGCGGATCGCGGGCCGTACTTCGCTGTGTCTCTGCGTCCAACAGCCCTGCGGAGAAGCGCCGCCCGCCTGCATCGATTCGCAACCCACATGCAAGCACGCCCATTACCGAAAGCAATTTCTTTATATATGCAGGTTTTCCTAGGGTCGCTATGAGTTGACGGCGTCATGGCGCTGCTCTAACTTCGCGTTGTGATCACACATCAAATATCACGGCGGCGCTGAATACGTCTACAGAAAGACGCGGAAGCGATCGGAGAGACTCGGAGAGCAGGTTCTTGCTCATTAGCGCGCTGCATGGATTGGGAGACAGATAGCTGTGAATGATATTGAAGCCCGAACGATCAAGAAGGTCATGGTGCGGCTAGTGCCGTTTCTCATGCTTTGCTACTTCGTCGCGTATCTGGACCGCGTCAATGTCGGGTTCGCGAAGCTTCAGATGAATGCTGCGCTAGGTTTGAGCGACACTGTGTACGCATTTGGCGCAGGGCTGTTCTTCATCGCGTATTTCTTCCTGGAAGTTCCGTCGAACCTCGCGCTGCACAGATTCGGCGCCCGGCTGTGGATCGCCCGAATCATGCTGTCGTGGGGGTTTATCTCGTTGCTATTCGCGTTCATCCAGCCGATCTCAGACACCATCGGCGTCTCGAATCAAACGACCTTCTATACGCTTCGTTTCCTCCTCGGGGTCTGCGAAGCGGGCTTCTATCCGGGCGTTATCTTCTATCTGACGCTGTGGTTCCCAGCGGTGTATCGAGCGCGAGTCGTGGCGTTCTTCATGCTGGCGATTCCGTTTTCGTCGGTGGTCGGAGCGCCCATCTCAGGCGCCTTGCTGAACATTTCTGCCGCGGGCTTGCATGGATGGCAGTGGCTGTTCATTCTGGAGGCGCTGCCCTCGGTGGTGCTGGCGCTGGTCGTGGTGTTCTATTTGACGGACCGCCCATCTCAAGCCGCATGGCTCCAAAAGGATGAGATTAACTGGCTCGAAAAATCTATCGAGCAGGAGCAGCAAAGCAAGCTTTCCGCGGGACACGGACATATCGGGATCAAGGAGTTCGTCAGTGATCCGCGGATGCTCATTTGTTCGTTTGTCTACTTCTGCCTGAACGCGGCCAACTACGGCGTGGCGTTCTTTCTGCCGACGATCGTCAAGGGCTTCGGCGCCAGTAACTTCGAAACCGGAGTGCTGGCTGCCGTACCGTTCGTCTTTGGCGCAATCGGCATGGTGCTTCTCTGCCGAAATTCCGACCGCACGCTCAAGCGCCGCGAGCATGTTGCCTTCGCATTGTTGCTGGCTGGACTAGGCGTAGGCGGGGCCGGACTGGTCAGTGCACCGGTTCTGGTGCTTGCCCTGCTGTGCGTGGGTCAGATCGGCTGCTCGGCGATGCCGCCGCTACTTTGGCCCATCCCCACAGCGTTTCTTACCGGTGCGTCAGCGGCCGGCGGGATTGCGGCAATAAATTCGGTCGGAAATCTCTCGGGCTTCGTCGGTCCATACGTGATGGGCTATCTGAAGGATCTGACTGGTAACTTCACTACCGGACTACTGGTGCTTGGAGGCTGTGCACTCGTTGGCGCTGTTGTTACGCTCTTCATAAAACAGGCTCCGGCGGTCGGCACGACAGGTCTTGCGCAGCCGGAATCAACTCACTGACTGACGGCCCGTTCATCGCGTAGTCGTCGCGCACGTTTAGCTAACGCTGGGCGGCGTATCTTCACTGGTACGCGGAACGGTTAGTGGACGTGCCATCGCCTTGCTTTACATCTCGCGCGACAAGGGCAGGGAACTGAGGGCGTTGTCCCTCAGTTCCCGCTCGCCACTCGCTCGTCGACCGTTTCAGAGCCGAGAACCTAACGGCTTTCTGCATGGCGTGCCGACTGGGTGATGGCCGTTGCTACGGATGAAACAGACACTGGGTTGGAGCCGCCCGACACACGTCGCCTTATCGCGACAACCCAATCACCATCTCGTGCTGATAAGCCGGACGCGAGGTTCTCAGCCCCAGCTCGAGTTCAAGATGATGCTGCACAGGTCGGCTCTAACGAAGCCAGGATCCTTGTACGCAATGAAGTCATCGTTGAAGGTGCCGAACGTGGTGCCCGGGCGATGCTTCATGCCCTCGTAGAAGGCATCGATCATCTTGCTCGCGAAAGCGGTGCCGCGCGGATAGGATGCGAGGACCGCCGCTCGTTGTTCTTCTGTGTATCCTTCGAAGCCTCGTCCCGCCACGTCCATCCCGGCACCGGCCTGGACGAGCGCAACTTCCGGGTGCATGTGCTCGGGGATACCCGGCGTCGTGTGCAGCGCAATAGCCGTCCATACCTTCTGTACTTCCGCCTCGCCGATGTGATGGCTTCGTAAGAAATCACGGGCGGCGTTCGCGCCATCGACTTCGAAGCGAAGCTGGCTTTCGCGATAGACGGACGTCAGGCCGACATCGTGGAACATGGCCGCGACGTAAAGCAACTCTTCGTCGAAGGCGAGGTTCTTTCGCTTGCCGAGTAGAGCGCCCCAAAGGTACACGCGCGTTGAGTGGTGGAATAGAAATTCGCTTTCGGTATCGCGAATGAGTTCAGTCGCCTCACGCGCTAGCTGGCTGTCGGGAATCACGATGCCGAGGTTTTCGTTCGTCGGCAGAAGTCTGTGTTGTTTCATCGGTTAGGGTAATCAGAGAGCGGACGGTTCTATGTCGTATGCAATGCGTCCGGCGGGTAAGTAGAGCAATGTAATGACAGCACCGACTTTCACCTCTGGGAAACGCTTCGTGCGCTGAAGTGATGACGTCGATTAGCCGATCCTTAGCGTCGCCTGCAGCAACTTGGGCGCGCGACGGTTCCACATTTGCCCCCGTTGTTGAGTAGCGTACAGGGTTGAGAATGCCCTCAACGACTGCGATACAACTTCGCGGTTCGAAAAAAAACGATTAGCGAATTGACTCACAATGACGCTTTCCACGTCGGTCAGTTCATAGGTCGCTTCAATGTCGTCGGTGAACATTGAATAGCCTTTGTCGGATGCTTGGATAAAGGCTACAGCGACAGTTTCCGTCGAGGAAGTGCATTTTTTGCCAAACCAGAATGCATGACGTGCAGTTCACCGGCGTGACTTGCCCCTGACGCGCTGTGCGTCGGTGTTCGCGATATGCCGCGCCGCGTCTGCCAACATCGTTCGCAGCCATGTATGACCTTGGTCGTGAGTGTGACGCTCGTGCCAAATCATCTGCAAGGATCGCGTGGTGGCCTTCCATGGCAGTTCCGCTGCGTACACCGTCCCCGCCTGACTAAAAAGCCTTGCAAGCGACGCAGGAACTATTGCTGCGGCCGGGGTCCCGGCTAAGAGCGAGGGAATAGCCAGAAAGTGAGGCTGAACGATTCTGAACTGAGGCCTTTTGCCAATCGATTCATATGCGGCCTCCACCTCAGCCCGGTCGAACATCTCAGTCCTGCGAGTCAGTCCTCGCTCGGACAGGAAGCCATCGTCCGTCCCTCCCGTCGATACAACGAGCAAAGGCAAGTTAGCGAGATCCTTCAAACGAATTTTTCGTCCCGCGAGAGGGTGGTCCGACGCGATAACCAACACCTCCCTTTCTTCAAACAACTTCTGTTCGTAAATACGAGGCGGCACGTTGGAAAACGATCCCAGTGCAATTTCAACACGGCCGATATCGATCTGCGTGGTCAGATCGATCCTGCTCGCAGGCAAGACCGTGGCACTCGCCCGCGGTGCTGCAATCGACGTCGCACGGAAGAACGGCGGCAATACCACGGCGGTCAGGTAGTCCGTCGCCGCTATGCAGAACTGTCTGTCGGTGCTGGCCGGGTCGAAATGCTTCGGTCCCACTGCACGGTCGATGATAACGAGGGCATCTCGTACTAGGGGAGCCATTTCGAGCGCCCGAGTGGTCGGTTCCATTCCGGCGACCGTTCGTACGAACAAGTCATCGTTGAAGAACCCTCGCAGCCGCGATAGCGCATGACTGACTGCGGAAGGGCTTAAGTTGATTGCCTCGCTGGCACGAAGCACGTTCCGCTCGCGGAGGACCGCATCGAAGACGCGGAGCAAGTTCAGATCAAGATTACTCATTTCGATAGCGGCTTATGCGTCAGCAGGTTCGTGCGATTCACGCACACTCGATGACATCATGGCCCTGCGTGTGCTTATCTGGAATAGCCAATTCAAAGCGGCGAAGGCAAAGCTTCGGCCACAAGCACGCGGCGATAACGAAGATCGGCGGTGCTCTGGTTGCGACCGTGGCGCAATCAAGGCATGTACCCAAAGCGATTGGATCGACGGGCTGTACCGCTTTTGATCCATTCATTAGAACGGCGGCAAGCGCGGAGCAGTCGCTTAGGCACGGGACGTGTCTATGACGGGCTGGTGATCGCCGATCGTAGGTCGGATATTTGGCGCGCTCGCCATCGTCCGGGTGAATCCGGGATCGCACCCGAATAAACGGAAAACTCATTGCGCGGCGCACAATGCACGCGCAATCGCGAGCGATGCAAAGCACGAGCGGCTCCCCATCACTCAAGAATGAAACGCATCAAAAGCATACGCAAAGAAACGACCAAAATCCCGTTTTGCGACCGCCGACGCGACTCAATCCGCGACAGGCTCCTCGATGTCGATATCGAGTAGCGCCGCGCTCACCGACTTGCCGTGTGCGTCGAGCGCGAGCGAACGCGTGACGCCGCCGCCCAGCGCACGTCCCAGCACAAAATTGAAGGCATTCAAAAGCGGCAGTTCGTAGCGCGCGACATCGCCTTTGACGACCTCGGCGAGATGCGCCTTCACGCGCTCGGGCGTCAGTTGTTTGCGCAGATGCGCGTAGTGTCTTTGATCGAAACAGATCACCGAGACATTCAGCGTGTTGCCCTTGTCGCCGGTGCGGCCATGCGCCAGTTCACGCAGTTTCATCCTTGGCCTCCACAAATTCGAAAACGGGATTCACATGCTCGCGCGAGAGCAGCACGGATTGCACCGCGATGACTTCACGCGTGTTCTTTGTCACGCCGCCGCCGCCCGCCGGACCGTTGGTATAGAGCGTTTCGACTTCGTTGCCGATGCGCGCCGCCTCCTTTGCGTTCGACGTCCGCCCAGCGACGCGCACGCGGACTTCGAAAGGATCGTCATTGCCGGACGCTAGCGCATCGCCATAGAGCGCGTTCACGCCGATCAGGTCGAAACGCAGTTCGCTGGTGTCGACGCCCGTGATCGCGAGACGTTCACGCACGATGTCGAGCGCGAGCCTCGCGCGCGCCACCGCGCCCGGTCCGCCATAGGAAATCTGGCCTTCGCCGATGAAGCCGTCAGCATAGGCGACGGATACTTTGAGCGTATCCGTGCGCGCATTGCCGCGCCCGCCCGAGACGCGCACGCGGTCCTGCGCCTCCTGCCTCACGCGCACCTGCGTGAAGTCCGCGACGACGTCGGGCTGGTAGTAACGCGCCGGATCGTGAATCTCGTAGAGCAGTTGTTCCTTGCACGTCGCCTCAGTCACGGCGCCGCCCGCATGTGGCACCTTCGTCACGATGATCGAACCGTCCGCGCTCACCTCGCCGAGCGGAAATCCGAGCCGCGCGAGATTGCCGACACCCTTGTAACCGGGATCGGCGAAGTAGCCGCCCGTCACCTGTCCCGCGCATTCGAGCAGATGCCCGACCACGGTCGCCTGCCCGAGCGTGTTCCAGTCGTCCATGTTCCAGCCGAATTCGTGGATGAGCGGCGCCGTGAACAACGACGGGTCCGCGACGCGCCCCGTCAACACGATATCCGCGCCCGCTGCAAGCGCGCCGACGATAGGCGCGGCGCCGAGATACGCATTGGCCGATACGATGCGTTGTGCATACGCGCCAAGCTTGTCGCCCGATTCCTCGAAGCGCAGGTTCGCGCGCAGGACGACGTCGAGCACATCGTCGCCGGTGACCGCGGCGATCTTGAGGCCATCGAGCCCGAGTTCGCGGGCGATCTGCGCGGTTTTGCGCGCAGCCGCACGAGGATTGGCCGCGCCCATGTTCGAGATGATGCGTACGCCGTTTCTCACCGCGACGGGCAGCACTGCGCGCATGCGCGCTTCGAGCAGCGGGTCGTAACCGAGATCGGGATTGTTGCGGCGCGCCTGCTGGGCGATAGCAATCGTGCGTTCGGCAAGGCATTCGAACACGAGATAGTCGAGCGCGCCGTGTTCGGCCAGTTCGACCGCAGGCTCGATGCGATCGCCCGAATAGCCCGCGCCCGCGCCGATTCTGATGATGTCTTTCATGGTTCGTCCTTACAGCGGAAACACGCCCAGCACGACGCACGCGATCGTCATGACGATCGACGCGCCAAACAGCAGCGGGAACGTGAACTTCTGATGATCCGCGAGATCGATGCCGCACAGTCCGACGACGAGAAACGTCGCGGGCGTGAGCGGGCTCACGGGAAAGCCGGTCGTCATCTGGCCGAGCAGCGCGGCCTGGCCGACATGCACCGGCGCCACGCCGAGCTGCGACGCAACTTCGGCGACCACGGGCAGCACGCCGAAATAGAACGAATCGGGATCGAAGAGCATCGACAGCGGCATCGACACCAGACCGAGCGCGACGGGAATGTGCCCGGCAAGCGCGGGCGGCACGAAGCCGACGGCTGCCTGCGCCATCGCCTTCAGCATGCCGGTGCCTTGCATGATGCCGGTGAACACGCCGGCCGCGAGCAGAATGCCGGCCATCATCAGCGCGGCGCGCGCGTGCGCATCGATGCGCTTTCTCTGCATGTCGACGTTCGGGTAATTCACCATCAGCGCGATGCACAGTCCGACCATGAACATGATCGCGGGCGGAATCTTCTCGCCCATGACGACCATCGTGCCGAGCACGACGATCGTCAGCACGATGTTGAACCAGAAGTTCTTCGGGCGGCGCAGCGCTTCTTCCTCGGGCGTGAGCTTACGTTCGGGCATCGGAATCGAACCGGTCGCGCTCGAATAGCCGAGGCGCTTTTCCTCGCGCCGGCCGAGCCACCACGCCATGCCGAACACGAACACGAGGCCGATAGCCTGCACGGGAATGAGCGGGTTGAAGAGCGATGAGATCGGCAGATGCAGCGACGCCGATGCGCGAATCATCGGCCCCGTCCATGGCAGAAAATTGATGCCCGCCGCCATCGACACCGCAGCGGCCAGCACGCGCTTGTCCATGTTCAGGCGTTCGTAGAGCGGCAGCATCGCGGGGATCGTCACGAGAAAACACACCGCGCCGGAGCCGTCGAGGTGGATGAGGAGTGCGAGCAGCGTCGTGCCCATCACGATGCGCGTCGGTTTGGTGCCCACCGCGCGCAAAATGCGGTCGATGATCGGATCGAGCGTGCCCGCATCCGTAATCGTGCCGAAATAGAGGATCGCAAACACGAACATGCCGACGACAGGCGCGAGGTTCTTCAATCCGTCGATGACGAACTTGCTCGTCTGCAATCCGAATCCGCCGATCAGCGACGCCGCGATCGGCACGATGATCAGCGCCACGAGCGGCGACATGCGTTTGGAAAGAATCGCCCCGAGCAGGACGACGATGGTGGCGAGGCCGAGCAACGGCAGCATGTGTCTGTCTCCGAATCTTGTTTTTTGATGACGCCCAGAGTAAGTTCGAAGCAGCGATCACACAATTGAAATGATTTGATCCCAGCTATCACGAACCATAATGGATCTCAATCTTCGCGATATTCGCGCACTCGTCGCCGTGGCCGAGGCGGGAAGCTTCACGCGGGCGGCCGAGCGACTGCATCTTTCGCAACCCGCCCTTACTGTGCAGATACGCCGGCTGGAAGAAGCGGTCGGCGCGCGCCTGTTCGATCGCAACAGCCGCAATGTCGCGCTGACGACGACGGGCCGCGAGCTGCTGCCGCTCCTGCGCAAATCTCTGCGCGACATGGAAAACGTGCTGCGCGACGCCCGCGCACTGGGCGAAGGCGAGAGCGGCACCATCCGCATCGCGTGCCTGCCCACGTTTGCGGCGAGCGCACTGCCGGAATTGATCATCGGCATGAAACACGACGTGCCGCGCGTCACGTTCCAGATTCGCGATGTCGTAGCAAGCACCGTCAACGCGCTCGTGCGCGAGGAGGAAGTTGATATCGGGCTCACCGGGGGTGACGTGCCCGACCCGATGCTTGAAGTCCTGCATGCCGGTGTGGACCGGCTCGTCGTCGTTTGTCCGGGCGAGCATCCGTTCGCGAGCATGCGTCGAATCGGCGTGAGCGATCTCGCGCAGGTTCCGCTCGTGCTCACCGCACCGGGGACAAGCGTGCGCGCGGTTGTCGATGCCGCGCTTAGCCAGTGGAGCGGGCCGCTCGATATTGCCTGCGAACCCACGTATATGATGACCGCCGTCGCGATGGTGCGCGCGGGCCTGGGCGTGACGATCCTGCCCGAGACCGCGCGAGAAGTGCGCGCCGAACCTGGGCTCGTCAGCAAAGAGATCAACGATCCAGCGTTCGTGCGGTCGATTGCGATCGTGAAGAAACGAGGCAGAACGTTGCCGTCGATCACCGGCAAGTTCGTGCAACTGATGCGTCAGAGCGTTAGGACGCGGTGAGCCGATTCCGGCTTTGCGCCGGGCTGAGACTTAAGCAGTCGCCAGGCCTGAATAGCCCAGTAACGACTGGATGGTTCGGAGATCTTTGGGTGACTCCAGCAAATGAGTTGCAGCGGTATGAGGCCATGGATGTTTCCTACCACCGGCGGCGTAGGCCGTCATTGACTGCCCTACGACCGAAGATAAGTGACAGTTTTCGCATAACCCTCTAGGCGACGAGCGTCGTTCAAACTCGGATTGACCACGCCGGCGCGAGAACCATCCCGAAGCCGCCGTCCGGTCAACCCGCGACGCTCACGCCAGAAAACCGCCCGCGACGCCCGCGCGTTCCTCGTCGATGCAGCGGTCGAGCATGCGCGACACCTCGCTGATCTTGCCGACCATGATGACGCGCGATTCGCTGCGATACACCCGCACTGGCGCGCGCTGCGCCGGTTCCGCATGAACCGTCTTCACGAGCGACACGCGGGCGAACGCCGGCTGGCGAGACGGCAGCACCGGCATTTCATCGAACAGATCGGGCGTGGCTTCGGTATGCGGACGCGCTGCGACGCCGCAGGGAATCAATGCACGCAGATGACGCAGGCGGCCAAACTGGCGGAAGGGCAACAAACGGGCAAAACGTTCCATGATGACTCTCCAGGCGATAGGACGCACCGCGGCGAGCCGAGAACGGCTGCCGTCATGCTTTGATGTACTCGAAACGCGCCGCGTCGTGCGTGGCGTGGGATGAAGCGGGCGCGCTAGAACTCGCCCGAGCGGATCAGACCGACCGCAATGCCTTCGAGCGCGAATTCACCGCTGCCGGAGCGCACGAAGATGTTCTCGTAGTCCGGGTTCTCCGCGATGAGTTCGACGCCGTCCGTATGACGCTTCCAGCGCTTGACGGTGACGTCGTCGCCCAGACGCGCAACCACGATCTGCCCGTCCTTCGCTTCCGTGCGCTTCTGCACCGCGAGCAGGTCGCCATCGAGAATGCCGGCGTCGCGCATGGACAGCCCGCGCACCTTCAACAGATAGTCCGGCTTGCTGGAAAAGAGCGCCGGGTCGCACGCGTAATGCTGCGAGATGTGCTCTTGCGCGAGGATCGGACTGCCGGCTGCGACCCGGCCGACGAGCGGCAGCGACAACTGCATGATGCTCGGATGCGGCAACGTGAGCTGATGCGGCAGCTCGTCCGGCTGCACGGCTTCGCCGATCAGCCGGATGCCGCGCGACGAGCCCGCCGCCAGTTCGATCACGCCCTTGCGCGCCAGCGCCCGAAGATGCTCCTCGGCGGAATTGGCCGAACTGAAGCCAAGCTCCGCGGCAATCTCCGCGCGGGTGGGCGGGAAGCCGGTGCGCTCGATGGCGCGCTGCAAGAGTTCGAAGACTTCCTGCTGGCGAGCGGTAAGTTTTGAAGTTCTAGTCACTGGCTGGCCCCTGCTGCGCTGTATGGATGAACAGATGACTGTATTTTTATACAGTATTTCGCGCTTTTCAAGCATTACTTTAACTTCGTCGTGGAAGAGCCCGGAATTGGCCTTCGCAGCCGGAACGCAGCCAAGGCGGCGCCGTTAGCACGATTCCATATAAAAAGATGAAAAACGATTATTTCTAATCATATAGCCGCGCCGATAGACTGATTCCGTCAATGGATAAGACGGAGAACGGGGAATGCAAAGCACGAAAGCGGGATTGGGGACCAAGGCAAGAAAGCTCTTCGCGGCGTTCGCGGTGACAGCGGCGACGGCGGCCATCAGCGTCCACGCGCATGCTCAAACCGCGTTTCTGAACGTGTCGTACGATCCGACGCGCGAGCTGTATCAGGATTTCAATCAGGCGTTTGCGAAGAAGTGGAAGGCGGAGACGGGCGAGACCGTCACGTTCAAGCAGTCGCATGGCGGCTCCGGCGGCCAGGCACGCGCGGTCCTCGATGGCCTTCAGGCCGATGTCGTCACGCTCGCACTGGCCTACGACATCGACGCGCTCGCCGGCAAGGGACTCGTCAACGGCGACTGGCAAAAGCGCCTGCCGGACAATGCGTCGCCGTACACATCGACGATCGTGTTTCTCGTGCGCAAGGGTAATCCGAAGCACATCAAGGACTGGGACGATCTGGCGAAGCCGGGCGTCTCCATCGTCACGCCGAACCCCAAAACCTCGGGCGGCGCACGCTGGAACTATCTGGCCGCGTGGGCGTATGCGCAGCACAAGCCGGGCGGCAACGAGCAGAGCGCCAAGGACTTCGTCTCCAAGCTCTACAAGAACGCAGGCGTGCTCGATTCGGGCGCACGCGGCGCGACGACGAGCTTCGTGCAGCGCGGGCAGGGCGACGTGCTGATCGCGTGGGAGAACGAGGCGTTCCTGTCGCTCAAGGAGTTCGGCCCGGACAAGTTCGAGATCGTCGTGCCGTCGGTGAGCATTCTGGCGGAGCCGCCGGTCGCGGTGGTCGACAAGGTCGTCGACAAGCACGGCACGCGCAAGCTCGCCGAGGCGTATCTGAAGTATCTGTATAGCGACGAAGGCCAGCAGATCGCGGCGCGCAACTTTTATCGTCCGCGCTCGAAAACGGTCCCGGCCGATCTCATCAAGCAGTTTCCGAAGCTGAAGCTCTACACCATCGACGATACCTTCGGCGGCTGGACGAAGGCGCAAAAGACGCACTTCGCGGATGGCGGCGTGTTCGATTCGATCTATCAGCCGCAGTAACGGCAACGAGCAGGGCGGCCCGATGATGGAGCATCGAGCCGATTGAAGCGACGACAAGCGGCGCGCCATGACGCCGCTGTACGCACATGCAGCAACGAGCGCCCGCCCCGGCGCACTGGAACAGGATGATTCACGCATGACCACTTTCAACCTGCGCAAGCCAAGCGCGCTGCCGGGCTTCGGCCTGACGCTCGGCATTACGCTCGCGTATCTGAGCCTTGTCGTGCTCATACCGCTTGCAGCCACCTTTGCCAAGACGGCGACGCTCGACTGGGCGCAATTCGTGCGCGCGGTGACGTCGCCGCGCGTGCTGGCGTCGTACCGGCTGACGTTCTTCGCCGCGCTCGGCGGAGCACTGATCAATGCGGTGTTCGGCTTTCTCGTCGCGTGGGTGCTGGTGCGCTATACGTTCCCGTTCAAGCGTATCGTCGATGCCATCGTCGATCTGCCGTTCGCGCTGCCGACTTCCGTCGCGGGCATCTCGCTCGCGGCCGTGTATGCGGGCAACGGCTGGATCGGGCAATTTCTCGCGCCGCTCGGCATCAAGGTCGCGTTCACGCCGCTCGGCGTGCTGGTCGCGCTGACGTTCATCGGCTTGCCGTTCGTCGTGCGCACGGTGCAGCCGGTGCTCGAAGAGTTCGAGCGCGAGCAGGAAGAGGCAGCCGCGTGTCTCGGCGCGACGCGCTGGCTGACGTTTCGCCGCGTCGTGCTGCCATCGGTTTTCCCCGCGTTGCTGACGGGCTTTGCGCTGGCGTTCGCGCGTGCGCTCGGCGAATACGGTTCGGTTATTTTCATCGCCGGCAACGTGCCGATGAAGTCGGAGATCACGTCGCTGCTCATCATCACGAAGCTCGAACAGTACGACTATGCCGGCGCGACGGCGCTCGCAGTCGTGATGCTGTGCGTATCGTTCCTGATGCTGCTGTTCATCAATACGCTGCAATGGTTCCTGCAAAGGCGCACGAGCAGGACGGTCGCGCCGCCGGCCCCGACGCTGCACGTAGAGGGAGGCCGCGCATGAGCACGCCCGACAGCAAGGCCATCGCGATGAACACCGCGCCGCAACGCGAAGTCCATACGCTCAATCCGGTGACGGAGCCACGCGCGATACGCTGGCTGCTCATCGCCATCGCGCTCGTGTTTCTCGCGCTGTTTCTCGTCGTGCCGCTCGTCGCGGTGTTCGCGCAGGCGTTCGCGAAGGGCATCGACTATTACTTCGAGTCGCTGAAAGACCCCGACGCGTGGTCCGCGATCAAGCTCACGCTGATGACCGCCGCGATCGCCGTGCCGTTGAATCTGGTGTTCGGCCTGGCAGCGTCGTGGGCCATCGCGAAGTTCGAGTTTCGCGGCAAGGCGCTTCTGACGACGCTCATCGACCTGCCGTTTTCGGTGTCGCCGGTCATCTCCGGTCTCATCTACGTGCTGATGTTCGGCGCGCAAGGCTGGTTCGGGCCGTGGCTCGCATCGCATGACGTGCAGATCATCTTCGCGGTGCCGGGCATCGTGCTCGCGACGATCTTCGTCACGTTCCCGTTCGTCGCCCGTGAACTCATTCCGCTGATGCAGGCGCAAGGCAACGACGAAGAGGAAGCCGCGCACGTGCTGGGCGCATCGGGCTGGCAGATCTTCCGGCGCGTGACGCTGCCGAACGTGAAGTGGGGCCTGCTGTATGGCGTGATTCTCTGCAACGCGCGTGCGATGGGCGAGTTCGGCGCGGTGTCGGTGGTGTCGGGGCATATTCGCGGACAGACGGACACGATGCCGCTGCACGTCGAGATTCTCTACAACGAATACAACTTCTCGGCCGCGTTCGCGGTGGCGTCGCTGCTGGCCTTGCTCGCGCTCGTCACGCTCGGGCTGAAGCTCATCGCGGAGCGGCGCATGTCGCAGTCGCTCGTCGAAGCCAGAAAAAGCGCACAGAACTAAGGATCATCATGAGTATCATCGTTCGTAATCTGCAGAAGCGTTTCGGCGATTTCACCGCGCTCGACAACGTCACGCTCGATTTTCCAGCGGGCGAACTCGTCGCGCTGCTGGGGCCGTCGGGATGCGGCAAGACCACGCTTTTGCGCGTGATCGCCGGCCTCGAACAAGCCGACGCGGGCCAGGTCTTGCTGAACGGCGAGGACGTCGCGCATGTCGGCGCGCGCGATCGCCAGGTGGGCTTCGTGTTCCAGCACTACGCGCTCTTCAGACACATGACGGTGTTCGAGAACGTCGCGTTCGGCTTGCGCGTGAAGCCGCGCCGCGAGCGGCCGACCGAGGCGGCCATCCGCGAGAAAGTGCATGAACTGCTGAAGCTCGTGCAGCTCGACTGGCTTGCGCAGCGTTTTCCGTCGGAACTGTCGGGCGGTCAGCGGCAGCGTATTGCGCTGGCGCGTGCGCTCGCCGTCGAACCGAAAGTGCTGCTGCTCGACGAGCCGTTCGGCGCGCTCGACGCCAAGGTTCGCAAGGAACTGCGCAGCTGGTTGCGCCGGCTGCACGACGACCTGCACATTTCGACGCTCTTCGTTACGCACGATCAGGAAGAAGCGCTCGAAGTGGCGGATCGCATCGTCGTGATGAATCATGGACGCGTGGAGCAGGTCGGCAGCCCGCAGGATGTGTACGATCATCCGCAGACGTCGTTCGTGTATGAGTTTCTCGGCGCGGCCAACCGTCTGCAAGGCAACGTCGATGCAAGCGGCTTCATCGCCGATGGCGCCGCGAAAGCGATCACCACGCAGGCGCATTTCAGCGGCCGCGCGCTCGCTTATGTGCGTCCGCACGATCTCGCGCTGTATCGCGCCGACGATGCGGAAGGCGTGGCGCACCCCGATGGCATCGTGGTCGGCGTGCGGCGCGTGGTGACACTGGGCGGCTCGGTGCGCGTGGAGCTTGCGGGCGATACGGGCGGCGTGCTCGAAGCCGAACTGGACCGCGAAGCATGGCGCGCGCTGCGGCTCGACATCGGCGATGGCGTGCGCGCGGTGCCTCGTGCGCTGCGCGTGTTTCCGGCGCAATGACGCGTTAGATAGAACAAAGACAGCAGACAAGAGAGGCAGAGAATGAACTTCCAGCAACTGCGCTTCGTGCGCGAGGCGGTGCGCCAGAACATGAATCTGACGGAAGTCGCCAACGTGCTCTATACGTCGCAATCGGGCGTGTCAAAACAGATCAAGGACCTCGAAGACGAGCTCGGCGTCGATATCTTCATTCGCCGGGGCAAGCGTCTAACGGGCCTGACCGAGCCGGGCAAGCAGGTGCATCAGCTGATCGAGCGCATGCTGCTCGATGCGGAGAACCTGCGGCGCGTCGCCCGCCAGTTCGCCGATCAGGACAACGGCCATCTCGTCGTCGCGACGACGCACACGCAGGCTCGTTATGCGTTGCCCAAAGTCATTAGACAGTTCACCGAAGTATTTCCGAAGGTGCATCTCGCGCTGCGGCAGGGCAGCCCGCAGCAGATCGCGCAGATGATCATCAACGGCGAGGCGGACATCGGCATCTCGACCGAGGCGCTTGACCGCTATCCGGACATCGTCACGTTCCCGTGCTATTCATGGCATCACACGGTGGTGGTGCCGAAGGATCATCCGCTGGTCGGGCGGGAGAACATCACGCTCGAGCAGATCGCGGAGTATCCGATCGTTACCTACGACAACGATTTCACGGGCCGCTCTCACGTCGATCAGGCTTTCGCAAGCGCCGGCGCGATGCCCGATATCGTGCTGACTGCAATCGATGCCGACGTCATCAAGACGTATGTCGAACTGGGCATGGGTATCGGCATCGTGGCGGCGATGGCTTACGACGCGAAGCGCGATACGGAACTCGTCGCGCTCGACACGCAACATCTGTTCGAAGCGAGCACGACGCGCGTCGGCTTGCGCCGTGGCGCGTTTTTGCGCGCTTATGCGTATCGGCTGATCGAGATGTTCGCGCCGCAACTCGACGAAACGCAGATCGCAGCCCAACTGCGCGAGACCGCGTAAAGCCTGCCGGCTGATTTACAATCGCCGGCATGACAACCGACATTCTTCCTCGTATCGCCGTCCTCGCAACGGGCGGCACGATCGCCGGACGCGCCGGCGACGCTTCCATGACAGCGGGCTATAAGGCGGGCGTCGTCGGCGTGAACGACCTGCTCGACGCCGTGCCTGCGCTCGGCAACGTCGCCCGCATTCACGCGGAGCAGATCGCGAGCGTCGACAGCAAGGACATGAGCCATGCGCTCTGGACGACGCTTGCGCAGCGCATCGACGCACTCGCCGCGCAGGACGATATCGCGGGCATCGTCGTCACGCACGGCACCGATACGCTCGAAGAAACCGCGTATCTGCTGCATCTGACGGTGAAGACCGCGAAGCCTGTCGTGCTGACCGCCGCGATGCGTCCGTCGAGCGCGCTTTCCGCCGATGGTCCGTTGAACCTGCTCAATGCGGTGACGGTCGCGGCTTGCGCGCAGGCGAAGGGGCAAGGCGTGCTCGTCGCGTTCAATAACCAGATTCACAGCGCACGCGATGTCACCAAGACGAGCACCTACGCCGTCGATGCGTTTCGCTCGCCGGAAGTCGGCGTGCTCGGCTTCGTACAGGACGGACGCGTGGAGTTTCAGCGCGCGGTGACGAAGGCGCATACGCTCGCGAGCGAATTCGCGGTCGGCGCGCAATGGCCGATGGTCGAGATCGTGACGAGCTATGCGGGCGTATCGCGAATGGCGGTGGATGCGCTCGTTGCGGCCGGCGTGAAGGGCATCGTCGTGGCGGGGACGGGGAATGGCTCGATCCACGCAAGCATGACGCAAGGGCTCGTCGATGCAGTGAAGGCAGGCGTCGCGGTCGTGCGGGCCTCGCGCGTGGGCTCGGGACATGTCATGCGAAACGGCGCTGCATCGGATGATGCGCTCGGCAGCGTCAGCGCGGGCACGCTCAATCCGTATAAGGCGCGCGTGTTGCTGATGCTAGCGCTCGCGGCGGGAGTGGAGGAGGCGGGGGCGTTGCAGAGGGTGTTCGAGCGGTACTGATCGACACTGGTATCAAGCATGCGCCTGAAGCCAACCCTACGCCTCCTCTGCGGCATCATCGCCATTTCGAGTACTGCGCTCGCACAACGGCTTCCTGTCTTCGAGGACTGCCCTCGCGCCGTACAGTCTATCGAGCAAGCACCCCGCCTTAGATTCCCTGATGCGCAAACCCGCAAATATCGCAGCGTTCTGCGCGATGCGGCGAACGGCCCCGTCGACTTCGCCGGCCATTACGTACTGGCGGGGTGGGGCTGCGGCGCAGGGTGTGTCATGGCGGCGGCGATCGACAAAAAGTCGGGGCGCATTGTGCCGCTGCCTTTCACCGTTTCGGACTGGCCGCTCGATGTGAGCGAACCGATCGAATACCGTGCGAATAGCTGCGTGGTGATTGTCAAGGGAAGCCGCAACGAGAGCAACGAACACGGTACTTACTACTACGCGTTCAACGGCACATCATTCCACTTGCGTGCGACCGCCCCTCGCCAATAAGCAAAGAACGCGAACCGGAGTTCGCGTTTCTCTTTCATTCACAAGCGGCAAAAGCAATCAGTTAGCCGGCGGAATGCGCAGCACCTGACCGGGATAGATCTTGTCCGGGCTCTTGAGCATCGGCTTGTTGGCTTCGAAGATGATGTCGTTCTTCGCACCGCTGCCGTAGTACTTCTCCGCGATCTTCCACAGGTTGTCACCCGATGCGACCGTGTGATACTGCGACTCAGGCGCAGCGTTAGTCACGGTCAACTGATCATCCACCTTGTCGACGTGCTGCACGTTCCCCGCCGCGACCACAATCTTTTCCTTCGTGGCCTGATCGGCCGCCTGGCCCGAGACCGTGACCGTATGGGACGCGCCGTCATACTTGACCTGCAGGTTGTCTGCATTCAGTCCTTGCGAGCGGATATACGTCGCAATGGCTTCGCCGGCCTTCTGATTGAGCGTGGCAACATCGACGGGCGCACTCGCCGGCGCAGCCTGCGCGGACGGCGTCGTTGCACCGAACAGCTTTTCGCCTGCTTCCTTGATGAAACTGAGGATTCCCATTGTTCAACTCCTTAAAGAACCAAGTTGGCGCCGCTTGCGAAGTAGAGGCACGTTAGTCGCGCCCGGCATCGAATAGTTCTGAAGTTCAACAGGGGATTACGCCGCACGTTGCACGCGGCATCGATGAAACGTCTCATACAGCAATCCGACGCGGACACCCGACGGCAAACCGTCTGACCGACCAAGGCTTACCCGGCAACCGCCGGATGCCGCTCTCGGACCCCACTTGCCGCCCTCAGCCCAGAGCGGCATTTGTCCCGCGTGCCCATACGCGGGACGCCCCACGGTTCAGGCGGGAGACATCACGCAGCCTTCGCTTGCTGCGGCTCTTCCGCCACCTGCCAGTTCGACATGATCTCGAGCGCACGCACGAGCGCCGAGTGATCCCACGCTTTGCCGCCGTTCGCCGCGCACACGCTGAACAACTGTTGCGCGCTCGCGGTATGAGGCAGGGCAAGGCCCATCTTGCGCGCGCCATCGAGCGCGAGGTTCAGGTCCTTTTGATGCAGTTCGATACGGAAGCCCGGATTGAACGTGCGCTTCGTCATGCGCTCGCCATGCACTTCGAGAATGCGCGACGAGGCGAAACCGCCCATCAGCGCCTTGCGCACACGCTCGGGATCGGCGCCCGAGCGCGATGCGAACAGCAGTGCTTCCGCGACCGCTTCGATATTCAACGCGACGATGATCTGATTGGCGACCTTGGTCGTCTGCCCCGCGCCGTTGTCACCGATGAGCGAGATGTTCTTGCCCATCAGTTCGAAGAGCGGCTTCGCGATGTCGAACGACTTCTGCGGGCCGCCTACCATGATCGTCAGCGTGGCTTCACGTGCGCCGACTTCGCCGCCGGACACGGGCGCATCGAGATAATCGCAGCCGAGCGCGTTGATCTTCTTCGCGAACTCCTGCGTATCGAGCGGACTGATCGAACTCATGTCGATCACGAGCTTGCCCCTGGTCAGGCCGTGCGCGACGCCATCGTCGGCGAACAGTACGTTGGCGACATCGGGCGTGTCGGGCACCATCGTGATGACGATCTCGCTGGCTTGCGCGACGGCCGCCGAGTCCGCGACGACTTGCGTTTGTCCACGGATATCGTCGGGGACCGGATACTTGCCGTTCACGACGAGCGTGTGGCCGCCCTTGAGAAGATTGCGCGCCATGTGCGCGCCCATGATGCCAAGCCCGATGAAACCGATCGTTGCCATACTGTGTGCTCCTCCTTTATTCAAGCGGTAACGGCAGCTTCGACACCGCCGATGTTTTGCAGCCAGCCCAGGCCCGCTTCGGTGCCATTGAGCGGCTTGTATTCGCAGCCGACCCATCCTTCGTAGCCGATCGAATCGAGCAGCCCGAACAGGAACGGGTAGTTGATTTCGCCCGTGCCCGGCTCGTTGCGGCCGGGGTTGTCGGCAAGCTGAATGTGCCCGATCGACGGCAGGTTCTTCCTGATGGTCGCGGCCAGTTCGCCTTCCATGCGCTGCATGTGATAGATGTCGTACTGCAGGAACAGATTGTCCGATCCGACCGCGCGAATCACATCCAGCCCTTCCTGCGAACGGTTCAGCGCGAAGCCGGGAATGTCGTACGCATTGCACGGTTCGACGAGCAGCCTGATGCCTTCTCGCTTCAGCGCATCGGCGGCGAAGCGCAGGTTCTCGATGATCGTCGCGCGCGCCTGATCCGCCGATACGCCCGCCGCCGGAATCCCGACGAGGCAGTTCAGTTGCGGCACCTTCAGCGCCTTTGCATATTCGATCGCGCGCGGCACGCCTTCACGAAACTCCGCGACGCGATCGGGCAGGCACGCGATGCCGCGCTCGCCCGCATCCCAGTTGCCAGCGGGAAGGTTGTGCAGGACGATCTGAAGGTCGTTGTCCTTGAGGCGCGTCTGAATGTCGCTGATCGAGAAGCCGTAGGGGAACAGGAACTCGACCGCTTTGAAGCCCGCGTTCGCGGCCGCGGCGAAGCGGTCGAGGAAGGGGACTTCAGTGAAAAGCATCGTCAGATTCGCGGCAAATTTCGGCATGTGTTGTCCTGATTGTCTTGCTGATGGTCGGTCAGTGGCGTAGCGCGTTCAATCGAGCGGCATCACGGCGGTCGGTGCATCGGCCTTGCTTTCGGCGAGTTCCTCGAATTCGTTGATCGCGTCGATCTCGGTGCCCATCGCAATGTTCGTCACGCGTTCGAGAATCATCTCGACGACGACCGGCACCTGATGCTCCGCCGCCATTGCCTGCGCCTGCTTCAGCGCCCCGGCGATGTCTTCCGGCTTGAACACGCGCAGCGCCTTGCAGCCGAGGCCTTCGGCGACCGCGACGTGATCCACGCCATAACCGTCGAGTTCGGGCGCGTTGATGTTGTCGAACGCGAGCTGCACGCAGTAGTCCATATCGAAGCCGCGCTGCGCCTGACGGATCAAGCCGAGATATGAGTTATTCACGACGACATGCACATAAGGCAGCTTGAACTGCGCGCCCACGGCCAGTTCTTCGATCATGAACTGGAAGTCGTAGTCGCCGGACAGCGCGACGATCTTGCGCTGCGGGTCCGCCGCGCGCACGCCGAGCGCAGCCGGAATCGTCCAGCCGAGCGGGCCGGCCTGTCCGCAATTGATCCAGTTGCGCGCCTTGAACACATGCAGGAACTGCGCACCGGCGATCTGCGAAAGGCCGATCGTCGTCACGAAGCAGGTGTCGCGATCGAACGCCAGATTCATCTCTTCGTAGACGCGCTGCGGCTTCATCGGCACGTTGTCGAAGTGCGTCTTGCGCAGCATCGTGCGCTTGCGCTGCTGGCAATCGGCGACCCACGCGCTGCGGTCCTTGAGCTTGCCCGCGGCCTTCCATTCCTTCGCCACTGCCACGAAGAGTTCGAGCGCCGCCTTTGCATCCGACACGATTCCGAGGTCCGGTCCGAACACGCGGCCGATCTGCGTCGGCTCGATATCCACGTGCACGAACTTGCGGCCCTTCGTATAGACCTCGACACTGCCCGTATGACGGTTCGCCCAGCGATTGCCGATGCCGAGCACGAAGTCCGACGCCAGCATCGTCGCGTTGCCGTATCGATGCGATGTTTGCAGGCCGACCATGCCGGCCATCAGCGGGTGATCGTCGGGAATCGCGCCCCAGGACATCAGCGTCGGGATGACCGGCACGCCGAGCGTTTCCGCGAACGTCACGAGCAGGTCTTCCGCCGCCGCGTTGAGCACGCCGCCGCCCGAGACGATGAGCGGCTTCTCGGCGTCGTTGAGCATCGTGAGCGCCTTCTCGACCTGCGCGCGCGTCGCCTTCGGCTTGTAGACCGGCAGCGGCTCGTAAGTCTCGATATCGAATTCGATTTCGGCGAGCTGGACGTCGATCGGCAGATCCACCAGCACCGGACCCGGACGGCCCGAGCGCATCAGATGGAACGCCTGCTGGAACACGCGCGGCACGAGCGCCGGTTCGCGCACGGTGACGGCCCACTTCGTGACCGGCTTCGCGATCGATTCAATGTCGACCGCCTGGAAGTCTTCCTTGTACAGACGCGCGCGGGGCGCCTGACCGGTGATCGCGAGAATCGGGATGGAATCGGCGGAGGCGGAATAGAGACCCGTGATCATGTCCGTGCCCGCCGGCCCCGACGTGCCGATGCATACCCCGATGTTGCCGGGCGCGGCGCGCGTATAGCCTTCTGCCATATGCGACGCGCCTTCGACGTGGCGCGCGAGCACGTGGCTGATGCTGCCCGAGCGCTTCATCGCCGAGTAGAACGGGTTGATCGCGGCGCCCGGCACGCCGAACGCGGTGTCGATGCCTTCTTTCTCCAGCACGAGAACGGCTGCGTCGACGGCTCTCATCTTGGCCATGATTGTCTCCTTCGTTTGTCTCTATCCGTGAATGCTGTCTGCATCGAAGCAGGGTTTCGTTGCACTTTAGAACTGTGAAAAAGGTTTGATAAGATCAGCACGAGTCGCTTTTTCCCAAACTAAAAGTATCGAATGCAGATGTTGCGCGACTCGCTTCGAAGTCAGGAGACACGGAAATGGACCGCTTCAAGCAGATCGAAACCTTCGTGCGCGTTGCCGAGGCGGGCAGCCTCGCCGCTGCGGCGCTGGAAGAGGGCGTGTCGCCGGTGATTCTCGGACGGCGCATCGACGCGCTAGAGAAGCGTCTCGGCGTCAAGCTGATGTATCGCTCGACCCGGCGTCTCGTAGTAAGCGAAGAGGGCGCCGCGTTTCTCGACCGCTGCAAGAATCTGCTCGCGGAGTGGGATCAGGCGGAGAACGAACTCGCGGCGGGGCGTCGCGCGGTGGGCGGGCATCTGATCGTGTCGGCGCCGGCGGCGTTCGGGCGCATGCACGTCGCGCCGCACGCGCCCGCGTTCATCGCCGACAAGCCCGAATTGCAGATGTCGTTCAATCTGACCGATCGCGTCGTCGATCTGGTGCGCGAGGGCTATGACCTGTCGATTCGCATCGGCGGAGCGGTCGATCCGAATTTCGTCGCGGTGAAGCTGGCGGGCAACCGGCGCGTCGTCTGCGGCACGCCGGCGTACTTCAGGAAGCACGGCAAACCGAAGACGCTCGACGATCTGCCGAATCACAACTGCCTCGCGTTCAACCTGCAGGGCGGGCAGAACCGCGGCTGGTACTTTCAGCGCAATGGCAAGCTCGTGACCGTGCGCGTGGCCGGCAACCTCGATTGCAACGACGGCGAACTGCTGCATCGCTGGGTATCGGAAGGGCTCGGACTCGGCTGGCGATCCACATGGGAAATCCAGCGGCAACTGGAGGCGGGCGAACTGGAAACCGTGCTCGACGACTTCGAATTGCCCGCTTACGACATCCTCGCGGTCTACCCGCAACAGCGCTACGTACCGGCGCGAGTTCGCTACTTCATTGATTATCTGAAGGAAATCTACGCGCAGCCGGGATACTGGAGCAGGCGTCTGACCTTGCCCGGCGAGCCGCAGCCGCTCTACGCCCAGTCAAGCTAACTGCTTGAAAAGGCGTTTGAAATCGCATTTGCGTGAGCGCAGACAAGAAGCTATAATCTTCGGCTTCTCACTTGCCGCACCGGTCCGACGCCCGGGTGGCTTCTATCCACAAGGAGTGAATCTATGCGTCATTACGAAATCGTCTTCATCGTGCATCCGGATCAGAGCGAGCAAGTGCCCGCCATGATCGAGCGCTACAAGACCACGATCACGTCGCACGGTGGCCAGATCCACCGCGTCGAGGACTGGGGCCGCCGCCAACTGGCCTACATGATCGAGAAACTCGCGAAAGCTCACTACGTCTGCATGAACATCGAATGCGACCAGGCGACGCTCGAAGAACTGGAACACGCGTTCAAGTTCAACGACGCCGTTCTGCGCCATCTGATCGTCAAGATGAAGAAGGCCGAAACCGGCCCGTCGCCGATGATGAAGGAAGTGCAGCGCGAAGAAGCCAAGAAGGCGGCTGCTCAGCCGACCGAAGCGCAGGCTTAACGACAGCTCATCACTGTCAAGCCACCAGGAAACCGAAACGCTCTCGTGAACCGGCTGCAACTGACAGCAAGCGTCGTGGAACGCGAACCGGTGCGGTACACGCCCGCCGGCATCCCGATCGCAAGCTGCACGTTGCAACACGCAGCGGAAGTCGTCGAAGCGGGCATCGTCCGCAAGATCGAACTGACCCTGCAAGCGGTCGCGGCCGGCGAAGCGAGCGGCAAGCTGGAAAGCTGTCCGATGGGCGTCGAAACACGCTTCACCGGCTTTCTGGCGAAACGAAGCCGTAACGCGCGGACCCTGGTGTTTCACATCACAGAATTGCAGGACATTGGAAAGGACTGAACATGCCCCGCCCGACTGGTAAGAAATTCGACAAGCGTCGTCAGCAACAAAACCCGCTCTTCAAGCGCAAGAAGTTCTGCCGTTTCACGGCAGCCGGTGTCGAGTACATCGACTACAAGGACACGGAAACGCTGAAGGACTTCATCGGCGAAAACGGCAAGATCACGCCGGCTCGTCTGACTGGCACGAAGGCGCACTATCAGCGCCAGCTCGACACGGCAATCAAGCGCGCGCGTTTCCTGGCGCTCCTGCCGTACACCGACCTGCACAAGGCCTAATCAGACGACGCACTAAGGAAAGCCAAAAATGCAAATCATTCTTTTGGAAAAGGTCGTCAACCTGGGCAACCTGGGCGATATCGTCAAGGTCAAGGACGGCTACGCACGTAACTTCCTGATCCCCGGCAAGAAGGCTCGCCGCGCAACGAAGGACGCAATCGCCGAATTCGAAGTCCGCCGCGCCGAACTCGAAAAGAACGCCGGTGAAAAGCTGGCTGCTGCGCAAGCACAAGGCGAAAAGCTGAACGGTTTCACCGTGCAGATTTCGCAGAAGGCTGGCGTCGACGGCCGTCTGTTCGGTTCGGTCACGAACGCGGACATCGCTCAAGCGCTGAAGAAGCAAGGCTTCGCTGAAGTGGAAAAGGCGCAAGTGCGCCTGCCGCAAGGCCCGCTGAAGATGGTCGGCGACCATCCGATCCAAGTGGCGCTGCACACGGACGTCCTCGTCGACGTGACCGTGTCGGTGCTCGGCGAGCACGCGTAAGTCATCGTCGAGGCTTCGTGCCTCGCGAGCAGGAAAGAAGGGCAGGAACCTCCATTGGTTCCTGCCTTTTTTGTTGTCTGATTGAAGCACCGGCCGTCTGATTTCGTCGATAATTCCACCCCATGAACGCACCGTCAAAAGATCCGCAACTCGACGCGCTGAAGGTTCCGCCGCACTCCATTGAAGCCGAGCAATCGGTGATCGGGGGCCTGCTTCTGGACAATGCGGCATGGGACCGAATCGCCGACGTGATGGCGCAAAGCGACTTCTATCGCTATGACCATCGCATCATCTTTGAGCATATCGGCAAGCTGATCGCGGCGACGCGCCCGGCAGACGTCATTACCGTCTACGAATCGCTCAACATGGCCGGCAAGGCCGAGGAAGTCGGCGGGCTCGCGTATCTGAACGCGCTCGCGCAGAACACGCCGAGCGCCGCGAACATCCGGCGCTATGCCGAAATCGTGCGCGACCGCGCGGTGTTGCGCCGCCTCGTTTCCGTCGCCGATGAAATCTCCGCCGACGCCTTCAATCCGCAAGGCAAGGAAGTCCGGCAGATTCTGGACGAGGCCGAATCGCGCGTGTTCTCCATCGCCGAGGACGGTGCACGCGGCACGCAGGGCTTCCTCGAAATCGGCCCGCTCCTGACGCAAGTGGTCGAGCGCATCGACACGCTTTATCACACGGCCAATCCGAGCGATGTGACCGGCACGCCGACAGGCTTCGTCGACCTCGACCGCATGACCTCGGGCATGCACGGCGGCGAACTGATCATCGTCGCGGGACGTCCGTCGATGGGTAAGACTGCGTTCTCGATGAACATCGGTGAATACGTGGCGGTGGAGTATGGTCTGCCCGTTGCCGTGTTCTCGATGGAAATGCCCGGCACGCAACTGACGATGCGTATGCTCGGCTCGGTCGGCCGCCTCGACCAGCATCGCATGCGTACGGGCCGCCTCACCGACGAGGACTGGCCGAAGCTCACGCACGCGGTGCAGAAAATGAGCGAGGCGCAGCTTTTCATCGATGAAACCGGCGGTCTCAACCCGATGGAACTGCGCTCGCGCGCCCGCCGTCTGTCGCGGCAGTGCGGCAAGCTTGGGCTCATCATCGTCGATTATCTGCAGCTGATGTCCGGTTCCGGCAGCGGCGGCGAAAACCGCGCTACCGAAATCTCCGAAATCTCGCGTTCGCTCAAGAGTCTCGCGAAGGAACTCGATGTTCCCGTGATCGCCTTGTCGCAGTTGAACCGTGGTCTCGAACAGCGCCCGAACAAGCGTCCGATCATGTCGGACCTGCGCGAATCCGGCGCTATTGAGCAGGACGCGGACGTCATTCTCTTCATCTACCGCGACGAGGTCTACAATCCCGACAGCCCCGACAAAGGCACCGCCGAAATCATCATCGGCAAGCAGCGTAACGGTCCGATCGGGCCGGTGCGCCTGACCTTCCACGGGCAGTACACGAAGTTCGACAACTTCGCGGGCGTGCAGAACTTCTACGGCGGCGAGTAAGGCCCATCGGCCTTCCTTCGCTGCAAACTGTCAGACCGTTACGACACCTCGTTCGCGCGTCTCCATGGCGCGGTGCGCCACGTGCACCGCGCGGGTACAATACGACGGTTTGATGACAGCCTCATTGACCCATCTATCGGGATTTTCATGTTCGGTCGTTTCATGCCCACCGAGGGCAAATTCTTCGAGATTTTCAACGCCCATGCGAAATGCATGGTCGACGCCAGCCGCGAGCTCGAACTGCTGATAGACAACCTCCCCGAAGCCGAGGTCCACAAGCAGAACGTCCAGGCGAACGAGAAGCGTGCTGACAAGCTCACGCACGAAACCATCGACCTGCTGCACAAGACGTTCATCACGCCGCTCGACCGCGACGAAATCCACAAGCTCATCACGACGATGGACGACATCCTCGATCTGATGGAGGACGTCGCCACGGCCATTTCGCTGTACGACGTGCGCGCGGTGACGTCGGAGGCGAGCCAGCTTGCGCATATCTGCACGGCCACCTGCTTGCGCGTGCAGACCGCGGTCAGCCTGCTCGAGGACATGAAGCGCGCGAGCGAGATCCTCAAGATCTGCGAAGAGATCGACCGTCTGGAGTCGGACGCGGACCGCGTGCTGCGCTCGGCCATGTCCAAGCTCTTCCGCGAGGAAGACGACGTGAAGACGCTCATCAAGCTCAAGGCGATCTACGAGCTTCTGGAGACGATCACCGACAAGTGCGAGGACGTCGCCAACATCATCGAAGGCATCGTGCTGGAAAACGCCTGATCATGCCGCCCGAGCCCGCATGCGCAAGCTGAATATGCGCGGCGGGTCCTGACGACACAGACAGGCCCGTATCTGAGGCCAGTCAAAACAACACCAACTGATGCATTCGATTCAACTCGCCCTCTGGGCTGTCGCTACGCTCGTCATAGTCGCACTCGTGTTCGACTTCATGAACGGCTTCCACGACGCTGCCAACTCAATTGCGACGGTCGTATCGACCGGCGTGCTCAAGCCCCAGCAAGCCGTCGCGTTCGCGGCCGCGTTCAACGTTATTGCGTATTTCATTTTCCACCTGAAGGTCGCCGCGACCGTGGGCAAGGGGACGATCGACCCGAACATCGTCGATCACTACGTCATCTTCGGGGCGCTCGTCGGGGCCATCGGCTGGAACATCGTGACTTGGGTGTACGGCATTCCGTCGAGTTCGTCGCACGCGCTGATCGGCGGGCTGGTCGGCGCGGCGCTCGCCAAGTCGGGCTGGGGGTCGCTGAACTGGGACGGGCTGCTGAAGACCGTTGCGTTCATCTTCATCTCGCCGGTGCTCGGCTTCGTGCTCGGCTCGTTCTTCATGCTGCTCGTGTCGTGGATGTACTTCCGCACGCCGCCGTCGAAGGTCGACCGGCGCTTCCGCCGCCTGCAGCTCGTCTCGGCGGGCCTGTATTCGCTCGGTCACGGCGGCAACGACGCGCAGAAGACCATCGGCATCATCTGGATGCTGCTGATCGCCACCGGCTACTCCTCTGTCGGAGCCGACGCACCGCCGATCTGGGTGATCGCGCTCTGTTACCTGTCGATGGGCCTCGGCACGCTGTTCGGCGGCTGGCGTATCGTCCGCACGATGGGGCAGAAGATCACGAAGCTCAAGCCGGTCGGCGGCTTCTGCGCGGAGACGGGCGGGGCAATCACGCTGTTCGTCGCGTCCATGCTGGGCATCCCCGTTTCCACGACGCACACGATCACCGGCGCAATCGTCGGCGTCGGCGCGACGCAGAAGTTCAGCGCGGTGCGCTGGGGCGTCGCGGGCAACATTGTGTGGGCTTGGGTGCTGACCATTCCCGCGTCCGCCGCGCTCGCCGCTGCGGGCTGGTGGGTCGGCCATCACATTTTCTAGGCACCTGCTCTGCATTCGCCTGCGGCCCGGTCGTTCCGGGCCGCAGCGCATCAAATGATCGGCGACGACACCCCGTCCATCGGGATGATCGCGCCCGACACGTAACTCGCGCGGCGGCTCGCCAGAAATAGGGCGACGTCGGCGATTTCCTCCGGTTTCGCGTAACGTCCGAGCGGCACATTGGCCTGACTGTCGGCCAGCACCTGATCCCGCGTGACGCCTTGTCGCTGCGCCTCCAGTTCGAGCGCCTCTTCGACGCGCTCGGTGAGCGTCGCGCCCGGATTGATCGCGTTAATGCGGATGCCGAGCTTCGCGTAGTGATGCGCGAGGCCGACGGTATTCAGCATCAGCGCCGCGTTGGCCGCGCCGCCTGCGATATGAATGTCCGTCGCGATCTTGCCGCCCATCCCGATGATATTGACGATCGCGCCCGGCTCCGCGTCCGGCTCGTTGCGCAGGCGCTCGGCCATGCGCTTCAGCACGACTTGCTGCGGATAGACGTAGGAGAAGTATTTCGCGTCCATCGCGGCTTTGTAGGCGGCGGCATCGAGCGAATCGGGATCGTAGCGGCGGGCGGCGCCAGCGCTGTTGATCAGGACGTCGATGGGGCCGAGCGCCGCGCTCGCTTCCTCGACGACGTCCTCCGCGCTGTGCGCTTCGTGCAGATCGGCGCGGGCGAGATGGACGTGATGGCCGTCGGCGGCGAGCTGCTCGCGCGCCCGGGCGAGGTTGGCGGCGTCACGCGAGACGATCGCGACTTTGGCGCCTTCACGCGCGAATGCTTTCGCGCAGGCAAAGCCGATGCCCTTGCTGCCGCCCGTGATCAGGACGACCTTGCCAGCAAGACCCAGATCCATGGTGATTCGCTCCTATCGGTTCTTTCGTGCCGCTGTTGAAGATGAACCGGAACACGATAGCAGAGAGGCGCGGCGGGCGTCAGTCGCTGCCGGCCGCGAAGCGGGCAATGGGGTCGTCGCTCTGGGCGGGACGCGCCGGGACGAGCGAGCCGGTCGACGCACGCATCACGCGGACCGGCGGCTCGGCGGGTTCGGCCGGAACGGTCGCCGTTGCGGTGGCCTGTGCCGCGCGAGCCTGCTGGCGTGCGGCGCGCGAGGTGGGCGGCGGCGGCTCGAAGGCGTCGGCGGCAGCCTGGATGGGATCGGGCGCAGCGTCGATGACGACCGCGGCTTGCGCCTGTCGCCTGGCTGCGCTCGACGATGACGGCGGCGGCTCGAAAGCGTCGGCGCTGGCGGGTTGACGAGCGTACGAAGAAGCCGCGGTCGATGTTGGAACTGAACTCGGCGACGCCGATGGCGGCTCGAACGGGTCGACGCCAGCCGTTTGCCGCGCCGGTGCAGAAGCCGAAGCCGCCGCGACAGATTGGCTTCGCGCCGCGCTCGACGACGAGGGCGGCGGCTCGAACGCATCGGCGCGAGCGGCGATCGGGGAGGGCATCGGGCTAGACGCGGGAGCCGCCTGTGACCGCGCCCCCGGCTGAGGTTGCGACGCGATATAAGTCGGCTGATCGAACGGCGTCGGCGCTGTTTTCGCCGACGCGACACGGCGGATTCCGTCGAAACGCTTCGCCCAGTAGGGATTCGTCAGGTAATCGAGCCGCACGGTGCCGCCCGTCGAAGGCGCGTTCACGAACCGCAGCTTGCCCACGTAGATGCCGACATGGGAATGCGGCCGGCCTGTCGTGTTGAAGAAGATAAGATCGCCGGGCGCGACCTCGTCGGGCTGAATCGACTCGCCGCGCCCGCTCATCTCGGCGGTCGTGCGCGGCAGATTCACGGACGCAGCCCGATCGACGACATAGCGCACGAGCCCGCTGCAATCGAAGCCCGCGTCCGGCGTATTGCCGCCCCAGCGATACGGCACGCCGACGAGCGACATCGCCTGAATGGAGATTTCCTCGCGCCCGACGCTGTGATCGACGAAAGTGGGAAAGCCGGGCGGCGGCGCATAGGCCCGGGACGCGGCGCCGCTGCTGGTGCTGCTGCCGGCCGAGGCAGGTTTGCGCACAGCCTGCTGCGGCGCGGTTCCACACGCGGCAAGCATAACGGTGACGATGAGCGGCAGCCAGATTCGACGCATTTCGAGCATGCGGCGAGCCATGCTCGCCGGAACAAATCAATCCGCCGATACTAGCCCGCCGCACGGCCGTGCCGCAACAGGTCGTGACATTTCACTTTAAGTTTCCGCCCTGACTGTTGCGGCTTCGGGACGTTCGGACGAAAAAAAGCCCGATAAATTGCTCCACCGGGCTTTCGCAGCGAACGCGGTTCGACCGCTTAGAGAATGTCCGAAGCGTAGTCCGCGAGACGCGAGCGCTCGCCGCGCGCCAGCGTCACGTGACCGCTATGCGTCCATCCCTTGAAGCGATCGACGACATAGGTAAGCCCGGAACTGCCTTCGGTCAGATACGGCGTGTCGATCTGCGCGATGTTCCCGAGGCAAACGATCTTCGTCCCCGGGCCCGCGCGCGTGACGAGCGTTTTCATCTGCTTGGGCGTCAGGTTCTGCGCTTCGTCGATGATCACGTACTTGTCCACGAACGTGCGGCCACGCATGAAGTTCATGCTCTTCACCTTCAGGCGCGAGCGGATCAGTTCCTGCGTCGCGGCGCGGCCCCATTCGCCAGCGGCATCGTCGGTCTTTTGCAGGACTTCGAGGTTGTCGTCGAATGCGCCCATCCACGGCTGCATCTTCTCTTCCTCGGTGCCCGGCAGGAAGCCGATGTCTTCGCCGACCGGCACCGTCGCGCGCGTCACGATGATCTCGTTGTAGCGCTTGTCGTCGAGCACTTGCGCGAGGCCGGCGGCGAGCGCCATCAGCGTCTTGCCAGTGCCGGCCTGACCGAGCAGCGTGACGAAATCGACTTCCGGGTTCATCAGCAGGTTCAGCGCGAAGTTCTGCTCGCGATTGCGCGCCGTGATGCCCCAAACGTTGTTCTTGTGATGCCCGTAGTCACGCAGCGTCTGCAGGAGCGCGGTCTTGCCGTTCAGCTCGCGCACGACCGCGTGGAACGACGGCTCGCCGTTCTGAGGCTCGAGATAGACGAACTCGTTGACGAGCATCGACGAGCAGAGCGGCCCGGTCACGCGGTAATACGTGGTGCCGGTCTTGGTGTCCTGCCAGCTTTCCATGCCCTTCGCGTGCTTCGTCCAGAAGTCCTGCGGCAGCGGCCGGACGCCGGAGTAGAGCAGGTCCTTGTCTTCGAGAACCTGATCGTTGAAGTAGTCCTCGGCGGGCAGGCCGAGCGCATGCGCCTTGATGCGCATGTTGATGTCTTTCGACACCAGCACGACCTGACGATCCGGCCGCTCCTTCTGCAGCGCCCGCACGACGCCCAGAATCTGGTTGTCCGCCTTGCCGACGGGCAAACCCTCGACCGGCTCGATATCGGTGAGCGTCGTCTGGAAGTACAGGCGGCCGAGCGCGTCGCGATTGCCTTGCGCGGCAAGCGGGATGCCTTCGGACATCTGCCCGCCGTTGGCCACGAGACCATCGAGCGTGCGGCTCACCTGACGCGCGTTGCGCGCCACTTCCGACATGCCCTTCTTGTGATTGTCGAGTTCCTCCAGCGTCATCATCGGCAGATAGATGTCGTGTTCCTCGAAGCGGAACAGGGAACTCGGGTCGTGCATCAGCACGTTGGTATCGAGCACGAAGAGCTTGCGCAGTTCGTCCTCGACCGCGCCGCGCTGGCGGCGCCGGGTCTGCGTGCGGGAATCTTTAGCCGGTGCGGCGCTCGGGGCGGCAGGCGTCGTCGCGGGCTCTTCCGTGCGCGCTTCGCGTCTGGCGCGAGGCGCTTCGTTGCCGGCGTCGTCCGCCTGGCCAGCTTTGTCGTCGGCCTGATCGTTTTTCGCGTGCGCGTCCGGCACGCGCTGCAGCAGCGCGGCAGTCTGTTTCGTGCGGCGTCCGCGCGCAGCCGGCGCGGGCGTTTGCGTCGACGGTTCCGGCGCCGTCTGCGTCAGCACGTCGCTCGCGATGGCGCGCAGCGTATGCGCCGCGTTGGCTGCCTGGGGACGCTCGCTGGCGACGGTCTCGACGGAGCCGTTGGCGTCGTCATCGCTCGTCGCGCCTTTTTTTACTTGCTTCGATGGCCGGGCTTTGGCCTTGTACTCGTCGGCCGGAAGGAGATGGCCGAGCTTGGCCGGGGCGGTAGGCAAAGGCATGGTGTTCCCTCAGAAGGAATCGGGTCATGTATCGTGCGCCGCCTGTCGCATCCTGCTCGTTCGCCCATCTAGCGTTTAGCGCTAAGTGTCCCGCAGTTTGCGCCTGGTGGCGCGCTTCGTTGTCGAAAACGCCGGTCGCCTAGGTTTCGATCTGCTCCTCGGTGCGTGACTCGCGACGCACAGGCCGCCGATCCACCCGGCCGCCGCGCGACGCCAATAAAAAAGCCGCCGTCCGTGTTACCGGAACCAGCGGCTGACTTCTCTTTCGGAGCGCCTGCGCCGTGCCCGTCCCACGTAGCCCGGGTCCATGCCGACGGCGCCGGAAGGCGCGCGGCGGCAGGCGCGAAGGCGAAGGGAATGGGGTGGACAGGCGCTCATTGCAAACCAATATAACGTGCCTCAAATCGCTTGTACAGCCTCGACGATAGCCTCTACGTGCCCCGGCACCTTGATGCCGCGAAACTCGCGGCGCAGCACACCGTCCGCGTCCACCAGAAACGTCGAGCGCTCGATGCCGCGCACTTCCTTGCCATACATCTTCTTCATCTTGACGACGTCGAAGAGCGAGCAGATTGCCTCGTCGGAATCGGAGACGAGCGTGTACGGCAGCTCGAGCTTCGCCTTGAAGTTGTCGTGCGACTTCACGCTGTCACGCGAGATGCCGACGATTTCCGCCCCTGCGGCCTTGAACTGCTCGTAGTGGTCGCGAAAGCCGAGACTTTCCGTCGTGCAGCCGGGCGTATTGTCCTTCGGATAGAAGAACAGCACGACCTTCTGGCCGCGCAGGTTCGAAAGCGTGAACTCGCCGCCCGTCGCGGGCGCGGTGAAGTCGGGAACGGGCTGGTCGACTGCGACTGGCACGTAGGTTTCTCCTGTTGTCGTTGATTCTTGTTGAGCGGACGGGCGCGCGGCGCGATTTCGCTGTGTTTCGTTCAGCCGGCCTGGACGATCAGTTCGCCCGCACGGCCGGGAATCTCGCCCCACGTCACCGGATACGACGGCAGCGTGGCGCGATCCAGCGTCGCATGATAGTCGCCCATCGTGGCGAAGCTGTGTCCCTGCGCGCGCCAGCCGGCGAGCAATTGCTCGAACACCGGCGCGAGTTTCTGGCCTTCGAGTTCCGCATGCAGCGTGAACACCTGATCATGCGGGTTGTTCATCGTATGCCGCAAGACATGCGCCGCGACGTTGCTCACGTCGACGCCATCCACGCCCAGCACTTCGTCGAGCGTCGGGAGCGTGGTCGGCATCTGGATGTGATCGAGCGTGCGGCCATCCAGCACGGGAATATACGGCGTGTGCCCGCGTCCATCGGATGCATACCGCATGCCCCATGCGTCGATCTGCTCGAACGCATAGCCGTTCATCTGCCAGCCGGCCGCGCCGTGCGTGACGGGCGGTGCGCCGAAAATCTCGATGAAGCGTGCATGGCTCTGCTGCATCTGCGCGACGGTCCACGCGCGGTCGCGCGCGCGCACGTTGTCCTGCCAGTAGACGTGATCCCACGTGTGGATGCCGCATTCGAAGCCGGCTTCGTGGATTGCGCGCATCTCCGATACCGCCTGCCTGCCGATGTCCGGCCCCGGCAGCAGCACGCCATACATGAGCGTCTTGATGCCGTAGTGCTCGACCACCGACGTGCGCGACACCTTCTTGAGAAAGCCCGGCCGGAACACGCGGCGCAGCGCCCAGCCGGTGTGATCCGGACCGAGGCTGAACAGGAAGGTCGCGCGGGCGCTGTATTTGTCGAGCAGACGCCCGAGATTGGGCACGCCTTCGCGGGTTCCGCGCAGCGTATCGACGTCGATCTTCAGGACGATGCGAGCCACCCGTCGTCCCTCAGTTCTGGTCGGCCTGTTCGACCAGCTTGCGTGCCTCGCCCACGATCCCGCGATACGCTTCGAAAATCTTGCGCAGCGCGTCGTCCATGGTGGCGTGCGGGGCCCAGCCGAGTTCCTGCATCGTGTTGTCGATCTTCGGCACGCGATTCTGCACGTCCTGATAACCCGCGCCGTAGTACGCGCCCGACGATGTCTCGACGAGTTGCACCTGCTTCGCCGTTTCGGCGTATTCGGGGAACTCGTTTGCGAGCGTCAGCATCTTGTTCGCAAGCTCGCGCACCGAGAAGTTGTTCTTCGGATTGCCGATGTTATAGATCTTGCCCGTCGCGACGCCGCCCTTGTTCTCGATGATCTTCATCAGCGCGCCGATGCCGTCGTCGATGTCCGTGAAGGCACGCTTTTGCGCGCCGCCATCGACGAGGCTGATGTTCTCGCCGCGCACGATGTGGCCGAGAAACTGCGTGACCACGCGCGACGAACCTTCCTTCGGCGTGTAGATGGAGTCGAGGCCCGGGCCGATCCAGTTGAACGGACGGAACAGCGTGAAGTTGAGGCCTTCCATGCCGTAGCCCCAGATCACGCGGTCCATCAGCTGCTTCGAGCACGCATAAATCCAGCGCGGCTTGTTGATCGGGCCGTAGGAGAGCGTGGAGTTCTCCGGGTCGAACTGCTCGTCGGTGCACATGCCGTAGACCTCGGAGGTCGACGGAAACACCAGATGCTTGCCGTACTTCACGGCCGAACGGACGATCGGCAGGTTCGCCTCGAAGTCCAGCTCGAACACGCGCAGCGGCTGCTTCACGTAGGTCGCGGGCGTGGCGATGGCGACGAGCGGCAGAATCACGTCGCACTTCTTCACGTGATACTCGACCCACTCCTTGTTGATCGTGATGTCGCCTTCGAAGAAGTGCATCCGCTCGTGATTCGCGAGCTCGCCCAGGCGATCGGTTTGCATGTCCATCCCGAAGACTTCCCAGTCGGTGGTTTCGAGGATGCGCTTGGACAGGTGATGGCCGATGAAGCCGTTGACACCCAGGATGAGGACTTTTTTCATGAATGACGATTGGATTGAATGAGTCGGCCGAATTCGGCGGGATCGACGGCGCGTTCTTCGCCTAAGGGATGCGAAGCGGCGTCGAGCAGCCGATGGCGCAGTTCGTGCACGGCGATCACGCGGCCGTCGCCGCAGACGCCAAACAGCGCATTATCCGTCACCCTTAGGCCTGGCGGCAAACTCCGCAGTTCGGCGAGCTTCTGCGGCGGTGTGCCTGGCGCGCCGGTTTCGGGCACGAGGCGCGCGCGCGCGACGATGAAACGATGCTCGCCGATATCCGTGAAAGCGCCGGGATAGGGCGGGGCGACGGCGCGAATCAGGTTGTAGACGCGCTGCGCCGGCTGCGTCCAGTCGATGCGCCCGTCTTCCGGCTTGCGCCCGCCGTAGTAGCTGCCGGCGGCGAGATCGTTCGGCAGATGCGGCGCTTCGCCGGCGAGCAGCGCGGGCAGCACGCGCCAGAGCGTCTGCTCGGCGGCGACGACGGTTTTGTCGAAGACCTGGGCGGCGGTATCGTCGGGGAGGATAGGCACGGGCGTCTGCGCGACGATCGCGCCGGCGTCGGGCTTGGCCGCCATTTCGTGCAGCGTCGCGCCGGTCTCGGTCTCGCCGTTGATCACCGCCCAGTTGGTCGGCACGCGGCCGCGATACTTCGGCAGCAGCGAGCCATGCATGTTGTAAGCGCCGCGTCTGGCGAGCGCGAGCAGCGCGACCGGCAGCATGTGCCGGTAATAGAACGAGAAGATGAAATCGGGCGCGGCTTTCGCGACGGCGTCGTGCACGTCGGGCGACTTGGGATCGGCGGGCGTGATCACGTCGATGCCATGCTCCGCCGCGACCTGCGCCACGCTGCCGAACCAGATGTTCTCGCTCGCGCTGTCCTCGTGCGTGACGACGAGCGCGACATCGACGCCACGCGCGAGCAGCACTTGCAGGCAGCGCACACCGACGTTGTGATAGGCGAAGACGACGGCGCGCGGCTTCATCGGCCGTTGTCCTCGCGGCTGACGACGGCGGCGATCGGCTGCATCACGTTCTGCATCGGCCTTTCCGCGACCGGCAAGCCGTCGCGCTGTTCGAGGATCGTCTGCACGAGATAGCGCGGCCGTGCACGCACTTGCTGATAAATGCGGCCGATGTATTCGCCGAGCAGCCCGAGCGCGAAGATGATCACGCCGAGCATGAAGAACGTAATGGCGAACAGCGTGAACACGCCCTGGACTTCCGCGCCGAACATGAAGCGGCGAATCAGCAGCAGCACGAAGAGGCCCGCCGAGCCGACCGACAGGATCACGCCGATGAACGACAGCCATTGCAGCGGCACCACCGAGAAGCCGGTGACGAGATCGAAGTTGAGCCGGATCAGGCTGTAGAGCGAATACTTCGATTCGCCCGCGAAGCGCTCCTCGTGCGCCACGTCCACTTCGATCGGATTCTGCGCGAAGGTGTACGCGAGCGCGGGGATGAACGTATTGATCTCGCCGCACCGGTTGATCGTGTCGATGATGTGCCGGCTATAGGCGCGCAACATGCAGCCCTGATCGGTCATCTTGATCTTCGTGATGCGCTCGCGCAGGCGGTTCATCGCGCGCGACGCCTTCTTGCGCCACAGGCTGTCCTGACGCTGCTGACGGATCGTGCCGACGTAGTCGTAGCCTTCGCGCATCTTGGCGACGAGCTTGCCGATTTCTTCGGGCGGATTCTGCAGGTCGGCATCGAGCGTCACGACGATGTCCCCGCGCGATTGCTCGAAGCCCGCGAGAATCGCCATGTGCTGCCCATAGTTGCCATTGAGCAGGATCACGCGCGTGGTATCGGGACGCAAGTGGAACTGCTGCGCGAGCAGCGCGGCCGACTTGTCGCGGCTGCCGTCGTTGATGAAGATGACTTCATACGACGTGCCGAGCGCATCGAGCGCCGGGTAAAGGCGCTCGAACAGCGCGGCGAGGCCGTCCGCCTCGTTGTACACCGGAATGATGACCGAGACTTCGGGCGAATTCGCCGGAAAATCCGAATGACTCATGTGGCTGTGCATTTCGTTAACGGTTGAGGCCAAACTGTTCGCAGATTTCATCGACCGACTTCACGACATGCGCGACATCGTCCTCGCTCATCAGCGTGAAGAGCGGCAGCGTGACCGTCGATGCGCCGTATCGCTCGGCGTGCGGGAACATGCCTTCGGCAAAGCCGCGCGCGCGATACAGCGAAAACAGATGCAGCGCCGGATAGTGCACGCCCGCGCCGACGCCGCGTTCCTTCAACTGTTCCATGAATTGCGCGCGCGTCAGTTGCAGCTTGTCGAGCGGCAGCGCGATCTGGAACATGTGCCAGTTGCTGTCGGTGAAGTTGCGCGGCGGCAGTCCGGCGCCGAGCCGCACCGCCGCGCCGCCTTCGAACGCGTCGAAGTAGGCGCGCGCCAGTTCGCGGCGCTTCTGGGTGAAACGTTCCACTTGCCGCAACTGCCCGAGACCGACGCGCGCCGCGACATCGGTCAGGTTGTACTTGCCGCCGAGCACGTCGCAGTCCATGCCGTCGAATCCCGTGCGCGTGATGCCTTGCAGCCGGTACTTGCGCGCCAGTTCCGCTTCGTCCTCGTTGTTCATGATGAGGGCGCCGCCTTCGATCGACGTCACGTTCTTGTTCGCGTGAAAGCTGATCGACACCAGATCGCCGAACGAGCCAATCCGCTTGCCCTTCCACGTCGAGCCGAACGCCTGCGCCGCGTCTTCGATCACGCGCAGCTTGTGCTCGCGCGCAATCTCGTAGAGCCGGTCCATATCCACCGGCAAGCCCGCGAGATAAACCGGCATGACCGCTTTCGTGCGCGGCGTGATGGCCTTTTCTAGCAAGTTCAGGTCCATGTTCCGCGTGACCGGATCGATATCGACGAACACCGGCGTCGCGCCGACTTCGAGGATCACGTTCGCGGTCGAGACCCACGTCATCGGCGTGGTGATGACTTCGTCGCCCGCGCCGACGCCCGCGATGCGCAGCGCGATTTCCATCGTGCAGGTGCCGGAATTGAACGCGCGCACCGGGCGCCCGCCGAAATATGCCGACAACTCGGCTTCGAATTGCTGATTCTGCGGACCGGTCGTGATCCAGCCGGAACGCAGCACGTCGACGACGCCCTGAATGGTTTCCTCGTCGATCTCAGGCTTGACGAAGGGCAGGAACGGCCGCGAGGTCTGAGTCATGGAATGTCTGCTTAACAAAAAGGGAGTGAAACGGGAATCAGCCGCGCGCGAGCACGGCCACGCCGACGAGAATGATGCCGATACCGATGAGCCGCTGCACCGACAGCACTTCGCCGAACAGATACCACGCCGCGAATGCGTTGACGACGTAGCCGAGCGAGAGCATCGGATACGCGACCGACACATCGACCCGCGACAACCCGACGATCCACACGACGACGCTGACCACATAGCACGCGAGCCCGCCGATGATGGGCCATTGCGTCGCGATCCGGAAACCGACGGGCAGAATGTTCGCCGGGGTCATATCGAAATGGCCGACGGCGTTGACGCCTGCCTTGAGCAGCAACTGGGCGCACGCGTTCAACAATACGCCGATGACGATGCAAGTGAAGGAAATCGGATTCATCGATTGGACAATAAGGATACTCGGTTCATTGGCGGATGCCGGCGTCATCGACGCGCGCCGTCACGGCTGCGGCTTCTCGACGATCACGCGCCGCGCATCGCGGGCGATGACCTGCATCGGCACCCCGCGCGCGAGCATTTCGTCGTAGCGCCCCGGCGGCAGCAGCGCCAGCGCGTAACGATCGGCGTTCCAGCGCCGCACCCAGTCGTCAATGGTCGGCAGCCACTTCTGCGGTTCCGTCGTGACGCCGAACCTCAGTTCGTCGGATTCCTGCACCATCGTCATCGTGCGGCCGAGGTAGAAGGGCATCGTGTGGTCGAGCTTCGCGATCGAATAGAAGGGCGTGTCGGGCGGCAGCTTGGCCATCGCGGCCTTGACGGCCGGCACGAGTTTCACGCCGGAACTTTCGGTGCCGAAGACGTCGTGCCCCGTGCCCGCGATCGTGCCGAGCAGCAGCCACGCCGCGCCGAGTCCCGCCGCGCCCGCCAGCACACTGCGGCGGTTGAGCCACAGCGCGAAGATCGTCACGACGAACGCCACCGCAAGGCCCGCATACACCCAGACCTGAAACGCGCGATACAACGCGTTCGGCGTGCCCGCGCTTCCCGCCCGGCCGAGGAAGATCGCGCCGAACGCCGCCGCGATCAGCAACACCGCGTATCCGATCAGATGTCTGCGGTACTGGCTCTTCGTGAGCGACGGCAGATAGAGGCCGAGCACGAGCGCGATGGCCGGCGCGATCGGCAGCACGTACGACAGCAGCTTCGAATGCGACGCGCTGAAGAACAGGAAGATGAACGCCGACCAGACGAGCAGCATCGTGACGGGCGCGAAGCCGTTGGGCTGGCGCGGCGTTTTCACGCCGTGGCGCACGCTCTGCACCACGATCGACAGCCACGGCAGGAAGCCCACGATCAGCACGGGTACGAAGTAATAGAACGGCCCCGGACGGTTCTGCTCGGGCGTCAGATAGCGCTTGAACTGCTGCACGATGAAGAAGAAATCGAAGAACTCGGGGTTCTTCATCTGCACGAGCACGAACCACGGCGCCGCGACGATCAGAAACACGATCAGCCCGCTGCCGATATAAAGGCGCTTCCACAGCGCCCAGTCGCGCGACACGATCGAGTAGATGACGAGCACCGCGCCCGGCAGGATGAGGCCGACGAGCCCTTTCGAGAGCACGGCGGCGGCCATCGCGGCCCAGCAGAGCCACATCCAGAGCCGCACCTGGCGCGCGGGCAGGCCGGGGCGCTGGGCGAGCAGCAGGGCGCAGAGCGTCAGCTCCATCCAGAACGACAGGCCCATGTCCAGCGCGTTGAAGTGGCCCATCAGATTCCAGTAGGGGCACGTCGCGAGGATGACAGCGGCGGCGAAGCCCGTCATCGCGTTGAACACGCGCTTGCCGGTGAAGCCGATGAGCAGCACGCCAGCGAAGCCCGTCAGCGCCGTATAGAGGCGCGCCTGCCATTCGCCGATGCCGAACCACGCGAAGGTGAGCGCGTTGGCCCACGTCTGCAGCGGCGGCTTCTCGAAATACTTGTAGCCGTTGTAGCGCGGCGTGATCCAGTCGCCGGTGACGAACATTTCTCGCGCCATTTCGGCGTAACGGCCTTCGTCGCTCGGAACGAGATGGCGCAGACCGAGCGGCGCGAACCAGATGATCGCGAGCGCGAGGATGAGAAGCGTGAGCGAAAGGCGTGTGAGCGGTAGCCGCGAAGGCGTATCGTTCATGAAGTCGACCTGTCCGATGCCGCGATGCGGCGCTAGTGAATCAAGAAGGGCTTTGACGTTGTCGTGCTGTCGTGCTGCCGCGCCCGCGTGCCGGGGCGCGACTGCGCGCGTTCCGCATCCTCAGGCATGAAAATACGGCGCAAGTTCTCGCGCACGCTGCTCGAAGTGGGAAACCCAACGGAAAGCCCGATGAAAGGGCATGGCGCCGCCGCGCATGAGGCCTCGGCGCGAGCGCGACGGACGCCGGGCGGGAGTGTATCGCACGGCCGCCCCGATTCGTCATTTTGGCGAACGGCTGCCACTGGGGCGGCGTCCGGCCGCGCCGCGCGAGTGTCGCCGATGCTGGCTTAACGGACGCTTATCCGCGGCGAGTCGACACTCACGCCTCGATCAGCAACGCGGCCGCGACGCGCCGGCCTTCGGACATCAGAATGTTATAGGTGCGGCAGGCCGCGCCGAAGTCCATCGTTTCCACGCCGATGCGGTGCTTCGCCAGTTGCGCGACGAGGCGCGGATGCGGGAAGCGCAGCTTCGTGCCGCTGCCGAAAATCACGACCTCGGGCGCGGCCTCGACGAGGGCCTGGAAGTGTTCGGGGGTGAGCGCGTCGAACGACGAGACCGGCCAGTTCGTCACGGGCGCGTCGGGCATCACGAGGACGCTGCCTTCGTGCCGTTGCAGATTGATCGCGACGAAACCGTCTCCGTAACTCGTGATCGTATTGAGTGCGCCGCTCGATTCCTGATGAAGTTTCAAAACGAAGTTCCGGCAAGAGAAGAAGGGCGGACGCGGCTCCGAGGCAAGGCTGCGCGGCTAAGTTCGCGGCGCGCTTTGGTGCATTGCGGAACCGGGCCATAATCGGTAAATTATAACTTTCCGGCCGCCCGGTCTGCTTGCGCGGCAACCGTTGCGCTCGCGTGCCGCCACAAGCCGCCATCGACACGCAATCCGGCCGGCAGCGCCCGCGCCCTATCTGGCGGGGCGTCATCCGCAGCGCCGGAAGGCGCGAAATCCTGGCCGTGTCGGTTCCGCACAACCCCGTATCACCCGCTTTCGTCGATACTTCCAAGCGGTGCGCCGGCGTCCGCGCGTATCGCCGCGGCGAGCCGCGCCGCAAAAACCGCAAGCACGCCGCAAGAACCGCACCGTATTTGTCCATCATCAGAGCCGCCCGCCGTGAAACCGATCCTCAAATCCAATAAGCTGCAAAACGTCTGTTACGACATTCGCGGACCCGTGCTCGAACACGCGAAGCGCCTCGAGGAAGAAGGGCATCGCATCATCAAGCTCAACATCGGCAATCTCGCGCCGTTCGGCTTCGAAGCGCCCGACGAGATCATTCAGGACATGATCCGCAATCTGCCGGGCTCGTCGGGCTATTCGGATTCGAAGGGCGTCTTCGCCGCGCGCAAGGCGATCATGCATTACACGCAGCAAAAGGGCGTGACGGGCGTGGAGCTGGACGATATCTACATCGGCAATGGCGCGTCCGAGCTGATCGTGATGGCCATGCAGGCGCTCCTGAACGACGGCGACGAAGTGCTGCTGCCCGCGCCGGACTATCCGCTGTGGACGGCGGCCGTGAGCCTTTCGTCGGGCACGCCGCGCCATTACATGTGCGACGAGAGCAACGGCTGGATGCCAGATCTCGACGACATTCGCGCGAAGATCACGCCGAACACGAAGGCGCTCGTCGTCATCAACCCGAACAATCCGACCGGCGCGCTGTATTCGGACGAACTGCTGCAAGAACTCATCGGCATCGCGCGGGAGCACGGGCTCATCGTTTTCGCCGACGAGGTCTACGACAAGATCGTGTACGACGGCAAGACGCACACGTCGATGGCCGCGCTCTCGGAAGACGTCATCACCGTGACGTTCAACAGTTTGTCGAAGAGCTATCGCTCGTGCGGGTATCGCGCGGGCTGGATGGCGATTTCCGGGCTGATCGAAGAAAATCGCCGCCGCGCGAAGGACTATCTGGAAGGTCTCGGCATTCTGGCGTCGATGCGCCTGTGCCCGAACGTTCCCGGTCAATATGCCATTCAGACGGCGCTCGGCGGCTATCAGAGCATCAACGACCTGATCGTGCCGGGCGGGCGTCTTTTCAAGCAGCGCGACCTCGCGTACGACATGCTGACCGCCATTCCGGGCGTGACGTGCGTGAAGCCGCAGGCCGCGCTCTACATGTTCCCGAAGCTCGACCCGAAGATGTACCCCATCGCCGACGACCAGCAGTTCATCACCGACCTGCTGCTCGAAGAGCGCGTCCTGCTCGTGCAGGGCACGGGCTTCAACTGGCCGACGCCGGACCACTTCCGCGTGGTCTTCCTGCCGAACGTCGACGACCTGGCCGATTCGATCAATCGCATCGCGCGCTTCCTCGACGGCTATCGCAAACGGCACTCCGCTTAATCTCTCTATAAAGACTCGCGCAGTATGGAACCGATCAAAGTAGGACTCTTGGGCTTCGGCACGGTAGGCAGCGGCACGTTCACGGTGCTCAAGCGCAACCAGGAAGAAATCAAACGGCGCGCGGGACGCGGCATCGAAATCACGCGCGTTGCCGTGCGCACGCCGGCGAGGGCGCAGGCCGCAGAGGGCGTCGCGATTACCGATGACTTCCGCGCGGTCGTCGACGATCCTTCCATCGACATCGTGTGCGAAATGATCGGCGGAACCGGCTTTGCGCGCGAACTAGTGTTGCGCGCGATCGCGAACGGCAAGCATGTCGTGACGGCGAACAAGGCGCTGCTCGCGGTCCACGGCACGGAGATCTTCGAGGCGGCGCGCGCGAAAGGCGTGATGGTCGCGTTCGAAGCGGCGGTGGCGGGCGGCATTCCGATCATCAAGGCGCTGCGCGAAGGCCTGACGGCCAATCGCATCGAAGCTATCGCGGGCATCATCAACGGCACGACGAACTACATCCTGTCGGAGATGCGCGACCGGGGCATCGACTTCGCGACCGCGCTCAAGGGCGCACAGGAACTGGGCTACGCCGAAGCCGATCCGACCTTCGACATCGAAGGTGTCGACGCCGCGCACAAGGTCACGATCATGAGCGCGATCGCGTTCGGCGTGCCGGTGCAGTTCGATCGCGCGCATGTCGAGGGCATCAGCAAGCTGGCGGCCATCGACATCCGCTATGCGGGCGAGCTCGGCTATCGCATCAAGCTGCTCGGCATCGCGCGGCGCACGGAGAAGGGCATCGAGTTGCGCACGCATCCGACGCTGGTGCCGGAGAAGCTGCTGCTCGCCAACGTCGAAGGGGCGATGAACGCGGTCGTCGTCCAGGGCGATGCGGTCGGCACGACGCTCTACTACGGCAAGGGCGCGGGCGCGGAGCCGACGGCGTCGGCCGTGGTCGCGGACCTCGTCGACGTGACGCGCCTGCATACCGCCGATCCGGAGCATCGCGTGCCGCATCTCGCCTTCCAGCCGGATAGCCTGTCGAATACGCCGATCCTGCCGATCGAGGACATCACGAGCGGCTATTACCTGCGCCTGCGCGTGGCCGATGTGACCGGCGTGCTCGCCGACATCACGCGCATTCTCGCGCACAAGGGCATCTCCATCGACGCGCTCCTGCAGAAGGAATCCGAGCAGGTCGACGGCGGCAACAAGGGCGAGACGGACATCATCCTCATCACGCACGAGACGGTGGAAAAGAACGCGAACGCGGCGATCGCGGAGATCGAAGCGTTGTCCACGGTCGTCTCGAAGGTTACGAAACTGCGCATGGCAGTGCTGCACTAAACAGGTACGCGACATGAACTACATTTCGACGCGCGGCGCCGGCACGAACGAGCGCCACACGTTCTCGGACATTCTGCTGGGCGGCCTCGCGAAAGACGGCGGTCTCTATCTGCCGGCCGAGTATCCCCGCGTATCCGCCGATGAACTCGCGCGCTGGCGCACGCTGTCGTACGCGGACCTCGCGTTCGAAGTGCTGTCGAAGTTCAGCGACGACATTCCCGCCGACGACCTGCGCTCGCTCACGCGCAAGACATACACCGCGCAGGTCTACAGCAATGTGCGCCACGAAGAAGCCGCCGTGCAGATCACGCCGCTGAAGACGCTGGGCGTCGAGAACGGTGCGCCGCTGTCGCTGCTGGAGTTGTCCAACGGGCCGACGCTCGCCTTCAAGGACATGGCGATGCAACTGCTCGGCAATCTCTTCGAGTACGCGCTGGCCAAGCACGGCGAGACGCTGAACATTCTCGGCGCGACCTCGGGCGATACCGGCAGCGCCGCCGAATACGCGATGCGCGGCAAGACCGGCGTGCGCGTCTTCATGCTGTCGCCGCATAAGAAGATGAGCGCGTTCCAGACGGCGCAGATGTTCTCGCTGCAAGACCCGAACATCTTCAATCTGGCCGTGGAAGGCAACTTCGACCACTGCCAGGACATCGTGAAAGCCGTCTCGAACGACCACGCGTTCAAGGCGACGCACAAGATCGGCACGGTCAATTCGATCAACTGGGCGCGCGTCGTCGCGCAGGTCGTCTATTACTTCAAGGGCTATTTCGCCGCGACGAAGACCAATGACGAGCGCGTGTCGTTCACGGTGCCGTCGGGCAACTTCGGGAACGTGTGCGCGGGGCATATCGCACGCATGATGGGGCTGCCGATCGAGCAGCTGGTCGTCGCGACCAACGAAAACGACGTGCTCGACGAGTTCTTCCGCACGGGCGTGTATCGCGTGCGCGGCGCGGCGGAGACGTATCACACCACGTCGCCGAGCATGGACATCTCGAAGGCGTCGAACTTCGAGCGCTTCGTGTACGACCTGCTCGGCCGCGATCCGGCGCGCGTGTTGCAGCTTTTCCGCGACGTCGAAGAGAAGGGCGGCTTCGATCTGGCGGCAAGCGGCGATTTTGCGCGCGTGAAGGAATTCGGCTTCGTGTCGGGCAAGAGCGGTCACGACGATCGCGTGCAAACCATCCGCGACGTCTTCGAGCGCTACGACACCATGATCGACACGCACACCGCCGACGGCGTGAAGGTGGCGCGCGAAAACCTCAAACCGGGCGTGCCGATGATCGTGCTCGAAACTGCGCAGCCGATCAAATTCGGCGAAACGATCCGCGAGGCGCTCAATCGGGAGCCGGAGCGTCCGGCGGCATTCGTGGGACTTGAAAAACTGCCACAAAGGTTCGATATCGTTCCGGCAGACGCAGCCGTCGTGAAGGCGTTCATCGCCGAGCGCACCTGAGTTTCCAGATTCGCCGCTGTGACGCGCGGGGCGCGGTCCGGAAGGGGCCGCGCCCCGCGCTGCTTTTATCGCGGCGCTGCTGCTCCGTCTGCCGCGTGCACGATCCGGGTAGCCGCCCCGCTTGCGCCCCAACGCCGGAAAGCCCGGCTAAAAGCTGCTAAACTCTTAGGTTTTTCGTCGTACACCATTCAAAAGGACGCGCCGTGCTGTCTACCGCCAATATCACCATGCAATTCGGGCCGAAGCCTCTCTTCGAGAACATTTCGGTCAAGTTCGGCGAAGGGAACCGCTACGGCCTGATCGGGGCGAACGGCTGCGGCAAGTCGACCTTCATGAAGATCCTCGGCGGCGACCTGGAGCCGAGCTCCGGCAACGTCATGCTCGAGCCGAACGTGCGCCTCGGCAAGTTGCGCCAGGACCAGTTCGCGTACGAAGACATGCGCGTGCTCGACGTGGTGATGATGGGCCACACGGAAATGTGGGCCGCGATGACCGAGCGCGACGCGATCTACGCGAACCCCGACGCCACCGACGACGACTACATGCGCGCCGCCGAACTCGAGGCGAAGTTCGCCGAATACGACGGCTACACGGCCGAAGCGCGTGCGGGCGAACTGCTGCTGGGCATCGGCATCAATATCGCCGATCACACCGGGCCGATGAGCAACGTCGCGCCGGGCTGGAAACTGCGCGTGCTGCTCGCGCAGGCGCTGTTTTCGAAGCCGGACGTGCTGCTGCTCGACGAGCCGACCAACAACCTCGACATCAACTCGATCCGTTGGCTGGAAGACGTACTGAACCAGTACAACTCGACGATGATCATCATCTCGCACGATCGACACTTCCTGAACCAGGTCTGCACGCACATGGCGGACATGGACTACGGCACGTTGAAGGTCTATCCGGGCAACTACGACGACTACATGCTCGCCAGCACGCAGGCGCGCGAGCGCCAGCAGGCGGCGAACGCGAAGGCGAAGGAACGCGTGGCCGACCTTCAGGACTTCGTGCGCCGCTTCTCGGCGAACAAGTCGAAGGCGCGTCAGGCGACCAGCCGCCTGAAGATGATCGACAAGATCAAGATCGAAGAATTCAAGCCGTCGTCGCGGCAGAATCCGTTCATCCGTTTCGACTTCGAGAAGAAGCTGCATAACATCGCGGTCGTGGCCGATGGCATCACCAAGAAATACGACCGGACCATCTTCGAGAACTTCAGCCTGAGCGTGCAGCCGGGTGAGCGCATTGCGATCATCGGTGAAAACGGCGCGGGCAAGACGACGCTCCTCAAGTCGCTGAAGGGCGCCGTGGAACTGGACGGCGGTACGGTCAAGTGGGCGGAGAACGCGAACGTCGGCTACATGCCGCAGGACACGTACGAAGAGTTCCCGAAGGACGAGACGCTGACCGAGTGGATCGATCAGTATCGACAGGAAGGCGACGACGACCAGATGGTGCGCGGCACGCTCGGCCGGCTGCTGTTCAACGCAGACGACATCCGGAAGAACGTGAAGGTGCTGTCGGGCGGCGAGAAGGGCCGCATGATCTGGGGCAAACTGATGCTCGGCCGCCACAACGTGCTGCTGATGGACGAGCCGACCAATCACATGGACATGGAGTCCATCGAATCGCTGCAGATCGCGCTGGACAAGTACGAGGGTACGCTGGTGTTCGTGTCGCACGACCGCGAGTTCGTGAGCGGGCTGGCGAACCGCATCATCGAAGTGCGCACGGATGGCACGCTGCGCGACTTCGGCGGCAATTACGAAGATTTCCTGACGAGCCAGGGCATTCAGTAAGAAGCCGCAGGTTAAGACGCAGAATCGAAAAAAGCCGCGAAAGCGGCTTTTTTCGTTTGGAGCGCGGGTTTCGTCGTTGCTGGCAAGCCCACAACTCCGAGTTCACTCCGCCTAAAGGCGTCTCAGAGCTTGTCGTTTCTGAAGCGCATGGCCGTTCCCTCGCGCGTGATCCGCTCCCAGATCGCGCGCTTCTCTTCATCGTTCAGAAAGACCCAGTTCGATACTTCGCCGGCCGTGCGGCCGCAGCCCTTGCAGACGTCGTCGAAAAGCGTGGAGCAAACGCCGATGCACGGGCTGTCGGGGAGGTCGTGGAGAATCGAAGCCATGAGCGTAGAGGTCGGGAAAAAAGAATTAGCGGGCAATACTGTAGCCTATCCGCGCGATCCAGTGATGGCGCTGGTTGTAGTCCAGAATGTCCTCGCCATAGCCGTTGAAGTAGCTGACGAACACGTATCCGCCCCAGGCGCTGCCGATCAGCTTGGCGAGCGGATATGTCACGTTCGAATCGATGCTGCCGTACCAGTGCTTCGTGCCCTTGCGCAGCGTGGTCGCGAGCTGCCAGCCGTCGGGGCTGCCATATTTCACGAGAAAATCGACGTAGCCGCGATAGTCGGCGATATCCTCGTTACCGCTCTTCGACAGGTAGTAATAGAACTTCGGCGACAGCGTCAGGTGATTGCTTGCGATATCGCCGAAGTCCCACGTCGGCCGGACGAACGCGATGTTGATCGCACGCGACTCGTCACCGCTCTTGCCATTGGATTCATGTCCGATGCCCGCCGCCACGCCCATGCGCGTGAAGAGCGGGCTTTTCCAGCCGGTGTCGTCGACGGAATAGAAGACTTGAGGTTGATAGCTCGTGTCGCGAAACGGAGCAGACGGCGCGGACAGGTTCCAGATGGACGTCTGCGTGTAGGCGAAATAGAGGTTGTCGAGAAAGCCCCGCGAGCGCGGATCGTCGGGCAGATGCAGCCGGTACTTGAAGCTGAACTGGAACTTGGCGAGGTTGTCGCCGTTCTTGCCATCGGCGAAGTAGATCGGATCGAAGGTCGAGAAGCGGCCCGCGAGCATCGTATCGACGGTGGCCGGCGGCGTGTCGACCTGCGCAGCGGCGCTCGCCAGTTGCGCGGGCGTCGCCGCTTGCGCTTCGCGTTTTTCGGCCGCAACGACCTGCGTCTGGTTCTCGCCCCGGTTCAACGTGACGAGCATCGGCGATACGTCGAAGCCGACCGGATCGATCTTGACCGTGCCGCGCGCCGACTCGGGCCACGGCGCCGAATAACGGACCCGGCGATACTGCCCCGGCGCCAGGCGCAGACGATCGGGCGTCGCCGCATCGCGGGTCAGCACGAGCGGCGCGGGCGGCAAATCGCCGTTCGTCAGTTGCACGGTGAGTTGTTTCGGCAGGTCGATGGTGAGCGGCTGTTTGTCGTCGTCGGTGTAGAGCAGCGTGAGTTCGAGCGGTTGCGAGGCAGCCGCTTCGCGCGGCGGTTGCAGCACTGCGACTGTCGCTTGCGCGTGGGTCGCCATTACGAGAAGCGCGAATGCGAGACGCGCGTGGCGTCGAACAGGCGGGAAGGAGAGCATCGGTGAATCCAAAGCCATCAGGCGGGCATCCTTTGTCGAAGAGCGACGGTGCGCGACGAGGCGTCATCGTAACTGCGCGTCGCGAAACCTGCCTGTTACAGCGCAAACGTCATTGCCCGACCGCGGCCTGCCACAGCATCGAGGCATTGAGCACCACGATGAGCCCTGCGCACGTCCACGCGAGCGCGAGCGGCACCCGGGCGACGCGCCAGCGGCCCATCAGACCCGCATCGGAGGCGAAGCGCACGAGCGGAATCACCGCGAGCGGCAATTGCAGGCTCAACACGACCTGCGTGGCGACCAGCAGCGCGTTCGAGCCGTGCTGGCCGAAGCTCGCCACAGCCGCGAGCGCCGGGCCGATCGCCAGTCCACGCGTGAGCAGCGCCCGCGCCCAGCGAGCCATCTTCAGTTCGAGGAAGCCCTCCATCACCGCCTGGCCGGCCAGCGTGCCGGTGACGGTCGCGTTGAGTCCGCAGGCGAGCAGGGCCGTCGCGAACGCGATGCCCGCCCAATGACTGCCGACGAGCGGCGCAATGAGCCGATGCGCGTCCGCCAGATCGTCGACCTGGGAATAGCCGGACGTATGAAACACCGCCGCGGCGACGATCAGCAGCGACGCATTGACGATGAACGCAATCGCGAGCGAGGCAAACGTGTCGATGTTCACGCCGGTGAGCGCGTCGCCGATGGTCTCGTCGTCCCGCTGCGGCGCATGGTGCTTCACCAGCGACGAGTGCAGATACAGGTTATGCGGCATCACCGTCGCGCCGAGCACGCCGGCTGCGAGCCAGAGCATGCCGGCATCGCGCAGCAGCGCCGGCGGCGGCGCAAAGCCCATGAGCGCGTCGTGCCAGACGGGATGCGCGAGAACAAGCTGAACCACGAAGCAGAAGCTCACGAACAGAATCAGTGCGGTCACGGCGCGTTGCAGAGGCCGCTTGCCGCCGCGTTGCAGCGCGAGCATTGCGAAGGTGCCGACGGCCGAGCACAGCACGCCTGCCGTCAGCGAGAGCCCGAACAGCATCTGCAACGCGACCGCGCTGCCGACGACTTCGGCTACATCGCACGCAATGATCGCGACTTCGCACGCGAGCCACAAGACGACGGTCGTGCGCCGGCTATAACGCTCGCGGCAAAGCTGGGCGAGGTCGCGCCCGGTGACGACGCCCACGCGCGACGCGACCCACTGCAGCAGCATGCCCATCAGGCTCGCGAGCAGGACGACGAAGAGCAGTTGATACCCGTAGCGCGCGCCGCTCGACAGCGCCGTCGCCCAGTTGCCGGGGTCCATGTAGCCCACGGCGACGAGCGAGCCTGCGCCGGCAAACGAGTACCAGCGGCCGCGTGCACGGCGAGGCCGGTCGTCGCGCGCGCCAGAAGCCGGCGACGGCGCGCCGGACTTGGCGTTGGATAGCTGGGCAAGCGCGGACGGATTGGTGTTCATGCGGACGTTGGCCTCGAATAGCGGTGCAACGGCGCACTCGGGCGGCGGCGGGAACGCCGTGCCACGGTAGCGTGCGTTGCGGGTGATGGCGACGCTTTTCGCGACGCACGTCGAACTGGTTAGCAACGACTGTTCCGCTGGCTATTCGTCAGGCTGGCGCGTTCCCTTTATTCGCGATGCCGGCGAGCGGCGCGGCACAGGAACGGCCGTCACGAATAATGACATCGCAGAGCGTCCGCACACTGTCGTTCCACTTGAGCAAAGTGGTTTTATCGGGTGCCGCACGGCGGGATTAGGGGCTAAAATGCGCGCACTTTCCGTGGGCGGCAACGGCCAGCCGCAGCGCGAGGGGCGTTCGCTTCGTGTGCTTTGCGCGACAGGCGGCGCATTATTTTTTGTCGGCCTTCGGTTTAATGGTAGTTTTCGGGTTTTTAGGGGCGCTGCGAGCGGCACGCGCACGACAGAATCGCGCGGCGACGTCGTCGACCAAGTCGGACAAGGGAGAAAAGAGATGAACGGAAAACTGGCGGCTTGCGCTTTGAAGCGAGTCAGGCTGGGACAACTCGCGGGTGCGCTCGCCTGCGCGGCGATGCTGCTTCCGCTCGCGGCATCGGCGAAAGACACGCAGCTCAACGTGTACAACTGGTCGGACTACATCGCCAAGGACACGATCCCCAACTTCACCAAGCAGACCGGCGTCAAGGTGAAGTACGACAACTACGACAGCGACGATACCCTGCAGGCCAAGCTGCTGACCGGCAATTCCGGCTACGACATCGTCGTGCCGACGAGCAATTACGCCGGCAAGCAGATCGCAGCGAACATCTTCTCGCCGCTCGACAAGTCGAAGCTGCCGAACCTGAAGTATCTCGATCCCGAACTGATGAAGCTGGTCGCGGGCGCAGACCCGGGCAACCAGTACTCGGTGCCCTGGGCTTACGGCACGACCGGACTCGGCTATAACGTCGACAAGGCCAAGCAGATTCTCGGCGCGAACACCGCGCTCAACAACTGGGACATCCTCTTCAAGCCCGAGAACATCTCGAAGCTGAAGGCGTGCGGCGTCTCGGTGCTGGATGCGCCCGACCAGATGTTCGCGGCGGCGCTGCACTACCTCGGCAAGGATCCGATGAGCACGAATCCGGCCGATTATCGCGAAGCGCTCGCGATGCTCAAGAAGATTCGCCCGTACATCACGCAGTTCAACTCCTCCGGCTATATCAACGACATGGTCGGCGGTGATATCTGCTTCGCGTACGGCTGGTCGGGCGACGTGGTGATCGCGAAGCATCGCGCGATCGAAGCGAAAAAGCCGTTCAAGATCGAGTACTACATTCCGAAGGGCGGCGCGCCCGTGTGGTTCGACGTGATGGCGATCCCCAAGGACGCGAAGAACAAGGAAGCGGCGCACGAGTGGATCAACTACATCGAGACGCCGCAGGTTCATGCCGCGATCACCAACGCGGTGTATTACCCGAGCGCGAACCTCGAAGCGCGCAAGTACGTAGACAAGGACGTGGCGAACGATCCGGCGGTGTATCCGCCGCAGGACGTCATCAAGACCTTGTTCCTGCTCAAGCCGTTGCCGCCGGAAATCCAGCGTCTGCAAACGCGGCTGTGGACCGAATTCAAGTCCGGCCGCTGAGTTGAAACAGCCGGTTATTCATTGAAATGACGAAGCCCTCGGACCTCCGGGGGCTTTGTTCGTGATCCGTCGAACGCCGGCGGAGTCGCGGACGACAGATGCAGGAGTCGAACAGGCAATCATGAGTGAGCAGTCGAGCGCGTTGAAGGCAGCGCCACAATCGGGAAGTGCGTCATCCGGTCAGAGCACGGGCGACGACTTCGTGAGGATCGTCGATGTCGTGAAGAGATTCGACGAAACAGTGGCCGTGAAGGGCGTGAATCTGTCGGTGAGAAAGGGCGAGCTATTCGCGCTGCTCGGCAGTTCGGGCTGTGGCAAGTCGACGCTTCTGCGCATGCTCGCGGGCCTCGAGTCCGTGACCGAAGGGCAGATTCTGATCGACGGCGAGGACCTCGCGAGCATGCCGCCGTATCGCCGGCCGGTGAACATGATGTTCCAGTCGTATGCGCTCTTTCCGCATATGAGCGTGGAATCGAATGTCGCGTTCGGACTGAAGCAGGAGGGCGTGAAGGGCGGCGAGCTGAAAGACCGCGTGCACAACGCGCTGCAGCTCGTGCAGATGGCGCAATACGCGAAGCGCAAGCCGCATCAGCTTTCGGGCGGCCAGCAGCAGCGCGTCGCGCTCGCGCGCAGCCTCGTCAAGCGCCCGAAGCTGCTGCTCCTCGACGAACCGATGTCCGCGCTCGACAAGCAGATTCGCCAGCGCACGCAGATCGAGCTCGTCAACATTCTCGATCAGGTGGGCGTCACGTGCATCATGGTGACGCACGACCAGGAAGAGGCCATGACGATGGCCAATCGCATCGCCGTGATGAGCGAAGGCCGGATCGTGCAGCTCGGCACGCCGCACGAAGTCTATGAGTATCCGAACAGCCGCTTCTCGGCGCAGTTCATCGGCTCGACGAATCTCTTCGATGGCAACGTCGTCGAGGACGAACCGGATCATATCTTCATCGAATCGCCGGAACTGCCCGTGCGCCTCTATGTGAGCCACGGCATCACCGGGCCGCTCGGCATGCCGGTGACCATCTCGGTGCGGCCGGAGCGCATCGCGCTCACGCGCAAGCCGCCCGAGGGCGCGTTCAACTGGGGCCGCGGCAAGGTGACGAACATCGCGTATATGGGCGGCTATTCGCTCTATCACGTGATGCTCGAAAGCGGCAAGACGGTGGTCGCGAACGTGACGAGCCTCGCGCTCGGCGAGATCGATTCGCCTACCTTCGACGACGAAGTCTACGTGCGATGGAGCGCGCAGGCGGGCGTGGTGCTGACATCATGAAGATCGCCGAGCGTCTGGGTCTGTCGGGCCGCACCGCGGTCATCGCCGGGCCGTATCTGTGGCTGCTGCTGCTGTTTTTCGTGCCGTTCCTGCTGGTCGTGAAGATCAGCTTCGCGGACAGCCAGCTCGGCATTCCGCCGTACACGGAACTGCTGACGATGAAAGAGGGCGTGATGAACATTGCGCTCGATTTCTCGCACTACGCGTTTCTGCTGACCGACAGCCTGTACTTCGCGACGTACATGAATTCGCTGCTGGTCGCGGCGGTATCGACGGTGCTGTGCCTGCTGATCGGCTACCCGATGGCGTATTACATCGCGCGGTCGAATCCGGAAACGCGCAATCTGTTGATGATGGCCGTGATGCTGCCGTTCTGGACGTCGTTTCTCATTCGCGTGTATGCGTGGATCGGCATTCTGAAAAACAACGGATTGCTGAACAATTTCCTGATGTCGATCGGTCTGATTCATTCGCCGATCGAGCTGTATCACACGAACATCGCGGTGTATATCGGCATGGTGTACTCGTATCTGCCGTTTCTCGTGATGCCGCTATACGCGCATCTCGTAAAAATGGACCTGACCTTGCTCGAGGCCGCCTACGATCTAGGCGCGAAGCCGTGGAAGGCGTTCCTGCAAATCACGCTGCCGCTGTCGAAGAACGGCATCATCGCGGGCTGTCTGCTCGTGTTCATCCCGGCGGTGGGCGAGTACGTGATTCCCGAACTGCTCGGCGGCGCGGATACGCTAATGATCGGCCGGGTCATGTGGAACGAGTTCTTCGATAACGCCGACTGGCCGATGGCCTCCGCCGTCACCTGCGCGATGGTGCTGTTGCTGCTCGTGCCGATGGCGCTGTTTCAGCACTTCCAGGCGAAGCAACTGGAGGAGAAGCGATGATCAAGCCGAGCCGTTCGCTGCAGATCACCTCGCTCGGGATCGGATTCGCGTTCCTGTATATCCCGATCATCAGCCTGATCGTCTATTCGTTCAACGACTCGCCGCTCGTCACGGTGTGGACGGAATTTTCGTTGAAGTGGTATCGCGCGTTGTGGACCGACGAGGAACTCATCAACGCGGCGTGGCTGTCGCTGCGAATCGCGTTTTTGACGGCGTGCGCGTCGGTCGTGATCGGCACCTGGGCGGGCTTCGTGCTCGCGCGCATGGGGCGGTTTCGCGGCTTCACGCTGTACACGGGCATGATCAACGCGCCGCTCGTGATTCCCGAAGTCATTCAGGGCATTTCGCTCTTGCTGCTGTTCGTCGAAATGGCGAAGCTGATCGGCTGGCCGGCGGGGCGCGGACTGTTCACGATCTGGGTCGGGCACGTGATGCTGTGCATTTCCTACGTGGCGATCATCGTGGAATCGCGTGTGCGGGAGTTGAATCCGTCGCTGGAAGAAGCGGCGCTGGACCTCGGCGCGACGCCGCTGCGCGTGTTCTTTTCGATCACGCTGCCGCTGATTTCGCAGGCGCTCGTCGCGGGCTGGCTCTTGTCGTTCACGCTGTCGATCGACGATCTCGTGCTATCGGCGTTCCTGTCCGGACCCGGCTCGACGACGCTGCCGCTCGTCGTGTTTTCGCGTGTGCGTCTCGGGCTGAATCCGGAGATGAATGCGCTCGCGACGTTGTTCATCGCGCTGGTCACGGCGGGCGTGATCGCGGCGAATTACTTCATGCAGCGAAGTGAAAGAAGGCGGCTCGCAGCGGTGATGTGATCGCGAAGCGGCCCGTTCATAACGGGCCGCTTCGTCATGTGGCGATCAGGCGTGGGCCAGGTGCCGTCCGAAGGTCGCGGCATCGGTGTTGGTCCCGCAGAGCAGCACGCCGACGCGCTTGCCTTGCAGGCGTTCACGCAGCGGACCGAGCAGGGCGGCCGTGGCCGCCGCGCACGCCGGTTCCACCGCCAGCTTCAACTCGTTGAACAACTGCTGCATCCCGTGCCGCAATGCGTCGTCCGACACGGTGACGACTTCATCGATATGGCGCCGGCACAACTCGTAGCTGTACTGCTCGGTATGCGGCGCCATTAGCGAATCGGCAATGCTGTGCATCGCGCCCATCTTCACCGTATGGTTGGCGGCAAAGCTGCGGCTCATCGCGTCCGATCCTTCCGGCTCGACGCCGTACACATGCAGCGACGGATTGGCGAGACGCATTGCCGTCGATACCCCCGCAGCCAGCCCGCCACCGCCGATCGGCAGAATCACCGCTTCGAGATCCGGGGCCTGTGACGTCCATTCATAGCCGAGCGTCGCCGTGCCCAGCACCGTGCGATAACCATTGAACGGATGCACGAAGAAGCGTCCTTCTTCCGCTTCGATGCGCCGCACGATCTCGAACGCTTCCGCGACGTTATCCGCAAACACGACGTCCGCGCCGAAGCGGCGGCATAGCGCGACGCGCGCCGGGCTCGCGTTCTTCGTGATGACGACCTTCGCGCTCACTTCCATGCGGTGCGCCGCATACGCGACCGCGACCGCATGATTGCCCGCCGATACGCAGGTCACGCCGGCGGTGCGCTCGTCGCTATCGAGTGCAAGAAGGTTCGAGAACGCGCCGCGCGCCTTGAAGGTGCCGCTTGCCTGCAGCAGTTCGAATTTAAACGTGACCGGCGTGCCTTCGAGCGTCGGAAAGTCGTGACGTTCGAAGACAGGCGTGCGCGCGACCCAGGGCATGAGCGCCATGTGCTGCTCGGCGATGTCGTCGAGCGTGGGGATGGGCGTGCCGTCGATCGTATTGTCGGAATGCTGCGTGGCTGTGGACATGGCTCTTGTTGATCCGAAGATTCAGCGCGCCTGCGCTTCCACCGACATGCTGTGAATGAACTTGCCGAGGAACGCTTCGCACGCGGCAAGCTGCTCGAGCGAGACGTACTCGTTCGCCTTGTGAGCCTGTTCGATGTTGCCCGGCCCGCACACGATGCTCGGCACGCCGGCGAGCGCGAAGAGTCCTGCTTCGGTGCCATAGGCGACCTTGCGCTTCTCCTGATTCTCGGTGAGCGCGCGCACGAGTTGCGTGATGGCGGCCTGCTCGGTCGCGTCGAGCCCTGGCGCGGATGCGATCTTCGAGAATTCGATAGCCGCGTTGCCGTTCTCCTTGAGCATCGTCGGCACGAGTGTCTCGCGTGCATACGATTCGATGCGGGCGAAGATGCGCTCGGGGTCCATCGTCGGCAAGTTGCGGAATTCGAAGTCGAAGCTGCATTCGGCGGGCACGGTGTTGATCGCGTTGCCGCCCTTGATCGTGCTCGTTTGCGCGGTGGTGAAGGGCACGTCGTAGAGTTCGTCGAACGGACCTTGGGCGCGGAATTCGTCGGCCACATCGCGAATGAAGCAGATGAGCCGCGCGGCGTATTCGATTGCGTTCAGGCCTTTCGGCGTCAGCGACGAATGCGCTGCGGCGCCGCGCACGCAGCATCGGAATGCGTTGATGCCTTTATGCGCGATGATGGGTCGCATCGACGTGGGTTCTCCGACGATGCAGCCGTCGGGCCGCACGCCACGCTTTTGCAGGTCCGCGATCATCAGCGGGGCGCCGGCGCAGCCGATTTCTTCGTCGAAGGAAAGTGCGAAGTGGATGGGCTTGGCGAGCCTGGTTGCCTGCATCGTCGGGAGCAGGGCGAGGGACGCGCCGATGAAGCCTTTCATGTCACACGAGCCGCGCCCGTAGAGCAGGCCGTCGCGCACTTCGGGCTTGAAGGGATCGCTCACCCAGTCCTGTCCGTCGACGGGTACGACATCCGTATGACCTGAGAGCACGATGCCGCCGTTCGTCTCGCCGTCGTGCGCTGGAACGGTCGCGAAGAGGTTGGCCCACTTGCCGCGCGGATCGGTCGTGATCGTCGATTCGATGCCCGCGGCGCGCAGTTCGTCGCGCACGGTTTCGATCAGGCCGAGGTTTGGGTTGCGGCTCACCGTATCGAAGGAGATCAGCCGTTTTGTCCACGGCAGGGATTTCAGGTCTTGCGAATCGGAGGCTTCGAGATGCGCCGAGGCAGCGATCTGTGACATTTTTTTACTCCTGCGGGTAGGGGTTGATCATAGCGCAAAGTTTTGGTGCTGGCCGGTATGGGGGGCGTGGGCGTTCTTTTGCGTGGCGGTTCTTCTTATTTGTGAACTTGTATTCGTGTCGGTCTATTAGCGCGCCCCTCCCCGGGGCAGGGGTCACTTTCTTTGCCGCTGCAAAGAAAGTAACCAAAGAAAGCAGCTTTTCTTGAACCGCACGATGCACTGACCTGCGTGGCCACTCCGTAGAACATCGGTGGCACTCAGCTTGTAAAGAGCCTTGAATCACCTTCCGCGCCCGCTGAGCATCAACGTCCTCCGAGCCCCTTGGCTCGTCAACACCAACGTACGTAACGCGCCACACATTAAAAGACGCCTCTAACGCAATTCGAAGCCCAAAAAGTACAAACCTAAAATCACAAGCCAGAAGCCAGAAGCCAGAAGCCAGAAGCCAGAAGCCAGAAGCTACAGCAATGCCAACGGTCACAAGAAAGCGGCAGGCACCGGCGAACAAGAAGCAAGATTAGCTTTGCGCCAGCGAGTGCCTGATGGCGCACGAGTCTAGAGTGACGATAAATGTCCGCGTAGCGGATGCGTTCCGCGTGGTGCCGAGCGTCCTGCTGGTTTTGACGAGCCAAGGGGCTCGGAAGACGTGGCGCTCAGCACGCGTGGAAGATAATTCAAGGCTGCTAATTAATTCGAGTGCCACCGACGTTGTACGGCGTGCTCACACAAGTTAGTGCATGGGCGGTTCAGAAAAGAGCCGTTTCTTTAATTACTTTCTTTGCATGGGACCAGAGGAAGGCGCTAAAGCGCCAGCTCTGGTCCACAGCACAGAAAGTGACCCCCGCCCCGGAGAGGGGCGCACTAACAGACCGACACGAAAAACCGAAGGCCTAAAAAACCTCACCGCGTAGCGACGACCGCAGCCTGCCGAACCGGCGCCCCCAACGCCCGCAGCGTCTCCTTAACCGTAGAAATCCTCACAGCAAGGTCCGGACTGCGAGATTCGATCCGCAACTTGTCCTGCCCAGCGAGCTTGATGTGCTTATGCTTCTGCACCATCTCGATGATCCGCATCGCATCGATCGGCGGATTCGGCACGAACTGCATCGAAATAGAAAGCTCCGCCGCATCGATCTTCGATATGCCAAGCGGCTTCGCCGCAAGCCGCAACCGATGCGTTTCCACCAGCGCATGCGCCTGCGCCGGCAGCTTGCCAAAGCGGTCCACGAGCTCTTCGAGAATGCCATCGATCGCATCGCTCGATTCGCAATTCGCCAGCCGCTTGTACAACGACAAGCGCTCCTGCACATCGCCACAGTAATCAGCAGGAAGAATCGCCGGCGCGTGAAGATTGATCTCCGTCGTCGCAGCGAGCGGCGCATTGAGATCAGGCTCGCGGCCATCCTTCAGCGCACGCACCGCATCGTTGAGCATGTCCGTATAAAGCTGGAAGCCAATCTCGTGAATCTCGCCCGATTGCTTGTCGCCCAGCACTTCGCCCGTGCCGCGAATCTCGAGGTCGTGCATCGCCAGATAAAAGCCCGAGCCGAGTTCCTCCATCTGCTGAATCGCCTCCAGACGACGCTGCGCCTGCTTCGTCAGCGATTGCGGATCATGCACCAGCAAATACGCATACGCCTGGTGATGCGATCGTCCGACGCGCCCGCGCAACTGATGCAACTGCGCAAGACCGAACTTGTCCGCGCGATGCATGAGAATCGTGTTCGCACTCGGCACGTCGATGCCCGTCTCGATGATCGTCGTGCACAACAGCACGTTCGCGCGCTGCCCGACGAAATCGCGCATCACGCGCTCGAGTTCGCGCTCGTGCATCTGTCCATGCGCCACCGCAATACGTGCCTCGGGCACCAGCGCTTCGAGCATCGCGCGCCGGTTCTCGATCGTCTCGACTTCGTTGTGCAGGAAGTACACCTGTCCGCCGCGCTTCAGTTCGCGCAGCATCGCCTCGCGGATCACGCCATCGTCCTCACGCCGCACGAAAGTCTTGATCGCAAGGCGCTTTTGCGGCGCAGTCGCGATCACGGAGAAATCGCGAAGACCCTCCAGCGCCATGCCGAGCGTGCGGGGAATCGGCGTGGCGGTGAGCGTCAGCACATCGACTTCGGCGCGCAACGCCTTGAGCGCCTCCTTCTGACGCACGCCGAAGCGATGCTCCTCGTCGATGATCACGAGCCCCAGCCGCTTGAACTTCACATCGCTCGACAAGAGCTTGTGCGTGCCGATCACGATATCGACGGTTCCTTCGTTGATCTGCTGCACCGCCGTCGACACTTCCTTGCTGCTCCGGAAACGCGATAGCTCCGCGATGCGCACCGGCCAGTCGGAGAAGCGGTCCGTGAACGTCTGCGTGTGCTGTTCGGCAAGCAGCGTCGTGGGCGAAAGTATCGCTACCTGCTTGCCGCCCATCACCGCGATGAACGCCGCGCGCAACGCAACCTCCGTCTTGCCGAAGCCCACATCGCCGCAGACGAGGCGATCCATCGGCTTGCCGCTCGTCATGTCGGCAATCACGGATGCGATCGCCGCCGCCTGATCGGGCGTCTCTTCGAAGCCGAAGCTCTCCGCGAACTTCGTGTAGTCGCGCGGTTCGAGCTTGAACGCAAAGCCCTGGCGCGACGCCCGGCGCGCATACAGGTTGAGCAGTTCGGCGGCCGTGTCGCGAATCTGCTGCGCAGCCTTGCGCTTGGCTTTGTCCCACTGACCCGAACCTAGCTGATGCAGCGGCGCGCTATCCGGATCGGCGCCGCTGTAGCGCGAAATCACATGTAGTTGCGCGACCGGCACATACAGCTTCGATTCGTTCTGATACTCGAGATGCAGAAACTCGGTCTCGCCTTCGCCGAGATCCATCGACACGAGGCCCATGTACCGGCCGATGCCATGCTGGGCATGCACGACCGGATCGCCGACCTTGAGTTCGGCCAGGTCGCGCACCATCGATTCGACGTTGCTCGCCTGTTCCTGGCGGCGCCGCCCCGCGCGGCGCGCAAGCGGGCCGTATAGTTCGGTCTCCGTAACGATGGAGAGCTTTTCCGCCGGCAGCGCAAAGCCATTGGCCAGCGGCGCGATGCCGAGCGTGAACTTCGCGTCGGACGCGAGCCACTCCTGAAACGTATCGTGCAACTCGCCGCGCAAGCCGTTATCCGCGAGCAGTTGCTGGATCGTCTCGCGGCGGCCCGCCGATTCCGCGACCAGCATCACGCGATTCTCGGTCTGATCGAGATAGTGGCGCAGCGCGAGCAGCGGTTCGTCGGCATGACGATCGATCGCGAGACCCGGCAAAGGCACGGCCCAGCCGCCTTCGGGCGTCGCCGGGAACTTCAGTTGCGCGAATGGCTTCGCGAACGTGAAAAAGTCGTCGTCGGTCAGGAAAAGACGACGCGGTTCGAGGAGCGGCCGTTCGCGGTCGTGCGAAAGGAAGTTGTAGCGCTGCTTCGTGTCGTGCGTGAAGCGCTTGATCGCCGCATCGAGATCGCCGATGAATGCAAGCTGCGAGCCTTCCGGGAGATAGTGGAAGAGCGTCGCGGTCTCGTCGAAAAAGAGCGGCAGATAATATTCGATGCCCGCCGACGGCACGCCATTGCCGATGTCCTTGTAAATCTGCGAGCGGCTCGGATCGCCCTCGAAGACTTCTCGCCAGCGGCTGCGAAACGCGGTGCGCGCCGCTTCATCGAACGGAAATTCGCGGCCCGGCAACAGGCGCACGTCCTTCACCGGATACAGGCTGCGCTGCGTGTCGGGATCGAACGCGCGGATGGAATCAACCTGATCGTCGAACAAGTCGATGCGATACGGCAGCGGCGAGCCCATCGGATAAAGGTCGATCAGCGAGCCGCGCACGCAATATTCGCCGGGACGCACGACCTGGCTCACGTGCTCGTAGCCCGCGAGCGTCAGTTGCGCCTTCAGCTTCGCTTCGTCGAGGCGCTCACCCTGCGTGAACGAAAACGAATAGGCCGCGAGGAACGAGGCCGGCGGCATGCGGTACAGCGCGGTCGTCGCGGGAACGATGAGGATGTCGCAGCGTCCTTCGCCGAGATCGTGCAGCGTGGCGAGACGCTCGGAGACGAGATCCTGGTGCGGCGAGAACGTGTCGTAAGGCAGCGTTTCCCAGTCGGGCAACAGGCGCACGCGGGCATCCGGCGCGAAGTAGGGCAGTTCGGCGGCGAGGCGCTGGGCATCGACCGCGCTCGCGCAGAGCACCGTCAAAAGCGGCACCGCTTCGAGATGAGCGGCGCGATAACGGGCGATGGCGAGCGCATCCGAGGAGCCGGAAGCGCCGTCGAACACGAAACGCTGGCCTGCCTTGACGAGCGCGATGGGAGACTGGGACTGCGCGGTAACGGCTTTCGAGGACATAAGGTGTGCATTGAACCGTCGGCGCGCAGCGTCAAAAGCCGCGCGCCGGACGTGGTCGCGAAAGACCTATTATAAAATCCGGGCTTCACTTTGACTTGGCCACATGATTCTCTCGTGACTTCGCCCGCCGCCCCGTCTACCACTGCGCGTCTGTTCGCGCTGATTCCCTGCGCCGGAACCGGCAGCCGATCCGGCGCGCCGATGCCGAAGCAATACCAGACGGTCGCGGGCCGGCCGATGCTCGGCTACACGCTTGCCGCATTCGACGCGTGTCCCGAATTCTCGCAGACACTCGTCGTGCTCGCACCGGACGATCATCATTTCGACGCGCGCCGCTTCGCCGGGCTGCGTTTCGTCGTCCAGCGCCGCGGCGGGGCGTCGCGGCAGGCGTCGGTGTACAACGGGCTCGTCGCGCTGCGCGAATTCGGCGCGCGCGACGACGACTGGGTGCTCGTGCACGACGCCGCGCGTCCCGGCATCACGCCGGAACTGATTCGCAAGCTCGTCACGGAACTGCGCGACGATCCCGTCGGCGGGATTCTCGCGCTGCCCGTCGCGGATACGCTCAAGCGCGTCGCACCGAACATGCCCGATGCGCCGTCGGGCGGCCCGCGCATCGCCCGCACCGAATCGCGCGATGGCCTGTGGCAGGCGCAGACGCCGCAGATGTTCCGCGTCGGCATGCTGCGGGAAGCGATCGAGCGTGCGCGTCACGACGGCCACGATCTCACCGACGAAGCCAGCGCGATCGAATGGCTCGGTCACTCGCCGAAGCTCGTGCAGGGCAGCCTGCGCAACTTCAAGGTCACTTATCCGGAAGACTTCGGTCTCGCCAGCGCGATCCTTTCCGCGCCGGTGTAATGCCCGCAACGACCGGTCACTCACTCATTACAGCAAGGTTGCATCGATGGATTTCAGAATCGGACAGGGATACGACGTGCATCAGCTCGTCGAAGGACGCGAGCTCATCATCGGCGGCGTGAAGGTTCCGTATGAACTCGGCCTGCTCGGCCACTCCGACGCCGACGTGCTCTTGCATGCCATCACCGATGCGCTGTTCGGCGCAGCCGCGCTCGGCGATATCGGCCGGCATTTTCCGGACACGGCGACCGAGTTCGCGGGCGCGGACAGCCGCGTGCTGCTGCGCGAAGCGGCCAAGCGCGTGTCGGAAGCGGGCTTCGCGATCGCCAACGTGGACAGCACGGTCATCGCGCAGGCGCCGAAGCTGGCGCCGCATATCGAGGCGATGCGCGCGAATATCGCGGCGGATCTCGATCTGTCCATCGATCGGGTGAACGTGAAGGCGAAAACCAACGAAAAGCTCGGCTATCTCGGCCGCAAGGAAGGCATCGAGGCGCAAGCCGCCGTGCTGCTGCGCCGTACGTCGATCGACCATTGAGCGGCACACGCCGCGCTCGCGAAGCGCGGCGCTGGACGGCTTATTTTCCCTCGGCCGCGATCGTCAGCGCGACTGCGCCGATCACCGCGGCGATGCGGCCTACGTCGCGCAGTTGCGTCAACGTCATGCCTTCGGTGACGAGATTTTCGTAGTGCGACTTTACGCAGAAGTGGCACTTGCCGATGATCGACGCCGCGAGCGCGTACATCTCGAAGCGCCGCTTGTCGACGCCGCCATGCGACGCATACGCGTTCATCCGCAATCCGGCGGGCTGGGTCTTGAGTTCGGCGTTGTCGGCCATCTCCAGATACGGATACCAGACGTTGTTCATGCCCATCAGCGCGGCGGCGGTCAGCGCGGCATTCGTCTCTTCCGGCGACAGCACGTCCGCGTTACGGATGATCTCCACGAGTTTCGTCGCTTTGGCGGCATACGCGGCGGCGAGCGCAACGCCGACCGCGTCATTGCCTTGCAGCGACGAACGCGCGATCGTGCCGTCGATGTTCAGGCGAATGTCCTTCGCGTAATCGGGGACCAGTTCCTTGATCGAGGAAAGGAATTCCACTGACTTCTCCTATTCGGTGGCAAGCGATGGCGACAAAAAACCCGCCGGCTCCCGAGCGTGGGCTCGAAAGAGGGCGGGCTTCACGCATGAGGCTCGAAGTGTCGCGCGCTTAGAGCGTCGCGCCGCCGACCGCGCGGTTGCACGGGCAGAGTTCATCGGTCTGCAGGCCGTCGAGAATGCGCAGCACTTCTTCGGGATTGCGCCCCACGTTCAGATTGTTCACGGACACGTGTTGAATGACGTTGTCCGGATCGACGATGAACGTCGCGCGCAGCGCCACGCCCGCTTCCTTGTCACGCACGCCGAGCTGATCGATGAGTTCGCCCTTCACGTCGCCGAACGAATAGTGGTTCAGCTTGTTGAGGTCCTTGTGCTCGCGACGCCATGCCAGCTTCACGAACTCGTTGTCGACGCTGCCGCCCATAAGAACCGCGTCACGGTCTTCGAAATCGTTCGCGAGCTTGCCGAATTCGACGATTTCGGTCGGGCAGACGAAAGTAAAGTCCTTCGGATAGAAGTAGATGATCTTCCACTTGCCCGGGAAGGACTGCTCGGTAATTTCCTCGAACGCCGACTGTCCGTTTTCTTCGTGGTGGTTGAAACCCGGCTTTGCAGCGGTGACGGTGAATGCTTCGACTTTATCGCCAACGGTCTTCATGCAAACGCTCCTGTGTTCGTTGAATGGACAACTCAAGCCAAACTACCGGAAAGCCGTAACGCGCGCATGACACCGTCCTGGGCGTTCACCGTGCGTCGAACCGAAACATCATAACCCCGCGAATTCGCGGCTTCAAAAGTTTATGCCTAATGAAGCGGATAGGTTTTTCAAATGGCGCCGCTCAGTCGCGCGGACCGTCGAACCGTGCGCCCTTCATTTGCGGGAAGTCGATCGTCACTTCGAAGCCGGGTAGCGGCGTGCGATTGCGCAGTCTCAGCGTGCCGCGCTGACGGGTGACGAGCCGCTGGACGATCGCCATGCCGAGGCCCGTGCCGTTCGCCTGCGTGCGCGCCGTGTCCACGCGATAGAACGGCCTCGTGATCAGCCCGATCTGGTCGTCGGGGATGCCACGTCCTTCGTCCATCACCGACAGTTCGACCCGACCATGCGCGACGCGCGTTTGCAGCGTGATTCGCGCAATATCGTCGCGCTCGCTGCGGCCATATTTACGCGCGTTTTCCAGCAGATTGCCGACGACACGGCGCGCATCGGTCGGATCGCCCTCGATGATCGCGCCGGGCGCGAGGTCCGTGCGCATCACGACGCCATCGTCGGCCTGGAAGCGCACGGCGAGTTCGCTGGCGATCATCGACAGATCGACGGCCTCGGGCATGCGCTGCATCGGCCGCGCATAGTCGAGGAAGCGCCCGATGATCATGTCCATCTGCTCGATGTCGTCGATCATCGCGAGCTTCGTCGCTTCGTCGGACGGGCTCATTTCGGTTTCGAGCCGCAGACGCGCGAGCGGCGTGCGCAGGTCGTGCGAGATGCCCGCTAGCATCAGCGCGCGATCGGCCTCCAACTGCTCGAGGTTCTGCACCATCTGATTGAAACTGCGATTGGTCTCGGCGGCGACGCCCATGCCGCGGTCGGGCAGCGGTTCCGGCGACTGTCCCGAGCCGACTTTGCGCGCCGCGAGCGCGAGACGTGCGAACGGACGGTTCACGAGACTCGTGATGAACGCCGCGCCGAACAGCGACAGCGCGAGCGCGAACACGCCCCAGCCGGCCCATTGAAGGCCCGTGACGGTGTCGAGCTGATCGCGGTCGAGCGCGACCCAGTAGTCGTCGTCGTCGATCTTGAAGCTGATCCACACGCCGGGAATATCGTTCACCGACTGCGCGATGATGGTGTCGTTGCCGAGCCGCCCGCGCACGTCGCGCTCGATCAGCCGGTTGAGCGATTCGTCGGGCTGAAGGCGATATTTGTCGGTCGTCTCGCGCGGATACACCCGCACGCCCTCGTTGCTTTCGAGGTCCTGAAGCAGCGCGCGGCGCAGGTCGGGATCGGAATAGAGAAGGGCAGTGCGCGTGAGTTTGACGACGGCGACGAGTTGAAGCGCCACGCGCTGCGCGCGCGGCTCCCGCTCGATTACGCGAAAGCTCTGGAACCATGCAGTGAGACTGACCGCGATGAGCAGCGCGATCAGCGCGAAGGTTCGCCAGAACAGGCCGCCGAACGCAAGCGCCAGTAGCCGCCTGTCGATGCGCATGGGTCTATCGGGTTCCGCCCGGTGAAGAAGATGAAGCGTATCGGACTCGCTTGAAGAGCGTGTGCAGGCTCAAGCCGCGCCGTCGGGAATGAAGACGTAACCGAGACCCCACACCGTCTGGATGAAGCGCGGGCTGCTCGGATCCGGCTCGATCAGCTTGCGCAGACGCGAGATCTGCACATCGAGGCTGCGGTCGAACACTTCGTATTCCCGGCCGCGTGCAAGCTCCATCAGCTTTTCACGCGAAAGCGGCTGGCGCGGATGACGCGCGAACACCTTCAGCACCGAAAATTCGCCGGTGGTCAGCGGAATTTCCTGGCCGTTCTTCGTGAGCGTGCGCGTGGCGAGATTCAGCGCGAATTCACCGAACTCGAACACTTCCGTGGTTTCCGACGGCGCGCCCGGCAGTTCGGACGGCGTCTGGCGACGCAGCACCGCATGAATGCGCGCAACGAGTTCGCGCGGATTGAACGGCTTCGGCAGATAGTCGTCGGCGCCCATTTCGAGGCCGACGATGCGATCCACGTCTTCACCCTTTGCGGTGAGCATGATGATCGGCGTGCGATCGTTGCTGCCGCGCAGACGACGGCAGATGGAAAGGCCGTCTTCGCCGGGCAGCATCAGGTCGAGCACCAGCAAGTCGAAGCGCTCGCGCACCCACAGCTTGTTCATCGACGGCGCGTTTTCGGCGACGTACACGTTGAAGCCCTGTTCGCCGAGATAGCGCCGCAGAAGATCACGCAGGCGAGGATCGTCATCGACTACGAGGATTTTTGAAGGGTTCTTGGTTTCCATGGAGGCATCTTAGCGCGTTTGTTCAAACGCCGAGTTTGTAACAAAAGCGAGTGTAACAGTTAGTTACAAAATTTACGGAGCCCGTGGCACGCCTCTTATCATCCGTGCGTACACTGCTTTACCTTGGCCCGCCATTCGGTAGATACTCCATTACACCTATGCGTCGCGCGGCGTGTCGCGCCTGTGCGAAAGCGTGAAAAGAATGAGGCTGTCCGGTTGTCGAGCAACGAAGGGAACAACATGAAGGGAGCGCGGCAGCGCGGACCTGTGCGCAGCAGGCGCATTTCCAGTAAGACGCTACTCGCAAGTGCGCTCTATGCCGCGCTGAGCGCGCCGCATGCCTATGCGCAACCTTCGACTTCCACCGGTTTCACGGGCGCGTTCAACCGCACCGTTCTTACACAGGATAGCCGCTCGGACGGCAAAATCGTCCGCGCGCAGCAGCGCAGCGGCAAAGGTTCGGGCAAGCGCGATCGCGACAGCAAGTCGGCCGTGCTGCAACCCGTGCAGCAGGTCGACGATACTCCGCCCGCGCGTCCGCCGCGGCACACCGTCATGACCGCCGACGAGCGCCGGCTCTTGCGCCAGCACATCGAAGAGGCCGTGCGCGATCTTTATAAACGCTGAACTGACCCAGGGCGAACGCGATGAACCGACGTGAATTCCTGTCGATCGCGGGCGCGCTGGCGGCAGGGCCGATGCCGGCGGCAGCCGCGCTGACGACAGCGCGTCCGGACGGTCCAGTCAAGGCGCTGATTTTCGTCGATTTCAACGGCGGCAACGACGGTCTCAACACGGTCATTCCCATCGCGGACGAGCGTTATCGCGCGCTCCGGCCGACACTGCACATTCCGCGCGACAAGGCGTTGCGTATCGACGAGCGAACCGGGCTTCATCCGTCGCTGCGTCCGTTGATGCCCGCGTGGAATGCCGGCGAATGGGGGATCGTGCAGGGAGTCGGCTATGCGCAGCCGAGCCGCTCGCACTACCGCTCGCAGCAGATATGGAACACGGCGTCGGACGCGGGCGATTATCGTCGGGAAGGCTGGCTCGCGCGGTCGGTTGCATCGCAAATGCATACGTTCGGCACCGCGGAGGCCGGGCCGTTTCCGGCTGGCGTCAACATGCCGCAGATGAACTTGCCTTTCGATATGCGTTCGTTCGCCGCATCCTGCGAGGCGGCTGTGCGTGTGGTTCGCGCCAGCCGTGCGCAGCGCGGCGTCACTGTGATTCGCCTCGCGCTGAACGGCTTCGATACGCACGAGCATCAGGCGGCGCGCCATGCATCGCTGCTCGCGCAGTTCGCCGATGGCGTCGCCTCGCTGCGTCAGGCATTGACCGCGAGCGGTGACTGGCGCCGCACGCTCGTGATGACTCGTTCGGAGTTCGGACGATCGGCGCACGAAAACGAGGCTCGTGGCACCGAGCACGGCGCAGCCGCGCCGCACTTCGTGCTGGGCGGCGCGGTTCGCGGCGGGCTGTTCGGCGACGCGCCGAACCTCGAACAGCTCGACGCGGACGGCGGCGTGCAGGCGTCCATCGACTTTCGACGGTTTTGCGCGACGGCGCTCGACGCGTGCTGGAGCGTCGCGTCGGCGCCGGTCATCGGGCAGTCGTTCGAACCGCTGCCTTTTGTGCGCGCGTAGCGGCTATCGCGTACGCCAGGTAATCCACAGTTTGCGGATCGGCGTGAGGGAGATGCGCTGATGCAGCACCTGAAAGCCTTCCCGTTCGATCTCATCGAAGCGCGCCAGCGCAAGCGCGGCCTGCGCGCGCAATACGCGTTGCGACGAGCGCTCGGCGGGTGGTATCGCGGCGAGCGCCTCGTGCAGTGAACGGCGGGCGCGTTCGGTCTGGAAGCGCATCAGGTCGGAAAACGCGTCGCTGTACTTGCGATTGATGATGTCCGCCGCCGTCACGTTGAAACGCTGCAACTCGTCGATGGGTACGTAGATGCGCCCGTTGCGCGCGTCGTCACCGATATCCTGCACGCGCTCGGCGAGCAACAGTGCAGCGCCGAGCGGCGCGGCCCATGAGGCGGCCTGCTCGGGATCGCGCGCCGTGGCGCTCGCGACGGCCGTGCCGAACGCGCCGCCGGTCTGATCCAGATAACGCCGCAGCCCGGGCCAGTCGAGATAGCGCGCCTGATCGAGGTCCATGCCGAAGCCATCGACGAGCATCGGCAGCGATGCGCGCACCGCTCGATCGAGCGCGCTGCCGGGCGGGCAGTGCGCCCGCAGCGCTTTGGTGACCGGATGCGTCGGCTCGCCGGCGTCGAGCTTGCCGAGTTCGGCTTGCCACCAGGCGTGCTTGGTGCGGCCGATGGTAGGGTCGCTGGTTTCCTTCACCGTCTCTTCCAGTTCCCGATAGAGCGCGTACAGCGCGGTCACGAGCGGCTGGCGCGCGACGGGCGCGCGGCGCAGCGCGTAGTACGCACTGGAGCCTTCGGGGGCGGCTTTTTTCTGGCAGTAGTCGTCGAAGTTCACGAAGGGGACTTGTGGGGTGTGCGATGGATGCGAAACGGCGGCCATTTTATCCGCCCGGGCGATGCAGCGCAGCCTGAGCGATCCAGACCACACTGGCCGCGCGATTGCACCGAGCCGATGTGCGCCGGCCCACTGACGGCGGTCATCGCCCGCGCAACACTGCGCAAAACACGCGAGAAGCGCGAACCTATCGGAGACGGCGATGCCCCTGAGCAAGACGGAGAACAAGCAGTTCGGCGACAAGTGCGTGCCGTTCCTGGTGAGAAGCGTGGCGAAGGACTTCGGCTTCGACTTTCGCGTGTGTCCGCGGCAGATGAGCGTATCGCCGACGCTCGGGCTGCACATCACGGCTGCGCGCCGTGCCGACGCGAAGCTGTCGTATCCGCTGAACGTGTTCGTACACTGGGAGCAGTCGAGCGTGCGTCGGTTTCTTTCGCATGTCGACAGGCCGATTGCCGCCGCGCAGGCGAGCGAGCGGGTCGCGGAGGAAATCAGGAAGCGGATCGGGCAGACGGGCGTCGACTTCGCGGGGCGATCGCAAGCGAAAGGCGAAGTGATGATGGTCGAGGTAGGCGATATCGTGCTGTAGCGCGCGACGCCGGGCCGGAAATGAAAAAACCCCTTCGGCGATCAAAGGGGTTCGTATGGTGCGAGGAGGGGGACTCGAACCCCCACACCATTGCTGGCGTCAGGACCTAAACCTGGTGCGTCTACCAATTTCGCCATCCTCGCAGCACGGGGGCTGTGCAACCGCCGTGTCCGGCACCGGTCCACTGTGCCAAGCCGCGCATTCTAACGCATTCGTCAGGCGATGTCTGCCAAATTGCATCGCACGCGGGCATCGGCTGCGCGGCGCATGGTCCGTACGCGAAGGACGAATGGCAGTCGATATCCGCCATGCGCGCCTGGCGATTGCGGCCCGGCAGCCCTCTGCCTAGAATCACGTCATTCTCGCCTTTCGCATCCTTCCTCTTCCTGCTCATGACCCGCAACGCGCGCAATCGCTTCGTCGCATGGCTCGGCATTGCCGCCATGTGGCTGGCTATTGTCGCGCCGGTCATCAGCCAGAGCATCGCCGCTCGCAATGCCGCGCTCGATACCGAAGCCGCCGCGTTCTGCACCGTCGATACGCTCCCCAGCGTCTTCTCGACCGCCGACGAGCACGCTCACCACCACGCAGACGCGGATGCCGACGACGATGCAGACGCAGACGCCGACGAACCCGCAGCCCACGCGTCTCACGCGGGCGCCGGCGAACACGCTGGCCACTTAGATGCCTGCTCGTATTGCGGACTGCTCGCGCATCATTTGCCGGTGGTTTTTGCGGCTTCGCATGCCGTCGCATCGATGGAGCGCGTCGCGCGCGTCGCGCCGGTCGTGCCGATCCGCATCGTCACGACGAAGTCTTTCAACGCCGCTTCACCGCGCGCGCCTCCCGTCCTTTCTTGAAGCCGTCTCCCGTCCGATCGCGTAGTCGTTCGCCCGGCGCATGAGCGCGCGGGCGACGCGGTCGCTCGCCAGCTCATTCAGGAATCCACGATGTTCACGCTCCTCAAGCGAGCGCGCCGGCATTCGCGCCGTCGCGCCGTCACGCCATGGCGCGCGGCTTTGCCGTTGTCGCTCCTGGCGCATGCGGCCTGGTCCGCTACGCCCGCCGCCGCCACGGCTACAGCCACCGCCGCCAATTCGCCCGAAGCCGAACCCGAAACCACGCTTGCGCCCGTCGTCGTGACGGCGCAGTCATCGTCGGCAGTACGCTCTCCGCTCGATCCGAACCTGCCCGCCAGCGTCAACACGGTGACCGCCGACCAGTTCCAGTACTGGAACGTCACGACGCCCGAAGACGTGCTGAAGTACGCGCCGAACATGGCCGTGCGCAAGCGTTTCATCGGCGATCCGAACGCGACCATCTCCGTGCGCGGCACGAGCAACGCGCAAACGGCGCGCGGCCTCGTGTACGCGGACGGCTTGCTGCTCAGCAATTTCCTCGGCAATACGTGGTCGTTCGCGCCGCGCTGGTCGATGGTTTTCGCCGACGACATCGCCCGCACCGACGTCATCTACGGGCCGTACTCGGCGCTTTATCCCGGCAACTCGATCGGCGCGACCGTCGCCATCACCACCCGCATGCCGACGCAGTTCGAAGCCGACGCGAAAGTGCAGGCGTTCACGCAACACTTCGATCTGTTCGGCATCAACCGCAGCTTCAACGGCACGAACACGACGGGTAAAGTAGGCGACCGCATCGGCAGATTCTCGTTCCTGATCGGCTTCGATCATCTGGAGAACACCGGCCAGCCGCTCCAGTTCGCGACCTTCGCGCAATCGCGCACGCCCGCCACCGCCGCCGATACGCCCGTCACCGGCGCGCGCTTCTACAACGACCAGTTCAACGCGCGCACAGCGGTTGTCGGCACGACGGCCGAAGGCATCGAGCGAACGTTTCAGGACCAGTTGCGCGTGAAGCTCGCCTACGACCTGACGAACACGCTGCAGGCCGGCTTCACGCTCGGCTACTGGCATCAGAAGTACAACAGCGACACTACAACCTTCCTGCGCGATGCCGCCGGCAATCCGGTCTATAGCGGCCGCGTGAACATCGACGGCTTCGAATACAACCTGCCCGTCGCCGCGTTCGCGCCGAGCATGGGGTCGAGCGAAAACTTCCTCTACGGCTTGTCGCTGCGCACGCACAACGATACGGGCTGGAACGCGGAAGCCGTCGCTTCGTACTTCGACATCACGCAGAGCATCGCGCGCACGGCGAATTCCGGCGTGCCCGGCGACGGCCCCGGCACGCTCACGGATGGTTCCGGCTCGGGATGGAAGTCGCTCGACCTGCGCACGAGCTGGACACCGTCGGCAAGCTCGGGACTGGCCGCGCACGCCGTATCGTTCGGCTATCACTACGACAACTATTTTCTCGACAACGTGACGTCGAACACGGCCGCGTGGCGCGATGGCCGGGGCGTGTCCTTCGCCAATGCGTTCGCCGGCCGCACGCGCACGCAAGCCCTGTACGCACAGGACGCGTGGCGGTTCCTGCCGCGCTGGGCGTTCACCTATGGCGTGCGTTACGAGAACTGGAATGCCTACGACGGCTCGCGCGCGCTCGGCGCCACGTCGCTCGCTTATGGCGATGTCAGCCAGAGCCACTGGTCGCCAAAAGCATCGCTGTCGTTCGACGCGACCAACGATCTGACGCTGCGGGCATCCATCGGGCGCGCGTATCGGTTTCCGACCGTCGGCGAGTTGTTCCAGGGGCAAATCAACGGCGTGTCGATCATCAACAGCAATCCGAACCTTCAGCCGGAGAACGATCTTTCGAAGGAACTCACCGCCGAATGGACGCATGGCAACGGCCTCTACCGCTTCACGCTCTTTCAGGATGACGTAAAGAACACGATCCTGAGCCAGACGAACACGACCGTCATTCCGAACGTCACGAACTTCCAGAACATCGGCAAGGTGCGGTCGCGCGGAGCCGAAGCGAGCTACGAAGGGCAGGACGTGTTGCTGCGCGGCCTCGATCTCGCCGCGAACGTGGCGTACACGCAGTCGAAGATCATCGAGAACAGCACTAACCCGGCGTCGGTCGGCAAGTATTTCTATCGCATTCCGTTGTGGCGCGTGAACGCCGTGGCGACGTATCGCGCGACCGCGAACATGGCGGGCACGCTCGCGCTGCGCTACTCGGGCCGCCAGTACAACACGCTCACCAACACCGACGTCAATCCGAATACCTATGGCGGCACGAGCACGTATGCCGTCGTCGATGCGAAGCTGACCTACAAGCCGACCAAGACGACGCAACTGGGCGTGGGCGTCGACAACCTGTTCGATCGACGCTACTACGTCTTTCATCCCTATCCGGGCCGCACGTTCTACGTGGAAGGGCGCATCGGCATCTGAAGCCGGTTTGTTCTCAACTCAAACATTCGACAGGACACGTCATGCACGCACCTCAATCCACACTCGCCGAACCGGATAGCGACGTCATCGCCGAGCGCCGCACGCTCTGGCGCTGGCACTTTTATGCGGGACTCTTCGTGATGCCGCTGCTGATCGTGCTGGCGATCACCGGCACGCTGTATTGCTTCCAGCCGCAAATCGAGCCGATGTTGTATCGCGACCGGATGATCGTCGCCGATACCCGCGCTCCGCGTTTTTCGCAGGATGCGCTGCTCGCAAAGGCGATCGCCGCCGAGCCGCGCGATGCAGTGGCGACGCTCGCGCAGATCGAGACCGATCCCACACGCAGCGCCGAGTTCGTGTTCCGGCTGCCGTCGGGCGAAAGCGAGAGCGTCTACGTCAATCCGTACGACGGCGCGGTGCTCGGAACGCTGAGCGTCGAGCACCGGTTGATGAGGCAGATTCGCAACCTGCATCGCGGGCTGATGCTCGGCAAGACCGGCGAACTGCTCATGGAACTGGCCGGCTGCTGGACGCTCGTGATGATCGGCACGGGCGTCGCGCTGTGGTGGCCGTGGGGCAGCGCGGGCCGCCGTGCGGCTGGCGTGTGGCTACCGCGCTTGTCGCTTAACGGGCGCGCGTGGTGGCGCGACCTGCACGCGGTGGGCGGCGTGTGGCTCGCTATCGGCGCGCTGTTCTTCGTGTTGAGCGGCCTGCCGTGGTCCAACTCGTGGGGCAAGCAGTTCAAGGCGCTGGCGACATCGGCATCCCTCGGCTATCCGAAAGGCGCGTGGGGCGAGGCGCACGTGCATTCGACCGCGCCCGGCAAGGCGTCACCCGAAGGCGGCGAACATGCGATGCACGGCATGGCGATGAAGATGGACGATTTGCCGCTGCACCAGACGCCGTGGGCCGTGGGCGCGACTGTGGTACCGGATAGCGCGGGCCACGCGGCTGCGTCGCGTGTGCCGCTCGACGACGTGGTCGCGCTGGCGGCGAAGCACGGTATCGCCGATGACTACGGCATCGCGTTGCCGTCCTCTCCGACCGGCGTGTACACGGTGTCGTACTTCCCCGCCGATCCGCAAGCGGAGCGCACGTTGCACGTCGATCAATACACCGGCCGCGTGCTGTCCGATATCTCGTATCAGAGCTACGGAGCGATCGCGCAAGTCATCTCGTACGGCACGTCGCTGCACATGGGACGCTACTTCGGGATGGCCAATCAGATCATCTGTTCCGCGATTTCGCTCGGACTGGCGGCGCTTTCGGTGACGGGCTTCGTGATGTGGCTCAAGCGCCGTCCGACGCGCACGCTCGGCGCGCCGTCGCGTCCGGCCAAGCGCCCGCCGATGCGCGCGTGGCGCGGCGGGCTGGCGCTCGTGGGCGTCGTGTTTCCGCTGATGGGTGCGACGATGCTTGCCGTATGGTGTTTGGATCGACTGGCGTTCGGACGTCGATCCGGGGCGCAGGCGCGAGCCTGACGCGCCGCGCTCCCGCGATGCTCAGACCGCGCCGAATCGCAAGCGTGTGAGCTGTTCGGCTTCGTTCGCCAGCAAGCGGGCGGCGTCGCGGATCGCGACATCGAGGGTGATCGGACCCGGCGCGGGCGAGAAGCATCCGCTGAAAAACTCCGACAGACGCGGCAGCGCCGCCGAATCGACGGCGCCCGACAGCAGCGACGCCGTCACGCCCGCCGCCCGCGCATGCTTGCAGGCGATGAAAGGCGCCTTGCCGTGCAGCGTCTGCACGTCCGAGCGGCCTTCGCCGGTGATGAGCCAGTTCGCGCCGGCGAGGGCATCGTCCAGGCCGATCTCGCGCGCCACGACTTCCGCGCCGGTTTCGAAGCGCGCGCCGAGCATGTGCAGCGCAAAACCGAGCCCGCCGGCCGCGCCCGCGCCCGGTTCGTTGCGCTTGACGACGCCCATCGCCGGTTCGAGCCGATCCGCGAAATGGGCGAGGGCGGCGTCGATCGCCGCGATCTGCTCGGGCGTCACGCCTTTCTGCGGGCCGAACACGGCGGTCGCGCCATGCTCGCCGGTGAGCGGGTTATCGACATCGGACATGCCGACGAACTCCGCTTCTTTCACGCGCGGATCCAGCCCCGTTGCATCGACACGCGCGATTTTCGCGAGCGACGACGGCGTCGGCGGCAATTCCTGACCGTCCGCATCGAAGAGCTTAAGCCCGAGGCCGACGAGCAGGCCCGCGCCGCCATCGTTCGTGCTGCTGCCGCCGAGCGCGACGAAGAACCGGCGCGCGCCCGAGTCGAGCAGGGCGCGGATCGCCTCGCCCATGCCGAGCGTGCTGCGCTCCGTGACCGGCACGGCCATGCCGTCGGGGTCCGTGATGCCGACCACTTCCGCCGTTTCGATGATCGCGCTGCCATCGGCAAGCAGACCCGTCGCCGCATCGCGCCGGGCGGACGCCGCGCCGCGCACGTTCAGGAGACGCCGCTCGCCGCCGGCGGCGAGCATCGCGTCGAGCGTGCCTTCGCCGCCGTCGGCCATCGGCCGAATGCGGATTTCCGCGTCCGGCCGCGCCCGCCTGATGCCTTCCGCGATGGCGTTCGCGACGCCTTCGGCTGAGAGCGATCCCTTGAACGAATCCGGAGCGATGACGACGACGGGAGCGGGCGCGGCTGGCGTGACGTTAGGCATGGTGTCTCGATGTTCTGATAGTAAAAGGTCGCTGAAGAGTCGATTGAAATGCTGCGGGCACGCCCCATTTATGCTGTTGTGGCATGCCTGTGATTCGCCGCGGCAATGCATGCCGCTTTCGCGAGCGGATTGCGCGGCCAAGCTTATCAGCGCGCTGCGCGCAGCAAAATAGCCGTGGCCTCATAGCGGGCATTGTGCGTCGGCCCGGCTTGCCGCGAAAACGCGGATTTACGCGAAAAGTCGGCCTTAAAACGGCCGAAAGCGCCTGAAACTCAGCATGGCCGTTCCCGCAGGCAAAGGCGGTTTGATTTGTTTGCTAGAATGGCTGGCTCTGTTGGCTGACTCGCTCGGCGACGGTCCGGGCGTTTTCTGAATGGCGCGTTTTCTCGCGCTCCGCGAACGTCGGCCGTTGAAGAGAAGAGCGCCGGCGGCCCTCCACGGACCCGCGCCTTTAGAACCGCGGAAGAACCGAACACCGAACATCGAATTACTCTAGGACGATTGAAGCCATGGCTAACGTAGTTGAAAACCTCGGCAAGCTCGAACGCCGCCTGACCATTTCCCTGCCGAAAGACTCGATTCAGAAGGAAGTGGAGTCGCGCATCCGCCAGCTGGCCAAGAACGTGCGCATGCCGGGTTTCCGCCCGGGCAAGGTGCCGCTCAAGATGGTCACGCAGCAGTACGCCGGCCAGGTCGAGGCCGAAGTGCTGAGCGACAAGGTCGGCAAGGAGTTCTTCGATGTCACGCGCGCCGAGAACCTGCGCGTCGCGGGCCAGCCGAGCTTTGCGCCGAAGGGCGAAGCGGCTGAAGATGCCTACGCATTCGACGCGACCTTCGAGGTCTATCCGGAAGTCAAGCTGGGCGACGTCGCGACCGCTGAAATCGAGCGCACCGTGACGACCATCTCCGAAGCGGAAGTCGACCGCACGCTCGAAATCCTGCGCAAGCAGCGTGTTCATTTCCACGCACGCGGCGAAGGCGGCGAGCACGGCGACGGCGGCACGGACACGGCAGCCAAGGACGGCGACCGCATCACGCTGGACTTCGTCGGCAAGCTGGATGGCGTCGAATTCGAAGGCGGCAGCGCACAGGACTTCGCGTTCGTGCTCGGCGAAGGCCGCATGCTGCCGGAGTTCGAACAAGCTGCGACGGGCCTGAAGGTCGGCGAATCGCGCGAATTCGACCTCAAGTTCCCGGACGACTATCACGGCAAGGACGTCGCCGGCAAGACGGCGCAGTTCACGATCACCGTGAAGAAGATCGAATGGCCGCATCTGCCGGAAGTCGACGCGGACTTCGCGAAGTCGCTCGGCATCGAAGACGGCGATCTCACGAAGATGCGCGCCGAAATCAAGGACAACCTGGAGCGTGAAGCCAAGCGCCGCACGCAGCAGATCGTGAAGAACCAGGTCATGGACGCGCTGCTCAAGATTTCCGAGCTGGACGTGCCGAAGGCGCTCGTCGAGCAGGATCAGCAGCGTCTGGTCGAAATGGCGCGTCAGGACCTGCAGCAACGCGGCGTGCCGAACGCAGCGGATGCGCCGATTCCGGCCGAAATGTTCGCCGAGCAGGCAGAGCGCCGCGTGAAGCTGGGCCTGGTTCTCGCCGAACTGGTGAAAGTCAACGATTTGCAGGCAAAGCCGGAGCAGATCCGCGCTGAAGTCGACGAGTTCGCGAAAAGCTACGAAGACCCGAAGGAAGTCGTCCGCTGGTATTATTCGAACCAGCAGCGCCTCGCCGAAATGGAAGCGTACGTCGTGGAAAGCAACGTCGTCGAATTCGTGCTCGGCAAGGCCAAGGTGACCGACAAGGAAGTCAGCTTCGAAGAACTGGCCAGCGCAACGGCGCAGGCCTGACGCGAACGGCCAAGGGGCGTGCGGTGTCGTCGATGGCGGCCCGCACGCCTTTTTTGCATTAAAGTTCGAGCGTGCCCATGCCGTTTGAATGGCTGTCTCTTCGTCGTTCAGTATCCCTATTCCGAACAAGGAAATTGCATGACCTTTCGCGCTGAATTGCTCGACACGTTGGCGTCCCATGCTCCACGGGACTTCGAAGCCCAGGCGCTCGGCCTCGTTCCGATGGTCGTGGAGACGAGCGGCCGTGGCGAGCGTGCCTATGACATCTACTCGCGCCTGCTCAAAGAGCGCGTGGTTTTCCTGGTTGGCGAAGTCAACGACCAGTCGGCGAATCTCGTCGTCGCGCAGCTGCTGTTTCTCGAGAGCGAGAATCCCGACAAGGACATCAGCCTGTACATCAACAGCCCGGGCGGCTCGGTCTCGGCCGGCATGGCCATCTACGACACGATGCAGTTCGTGAAGCCGGACGTTTCCACGCTGTGCATGGGCCTTGCTGCGAGCATGGGCGCGTTCCTGCTGGCGTCGGGTGCGAAGGGCAAGCGCGTGGCGCTGCCCAATGCCCGCGTGATGATCCACCAGCCGCTCGGCGGCGCACGCGGCCAGGCATCCGATATCGAAATTCAGGCGCGGGAAATTCTGTACCTGAAGGAACGTCTCAATCAGCTGCTGTCGCATCACACGGGTCAGCCGGTCGAGCGCATTGCGCGCGACACGGATCGCGACAACTTCATGTCCGGCGACGACGCGCAAGCCTACGGCATCGTCGACCAGGTGCTGCACAAGCGTCCCTGAAGGCGTCCGGAGCGGCGCTGCATCGGGCCTGCCAATCAAGGCCGGTCGAACTCGGACGACGGATGCGGCGCAACGCCAAAACGCCCTTCGGCCGGGCCGCGCGGGGTAATCTGCGTGCCCGGATCGATGGGCGTATCATGTAACAAGAGTGTCCGGAGGCTTACACATCTATGGCGGACAAGAAAGGTTCCAGCAGCGAAAAGCTGCTGTATTGCTCGTTTTGCGGAAAGAGTCAGCATGAGGTGAAAAAACTCATCGCTGGCCCGTCGGTATTCATCTGCGATGAATGTATCGACCTGTGCAACGAGATCATTCGCGACGAGGCGGCCGGCGCGGCGGAAGAGGCCGGGCTGACCAGGTCCGACCTGCCGAGCCCGCAGGAAATCAGCGATATCCTCAATCAGTACGTGATCGGCCAGGAACGCGCGAAGAAGATTCTCGCGGTGGCCGTGTACAACCATTACAAGCGGCTCAAGCATCTCGACAAGAAGGACGACATCGAGCTGTCGAAGAGCAACATCCTGCTGATCGGGCCGACCGGCTCCGGCAAGACGCTGCTCGCGCAGACGCTCGCGCGCATGCTGAACGTGCCGTTCGTCATCGCGGACGCCACCACGCTTACCGAAGCGGGGTATGTCGGCGAGGACGTCGAGAACATCATTCAGAAGCTGCTGCAGAACTGCAACTACGAAGTCGACAAGGCGCAGCGCGGCATCGTCTATATCGATGAAATCGACAAGATCAGCCGCAAGTCGGACAACCCGTCCATCACGCGCGACGTGTCGGGCGAGGGCGTGCAGCAGGCGCTTCTGAAGCTGGTCGAAGGCACGATGGCGTCGGTGCCGCCGCAAGGCGGACGCAAGCATCCGAATCAGGATTTCATCCAGGTCGATACGACCAACATCCTGTTCATCTGCGGCGGCGCATTCGACGGGCTCGAGAAGGTCATCACGGATCGCACCGAGAAAACCGGGATCGGTTTCGGCGCGAGCGTGAAGAGCAAGCAGGATCGCGACGCCGGCGAAGTGCTGCGCGAAGTCGAGCCGGAAGATCTGATCAAGTTCGGCCTGATTCCGGAACTGATCGGCCGTCTGCCCGTCGTGGCCACGCTCGGCAAGCTGGATGAAGCCGCGCTCGTCAAGATCCTGATCGAGCCGAAGAACGCGCTGGTGAAGCAGTATCACAAGCTCTTCGCAATGGAGCGCGTGGAACTGGAGATTCGCCCGGCTGCGCTGCAGGCCATCGCGCAAAAGGCGATTCGCCGCAAGACCGGCGCGCGCGGACTGCGTTCGATTCTGGAACAGGCGTTGCTCGACGTGATGTACGAGTTGCCGACGATGAAGGGCGTGTCGAAGGTCATCGTCGATGACAACACCATCGACGGCGACGGCAAGCCGCTGCTGATTTATGAAGACGCACCCAAAGTAGCAGGGTCGAATTAATTCGGGCTGTGTGTCGGCGAAAGGCCGTTCATGGCAACGTGAACGGCCTTTGTTTATTTTTTCGGTTTATCTTGTGGACGTTTGCTGACGATCTTGGACTACCGACTTTTCACTTCCGATAAAGGCTTGCAATAGCTCTTAACGGCCTTACTTACGAACGAACCGATTCCATTCATGGGGAAATGAAATGTCAGGAACCCAACTCCTCCCGCAGGAACGCATTACGCTGCCGCTGCTCCCGCTGCGCGACGTAGTCGTATTCCCGCACATGGTAATTCCGCTCTTCGTTGGGCGGCCCAAGTCGATCAAGGCGCTCGAAGCCGCTATGGAAGGCGGCAAGCACATCATGCTCGTCGCCCAGAAAACCGCGGCGAAAGACGAGCCGACCGAAAAGGACATGTACGAAGTAGGGTGTGTCGCCAACATCCTGCAAATGCTGAAGCTGCCGGACGGCACGGTGAAGGTGCTCGTCGAAGGCTTGCAGCGCGCGAAGACGCTTTCCATCGAAGAACAGGAAACGCAGTTTTCCTGCGATGTGATGCCGCTCGAACCGGACCACGCGGATAGCGCCGAGACCGAAGCGCTGCGCCGCGCGATCGTCTCGCAGTTCGATCAGTACGTGAAGCTGAACAAGAAGATTCCTCCGGAGATCCTGACGTCGCTGTCGGGTATCGACGAAGCGGGTCGTCTGGCTGACACCATCGCAGCGCATCTGCCGCTCAAGCTCGACCAGAAGCAGCACATTCTCGAGATGTTCCCGGTCATCGAGCGTCTGGAGCATCTGCTCGCGCAGCTGGAAGCCGAAATCGACATTCTGCAGGTCGAAAAGCGCATCCGCGGGCGCGTGAAACGCCAGATGGAGAAGAGCCAGCGCGAGTACTACCTGAACGAGCAGGTCAAGGCCATTCAGAAGGAACTGGGCGAAGGCGAAGAGGGCGCGGATCTCGAGGAACTCGAGAAGCGCATCACCGCCGCGCGCATGCCCAAGGAAGCCAAGAAGAAGGCCGACGCCGAACTGAAGAAGCTGAAGCTGATGTCGCCGATGTCCGCGGAAGCGACCGTCGTGCGCAACTATATCGACACGCTGATCGGCTTGCCGTGGCGCAAGAAGAGCAAGGTCAACAACGACCTGTCGAACGCCGAGCGCGTGCTCGATGAAGACCACTTCGGTCTCGAGAAGGTCAAGGAACGCATTCTCGAGTATCTCGCGGTCCAGCAACGCGTCGAGAAGGTGAAGGCGCCGATTCTGTGCCTCGTCGGGCCTCCGGGCGTCGGCAAGACCTCGCTCGGGCAGTCGATCGCCCGCGCGACGAATCGCAAGTTCGTGCGCATGGCGCTCGGCGGCGTGCACGACGAGTCCGAGATTCGCGGTCACCGTCGCACGTATATCGGTTCCATGCCCGGCAAGATTTTGCAGAGCCTGGCCAAGGTCGGCGTGCGCAATCCGCTCTTCCTGCTCGACGAAGTCGACAAGATGGGCATGGATTTCCGCGGCGATCCGGCATCGGCGCTGCTCGAAGTGCTGGATCCGGAACAGAACCATACGTTCGCGGATCACTACATCGAAGTGGACTTCGACCTGTCGGACGTGATGTTCGTGGCGACGTCGAACTCGCTGAATATTCCGCCGCCGCTGCTCGACCGGATGGAAGTCATTCGCCTCTCGGGTTACACCGAGGACGAGAAGGTCAGCATCGCGCAGCGCTATCTGCTGCCGAAGCAAAAGCGCAACAACGGCCTGAAGGAAGGCGAGATCGACGTCACGGAACAAGCCATCCGCGACATCATTCGCTACTACACGCGTGAAGCGGGCGTTCGTTCGCTCGAGCGTGAAGTGTCGAAGATCTGCCGCAAGGTCGTGAAGATGCTGCTGCTGAAGAAGGCGGAAGGCGCGGTGAAGGTCGACGGCTCGAATCTCGATACCTTCCTCGGCGTGCGCAAGTACGACTTCGGTCTCGCCGCGAAGGAAAATCAGATCGGCCAGGTAACGGGTCTCGCGTGGACGGAAGTCGGCGGCGATCTGCTGACGATCGAAGCGGCGGTGATGCCCGGCAAGGGCGGCGTGATCCGTACCGGTTCGCTCGGCGACGTGATGAAGGAATCCGTCGAAGCCGCGCGCTCGGTGGTGCGTTCGCGTTCGCGCCGTCTTGGCATCACGGATGAGTCTTTCGAGAAGAAGGACATTCACATCCACGTGCCGGAAGGCGCGACGCCGAAGGACGGTCCGTCCGCCGGTATCGCGATGACCACGGCGCTGGTGTCGGTGCTGACGGGCATTCCGGTTCGCGCGGATGTCGCGATGACGGGCGAAATCACGCTGCGCGGTGAAGTGCTGCCGATCGGCGGGTTGAAGGAGAAGCTGCTGGCGGCGCATCGCGGCGGCATCAAGCTCGTGCTGATCCCCGAGGAAAACACGAAGGATCTGGCCGACATTCCCGACAACGTGAAGAACGCCATCGAGATCGTGCCGGTGCGGTGGATCGACCGCGTGCTCGAACTGGCGCTGGAACGTCTGCCGGAGGCGCTGCCTGAAGAGGAAGCGAAGGCGGCGCCGGTCGCTGCGGAAACGCAGAAAGACCAGCCCGCATCGGGCGACGTCGTGAAGCACTGAGGCATCGCGTCGAAGCGCTGTTATAAGAACCCGCGGGCATTTGTCCGCGGGTTTTTTATTGGCGCTTCATTTGATGCCCATGATGGCGAACAAAGCGGCAGAATTTCCCCATTCTTCACTGGCAAACGCCAGAACAATGCGCTAGACTAGCGGACTCGCTGGATACGGAACTTCTAACCGGGCCGTACAAGCGGGCGCGAGCCGAAAGAATGGCGGAACGGGTGCTTAGCTCAGTTGGTAGAGCGGCGCCCTTACAAGGCGTAGGTCGGGAGTTCGAGCCTCTCAGCACCCACCAGTTTCCCGTTCTTCGTTTCGTGGCGCATCGAATTAGGAGCGGTAGTTCAGTTGGTTAGAATACCGGCCTGTCACGCCGGGGGTCGCGGGTTCGAGTCCCGTCCGCTCCGCCAAGTTAATCGAAAGTCCCGCAAGCTTCGCCGCTTGCGGGATTTTTGTTTTGCGCGCGCATAGTTAAACGTCCTAACGGCCTGGTGCGCGCATCGGCCGATGCATTTCGTTGTCGCCAACCGGCTGCAAGTGACTGATAACAACGCCTCGCGACCGTCCTCGGGTGCGAATCATCCCCGCCTTTCGCCTTTTCCCGTCCCACTGTTGTAATATCGGGCGTTTTGTCTAACACGCAGCGCTAAGCATGCTCCAATTCTTCCGCAGTCACCAGCGCCTGGCGATGGCCTTGCTGATGCTCTTCATCTTGCCCGGTCTGGGCATCGTGGGGATTCAGGGCTTCAACAGCTTCTTCGACGAAAACGCGTACGTCGCCAGCGTGAACGGTCACAAGATCACGCGCGCCGAATACGATAGCGCGTTCAGGCAGCAGGTCGAACGCGCCCGCTCGATGCTGGGCGCGCAGTTCGACGCCAAGATGTTCGATACGCCCGAGACGCGCAGCGCAATGGTCGATAGCCTCGTGCAACAGCGCACGCTGTCGGACGAGACGCAGCGCTTGCATCTGACCGCATCGGACGACGCGGTGCGCCGTGCGCTGCTGGCCGATCCCGGCATTGCGTCGCTGCGCAAGCCGGACGGCACCATCGACGTCGAGCGATACAAGCAGTTGCTCGCGATGCAGGGCATGACGCCCGCGCAGTACGACGAACGCATGCGCTACACGATCGCCAATGAGCAGATTCCGGCCAGCATTCAGCAAACGTCGTTCACGTCGAAGGCGCTCGCTCAGAACCTGACCGAACTCGCCGAGCAGCGCCGCGCCGTGCAGGGCCTGCTGCTGCGCACCGCCGACTTCGCCGCGAAGGTCCAGCCGACCGACGCGCAGTTGCACGCTTATTACGACGCCCATCGCAATGATTTCGCGACGTCGGAGACGGCCACGATTCAATATCTCGTGCTGTCGCCGTCGACGCTCGCGGCTGCATCGAAGCCGAGCGACGCCGATCTCAAGAAGTACTACGACGACAATATCCAGCGCTATCGCACCGAAGGCGAGGTCCGCGCGAGCCATATTCTCGTGAATGCGCCGAAGGACGCGAGCGCAGCCGACAAGGCGAAAGCGAAACAGAAGGCCGAGTCGCTGCTTGCGCAGGTGAAGGCGCATCCGGATCAGTTCGCGCAAGTCGCGCAGAAAGATTCGGAGGACCCGGGCTCGGCGAGCAAGGGCGGCGATCTGGGCTACTTCACGCGCGGGCAGATCGCGGGCGGCAAGGCTTTCGACGACGCTGCGTTCAGCCTGAAGAAGGGCGAGGTGAGCAACATCGTCGAATCGGACTTCGGTTATCACATCATCCAGGCGACGGACGTGAAGCCTGCCGCGACCAAGCCCTTCGATGAAGTAAAGGATGCGATCGCGAAGGACTACGCCGCGCAAGAAGGATCGAACGCATTCACCGCAGCCGCGACGGGACTGAACGACATCGTCTATGAAAAGGCCAAGTCGCTTCAACCGGCGGCGGACAAGTACAAGCTGACGATCCAGACCGCGACGGTCACGCCGAAGCCGAACCCGCAACTGCCGCAGGACAACCCGCTCAACAATGCGAAGTTCCTCGCCGCCGTGTTCGCGCCGGATTCAGTGAAGGAACACAACAATACGCAGGCCATCGACGTCGGCAACAGCACGCTGATCGCAGCGCGCGTGACCGACTACAAGGCGTCTACCGTTCCCGCATTCGACGCGGTGAAGGACGCGGTGCGCGGCAAGGTCGTGGCCGACATGGCGAGCGCGCAGGCACGCAAGCAAGGCGAGGCGAAGCTCGCGGAACTGCAGAAGTCGAAGTCGACCGAAGGCTTTACATCGGCGATCACGGTATCGCGCAACGATGCACAAGGTCTGCCGCCCGCGGCCCTCGGCGCCGTCTTCAAGGCCGATGCCTCGAAGCTGCCCGCGTACGTGGGCGTCGATCTGGGCGCGGACGGCTATGCGATCTATCGCGTGAACGGCATCGAGAAGGGCGCGCCGGTCGCGGCGGACCGTCTGGCCGGCGCCCAGCAGCAGATCGCGCAGCGCTACGCCGAAGCCGAGATGACCGCGTATATGGACTCGCTCAAGGCACGTTCGAACGTCAAGCTGAGCCACGCGCCGGCGCCGTCGTCGAACTAAGGCGCAGCGGCATCAGCGAAGGCTGAAACAAGAAGCCCCGCTTCCGGAAGGAAGCGGGGCTTTTTTATCGGCGTCACCGGGATCGCACGCCGGTGACGCGTCACATTGGCGCGCTTACAGGCAAGCCTGAATGTCGCCGGTCGTGTCGCTGCCGGCCGCACCCGCTGCGCGGAAGCCGACCCACGAGCCCGGACCCGACCACGACGGACGCACCACGGCTGCTGCGCCGTTCGGCGGCTGCTGGCCCGGAACGAACACGTCGAGCGCCTGGTCATTGGCGAGCGTGTCTTGCGAGATGACCTGCTGCTGCGATTTCTGCGCCCATTTCTCGGCGACGCATTGCGCAACCGCCTTCGGCGCCTTCTGGCTCGTGCCGACTTGTTGCACGCCTGCAGGCGGCTGTGCGGCGCAAGCCGAGATCGCAACGGTCAATGCGAGCAGGGAGAAATATTTCACGTGACCTCCTTGTTGATTCGCTCCGTACTGAGCGGTGATATTAGAGTGAGTGACGCGAAAGTCTCAGAGTACTGAATCGTGGCCGTCTTTTTCGCGCTTGGTCGAAGGGCTGGCGCGGCTGGCATCCGGTTACTGCGACGCGCCCGCGGCCAGCAACGGTTTCAACGTTGGCCAGACGTTGTTCAATAGCAAAGGCTGGGCCTGAACGGTGGGGTGAATCTGGTCGGACTGGAACATCGACGGCTTGTCCTCGATGCCCGCGAGCAGAAACGGCACGAGCGATACCTTCTTGTCTTTCGCGATGCGCTCGTACACCGCATGGAACTTCTGCGAATAGTCGGGGCCGTAATTGGGCGGAACGTACATGCCGACGAGCAGCACCTTCGCATGGGCGGCCAACGAGGCATCGACGATGCCGCGCAGGTTCGCCTCGGTGGTCGCGAGGGGCACGCCGCGCAACGCATCGTTCGCGCCGAGCTCGACGATCACCACAGCCGGCTTGATGCGCGTGAGCACCGCGGTCAGCCTCGCGCGTCCACCGCTCGTGGTGTCGCCGCTGATGCTCGAATTGGCGACGCTATAATCGAAGCGCTCTTTCGCCAGCCGCTCCCGCAGCAGATTGACCCAGCCGGTATCGCGCGGCAGGCCGTATTCCGCCGACAGGCTATCGCCCAGCACCACGATCGCGGGCTTTGTCGGCGGCGCTTGGGCGGCCTGGGCTTCCGCAGCGTTCACGCTCGACGATGCGGCCGCCGCGAACATCGCGCTCGCGACAGCGGCCATGACGAAACCACGCGCGCTCCAGTTATTTTTCAAGGTGTCCATGCAAAACGATATCGAGCCGGTCATCGAAGTACGGGGATTAAGCAAGCGGGTGAAGGACGCAACGGGCGAGCTCACGATTCTCGATCAGATCGATCTGTCCATCGCGAAGGGCAGCAGCGTGGCGATCGTCGGGGCATCGGGCTCGGGCAAGTCGACACTGCTCGGCCTGCTCGCGGGATTGGACAGCGCGAGCGAGGGCTCGGTTCGCCTGTTGGGCAAGGAACTGACGACGCTCGACGAAGATCAGCGCGCCGCGCTCAGAAGCGGCGCGGTCGGCTTCGTGTTTCAGTCATTCCAGTTGATGCCGCATCTGACCGCGCTCGAGAACGTCATGCTGCCGCTCGAACTGCGCGCCGAGATGCCGCATGATCAGATCGCGCAGCGCGCCCGGTCGCTGCTGGAGCAAGTCGGGCTTTCACAACGTACAGGCCATTATCCGAAGCTGCTGTCCGGTGGCGAGCAGCAACGCGTGGCGCTGGCGCGCGCCTTCGTCACGCATCCCGCAGTCCTGTTCGCCGATGAACCCACGGGCAGCCTCGACGCCGGCACGGGCTACGCGATCATCGACCTGATGTTCGAGATGAACAGCCGCAACGGTGCGACGCTCGTGCTCGTCACCCACGATGCCGAACTCGCCGAACGCTGCGACGCGACGGTGACGATCGAAGCGGGGCGGCTCGTCAACGGCCTGAGCGTCTAGCCGCAGTCGAGCCGCCGCCGCCATCGGCGTTCAGCGCTTGAGCGCCTTGCGCGCGCGTTCGATCAGCGCGGACGTCGACGAATCATGCTTCGATGCATCGACGCTCGCAGCGGTGATATCCGCTTCGACGACCTTGCCGAGAATCTTGCCCAGCTCCACGCCCCATTGGTCGAACGAGTTGACGTTCCACACCGTTCCCTGCACCAGCACCTTGTGCTCGTAAAGCGCGATAAGCGCACCAAGCGATTGCGGCGTGAGCGCATCGAGCATGATGGTCGTCGTGGGCCGGTTGCCCGGGAAGCTCAGATGGGTCGCGAGCGCCTCCTTGCCCGGGCCCGCGACCTTCTTCGCTTCTTCCAGCGTGCGTCCGAGCATCAACGCTTCGCTTTGCGCAAAGCAGTTGGCGAGCAGTTTCGCGTGATGATCGACGAGCGGATGCTCGGGCGTCAGCACGGCGATGAAGTCGATCGGAATGAGCGTCGGCCCCTGATGCAGCATCTGGAAGAACGCGTGCTGGCCGTTCGTGCCCGGCTCGCCCCAGATCACCGCGGCCGTGGGGTAATCGACCATGCCGCCGTCGAGCGTCGCGGACTTGCCGTTGCTCTCCATCTCCAGTTGCTGCAGATACGACGGCAGATAGTGCAGCGCCTGCGAGTAAGGCGCGATCAGATCGCTCTGCGAGCCGAAGAAGTTGCGATACCAGATGCCGATCATTCCCATCAGCACCGGCAGATTCTCGGCCAGCGGCGCTTCGCGGAAATGGCGGTCCATCTGGTCCGCGCCTTCCAGCAGCGCGTCGAAGTTCTTCGGCCCGACCGACAGCATGATCGACAAGCCGACCGCCGACCACAGCGAATAGCGGCCTCCGACCCAGTCCCACATCTCGAAGACGTTTTCCTTCGCGATGCCGAACTTCACGACCTCCGCCGGATTCGCCGACACGCCGACGAAATGCTTCGACAGTTGATCTTCCGGACAGCCCTGCTGAATAAACCAGTTGCGCATCGAATGCGCGTTGGTCATGGTTTCGAGCGTGGTGAACGTCTTCGAGACGATAATCGCGAGCGTCTCTTCCGCGTCGATCTGCTCGAGCACGTTGTAGAGATCGGCGCCATCGACGTTGGAGACGAAATGCGTATCCAGTTCCTTCGACGCCAGATGATGCAGCGCATGCACGACCATCTTCGGCCCGAGATCGGACCCGCCGATGCCGATGTTCACCACATGGCGAATGCGCTTGCCGGAGTAGCCGGTCCACGAGCCGTCGCGAACCTTGTCGGCGAACGCGGCCATCTTCGCTTTTTCGGCTTGCACTTGCTGATGGAACGGCGCGTCGGGCGACTGAGCGCGCAAGGCGGTGTGCAACACGGCCCGTTCTTCGGTGATGTTAACGATGTCGCCATTGAACATCGCGTCGCGGCGCTTCGTGACGCCGGCCTGCTCGGCCAGCTGAATCAGCAGTTCGAGCGTCGCGTCGGTGATGCGGTTCTTCGAGAAATCGATGGTGAGTCCGCCGCCGTCGAACGTCAGGCGCTCCGCGCGCGTCGGTGCGGTGTCGTTTTGCGGCGCGAACCAGTCGCGCAGGCGCTCGCCGGAGATGGCATCGTAATGCGATTGGAGCGCCGACCAGGCGGGAAGCGAATTGAGCGTCATAGCGGTCCGATAGTCGTGATTAACAGAAAACTTTCGTGCGATGCGGTTCGGCCAGGTGCGTGCTCTGCGGCCATCGAGGTTCGTCGAACGCAGCCCGTGCCGCCGCGGATGCCCGAATCAAGGGAGCAAAAGGAAACAAAGGGAGTATAGCGACGATGCGTGAACGGATGCTTGCAACGCGTCACACGCTGTCGGCATAGAAGCGGCGATTGATGAGCTTGCGCACTTGCGGCGCGAGTTCGCCGGCGGTGAGTCCGGCGGGCCCCGTGCCTTCCGCGGTCAGCGTCTGTGCCGCCAGCCCGTGCAAGTAGACGCCCGCGAGCGCGGCTTCATGCGCCGGCAGCTTTTGCGCAAGCAATGCTCCGATGAGACCGCCGAGCACGTCGCCGGTGCCGCCGGTCGCGAGTCCGGCGTTGCCAGTCGGATTCACCGCGACGCGGCCATCCGGCGATGCGATCACCGTTCCCGAGCCTTTCAGCACGGCGACGGCGGCATAACGCGCCGAAAGCTGGCGCGCGGCGACGATGCGGTCCGCCTGCACGCTCCTCGCATCCGTTTGCAGCAGGCGCGCGGCTTCGAGCGGGTGCGGCGTCAGGATGCACGGATCGCCCGCTTGCCCGCGCGCGGCGACTTCGCGGGCGAGGGCGTCGTCTTCGGCGACGAGGTTGAGCGCATCGGCGTCGAGCAGCTTCGGCATGTCGAGCTTCAACACGTCGGCGAGCACTTTCTTCGCACGATCGCTTTTGCCCATGCCGCAGCCGATGGCGAGCGCGTCCATCTTGTCGAGGGCGAAGCCGTCGACGTGATGCAGCATGAGTTCGGGATGCGGCGGATCGTAGGGCGGGCCGCCTTCGCCGAGAAACGCGACGTGGACCTTGCCCGCGCCGCCATAGAGCGCCATGCGGGCGGCCAGAATCGGCGCGCCGCACATGCCGGTATCGCCGCCGACGACCGCGAGCGTCCCGAACGTGCCCTTGTTGGTCGCGTAGTCGCGCGGCGGCAGATGCGCGCGAAACAGCGACGTTGCGTTGAGCACGACGGACGGCGCCGCGAGCGGCTCCACGTCCAGCGTCGCGACATGCAGCGTGCCGCACAAATCGCGGCCCTGCGCGGTGACGAGGCCCGGCTTCGCGCCGATGAAGGTCATCGTGACAGTCGCGCGCACCGCGTCGCCGCCGCCGACGGGCGTGCCGGTATCGCTGTCGAGGCCGCTCGGCACGTCGAGCGCCAGCACGCGGCCCGACTCGCGCCCGCGACGCGACATGCGCACCGCGATGTTGGCGAAGACGCCATCGAGCGCACGCGTGAGGCCGATGCCGAACATCCCGTCGACGAGCCAGCCGAGGCCATCGAACGACGCGGGCGGCTCGCTTTCGATCGTGACCCGGGCGGCGCGTGCGGCGTCGAGCGCCCAGCGCGCGTCGTCGGGCTTGACTTCGCTCGGCATGCTGACGCGCACGGCAACGCCCGCACGATGCAGCCGTTCAGCGACGACGAGCGCATCGCCGCCGTTGTTGCCGGGGCCGGCCGCGATCCAGACCGGGAGCGTGGCCGCGTCCGGATCGCGGGCGAGGGCGTCTAGCAGATAGTTCGCGGCGGCCTCGCCTGCACGCGCCATTAGCGTATGCGGCGGCAGCGCGGCAGCGGCGCGCGCCTCGACCGCGCGCAGTTCGTTCAGCGTGAGCAGCGCGAGGGCGTCGTCGTCGGGTGTGAAGTAGGAAGCGGTCATGGGTGGCGCGGAGCAGATGAGCGGGCGGTCGACGGAAGGTGATCCGGCTCGCACCCTTCATGCCACCCCGCGGCTCAGAAGCGTTCGATGTTGAGCGCCGCGAGCGTGTCGGCGGGGATGTCGGGCGTCACACCCGAGACCAGATCCGCGACCACTTTAGCAGAGCCGCAGGCCAGGCCCCAGCCGGCCGGGCCATGCGCCGCGTTCACGAAAAGGCGCGGATGCTGCGTCGTGCCGACGACCGGCAGGCCATCGACGGACAAGAGGCGCAAGCCGTCCCACGCGCGCGCCGCCGAGACGCGCGCCGCGCCCGGAATCCAGTCGTGCGTGCCCTGGCCGAGCACATCGTGCGCGCGGCGGGCGAGGGCGGCGTCGAGCGGCTTGTCGGCTTTCGAGAGGCTCTGGAAGACCCCCGCGCCGCCGACGCGCAGGCGCTGATGCACGCGCGTCATCGTGATGCGCTTCACGGAATCGACGACCGTCGTGTGCGGCGCGCGCTCGTCGTAGGCGACCGGCGCGGTCAGCGTATGCACCCGCACCGGATACAGCGACGGCGTCGACCGGAAGCCGCTCAGCAACGCGGGCGTATCGGCGCCGGCCGCGACGACGATGGCATCGGCGGAAATCAGTTCCACCTCGCTCGGACGCTTCACGCTGCCCTTCGCGCCCGACAATTCGACCACCGCGCGGCGCTCCTCCAGGCGCACCGCGGCGACATCCCGGTTCATGCGGAACTGCACGCCGCTGTCTTCGAGAAGCTGCTTGAGCTGTTTCGTGAAATGCGGGCAATTGGCGGTGCGCTCGGCGGACAGCAGCACGCCCCCGGCGAATGCCGGATCGTCGGGCACGGACGGCTCGAAGGCGACGCATTCCTCCGGCGTCAGGACCCGGTGCGGCACGCCGACGTCTCTCAGCAAGTCGATCGCCGGCTGCGCGTCCTCCAGCTCGCGGGCATTGCGGAACACGTGCAGCAGGCCGACGCGCTGCTCGAACTCCAGCTCGTGTTTCGTTTCGATTTCGGCGATGCAACGCCGCGACAACGCGACGAGCGGCTGAAGCAGCGCATATTGCGCGGCGAACGCCTCCGGCTTGCGCAGCCGCCCGAGCTGCTTCAGAAATTCGCGGGCCGCGCCGTCGAAGCCGGTCTTGACCAGCATGCCGCTCTGTTTCGCGCGGGACGACGCCATGAACGTCGGGCCGAACCAGACGTCGAGCGGCGAGGGCAGCAGCGCGCCGCCCTGGCCGTAGGTCGCACCCTGGGCGACGGTCGCGTGGCGTTCGATCACGCAGACGCGATGCCCGGCCGAGTGCAACTGATAGGCGGTGGCGATGCCGGCGATTCCTCCGCCGATGACGATGACATCCATGATTTTTTGTGCCCGAAGGCGGGTATAGCACGGCCGGGGCGGCGCATCGCGCGCCGGAAAAGCCGCATGTTCTAACGGCAGGACGGCGAGCACGGCGGCATGCCGCGCCCCTGGAAAGCGCGCCATGATAGCGCCAAATTCGCTGCCTAGGGACCGCCAATCGGGCCTCGCCGCGCGTGCGGCCCGGGCGTCCGGCTATTTCGGGAAACGCGCCGAAGAACGCGCGTCGCCCGCGGCGTGGACACGACAGGCCGCCCGCGCCGCAGCCCTCCGATTTCGAGACGCATCCAGGGTATAATCGCGGTCTTCCTTTCGCCTCACGCCGCTTTGCACACTCGGCGCTCCGAGTGCCGTCGAGCGGCTCACAGACGTCATCGACGCATCGTCACAATGGCCCACTTCTCGTGTTTTCCCGGCGCTTCGGCTCTCTCCGATTTCCGTCAGACCCGTCTTCTTGAAACGCTCGTCAAAATCGATGCGAATATCGTCGGCGTGCGCGGGCAATTCCTGCATTTCGTCAACTCGTCGGAGCCGCTCTCCGATGAGGACACGAACCGCATCCACGCGCTGATGCACTACGGCGCCCCGTTCGAGGAGCCTAAGGAACGCGGCCACGTCGAGACCTTCATGGTCGTGCCGCGTTTCGGCACGGTGTCGCCGTGGGCGAGCAAGGCCACCGACATCGCGCATCATTGCGGACTGACGCAGGTGCGGCGCATCGAGCGCGGCGTCGAATATTCCGTCGTCATGAAAAGCGGGCTGCTCGGCGGCAAGAAGACGCTGTCGGACGAAGCCCGCGCACAAGTGGCCGACGCGCTGCACGACCGCATGACGGAGAACGTCGCGGCGTCGCGCGATCAGGCACTGCATCTCTTCGATGAGCTGCCCGCGAAGCCGCTGCAAACGGTCGACATCATCGGCACGGGACGCCGCGCGCTCGAAGCCGCGAACATGGAACTCGGGCTCGCGCTGGCCGACGACGAGATCGACTATCTGGTGGACGCGTTCAAAGGACTGAAGCGCAATCCGACCGACGTCGAGCTGATGATGTTCGCGCAGGCCAACAGCGAGCATTGCCGCCACAAGATTTTCAACGGCGAATGGACCATCGACGGCGAGAAGCAGGACATGTCGCTGTTTCAGATGATTCGCAACACCGAGAAGCTGAATCACGAAGGGACGATCGTCGCGTATTCCGACAATTCGGCGATCATGCAGGGCGGCATCGCGGAGCGCTGGTTCCCGCGCGGCGACAGCGAGCACTACGGGCGCCACGTCGAGCTGACGCACACGCTGATGAAGGTCGAGACGCATAACCACCCGACGGCCATTTCGCCGTTCGCCGGCGCGGCGACGGGCTCGGGCGGCGAAATCCGCGACGAAGGCGCGACGGGCCGCGGCGCGCGTCCGAAGGCCGGTCTCGCAGGCTTCACGGTCTCGAATCTCGACTTGCCCGATGCGCGGCAGAAGTGGGAGAACGCCCGCGACTGCGCAACGCCGCTGCCGTCGCGCAACCCCGCCGATCAGCACGAGCCGTATGGCCGGCCGGAGCGCATCGCATCGCCGTTGCAGATCATGATCGACGGCCCGATCGGCGCGGCCGCGTTCAACAACGAATTCGGCCGCCCGAACCTCGGCGGCTACTTCCGCACCTACGAGCAGAACGCCGCGGGCCGCGTGTACGGCTATCACAAGCCGATCATGATCGCCGGCGGCATCGGCAATATTTCGGATCAGCATACGCACAAGCACGACTTGCCTGCGGGCACGCTGCTGATCCAGATCGGCGGGCCGGGCATGCGCATCGGCATGGGCGGGGGCGCGGCGTCGTCGATGGCGACCGGCGCGAACACCGCCGAACTCGATTTCGATTCGGTCCAGCGCGGCAATCCGGAAATTCAGCGCCGCGCGCAGGAAGTCATCAACGCGTGCTGGCAGCAGGGCGAGCGCAATCCGATTCTGTCGATCCACGACGTCGGCGCGGGCGGCATCTCCAATGCATTCCCCGAACTCGTCGATGGCGCGGGCAAGGGCGCGCGCTTCGATCTGCGCAAGGTCCAACTGGAGGAAACCGGCCTGTCGCCGCGCGAAATCTGGTCGAACGAAGCGCAAGAGCGTTATGTGCTGGCGATCGCGCCGGCCGATTATCCCGCGTTCGAAGCGATCTGCGAGCGCGAACGCTGCCCGGTCGCGGTCGTCGGCGTGGCGACGGACGAGCGTCAGCTCAAAGTCGTCGACGATGACAACGAAGGCCAGCCGCCCGTCGACATGCCGATGGACGTGCTGCTCGGCAAGCCGCCGAAGATGCATCGCGACGTCAAGCGCGAAACCGCGCGTTTCGAGCCCGTCGACGTGACGGGCCTGCTGCTGTCCGAAATCGCGGTCGATGTGCTGAAGCATCCGAGCGTCGCGAGCAAGTCGTTCCTCATCACCATCGGCGACCGTTCGGTGGGCGGCACGACCGCACGCGACCAGTTCGTCGGGCCGTGGCAAGTGCCCGTCGCCGACTGCGCGATCACGACGATGGACTACGCGGGCTTCCGCGGCGAAGCCATGACGATGGCCGAACGCACGCCGCTCGCCGTGATCGACGCGCCCGCATCCGGCCGCATGGCGGTGGGCGAGGCGGTGACGAACATCGCGTCCGCGCCGATCGAATCGCTGAACAAGCTGAAGCTGTCGGCCAACTGGATGGCCGCGTGCGGCAGCGCGGGCGAAGACGCCGCGCTCTACGACACCGTGAAAGCAATCGGCATGGAACTGTGCCCGGCGCTCGGCATCAGCATTCCGGTCGGCAAGGATTCGCTGTCGATGCGCACGAAGTGGCAGGATGCACGCGGCGCGCAGAAGGAAGTGGTGTCGCCGGTGTCGCTGATCATTTCGGCGTTCGCGCCGGTCGAAGACGTGCGCCGTCACCTGACGCCGCAACTCACCGCCGATACGGACACCGTGCTGATCGCGATCGACCTCGGCCGCGGGCGCAATCGCCTTGGCGGCAGCATCCTCGCGCAGGTCACGCAGCAAGTCGGCGACACGACGCCGGACGTCGACGATCCCGAAGACCTGAAGCGCTTCTTCGCCGCGATTCAGGCGCTCAACGCCGATGGCAAGCTGCTCGCTTACCATGACCGCTCGGACGGCGGCCTGTGGGCGACGGTCTGCGAAATGGCGTTTGCGGGCCACGTGGGGGTGTCGCTGAACGTCGACATGCTGACGCTCGACGCGAATCACGAATTCGATTACGGCGACGCGAAGGACTGGACCAAGCAGACGAGCGGCCGCCGCGACGATCGCACGCTGCGCGCGCTTTTTACCGAAGAACTGGGCGCGGTGGTGCAGGTGCGCGCATCGGACCGCGACGCGGTGCTCGCCGCGCTGCGCGAACACGGGTTGTCGGCGTGCTCGCATGTCATCGGCAAGCCGAACGAGCGCGATGCGATCGAAATCTATCGCGACGCCAAGAAAATCTACGATGCGCCGCGCGTCGAGCTGCATCGTGCGTGGAGCGAAGTGAGCTGGCGCATTGCGCGTCTGCGCGACAACCCCGCGTGCGCCGACGCCGAATACGACGCCCTGCTCGATGCGAACGATCCGGGTCTGTCGCCGGTGCTGACCTTCGATCCGGCGGAAGACGTCGCAGCTCCCTTCATCGCGACGAACAAGCGCCCGCGCGTGGCGATCCTGCGAGAGCAGGGCGTGAACTCGCATCTGGAGACGGCTTACGCATTCGATCGCGCCGGCTTCGACGCGCACGACGTCCACATGAGCGACCTGCTCGAAGGCCGCGCGACGCTCGCCGATTTTGCGGGCGCGGTGGCATGCGGCGGCTTCTCGTATGGGGACGTGCTCGGCGCGGGCGAAGGCTGGGCGAAGACGATCCGCTTCAATCCGCGTCTCGCGGACATGTTCGCGGCGTTCTTCGGCCGCCAGGACACGTTCGCGCTCGGCATTTGCAACGGTTGCCAGATGTTGTCGAGCCTGGCGTCGATCATTCCCGGCGCGGAGGCCTGGCCGAAGTTCACGCGCAACAAGTCGGAACAGTTCGAGGCGCGCTTCTCGCTCGTCGAAGTGCAAAACTCGCCGTCGATCTTCTTCGCGGGCATGGAAGGCTCGCGCATTCCGGTGGCGGTCGCGCACGGCGAAGGCTTTGCGGACTTCTCGCAACAGGGCGATGCAGCCAGCGCACTCGTGTCGATGCGCTATGTCGATCATCGCGGCAACGCCACGGAAAGCTATCCGCTCAACCCGAACGGATCGCCGCAGGGCATCACGTCGGTGACGACGCCCGATGGCCGTTTCACGGTGCTGATGCCGCACATGGAGCGTGTGCATCGCAATGTGCAGATGAGCTGGACGCCCGATGACTGGACCACGGACGCCAGCCCGTGGCTGCGCGTGTTCCAGAACGCGCGGCGGTTCATGGGGTAAGCTGCGCGTCGATGACGCCTTGAAACAGGACGGTTCACCCGAGCCCGCCTGACGCCCTCGAGAAAGTCGGACTCCTGTTCGACGTTCCCGAGGGCTTTTTGCATCCGGCGGCGATGACTTGTCGCGGCTGACAGGAAGTGATATCGGTGGGCAGGACGCCGCGCGTTTCAGCGAGTGAGCGTCGATATCCGGAGGCCATCGCATGGCAGGATTCGTCGCTCATCCAGCGTTTCTTTTCGTGGTGCTTCTCGTGGGTTTCATCGCGGCGGTGGCCCTCGGAGGTTTCGTTCGCCGACGCATCCGCGAACTCTCCGCCGAAGAACGCGAAGACTTCAACGTCGTTCAGACCGCAACGCTGACCCTGCTTGCGCTGCTGATCGGCTTCTGTCTCTCGATGGCCGTTGGCCGCTACGACACGCGCAAGACGCTCGAAGAAGCGGAAGCGAACGCGATCGGCACGGAGTACGCGCGAGCGGACCTGGCGGGTGCGCCCGTCGATAGCCGTATCAAAAGCTTGCTGATCGACTATGCGCGGCTACGAGCCGCTTACTATCGGGCGAGCGATCGCGCCCGCATGACGCAGATCGGAATGGAAACAGCGGCGCTGCAGACCCGGCTGTGGGACCTCGCGAAGCAGGTCGCCAAGGCTCAGCCGACGCCGATCGGCGGCATCGTCGTAACGGGCATGAACGACGTGCTCAACTCGCAGGATTATTCGGAAGCAGCCCGAATCAATCACATTCCGTTGGGCGCGTGGTTTCTCTTGATCGCCATCGGAGGCTTTGCGTGCGTCGTGCAAGGTTACGGTGCGCGAGGCGCGCTTCGGAAGGGATGGCTCATCACGATCCTGCCGGTGACGGTTTCATTGTCCGTCGCGCTTATCGCCGATATCGACAGCCCGCAGAGCGGCATCATCCGCGTGCAACCGCAGAATCTGAGCAGGCTCCTGCTGTCGTTGGGCGCGTAGCGGACCGCGCTCCAGGCGCAAGAAACGACAAAGCCGCCCGAGGGCGGCTTCGCTTTGCAACGCGTGAATGCCGAAAAGCGCGCTTACTTGATCACGGCCTTCTTGCGCAGTTCCTCTTCGAAATCCTGCAGCTTCTGCTGCTGCATCTGCTGCGCAATCTGCGCCTTGACCTGATCGAACGGCGGCGGGGCGACTTCGCGGCTATCGTCCAGACGAATGACGTGCCAGCCGAATTGCGTCTTCACCGGCGCGGCCGTCACTTCACCCTTCTTGAGCTTCTCCGCCGCTGCGCCGAATTCCGGCACGTAAGCCGACGGCGACGACCAGTCCAGATCGCCGCCATTCTTGCCCGATCCCGGGTCCTTCGAATACTGCTTCGCGAGATCCTCGAAGCTCGCGCCGCCCTTGATCTTCGCGATCAGGTCCTTTGCCTGCGCTTCGTCTTCCACGAGGATGTGATGCAGATGCAGTTCCTTGCCGCCGCCCGTCTGCTTCACGAGCTGGTCGTAGCGTGCCTTGACTTCGGCATCGCTCGGCTTGTTCTTGGCGACGAAGTTCTCGATCAGCGCGCGCAGCACCACGGTCTGCTGCGCGACGGCGATTTGCGCCTTCACGTCCGGGCGCATTGCGATGCCTTCGCGTCCGGCTTCCTGCATCAGGATCTCGCGATTGATGAGTTCCTCACGCACCGCCTGCTGCAGTTGGGGCGAATCCTGCTGACCCTGCTGGACGAGCTGCTTCACGAGCGCATCGGCGCGCGCCGTGGGAATCGGCGTGCCGTTGACGACGGCGATGTTTTGCGCAAACGCGGGAGCCGCCGCGCATGCCGCCAGCAACACCCAGACGCGGGTTTTTTTCAAAGTCATCGGAGGTTCCTAACTGAGCAAACTGACGCCTTAACAGGCGAGATTAGCGAAGATAAACCAGGCGCCGGTCCGAGCGAACCGGCACGCCGTGAATTCATTGGAATTGTTCTGCGAACTCTTGCGGCGTGAATGCCCGGATGGCGAGCGCATGCACGCCGCGCCGCATTTCATCGGCCAGCGCATCATACACCAGCCGATGCCGAGCCACGCGCGCCTTGCCGGCAAAGCGTTCGGAGACGACCGTCACCGTGTAATGGCTGCCCGACGCCGCACCGGCGTGGCCCGCATGCGCGGCGCTGTCGTCCTCGATATGCACGGCCTGCGGTTCGAGCGCGGCGGTGAGAAGCGCTTCGAGATGCGTGATCTTCTCTTGCGCGCTTGCGTTGATGAAGTCGAACGATTCGCTCATTGCTTGTCCTCCTCCTTCATGTATTTCGCGAGCCAGAAGCTCTGCGCGACGATGAACAGCACGAGACAGCCCGTCGCGCCGAAGAGCTTGAAGTTGACCCACTGATCGGTGGTGAAGTTATACGCGACGAACAGGTTCACGACGCCCAGCAGCGCGAAAAACACCGCCCACGCGACGTTCAACTGTCCCCACACGCGATGCGGCAAGACGATCTGCTTGCCCATCATCGCTTCGATGAGATTCTTCCTGAAGCCGATCTGCGCGACGATCAGCGCGAACGCGAACAGCCAGTAGAGCGCGGTCGGCTTCCATTTGATGAAGGTGTCGTTATGCAACACGAGCGTCGCGCCGCCGAACACGACAACCACGCCGAGACTGACCCACAACATCGGATCGACCTTGCGGTGACGGAACGCGACCCACGCGATCTGCACGAGCGTCGCGGCGATCGCGACGGCCGTCGCCGTGTAGATGCCCCAGATCTTGAATGCGACGAAAAAGAGGATGATCGGAAACAGATCGAACAGGAATTTCATTGGCGGCCGGAAGTGGTGGGCATCGGATGGTGCGGGTGCAGGAGACACGGCAGCGATAAGCGAACGCCCGCTCGAAAAGCGGGCGTGGATGACACGCGATGCAAGCCCATCGATACCTGCGAGCCCTTACTTGGGTTCGAATTGTAGCGCAGCCGAATTGATGCAATACCGCAGGCCGGTCGGCGCGGGGCCGTCTTCGAACACGTGGCCGAGATGCGCGCCGCAGTTCTTGCAGAGCACTTCGATGCGCAACATGCCGTGCGTGCGATCGGTCTTTTCCTGGATCACTTCGCCGTTGATCGGCTTGAAATAGCTCGGCCAGCCGCAGCCGGCATCGAATTTAGTATCCGACTCGAAAAGCGGCGTGCCGCAGCACACGCAGTCGTAAATGCCGCGCTCGAAATGATCCCAGTACTCGCCGGTGAACGGCCGTTCAGTCGCGGCGTGGCGCGTCACGCGATACTGCGTTTCGCTCAGTTCGCTGCGATAGGCGTCGTCGTCCTTTTTCAGCGGATAGTCGGCGGCGGCGGGGGTGTCGTCTCTGTTCATAAGTATCCTTGGTCGTTTCTTGCGTCCGGTGGACAACGAAGATGGGGGCGGCGCGATGAAGCGCAACTCACGAAGAGCAGCTCACTTCGAGATCGCCCGCCCAGTCTGGCGGAAGGCCGGCGTATGCCTCGTATTCCGGTTGCTCGTCGTACGGGCGGCGCAGCACATCCAGAAGACGTTCGACCTCCGAGAAGTCCTTCTCGTTCGCCTGGCGGATCGCCTGTTCGGCGAGATGATTGCGCAGCACGTACTTCGGGTTCACGCGATTCATCGCCGCGGCGCGCGACGCATCATCGCGCGATTCATGTGCAAGCCGCTCGCGATAGCACACGGCCCACGCATCGAAAGCCGCGCGGTCGAGAAAGAGGTCGCGCACGGCCGCATCGTTCGACGCATCCCCCTTCGATACCTTCGACAGATTGCGGAACGTCAGCGTGAAATCCGCGCGATTCGCATGCATGATTTCGAACAGGGCGTTGGCGAGCTTGTCGTCGCCATCGCGGATGGTTTCGAGCCCGAGCTTCGCGCGCATCTTCGCTTCGAGCGCCGGCGCGAACGCGGTCTTGTACTGCTCGAGCACTTTCTGCGCCTCTTCCACGACGCGTTCCGCGCGGCCTTCCTCGGGCAGATTCGCGCCAAAAAGCGGCACCAGCGCCTGCGCGAGGCAGAACAGGTTCCAGTAACCGACTTGCGGCTGACGGCTATACGAATAGCGGCCCTGCGTATCGGAGTGATTGCAGATGTGATGCGCGTTGAAGCCGTCCATGAAACCGAACGGACCATAGTCGATGGTCAGGCCGAGAATCGACATGTTGTCCGTGTTCATCACGCCGTGGCAAAAGCCGACGCCCTGCCAGTGCGCCATCAGCTCGGCGGTGCTTCGCACGGCTTCACCGAGCAGCGCGAGATACGGGTCGTCCGCCTCGCGGCACTGCGGATAGAAGCGGTCGATGACGTGATCGGCCAGCGCCTTCAGTTCGTCGACGCGATCGTTCGAATAGAAATGCTCGAAGTGTCCGAAGCGCACGAAGCTCGGCGCGATGCGCGTGGCGATCGCAGCCGTCTCGATGGTTTCGCGGCGCACCGGCATGTCGGAGCCGATGACGGCGAGCGCGCGCGTCGTCGGAATGCCGAGATGATGCATCGCCTCCGAGCACAGAAATTCGCGGATCGACGAGCGCAGCACGGCGCGGCCATCGCCCATGCGGGAATAGGGCGTGCGGCCCGCGCCCTTCAGTTGAACTTCGAGGCGCGCGCCGGCGTGTTCCACTTCGCCGAGCGTGATCGCGCGGCCATCGCCCAACTGGCCCGCCCAAACGCCGAACTGATGCCCCGAATACACGGCGGCGTAGGGCATGGCGTCGCGCGGCCACTGCGGCGTCGGATTGCCGGCGAAGTACGCGGCGAATGCGGCGTGTTCCGGGCCGGAAGCGACGCTTGCATCGAAGCCAAGCGAATCGGCGGCTTCGCGCGAAACGGCGACGACGTAAGGATCGGGAACCGGTGTGGCGGGAAGGCGGGTCAGGAACGCGGAACCGAGCGCGGCGAAGGAACCGGGACGGCCGCTCCGGACGGCATCGGCGATGCGCTGCATGGAGCCGGCGGGGGACGCGAGTTCATCGGCTTCGTCGGTCGTTGCGCGCACCGCATTGCTTGGGGAAAACGACATATTGAGCGCCTCAGAGTTAAACGATATTGTAATTCCGCGCCCGCCGGCCTGCAGGACCGCCCTCGCGGCGGCAACCATGACGGTCACCATCGCGTAGCCAACCGCATTCCACTCGTCGAGGACTTCCCTTATGGCGGCACCGCTTTACGGTCAGATGATGGATGTACCGCTGCTCGCGTCGTCCCTGTTGGCTCATGCAGCACGGCATTTCGGCGATACGGAAATCGTGTCGCGCCGCATCGAAGGCGATGTTCACCGTTACACGTATCGCGATTGCGAGAAACGGGCGAAGCAGCTCGCGCAGGCGCTCGGTGCGCTGGGCGTCGAACAGGGTGATCGCATCGGCACGCTGGCATGGAACGGTTATCGGCATCTCGAGTGTTACTACGGCGTGAGCGGCATGGGCGCCGTCTGCCATACGATCAACCCGCGTCTTTTTCCGGATCAGGTCGCGTTCATCATCGACCACGCCGACGATTCCTACGTGTTCTTCGACATGACCTTCCGGCAGCTCGTCGAGAACATCGCGCCGCAATGCCCGAACGTCAAAGGCTGGATCGCGCTTGGCGACGCTGCATGCATCGCCGAACATCTCGGCGACATGAGCGTGCCGGTGATGAGCTACGAGAGTCTCATTGCGCCGCACGACGGCATCTATGACTGGCCGGTGCTCGACGAGCGCCAGGCCTCGTTTCTCTGCTACACGTCGGGCACGACCGGCAATCCGAAGGGCGCGCTGTACTCGCATCGGTCGACGGTGCTGCATGCGTATGGCGCCGCGTTGCCGGACGCGATGGGTGCATCGTCGAGCGACGCGATCCTGCCCGTCGTGCCCATGTTCCATGTCAACGCGTGGGGCATTCCGCACGCGGGGCCGCTCGTCGGCGCGAAGCTGGTGTTTCCCGGCAAGGACCTGGACGGCCAGTCGCTCTATGAATTGATGGAAGCGGAAGGCGTCACGTATTCGGCGGGCGTGCCGACCGTCTGGCTCGGCTTGCTCGCGTACATGAAGCAGGCAGGCAAGCGCTTTTCGACCTTGAAGCGCACGGTGATCGGCGGTTCGGCCTGTCCGCCGGCGATGCTGCGCGCTTTCGAGGACGATTACGGCGTCGAAGTAATCCACGCGTGGGGCATGACGGAAATGTCGCCGCTCGGCACGCTCGCGCGCCTGAGCTTCAGGCAGAAGCAGCGCTCGCCGGAAGAGCAGCGCGCATCGCGCGAGAAGCAGGGACATGCTCTTTTTGGCGTCGATATGAAAGTGGTCGGCGACGATGGCCGCGAGCTGCCCTGGGACGGCGCATCGTTCGGCGATCTGCACGTGCGCGGCCCGTGGGTCATCGACCGCTATTTCCGCCGCGACGATTCTCCGCTCGTCGACGGCTGGTTCCCGACGGGCGACGTCGCGACCATCGATGCCGATGGCTTCATGCACATCACCGATCGCAGCAAGGACGTGATCAAGTCGGGCGGCGAGTGGATCAGTTCGATCGACCTGGAGAACATCGCGGTGTCGCATCCGCAGGTGGCGGAGGCGGCGTGCATCGCGTGTTCGCATCCGAAGTGGACGGAGCGGCCGATGATCGTCGCGGTGCGCCGCCCCGGTGCAACGCTCACGCGCGAGGAACTGCTCGCGTTTTACGAAGGCAAGGTCGCGAAGTGGTGGATTCCCGATGACGTCGTGTTCGCCGACGAGTTGCCGCATACGGCGACCGGCAAGCTGCAGAAGGTGCGGCTGCGCGAGTTGTATCGGGAGCACGTGCTGCCGGGGGTGGAGGAGAGGACGGTCTAGCCGTCTTAGTCCCGCCGGGCAGGGTTGGTCGGATTAAGTCACTAGCGAAAGCCAATACTTTGCAGCGACCATGCTGGCCTCTTTGCGACAGTCGAGAGGCCGCTTTGTCGTTCGCCCCAATACGGCCGCTTCAGCCACATCGCAGGTAGGCGAATCTGTTCTGGCGAAGCCTCAACGAGCCGATCCATGTGAGTGTGCAGGACGCAGGCACGTTCGACGCGGCCCGCCACTACTGCTTCGCCACCGGAAGTCATCTCACCGACGTACTCTCGGCGATTGCCTGAGCGATGGAGGCGGCGCGGGCGGCATTCCTAACGCATGGTCAGACCGTGTTTTGTAAATTGCGGCTCAATCGCCCACAATGCCTCATCGGCGCAACACACAGGAGCGATACATGCCCGTGCAGTACACCATCCGCGACAACGTCGCCGTCATCACGCTCGATAACCCGCCCGTCAACGGGCTCGGGCATTCGACGCGCCTTGGCATCGTCGAAGGCGTCGAGCGGGCGCGCGACGATGCGAACGTGGCGGCCGTCGTCATTATCGGCGCGGGCAAGGCGTTCTCGGGCGGCGCCGACATCACCGAATTCAACACGCCCAAAGCCACTCAGGAACCGACGCTCGCCACCGTCATAAAGGCCGTCGAGAACAGCGAAAAACCGGTGATCGCCGCGATCCACGCCATCGCGATGGGCGGCGGCCTCGAACTCGCGCTCGGCGCGCACTACCGCGTGGCCGCGCCCGGCGCGCAGATCGCGCTGCCCGAAGTGAAGCTCGGCCTGTTGCCCGGCGCGGGCGGCACGCAACGTCTGCCGCGTGCGGTCGGTCTCGAAACCGCGCTCGACATGATCGTAACGGGCGCGCCGGTCAAATCGGAGAAGCTCGCGCACACCGCGCTCTTCGACGAAATGGCCGAAGGCGATCTGCTCGATGCCGCCGTGCGCTTCGCCGCGCGCATCGCACAGACGAGCGGGCCGCATCCGAAAGTGCGCGACCGTGATATCGCGCATACGGATGCCGAGCGCATCATCCGGTCCGCTCGCGAGAAGATCGCGCAGACCGCGACGCATTTCCCCGCGCCGCACAAGTGCATCGACGCCATCGAACGCGGCGTGAACGAAGGTTTCGAGCGCGGCCTCGCGTTCGAGCGCGAGTGCTTTCTCGCGCTCGTGCAGACGCCCGAGAGCCGCGCCTTGCGGCACGCATTCTTCGCGGAACGCGCGGCGGGCAAGATCGCCGATGTGCCATCGAATACGCCCGCGCGGAAAATCGAGCGCATCGGCGTGATCGGCGCGGGAACGATGGGCGGTGGCATCGCGATGAACTTCGTCAATGCGGACCTGCCGGTCCTGCTCCTCGACACGACGCCCGACGCGCTCGATCGCGGCATCGCCACGATTCGCCGCAACTTCGAAGCGCAAGCGAAGAAAGGCAAGCTAACGCACGAACAGGTCGAAGCGCGAATGCGGCTCATCACGCCGACGCTCGCTTACGGCGATCTGGCCGAAACCGATCTCATCGTCGAAGCGGTGTTCGAAGACATCGACGTGAAAGAGCGTGTGTTCCGTCAGCTCGATGACATCGCCAAGCCCGGCGCGATCCTGGCATCGAACACGTCGACGCTCGATCTCGACCGCATCGCCGCGTTCACGAAGCGCCCGGGCGATGTCGTCGGCATGCACTTCTTCAGCCCGGCCAACGTGATGAAGCTGCTCGAAGTGGTGCGCGGCGCGAAGACGGAGAAAGACGTGCTCGCGAGCGTGATGCAGCTCGCGAAAAAGATCCGCAAGACGGCAGTCGTCGCGGGCGTGTGCGATGGCTTCATCGGCAACCGGATGATCGAGCAATACCTGCGTCAGGCGCTGTTCATGCTGGAAGAAGGCGCGCTGCCCGCGCAGATCGATCGCGCGATCGAGCAGTTCGGCTTCGCGATGGGGCCGTTTCGCATGAGCGATCTTGCGGGTAACGACATCGGCTGGGCCATCCGCAAGCGCCGCTACCGCGAACAGCCGCAGATGCGTTATTCGCAGATCGCGGACCGGCTTTGCGAAGCGGGCCGCTTCGGCCAGAAAACCGGCGCGGGCTGGTACGACTATGCGGACGGCTCGCGCGAAGCGAAGCCATCGCGCATGGTCGACGACATGATCGCCGCGGATTCGAAAGAGCGGGGCATCGAACGGCGCAGCATCGGCGACGAAGAGATCGTCGAACGGCTCGTGTATGCGCTCGTCAACGAAGGCGCGAAGATTCTCGACGAGGGCATCGCGAGCAAGGCATCGGATATCGACATCGTTTATCTCACCGGCTACGGTTTCCCGCTATGGCGCGGCGGCCCGATGTTCCATGCCGACGCCACCGGTCTCCAGAACGTCGAGCGCGCAGTGCGCCAATACGCCGGACAGCCCAACGGCGATGCGTGGCAACCCGCCGCGCTCCTCACCCGACTCGCGGCCTCGAACGGCCGCTTCAACGCCTGATGCAAGCGATATGAAATCCGTGGAAGATGTGCTTCTCGTGGTCGACGTGCAATACGACTTCATGCCGGGCGGCGCGCTGGCTGTCGCGCGTGGCGACGAAGTGGTGCCGGTCGTCAACCGGCTGGCGCGAGCGTTCTCGCACGTGGTGCTGACGCAGGACTGGCATCCGGCGTCGCATGTTTCGTTCGCGGCGAATCATGCAGGCCGCGCGCCGTTCGAGACGATCGCGTTGCCCTATGGCGAACAGGTGCTCTGGCCAACGCATTGCGTGCAAGGCACGGACGGCGCGGCGCTGCATCGCGACCTCGATGCGCCGCACGCGCGGCTAATCGTTCGCAAGGGTCATCACGAGAAGGTGGACAGCTATTCGGCATTCCTCGAAGCCGACCGCACGACATCCACCGGCCTCGCGGGCTACTTGCGCGACGTCGGCGCAAAGCGCGTCTGGCTCGCGGGACTCGCCACCGACTATTGCGTCGCGTGGTCCGCGCTCGATGCGCGCGCCGCCGGTTTCGAAGCGCACGTGATCGAAGACGCCTGCCGCGCGATCGACCTGAACGGCTCGCTCGACAAGGCCTGGAGCGACATGCGGGCCGCGGGCGTCACACGCGTGCAAGCGGCGCAGGTGAACGCGGCGTGAGCCGCCGCGGACAACGAGGATTTGCTACGCTTGCAGCTTCGTCAGACAACAGGAGCCGCCGTGCTGCGTCACATCGTCATGTGGAAACTGAAGGACTTCGCCGAGGGCGCGGACCGCGCTGAAAACGCGCAGAAGCTGAAGGCGAAGCTCGAAACCTGCCGCAGCATCGTGAAGGGGCAAGGGCACTTCGAAGTCGGCACCGCGCAACCGGGTTTCGATTGCACCTACGACGTCGTGCTCGTCTCGGATTTCGACGACAAAGCATCGCTCGACGCCTACCAGAATCATCCGCGCCATCTGGCGTTGAAGGACTTCGTGGCGGCGATTCGCGAAGCGCGCCAGTGCGTCGACTACGAAGTGTGACCGCAATGACCGATACTCAGACAAGCCACGGCCCGGCGCTCGAAAGCCCGTTCATCGACTTGCTCGGCGTCGAGCTCGTGAAGGCCATCGATGGCGAGAGCGAAGTGCGTCTGCCGCTCGGCGACGCGCATCTCAACACATGGGGCATCGCGCATGGCGGCGTGACCATGACCCTGCTCGATGCGGCGCTCGCGATCGCGGCGCGCAGCGTAGCAGGTGACGGTATCGGCGTCGTCACCGTCGAAATGAAGGTGAACTTCATGCAGCCGGGACGCGGCGAGTTGCGCGGTTATGGCCGCGTGCTGCATCGCTCGACGACGATGGCTTATTGCGAAGGCGAAGTCCGCGATAGCGAAGGGCACTTCGTCGCGAAGGCGCTCGGCACGTTCAAGTACATGAAGCGGCTCGCCGTCGGGCGCGACGTCGTGAAACAGAAGCTGCGCTCCGATCCGCAGGCGACGCCCGGACCGAGCGACGCGTGATTAGACGTGCGGCGGGCCGCTGCTCCGGGCCGCGCCTGATTCGAGTTCACACAGTCGCCGTTGCTTCGTCATCACGAATAACGCCACAGATCAGGAGAACCATTGGATCGCTTCGAAGACAAGGTCGCCGTCATCACCGGCGCGGGAAGCGGCTTCGGCCGTGAGTTTGCGCTCATGGGCGCGTCGCTCGGCATGAAGCTCGTGCTCGCCGATATCGACGACGCCGCGCTCGCCGCAACCGTCGATGCCGTCCGCGCGCAAGGCGGGCAGGCGCAGGGCGTGCGCACGGACGTGTCGGATGCGGACCAGGTCGATGCGCTCGCCCGCGCCACGCTCGATGCCTACGGCGGCGTGCATCTGCTTTTCAACAACGCGGGCGTCGGCGCGGGCGGCTTCGTCTGGGAGAACAGCCCGAAGGACTGGCAATGGGTGTTCGGCGTGAACGTGATGGGCGTCGCGAACGGCCTGCGCGCTTTCACGCCGATCATGCTGAAGCAGGGCGAGCCCGCGCATATCGTCAATACGGCGTCCGTGGCCGGCTTGCTCGCGGCGCCCGCGATGGGCGTCTACAACGCATCGAAGCACGCGGTCGTCGGGCTGACGGAGACGCTGTATCACGACCTGCGGCTCGCACGTGCGCCGGTCGGCGTGTCGCTGCTGTGCCCGGCGTTCGTGCCGACGGGCATCGCCGATGCCGAACGCACGCGTCCCGATGCGCTCGCCAACGATGCGCCGCTGACCGCATCGCAAAAGATGGCGGCGCGGCAACTGACGCGGGCGGTGGAAGGCGGGCGGCTATCGGCGCGAGATGTCGCCGCGCTCACCTTCGACGCCGTGCGGGAAGGGCGCTTTTACGTCATCACGCATCCGAACATCATGCCGTCGATTCAACTTCGGCTCGACGATATCGCGCAGTTGCGCAGCCCGACCGATCCGATGTCGCTCAGACAAGAAGTGAAGCGATCGGATTAACGGCTTCGTGGCATCATCGTGCCCTTTGAACGCTTCTTTCGCCGATGCCGCTCAACCCCAAGATCGCGCAGATTCTCGAGATGGTCGCGCGCGCGAACCGTCCGCCGTATCACACGCTGACGCCAGCCGAAGCGCGCGCCGCCTACGCGATGAGCGCGCAGATTCTCGACATCGCGCCGCTGCCGATGCACAGCGTCGAAGACGTGCGTATCGGCACACGCGACGGCGCTGAGATCGGCGTGCGCGTCTATCATCCGGTCGCGCCGAGCTGGGCGGAGCCGGCGGCGGCGCTGTTGTATCTGCATGGCGGCGGCTTCACGGTCGGCAGCATCGCGACGCATGACGCGCTCTGCCGCAAGCTCGCGCACGATGCGGGCTGCGCGGTGGTATCGGTCGATTACCGGCTCGCGCCCGAGCATCGCTTTCCAATAGCCGTGAACGATGCGTTCGATGCGCTTCAATGGCTCGTGCAGGAAGCGCCGCTGTTGGGCATCGATGCAGCGCGGCTCGCGATCGGCGGCGACAGCGCGGGCGGCACGCTCGCCACGGTCTGCGCGGTGCTCGCACGCGATGCGGGCATCCCGTTGCGGCTGCAACTGCTGATTTATCCCGGTACGAGCGCGCGGCAGGACAGTGCATCGCATGCGCGGCTCGCCGAAGGCTACTTGCTGTCGGGCGAAACGATCCAATGGTTCTTCGCGCAATATCTGCGTGACGATCGCGACCGTGACGACTGGCGTTTCGCGCCCCTCGATGCGGCGGGCGGTCAGCCGGACTTTGCAGGCGTCGCGCCGGCGTGGATCGCGGCGGCGGATCACGATCCGCTCTACGACGAGGACATCGCGTATGCGGCGAAGCTCGAAGCGGCCGGCGTGCGAGTCACACTGGCGCGCTATGAAGGCATGATCCACGAGTTCTTCAAGATGGGCGGATTCGTGCCCGAAGTGGCGCGCGCACATGCGGATGCGGTGGCGGCGTTGAGGGAGGCGTTGGGGTGAGGGAGGCGGTTGATCGTTTGACGAAATTCCGAAAGTTAGGCCGTGCGATTTGTTTTGTATGTCTAACTGATATGATCAGTGCACGACCTTGCTTGATGCGTCAACTCTCATTCCGGGATGGAAGACTTCGTTCGCGAGTTAAACAGCGCACTTGGTTTGTCGCCGGACTGCTACATTCCACTGATGGTCAAGTACTGACATGCCGCGCCGACCCGCCGCCCGCATCTACTTCTATGCATCTGCGCTTCTACTTCTCGCATTCGTCGTTGTCTTCAACGCAGCCAACCTGATCGAAGCGTACGGCAGCGGTGCGCCGTACTACTCGCGCACCGTCAATATGGACAAATGGGTCGATCCGTTGCCGCTTCTCGCCCTCGTCGATGCGCTCACCGTGTTGCTCCTGTTCGCCACCGTCCGAATGCTTCGACGCAAGCCCTAAGCACGCGGCAGTCACGAAGCGATATCGAAGTCGAACGCCCGCTCGAAGCTGCCCGGCCTCACGATGCGATGCGAGCCATCGTCGTCGCTGCGCTCCTTGATCTGAATCGACATGCCGCGCTCGTTCGGCGTGACGCGCAGCGCCGTGGTGCTGCGCGTGCCGTACTCGGGCGTCTCGATGAACGCCGCCGACAGCACGCGCTCTCGCTCGATCGACAAGCCCGTCGACGGCAGCAGCGCATCGTCGGCGATGCGCGGATCCCGTAGCGTTTCGATCAGCACGTCGAGTTCCGGATGTTCATCGGCGTGGATCAGGTCGGCCAGCGCATCGCGTTGCGCGACGAGCTTCGGCCACGGTGTATTCAGCAAGCTGTTCGACAAGCCATGCACGCCCGCCTCGAGCAACGCGGGCGGCGCGTCGGCGCGGTTGCCGTACCAGCCGAGCTCGCGCCGCGTGAAATCGCCGCAAAGCAAGTTGAACCCGTTATAGCGATGCCCGCGTTCCGCGACGCGCTCCAGATAATCCATCGGGGCGATGCGTTCGCCCGACAAGAACGCGCTCACCAGCGTGCCGCGCGTGGGCGCATCGGCGCGCATTTCGGCGGGCGAGCGAAAGTTCGTCAGCGCGGCGAACCGGCCATCGCGGCTCACGCCTAGCCACGTGCCGCCGCCCGTCAGATCGCGCCCTGCGAGCACGCCGGGGGCGTCGGTCCACCAGTGCATCGGCTCCGCGTCGCGGCGAAAGAATTCATCGCGATTGGCGGCCAGCGTCAGCAACGCACGCTCGCCGTGCGGCTGCGCGCCAGCCGTTGCGTCCGGCTGCCAATCGAAAACGATGAGGCACATGCGCTTACACGTCCGACGGAAACGCGTACGGCAGCGGCAGGAATTCGAGCGCGGGACCATCGGCGGAACCGACATGCACCGCGCCGTCATCGAGCGCCGCCAGCTTGATCTCGACCAGGCAATCGACGCCGCCCGTTTCCGACGGCGCCACGTTCACGACGAGCCCGCACGGCTGCCCCGGATCGGCGGAATGAAAAAGCTCCGCACCGGGCGTCGCGGTTTCGGCGCGCGCGAGGGCAGTGCGCCGCTTGATCGTGCCGCGATACTGGCTGCGCGCGACCACTTCCTGCCCCGGATAACAGCCTTTCTTGAAATTGACCCCGCCGAGCACGTCGAAATTGACCATCTGCGGGACGAATTGCTCGACCGTCGCCTGCGTGATGCGCGGTTCGCCCGCGTGAATATCCAGCCAGTCCCACAGCGCGGCGGGCGCGCGGTGCAGTTTGTCGCCGAGGCTCGCGAGCCTCGCTTCGACATCCGCTTTCGGGCCGATCCACAGAAAGCGCGGACGATTCTCCGCATCCGGCACGCGGATCAGCGCGCCATGCGGGCCTTCCACTTTCACGTGGATGCCGTCGGGCAGCGCGTCGAAGATGCCGGAGAGCGCCGCGCGGACATCGCCCGCAAAGCCGACGGCGGCGACTTCGGCCGTCGCGTCCGAAAGCTTCGCCTTCGCGCGCAGCACGAACATCGACAGGCGCTTTTGCACGGGCGCCTGGATGTCGCTCGAAATCAGCAGGCGAACCGCGTCGGACGTGCGCCACATCAGGAACGAGCCGAGCAGCCGGCCCTTCGCGGAACAATAGCCCGCGAGCCGGGCGGTGGATGCGTCGAGATGCTGCACGTCGTTCGTGAGCTGGGTGTGCAGGAAGGCGGCGGCGTCTTCGCCTTTGACATCGATCACGCCGAACTGCGTGAGCGGAATAAACACGCCGGCAGTCCGGACGGCTTCGAAATCGGCAGCGGCGAGGGAAGGAGTCTGGAGATTCATGTGTCGGGAAGAGTCGATGCCAGCGGTGCGGCCGGGAGTCCGTGAATGGCGAACCAAACCGGTCAGCGGCCTTCGCGCAGGCGGGCAAGTTATTATATTGGTCTTATCCCAAGCGTGTTTCGCATGACTTTCCTGAAGAAATGCATCGTGGCGGCGGTGTTCGTCGTCATGCTCGCAGCAGCCGTCGCAGGCGGCGTGTATTACTGGGCCAACCGGCCGATGACGCTTTCGCCCGCCGAACTCGACGTCACCATCAAGCCTCACAGCAGCTTGCGCAGCGTGAGCGCGCAACTGAATCGCGGCGGCGTGCCCGTCGAGCCCGAGCTTTTCGTGCTGATGACGCGCGCGCTCGGCCTGTCCGCGCAGCTCAAATCCGGCAACTACGCGTTCAAGAGCGGCGTCACGCCTTACGAAGTGCTGCAGAAAATCGCCCGTGGCGATGTGAACGAATATGTCGCGACCGTCATCGAAGGCTGGACGCTGCAGAAGATGCGCAGCGAGCTGGACGGCAATCCGGCGCTCACGCACGACACGGCCGGCATGAGCGACATCGACATTCTGAAGGCGATCGGCGCGACGGAAGTCGACAAGATCTCCGCCGAAGGGCTCTTTTTCCCGGACACCTATCTCTTTGACAAAGGCACGAGCGATCTCGCCGTCTACAAGCGCGCCTATCGCACGATGCAGCGGCGCCTGATCGAAGCATGGAACACGCGCGCGCCGAATCTGCCTTACAAGACGCCGTATGACGCGCTGATCATGGCGTCGATCGTCGAGAAGGAGACGGGGCGCGCGGCGGACCGGCCGCTCGTGGCGGCGGTATTTGCGAACCGGCTGCGCATCGGCATGCCGCTGCAGACGGACCCGACCGTGATCTACGGGCTCGGCCCGGACTACGGCGGTCGTCTGAAGAAAAAAGACCTGCAGACGGACACTCCGTACAATACCTACACGCGCATGGGTCTGCCGCCGACGCCGATTGCGCTGCCGGGCGTGGCCGCGCTGAACGCCACGCTGAATCCCGCCGCGAGCAGCGCGCTGTATTTCGTCTCGCGCGGGGACGGCAGCAGCTTCTTTTCCGACAATCTGGGCGACCACAACAAGGCCGTCGACAAGTACATCCGGGGTCAATGATGGCGCGTGGCAGGTTCATCACGTTCGAAGGCATCGACGGCGCGGGCAAGACCACGCATCTCGACTGGTTCCGCCAGCAGCTCGATGGCAAGATCGCCGCGAGCGGCCGCCGTGTCGTGATGACGCGCGAGCCGGGCGGCACCGCGCTCGGCGAAACGCTGCGCGGCATTCTGCTGAATCAGCCGATGGACCTCGAAACCGAGGCGCTCCTGATGTTCGCGTCGCGTCGCGAGCACCTGGCGCAAGTGATCGAGCCGGCGCTCGCACGCGGCGACTGGGTGCTGTCGGACCGGTTCTCGGATGCGACTTTCGCCTATCAGGGCGGCGGGCGCGGCCTGCCGCGCGACAAGCTCGAGGCGCTCGAACGCTGGGTGCAGGGCGGTTTTCATCCGGACCTGACGGTGCTCTTCGACGTGCCCACCGACACCGCGAGCGAACGGCGCTCGGCTGCCCGCGCGCCCGACAAGTTCGAAAGCGAATCGGAGGCGTTCTTCGAGCGCACGCGCGCCGAATATCTGCGCCGCGCGGCGGAATCGCCGGAGCGGTTCGTCATCGTCGATTCGACACAGCCGATCGATACCATCCGCAAGCGGCTCGAAGACGTGGTCGCCGGACTCTGATTTCTCACCAGCTTCTACGATGATCTATCCCTGGCAAACCGACGACTGGCAACGCCTCCAGCAACTACGCGCGCACTGGCCGCACGCGCTCTTGCTGCACGGAGAAGCGGGCATCGGCAAGCTGCATTTCGCGCAGCATCTCGCGCAGGGCCTCTTGTGCGAGACGCCCGCCGCCAACGGCGAGCCTTGCGGCACGTGCCCGGCGTGCCTGTGGTTCTCGCAGGGCAATCACCCGGATTACCGCGCCGTGCTGCCCGAAGCCCTCGCGGGTCTCGCCGGCGACGATGCATCCGCCGATAAAGCCGACGACGGCGACAGCAAGAAAACACGCGCGCCCAGCAAGGAAATCAAGATCGAGCAGGTCAGGGCGCTGCTCGATTTCTGCGGCGTCGGCTCGCATCGCGGCGGCTTGCGTGTGGTGCTGCTGTATCCGGCCGAGGCGCTCAACGTCGCGGCGGCCAACGCGCTTCTGAAGACGCTCGAAGAACCGCCGTCGGGCGTCGTGTTCCTGCTGGTGTCGGCGCGCATCGACAGGCTGTTGCCGACCATCATCAGCCGATGCCGTCAATGGCCGATGAGCGTCCCGAATGCCAGCGACGCCCGCGCGTGGCTCGCGTCGCAAGGCGTCGACGATGCCGCCGGGCTGCTCGCCGAAGCCGGTGGCGCGCCGCTCGCCGCGCTCGCGCTCGCCAGCGACGAACACCGCGCGCTGCGTGACTTCACGCTCGCGCAACTGGCGGCCGGCCCGAACTGCGACGCCTTCGCGTGCGGCGAAAATCTGCAAAAGCTGCCCGTGCCGATGGTGCTCGGCTGGCTGCAACGCTGGCTCTACGATCTGCTCGCGCAGCGCACCGCCGGCCGCCCGCGCTATTTCCCCGGCGCGGGCAAAACGCTCGCCCGCTGCGCGCAGAGCGCCGATCCCGCCGCGCTCGCCCGCTACATCAAGACGGTCACGCGCCAGCGCGCGGTGGAGAATCATCCGCTGAACGCGCGGCTCGTGTTCGAGGAGTTGTTCCTCGCCTATCGCGGCATCTTTACTCACTGACTCGTTGCATCTTCCGATTAGCACGCCCATGAGCCTCACGTATCGCGACGCCACGCTCGACGACTTGCCCGCCATCGTCGCCATCTACAATTCGACGATCGCCTCGCGGCAGGTGACGGCGGACCTCGACCCGGTCAGCATCGAAAGCCGGCTGGCCTGGTTTCACTCGCACGGGCCGCACGCGCGGCCGCTGTGGGTCGTCGAAGAGGGCGGCGACGTCATCGCGTGGCTGAGTTTTTCCGACTTCTATGGCCGGCCCGCCTATGCGCGCACCGTCGAAGTGAGCATTTATCTGCATGACCGGGCGCGCGGCAAGGGCCTCGGCAAGAAGCTGCTGCAGGAAGCGCTCGACAAAGCGCCGTCGCTCGGCGTCGATACCGTGCTCGGCTTCGTGTTCGGGCACAACGAGCCGAGCATGCGGCTTTTCGCCAATTTCGGCTTCACGGCGTGGGGCACGCTGCCGCGCGTCGCGATGCTCGATGGCGTCGAGCGCGATCTCGTCATTCTCGGCTTGCGGCTCGACCGCGCGGCAAAGCCGGGCGTCGCGGCTGCGGCCTAGGAAGTATTCGCTGCAAAGGAGCACGGATGTTCGTCGATTCTCACTGTCACATCAATTTCGAAGGCCTCGCCGACCGTCTGCCCGACGTGCTCGACAAGATGCGCGAGCACGCGGTCACGCATGCGCTGTGCGTGTCCGTCGATCTGGAAACGCTGCCCTCCGTGCTCGCTATCGCCGAGCAGCATGAAAACGTGTACGCGTCGGTCGGCGTGCATCCGGATCACGAGGACATGAGGGAGCCGAGCGTCGCGGAACTCGTCGAACTGGCCGCGCATCCGAAGGTGTGCGCGATCGGCGAGACCGGGCTCGACTACTATCGGCTGGAAGGGCGCAGCATCGCCGATATGGAATGGCAGCGCGAACGCTTTCGCACGCACATTCGCGCCGCGCACGCGACGGGCAAGCCGCTCATCATCCACACGCGGTCGTCGTCGGAAGACACGCTGCGCATCATGGAAGAGGAACGGGCGAGCGTGCCGGGCGGCGTGATGCATTGCTTCACCGAGCCGTGGCACGTCGCGCAGGCGGCGCTCGCGCAGGGCTTTCATATCTCGCTGTCGGGCATCGTCACGTTCAAGAAGGCAACCGACGTGCACGACGTCGCGCGGCGCATGCCGCTCGACCGGCTGCTGATCGAAACGGACTCGCCGTATCTCGCGCCGGTGCCGTATCGCGGCAAGCCGAATGAACCTGCTTACGTCAGTTATGTCGGACGCTTCATCGCGCAATTGCGCGAAGAGACGGACGAAGCGGTCGCGCAGGCCACCACCGACAACTTTTTCCGGCTGTTCAAGATCGCCCGGCCGGCGGCTTCGGCCTGAGCGTCTCCAAAGCGAAGCGCGGCGAATCCCCTGTATTGAAGCAATGCGAAGGTCCACCATGAACAATTCCCCGATGATTTCCACTCTCTCCACGACGAACCGCGCCCGGCGCGCGACGGTGCGCGGCCTTTTTGCGGGCGCGCTCGTCGCGGCGTGCGCGTTTGCGCAGCCGGTGTGGGCCGCGTCCGTGGATTCGCTCATCAAGGCGGTCAAATTCGACGACGTCTCGGCGGTCAAGAAACAACTGGCGCAGGGCGCGGACCCGAATACGGTCGACAATACCGGCGCGCCGATCCTCGTCATCGCGGCGCGGGAGAAGTCGGATAAAGTCGGCCAGCTTCTTGCCGATAACCCGAACATCGACCTCGAAAAAGCCGATCCGGCGGGCGAAAATGCAATGATGCTCGCCGCGCTCAACGGCGACGCGACATTCGTTAATCTGCTGATCGCGAAAGAGGCGGAAGTGAACAAGAAGGGCTGGACACCGCTGCATTACGCGGCGACCAACGGCCATGACGACGTCGTCAAGATTTTGCTGGACCATTCGGCCTATATCGACGCGGGATCGCCGAACGGCACGACACCGCTGATGATGGCCGCACGCGGCGGTCATCTGTCGACGTGCAAGCTACTGCTCGATGAAGGCGCGGACTTGCGCGTGAAGAATCAGCTCGGCATGACCGCGGTGGATTTCGCACGCAAGTACAACGAACGCGATGTCGCGGAAGGCCTGCAGGCGCGCCTCGATGCAATGCAGGGTGGCGCTCCGCAAAGCGGCGCAAATGGGTCAAAATAACGCGGATCGACGCGCAATATCGTCACGCCGACATGAATCCGGGCAAGGGCGGCCGGGCCTGACCGCCTTCGCCCATCAAGCCGCCGATCAACATACAAGGAAGATCATGCTGCGGGAATTCGTCATCGCCTGTGCACTCGCGACGCCGGTTTGCGCGTTCGCGTTCACGGGCAACGATCTCAACACGCTCTGCACGAAGACCGATCCCAACTCGCGCACGGCCTGCGCCGCCTATATCGAAGGCGCGGCGGACGGCATCTACAACACGATCGAAGCGATCGGCGGGACCACGGGGCCGCAGGTCGGCCAGTACTTCTGCCTGCCCACCGATGTGAAGCCGCAACAGTTGACGGATGCGGTGCGCAAGTACATCGCCGATAACCCCGACAAAGCAGCCTTCAACGCAACGACGATGGTCTCGCTGGGCCTCGGTAAAGCGTTTCCGTGCAAGGCGGAGCGTTGAGCATGTGTTAGGCGGCTGGCGGCGAAACTCACACGGCTCGCCGCCGGCCGTCGCGTTGTTTTTCGAAGCAAGCCCGCGTGCCGATGGCCCGACGGGGGCTGTCTCACGCCGCCCGCGCTTCTCTTTCCGTCGTTCAATGCGCTCGCCGCGCACCGCGTTGAAACCCGCACGCCGTTTGCTAGTCGAAAAGCTGGAAGCGGGCCGCTCGTGTCCCGCAGCAGACAATAAAACGCAAGAGGAATGCATATGAGCCGTCTCGTCGTCGTATCCAACCGGGTCGCCACGCCGACCGAAACCAAGGGCTCCGCGGGCGGGCTCGCCGTGGGCGTCTTCGGCGCGCTGAAGGACAGCGGCGGCGTCTGGTTCGGCTGGAGCGGAGACGTGGTGAGCGAGACCGTCGCGAATCAGGGGCCGTCGCTCGAGCAGGACGGCGCGGTCACGTTCGCCACCGTCGGCTTGCCGAAGAAGGACTACGACCAGTACTACCGCGGTTTCTCGAACGCGATGCTGTGGCCCGTGTTCCACTATCGCAACGATCTCGCCGTCTATGACCGCGACGAATATGCCGGCTACCGCCGCGTGAATTCGTGGCTCGCGCACAAGCTCATCAAGCTGCTGCAACCCGACGATGTCATCTGGGTCCACGACTATCACCTGATTCCGTTCGCCGAAGCGTTGCGCAGCGAGGGCATCACGAATCGGATTGGCTTCTTTCTTCACATTCCGTTTCCGTCGCCGCAAATTCTCTTGAACATTCCGCCGCATGAAGAACTCGTGCGGTCGCTGTGCTGCTACGACGTCGTCGGCTTCCAGACCGAAGGCGATCAGATCGCGTTCCACGATTACATCGTGCGCCACGCCCACGGCAAGGCAACGAGCGACGGGCAGGTCGAAGCGTTCGGCCGAAAGTTGAAGACGGGCGTGTATCGCATCGGCGTGTTCCCGGACGAAATCGCCGAGCAGGCCGAGCGCGGCGAGGCGCGTCAGGACGTGATGGACCTGAAACAGAGCCTCGAAGGCCGCAAGCTCATCATGAGCGTCGACCGGCTCGATTATTCGAAGGGACTCGTCGAACGCTTTCGCGCGTTCGAGCATTTTCTGGAGAAATCGCCGGAGTGGCGCGGCAACGTCACGCTCGTGCAGATCGCGCCGCCCACGCGCTCGGACGTCGAGACCTATCAGCAGATCCGGCAGAACCTCGAGTACGAAGCAGGGCGCATCAACGGGCGCTTTTCGGGCCTCGATTACACGCCGATCCGCTATCTGAATCAGCGATACGACCGCTGGAAGCTGATGTCGCTGTTTCGCGAGTCGCAAATCGGGCTGGTCACGCCGCTGCGCGACGGCATGAATCTCGTCGCGAAGGAGTATGTCGCCGCGCAGAATCCCGACGACCCCGGCGTGCTCGTGCTCTCGCAGTTCGCGGGCGCGGCGGGCGAGTTGTCCGGCGCGGTGATGGTGAACCCGCATGACGTCGTCGGCATGAGCGACGCCCTCGCGCGCTCGCTCGCGATGCCGCTTGCCGAGCGGCAGCAACGCTACGAGGCGAACATGGCCGCGCTGCGCAAGTACGACCTCGGCGTCTGGCGCGACAATTTTCTCGCCGATCTACGCGACGTCCGGCGCAAGTAACAGCCGCGCGAAACGAGTGTTTCCCGCCTGTAACAAGGTGTTGAAAGTGCAAGGAAGCGCTGTTTCGCCGCCGTTCGCCCGCGATAATGGCTTCTCGCGAATCGACGCCTAGGGCAACACCTCGTTAGCCCGCTTACACCCTGCTGTCATACTCGAAGCGCGTGGCAGAGAGGCCGCGCGTCGAGTTCGGGTGGACGTCGAAAATGCATGGAGACGAACGATGAGAATTGCCCAGATCGCCCCGCTGACCGAATCGGTGCCGCCGAAGCTCTATGGCGGCACGGAGCGTGTCGTGTCGTATCTGACTGAAGCGCTCGTCGAACTGGGGCACGAGGTCACGCTGTTTGCCACCGGCGATTCGCAGACCACCGCGAAGCTGGAATCGGTCTGGCCGCGAGCGCTGCGGCTCGACCCCGCGATTCGCGACCGCATCGCGCCGCATATGCTGCTGATGGAAATGGTGCGGCGCCGGGCCGAAGAGTTCGACGTCCTGCATTTCCACATGGACTATTACTCGTTCTCGCTCTTCAACCGGCAGGAGACGCCGTTCGTCACGACGATGCACGGCCGCCTCGATCTGCCGGAGCAGCAGCCCGTATTCGATACCTTCAACACCGCACCGGTCGTGTCCATTTCGGATGCGCAGCGGCATCCGTTGCCGCAGGCGAAATGGGTGTCGACGGTCTATCACGGGCTGCCGGAGAAGCTCTACGTGCCGCAGCCCGTCGAGCACAAGTATCTGGCGTTCCTCGGGCGCATTTCGCCGGAAAAGCGCGTCGATACGGCGATTCGCATCGCCGGGCGCTGCGGGCTGCCGATCAAGATCGCCGCCAAAGTCGATGCCGCCGATCACGAGTATTTCGAGCGTGAAATCGCGCCGCTTCTCGAATTGCCGTATGTCGAATACATCGGCGAAATCAACGATAGCCAGAAGGCCGAGTTTCTTTCGGGCGCACTCGCGCTGCTGTTTCCGATCGACTGGCCGGAGCCTTTCGGCCTCGCCATGATCGAAGCGATGGCCTGCGGCACGCCTGTCATCGCGTTCAATCGCGGGGCCGTGCCGGAAGTGGTGGACGAGGGCGTGTCGGGCTTTATCGTCGAAGACGAGATCGGCGCGGTCGCGGCCGTCAACCGGCTGCATACGCTGCCGCGCGAGGGTGTGCGAAGACGCTTCGAGGAACGCTTCACGTCGCACCGGATGGCGCGGCAGTATCTGGATGCGTATCGGGCCGTGGTGCGTGCGCAGAAACGCTCGCGGTTCAAGCTGATCGACAGCGCAACGACGTAAAAAAACCGCCGTGTGGCGCGACCCTCGCGTCGCGCCACACGGCGGTCATGCTTGCTGCCGTGAAGGATGAAACGCCCGTTACATCTTGAGGCGCGTGACCTTCGTGCCTTGCAGCGAGACATCGGCCATCAGACCCGCGTTGGTCAGCACGAACGCTTCGACCGGCGCGGTGGCGGTGGTCGTATCGACGGCGCCGTTCGCGCCCATCTTCACGAGCGCAACCGATGCATCGACGCCTGCAGCCCAGCCGTCCGAATTACGGAATTTGTCGAGCGCGTCCTGGGTCATGAACAGGAAGATGATCGCCTTCGACTGCGCGCCCGCCTGCAGGCCGAACGAGCCCGACGTCGTGCTGTAGTAGCCGACGGTGCTGCCGCCCACGCGCAGCGAACCCTTGCCGTACTGGGCGCCGACGATGAAGCCGGCCTGAATCACCGACGGGAAGACGAGAATGCCGCGCGACTTCGCGACCAGTTCGCGCGAGCCGGGAACCGTCGTGTAGAGACGCTGGATGGTGCCGTCGACGTCAGCGTCGATGGAACGGCGGTCATCGGCGGAACTGGCGGCTTTTTCAGCGCCCGTGTTCGAATTGGTCGTGCAACCGGCAAGCGCGAGGCCTCCCAGCGCCAACACGGCCGTCGACTTGAGCATGAAGTTTCGTCTTTGCATCATTGTTCTCCATCGTGGAATTAGGAAACCCCATAGAGCGGGAGGGTGAGGCACGCCAAGTTATAGCACAGCGACAACGAAACGCGAGACCCGGCCGATGAGCGCGAGTCACACGAACGGGACATCGGCGATGTCCATCCATTGCATGCTGCCAGCGGCAAAACGTCAAGTTTTCCGAACGTTATCTGAAAGCTCATCGATCGACTGGTCAGTTTGCCGCAGGCGTCGCATCCGCCATGCACTAATTGCGCCGCACCCTTTTGCGCGTGTTACAGGAACGCCGCCGTTGGCAGTAGCAACGACCGTACCCGGCGCAGACTCAGGGATGGCTCGTCGTTTTTACTTCCGTCGGATGAGTCGGTGCGACAGGGCGCGGCGCCTGCGCGGGCCGCCTGAGCGCACGGCGAATCGCGCCGATCGTCATGCCGAGGACGAGTAAGAACGCGGCAGGCGTTATCCAGTAGCCGACGAAGGCGTGCCAAAGATAATCGGCGAGCGTCGCCTTGCGATGCGCGTATTCGTCGAGCGCTTCCTGATGCTTCTGCGCATTGGCGAGCAGGATGTCGGCGGGGCAGCCGGCGGCGCGCGCCTCGTCCGGATCGCCGTGACAGCGGCCGGCGGCGCCCGTTGCGCGCTGTGCATCGGTCAACTCCCACGTGGCAAGCGACTTCTGAAGATCGACCTTGTTGTAGGCCATCTCCTCGCGCGCCTCGTTGACCGCAACGATCATCACGGGCACGGCCCAAAAGGTGATCGTCAGGAGCCACCGGCGGAACCAGCGGTTCTTGTGCTTCCATGCCATCCGTGCCTCCTTGCGAAGCGGGACGCTGCGCTAGACGAGCGGCGGCCGATGGCGTATTTCTTGTATTGTCGAAGGGCCGCCTTCGCGCCATCTTAGGAGAAAAAGACGGCGGCGCGAATCACTTGCGTGGTTGCAGTGCAATATCGGCCGGCAAGCAGAGAAAAGACGACAGGCCGCGCGAACAGCGCGGCCCGGATCGAGAGGGGTGCTTAGCCCTTGTTGCTCAGACAGCTTTTCATGAAGGCCTTGCGGTCGTCGCCGCTCTTGCCGGTCGCCTGCGTGTTGCACGCCGTCATGCGCTGCTGCTGAGTCATCGGTTCCGAAGCGGCCGCAGCCGGAGCGCTCGACAGGCAGCTCTTCATGAACGCCTTGCGATCGTCGCCTTTCTTGCCGGACGCCTGCGAATTGCACGCCGTCATGCGCTGCTGCTGCGTCATCGGCGCGGAAGCCTCGGCAGGCGCCGATGCCGATGCCGATGCAGACAAACAGCTCTTCATGAAGGCCTTGCGGTCATCGCCTTTCTTGTCGGCCGCCTGCTTGTTGCATTCGGACATCTTCGATTGCTGGCTGTTGGCAGCAAAAGCCGTGTTCGCGCCGAGTGTGAGACTCAACACGGCAATGAGCGCAGTAGCTCGCATGTTCATGGGGACGCTCCCTGAGTAAGTGACATCTTGTTAGGACAGCGAGTATCGATGACCCGCCCGCGCATTATGGCAAACCGGGTTCCTGCAAAGTGTGCGATAAGGTGACATTCGACGCCGCTGCAACATTACGCTTGCATCGTCCTTTCGCGAAGACGAGCGACCGGCGGTTTCCGTAAGGTCGAGTCATTGGTTCGGCGCATTGCGCGCCAATTCTTCCACGATAGAAGGAGCCGCCTCATGTCCACGCCGCTCGCCGATCACTACAAGGGCTTCGAAATCCGCGTACAGGCCATGCGCCGCGCGCACGAGCGCGGCGAGCCCGACGACGGTCCACGCCACTTCGACATCTTCGTGACCATTTCGCGCAGCGCGGCGGGCGAAAGCGGACGCGAGGCCATGTTCGGCGTGCCCGCTCAGGAACCGTTCGACAGCCCGATCGATGCCACGCGCGCCGGTATCGAATATGGACGCAAGATCGTCGACAACGAAGTCGAAGGCGAGTCCGTCGAGGGGCTTTGAGCGGCGTATCGCACGGCGCGTCTGGAGCACTTCCTACACGTTAGTCCCATTTGACCGCTCGCCAGGCAGCTACGAGAATCGACGGCGGGCAAACGTTGCAATCCGCAGTTCCGGCCACTTCGCCCGACCGAAAACACCAATGAAAGCACTGGAGGAGATCCGCATGGAATCAATCGTTCGCCGCCGCGTTCTGTCGGCTGCCGTCGCGCTGGCCGTGTGCGCCGCGTTGCCGTTTGCATCGTCGTCCGCGTTCGCGCAGGGCGCGGCCAAGCCGAAAGTCGCGCTCGTGATGAAGTCGCTCGCCAACGAGTTCTTCCTGACGATGGAAACCGGCGCGAAGGAATACCAGCAGAAGAACGCCGCCAAGTTCGATCTCATCACCAACGGCATCAAGGACGAAACGGATACCGCCGCGCAGATCCGCATCGTCGAGCAGATGATCGTCTCCAAGGTCGATGCGCTCGTCATCGCGCCGGCGGATTCGAAGGCGCTCGTGCCGGTCATCAAGAAGGCGGCGGATGCCGGGATCATCGTCGTGAATATCGACAACCGGCTCGATCAGGACGTGCTGAAGTCGAAGGATCTGAACGTGCCGTTCGTCGGACCGGACAATCGCAAAGGCGCGCGTCAGGTCGGCGACTATCTCGCGAAGCACCTCAAGAAGGGCGATGAAGTGGGGATCATCGAAGGCGTGTCGACCACGACGAACGCGCAGCAGCGCACCGCCGGCTTCAAGGACGCGATGGACGCGGGCGGCATGAAAGTGGTCGCGCTGCAATCGGGCGACTGGGAAATCGACAAGGGCAACGCGGTCGCCTCGCAGATTCTCAACGCGAATCCGAACGTCAAGGCGCTCCTGTGCGGAAACGACAACATGGCGATCGGCGCGGTGTCGGCGGTGCGCGCCGCGGGCAAGGCCGGCAAGGTGCAGGTGGTCGGCTACGACAACATCAACGCAATCAAGCCGATGCTGAAGGACGGCCGCGTGCTCGCCACCGCTGATCAATACGCCGCGAAACAGGCGGTGTTCGGCATCGACGTGGCGCTCAAGGCGATCGCGGGCCATCAGAAGCAATCAACATTGTCGACCGTGGTGGAAACTCCGGTCGATCTGGTCACGAAGTAAGTCGCAAGGCCGCGAGCGTGGGGGCGCGAACCGACCGTCCTCAAGTTAGCGGCCATCGTGCCGTTAAAACGCGCACGGGCGCGGACGAAAGACGCAGCCCGAAAGTTTGAAGAAAGCGAGTTTGAAGCAAGCGAGGATGCTGACCCAGCTTTGACCGACCCTACGCCAATATGAACGATGCGGACCCCTGCGTGCTGACGGTCGCGGGCATCGGCAAGACCTATGTCGAGCCGGTGCTGACCGACGTTTCGCTCGGGCTCAGGCCCGGCGAGGTGCTCGCGTTGACGGGCGAGAACGGCGCAGGCAAGAGCACGCTGTCGAAGGTCATCGGCGGTCTCGCCGATCCGACCACCGGCGCGATGACGCTCGCGGGCCACCCGTATGCGCCCCAGAGCCGCACCGACGCGGAAGCGCTCGGCGTGCGGATGGTCATGCAGGAACTGAATCTGCTGCCGACGCTTTCCGTCGCCGAAAACCTGTTCCTGAACCGGCTGCCGCAGAAAGGCCGCGTGAAGTTCGGCTGGATCGACCGCAAGCGTCTTGCCGACGACGCCCGTCACGCGATGGCGCAAGTCGGGCTGGATGCAATCGATCCGGACACGCTCGTCGGCGATCTCGGCATCGGTCATCAGCAGATGGTGGAGATCGCCCGCAATCTGATCGGCGATTGCCGCGTGCTGATTCTCGACGAGCCGACCGCGATGCTGACCGCCCGCGAAGTCGATCTGCTGTTCGAGCAGATCGCGCGGCTGAAAGCGCGCGGCGTGGCGCTCGTGTACATCTCGCATCGGCTGGAGGAATTGCGGCGCATCGCGGAGCGGGCAGCCGTCCTGCGCGACGGACGCCTCGTCCATATCGGCCCGATGGACGCGCTGTCGAGCGAACAGCTCGTGACGCTGATGGTCGGGCGTGAGCTTGGCGAGCGCATCGATCTTGGCGAGAAGCGCCTGGGCGATGTCGTCTTGAAAGTGGACGGCCTGACGCGCGGCCAGGCGGTGCGCGACGTTTCGTTCGATGTCCGCGCAGGCGAGATTTTCGGCGTAAGCGGGCTGATCGGCGCGGGCCGCACGGAACTGATGCGCCTGATTTACGGCGCGGATCGCGCGGACGCGGGCACGGTGTCGATCGCCCGCAACGGGCAAACGTTGCAGCCGGTGCACGTGCAGTCGCCGTCGGACGCGGTGAAGCACGGCATTGCGCTCATTACGGAGGACCGCAAGGGCGAGGGCCTGCTGCTCGCCCTGCCCATCGCCGCGAACGTTTCACTCGGCAATGTCGGCGCGGTGGCGCGTCATGGCGTGATCGACGCACGCCGCGAGGCAACGCTTGCGCAGCGGCAGATCGACGCGATGCGCGTGCGCACGTCCGGCCCGGCGCAGGCCGTGTCGGAACTGTCGGGCGGCAATCAGCAGAAAGTGGTGATCGGCCGCTGGCTTGCGCGCGAAGGCCGCGAAGCGTGCCGCGTGCTGCTGTTCGACGAACCGACGCGCGGCATCGATGTCGGTGCGAAATTCGACATCTACGGATTGATGGGCGCGCTCGCTCGCGAAGGCCGGGCGCTCGTGGTGGTATCGAGCGACCTGCGCGAGCTGATGCTGATTTGCGACCGCATCGGCGTGATGTCGGCGGGAAAGATGACGGGCATCTTCGAGCGCGACAGCTGGACGCAGGACGCGCTGCTCGCTGCGGCGTTCGCGGGCTATGCAAAGCGCGAGGCGATGCTGCACGAGCCGCTCGCGCCCGATGCGAAGCCGCCGGAACAAGACACTTTCGTGGAGCATTGAATGACGGGCCAGACCGACGCGAAGCTCTCAGCCGATGCACCGAAGACGGCGAAGGGCGCCGGCACGCGCCTTGGGTTCTCGAACTACATCGGACTGGCGGGCGCGCTGGCCGCGATGATCGCGCTGTTTTCAGTGCTGAGTTCGCACTTTCTGACGTACGACACGTTCAGCACGATCGCGAACCAGATACCGGATCTCGTCGTGATGTCGATCGGCATGACCTTCGTGCTGATCATCGCGGGCATCGACCTTTCGGTGGGGTCGGTGCTGGCGCTCGGTGCGTCGGTGGTGAGCGTCGCGGCGCTCAAGTGGCACTGGCCGGCGTTTCCGGCGGCGCTGATCGGCCTTGCCGCCGCCGCGCTGACGGGCACGGTCACGGGCCTGGTGACGGTCGCGTGGCGGATTCCGTCGTTCATCGTGTCGCTCGGCGTGCTGGAAGCGGCGCGCGGCCTCGCGTACCAGATGACGAATTCGCGCACCGCTTATATCGGCGACGCGTTCGACTTTCTCTCGAATCCGATCGCGTTCGGCATCTCGCCCGCGTTCCTGATCGCGGTCGCGGTGATGATCATTGCGCATTGGGTCTTGACTCGGACGATCTTCGGCCGATATCTGGTAGGGATAGGCACGAACGAGGAAGCGGTCCGGCTTGCGGGCGTGGACCCGCGGCCGTACAAGGTAATCGTTTTCTCGCTGATGGGCGCGCTTTCCGGGCTCGCGGCGCTGTTTCAGATCTCGCGCCTCGAAGCCGCCGATCCGAACGCGGGCGCGGGAGTGGAGCTTCAGGTGATCGCGGCGGTGGTGATCGGCGGAACGAGTCTGATGGGCGGGCGCGGCTCGGTCATCAGCACCTTTTTCGGCGTTCTGATCATCTCGGTGCTCGCGGCGGGGCTCGCGCAGATCGGCGCGAACGAGCCGACGAAGCGAATCATCACGGGCGCGGTGATCGTGGTGGCAGTGGTGCTGGACACGTATCGCAGCAGGCGCAAGCGCGCCTGAGGGCAGTATCGGCAGGACGTCGCGGTGCAGCGTGGCGACGAAAAAAGAGGAACCGGGCGTTTCCGTTTGCACGCGTGGAGCAACGGGGAGCGGCAATTGCGTACGGGAGGGCCGTGCGCACGGAACGTATCCGGTCGACAAGAGCAGTTGGACCAGAAAAGCGAAGGACGATGTATGGCGACGATCAAAGACGTGGCAGCCATTGCCGGGGTGTCGTTTACGACGGTGTCCCACGTAGTGAACAATTCGAGGCCGGTGTCCGCCGATGTGCGGGCGAAGGTCGAGCGGGCGATTCGCGAGCTGGACTACGTGCCGTCGGCGGTTGCGCGATCGCTCAAGGCGCGCTCGACGGCGACGATCGGCCTGCTCGTGCCGAACGCGACGAATCCGTACTTCGCGGAACTGGCGCGCGGCGTCGAGGACGGCTGCGCGAAGAACGGCTACTGCGTGTTCTTCTGCAACTCCGACGACGATCCCGCCAAGCAGCGCAACTATCTGCGCGTGTTGCAGGAAAAGCGCATCGACGGGCTGGTGATCGCATCGGCGGGCGAGGATGCGGTGCTTGCGCAATGCCTCGCGAACGCGCGCGAGCCGCTTTTGATCGTCGATAGAAACATCGAGGGCATCTCGGCCGATCTCGTGCAGATCGACCACGAGAAGGGCGCGTATTGTGCGACGAGGCATCTGCTGCAACTCGGCCATTCGGATATCGGCTGCATCACGGGTCCGGCGGGAACGGCGGTGAGCGCAATGCGCCTGCACGGCTTCATTCGCGCGATGGCCGAAAGCGGCGTCGGAATCGGTCCGGACGCGATCGTGCAGAGCGACTTTTCGGCGACGGGCGGCTACGCGGCGGCCTCGCAACTTTTCGATTCGATGAAGCCGACCGCGATCTTCGCGTGCAACGACATGATGGGCATCGGCGCGCTGCGTGCGGCGGCGGAACGCGGCATTCGCGTGCCGGAGGATTGCTCGATCATCGGTTTCGACGACGTCGAACTGTCGCGCTACACGTATCCCGCGCTGTCGACGGTCGGCCAGTCGGTGCGCTCGCTCGGCGAGATGGCTGCGCAGACGCTCATCGAGCGCATTACGGGTAAGCTGCCGGGTCCGACGCGCCGCCGCGTCGTGCCGCCGCGCCTCGTGCGCCGCGAATCGACGGCGGTGGCCCCGCAGACGTTCCGCGCCGCGCGTGGCCGGACCGTCGCGGTGAACGCCGAATAACCCTTCGATCGACAAACACTCAACACGATGACCGACAAAGCCAAGCCGAACCCGACCTCGCGCGGCCGCGTGACCGTGGTCGGCAGCCTCAACATGGATCTCGTCGCGCGCGCGCCGCGCCTGCCGCTGCCGGGCGAAACGCTCGCGGGGCACGCGTTCGCGCAGGTGCCGGGCGGCAAGGGCGGCAATCAGGCGGTCGCGGCGGCGCGCCTCGGTGCGCAGGTCGCGATGATTGGCTGCGTCGGCAACGACACGAACGGCGCGACGCTCAAGAGCAGCCTCGAAGCGGAAGGCATCGACTGCACGGCGCTGGCCACGAGCGAGCACGCGCCGACGGGCGTGGCGCTCATCATCGTCGATGACGCGAGCCAGAACGCGATCGTCATCGTCGCGGGCAGCAACGCCGAGGTGACGCCTGAGCGCATCGGCGCGCAGGAGGACATGCTGGCGCAGGCGGATGTCATCGTCTGCCAGCTCGAAACACCGGCCGAAACCGTGCGCGCGGCGCTCGCCGCAGGGCGAAGGCTCGGACGCACGACGATTCTCAACCCCGCGCCCGCCGCGAGCGCCTTGCCCGCCGACTGGTTTCCCCTCGTCGACTATCTGATTCCGAATGAACTCGAGGCCGGCACGCTGACCGGCGCTCCGATCTCCACGCCCGACGATGCGCGCCGCGCCGCGCACGCGCTGAAGGCCAAGGGGGCGCGCAACGTCATCGTGACGCTGGGCGGGCAGGGCGTGTATGCGCTGCTTCATGGCGATGATGATGGCCGGCACCTGCCCTCACCGAAGGTCGAGGCCGTGGACACCACCGCCGCCGGCGATACGTTCATCGGCGGATTCGCGGCGGAGCTTGCACGCGGCAGCGCCGTCGCCGATGCGATCGCGTTCGGCCAGCGCGCCGCCGCGCTCGCCGTGACGCGCGAAGGCGCGCAGCCGTCGATTCCGCATCGGAACGAAGTGTCGAAATAAGCGGCGCCTGCTTCGCGAAGGCGCGGACGCGCTGCAATCGTCCGTTCACGATTCGTTCAAGCGTCGTGCGTCGCGTGGCTACATGACGCCAGCAAGGGCAAACGCAAATCGATCCGGCAGCCCGTACACTGTTGCACTGTGTGTCATCGTTCACACGAGGATAGCAACATGACCGGATCGACACTCGCCGCAAAGCTCGTTGCAGCGCGGCGTCAGCATCAACTGATCGACTCGCTCGAAGAGCGCGATCTTCCCCCCGACGCGCACACCGCCTACGCCATTCAGCACGAAGTCCTGCGCGATACGAAAGCGCGCATCGGCGCCTGGAAGATCGGCGCGCGCGCACCCGATTCGCTTGCCACGGGCGCACCCATCGATGCGGAATGCGTATATGTGTCGCCCGCGCGCCTGCCTTGCAGCAGCTTCTTTCGCGTGCTGGTGGAACTCGAAATAGCGTTTCGCTTCGCCTATGCCTTGCCCCCGAAATCCGAGCCCTATACGCGCGCCGAAGTGTTCGCGGCAATCGGCGGCATGGCGGTCGCGCTCGAAGTGGTCGATAGCCGTTTCGCGCAATGGCCGAATCTCGACCCGCTTGCACAGCTTGCGGATGCGCAGAACAACGGCGCGCTCATCACGAGCGGCATGGAGCCTTACGACGTCGTCGCACCGGGCTTCGATTTTCTCGCGCCGCGGCTCGAACTCACTCTCGATGGCGTGGGGATTGCTCCGGCTACGCTAGGCAATCCTGCGGGCGATCCTCGCGAATTGCTGCCCTGGCTCGTCAACCATTGTTCCCGCATGGGTTTGACCGTCGAGCCCTTCTGGACCATCACCACCGGATCCTATACGGGCGCGTATCGCGTGGAGGGGCCGTCGATGGTGCATGGCGCGATCGATCGCATCGGCGAACTCGAACTCGTGCTCACGTGACCGATGCCATCTGTGCGCAACAGGAAGCGCATCGAGCGATGCGTTCGCCCCACGCCACCACTTTGGCGGAACGAGGCTGTTGGAACACAACGAAAGCGCGATGCAGCGAACACGACAATGCCGACATCGGGACTGAGGATTGTAGGTGAACGAAAATAACTCACCAAGCTAGTGATTGTTCGAAGGAGCTTCGAAGCAAATCATATTAGCTAGTGCGTGAAAAAAAATTCGAAAGGGTTTAGGATGAATTCAAGCGATGTCGTTTCGATAACGCGCGTCGGGACGACCAAGGCTTTCTGACTTCGGCGAGGAGGTAGCATGGATATCTACAGCAGTTTCGCGACCCGCTTCGAAAAAACGCGCGAGGAAGAGTTCTCGCTGGAAGAGTATCTCGCGCTCTGCAAGGAAGATCCTGCCACATACGCAACAGCCGGCGAACGCATGCTGACGGCCATCGGTGAACCCGAAATGGTCGACACGCGTCTCGATCCGCGGCTGTCGCGCGTGTTTGCAAACAAGGTCATCAAGGTGTATCCGGCGTTCCGCGAATTCTACGGAATGGAAGAGGTGATCGAGAACGTGGTGTCGTATTTCCGGCACGCTGCGCAGGGTCTCGAAGAGAAGAAGCAGATCCTGTATCTGCTGGGTCCGGTGGGCGGCGGCAAGTCGTCGATCGCCGAACGTCTGAAGCAACTCATGGAGCGCGTGCCGTTCTATTCGCTGAAGGGCTCGCCCGTCAACGAATCGCCGCTCGGCCTTTTCGATTACGACGAAGACGGCCCCGTGCTCGAAGAGCAATACGGCATTCCGCGCCGCTACCTCAAAAGCATTCTTTCGCCGTGGGCGGTCAAGCGCCTGCATGAATACAACGGCGATATCCGCAAGTTCCGCGTCGTGCGCCGCTATCCGTCGATCCTGCGGCAAATCGGTATCGCCAAGACGGAGCCGGGCGACGAGAACAACCAGGACATCTCCTCGCTCGTCGGCAAGGTGGATATCCGCAAGCTCGAAACGTATTCGCAGGACGACGCCGATGCGTACAGCTACTCCGGCGGCCTGTGCCTGGCCAATCAGGGCTTGCTCGAATTCGTCGAAATGTTCAAGGCGCCGATCAAGGTGCTGCATCCGTTGCTGACCGCGACGCAGGAAGGCAATTTCAAGGGCACGGAAGGCTTCGGCGCGATCCCGTTCGACGGCGTGATTCTCGCGCACTCGAACGAGTCGGAATGGAAGGCGTTCCGCAACAACAAGAACAACGAGGCACTCCTCGACCGGATCTTCGTGGTCAAGGTGCCGTATTGCCTGCGCTACGGTGAAGAGGTCAAGATCTACGAGAAGCTCTTGCGCAACTCGTCGCTGGCGGATGCGGTATGCGCGCCCGGCACGCTCAAGATGATGGCGCAGATGGCGGTCCTCACGCGCCTGCACGAACCGGAGAATTCGAGTCTCTTCTCGAAGATGCAGGTCTATGACGGCGAGAACCTGAAAGACACGGACCCGAAGGCGAAGTCGTATCAGGAGTATCGCGATTTCGCCGGTGTCGATGAAGGCATGACGGGTGTCTCCACACGCTTCGCCTTCAAGATCCTCTCGCGCGTCTTCAACTTCGATTCGACCGAAGTCGCGGCCAATCCCGTGCATCTGATGTACGTACTGGAACAGCAGATCGAACGGGAGCAGTTCCCGCCGGAAACGGAGCAGAAGTACCTGTCCTTCATCAAGGACGTGCTGGCTTCGCGGTATGCGGAATTCATCGGCAAGGAGATTCAAACCGCGTATCTGGAGTCGTATTCCGAGTATGGACAAAACATCTTCGATCGCTACGTGACGTATGCGGACTTCTGGATTCAGGATCAGGAGTTCCGCGACCACGACACCGGCGAGAGCTTCGACCGTGCCGCGCTCAATGCGGAACTGGAGAAGATCGAGAAGCCCGCGGGCATCAGCAACCCGAAGGACTTCCGCAACGAGATCGTGAACTTCGTGTTGCGTGCGCGTGCGGCCAACGGGGGCAAGAATCCCGCGTGGATCAGCTACGAAAAGCTGCGCGTCGTGATCGAGAAGAAGATGTTCTCCAACACGGAAGAACTCCTGCCGGTCATCTCGTTCAATGCGAAGGGATCGGCGGAAGAGCAGAGAAAGCACGAGGACTTCGTCAATCGCATGGTCGCGAAGGGTTACACCCCGAAGCAGGTCCGCCTGCTGTGCGACTGGTATCTGCGGGTGCGCAAGTCGTCTTGAGGTGGTAGAGAAGGACACGTTGTCGTGACTCAGGCTCGCGCCGCCCGGCTTCATCAATGGAACCGGGTGGCAAGGCGGGCACGTTGCGAGTGAGAGACGCTGGCGAGCCGCGCGGTACGCCAAGAACTCGAGCAGCGCCTCGCACCTCGCCAATTACGCGGGAGACTGGATGTGCTGCACCAAATCATCGACCGCAGGTTAGCCGGCAAGAACAAGAGCATCGCGAACCGCGAACGCTTCCTGCGACGCGTCAAGAACTACATTCGCCGTGCGGTGTCCGACGCGGTGCGCGATCGCAGCATCAAGGACATTCAAAGCACGCAAAGCATCACGATTCCGAAGAAGGACATCGCGGAGCCGTCGTTCCGGCATGGGCCGGGCGGCAAGCGCGAGTATGTCCATCCGGGCAACGCCGATTACATACGCGGCGACAAGATTCCGCGTCCGCCGGGCGGCTCGGGCGGCGGCGGCAAGAGTGCCAGCAACGAGGGCGAAGGGCAGGACGACTTCGTGTTCGAGCTGTCGCGCGAAGAGTTCATGCAGTACTTCTTCGACGATCTCGAACTGCCGCGCCTCGTCAAGACGCAACTGCTCGCCGTGCCCACGTGGAAGAACGTGCGCGCGGGCTGGGCGGCGGAAGGCACGCCGAACAATATCGACGTAGTGCGATCGCTGCGCTCCGCGCTCGGGCGGCGCATCGCGCTCGGCTGGCCGCTCGCGACGCAACTGCGCGAGATGGAACGCCAGCTCGAACAGCTCAAAGCCGAAGCCGGCGACGCCGAAGAGATCGCGCGTCTCGAAGCGGAAATTGTCGTCATGCAGGGGCGGATCACACGCATTCCGTTCATCGATCCCTTCGATCTGCGCTATATCAACCGCGTGAAGCAGCCGACGCCATCGAGCAAGGCCGTGATGTTCTGCCTGATGGACGTGTCCGGTTCGATGGACGAGCAGCGCAAGGACCTCTCGAAGCGCTTTTTCATCCTGCTGTATCTGTTCCTGCAACGGAACTACGAGAAGATCGAAGTCGTCTTCATCCGTCACCACACGCGTGCGGAGGAAGTGGACGAGGACACCTTCTTTCATTCGACGGAAAGCGGCGGCACGGTGGTATCGAGCGCGCTGGAGTTGATGAAGAAGATCATGGACGAGCGCTATTCGCCGACTGAATGGAACATTTACGGCGCACAGGCTTCCGACGGCGACAACTGGACCGACGATTCCCCCAAATGCCGCAAGCTGCTGGCGGACGACATCCTCCCGAAGGTCCGGTATTTTGCCTATATCCAGGTAGCGCCAGAGGAGCAGAATCTCTGGTTGGAGTATGCTCAACTGGCAGCGGGCGCCCCTGAACTGGCGATGAAGAAAGTCGACTCGGCCTCGGATATCTATCCGGTCTTTCGCGAGCTTTTCGAAAAACAACAGGCGGCCGCATGACGAGCAGGCATTCGAACAACGAAGCGCGTGGTTATCATCTGGACGGCACGGACGATCGTGCTCCTTCGAAGCTCGGACCGGAAGCGGGGCAACGCAATGCGTCCGAAAAGACGCACGAGGAAGGCAGGATGAACGTTGCAGACAAGCGGCCGCTGCCGTGTCCGTCGGACTGGAGCGTCGAGCTGATCGAAGAATACGACGCCGAGATTTCGCGCGTCGCGAATCGCTACGGGCTGGACGTGTATCCCATTCAGCTCGAGATCATCAGCGCCGAGCAGATGATGGACGCGTATGCCTCCGTCGGCATGCCGGTGAACTATCGGCACTGGTCGTTCGGCAAGCACTTTCTCTCCACTGAGAAAAGCTATCGGCGCGGGCAGATGGGTCTCGCGTATGAGATCGTCATCAATTCGAATCCCTGCATCGCGTATCTGATGGAAGAGAACACGATGACGATGCAGGCGCTCGTCATCGCGCATGCCGCCTACGGGCATAACTCGTTTTTCAAGGGCAACTATCTGTTCCGGCTGTGGACGGATGCCCACGCGATCATCGATTACCTCGTTTATGCGAAGAATTACATCGCGGAGTGCGAGGAGCGTTACGGGCTGGATCGCGTCGAGGAACTGCTGGACTCGTGTCACGCGCTGATGAATTATGGCGTCGACCGTTACAAGCGTCCGCAGAAGTTGTCGCTCGCAAAGGAAGCAGCGATGCGCCGCGAGCGCGAGGCGTATTTGCAATCGCAGGTCAACGAACTGTGGCGCACGCTGCCGAACAAGAAGGCGCCGTCCGCCGAGGAAACAGAAAGCCGCTATCCGCCGGAGCCGCAAGAAAATCTGCTGTACTTCGCGGAAAAGAACGCGCCGCTCCTGGAGCCGTGGGAGCGCGAAGTGATCCGCATCGTGCGCAAGGTCGGGCAGTACTTCTATCCGCAGCGCCAGACGCAGGTGATGAACGAAGGCTGGGCGACCTTCTGGCACTACACGCTGTTGAACACGCTCTACAACGAAGGCCGTCTCGAAGACGGCTTCATGATGGAGTTCCTGCATTCGCACAGCAACGTGGTGTATCAGCCGCCGGTCACGAAGCCGTATTACAGCGGCATCAATCCGTACGCGCTTGGCTTCTCGATGATGAGCGACATCCGCCGCATCTGCGAGAGCCCCACGGACGAAGACCGCGAGTGGTTCCCTGAGCTTGCGGGCAGCGACTGGCTCGAATCGCTGCACTACGCGATGCGCAATTTCAAGGACGAGAGCTTCATCGCGCAGTACTTGTCGCCGCATCTGATACGCGAGATGCGCCTCTTCTCGATCCTCGACGACGACATGCGCGATGCGCTCGAAGTATCAGCGATTCACGACGGGAGCGGCTATCGCTACGTGCGGCAGGCGTTGTCGCGGCAGTACGACATTCATCATCGCGAGCCGAACATCCAGGTGTATTCGGTGAACACGCGCGGCGATCGCAGCCTCACGCTGCGTCACTTCATGACCGATAACCGCCATCTGTCGAACGACAGCGACGAAGTGCTCAAGCACATGGCGCGCTTGTGGCAGTTCGATGTGTATCTGGAAAGCGTCGATGAGAACGGGACGGTGAGAAAGCGCTTCGAGTGCCGTTACAACTCGCCGCATTCACGCTAACGCGGCGGTTTCCCAAAATGAAAACGGCTCCTTCGCGGAGCCGTTTTTTCATACACTCTTGCCTTCCTCGTCCTGCGAGAAGATATCCCAGCTCGCCATGAAGAGCGCGGCAACCAGCGGCCCGATCACGAAGCCGTTGATGCCGAAAAGCGCCATGCCGCCGAGCGTCGAGATGAGCACGACCCAGTCCGGCATCTTCGTGTCCTTGCCGACGAGAATCGGCCGCAACACGTTATCGACGAGCCCGATCACCACGACGCAGAACACCACCAGCACGATGCCGCGCCATATCTCGCCCGTCATGAAGAAGTAGAGGGCGGCGGGCACCCACACGAGCGCCGCGCCCACGGCGGGCAAGAGCGACAGGAACGCCATCAGCACGCCCCACAGGAGCGAGCCGTTGATGCCGAGAATCCAGAAGATCATTCCGCCGAGAAAGCCCTGCACGGCCGCGACCGCGATGTTGCCCTTGACCGTCGCGCGCACGACGGTGGTGAACTTCGCGATCAAATGCTGCTTCGGCGCGGGATCGAGCGGAATTGCGCGGCGAATGCGCCGGCCGATCTCGCCGCCATCGCGCAGCAGGAAGAACACGAGGTACAGCATCACGCCGAAGCTCACGACGAACTGAAACGTGTTCTGGCCGATCAGCAGCGCCTGCGCCGCCGCGAACTGGCTGATCTGCGACGCGCCTTCCATCAGCTTGCGCTGGAGGCCGGGGATGTCGTCGAGGCCGTATCGCCCGAGCATTTGCTGCGCGGACATGGGCAACGCATGAAGCACATGCTGGTAATACAGGCCGAAGTTGAGGTCGCCGCTCTTGATGCGCGTATAGACGAGCGCGACTTCCTGCACGAGCGTCACCGCGACAACCGCCACCGGAATAATCACGATGAGAATCGCGGCGGCGAGCGTCGTCAGCGCGGCGAGGTTGCGGCGTTTGCCGAAACGGACGGTGAGCCAGCGCTGCATCGGCTGAAAGAGCAGGGCGAGAATCGCGCCCCAGAAGATGGCGCCAAAAAACGGCAGCAGCACCCAGCCGAGCGCAACCGAGACGACGAACAGCAGGATGTGAAAGAACCGGGTATGGACGGACGGCTGATTGTTGTTCATTAGCGAAGCGACAGGTGATTGTGCGGGGCCATGCTAGCACGTGACTTCGAGCACGAATCTCGCCCGGGCTCGCGCAAAAGACAGGAAACGCCGCCGCGTCGACTAGAATTCTGCTTCCATTCCTTGCAGACGGCTTCCGATCGGTCCGCAGCCTTACTGCCTCACGCATCGAACAATGAATCCAGGCGTCGTCTATGCTTTCACGGCCTTTGCCATTTGGGGCCTCTTTCCGATCTATTTCAAGGCGCTGCACGAGATCGGCGCGGTGGAAATGCTCGCGCACCGCATGGCGTGGTCCATGGCGTTTTTGCTCATCGTGCTCACCGTGCGGCGTCAGTGGCAATGGCTCGGCCCCGTGTTGCGCGACCGGCGGCTGCTCGCGCGCTTCGCGGCGAGCGCGGTGCTGCTATCGGCCAACTGGGGCATTTATATCTGGGCGGTGAACGACGGGCGCATCGTCGAGGCGAGTCTTGGCTACTTCATCAATCCGCTCGTCAACGTGCTGTTCGGCATGGCGTTCCTGCACGAACGGCTGAGGCCGGGGCAGTGGATCGCGGTGATCGTTGCCGCGCTCGGCGTCGCGTGGCTCACGTGGGCCAACGGCGCGCCGCCGTGGATCAGCTTCGCGCTCGCGCTCACCTTCGGCGGCTACGGGCTGCTGCGCAAGACGGCGACGCTCGGCGCGCTGGAAGGGCTCACGCTCGAAACCATGCTGCTGTGCCCGATTGCGCTGCTGTATCTCTTCGTGTTGAGCTCGCACGGCGGCAGCGGATTCGCGCATGCATCAACCGGTGTGAAGCTGCTGCTCGCCGCGGCCGGCCCTGTCACCGCCGTGCCGCTGCTGCTGTTTGCGGCCGGTGCGCGCCGCATTCCGCTGTCGATGCTCGGGCTCATCCAGTACATCACGCCGTCGTTGCAACTGCTGATCGGCGTGGTGCTGTATCGCGAGGCGTTCGGCCACGACCAGTTGATCGGCTATGGCGCAATCTGGGCCGCGCTCGCGCTGTATTCGCTCGAAGGCATCTATCGGGCGCGGCAGTCGCGAGCGTGATGTCGCTTACCGCTGCGCGTCGCCCCAGCGGTATTCGACGGTCAGATCGTCCAGCTTCGCCTTGAGGTCCGCATCGAGCGGCTGATCGACGGCCGCGAGGGTATCGTCGAGCTGCTCGGGCCGGCTTGCACCGATGATCGCCGACGTCACCGCAGGATTTTCGAGCACCCACGCCAGCGACGTGCTCGCAAGCGAACGTCCGGTCGGCGCGACGAGTTCCTTCAGCTTCTCGATCGTCCGGAACTCGCGCTCGTGCCAATAGCGCTCCTGATACATTTCGCCCGCCTTGCCGACCGTCGCGGTAAAGCGGCCATCGGAAGGCGCGGCGTCGTGACGATGCTTGCCCGTCAGCAATCCGCCCGCGAGCGGGTTGTACGGAATCACTGCAAGCCCTTCCTCGTTTGCCAGCGGCAGCAATTCGCGCTCGATCTGCCGAAACAGCAGGTTATAGCGCGGCTGCACGGAGACGAAGCGCGCCGTGCGCAGCACGTCGGCACGGCCCAGCGCCCGCGCGAGCCGATAGGCCAGAAAATTCGACACGCCGATATAGCGCGCCTTGCCCTGCCGCACGATTACATCCAGTGCTTCGAGTGTCTCGTCGAGCGGCGTGTCGCGGTCGTCCATGTGTAGCTGATACAGATCGACGTAATCGGTATTCAGCCGCTTGAGCGATGCGTCGATCGCGTCGAGCAGATGCTTGCGCGACGCGCCCTTGTTCCACGCGAGCGGCCCCATCACGCCGACCGCCTTCGTCGCGAGAATGAAGCGGTCGCGCTTGCCTGCCAGCCAGCGCCCGACGATCTCCTCCGTGCGTCCGACGATGTCTTCCGTGCCGCCGAGCGGATAGACATCGGCGGTATCGATGAAATTGACGCCTGCATCGCTCGCGCGGTCCATGATGTCGCGCGACACGTCTTCGTCCGTTTGCAGGCCGAAGGTCATCGTGCCGAGGGTGAGACGCGAGACGGTGAGACCGGTGCTGCCGAATTTGCGGTATTGCACGGTTACGCTCCGAAAGAGGGAAGGGCTTGCGGGAAGAGGCAGGATAGCGCCGATGCCGTGCGCCGGCCCAAAGCGCGAGCCGGCGTCACGAGCTAACGCGCCGCCGATGCCTGCGCTCGCGCGGGCGGCGCCGGATCGAGCCGCCGGAACACCACGCCTGACAGCAGCGTGACCACGCCCATGCAGACGAAGCTCAGCCGAAAGCCAATCGACGCCGAGCCGAAATGTCCTTCGAACACCTGCACGAGCGATCCGCCGATCGACACGCCGAGGCCGATCGCGAGCATCTGCACCATCGAGAAGAGGCTGTTGCCGCTGCCCGCGTCCGCGCGCGACAAGCCTTTGAGCGTGACGCTGTTCATCGCGGCAAACTGCATCGAGTTGCATGCGCCGAAGAGGACGAGCACCGCAATCTCGACGGCGAGCGGCACCGACGCCGAGAACGCCGCGAACGCGACGATCGACACGCCGACGAGCGCCGTGTTCACCAGCAGAAACTGATCGTAGCCGTAGCGCTTGACGAGCCGCGCGATCCAGCGCTTCGAAAGCGTGCCGGCGATCGCGATGGGCAGCATCATCAAACCGGAGTGCAGCGGGCTATAGCCGAGTTCGAGCTGCATCATGAGCGGCAAAAGAAACGGCACCGCGCTCGATCCGATGCGGCACAGCAGGTTGCCGACGAGCCCTACGCTAAAGTTCGGCTCGCGAAAGAGCCTGAGTTGAAAGAGCGGATTGGCCCGATGCCGCGCGTACGGGATATACGCGAACGCGGACGCCACGGCGATAGCGAACAGCGCAGCCGATACCGCACCGCGATGCGTCTCGACCGGGCAATCGAGCGCGAGCGAAAACGACACCATGCACAGCGACAGCAATCCGCAGCCGATGAAATCGAAAGGCGGCGCATCGTGCAGCGTGTCGGCGGGCAAGAAGCGATGCACCGCATAAAGCCCGACCGCGCCGATCGGCACGTTGATCAGAAAGATCCAGTGCCATGTGAACGATTCCACAAACCAGCCGCCGAGCGTCGGGCCGAGAATGGGGCCGACCTGGCCGGCGACGGAAATCATCGCGAGCGCGGAGACATAGGCTTCGCCGCTGACAGCGCGCAGGATCGCGAGGCGGCCGATCGGCAGCAGCATGGAACCGCCGATGCCTTGCAGCACGCGGGCGAGCACCAGTTGATCGAGCGAACGGGCCATCGCGCAGGTCAGCGATCCGATGACGAACAGGCTGATCGACACGAAGTAGACGCGCCGTGTGCCGAAGCGGTCCGCGAGCCAGCCCGATGCGGGCGTCAGCAGCGCCATCGTGAGCGTATAGGCGACGACGATCGCCTGCATCGCGAGCGGCGCGGCGTGGAGGTCGCGTGCGATCGAAGGCAGCGCCGTGTTGACGATGGTCGTATCGAGCGCCTGCATGAAAAAACCCACGGCGACGATCCAAAGTAGCGCCGTGTGCGAAGACTGTCTGGTCATGGGGTGAAGTCGTAAGCGCGCCGCTGATATCGGTAGCAACGGCATCGTGAAATTTTAATGACGAGCGATATCATCGGGAAGCCCGCTAACCGCATTGACTGTGATCGGAAAAACCGATCACAATACCGCATGCTGAATCCGCTCTGGCTGAACACCTTCGCGACGGTGGCCGCGTCGCACAGCTTCACCGATGCCGGCCGGCAACTCGGCCTGCGGCAATCGAGCGTGTCGGAGCACATTCGACGCCTCGAAGAAAGCGTCGGCCGCCGGCTGTTCGTGCGCGACACGCACTCGCTCGCGCTCACCGCCGACGGCGAAGCGATGCTCGTCCACGCCCGCGTAATCCTCGACGCGATGATGCACGCCGAATCGCAGTTCAGCTCGCAGCGGCTGCGCGGGCGCGTACGGCTGGGTTCATCGGACGATCTCGCGCTCGGGCCGCTGCCCAGCGTGCTCGCGGCGTTCCGCGATACGCATCCGGACGTGGAACTGGAGATCACTATCGGCATGACGGGGCGGCTTTATCAACTGGTCGATTCCGGCGAACTCGACCTCGCGGTCGGCAAGCGCAGACTCGGCGATGCGCGCGGCACGCGGCTTTTCAGCGGGCGTCTCGAATGGCTGGCGAAGCCGGGCACGGTCGTCGATACCAGCCTGCCGCTGCCGCTGATTCTCGTCGCGGAGCCGAGCGTCACGCGCGCCGTCGTCCTCGATGCGCTCGCGATGGCCGGCGCGCGCTGGCAGATGGTCTGCACGAGCAGCAGCCACGCTGGCTGCATCGCCGCGGCGCGCGGCGGGCTCGGGCTCACGGTGCGCTCGCATTTTCTGGCGGGCCGGGGGCTGGCGCCGCCGGTGAACCGGGCGGAGTTGCCGGAATTGCCCGAAGTGGAGTTCATCGCGTTCGGGGCGAAGCATCTGAGCCGGCCCGCCGAAACGCTTCTGCAACTCCTGCAGGACAGCGATTTGCGCGGGGAGTGGGACGGCGAGTGAGGCACACGCCGTGCTTCGCGGCGGTTGTGCCGCTGCAACGCCGGACGGCGGCTCCGAATGGCTATCGCCGATCGCTTCTTATATATTGAGCGGCCATCGAAGTATCCTCGCCAACCCGTGCTTCCCAACCGCCGTTTCTTTTCCTCCGATGCCTCGCGCCGGTTGTCACGGGCGTGCCGCGCACTGTTGCTCGCGATCGCCGCGACGATGCCGCTCGCGAGCGCGCACGCCGCCGCGTATGTCACGAAGCATTGCGACGACCTCGCCGGCAAGACCGTGCCCGCGTCGATCATCGGCTTGCCGACGCGCGGCGCGCTGATCACCACGGCATCGGTCGTCAAGGCCGCCGCGCCGGGCAACCGCAACGGCGAGTATTGCCGCATCAACGGCGTCATCCGGGCGCTGCAGGACACCACGCCCGACATCCGCTTCGAAGTCAATCTGCCGAGCCGCTGGAACGGCCGCGCGCTGCAGATGGGCGGCGGCGGCTACAACGGAGTGCTCGTTTCCGGCACCCAGCCGATGCCCTTCGCCCCGGACTCGACGCCGCTCGCACGTGGCTACGCGACGTTCGGTTCCGACTCGGGCCACGTCGGCAATTCGGGGCGCGCGGACTTCGCGGTCAACGACGAGGCGATCGTCAATTTCGGCTTTGCGCATCTCAAGAAAACGCGCGACGTGGCGCTCGCGCTGATCCAGATGGGCTACGGGCGCACGCCGGACAAGACGTATTTCGCGGGCGGATCGACGGGCGGACGCGAAGGGTTCACCGTGATCGAACGTTTCCCGAACGACTACGACGGCGTGATCGCCAACGCGCCCGCGATCAACTTCTCGGGCGTGCGGCTGCTCGGCGTGAAGCTCGGGCAGGCATCGTATGCGAAACCGGGCGGTTTCGTCGGGATTGCGCAGCAGCGGCGCGTGTTCGAAACCGTCGTGCACGAATGCGACCGGCTGGATGGTCTCGCGGATGGCATCGTCGGTAACGTGGAGGCGTGCCGGAAGCTGGAACCGCAGATCATCGCGTCACTGCGTTGCGCGAACGGGCAGCGTCCGTCCCTGCGCGACAGTTGCCTGTCCGATGCGCAACTCGACACGCTGCAATTGCTGCGCGACGGACTGACGATGCCGTACGCGCTCGCCTACGGCGTCGATCAGTATCCGGGTTACAACGTGTTCCAGGGCGTCGATTTTTCGGGCGCGCTCGGCCTCGGCGACTCGCCGACGCTCGTCGCGCCGCCGACGTTCGCGGCCAACGGCTATCTCTTCGCTCAGGGCGATGCGTATATCCGCCACTTCGTCACGCGCGATCCGGGCTTCAGCGTCTTGTCGTTCGATATCGACAACCCCGGAAACTGGCGGCAGCGGCTCGTGACGCTTTCGTACACCGTCGGTGCGATGAACCCGGATTTCTCCGCGTTCATCGCGCACGGCGGCAAGCTCGTCGCGATGCACGGCCTCGCCGACGAAGTGATCAGCCCGAACCAGACGCTTGCGTTCTATCGCGGGCTCGTCGAGCGCTACGGTCAGGACACCGTCGATTCGTTCATGCGGCTCTACATGGTGCCGGGCTTTCAGCACGGCAACGGCGTATTCATTCCCGCATGGGACGAACTCGGCGCGCTCGACGACTGGGTGACGAACGGCGTCGCACCGGAAACGCTCGTCGGCAGCGACATCGCGCCCGCCACCAACGGCCGCACGCGACCCATCTGCCGCTATCCCGGCTATCCGCGCTATATCGGCAAGGGCAGCGTCAATCTCGCGACGAGCTTTCGGTGCGTCGCGCCTTAGGCAGCGAGCTTCATATGGCGTCGACGGCGCGCGGCATGAAGCGCTCGACGATGCGCGCCCACGCCGGGCGCTTCAAGTTCGCACGATACGACGTCAGCGAGACTTCGATCGCGTGATCGCAGTCCGACGACAGCCAGATGCGTTCGCCGCGCACGAGACGCAGCACGTCGCCCGGCTGCATCCAGTAGTCGTAGGGATCTGAATGGCGTGTGAGCCACACAGACGCGCTCCCGATGCGCAATTCCGCATCGCACGGAAGACGCCAGGACACGGTATGACGCGCGGCGACATCGACATACACCACGACGCGCGTCCCGCGCCTGTCCAGCAGTTTCGACAGCTCTTCCATCTTGCTCTCCATGATGTGAGCCAAAGACGGGGCGCGATGCACGCATAAAGCAAAAGGCCCCGTCTTTCGGCGGGGCCTTCGGAATCGACTTGCCAGCTTTTGCTTGTTTCTCGCTAGCGCACACGCTCTCCCGATGACCCGCCGTACTTGGCGTTCACTGGGTTTTTAATCGCGGCGATGGCGAGGAGAAGAGTTGCGTGCATGTCGTGCAGTATCGAGGCGAACACGCGGCGCTGTCAATATCGAGATGACGTTTGCATCGATCCTGACAGTTACGCGCCGGTATAGCCCTGCGGCTTCGTCGAGTTCCTCTTCGCGATATCCGCGTTCACCGATACGACGTACTGCGGCGATTCGGTGAGCGTCAGCGTGACGACGCCGTTTGTGTACGGCGCGCTCGATACGTTGCCCATCGCGTCGATCAGTTGCACGGTGCCGCTCGTGCCGGCTGCATCGACGTTGAGCTTGTAGGCGGCGCTGTACGTCGCGCTGAAGGTTCCGTTCGATGCCGGCCATACCGCGTTGTTGTGCGTCCAGAGCGCGGTGATGATCTTGCCGTTACCGCGCTGCTGGAACGCATATGCATACACGCCCGACGGCAGGTTGTTCACCGGGCCGAGCGTCACCGTGCCGTCGAGCACGCGCGTCATCGCGGCGACGGCCATGGCGGCCGGCTTCGGGCTGATGTTCGTGGTGCCGAATTCGGCTTGCGGATGATCGAGATCGAAGAACGTGCCGTAACCCGGTTCGCCGGGGAAGTCCGGGCCGAAGAACACGTAGGTCTGATCCGCGCCTTCGCCGAGCAGGATGATGTGCGTGCGCGCGACGACCGCGCCCTGCGCGAACAGCACGTTCGGCGTCGGATAGTTGGGACCGTAATTCGAGCCGATGTCATAGCTGATGCCCGTCTCGGTCACGAACAGCTTCATGTTCGGCTTGTAGTCCTTCGCCATTTCCGCGCGCAGATTGCGCATCTCGTTGAGCAGCGAATTGGCGGCATCGGCGGGGTTGGCGTCAGTGTGACGCCGCTCCGGCGGATGCGACGGCGACGTGCCCGCATCGTAATAACCGTGCGTGGCGATGCCGTCGAGATACTGCGCCAGCCCGAGCGGCGCGAGGCGCTTGAGGCGCTCCGTCGTCAGCGACGGGAACGGCTCGGCCGGGCCCATCACGACCGCATGCGGATCTCTCGAATGCAGGCCCTGATACGCCGCCTTGTACAGCGCGACGAAGTTGGCGTCCGTGTCCTTCCACAGGATGTACGGCTCCCACGTGACCTGGTAATAGTTCGCGGACATCGTCGGGTAGTAGCGCGCGCGGATCGCTTCCGTTTCCTGCCCGACGCGCGCCATGTAGTTCGCGAAGTACGACAGGTCGTTCGGAACGTAGCCGTAGTCCGGACTCTGGCCGTGCGCGCTCGCCCAGCCCGGCATGCCGTCGAGCCGCACGAGGCGCATCACGTTGCCGGACGTGTAGAACGGATCGAGATTGTTCGCCGCCGGGTTGAAGGTGTTGCGGCCGTTCGGCTCCATCACGGACATCTGGCGGTCGTCGATGGTCGACGAGATGCCGAGCGCGCCAAGCATCGTCGCGTTGCCGTTGAATCCCTGCATGCCGAAGCGATGCTGCTCCTGCTTCGCATACGTCACCGGGGGGATGACGCTGGCGAGATTCGGCATCACGCCAAAAGTCGCGATGCCGTTTGGCCGCGTGCCCGCCGTCTGCACCTGTCCGCCGCGATTCGCGAGCGTTGCCGACACGGCGAAATAGCCCGCGAGCGTCGATGAGCAGGTGAGGGTGGTTTTCGTGGCGGCGCCCGGCACGGCGAAGCTGCCGCTCGCGACCGTCTTGCCGAGCGCATCGGCGATGGTCCACTTGAGCGTATCGGCGGAACCGGCGCGCGTCGTGATCGCCACCGGGAATTTCGCGCCAGCGGGATACATGCGCGAGCCGTCGGTGCTCGGGGTATCGACGGTAATCTGTCCCGAGCCGCCCGACGCCGATGACGTCGCCGGCGACGCGCACGTGAGAGCGGGCTTGCTTGCCGCGTTGGCGACGGACGCGGGCATCGAAGCGTCGTCGGCTCCGCCGCCGCAAGCAGCGAGCGCAAGGACGAGAGGAGACAGCAGGAATGCGTTCTTGTTGTTCATAAGCAGCGAGGGAGTTGGACGGAACCGTGAGGGCACACCGGTCGTTTTTGCCTGAGAAGCGTCAGCGATCAGACGATTGGCCGCAGATACTACCTGCGATTGATGCGAACTGCACGTAACGGCGCGTAACTCGATGTAACGTACGACAATTGAGCATTATTGTCGTACGAATCTTTCCCGATTGCGGCGTGCCTCGCGACGGTTTAAGTTGGCGGCACGAATCCGCTCTAAGGAGACCGCCGTGGCTTTTCTGTTGCTCATCGTTGAACCGGTCGAACAGCGCACGCAGCGAACGCCGGAAGAAGGCCGGGAGGCGTATCGGCAGATGGTTGAATTCGCCGATGAACTCAAGGCGCGCGGCGTGTTGCGCGCGTGCGAATCGCTGACATCGCTGAAGGATGCGTCGCGGGTATCGCATGCATCGGGCGGCGATCGCCGCGCCAGAATCATCGACGGACCCTTCGCCGAGGCGAAGGAAATGATCGGCGGCTTCTTCCTGCTCGATTGCGAGACGCACGCCGAAGCCATCGCGATCGCCGCCGAATGCCCGGCTGCGGCGTGGTGCACGGTCGAAGTGCGCAAGATCGGGCGGTGTTATCTGTGATTTTTTGTCGATCGGCGTGGGCGTCGATCGTCGTCATCGAAGAAAAGGAAAACCAGGACACGCAACATGCACAAGCAAATCTTCGTGAATCTTCCGGTACGCGATCTCAAGCGATCGATGACGTTCTTCAAGGCGCTCGGTCTCAGCTTCAACCCGGCGTTCACGAACGAGAATGCCGCGTGCCTCGTCATCGGCGAGAACCTGTACGCGATGCTGCTGACCGAACCGTTCTTCCAGACCTTCACCGAAAAGACGCTGATCGACGCGCACACGCGCGTGGAGACGCTCATCTGCCTGTCGTGCGAGAGCAGGGCGGAAGTGGATGACGTGATCGCGAAGGCCGTCGCCGCGGGCGGGCGCACGCCGCGTCCGCCGCAGGACCACGGCTTCATGTACGGACACGCTTTCGAGGATCTCGACGGACACATCTGGGAACTGGTGCACATGGCGCCGGAAGCGGCGTGAACGACGCGTTGACCGAGCGCGATGCGGCGACGCGTCGGGTCATCGACGCGGTGTGGCGCATGGAGGCCGCGAAGGTGATTGCGAGCGTGGCGCGCGTGGTGCGCGACGTCGCGCTCGCCGAGGAACTGGCGCAGGACGCGTTCGTCGCGGCGCTCGAGCACTGGGGCCGTGCGGGCGTGCCGGACAAGCCGGGAGCGTGGCTGATGACGACAGCGAAGAACAGGGCGCTCGACCGTCTGCGGCAGCATGCGCTGCACGCGCGCAAGCACGAGGAACTGGGCCGCGATCTGGACGCGCAGGAGATGCACGTGACCCCCGATTTCGTCGATGCCCTCGACGCCGCCCGCGAAGACGATATTGGCGACGATCTGCTTCGTCTCGTGTTCACGGCGTGCCATCCGGTGCTGTCGCTGGATGCGCGCGTCGCGCTGACGTTGCGGCTGCTCGGCGGGCTGACGACGGACGAAATCGCGCGGGGCTTTCTCGTGCCGGAACCGACGATCGCGCAGCGGATCGTGCGTGCGAAGCGGACGTTGTCGGCGGCGCGCGTCGCATTCGAGGCGCCGAAGGCCGCTGAACGCGCGGCGCGGCTGGCGTCGGTGCTCGAAGTGATCTACCTGATTTTCAACGAAGGCTATTCGGCGACGGCCGGCGCCGACTGGATGCGTCCCGCGCTATGCGAGGACGCGCTGCGGCTCGCGCGCGTTCTTGCGGAACTGATGCCGGAAGAAAGCGAAGTGCACGGGCTCGTCGCGTTGATGGAGATTCAGGCGTCGCGGATCAAGGCGCGCGTGGACCGCGACGGGCGTCCGGTGCTGCTGCCGGATCAGGACCGCAGCCGATGGGACCCGCTGCTGATTCAGCGCGGGTTCGCGGCTCTTGCGCGAGCCGATGCGCTGGGCGGTGCGCGCGGCCTCTATGCGCTGCAGGCGGCGCTCGCTGCGTGCCACGCGCGGACGGCGACTGCCGCTGAGACCGATTGGGCGATGATCATCGCGCTTTATGACGCGTTAATGGTGGTCGCGCCGACGCCGGTTGTGGAGCTGAATCGGGCTGTCGCGGTCAGTATGGCGGTCGGGGCGCAGGCTGGGCTGGATATCGTCGATCGGCTGCGGGATTCGGAGGCGTTACGGGGGTATCACTTGTTGCCCGGTGTGCGGGCCGATCTGCTGGCGCGCGTCGGACGGAAGGACGAGGCGCGGGAGGAGTTTCTTGCGGCGGCGGCGTTGGCGAGGAATGCGCGGGAGCGGGAGTTTTTGTTGGGGCGTGGGCGGGAGTTGGGGTAATGTGTATTGGCGTCTGGACGATTTGACATAAGACAAATTAGCGATATTTTTGTTATGCGCTTACATCAGATATCTTGCTTCTCATCAGCAGATACCTTCAGCTTGACGCAGCCGCTCTTCGTGCGTGGTTGCCGGTTTGGCGTCTCCGCATCAGCCATTCCACACACTACGATGAACTGGCAAAGAATCGGCCGCGCGGCGGCCGTCCCGCCGATGGTCAAGACGGGTCCGTGGGCGTCCGCGTGTTGCCGTCATCGGCTTCGGTTAGCGGCAAGTCCTTGTTGGTCTCGTCGGCCTGCGTGGCTGGCTGCTTGGCCTTGTCGTTATCGACGACATCGGTGCCGGGTTCGTTCTGCGGAATTGTCATGGTCAACTCCAGTTCAGGTGTTTGTGGAAGCGCTTCCGACCGCGCGATACCGTTTCAGCACGAAAAATGCCCACGCAAGCGGACCACCGCTTGCTACGCAACGAGAACTGGAACGTCACGGAATGGAGCCACTATGTCGACCGCGTCTCCTGAAAACACCAATCCGCCCGAAAACCCTATCGACTCGGACGGCCTGACCGATCTGGGCCCGGCCCAGCCAAAAGATCCGCCGCACGCCCCCGGACAAGACGCCGAGTTGCGTGATCCCCCGAGTCCCGCAGGCGTGCCGCCTGACGGCGAAAACGCGGATCGCTAGGAAGGCTGGCACTGCCGCGGACCGCGCCTTGTTTCTATTCTCATAGAAGCCGTCTGTACGGCACTGCCAGGGCTTTTCGAGACGTGAGCGACCAACCTTGCTTCATGCGATCGCTCGCGCATTCTCGATACCTCCATCACGCTCTTCCTTGTATGGCGAAGTCGATAAGCTGACTCGCGCATTCCCACGCATCCTGCGCGGCGGCACCTTTCCTGCCCGTCTGCGCAAAAAAGATCGCGCCGTACAGCAAAAACACCATCTGGCGGCTCAACTGGTCCAGAACGGACGGATGAATCATGTCGAGCAAAGTGCGCCGGATCAGTTCCCGAAGCCGCTCCCTTTGCGCCTCCGCCATGCTGACTACCTGCGGATGGGCGTGATACTCGTAAAGTGCGGCGACAAAGACGCATCCCTGAAAATCGGGCTGATTGAACCAGCTTTCGTACCATCGGAAGATCGCCCTGAGCCGTTCCCTGCCCGACGGGTTGCAGGCGATGGCGCATGTCAGCGCCTCTTCTATCGCTTGCATTCGTTCCTTCAACACTTCCAGTAACAACGCTTCCTTCGACTGGAAGTATCGGTACATCGTCACCTTCGACACGTTCGATTCCCTTGCAATCAGGTCGACGCCGATCTGGTGGCAGCTATGCTGAGAAAACAAACGCGCGGCGGTTCCGAGGATGCGCTCTCGTACATCATTCATACAAGCCTCTCAACTGTACAGCGTATGTAAGCGCGGAACTCGAGCTTCACTGTACGCACTTCTATCGTGGTTCGGGAACGAGATTATAGGCAGTCGACCGAATGAGATAAGTCGAAACACAAAGGCGGGGTTAGCTCAACTTGAATTCGGTTCGAATATCGAACGGGAGCAGTCGCGCTCAATTAACTCAATGTTACCGATTTAATGAATACGGACGTTCCCGTTGAACAGCAGCGAACGGAGGTTTCTCAGAATTTGGCATTAATTTCCACATATCGCTGCGACACAAACTGACATGCAATAGTATTGTCGGACTCCGCTTTACAGGCTGTTTAAGAGAATCGGCGAACGACAACCGTCTACGTTTACCGCCTGTAAATCGAACAACCTCTCGAACGTGCACCCTTCCAAAGAGGCGCATGACTCGACGTCCTTGGCGGAGGTCGGCAGCACGCCGCGCAGATCAATTCGGATACATCGTATTGCGCCCTCACCTCCTAGGTCACAATCTTCTCTGCTGCGAAGACGAGGCTCGCAGCAACGCCAGCAAGACGAACTCTGTCTGTTCAGTCAACGCAACACTTTTTGAAGGTTTCGTGCGCGACCTGTTCACTTGAACCGTTTCGACGATTACAGGCATTGATCACGGACTTATAAAAACTAACTGACGCAAATCCGTTAATTCACCTCAAAGGCACTTAATTTAACTCGGATATTCATAAGAATGACTCTTACTATGCAATTTAGAATGGACAGTCGAAAAATTTTAATAGTACGTGACCTCTTACTCAGTTATTCTCGGTTGCTGAAACCGATCCACTCTTCAACACGTTACAGGGCATGGAAATGAAACAGGAGTTTGCTCGTCGTCAGATTCTCGTCGCTGAAACCGCACCGGTCATTGTTCACGCCTTGCGATCGCTGCTCAGCGAAGGTCCATTGGAGAGTACGGTTGATTCGGTGATTTTACGTTTCGATCTGATTGACCGCCTGCAGGCCAACAGCGTCGACCTTCTCATACTCGATCCCGTGTGCGTGCAGCGAGACGTGGATATAGGTAATCTGGATTGTCTTATCGAATTAAGACGCCGCTTTCCCTGCGTTCCTATTTTGTTTTGCACGACATTAAGAGACGTGATTATTCTGGACGAGATTTTCTGCATGAACCGGATCGGGATCTGCAGCAAATCGGACGAAATGATCGACATCTTCCGTCTTTGCGAGCAGCTGTTGTCCGGCAATTACGGCGGCGTATCCCCGAAGATCGATGCAATGTTCCGTGGCGCGCGTCAACTGCTATGAAGCGCTGATTCTCAGAACGAACTTGTTCAATCATGGCGTCCGCCATTCATCCAGAATCCGTACCGCTTGTGCGCGACTTTGACGAACGCCTGGCTCGCAACCTTTCCCGCGGCTTATCAGGAATAACCGCGGAATTTCTAATCGGTCACAGGTCGAGATCGTCCAATCGTCAAATTTCTTGGGCGATCATCCCGATATCTGAAACACTGCCGCTCTGCGTGCCATAGTCGCGTGTTGATGCGCCACGCTGGTCCTACTACAAAGAGGTAAGCAAGCGGGATCACACGATCGAGCGCAGCTGAACCTACTTCACGGACTCCAGCATGATCGAGCAATACCACGACCTCCATCAGCAACTCTACGCGGGCAATATCGCCGAGTGTTTCCGTTTCCTCGACGAACGGCGTGCTTCGGACGGCCACACGCCCGACTACTGGCACTGGCGAGCCGTCACCCACCTTCGCGCTGGCCAATTTAACAAGGCGCTCGACATTTGCGTCGGGCTGACACGCAAATCCGAGAATTTCGCTTTCCACGTTCACTGTCTGTGTGACATCTGTGTTCACCTAGGACTTAAGGAAGTGGCGCTCGCGGCCATTGAACAGTTCGCGCAGAAGGCGAACACCTCGCCGGTTGCCGCGTGTCTGTGGCGCGTCTACGGCTGGCATTATCTCGGTGACGACGACGGGGTCATCGGCATCACTCCCGACGGCCTCGACGAGCATTCGGCTTTCGTGCTCGGTCACCATCAGGCGCGCAGCACGATGCGGCGTGACGGCATCGCGCAGGGCGTCGCGGCAATGCATCGTTACTGGTCGTCCCATGATTCGCGCCGAATCCTCTTCCCTCACCTCGATTTGGCAGGCTACTGGACCGGCGAGCGCGCCCTGCCCGCGCGCCTCGAAGTTCGTCTGGTCGCGTCCGGCTATGGCGATATGGTCCATTGGTCGCGCTACCTTTGTGCGCTGGAAGCGACGGGTGTACAGGTGTTTTACGACAACAACCTGCTTCGCCTCGCGATGCCCGAGCCGGAGCGAGCCGAACTGGCCCGCACAATGTACGCCGCCGGTTTCGAAAGGCCGTCCGGCGACGCCGCGATGTGGACCGACCCGTTCAGTCTTTTCACGTCGCTCTTCCCGGTGCTGGGTTACGCGCCGTCGCACCGGTACATCGAGCCGGCCCATCCGTCGAGTGTCGACGGCATCATCGATGAAATTCGGACGCGTGCGCGCGGACGGCGCTGCGTCGGCCTGTTCTGGTCTTCTTGCGAATCGGCGAACAACTTCGCGAACCGCAGCCTGTGTCTGCCCGACCTCGATCCGCTGTTCGAAGACTCCCGCGATGTGTACTGGGTCATCATGCAACGGGGCTTCGAACGCCGCCGCTGGCTGAACGACCCGCGCTCGGCCAATCTCGACCGTTTCACCACGCTCAATATGGATCTGACGCTGGCTCACTCGGCGGCAATCATCGACCAGCTGGATATCTTCATCGGCAACGATGGCGGGCTGAGTCATTACGCCGGCGCTCTCGGCAAGCGCTGCTACATGTTCCTGAATCAGGTCGCCGAGTGGCGGTACGAGCGCGAGCCGACGTCCACGCCCTGGTATCCGAGCATGCGCCTCGTGCGGGCAAGCGAACTCGGCGGCTGGGACGAAGTCGTCGGCACGTTGCAGCAACTCCTGCACGCCGACGCCTGATCGTCCGGCAGCTCGGCAGTCCGGCGTGATGATCCGCCGGACCGCCCGTCCCGCTTAACGCGCGACCGTCTTGAAGCCGTACTCCTCGCGTGCGCCGTATCGACCCGGAGCGAACCCGTTGAACACGTGACCGCCGACCTTCGCGCCCACGTTTTCCAGGCGGCGCAAGGTTTCCTCCAGTTGCCGCGCACCCGTCCGATCGGCCCGCGACACCAGCAGCACCAAGTCGCAGTTCTGCGTCGCGATGGAAAGCGCGTCGCTAACCGGCAGGACCGGCGGCGAATCGATCACGACGTAATCGTAGATGTCGCGCAGCATGGCGAGCGTTTCCTGGAACGCCGGCCGGCCGAGCAGCTCCGCCGGGTTCTCCGGATAGAACGCGCCCGCATCCATGATCGAGAGACCACCTTTGCCGAGTGGGACGATTGCTTCGTCCGGGCGCGCGGTCCCTTCCAGCACTTCGGCCAGCCCCGGCCCGGTGCGGCCATCGACGAGATGACGCAGCCGCCCCTGACGCATGTCGGCGTCGATCAGCAGCACGGACGCACGCGTCTCGGCCAGCAGATACGCGAAGTTCGACGACACGAAGCTCTTGCCCACACCTTGCGTCGGACCGGTGAACAGGATGACCTTGCCGCCCGGTTGATTCGCATCGACGACATAGCCGGGATTCATCACGCTCGTGGTTCCGGCGAACGACATCGCGTTGGCCGAATTGAACGGATTCATGCCGCCCAGGCCGAACTGGTTCATCGGAACCGGCGCGCCGCTCAGCATTGCACGCACACTGCTGCGCAGCGAACGAAGCGCTTCGATGCTCGGATCGGTCGGACTCGCCATCGCGAGCAGCTTGGCGGGCGCGGCGTTGTGCGTCAGCGCGCGGACGTCCTGCTTCAGTTGCGCGGTCGAACGAGCGATCACGGCAAGACGCGGCAGTTGCGAGAAGTGGTCGATTTCTTCCGGACTGCGAAGCTCCTTGCGATTCATTGCGATCAGATAGATCGACACGGTGCTGAGGAACAAGCCGCCGAAGATGGAACCGAGCAGCACGATCCACGCACGCGGCCACGATTGCTTCTCGGGTGCGACCGCCCAGTCGACCACGGCCATGCCCGGCGGCGTGCTGGCTGCCGCGACTTCGAGCTGTTGAGCATTGGTCAGCACGCTCGTGTAGAGCTGAGTCGTGACGGCCACATCGCGTGCCAGCTCGACGTATTGCCGCTGCACGGTAGGCAGATTCGCCGCAATCTTCGACGTCTCGGCAATCTCATGCTTCACCTGATTGAGCTGCGTGAGCGCGCTCTGGTAGTTCTCGTTCTCCGGCCGATAGCGATGCTGCGCGGCGTCGAGCGCGAGTTGCAAGGTCGTCTGCTGCTCTTCGAGGCGGCTCATGCGCGTGATGAGCGCGGTGTTCTGCTGCGCCATATCGACCGTGCCGGTCTGCGTGCGGAACGCGTTCAGACGGCTCTCCGCGGCTTCCAGATCGTGCTTCAGCGCGGGCAGGCGCTTCTTCAGGAAGTCGAGGCTCGTCTGCGCCTGCGCAGCGCGGCGTTCGGCATCGCGCTCCTGATACGTCTTGATGATCGCGTTGACCATGGCCTGCGCCACCAGCGGCGATTCGGCCTGATAGCTAAGACGGATCAACGACGGATCGCGCAGCGTCGATTCACGCGGCGGAATCGACGTGCGCAGCCGCGCGAGCACGTTGTCGAACGTCGTCTGTTGCGAGTACTTGCGCAACTCGAAGCTCACGCCGGGACGCGCACGCAACGTGTCGATGCGCAGCTCGCCGGGAGCACGCCCGTCCGGCGTATCGACCTGAAAGGACACAGTCTCGCCGACACGCCCTTGCGCGAGCGCCTTGTCGTCCTTGTCGAAGAGCGTCCAGCGTCCGCCTTGCCCCGCGATCACGTGGAACTTCATCTTCAACGCGGATTCGGGCACCGTGAAAACGCCGGGTTTCAGGCGCTCGCCGCCCCATGCATATTGGTCCAGTCCGAACGGCGCGGGCGCGAGTTCGCTGTCGCTTGCGTGACGCGAAGCCAGATAACTACCGATCAGCGGGAAATGACTTTGCGTCTCGACGACGGTATCGGCGCTCGTCTGCGCTATCGCGGCGCTCACGACCGAGCGTGAAGTCAGTACATCGCTTTCATCACTGGCGGAAGCATCGGCGGCCATGGAACCGGATACGTCCGACAGTGCGCTGATCGACGTGCCCGCCTTGCTTTGCACGCGCAACAGCGCCTCGGCGCGGTATTGCGGCGTTGCGAGCAGAACGTAAAGCACGCCCGCTGCGCAACACGTGCCGGTCACAGCGCCGAGCAAGGTCTTGTGACGCACGACGCTGCGCCACAGATCGACCAGACCGTCGCCGCGTTGCGGAACTGGCGTCATGGCGGGGCGCATGTTATATGAAAGCATGTTATATCCCTAACAAATTAGATGAAAACCAGAGACGTCAGTCGCAACCGACGACGGCGCGTTCCCTCGTACACGCCGCTTGATGCTATGAACCGACCGTGATGAACACCGGTCCTTCCGCTTCGGTCACTGCCAGCACGTTGCGCCTGTCGCGCCGCGTGCCGTACAGATCGGCGATGACCGCGCTGGCCGGCAGACGCGATACATCGAGATTCATGACGTTGCCCGCGCCGTAGCACCAGACAACGTATTTGGTGGCGCGCGCATCGTCGAACTTGAGCACGACGGTCTGCTCCTTCTCGTCGATGAAGTAGCGCGCGTTTTTTGCGTTGCCCGTGAACGCGAACAGATTCTTTACTGCGTGATACGCGGGCAGCTTTCTGTTTCCGGCATCCAGTAGTCCGAAGTTATGTTCCATTTCCTTCGGGTTGGTGCCGTCGTTGCGCATGTCGTAATACGACGTCAGCCCGACTTGCGCGATCCAGTTCATCATCAGCAGCCGCACCGCATAATTAGCCTGTCTCGCACGCGCCTCACTTGAATGACCATTTCCGATATCAGCTACATAGTGATATCCGAAGCTCGGGTATGACCATTCGGTTGCCCACACTTGCGGACGTTTAACGTATCCCGACAGGTCGTGGCGCAACTCGCGATAGTCGTCGAGCACCGTCTCCGGCTCCTGCTGCCGGTATGGATGCACACTCACTGCATCGGGGCCCGTCTGCGTCGCGCTGATATCGCCGACTGCGCGAATGAAGCCGCGATCCACCTGCTGGACGCCGCCCGTTGCGATCACCACGTTCGGATTGGCCGTCCGCGCCGCTTGCACCGCGTTCTGAAGCAGCGCGCGGTAAGCCGCAGGCGATGGTTCCGCGAGCCAGTAATCCTTGTGGTCCTGCTCGTTCCACACTTCGAAGCGCACGGGTGCATCGCGATAGCGGAAGGCAGCTTGATAGACATACGTGCGGAACGCGGCAAGCTGCGGCGCGGATGTCGGCGGCTGATTCGGGCTATAGGCGTAATGCTTGTAGCCGAGGATCAGCAGCGCGCCGAGGCCGCGTGCGCGCAGATTGTTCACGAGGCCATCGAAGCCGGCGAAGTGCCAGCCATCGGGCGCTTGTACCGCTTCCCAGAAGAGGTCGGTACGCACGAACGAGAAGCCGACGTCCTTCACGGCGTCGAGCAGCTTCGTATCGCCGATCTGGTGGATCGCCACGCCCGTGTTCGCCCTCGCCGACGCAAACGACGGCAACGCGACGTACGCGCGTTCGAGCGACGACGACGAGCCATCGATGGTGAGACTCGGCGTCGCCGATGCGGGCAGCATGGACGCGCACATCGCCAGTACGGCGGCCACCGCGAGCCGTCGCCGAATATTGCCGCTCTTCTGCATGATGTCAGAGCCCCCGCAGGCCGTCGTGCGGCGCATCGATCACGGTTGCGCGCGCCCGCCAGTTGGCCGGCGTAAAGCGGGCCGGCATACGCCAGATGACCGGTTGCATGAACGCCGCGTTCTCGCGCAGATAGCTCAACGTGACGCCGAAGAACAGCAGGCAGCCGATCGATTCGAACGTATCGGTCGTCGCACACGAGAAGAGCAGATAAAGCAGCATCGCCCACGTCGGCCGGTCGTCGGTCGGAGCGCGCATCATCAGCCGCACGAAAAACGCCACGAGCAGGAGCGCGCCGACGAGCCCGAAATTCGCCATCGCATACAGCAGCGAGTTGTCCGCGTAGGCGACATTGAAGCCGAACGCGCTCTCGTAATACGTCGTTGCCGAGCCGAAGCCGCCCGGCCCGAGGCCGAGCCAGATGCGGTTGTTCTTCAGCAATCCTTCCATGATGACCGGCCATGTGTTGAACATGCGGTCCTGGAACGAAGCGAGCGTCGTGAAACCGGTGCCTGAAAGATTGAACATCAGCGTGGCGATGTACGACACGAACGGAAACGCGATTGCGATTCCTGCGGCCCACAGGCAGGCGCGCTTGATCGTCATCGTCGAGAAGAAGCAATGCGCAACGACGACAATGGCCAGCGAGACCGGCGCCGTCTTGTTGGTCGTGGCGTGAATCGCCGCGCCCGCACACACGAGCAGCACGCACTGCAACCAGCGCTTGTCCGTGCGCATCAGCAGCCACGCCGTGAGCAGACCCGCCATCAGGCCCGTGGATGCGCTGTCGCGCCCGAAGCCCGAAAGCCGCGATGCGATGCCGACATACGACGCCACAGCGGCCCGTACGTTATGCCCGCCGACGGAGACGCTGACGCCGACCCACGGCATCGTCATGAAGGTGTTGGCGAGGATGCCGATGCCGCAAAGCGCCGCCAGTACCGCAAGCCCCGTTGTCGCAACCCGGCCGTTCAGATACGCGAGTGCTTGCGGTGTCGCGGTGAGCGCGAAGAGCATCGGCGTGACCGTCCACAGCCAGAAGCCGACGGCTTCGGGCGCAACGCCATGCGATAGCGACACGCACGATTCCGCGAGCATGTACAACGCGATGAGCGCGTGGCTCGCTCTCGGACGCCTGATCAGCGTGTACATCACCCAGGCAAGCATCAGCAGCTTGGGAAGATACGCGGCCTGAGGCACGCCTGCCATCGAGGTGTAGTAGCGAATGACGCCCGAGAGCACGTCGCTGCCGACGGCTGCGATGAAACTCGCCACCCACAGCTTGTCTTCGAGCGATGCCCTGTCCAATACCCTGTTCATTGTTCTACCGTCGCATGTCGTTGGGTGTCGTCGTGTTGAAAGCAACCGGCGACCGCCTCTTGTTGTGTGCACGCGCGGGTGACTGCCGACGAACCTGGCCAGGCTCATCCCCGTTGCCGGAAATTTACCTGTGGGGTATACGCGGCTCAGTGCGAAGACGCACGCTTCGCCCGGGCGGCGAGGCGCGTTCACGTTTGCTATGTCGGCTTTCGCGCATAAGGGTGCGCTCGCAATCGTTGCTAAGAGCGGCAGCGCACATAGACGCCGCATCGGCTCGCCGGCCGCCGCGTTCTCGTCGATACGTCACGTCGCGAACATGCGTTCGTCGTCGTACATAGCGGCATGATGGTCAAGCATAGGATTGCCTATCAAATGCGCCGCAGGACATGCGACGCCCAAGCGAATCGCCGTCCATTCACGTCATCCCGAGAGCGCTATATGAATGCACAAGACCGTGCCGCACTGACGCAGGCATCGCGAGGGGGTATCGCGATCTTCGAATCGATGGTGGCGCCGCCGACGCTCGCCGCGATCAAAAGCAAGCTCGATGCAGCTTACGAAGCGACACCGGATCACGAGCAGTTCTTCGGCTGCGCGAAAGACATCGTGCACACGCTGCGGGACGACGCCGCGTTCAGGGAACTGGAAAGCGAGGCGGTGCGGGCCGCGTCGAACTGGCTCGCCTCGACGATGCATGTCGACGGGAAGGTAGGACCGTGGTTCGGGCTTCGCGTGGGAAGCAGCGCATCGACGTCAGGCAGCCATTGCCGCCATTTCGATTCGCAAGTGCTGACGCTCGTGATCGTGCTGCAAACCGCAAGCGATGACGACCGCAGCGGCGATCTGATCGTCTATCCGAAAGCGCGCGGCATTCCGCGACGCCGCGACAACGTCTTGCGCAAGAGCATGCAGTGGGGCGAACGCGCGCTACCCTTCCCGCTTCGCGCTGCGCGCACGCAGCGCCATCTGGACAAGGGGCTGTGCACGCGCATCCGGGGCACGGCGGGCAGCATCTACGTGTTCAACGGATTTCTGATGCAGCACTGCAATCTCGATGTGCTCGAGGGCGAGCGCCGCAGCCTCGTCATTCATTATCTGGACCCGGGTCTGTCGCTGGGGCTGGCGCAGGTCAATCGCCTGCGCCGCAACGAGAGGGCCGTTCCTAAAGAGGCGGCGTGTCCCGCCGAGATAGACGCGACTTGACGAGTGTGTAGAACTCACATAAGCCGCGTCGCGAGTGTTTGCGGCAGCGGACTGCGGCGCGTGAGTGCGCAGGTCGGCGCGTCGTGGTGCGGGCCGCGCACGTAGGTTTCTAGCTGGTCGATCGCGAACTGCTGCTCGTCGATCACATAGCGGATCATGTCGCCGATCGACACCATGCCGACGAGCCGCGCCCCATCGATCACCGGCAGATGACGGATGCGATGCCGCGTCATCAGCGCCATGCAATCGTCCGTGCGCGTGGCGAGACCGACCGACATCACCGGCGCGGACATGATCTCGCCGACGGTCGTGGTGCGCGATGCCTTGTCCTGCAGGATCACCTTGCGTGCGTAGTCGCGCTCGGTCACGATGCCGCGCACCGCGCCGTTCTGATCCCCGCCCGCCGTCACGACGAGCGCACCGACGCCGGCATGCGACATCAATGCAATCGCTTCGTAGACGTTCGCCTCGGCGCTGATCGTATGGACGGCCGTATCGGACTTCGACTTCAGGACTTGCTTCACCGTTGCCATGCCTTTCTCCGTTTGCCTGGGAAGTTGCGCTGCACCTGCCTGCTGCCTGCTTCAGTCGAAGTCGAACATTTCGCCGAGAAAGGATTTCTTGCGGCGCGGGTAACCGTGGCGTCCTTTCGAATTGCTGTAGCGATGATCGTGATCGCGACGGTCCCAGTCGCCATCGCGAGCGTATTGATGCGGCTGCTGCGTTTTCTGCAACGACAACTGCTCGTCGCGCTGAACGAGACGATCGAGTTCACCGCGATCGAGCCACACGCCGCGGCACTTCTGGCAATAGTCGATTTCGATGCCTTCGCGAGCGGTCATCAGCAGGTCTGTCGCGGGGCAGACAGGGCATTTCATGTCGATTCCTTTCGGTTTGCTTTCGATGAAGACAATCTAGCGGAAGCATCGACGCCATGAAATGCACGAAATCGAGCGCATTAGTTCGTAAAAACCGAAGTGTTCATGCTCCGGACGTAGGTTCGACGCGATGTATCGAACCGCTCGCCCGGTGCGCGCGCAGCCAGTAACGCTCGCCACGGTGCGCAGTCCTTCGCCAACGACTTGCGCATCATCTCAAAACCCCGCAAGCTCTCGGTTGGCGGCGGGCAGCCGCTCGCCAATCCGCACTTAAAGGGCCCCCAATGTCCGATAAATCCACGATGAGCGAACAACGCGAGGGCTCCGATCAGCCCGACCTGCTGTACCTTCTTCAAGGCGCCGAAGACTTCAGCCGCTTTGTTTTTCCCGACAGCGAAGCGCTTTTCAAAAGCCTCGCGCATCAGCAGGCGCCGCATACGCTGTTCATCACCTGCGCGGACTCGCGGGTGTCGCCGGAAATGATTACGCAGACGCGTCCCGGCGAACTGTTCGTGTGCCGCAACATCGGCAATATCGTGCCGGCGTATGGCGAGATGCTCGGCGGCGTGTCAGCGGTGGTCGAATTTGCGGTACTGGCGCTGAACGTGCGGCAGATCGTGATCTGCGGCCATTCGGATTGCGGCGCGATGAAAGGCCTCGCGTCGGGCGCGACGATCGCCGATGAAATGCCCACGGTCCACGCGTGGCTGCGCAACGCGGAAGCCGCGCGCAGCGTCGTGACGGCGAGAAAGCTGGAGGAAGAACGCGTCGTGCAGGCGATGGTCGAAGAAAACATCCGGCTGCAGCTCACGCATTTGCGCACGCATCCGGCTGTGGCCGGGCGGCTCGCGCTCAAACAACTGCAGGTGCAGGGCTGGGTCTACGACATCGGGCAGGGAGAGGTATCGGTTTTCGACGAAGGCGAAGGTGTCTTCGAGTCGATTCCCGAAGCGCGGGAGCGCTTGCTGCGCCAGGGCGCGCGTTGATCTGCGAACGCTGAGACGGCGCGGCTTGCGCCGCGCCTGTCATGAAACTGCTTACTGCACGCCCTTCTTGGCCGCAAGATCCTGCGCCATCTTCAAATGCTGCTGGATGGTCGGCAGCGCCTTCTGCGCCGCCTTCTTCAGATCCGCGTTCTGCCCTTCCTGCGCTTCCTTCTGGAAAGCCTCGACGGCCTGCTTGTGGCCCTCGACGCCGACCTTCTGGATATAGGCGGTGTCGAACTCCTTGCCCTTCAGGCCTTTCAGCGAATCGAGCACGGCGGTATCGGAGTTGTCCTTCGGCACGGTGACGCCGTGCGGCGCAGCCATCTTCAGCTGCAGCGTGAGCTTGGTGTGATCGACCATCATGTGATGCGCGAAATTCTTCACGTCCTTGTCCTGCGACTGTTTCGATGCGAGCTTGCTTGCATCGATTTCGGTGGAACTCGACATCGACGCTGCCTGCACGAATTCCTTGTCTGGCGATCCCAGTTCATTGGCTTGCGTGGTGCTGGCCGCCTGCGTCTGCGCAAGTGCGACTGCCGGCGCGGCGGATAGAAGCGCCGATGCCAGCGCGGTGAGCAGAACTGCATTGCTTTTCATTGAAGCCTCCTTGGGCGGTTGTTTGCCGCTTCTTCAGCAATACCGATGCCACGCTGTTTCACGCATGACACGATTCGGAACATGGCTTGCTGCACGCCATGAGTTGCTACACTGTTCTTGTTCCCTTTCCCGATAGAGCACCATGCCCGTTTATGACTACGAGTGCGCGCGATGCGGCGCGTTCGAAGCAGTACGCCGCATCGCCGAGCGTGACGACCCCGTTTCCTGTCCCGGCTGCGGCGAGACCGCACCGCGTGTGACAATCGGCGCGCCATCGGTAGGAAGCAGCGGCGGAGAATCGAAGGAAAGCGTGGGCGGCTACGGCATGCGGCACGTCGGCGGCTGTTCATGCTGTTAGCGCAGTGCGGTCGCGGCGGGCATGAGCGTTGCAGACCGTGCAGCGTTTCTCTGACGAAAACAGGAGGTGAAGGATGGCGATAGAGTTCAGCGGGCGGCGTCACGTCGTGGCGGCAGCGCGGGTCGCATTCGAAGCGACCGTCGATGGACGCGAAGTCTGGTGCAGCGTCTCTCTCGATGCGCTCAACGATCACTTCGGTAATGCCGGCACTTCGTCGCACGCGATGCTGAGTGCCTTCGAAGGCGGACGTGTCGAGATCGAGGAGGCAGCCCGGCGAACGCTCGAGCGCAATGGCGGACAGTCGGTCGAACTGGAAACGAACGACTTCAATCGCCGCTGAAGCGTTGCTTAGTTGCGTTGGCTGATGAGCGCGTCCGTCGCGAGGTGCGATTCAGCCAAACTCGGAGCGCGGCTTTCGCTATGCGTTCGAGCAACGCACGCAAAGACCGACGTGCTTCTTGCTTCTTGATCAAGGGCAGCCTTCGTGCTGCTCTTTTCATTGGCTGCAATGGAGTTGGCGAACCCGCGTCTAACGGCCCCACGTAGCTCATACGTCGAGCTATTGCCGCAGGCTTGCGGTCAATAAACAAACCGCGCTCCGTCATCGCGCATAAAAGCGCGTCAGCACATCCACCAGCCACCAGAACGGACACGGCTTGCGGCACACGCCGTCGTAGCCGGCTGTCTGCAGCGTATCGCGCATTTCATCGGCTGCGAAAGCGATCACCAGTTGTTGCGGCGTGTCGGGTGTGTCGGCGTGTCCGCGCAACTCGCGCACGAACCAGTGGTCCGGCATTGCCGGCCTCGCTTGTCCACCCGCCGCGTTGCCGAACCGCGTATCGACGAACACCGCCTGCGGATGCCACGTCGACGACAACTGAACGGCGCGTTCCGGCTCGCCGATCTGCACGGCTTCGAAGCCGCGCATCGCGAGCAGCAGCGCGAAAGAGTCCCCGACATTCGGCTCCGAATGCGCGATCAGCACGCGTCGCGGCGCGCTGACGACCGCCATGCGAGGCGTCCAGACTTCGCGGCGGCCCGTTCCCGCTTTGTTCAGTTCTCCGTCCATGTGTATTCGGCGCGGCGATGAGCGCCGCACCGTAATCCATCAAGCAAGGACGAGGCCCGCCGCTCGGCCCGGCGCGTTCAGCGCGAAATCAGCAAGCCGACGATCAGACCGCCTATCGCGCCCATCGTGATCGCTTTCCACGGATTGTCGTGCACGAAGTCATCGGTGCCCTCCGTGACGCGGCGATATCGCGCGACCGCTACATCCTGCGCGCCCGCGATCACCCGTTTCGCGCGTCCGCTCGCCGAAGCGGGATCGGGATGAAAGCGGCTGCCCTGCCCCTCCGACGATGCCGAAGCCGGCTGTGCAAGCACCGCGGGACTGTCGCCGCCTTCCAGCGGGCTGCCATGCACATGCTCCGGAGAGCGCGTCGGCACGTGCCGGGGCGGTTTGTGCGCCGCGCCGGCCGCGAGCGGCGTCACGTTGTCATCGCCGCCCTGCTCCATGCCCGGTCCCAGCGCCGCTTCCATCGCGCTCGTCACCGCGCTGCGCGACAGCGGCGGCGCTGGCGGTTGCCCGCCGGGCGTCCCCGCGCCGTTGCCCGACGCGTTATCCGATGTGATGCCTGCCGTGCTCCCCGATGCGTTGCCGTTTACGTTAGCCATGACGTCCTCTCCTTGTGCGTACCAGATGCATTGGCCAATCAATGCGCGTATCGATGACGCAAGAGTCGCACCGGATCGCCACGCCCGCCAGTCGTCCGTTCGGCCTAGGCCGGTTCGCCGGAAGGCCGCGCGACGCATCGCAATTTCTTTCACATACCGGTGAGAATTGCTCGTTTGCCGCCCGCGATCCGCACGCCTACGATGACTCTCCTATCAGGCGATGCATCTTTCGTTTCACGCCGCGCCGAAGCATCCGTCGCGAGCCCGCCGATACGATGGCTTCGCTCCCGACTCCTTTGCGAAGCCCGCCATGAATCCCGTCAATCTCGCTCAACTGCTCTTACTCGCCGCGCTGTGGGGCGGCTCCTTCCTGTTCATCCGTGTGGGCGTGACCGATCTCGGCGTCGCGCCGCTGATGGCGCTGCGCGTCGGCATCGGCGCGCTGTTTTTGCTGATCGTGCTGGCGCTGCGCGGCTCGCCGCGCGAAGCCATCGCGACGATGCGGCAGCGCGCGTGGCCGCTCATCGTCGTCGGCGTGTTCAACTCCGCCGCGCCGTTCTGTCTCTTCGCGTATGCCGAGCTGACGCTGTCGGCGGGCGTGACCTCCGTCATCAACGCGACGACGCCGCTCTGGGGCGCGCTCGTGGCGTTCGTGTGGCTCGGCGATCGCCTGAGCCGCCTGCGCGTCGCGGGACTCGCGATCGGCTTCGCCGGCGTGCTCGCGCTGGTATGGGACCAGACCTTGGCTCATCCGGGCGCGACGGCCTCCGCGGTCACGTCGATGAACACCGCGCTCGCTGCCCTGGCCGGCCTCGCCGCGACACTTTGCTACGGCATCGCGGCAAGCTATACGAAGCGCCATCTGACGGGTGTCGATTCGCTGACCGTCGCCGCCGGCACGATGACGGCCGCGACCCTCGTGCTCCTGCCGTTCGCGCTGGTGTCGTGGCCTGCGGGGCCGGTGTCGATGCACGCGTGGGGCGCGGTGATCGCATTGGGTGTCGCATGCACGGGTGTCGCGTACATGCTGTTCTTTCACCTGATCGCGGTTGCCGGGCCGGCGCGCGCGATCACCGTGACGTTCGTGATCCCGATCTTCGGCATTCTGTGGGGCGCGCTGTTTTTGTCGGAACGCGTGTCGATCGGCATGGCGGCGGCGTGCGGCATTGTGCTCGCGGGCACGGCGCTGGCGACAGGCGTAGTCAAACGCGTGCCGTCGTGGCGCGCCCGCCGTCCGGAATGCGTCAAGCAGTGACGGGACGGCGGAGCATCGCGCTCAACGCCACAGCCGCGCGAGGGCGCCGTCCTCTCCGCCGACGGGATCGGTGGCCGGGAACGGCAAGGCTTGCATCGCGCGCAGTTCGTCGGCGCTGAGGGCGTCGCGCCGGATGTCCCATTGCTGGTTCGGCGGATACGCGCCGATCACCTGAAACCGGCCGCCGCTTTTCAGCAGGCAATGACCGGTGCCGGCAGGCAGAAGGAGCGCATCGCCGGCACGCACGGATATCACGCGCCCTCCCGGACCGCCGATGATCAGCTCCGCCTCGCCCGATGCCACTCCGAGCACCTCATGCGCCGTCGAGTGGAAATGGTGATAGTCGAAGACGCTGTCGCGCCATTGCGGCGGCCAGCCGTTCTGCGCGAAGAGTGCCTCGAAGCGGCTGCCACAGTCGCGGCCGCCGGGGTCGATCGCGCCGTGCCACAGCAGCACCGGCAGGCGCGCATTGTTCGGCACCCAGCCATTGGCGGCGAGCATGAAGTGCTCGCAGCGGGCGTCGGCTGCATGAAGGGTTTCGGATTGCTCGGCCATATCGGGTTCTCCGCGAGAGTTTGCGAAGGCCGAGCAACGGGTGTTCCAGTAATCCCAGCAAATCAGCCGAACGCGGCTTGCGTCGGACGCCGTTGAGCCGCGAAACAGGCACGGTAGCTATCACCGCCCGTGCCAGTGCCCATAACCTCCGCCGAATCCCACTCCCACCGACACCGACGGCGCGTAGTAAGCCGGCCCGTACGCGTATCCATAAGCCGGCGCGTAGCCGTATGCCGGCGCGGGCGCATAGCCGTAGGGCGGCGCATAGACGCACCCGCCCAGCCCTGCCGCGAGCCCGAGCGCGACGGGCAGGATGAGCGCGCGCGCCAGACTTCGCCCGCCCGGCTTCGTTGTAGTTGATGTTTTCATGACAACAGCCCCCCCGCCAATTCCGGCTTACCAGTGACGATAACCATAGCCGCCGTGATGCGCGTACCAGTCGCGACGCTCCCAGTAGCGCGCGCCGTCCCAGTACCGGTCGCCATGCCAGCCGATGACGATCGCCGGCGCGGGCGCCACGACCACGGGCGCGGGCTGATACACGACAGGCGGCGCGGCCTGGTACGCGACGGGCGGCGGTCCCGGCTGCCGCTCGACGTACACCGGCTGCTGCTCCACGTAAGCCGGTTGTTGCTCGACATAAGCCGGCTGCGGCCGGACATAGACGGGTTGCTGCACGTACACAGGCGGCGGAGCGTAAACGGGCGCGACCGGCAACCCGAGATTGACGCCGATGCTCACGCCCGCCGTCGCCGCTTCGCAAGCGAGACCTGCGAAGGCAACGATCCCCAGCCCTACGACACTCTTGATCTTCATTTTTTTCTTCCCTGCCCAAGGCCGCAATGAGAGTGCGGCCATGAATCCATGGTATTCGCGGCGCCGCGCGCTTGCGTTACAACACCTGTAACAGATGTGAACGCTGAAACGAACGGTCGGTTGAGAATGTAACGCCGCCGCCCGCCGTTGCGCCGGCGCGCATGCTCGTGGGATAGTGCGGGCTTCGTCAAAACGGGATGCGCGAATGGACCTGTTGCGAAGCATGCGGATTTTCACGCGCGTCGCGGAAGCAGCGAGCTTCACTGCGGCGGCGCAACAGCTGGACATCACCACGGCGCAGGCGTCGCGTGCAGTCACGGATCTGGAGGCGCATCTGCGCACGCGCCTGTTGAACCGCACGACGCGCCGTGTCGCGCTCACCGATGCGGGCAACCGGTATCTCGCCCGCTGCAAGGAAGTAATCGCGCTCGTCGATGTGTCGGAAGCCGAAGCGAGCAACGCGCAAGTGTCGCCGAGCGGCGTGCTCCGCATGCATGCGCCGATCACCTTCGGACAGCACTATGTCGTGCCCGCGCTCACGCGCTATCTGGACGCGCATCCGCAAGTGCGCGTGGAGCTGACGCTGTCGCAGAACGTCCCCGACATGCTCGACGAAGGCTACGACGTGTTCTTGCAGATCACGACATCGACACTGCCGGATTCTGCGCTCATTTCTCACCGCATCTGCACGATGCCGAGCGTGCTCTGCGCGTCGCCGCGCTATCTCGAGCGTGCGGGCGTTCCGCGCTCCATCGAAGAACTGTCCGAACACGCGTGCCTGCAACTCGTCACGGCGTTCTTTCCGGTGGACCGCTGGATCTTCGAAGGCCCGCAAGGCAGCGTCGAAGTGGACTTGCCGCCCGGACGCCTCCGCGTGAACGCCGCCGACGCGCTCGCCGTCGCGGTCACGGACGGGCTCGGCATTGCGCCGTTGCCGGCGCTGTCGGTGCAGCCGTTGCTGAAAAGCGGCGCGCTCGTGCGCGTGCTGCCGGAATGGGAACTGCAGACCATGACGATCTATGCGATGTACGCGTCGCGCCAGTATCTCGATGCGAAGATCAAGACGTGGGTCGCGTTCTTGCGGGATTTCGTCGTTGGGACGCTGGAGAGCGAGCTGGCGTGAAGCGCAGTCTTCGTGAATGCGGGCATCGTGCGTGGAGGTTTGCTGAGACGGACTCGCCGCCCTGCGGTTCGCGGATTCCGGCTGGCGCTTTCATCGAATCAAGACGTGGGTGGCGTTCTTGCGAGATGTCGTCACTGGGACGCTGGAGAGCGAGTCGGCGTGGAGCGCCCAAGCGTCTTGAATGCGAGCATTGAGCGGCAACTTTACTGAGACGGACTCGCCGCCCTGCGGTTCGCGGATTCCGGCTGGCGCTTTCATCAAATCGGGACGTGGGTGGCGTTCTTGCGAGATGTCGTGACTGAGACACTGGCGAGCGAGTCGGCGTGAAGCGCCCATGCATGCTGAATGCGAGCATTGAGCGGCGGGTTCACTGCGAAGGACTCGCCGCCCTGCGGTTCGCGGATTCCCCTTGCACGCGGAGAATCCGCCGCGAAACCGTCAAGCCCCCTTCGCCGCGATCACCGGCACGGGCAACAAGCGGCCTGTGATCATCGCCCGGAGCGTTCCAACAACAAGGATGGCGATGACGATGTTCGCCGCGACGAACGCCACCGGCGCAATCCACTCGACCGGCCCATGCGCGCCGCGTTCGAGCATGCGGATGGCCATCGTCGGCAGCGCGGCCGCGCCGAAGCTGAACGCCCAGTACGACGGCGTGAAATTGCGCTGACGAATCCACGGCACGAGACGCGCGAGCATCAGCGCCTGATACAGCCCATAGCCGAGCAGCATGTACGCGAAGGTATCCGGCGCGCCATGCGTGATGGCGAGATACGACACGCCACCCACGACGGGCGGCGCGAGCTGAATGCCGAGGCTCGGGCGCAGCGCATCGGGCAGCGGCTCATGCACCGCCGCGCGATGAAGCACGAGCGATTCGATTGCGATCCACGAAAACACGCCCGCTCCGAAGAACAGCATGCCGGCCTGCGTCCAGCCCAGGCCCGCTGCCGCCGTGCCCGCGACAAAGCTGGGCGCGACCGTCGGCAGATACATGGCGGGTGTCGTCCATTCCGGCTTGCGGCCGCCTTGCCAGAATCGTCCATGCAGATACGCGCCGAGCGCAAGCTGGCTCGCGACGCCCGCCGCGAACAGCGCGATCGCCAGGGCGCGCGATTCGCTCTGCACGGCCTGCGCGGCGAGCATCGCCGATACGGGCGCGAGCGCGGCAAACGACGATTGCACCGGATGCTGCATCTCCGCGATCGCATCGGCGCGCTGCGTCAGCCACTTGTGCGCGTAGGCGGCCATCAGCACCAGCCACACGGCAAGCGCGACCATCGTCATCACCGCCGGCACGCTTTCGGGAATCGGCCAAACCTTCGCCGCCGCGCGCCACGCACCGACAAGCGCGAGCGCACCGACCGCGATGCCGAGGAACGCGACGGGCATCGGCGCACGCCCGGATGGAAGATTCGTGTTCATTGCTGCCTCTCCTTATCGAAGGACGCGGCGAGCGCTAATGCGTTCGTCTGTCGTTGGAGAGAGCTTAGGGGCGAGCGGCGGCGGTGCGAATGTCGCAGCGTCTCGTTCGGATGCGCGATCGTCTCAACTTGCGACGCCGCGCGTCGCGCAAGCAGAGCTATTTGCGCCGCGCGATGCGCATCAACACGACGTACAGCACCGCGCCGGCCACCGCGCCGATCAGCCAGCCGAGATTGTTGGCGGGCAGAATCTTCAACAGTTGCGTCGAGAGTTCCCATCCCACCGAGATGACGCCCGATACGAGCAACGCAGTCAGCCCGACCTTGTTCCATCCGCCGTCGTAGTAGAAGCGACCGCCAGGCTGCATCGTGTACAGCTCAGCGGCGTTCACCTGCTGACGCTTGACGAGGTAATAATCGGCCATCATCACGCCGTACATCGGCGCGAGCACTGCGCCGAATACCGACACGAAGATAGTGATGGCCTTCGGGCTGTCGACGAAGATCCACGGGCACACGAGGACCGCGAGTATCGATGCGATCAGCCCGCCCTTCTTGAAGTCGACGTGCTTCGGGAAGAGATTTGCAATGTCATAGGCCGGCGAAACGAAGTTGGCAACGATGTTGATGCCCATCGTCGCGATGATGAACGTGATGCTGCCGATCGCCACCGCGAGCTTGTTGTCGATACGCGAAACGATCTCGACCGGGTCCATGATCATCGTGCCGAAGACCTTCTCGCTGCCCGCCGTGACGATCACCGTGATGATCGCGAATGCAAGGAAGTTGAATGGCAGCCCCAGAAAATTGCCGATCTTCATTTGCCGCTCGCTTTTTGCAAAGCGGGAGAAATCGCCGAAGTTGAGCAGCAGCGCCGCGAAATAACTTACGACGAGCAAGGTCGCGTTGACCATCGCGTGCAACTGCTCGTCGCCGGGCAGCACCTTGCCGGAGAGCGTAAGGTCGAGACTGCCGAGGCCCGCGCGATACAGAATCCAGCCCATCAGAACGAACATCACCACATACACCGCCGGCCCGCAGAAGTCGATGAACTTGCGGATGATCTCCATGCCGCGCTGAAAGATTATGAGTTGCAGCAGCCACATGAAGAGGAAGCTGACCCAGCCGAGCATGTCGAGCCTGAGAAAGCTCGAATCGCGCAGCGCCACCGCCGATGGCACGAAGAGCAGCAAGAGCGTCGCGACCGCCTTCGATGCGAAGTAGGTTTGCACGCCATACCACACGATGCCGACGACGCCGCGAATCAGCGCGGCGAGATTCGCGCCCATGACGCCCATCGACACGCGTGCCATCACCGGGAACGGAATGCCGTGCACGAGGCTCGGCTTGCCGACCCAGTTCATCAGCACATAGACGATCAGGATGCCGATGGTCATCGCGAGCAGCACTTGCCAGCCTGAAAGTCCGAGCAGAAAGAGGCTGGCCGCGAAGGTATACCCGCCGACGCTGTGAACATCCGACATCCACATCGCGAAGATGCTATAGCCCGTCCATGTGCGGCGCGCGCGCGGAACCGGCGCGAGATCATGGTTGTAGAGGCGTTCGTCGGCGTTGACGATTTCGACATCGGCGCCGGGGCCGGGCGTGGACGAATCGGCGACGTGAGAAGCAGGCATGACCGTCTCCCTGGCCGAGGCGGGCTTCAACCCGTGGTTGAACGCTCACGTTCGGCAGACTAAAGAAGCCGCGATGAACATGCGAATGGCCGGCGCTATCGAGAGGCACCGCGCCGCGACGGCTCGCTCAGGCATGCGCGGACTCGTTGCGCCGGCCGTTGATGCAAGATTAATGCATGATGCCGAAAAGGTGAACGATGCAGGCTTGCCCGCTCAAGTAAAGCCGCATCCATGCCGATATGTGGGCCATGAGAAAAAAACGCCTCCCGTCCCGCGATTCGGGAATCGCACAGCAGGAAAGTCCCGTGGCTTTGGGCGACGCCTTCGCGGCTGCCGCCGAAGCGCTCGCGCTCTTCTGCCGCCTGCGCCGCATCGAAGCGGCGGATCTGCCCGCACGCGATGTCGATGCGCTGCTCGACATCGCCTTCGAAGAGGCCGCGCAGCAGGCCGCTGCCCAGCAACAGCAACAGCAACGCTAAAACCGGCTGAACTCCGCTGCCGGGCGTGCAACTTGCTCCCCGACACTCACATCCTCTTTTAGATCAGGCGGGCAGGACATCGCGCCCATCGCCGCACATGCGCGCGTCGCGGAGGTCCCATGTCGAAGATTCTCGGCCCTGTACTGGGGCCTCAGCTTCACAACGTCGCGCGCCATCCGTTCGGCTTTCTCAAGCGCACGATCAAGGCGTTTCGCGCCAATCAGGGCATGCTGCTCGCGGGCGCCGTTGCGTATTACGCGCTGCTGTCGATCGTGCCGCTGCTGATCCTCATTGTCATCGTGCTGTCTAAGTTCGTCGGCCAGCGCGAGTTGCTCGAAACGCTCGCGCATCTGCTCGAATGGCTCGTGCCGGGACAGGCGCGGGCGATCGTTCGCGAACTCGCCAATTTCCTGACGCATCGCGCGGTCATCGGCTGGCTGCTGCTCGTCACGATGATCTTCTTCAGTTCGCTCGCCTTTACGGTGCTCGAAAACGCGATGTCGGTGATTTTCGTCCATCGCGTCGCGATCCGTCGACGGCATTTCCTGCTCTCCGCGCTGCTGCCTTATTGCTACATCCTGTTTCTCGGCGTCGGCATGCTGATCGTGACGCTCGTGTCGAACGGCTTGCAGGCGATGGGCGACAACAGCGTCATGCTGCTCGGCATCGAAGTGTCGCTCAAGGGTGCATCGCGCGTCCTGCTGTATCTGCTCGGCGTGGCCGGCGAGATTTTCGTGCTGACGTCGATCTATCTCGTGATGCCGGTCGGACGGCCATCGTTTCGGCTCGCGCTGCTCGGCAGCGTGACGGCCGCCGTGCTCTGGGAGATCACGCGGCACGTCCTCGTGTGGTACTTCGCGACGCTGTCGCAAGTGAGCGTCGTCTATGGCTCGCTGACGACATCCATTGTCGTGCTGTTCAGCCTCGAAGCGCTCGCGACGCTTCTGCTTTTCGGGGCACAGGTAATCTCGGAGTTTGAGCGTTTCGGCTTGCCCGAGCGCGATGTCACGAAGCCGTTCACGACCGAGGATGCGCAGCATTGAACACCATGCGCGCTACCCTGAAGTCATGCGCCGTCTGTGCGCGATGACACCAAACGCGGCACCGCTGATCTGAGGAATGTCGAACGTGCCGTGCTGGCCTGCGCAATGCTACGGTACTATTCAGCTTTTGCACGGGCGGGCGACGCCGCTATTCGCCGCGCCTTGCAACATGCAAGTACTTTTGCCTTATCTAACGTGCCGCATCGGGAAGTTTTTTCCGCATGCGGCGCTAGTTACGTGGTGCGAAGAGAGAACCTTCCTCTTCGTTGAAAACTGCGTATTGCATTCGTTTTTTTATGATCGAATGGCACGCGCCGCGCACTGCTCGCATTCGTGATCTTTGCGTCCGGCGCTTCACACGGCCTGCGCGTCAGGCTGCCAGCGCACTCGATGCGCCGTGCGCATGCCGCCGTCGACGAACATGATTCTGGAGCGCTGCCATGCCCCGACACGCTGAGCTACCTGAAGAGCCGTTCGCGGGCGGCCCGAGTCCCGCTAACGATCCGTCCGTGCCCGATGCGCCGTCCGGATCCTTCGCCGACTTCGACGACGAAGAAGATATCGAGGCGGAGCCCGATCCCGTGCGCCCGCCGCGCCGCTTCGGCCGGCTCGCGCTGTGGATGGCGTCGGCGACTGCGCTCGGCGTCGGCGTGCTCGGCACCGTCGCATACAGCATGTGGTTCAATCAGGACCAGCGCGTGTATGCAGAAGCGATGACCAGTGCGCGGCAGACGCTCGGCGTCGATCAACCGGTCTTGGCGGCCACGCAGTCGTCGGGCGTAGTGGAAGCGCCCTCGACGGTGACGCATCCCGAGAACATCAAGCTCGCAGGCAGTCCGCCTGCGCTGGACCGGCCCGGTCTGAGCGCCGTCGCGGCGGCGCCGGCCGCTATCGCCGAGGACGACACCACCGAGCGCCGCGCGACGCCATCGAGTCAAGCCGGCAATCGCGCGAACCGTGCAGCGGAGAAACCGGCGCGCACGGCGCAAGCGAACCAGAACGTCAAGCGTCATGCGCCGCCAGCGAAGGCCGAGCCGGGACTCTTTGCCCGCGTGGGCGCCTTCTTTCATCGAGTGAGCTATCGACGCAATGCCACATCCGGTCAGCGAGAGGAATATTCCCGTCCGTGACGGCGACGCGTTTTCGACGCGCGCACTTCGCTGGACTGACGGCGCGCGCGCGCATATCCAGCGGTTGCGCGTACCCGGTCCCGCGCCCTTGGCCGGCGTCGCGCTGCTTTGCCTGCTGATCGGGTTGCTCTTTCTCGCGTTTCAGGTCCGCGCGATTTTCTCCGCGCAACTCCAGCAGGAATACATCGGCCTCGTGCTCGAAGCGGTCGAGCGGGCCGATACGGCGCGCGCGTCCGCGTTGGCGCTACAGGATGCCTCGACCAGCGATACCGCCCATCGCGCGGCCTATCGCGACGCGCGCATTGAATTCGCCGCGCGGCTCGCGAGCCTGCATGCCCTCATCATATCGAGTCCGGCGCCCGCTCCCGCGCTGCCTTCGAGCGTGCTCCTGCCCGCAGCCGATCTGAAAGCGGCGAGCGCCGCGCTCGATTCCGCCTATCTGTACTGGCGCGCCGAACGCGAACGTGCGAGCGCCGATGTGCGCGAACGGATCGTCAGCGTGTCGCATACGCTGATCGCGCTGTCGTCGATCGTGTTCGGCGTGCTGATTACCGCGCTTGGAATGTATGCAAAACGCAATCGGCAACTGGTTGGACTTTCGAGCGAATTCGAGCACGCGTCCCTCCACGATGCGATGACCGGCCTTCCCAACCGCCGCAAGCTTTTCGCCGCGCTCGAAGAAACGGCGGAGCATCTCGGCGACGGCACGAATGCAAAACGCATCGCCGTGCTGTATATCGATCTCGACGGATTCAAGCGCGTCAACGATACGCACGGCCACCGCATCGGCGATGAGTTTTTGATTGCGGTATCGCGGCGTTTTCGTCAGACGGTGCGCAACAGCGATGTGGTCGCGCGTATCGGCGGCGACGAGTTCGCCGTGCTCGTGCGGGAGTTCTCGAGCGATCTGGAACTGGCGGCGATCGCGCAGCGCATCATCACGTGCGTGGCGGAAACCGATGGCCGCATGGACTTGTCGCTCGTGCGCGCGAGCATCGGGATCGCCAGTTATCCGGATCGCGTGACCGATTACTGGCGACTAGTCGCCGCCGCCGACGACACGATGTACGCCGTCAAGCGCAACGGCAAGAACGGCTACGCGTTCGCTTCGCCGGCGGCGTGACCCGGCCTGGAAGGCGGCTTATGCCGCCGCGCGCAGGTCTTCTTCGCCGCCGAGTGCTTCGGTCAGCGCCGTGAACAGGCGAGCGAGTTCGCCCGTCATCAGCAGGAAGTCGGATTCGAAACGCTCGTCGTCGTTGGCCGCGGTGGGATCGGCGGCTTCCTTGATGACGTCGAGCGGCGTCACGCGCTTGAGCGTCAGCGACGGCGTCAGCACGAAGGACACGCGGTCGTCCCAGGTCATCGCAAGACGCATGCACTGCTTCCCCGCTTCGATGTGGCGGCGCATGTCCTCGGCCTCCAGCGCATGGCCGACGTAGCGCACCGTGGCATTGCCTTCGCCGGTCGAGCGCAGTTCGGTGTCGCGATCGAGCGTGAAGCCTGCGGGACCGTCGCCGCTCAGCAGCCACTCGGTCATCGCGGATACCGGCGAGCGCGCGGGACGAACGCTTGCGAGCGGCAGATCCGTGACCGACTTCACCAGCAACCCGATGATGTCATCGGCAACCGTCGCGGATGCCGCGTCGATCGCGAGCCATCCATGCACCGGATCGATCCACACGCGCGTATCGCGGCGAATACTGAATGCACGCGGCAATAGCTCGTCGGTCACCTGCTCCTTCAGTTCGCGCATCTGCTTGCGGCCGGGTTTGAAGCCCTGCTGCTCTTCGAGTTCGAGCGCGCGTTCCTTCGTGAACTGCGTGACGACGGACGCGGGCAGCAGTTTCTTCTCCGCGCGATACGTGATTAGCATCTGGCGGTTGATCGTGTAGACGAGCGAATCGTCGTTGCGCGGCGAGACCCAGCCGCGCCGCTCGTTCTCGACGCTCGATGCCGCGCTGAAGCCAAGCGGCGCGAGCCATTGCTCCATTTGACCCAGCGTGACGGTCCAGTGAGCGGGAAGACGGTGAAGCTGAAGATTCTTGAACCACATGGCGGCGCTTTCGATGTTGTTCGGAAAAGCGGGCCATTCTATACGACGCGCATCGCATTCTGCATGCATCATTCATTCGCATGGCGGCGTGCCGGCACGATGCGCCATTGCAGATTGACGCCCGCCGCCGCGAGCAGGATCAGCGCGGCGCCCGCGACCTGCAGCCAGGCGAGATGCTGGCCGAACGCAAGCCAGTCGACGACGATCGCCACCACCGGATAGACGAACGACAGCGCGCCCGTCATGGCGACGGGCAGTTTCTGGATCGCGCCGTAAAGAAGCACGTACATGAGCCCCGTATTCACGACGCCGAGCACGATCAGGTCGGCCCATCCGCCGATGCTTGCGGGCGCGGCATCGAACTGCGCGAACGGGCTGAGCATCGCGATGCCGAGCAGCACATGCAACATGGCAATGAGATGCGGCGGCGTGTCTTTGAGCCGCTTGGTGATGATCGACGATATCGCATACAGAAAGGCCGCGCCGAGCGCATACGCGATGCCTTCGAAATAGCGTCCGGGCATCGCGAGCACCGCCGGTTCGACGCGCACGACCATCACGAGCCCCACGAACGCGATGCCGAGCCATGCGAGCGTCGAAGCGGAAATTCGCTCACGCAGCACGAGCGCCCCGAGCGCGACGAGCATGAACGGCTGCGTGTTGTAGACGGTCGTGGCCATCGAGATCGACGCACGCGAATATGCGGCGAACAGCAGCAGCCAGTTGCCGACGATGGCGACGCTCCCAAGCGCGACCCATCCCAGCATGCGCCACGAAAAGTAGCGCTTGCGGAGGACGCCGAGCATCGCGCATATCGCGACGAGCGTCGCCCCGCCGAAGACGCAGCGGAAGAACACGACGTTCCATGCCGACTGCCCCGACGACACGACGAGCCAGCCGATCGTACCCGACATCAGCATCGCGAGCGTCATTTCGATGGCGCCGCGCCGATGCCCGGCGGCGTTGCGGGTGTTGCCGATGGCGTGACTGTTCATGGCGGTTCTGCGGATGCGGTTTCGATAAGCTGAAGTCTATCGATGCGCGCCACGTAAAACCATGCCTAAAATAAGGCACATTTCGTTCTTCATCTTGCTATCGAAGGCCATCATGCCGAAGCACCTTAGCGCATCGCAGACGACCATCGACGCCATCGATCGCGAACTGATCAGCGTGCTTGCAAGCGACGGACGCATCGCGGTAAGCGAACTCGCGAAGCGCATCGGACTGTCCGCGCCGAGCACGGCCGAGCGCATCCGCCGTCTCGAATCGCAAGGCGTCATTCGCGGCTTCACGGTGCAGATCGATCCGGCCGCGCTCGGTTATACGCTGCAAGCCATCGTGCGCGTTCAGCCGTTGCCGGGGCAGTTGCATCTGGTCGAGGAAGCGATCCGGCGCATTCCCGAGTTCGTCGAATGCGTGAAGGTCACGGGCGATGACTGCTTCGTCTGCCGCCTGTATCTGCGTTCCATCGAACATCTCGACGATATCCTCGCGAAGGTCACCGACCGCGCCGCGACGAGCACGGCCATCGTGAAGACCACGCCTATCGAGCGCAGGCTGCCTCCACTCTGAAGAATCGCGTTGCACGCATCGAACGGCGCTACACTAGGGACGCTTGTTGCTGCAAGCGAGGGAGCATCCGATGACCGACACCGACGCCAAGCGCACGTTTCGCGGCCTGCCGCTCACGCCCGAGCAGGATGCCGAAGTCAGGCATTACATCAAGAAAAAGAAGCAGCGCGGCGAACCGTGGGATACGCCCGAACTGACCGCCATGCTGCGCGACATGCTTGATCCACCCGACAGCGACGAAGCATCGGATGAAGAGGCCGACGGAGAAACGCGCGCATTCGCCGAACGCGCATCCGCGTCCGTCGACGAAGGGATCGATCCAATCGAGAACAGCGAGGAATGGCACGCTGCGATGGAAGCCGAAGCGATGAAAGGGCCAAGACGCTAGAACGAAAAAAACGCCGGTAAAAACCGGCGTCATATCCGCTTGGTCCACCGCATTCAGTGCCTGTGATGCAGCCAGTCACGCGGCGGGTGAGTATCGAGCCAGCGCGCTTTCGGTGGATGAATATGGGGGTGCCTGCGATGCATGACCAGAATCACGATGGCGCATAGCACCACGACGACTCCGACCATCAGGGTAATCATCGGCTCGGTCATCGGAACCTCCTTCAGGGCAAGAGGACGACGCTTTCATTGTAGATGCTCTCGCGCCGTCAAAGCGCACTCCGCCGTAAATCGATTTGTATTGCGTAATCCCTTATAAGCAGCCCGACGCATTCGACCGATGGGTGTCCTATAGTGCAGAAGGACCGCTCATTGGGAGAATCGACATGGCGACATGGAAACCTGATCCGAGCTTCTACCCTTCCCCGCGACTCGCCGCGAAGGCGCCGCGCGAAACGCTCGCCTATGTCGCGACCTTCGACCCCGAGCGCAGGACGCCAGACAAGCTGGCCGTCGTCGATGTCGATCCCGACTCGCCGAACTATGCGCAAATCGTGGGCGAACTGGCGATGCCAGATGTTGGCGACGAGCTGCATCACTTCGGCTGGAATGCGTGCTCGTCGTGTCTGTGTCCGAACGCGCCGCATCCGCATATGGAGCGGCGCTATCTCGTCGTACCGGGGCTGCGTTCGTCGCGCATTCATATCGTCGATACGAAGCCCGATCCGAAGAAGCCGGTCATCGTGAAGACGATCGAGGCCGCCGAACTAGCGGAAAAGACCGGCTATACGCGGCCGCACACCGTTCATTGCGGCCCCGGCGGTATCTATGTCAGCGCGCTCGGCAATGCGGATGGCAAGGCGCCGGGCGGCGTGCTGATGCTCGATCAACAGAGCTTCGATCCGCTCGGCCGCTGGGAAGTGGATCGCGGGCCGCAGCAGCTTGCATACGACGCCTGGTGGCATCTCGGCTATGACACGATGGTCACGAGCGAATGGGGCACGCCCGATACGTTCGAAGAAGGTCTCGTGCCAGAACTGCTGCTCGGCGCGAAGTACGGGCGCAAGCTGCATTTCTGGGACCTGACGAAGCGCAAGCACGTGCAGGAGATCGACTTCGGCGATGAGTATCAACTCGTCTTCGAGCTGCGTCCCGCACATGATCCAACGAAGGCTTATGGCTTCGTCAATTGCGTCATCAGCCTGAAGGATCTGTCGTCGTCGATCTGGACGTGGTATCGCGACAAGGACAAGTGGGCCGTCAAGAAAGTGATCGACATTCCCGCCGAACCCGCCGACGCCTCGGTGCTGCCGCCGCTATTGCAGGGCTTTGGCGCGGTGCCGCCTCTGGTGTCGGACATCGACCTGTCGATGGATGATCGCTTCCTCTACGTATCGTGCTGGGGCACTGGAGACATGCTGCAATACGACGTCTCCGATCCTTTTGCACCGAAGCTCGCGGGCAAGGTTCGCATCGGCGGCGTAGTCGCCCGCGCGACGCACGCAGGCGCAAGCAACGGCCACTTGAATGGCGGCCCGCAGATGGTCGAAGTCAGCCGCGATGGACGCCGCGTGTACTTCACGAATTCGCTATACGGTGCGGTGGATTCGCAGTTTTATCCCGAAGGCATCAATGGCTGGATGGTGAAGCTCGACGCTGGCGCGGACGGAGGCCTGAGCATCGACGAACGCTTCTTCATCGACTGGCCGAAGGAGCATCGCCCGCATCAGATACGGCTGCAAGGCGGCGATTGCTCGTCGGATTCATATTGCTATCCGTGATGCCTTCGACGAGCGTGGACACATGAATACCGGCACGCCCGCGCTCTGGATTACCGCCGCGGGCCTTGGCGCGTTTCATGGTGTCAATCCCGCCATGGGATGGCTCTTCGCGCTCGCCCTCGGACTCTATGCGCATAGCAAGCGCGTGGTGCTGCTATCGCTCGTGCCGATCGCATTGGGGCATGCGCTATCCGTTGCGCTCGTCCTGGCGGGCGTGCTCACGCTGGGATCGTTCGTCAGTCACGAGACGCTTGCGCGCGGCTCCGGCGTGCTGCTGATCGGCTGGGGAGTATGGCGTGCGTGGCGCGGGCATCGTGGCCGTCCGGCGGTCGGCATGCGCACCGGATTGGCAGGCCTCGCGCTGTGGTCGTTCGTGATGTCGAGCGCACACGGCGCGGGCTTCATGCTCGTTCCCGCGCTATTGCCGTTCTGCGGCAGCGCGACGAAGAAATCGTCTGCGGGGGCTTTCAAAGCAGGCGCGGTTGCCCTGTCGGTGCATACGGTGGCGATGCTCGCCGTCATCGCCGGCATCTCTCTCTTTGCGATGTCAGTGCACGAGCGCACAGGCCTCGCCTTCTTGCGAAGCGGCTGGATCAACGTCGATTGGCTATGGAGTGTGGCCCTCATCGCGTGCGGCGTGTGGCTCTTGCTATAACGTCGATATCCCCCTGAGACGAACACCGTGATGGCGGACACCGGCAGAAGTTAGGCGGGCAACGCCTACCGACGGCGATTGCGCGGCACTGTGCGTCGCTGCAATATCGTCGAAAACGGCCAGAAAAAAGATCATTCGATCACGAGTCAATAAAAAACAGGGGACTTCGAATGCGCGAGATTTCATACGCAGAACAGACCGTCAATTCCGGCAATCCGCTCGCGCGTTTTGCGCATCGCACGCGAATGACGATGGCGACCGATCTCGTCACCGGCCTCTGCCCGATGCGCGGCACGGTCGTCGATTTCGGCGCGGGTCCGGGGCTCTTTCTGCATACGCTCGGTGAAGCGCGGCCCGATATCACGCTCATCGGTCACGACAAGTTCATGGCGCCGACGTTTCCTGAAGTCCGTTACGCGGAATCGCTCGATGGCGTGGCACTGCACAGTGTCGACGTGCTGACGTCGTTCGAAGTCTGCGAGCATCTGTACGAAAGCGAACTCGACGCTCTGCTCGACGACGCCACGCGCATCCTCAAGCCGCACGGCGCGCTGCTGATTTCCGTGCCGATCATGTACGGTCTGGCGATCGCGCCGAAAGTATCGAACTGGATGATTCGCAGCCGCTCGCTGAAGTCCGAGTACTCGCCCGCCGAAGTGCTGAAGTCGATGGTCGGCATTCGCGTGCAACGACCCGAGAATCCGCGCACCACGCATAAAGGCTTCGATTTTCGCGAGCTGCGCGCGATCGTCGGCGAACGCTTCGCTATCGAAGCCGTGCACGTGAGTCCTGTCCCGCATGCGCCGTGGTGGATTAGTTCGCAATACTTCATGATTTGCCGGCCACGCAAACGCGCCTGACCGCACCGAAATGCTTTACTCTCGCGCCGATACTTCATCGGCGCGGGGCAGGCTGTCCGCGCTCCATCCTCCGCCCAACGCCTTCACCAGCGCAACGCTCGCAGCCATTCTGCGCTGCTGGATACGCACCGCCGCGCGCTGATCCGACAGCACGGTGGCCTGCGTCACGACGACATTCAGATACGTGATCGCCCCGTTTTCATAGCGATTACCGATCTTGTCGAGCGCGCGCTTCGCGGCATCGACGGCTTGCGATTGCGCTTCTCCTTCGCGACGCAGCACGTCCAGCGCATTCAGGTTGTCTTCGACCTGACCGAACGCGGTCAGCACCGTTTGCCGATAATCCGCGACGCTCTCGTCATACGCAGCACGCGCCGCGTCGCGGGCTGCCGCGCGGCCGCCAAAGTCGAGCACCGTGAACGCGAGCTGCGGCCCGAGCGACCAGAAGCGGCTCGGCGCCATCAGCCATGAACTGAAGCGCGTCGCTTCGAGACCGCCGGTCGCGGCCAGCAAAAGGTTCGGAAAGAATGCAGCCGTCGCGACGCCGACGCGCGCATTCGCCTGAGCGACGCGCCGTTCGGCCGCGGCCACATCGGGGCGGCGCTCCAGCAACGCCGACGGCACCGACAGCGGCAACACGGCAAGCGCCGCGCTGGGATGCGGCACGTGATCCGCATCGAGCGGCGCGACATCGAGTGCAAAGGTCGAAGGCGGCTCGCCGATGAGAATCGCGATCGCATTGACGAGACTCGCGTGCGTGGTTTCAAGCTCGATCAATTGCGCCTGCGTTGCGCGCAACTGCTCCTCCGCCTGCGCCACATCGGACTCCGCCGCCACACCGCCCGCGAAGCGATCGCGCGTCAATGCAAGCGCCTTTTCGTAGGCTTGCAGCGTCTCCTTGAGCAGGCGCTCGTCTTCGACCGTGCCGCGCAGATCGAAGTAGTTGGTCGCGAGTTCCGCCTGCATCGAAAGGATGGCGTTCTGCAGGTCCGCCGCGCTCGCCTGCGCTTCTGCTTGCCCGCCTTCGACCGCGCGTGAAATGCGGCCCCACAGGTCCGGCTCCCATGAGATTTGCGCCTCGACGAGATAGTCCGGCACGGTCACGCCCGCGCTCGAACGATACGACACATTCGACGATACCCGCGACTGATTGAACGACGCGTTGGCCGTGATGGTCGGAAAGAACGCCGAGCGCGCCTGACGCACCGCTGCACGCGCGCCGCGATAACGCGCGGCTGCGGCGGCCACAGTTTGATTCGAAGCAGCCACGCGCTCTTCCAGCGCGTTCAGTTGCGGATCGCCATAGACTTCCCACCACGGTGCGCGCGGCATCGCGTCCGCAGGTTGCGCAGGCTTCCAGTCTTGCGTCGATACGGGTACGTCCGCCGGTATGGATGACTTGAACGAAGCCGGCGTCGTCACATCGGGCCGCACATAATCGGGACCGACGGTGCAGGCGGCCATCGTCATGGATAACAGCGACAGCGTGAAGCCCGCATGCATGCGCTTCATGATGCCTGACCGCTCTTCTTCACATGCGCCTGCCCGATGCGCACCGTGGCACCATCGACGATGGAGTCCGGAGGATTCACAATTACGCGCTCATCTCCCTTCAACCCCGATACGATCGACACGCGCGTGCCGTAGTCGGTGCCGAGTGTAATGGGCAGCAGCTTCACGCGATTATTCGCATCGACGCTCGCCGCATGCACGCCATCGGGTCTGAACAACAGCGCATTGCCGGGCAAGGTGTAGGACGCCGTCGCGCTCGTCAAATGAAAACGCACTTGCGCATAAGCGCCCGCGAGCAGTTCGCCGGTCGGATTCTTCACGTCGACCTCGACGCGCATGGTGCGCGCGGTCGGATCGACCGCACCGGCCGTGCGCACCGTCACGCCTTCGAACTTGCGATTGCGATCCTCGTTCAGCAGCAATTCCGCCGGCATGCCGACGGTCACCATGCGCGCATACGTCTGAGGCACATCGACGAATACACGCAGCGTCGTGGCGTCCTGAACATGGAACAACTCGCGGCCCGCCGCGCCGCTGCCCGCATCAATCAACTGGCCGACATCCGTGTTGCGCGCGGTGACGACGCCATCGAACGGCGCATAGATCTTCTGAAACGAGACGAGCTGTTCGAGCCGCGACACGTTCGCCTGCGCCGCATTCAGCGACGCCTCTTTTGCGAGCATGTCGCCGTTCTTCTCATCGGTTTCCTGACGCGATACCGAATTGTTCTTCGCCATCTGCGCCCAGCGTTCCGCCGTGCTTCTAGCGAGCAGATAGTTCGCCCGAGCGGTCTGCGCATCGGCGCGCGCCTGACGCAACTGATCGTTGATCTCGGGTGCATCGATCTCCGCAAGCAACTGACCTTTCTTCACCTTGCTGCCGATATCCACGGTCCAGCGCTTCAGATAGCCGCTCGTGCGCGCGAAGATCGGCGCATCGGAAAACGCGCGGATATCGCCGGCGAGCAACAGGTCCTGCGTCGGCTTCATCTGCGTGGGCTTGATGACTTCGACTGTCAGCATCCCGTGCTCGGCGGCATCGCGTTGAAGTTCCGCGTGCTCGGCATGGCGCGACCAGATGCCCTGTGCGACGATGCCGGCCACGATCAACAGCGCGATCACGAGCCACAGGCGTCCTCGCCTGCCGGTCGCCGAACGTTGCGTCAACTGCTCTTCCATTCATGCTCCGTCTGTTCAGGAAGGTGCTTTCTGCATGCCTGCGTCGCGTTCCTTGCGTGCCTCGATGCGCTTGTAGACCATCGAAAACACGACGGGCACGAAGAACAGCGTCGCCACGGTGCCGACCATCAGCCCGCCGATCACCGCGCGCCCGAGCGGCGCATTCTGCTCGCCGCCTTCGCCGAGCCCGATCGCCATCGGCACCATGCCGATCATCATTGCGAGTGCGGTCATCAGCACGGGACGGAACCGCGTATAGCCCGCTTCGAGCGCGGAACGCAGGGCATCGCCATGCTCGTCGAGCGCGGAACGCGCGAAGCTCACAACGAGAATGCTGTTGGCGGTCGCAATGCCGATACACATGATGGCGCCGGTGAGCGCAGGAATAGACAGCGTCGTATGCGTGAGAAACAGCATCCACACGATGCCCGCGAGCGCGCCCGGCAACGCGGCGATGATGATGAACGGATCGAGCCACGACTGGAAGTTCACGACGATCAGCAGATACACGAGCACGACAGCGAGAATCAGCCCGAGCGCGAGACCGGAGAACGACGTGTTCATCGTTTCGACCTGACCGCGTATATCGATGGACGATCCCTTCGGCAATTGTCCGCGCGATTCATCGATGATGCGTTGCACGTCGTCGGATACCGCACCCAGATCGCGGCGTTCCGTCGTCGCATAGAGATTGATGGTGGTCTGCGCGTTGTAGTGATAGACGACTGCATCGCGCGAGCCGCGCGAAAGCGAGGCCAGCGCACCGAGAATATTCGTCTTGCCGCTCGCCGACGTCACCGGAATATTGGCCACCGATTGCAGTGAATTCATGTCGTATTGCGGCGCCGTCGTGATCACGTTGTAGCTCACGCCATTGACCGGATTGAGCCAGAACGTCGGCGTCGTTTGCTGGCTTCCCGACAGCGTGATGAGCAGATTGTTCGCAACGTCGCGCTGTGTGAATCCCGCTTGCAACGCTTTCGTGCGATCGACTTCGACATTGATCGATGGAAGATCGGAGGGCTGCTGAATGCGTGCATCGACGAGACCGGGGACGCGACGTATCTTCTCGAGCAAATGATTCGCGAAGTCGCGGTTGCCGCGCACGTCGCGCCCGGTGATCGCGATATCGATCGGCGCGGGCAAGCCGAAGTTGAGGATCTGACTCGTGATATCGGCGGGCAAGAATGAGAACGTCACGCCGGGAAACTCTTGCGGCAAGCGCTTTCTCAGCATGCGGATATAGTCGTCGGTCGGCGCATGATCTTCGTTGAGGCTGATGAGCACGTCCGCATCGGCGGTGCTCACGGTGCCCGTGTTGTTATACGAGAGATTGATGCCCGATACCGGCAAACCCATGTTGTCGATGATCGAGCGGATCTCGTTGCGAGGGATCAGCTCGCGTATGCGATTGTCGACGCGATCGGTCAGCACGGCCGTCTCTTCGATGCGTGTGCCTGTCTTGGTTCGCATATGCATCGCGATGACGCCGGAATCGACCGATGGAAAGAAGTCGCGTCCCAGGAACGGCGCGAGCGCAAGCGAGAGCAGACAGCACGCAAGAAAGAGCAATGCAAAGCGGCCCGGATGCGCGAGCCGCGCTTCGAGAAAAGCGCGGTATCGGCCGCGCACCGCTTCGAAACGCCGCTCGAAACCCAGATGAATCCGCACGAAGAGATTGCGCGAACCCTTCATCGATTCGACATCGCCGCCAATGTGTTCGTGATGACGCAGCAGATACTTAGCAAGCGTCGGAATGAGCGTGCGCGAGAAGAAGTACGACGCGAGCATCGCGAACACGACGGCCTCGGCCATCGGCACGAACAGATAATGCGCCACGCCGGTGAGCAGGAACATCGGAATGAATACGATGCAGATGGAAAGCGTCGAGACGAGCGTCGGCACGGCAATCTGCTGTGCGCCATCGAGAATGGCTTGTTCGAGTTCCTTGCCCTGCTCCAGATTCTGACTGATGTTCTCGATCGCGACCGTCGCATCGTCGACGAGAATGCCGACAGCCAGCGCAAGCCCGCCCAGCGTCATGATGTTGATGGTTTGGCCGATTGCGGAAAGCGCGACGATCGACGTCAGCATCGATAGCGGAATGGAGATCGCGATGATGAGCGTCGCGCGCCAGCTACCGAGAAAGAGCAGCACCATCAGCGCGGTCAGTCCCGCTGCGATGACCGCTTCGCGCAGCACGCCGGACACCGATGCTCGCACGAACAACGACTGGTCCGCGACCGGCTCGATCTTTAGCGATTCAGGCACCATGCCGCGCAAGGTCGGCAGAAGATTCTTCACGCGCGCAACGATATCGAGCGTCGATGCGTTGCCGCTCTTGTTGATCGTCAGAAGCGATGCGCGCGTGCCGTCGACGCGCACGATGTTGGTCTGCGGCTGGAACCCGTCGCGGACATGCGCGACGTCCTTGATGTAGATCGTGCCGCCGGGACCGGTGCGGATCGGGATGTCGTTGAGTCCTTCCAGCGTGCTCGGGCTTGCATTCAGGCCGACTGAGTATTCCATCGAGCCGATCTTCGTCGTGCCGGTCGGCAAGATGAGGTTCTGCGCGCTGATGGCATTGACGACATCGGTCGGCGCGAGGTTCTTGGCCTGCAGCTTTTGTGAATCGATATCAACCATGATCTGCCGCTGTTTGCCGCCATACGGCAACGGCACGGAGGCGCCCTGCACGGTCGCAAGCTGCGTCTTCAGAAAGCTATTGCCGAAGTCATAAAGTTGCTGTTCCGTGAGTTCGGCCGACGACAACGCGAGGCGCAGTATCGGCACCGTCGACGCATTGAAGCGCAGAATGTTCGGGGGCGTAATGCCGGGCGGAAGTGAGCGCAACTGCGTCTGCGAGAGCGCGGTGATCTCGGCGATAGCCTCATCGACGTTTGCGTTCGGCTGGAAATAAATGCGAATGACCGCGATGCCCGGCAACGATTCCGATTCGATGTGCTCGATGTCGTTGACCGCAACTGACAAACCGCGTTCGTAGTTCAGCGTGATGCGGCGTTCCATCTGATCCGGCGGCAGGCCGTTGTAACTCCAGATGACGCTGACGACCGGTATGTCGATGTTCGGAAAGATATCGGTAGGCGTGCGCAGGATGACGAGCGGGCCGATGATCAGCAACAGCAGCGACAGGACGATAAACGTGTACGGACGCCTGAGCGCGAGTCTTACGATCCACATCGAAATTCCGCCTGCCCCGTTTGGTGTTTGTTATCTGCGCGCTGTGTTGTTTTCGCCCTGCTCGATGGTCTCGATACGATGACACAGATGAAGCTTACAAAACAAATCGCGCAAACGGTTGCGAGGGTTTATGCGGAAGGTTTTCTTTAGATCAATGCGTTGCTTCGCGTCGAATGGCGTCAATTAAGCCGCGCAGCGTGGTTTGGCGGGGTATCGCCTATTGCTCTTGCTGAGCACAACTTGTCGCCCGTGACATGAAACGGTCAGCCGGCTGTCAGGGAGGCGTTTTGCATGCGGCGTGCTGCATGCCGCATGCAAAACGCAATTTCAGTTCGCCGGAATCGTCACCACCGGCGCCTTCGACGTATCGGTCACTTCGGCGAGCGCCATCAGGTTCTGCACGACAGTGAACGCGTACTTCGAGTCGAAGTCGCCCCGATCGATCCAGTACTGCGATTTGTCGTAGAGCACGCTTACGTACGCATCCTGCGGCGCTTTCTCGCCGACCTTCACGACGATGGTCGGCCGCGTTTCGCCGCCGATCAGCCCGATCGTCGGCTTTGTCGCGCCGGTTCCGACTTGCGCGTCGGGCACGGGAATCTGCGCGCCGAGATCGGTCAGGATGCCGAATACCGAGCGCGTCACCATCGGAATGCGATCCTTGTCCGACGACTGGCCGTACACGATCTCGTACGTCTTCATCTTCGGCGACAGATGAAGCAGCTTGCGGACAAGCGTGAGATCGTCGACGGTGGCCTTGTTCGAGCCGCTGCGCGTCGCGGCAAGCGTGATGTACACGCGCCCCACGTGGTCCTCGTTGCGCGATTCCACGTTCAGCTCGCCCGCCAGTTGCAAACGCCTCAACGCCTGAATCAACAGGAAGAACTCCGGCGCGCCCGATGCGTTCGGCCCGCCGAGGGCGTTGCCGTTTTGCAGGCCCGCGATCGATTGCGCGGTGATACGCAGCAGCAAGTCGATCGGCATGCCACTCTCCGCGAGCGGCAGCACGAGCGTCGGCGACAGCGGCCGGATGTAGGCGCTGGCGTAGGCGTCGCCGGTCGTCGGGGTGAAGGTGAACGTCGGGTGATTCGAATACGAGACGCTGCCCGTCGCCTGTGCATAGTTCGGTTGCGCGCCCGATCCTGCATTCAAAATTGCACCGCCGCTTGCATCGAAGTTGTAGGCCGCGATGATGCTGCTCACGGTCAGAAACGACGGCGCATCGGCAAAACGCAGACCGACGATCGCAGCAAGAATCTCGCGCTTCTGGGCATCGCCGAGTGCGCGGGCGTAGTCGACCTGATCGGCCTTGAGGCGTGACGGGCCAAGACTGGAACAGCCTGCCGCAAGGAAGGAGGCGGACAGAACGGCAATGGACAAGGCTTTCGTGGGGATCGTGCTGGCTAAGGTCCTGATCATGGGCTCGGGGTGGATTGTGCGAGGAGGATCGTCGGCACGGAGTCGGCGGAACGTCGCGGCAGCGCAGCAATTTGCATACCGAATGCAAAACAGTACAACAGGAAACGCTCGGCTTGTTATGCTGCATCGACCGTCTCGCGCTGAGACCATCAACAGGAAACCGTCATGCTGGAGTTGAGACCTGGTTGTGAGTGTTGCGACAAAGATCTGCCGCCAGATTCCGCCGAGGCTCGAATCTGCTCCTTTGAATGCACTTTTTGCGTGGACTGTGCGACCCGCGTGCTGAATGGGAAATGCCCCAACTGCGGCGGCGAACTCGTGGCTCGCCCACGTCGGCCGGTCGGAAAGCTCGCGAACAACCCGGCATCGACGAAGCGGGTTTTCAATCCGGCCTGCGCGCAGCAGAACTCAGACTGATGTCACGAAGCGCCGTCCGTGCGCTCCGCCGCAGCGCTGGCGGGCGGCGCGTCCTGCTTTGCGGGCGCGATATGCCGCTTCGCTTCCGCATGCTGCGCAACGAGCGCATCAAGCCGGTCCTGAGCGAAACGCGGTCCGTCGTCGCGTGCATGCGCAGCGACTGCGGTCGATGCAGCGGCGACCAGGAGAATTCGGGCGAAGTGCTTTTGCATGATTCGCTCCACGGAAAGACTGCTCTGTGAATCTTCAGCATGGCACTTCCACACGGCGCGCGCTATGTCGTTTCCGACAAAATCCAGCGCGGTCACGCCGTTCGTGAACGGGCGCACATGAAGCGCTTGCATGCCGGGCGCCGATTTCCTATCTGTTAGGACACAAAGCCACGCCCCGGAGACCAACATGACGAAACTCGCCCTTTTCTTCGATGGCACCTGGAACGAGCCGAACGACCGCACCAATGCGTATCTTCTCTACAAGCTTGCGCCCGAGTCCGATGAACAGGAAACGCTCTATGTGCCCGGCGTCGGCACGCAGGGCAATGGACTCTTCTCGCTCGCGAACAAATTTCTCGGCGGCGCCTTCGGCGACGGCCTCTCCGACAACATCAAACACGGCTATGCATGGTTGTGCGAGCGGTACAGGCCGGGCGCATCGATTTATATCTTCGGGTTCTCGCGCGGCGCGTATTCGGCGCGCAGTCTCGCCGGCCTGATCCGCAAATGCGGACTGGCAAACGACTGGAGCAACGATTCCATTCGTCAGGCTTACGGCATTTATCGCGATCAGGGCGTCAGTCCGGACGACGCATCGGTACAGGCGTACCGGCAGCAATTCTCGCGTGAAGTCGATGTCGCGTTCATCGGCGTGTGGGATACCGTCGGCGAACTCGGCATTCCGATCGGCGGTCTCTCGGTACCCGGCTTTTCCAGCTACTACCGGTTTCACGACACCACGCTCTCGAACCGCACAAAAGCCGCTTATCACGCGGTCGCCGCCAACGAATACCGCTCTCTTTACAAGCCGACCTTGTGGACGCCGGGCGCGCAAGCTCGCGGCACACTGCCCCTCGAACAGCGCTGGTTTGCGGGCGCGCATGCAAATGTGGGCGGCGGCTACGTCAGCCCGCCCCGCGATCCGGCCGACCTGCTGCCGCTGATTCCCGCCGAATGGCTGCGGCAAAAAGCGGAATCGCACGGCCTCACGTTCGACAAACCGATAACCATCCCCGATGCCGCTTACGCGTCGGCGCCGATCGATTCTTACACCGAGTTCACCAGCAAGAATCCGCTGCTTCGCGATGTCTGCCAGAAAGAGCCGCGCGCAGCGGGCGCGGCGCTGAACGAAACGATCGATCCGAGCCTGTTCGATCGGCTCGATGCGCCCGGCTTCCTCGATGCGTATCCCGCCTTGCGCGAGCAACTGCGCGGTTTGCCGCTCGGTCAGTAAGGCAGGTGTCCTCGCATCAGAAAATGTGAGGCGGCGTGCGATCCACCATATCGCGCGGCAGGGTTTCGTCGAGCTCGAATTCGACGTTCGGGAAGTCCTGAAGACGCCCGCTCACTTCCGCTTCGCCCTCGCTCGTGAAAAGACCATCGAGGTAGTCGAACGTCAGCTTGTCGACCAGCGCCTTGAGCGCAAGCTCCGGGCTGCGCTTCGGCTCGACGGCGATTTCGTCGACATCGAGACGCGCGCAGAACTGGCCGTTACTCGAATCCATTGCGCCGATGTCGATCACCTTGCCGTCGACGTTCTGCGCGAGTACACGCTGCTCTACCGCGAAAAGCCGGAAAGGACGCGCGAAGCCGGGGGCGTCGCTGCCTTGCGCTGAACTGCCCTGTTTCGAGTTGTCTTCTGAAGTCATGGCGAATTCTCCTTCGATGCGTTGATCGAAGCCAACCAGCAAGGCACGCGCCCGCGCACGATGCAGTGCAGCATCGCGCGGAGTTCCCTTGAGCGCCTGGCCGTTCTACAGTTCGTGCAGTGTTCAACGCAACGCAACGCAAAGGAGCAGCCAGTGGACGGATACATGAGCTCAAAGGTCGCAGTCATTACAGGCGCCGGCCGCGGACTCGGACGCAGCACCGCGCTGAAGCTCGCGCAACAGGGTGTCGGCATCATCGGCACATGGAACAGCGACGCCGCGTCAGCCGAAGCGGTAGCCGGCGAGATCGAGGAACTGGGCTGCAAGTGCGCGATGCTGAAGCTCGACGTCAGCCGATCCGAAACCTTCAGCGATTTCGGCGATGAAGTGTGCAAGGCGCTGGAGCAGACGTTCGAGCGCACGAACTTCGATTTTCTGGTGAACAACGCGGGAATCGGCGTCCATGCGTCCTTCGTCGATACGACGCCTGAGCAGTTCGACAGGCTCGTCGACATTCATCTCAAGGGACCGTTCTTCCTGACGCAGACGTTGCTGCCGTACCTGCACGAGGAAGGAAGCATCGTGAACGTGTCGAGCGGACTGACGCGTTTCGCGCTGCCGGGCTTCGCTGCGTACGCCGCGATGAAAGGCGGCATCGAAGTGCTCACCCGCTATCTCGCGAAGGAACTCGGTCCGCACGGCATCACGGTGAATACCATTGCGCCGGGGGCGATCGAAACGGATTTCGGCGGCGGAACCGTGCGCGACGATCAGGACGTAAATGAGTTCGTCGCGCAGAACACGGCGCTCGGGCGCGCAGGCGTGCCGGACGACATCGGCGGTGCGATTGCGGCGATGCTGTCCGCGGGCAATCGATGGATGACCGCGCAGCGCCTGGAGGTGTCGGGCGGCATGTTCATCTGACGCGCGAGGCGTCGGGGCAAAAAAAAACCGGACGCCGAGGCGTCCGGTTTTCTCGTGAAGCGAGTAAGGCTTAGAAGCGGTGGATGATGCCCACGCCTGCTGCGAACATGCTGCGCGATGCGGACGGCGCACCCTGGAAGCCGTCGCCGATCGATGCGTTTGCTGCTGCCTGACGAAGGACGCCGCTCGACGGGTAGTACAGCGTGTTCCCGTTGGCGCGCTGGAACGCTTCCAGTGCATACAGGCCAGTACGCTTCGACAGCGAGTAGTACTGGGACAGGTTGAACTGGTGGTAAGACGCTGCGTCGGAGATGCCGTTCGCCTTGCTGGCCCACGTGTAGCTATAGCCTGCTGCGAAGTCCCATGCCGACGAAGCCTTCCAGTGCAGAACGCCGCCCGCCGTGTTGAAGACAGCCTCGTCGGTGAACTGCGAGTTGATGCCCGGAATGTACTGAACGTTCGTGTACGTCAGCGAGATGTCCCACGCACTGTTGAACGCATAGCCGCCGGCGACAGCGAAGCGCTGTTGCGCCTGCGCACGCTGATAACCCGACGTGATCGCGGAGACGCCCGGCTGGCCGGCACCGGTCGTGCTCGTGGTGTCGTTAATCGTCGTCGAGCTGCCGCTATAAATGCCGCCGCCAACAGCCGCGTTGTTGATGCGCGAGAACGCCACCGTACCGCCGACCGGACCTTGCTGATATTGCACCGCTGCGGACCACGTCGAACCTTGGTACGCGCTGCCCGGAACGCCGGCGAACGAGTACGAGCCACTTGCTGTAAAGCCGTAGAGCTTCGGCGTCGTGTACACGATCGAATTATTCGCGCGGTAGATCGTATCGAGGCCGTCCACGTCGCCCGGATGCGCGCCGAAGTAGCCCGTCAGCCAGTTCGTCGGGCTATACGGAGCGAGCAGCGTGTAGTAGGACGTGTACTGACGACCGAGAGTCAACGTACCGTAAGCCGGGTTCGTCAGACCGATCCAAGCCTGGCGGCCGAACATCGCGTTCGAGAATTGCTGCGAACCGCTGTTGATGTCGAAGCCCGATTCCAACTGGAAGATGGCCTTATTGCCGCCACCGAGGTCTTCAGCACCCTTCAGGCCGAAACGGCTTCCGGCCCAGATGCCCGAAGCCATCTTGACGTTCGACCGACCTGCATTCGTGCGCGCCAGATTCGTCTGGCTGCTCTGATAAACGATCGAGTCGTCGACGATACCGTACAGCGTCACGCTGCTTTGCGCGAAAGCCGGTGCAGCGGCTGCGAATGCGGTCGCGGCGATGAGCGCGGCCTGGGTCTTTTTGAAGCCTTTCATTTCTTCTCCTCTTGCATCGTGCGGTATGGGCGAACTGTGCATGGCCGACATCGAAACCGGGACTGGGCAACGCTCTCCGGTTACATCGACCGTAACTTTTATCGCTGGCAAGTGTATGGCTTACCGATGGAATCCGAAAGAATCGCGCGCGCTGGTGTCGTTTTTTTTCACCGCATGGTTAACCAGTATTTGCGAGGAGGCAAATATTCGGCATTCGGTCACGAACATGACAAAAGCCTGACAGCAACGAGGCATCGGGAGAGTGTTGGCGCGTGCGGGAGCGCCGTCGCAGAAGGCTCTGCAGAGAGTCAGTCAGGCGTTCCGAGGTGCATCTGGTGGAGGACACGGCATCCACGCAAGAACAAGCGAACGTGGAATTCAAAAGCCGTTAGCGTCGCTTGCGAAAAGCGAAGCGGATTTTCTTCGTAAGCAGTCGGAAAGCAGCGGCGATACGACGCGAGCGACGCGTGAATAACGCGCGTCGCCCGAAAGGGAATGACTACTCGATTTTGGCGCGTAGCTCGCGCGCGGTTTCCAGCAGTCCCTCATAGCCGGAACGCGCATGCGATGGCAGATCGGGATCGCCGACGAGCGTGCCGAGCGTCTCGATCAGGCTGTAGAGAATACCCTTCGCCGCGCCGGCGGCCATCCTGCCGGCCGCGACGGATTCGTCGACGTGAGTGATCGCCGCATCGAAATGCTCGACGTCCGGATGCGGCTCCTGTAGATCGGGCTCGGTCGAGCGTGTGTCGCGCGGCTCGGTCGGGTCGCTGTTCATGATGGTCTGCCTCCGTGGCTAGTGCGAGCTTCATGTATAGCGCCGCGGCGCAATCGCCGCAATCCGTGCATGCCGCGCCGCAGTGTCGCGCGGCATAACGGCCGGTCAGGATGCAGGCAACTCCTCCACCGGCACGATGCGATGCACGCGCCGGCCGTCGACCTCATGCACGCCTGCGGCACGATGCGGTACACCGTGGTCCATCAGCAAGGCGCGCAGCTCGTTGATGACCGGAAAGACCTCGTGATTGTGATCCGCGCCCTGCCGATCATGCGCTTCCTGTTCACGTTCGACGATCCACCGATCCTCCTTGAAGATACGCTCGGTAAACCACACGAGCAGCGGCCACGCGGCATCGAGCAGAACGGGTATCTTCGGGCGGCGAATCGACAACAGGCCGAAAGTACGATTGGTACGCTGTTTCGCATCGAGCGGGACGTAGGCGATCCAAAGGTCCATCACCATCGTCTGGTCCTTCGTGCGAATCTTGAGCGTCTGATACGGATACTCAGTGCGGATCGTCATAACGTCCTTGTGCGCCGGATCCGTTTTCTCGCCGCGCTTCTGGCCGAAGACGAGCGCCTCGCCGATCGGCTGCTTGCCCGCCTCGCGCGCGAAGGTGTAATCGACCTCGATCCAGTCCTCGCCCCGCCGGCGCCCGACCGACCGTGCGCGCATGCTGCCCATCTGCCGCCGGTGCAGGAACTGATGGTTCATGTCCATCAGGTTCTCGTGCATGAACGTGTAATGGCAGTTCACTTCCTGCCCGAAGCGCCGGGTCTTGTACGCTTTGTCGGCTGCGGATGAAAGGGACGGAAACCGGGCGGTATCGGCGAGTTGCGGATCGCCCGTGAAGACGAACACGAGGCCCGCCTCTTCTCGGCACGGATACGCGCGCACGCCATTGGGCAGGCGCTCGCGGCCGAGGTACGGAATGTCGGTACAGCGGCCAGTGCAGTCGTATGTCCAGCCGTGATAACAGCAGCGGATCGATTCGCCATCGACGACGCCCGCCGACAGCGGCACCTGCCGATGCGCGCAACGGTCCTCGAGCGCGAACACCTTGCCCGACTCCGTGCGAACGAGCACGATGGGATCGCCCGCAAAGCGCACCGCGTGCGCGTGCCCGCGCTTTACTTCGCGCGACCACGCAAGCGGATACCAGTGATCGGGATGAATGTCGATGCGGCGCAGATCGCGCGGCGGGCTTGCGGGTGTATCGATGGAACCGGCTTCCTGCTCGCCTTGCGGCAACGCTGCGTGCATGTAGAACGCTCCGTTGAAAGGAGATCGGATTACGCGCCGGTTCACGTGCCGGCGCAATGGAACGATCCTTCGCAGTCTACACGGCGCGGCCCCTTTCGGTGCGACCGGCCGCTACGTTTGCGCTCGCGCCTATTTGATGAAGACGAGACTGAAGTTATTCGCCGGCATCGCCACTATTTCCCCGAGCGCGAAACCGGCCTGGCTCGCCAGCGACTCGACCGCTTCCATGTCGCGAACGCCCCAGTATGGATTGGTTGCGCGCAGTTGGGCGTCGAACGCTTCGTTGCTCGGCGCGGTATGCGCGCCGTTGCGTCGATACGGTCCGTACAGGTACAGTACGCCGCCCGCACTCAGCCGTTCGGACGCGCCGCGCACGAGCGCCTCGGCCGCTTCCCAAGGCGCGATGTGGATCATGTTGATGCATACGATCGCCGCGACCGCGCCGATGCCCCAGTCGGCGCTCGTCACGTCGATGGCAAGCGGCGCGTTCAGATTGGCGAGACCCGCATGCGCGCGCCACGCTGCGATGGCGTCGCGGGCGGCGGCGTCGGGATCGCTCGGCTGCCAGACGATGCCCGGCAACGCGGCCGCGCAGTGAACCGCATGTTGTCCTGTGCCGCTCGCGATCTCCAGCACGACGCCGCGCGCCGGCAGCACGCGTGCAAGGACGGCTAGAATCGCATCGCTATTGCGTTCGGCGGCGGGCGCGCGGCGGCGTACGCCGTCGCCGGGAGTCGTGGGGGCTTGCGTCATGGGAAGCGGTTTCGAAGGCGGAGAGTGTCACCGAGCCTAAGGGCGCGCATGGCGCGTCGTCAAGCGATGCAAAGCCGCGATGAACCGTGGCGCAGAACGTGCTGTCGCGCCGCAAGTACGGCGCGCGTTCAAACCTGTGTATGCTGCCGATGATTCCGCGAGCGCTGATTGAACTGCGGCAGCATCGTCGAAGGCATGACGACTAACCGGCCGCGCACCGCCGCGTATCCAAATCGGAGCGAAACATGCAGCAAGATCCTAACGCCGATTCGCATCAAGCACCACGCGAAGGCCCCGACGAAGAGACCATCGCGTTCGCGGCGGAAGTCTTTAACGCTGCGCGCCGGGGCGACGCCCCGATGCTCGACGCCCTGCTCCACAAAGGATTGCCGCCCAACCTGCTCAACGACAAGGGCGACAGCCTCGTGATGCTCGCGAGCTACCACGGCCATGCCGACGCCGTGCGCGTGCTGCTGGAACACAAGGCCGATCCGAACCTGCGCAACGACAACGGCCAGACGCCGATCGCGGGCGCGGCGTTCAAGGGCTTCAAGGACGTGATCGAAACATTGCTCGCGCATGGCGCGGACGTCGAAGGCGCATCGCCCGACGGACGCACCGCCTTGATGATCGCGGCAATGTTCAATCGCGTCGAGATCGTCGACCTGCTGATTGCGCGCGGTGCGAACCCCAATGCGCGCGATCAGGGCGGCCTGTCCGCCCGCGACTTCGCGCAGAAAATGGGCGCGGGCGATACGGCGGCGCAGCTCGCGAATCGTCCCGCATCGCCCGGCAACTGATCCGCGAAGGACACGGGGCCGCGCGCTCGCCGCGTTGGTCGACAAAATGCAAACCAGGAAGGTGGCACGGATAGATGGAGCTCTTGTGATGACAGGCGGTATCTCGACCGGCCATGCGGCGTTCGCTGCGCCCTTTTGGATACAGCGTGCATGGCGCGCCGCATCGCGCCTGATCGCCGGCTTGTCGCGGCTCTCGACCGGCTTCGTCGTGCTCGCCGCGTGCGCGCTGTCGGCGTGCGGCATCTTTCCGCAGCAGACGCCCGCGCCCATCGTCGAGCACTCGTACATCCCGGCTCCGAACGAAACCGAAATCGCCGATGTCGAGGAGCCCGCGTCTGCTGTCGCCGTGCCGGAGCCCGCGTCGGCCGTGAAGCCTCCCCCTCCGCCGAAGCCCAAGCGCCGGATCGTGAAGCCGAAGCCGCAGGAGCCGGTCATCGCGACGCCCGCCGAGCCGCCGGAACCGCCACCGCCGCCGCCGCAGATCATTTCGACGCGCATCATGCAGCACGACCAGTTGCACGGCCTTCTCGACGCCGAGGTGCAGCGCCCGGACGGCAAGGTCGTGGGCCGTGCGGTGGACTTGTACGTGGATACCTCGGCGAAGCCGAAGCTGCTGATGGTGAACCTGTCGGGTTTTCTGGGCGTCGGCGATCGCAAGGTGAACTTCCCATGGACCGCCTTCCGCTTCACGCCGAACGCGAAGACCGCGCCGATCACCTTTCTGCCTCCGCCGCCGCCCGCGAAGGGCAAGCCTGCGGACCCGGCGCCGAAGCCGCAGCCCGTCAGCGAGACGCCGCCGGGTTTCATGCAGCTCGTCGATTCGACGGTGACGCAGAAAAGCGGCGCGCGCATCGGACGCGTGGTCGACGTATTAGTCGACTCGCAGGCTCAGCCGCAGGCGCTCGTCGTCGACCTGTCGAGTTCACTTGCAGCGGATAAACGTCACGTTGCGGTGAACTGGGGCGATCTGCACGTCGTCTCGCGCAACAAGCAACTCGCGCTGCAGATGGATTTCAACGACGCACAGCTCAAGGCCTCGCCGACCTACGGACCCGAGCAGCCGATCAAGATCGTGTCGCCGGTCGCACCGGTAGCGGCTTCATCGGCTGCGGCGACGGCTGCGGCTTCGGCCCCGGCGGGCTCGACGCCTTCCGGCACGACCGCCTCGGGCTCGGTGGCGGCACAGGCTTCTTCGTCGGGCGCGCGGCCCGCCCGATAAACGGATCACGACATGGATAACAGAATCACGACATGGTAATTGCACGAAGTCTGCGTGCGCTCGACTGGCTGAACTTCTTCGTCGCCAACGTGCAGACTGGCTTCGGCCCTTTCATCGCGTCGTATCTCGCCGCCCACAAGTGGACGCAGGGCGAGATCGGCCTGATGCTGTCCGTCGGCACGATCACCGCGATGGCGAGCCAGCTTCCCGCGGGCGCGCTCGTCGATGCCATGCGCAACAAGAAGTTCGCGGCGCTTTCGGCGATCATCGCGATCATCCTGAGTGCGCTGCTGCTCGCCGCAAGCCCGACCTTCGTCCCGGTGTTCGCCGCCGAAGTGCTGCACGGCTTCGCGAGCTGCATGCTCGTCCCGGCGATGGCCGCCATCTCGCTCGCCCTCGTCTCGCGCGCCGATCTCGGCGACCGGCTGGGCCGCAATGCGCGCTGGGCGTCGATCGGCAGTGCGCTGACCGCGGCGCTGATGGGCGCGTTCGGCGAATATCTGTCGCTGCGCTCGGTGTTCTTCCTGACGGCGGCGCTTGCGCTGCCGGCGATCGTCGCGTTGCGCATGATTCACTACGAGCCGCCGCCCGTCGTGCCGCGCACGTCGCCCGGCAAGCCGAAGCTCACGCCCGAAGGCGAAGAGCGCGAATCGCTGCGCGAGTTGCTCAAGGACAGGCGTCTGCTGATTTTTGCGGCGTGCGTGGTGCTGTTCCATCTGTCGAACGCGGCGATGCTCAATCTCGCCGCCGGCGAGGTCACGGCGCACATGGGCGACAACGTTCAACTCGTGATCGCGGCGTGCATCATCGTGCCGCAGTTCATCGTCGCGGTATTGTCGCCGTGGGTCGGACGGCAGGCGCAGAAGTGGGGGCGGCGGCCGATCCTGATCCTCGGTTTCTGCGCGCTGCCGGTACGCGCGCTGTTGTTCGCGGGCGTGAGCAGCCCATACCTGCTGGTGCCGGTGCAGATGCTCGACGGCATCAGCGCGGCCGTGTTCGGTGTGATGCTGCCGCTCATCGCTGCCGACGTCGCCGGCGGGCGCGGACATTACAACCTCACGATCGGCTTCTTCGGCCTCGCGGCGGGCGTCGGGGCGACGCTGTCGACGGCGGCGGCGGGCTTTGCCGCCGATCGCTTCGGGACGGCGATGAGTTTCTTCGGTCTCGCGGGAGCGGGGGCGCTGGCGGTGGCGCTGGTCTGGCTGGCGATGCCCGAGACGCGCACTGAGCATGCCGCGCCGGAAGTGGAAAAGCCGCCCGTGGAGGCCTGAACCGCGTTGATCCGGTTCAGCGCAGCGGCTCCAGATCGCCCAGCAAGGTCGGCACCAGTTCACTCACCGTCGGATGCACGTGCATCGCGCGTTGCAGCGTGGTGTACGGCGCATCGGCGTTCATGATGTCGACGAACGTGTGGATCACCTCGTCGCCTTCGATGCCGTAGATCGCGGCACCGAGAATACGCTTCGTGTTCGCATCGACGAGCGCCTTCATGAAACCATCGGTTTCGCCGCGTTCGCGCGCACGGCCGACGCGCGTCATCGGCATCGTCGCGATCAGCGCGTCCCGGCCGTCCTTCCGCACCTCTTCTTCGCTCATGCCGACGCGGGCGAACGGCGGATCGACGAACACTGCGTAGGTCATGATGCGCGTATCGACGCTGCGCGACTCTCCGTCGATCACATTGGCCGCGACGATCTCGTAATCGTTCCAGGATGTATGCGTGAACGCGCCGCGCCCGTTGACGTCGCCGATCGCCCAGACGCCTTCGACGTTCGTGCGCAACTGGCCGTCCACGTCGATCAGTCCGTGCCTGTTCACCGGGATGCCCGCTCTGTCGAGACCGAGGTTATCGGTATTCGGCGTGCGTCCGGTCGCGAAAAGCAGATGCGACGCAACGATCGGTTCATCGCCAAGCGAAATGCGCAGCCCTTCGCCCGAACGCTCCACGCGCTCGGCTTGCGCGCCGAAGCGAAACTCGACGCCCTCGCGCACGAGCACGTCCTGCATCGCCCGGGCGATGTCGGCATCCTCGCGCGTCAGGATGCGATCGCCGCGCACGAGCAGCGTGACGCGGCTGCCGAAGCGCCTGAACATCTGCCCGAATTCGAGCGCGATGTAACTCGCCCCGACGATCACGAGGTGCTCGGGCACTTTCGTCAGTTCGAGAATCGTCGAGTTCGTGAGATACGGAACACTGTCCAGCCCGTCGATATGCGGAACGGTCGCACGCGTGCCCGTATTGATGAAGATCATGTCGGCGTCGATGTCCTGCGTCGCGCCGTCATCGCTTGTGATCTCAAGCGCGTGCGGCCCGGTAAACCGGCCATGCCCTTTGAAGACGGTCATGTTCGGCGTGCCGCGCAGCCATTTCTCGATGCCATCGCGCGACGCACCGATTACCTCGTCCTTGCGCGCCTTGACGCGCGCCATGTCGATCGTGATCTCGCCGCCGATATCGACGCCATATCGAGACGCGGTGCGTGCAACATGCGCCGCCCGCGCGCTCGCCACATAGGTCTTGGTCGGTGTGCAGCCGACGTTCACACAGGTCCCGCCGAATAAGTGCCGCTCGATCACCGCCGTGCGTTTGCCGCTTCGCGCGAGCTGCACGGCCAGCGGTGAACCGCCCTGTCCCGTACCGATGACGACTGCATCGAAATGCTGTGACATGCGTAAGCCTCCGGTGGCGTGCATCGACGTGATTCCTCGGAACGATGCGTTCATGTTGGGGTGCGAAACGCCCGGCCATCTTACGCCGAACGCTGCGGACGGGCACGGTGCGTGCTGCCCGGTTCATTTAGCGTCCATTCACCCCGCTGCCTCCAAGGCGTTCAATGACAGAGACGATCTGGTTTCTCGTCGTCGGCGGCGTGCTCATCTTCATGGGGCTCGCCGGCTCGACATTCAAGCGCCTGCCGATCAGCACCGCCATGTGCTACCTCGCGATCGGCTTCGTGCTCGGCCCCGCTGGCTTCGATCTGCTGCACATCCATCTCGACGGCGACGCGACCGTGTTGCGCCTCGTCACCGAAGTGGGGATGCTGGTATCGCTGTTCGCCGTCGGACTGCGGTTGCGCGTGCCGCCCACCGATCGCCGCTGGCTACTGCCTGTGCGGCTCGGCTTCGTCGCGATGGTACTGACCATCGTTCCGCTGACGTTCCTGTGTGTGTACGCATTCGGCATGAGTTGGGGATCGTCGTTGCTCCTCGCGGCGATGCTCGCCCCTACCGATCCTGTACTCGCCCATGACGTGCAGATCGAAAAACCCGGCGACACCGATCTGCTGCGGTTCTCTTTAACGGCCGAAGGCGGCGTCAACGACGGCATCGCGATGCCCTTCGCGCTGCTCGGTATCGCCGTATGCCGCTACGAAGCCTCACCGGACGATGCGCTGCACTGGAACTTCGTACTCCAGGCTGCGTGGGGCACCTTCGCCGCGCTGGCGAGCGGCTGGCTGCTCGGCGGCCTGACCGTGCGGCTCGTCGCTTATTTGCGCACGCAGCATGGCGAAGCGCTCGGCTCCGAAGGCTTCTATGCGCTGGGACTTATCGCGCTTTCCTATGGCGTGGCCGAGTTGCTGCATGCGTATGCGTTTCTGGCGGTGTTCGCGGCGGGCCTTGCGATGCGGCGCGTCGAACAGAAGAAAAGCGGCGACAAGTCTGCCCGCGAGGCGGTCGGGACGATCGACGCCGACGATGTCAGCGCCACCGCCGCCGATCCCGAGCGCGCGCACGCATTCGTGGCAGAGCGCGTGCACGGCTTCACCATCGAACTTGAACGTATCGCGGAAGTGACGATCATGCTGATGGTCGGCTCCGTCCTCGGCGCGATGTGGCGCGAGTTGTTCACCTGGCATGCGGCGATTCTCATTGCCGGGCTCTTCCTCGTGGTTCGGCCGCTTGCGGTGGAAGCGTCGCTCATCGGCGCGTGTGCGTCACGTCCGCAGCGCCTGCTGATGGGATGGTTCGGCATACGCGGTGTCGGCTCGTTCTACTATCTGCTTTACGCGATCGAGCAGGCGCCGAAAGCCGTGGCTGCGCCGCTCGTGCCGTTCATCATCGCGGCGATCACGGCGTCGGTCATCGTGCATGGCATGACGTCGACGCCGCTGATGAACCGTTATCAGCGCATACAGAAAGAAGGCTGACTCCGAACCCATGAAACATCTGCTTTTCTTTTGCGGTCACGCGGGAACCGGCAAGACCACGCTCGCCAAGCGCCTGTTCGGCCCACTGATGCGCGCGACCGGCAAGCCCTTCTGCCTGCTCGACAAGGACACGCTGTACGGCGAGTACAGCGCCGCGGCGATCGGCGCGCTGACCGGCGATCCGCATGACCGCGACAGCCCGCTCTTCATCGAACATTTGCGTGACCCGGAGTATCGCGGCCTCGTCGATACGGCCGCCGAAAACCTCGCGCTCGGTGTCAGCGCGGTTGTAATCGCGCCGCTTTCCCGCGAGGTGCGCGAGCGCCGGCTGTTCGATCGCGCGTGGCTGGGCGTCGGTGACGATGTAACGATTCGCGTGGTCTGGGTTCACGTCAGCGAGGAGGTGGCGCACGAGCGCATCATGGCGCGCGGCGACCCCAACGATGCGTACAAGCTCGCAAACTGGCAGGCGTATCGCGAGCGTTTGTTCTTCCCCGACGACGCCCTCGCCGCTGATCTGCTGATGTTCGACAGCACGTCGGCGTCGGCGGAAGACGAGGCGCGCCTGCTCGCGCGCCTCGTGGCTTGATTACGCGGCTGCGAGTTGCCGCGCGGTCGCCAGCGCGTTCGCGCCTTCATAGAGCTTGCCGAAGCGATTGTTCAGGAAGGCTTCGAGCGGCACCTGTTCCTGGCGCACGAAGCCGCTCTGCGGCAGCACGCCTTCGCGGAACAGATCGAGTTCGGCGCACACCGCGCCGGCCGTCGTGATCTGAATCGCACTCATCGGCGCGCCGCAGACTTCCTTCGCAAAAATCTTGCGCGTGAACACGTCCTGCACGAGTTGGCCGCCGGGACCACCTCGCATGCCTGTCACCGTTACGAAGATCAGCACGACGTCCTGCGTGGTCGAAGGCACCGCCCGTTTCAACATGGCCTTCAAACCGTCGCGGTCGGTGGACATGCGCAGATCGTCGAGCAGGAATTTCATCAGGTCGCGGTGACCCGGATAGCGCACCGATTTGTAATCGAGCGTCTCAACCTTGCCTGCGAGCGTTTCGCATAACGTGCCCAATCCGCCCGATGTGTTGAACGCCTCGTACTCGATGCCATCGAGCGAGAAATGTTCGACGCCTTCGAGCGGTTGCACCCATTGCGTGCGGCCTTCGCGCACGGCTTCACAGGGCTGGCAATACTCGTTGATGAGGCCGTCGATGCTCCACGTCAGGTTGTATTTCAGCGCGTTAGTCGGAAATTCGGGCAACGCGCCGACGCGCATCTTCACGTCACGCAGGTTGTCGAGCCGCTTGGCCAGATCGTGCGCGACGATGCCGATGAAACCCGGTGCGAGCCCGCATTGGGGCATGAATGCGGTATGCGCATCGTCGGCGATGGCGCGGATGGCATGCGTCGCGCGCACGTCTTCGGTGAGATCGAAGTAATGCACGCCCGCCGCTTTCGCGGCCGACGCGACGCTGATCGCAAGGTAATACGGCAGCGCATTAACGAGCGCATCGAAGCCGGTGAGCGCGTGACGCAGCGCGGGCGTATCGGCGGAATCGACGCGCCGCGTCGCGACGCCGAGCGCGTCGAGTTGGGCGAGCGCGTGTTCATCGCGATCGAATGCAACGATGTCGAAGTCGCCGGTTTCACGCAGCAAGCGGGCGATGCTCTGGCCAATCAGGCCGGCGCCTATGAGAGCCACTTTCATTTTTTCGTCTCCTCGTGGATGCGGATGCCACCAGTCTAGGAGGACGCGAATATTGATCCTAGGCGCAAAACGATGCGGATCGACGATGTTCCTCGTCGTTTTGACGAGTGCATCTTGCATTTTGTCGACCAACTACCCGGCGCGGTCGATTTTTCGCGCCAGGATGATCGAAGTGGTCGTCCGTTCGACGCCCTCGAGCGCGCCGATCTCATCGAGCAAATCGTTCAGGCGATCCGGCGAATCCGCGCGCAGCCATGCGACGTAATCGAACTCGCCGCTCACTGCGCATAGCAGTTGAATTTCAGGCATACGCGCGAAACGCTTCTGCACATCGCGGCCGTACTTCGGCGCGATCTTGATGCCCACATAAGCCTGGATGCTGGCGTCGAGCACGTCCTGCCCGAGCCGCACCCCGTAGCCCGCGATCACGTTGTTTTTCTCGAGACGTGCAATGCGCGCGATCACCGTCGTGCGCGCGATGCCGAGTTGCCGCGCGAGATTCGCGACGCTTTCACGCGCGTTCATCTGCAGCATCGCAACGAGATTGCGATCGATGTCGTCCAGCTGATCGAGGCGCGGCGGTCTCATGGCGTCCCTTTGTTTTTGCGTTGTCGTTGTGCGTCGATTATCGCTTTTGCATTTTGAGTGCGGCATGCAGCATGCGGCATGCAAAACGCCGCCGCAACCTTCGATTTTTCCAGAGACGTATCGAATGTAAGCAGTTGTGGCAATGCAGGCGTTTCGTCAACCAATCGTGATACTAATATCGGGCGACGGCGACACAGCCCGTCCGCGCTGTCGACAGCCATTCAGCGCACTCATCAGCACGACGTGGCTCGCCTCTCTTTTCCATCGATCGAAGGACTTCCCGAATGAAAAAAACACTCGTCGCCATCGTGACGTCATGCGTCGTTACTGCAGCGTTTGCTCAGGCGTCCGCTCCTTCAGCACCCGCACCTGCGTCGGCACCCGCCGTGCAAAAGGCCGCATCCGCGCCGGCCGGATCGAAGCGTGAAGCGCGCGTCGAAGAGCGCATTGCGAAACTGCATGCGGACCTCAAGATCACGTCGGCACAGGAAGCGCAATGGGCGCCCTTCGCGGACGCCATGCGCGACAACGCTCGCGCGATGTCCGATCTGTATCGTCAGCGCATCGCGCAACGCGACAGCATGTCCGCGCTCGACGACATGAAGCAGTACCAGCAGATCACGCAAGCGAACGCGGACGGCACGAAGCGTCTGGTCGATGCGTTCGAGCCGCTGTACACGAGCCTCTCGCCCGAGCAGAAGAAGCTGGCCGACACGAGTTTCCGTCAGGAAGGCCGCGATCACGCACGACGCGAACACGCACACCGGACGCCGCACGCATCGGGCGCAGATGCGGCGTCGGCGACGAAGCCGTAAGCGCGCCCATCGACGCTGAGCGAAGTCAGGCCCGCATCGTCCGCGATGCGGGTTTTTTGCAGTTTGCAGCGATTGCCGTTAGGATCGCGCTCCCTCAATCGCCTATCATCTTTTCATGCTCAAGCTCTCGCAACCCGACCTCGCATCCGATCCCGCTGCACGCCGTGTCGTCAAGGATGAAGCGGTGTCCGTCGAATTCGCAGCCGCCGCGGGCGAACTGATGAGTCTCGAAGGGCCGAACCGTTACGCGCCCGGCGATGCGATCGTGACCGGCGCATCGGGCGAGCGCTGGGTCGTGTCGCGCGAGCGGTTCGACGCGAAGTATCTTCCCGAAGGCGGCATCGCGCATGGTGAGCCGGGCACGTACCGGAACCGGCCGAGCATCGTGCTCGCAAAACAGATGGACGCGCCCTTCACCATTGCGCGTTCAGCGCATGGCGATATGCTCACGGGCGATGCCGGCGACTGGGTCATGCAGTACGCGCCGGGCGACTATGGCGTCGTCAAGGCGGCGCGCTTCGCGAAGGTTTATCACGACGCGTAAGGGTTACAACGTCTCGGCGTTTCAGCTTCTTCGATCACGCGAAATCCTCGCCCATCTCGATCTCCACTTCGCGCGGCACCGTTTCGCCGTTCGCGTACGTCTCCTCCAGCGAGCCGAGCGTCGCTTCCACATAAGCGCGCAGCACCGCATAGCTGCGCGCGTGCATGCGTGGCGGCATCGCGCGATAACGGGCGAGCGCGGCGGGATCGAAGCGCACGTCAATGGTGATGCGGCGCGCCGTCGAGCCAAAGCGCATCGCCACATAATGAATCATCAGCGAAGTGCGGCCCGTATCGTCGATACGCTCGGCAAACTGCGTCTGCTCGGGGAATAGATCACTGATGACGTGCGCGAGCATGTCGATGTCCGCGCTCGGACAGTCGTATTGATAGTCGTCCATGATGTCGGTCGTTCAGGGTTGGCGCGCGTCGATTGGAATGTCGTCGGCGGCGCGGCGATAGTACCGCACCAGAGCCGCTGCAACGATCACGCCCAGCACGAGATAGACCGCATCAGCGGCGATGAGCGGAATCAGGCGCGCCTGAAACAGCGCAGCCGGCAAGCCGACGAGCGCATGCGCCGCGATCAGCAGGGCAAGCGCATGACGCGATCGCTCGCGCAGCATTTGCCACATCAGCGCGGAAAAGCCAAGCTGAAAGACGAACGCGGTCACACGCTCGACCAGAAAGATCCCCGCCGATACAGGCGACAGGCTCATCAGAATCACATGAATGCGGGCGATGGCATCGAGCGGCGCGCTCTCGAAGTGCGAGTCGAGCGTGCCGTTGTTCGCGAGCACCGCATAGACGATCCATTGCGCCTGCACGAGCACGCCGACAATCCACGCTTCCGCCCCGCCATGCCCGATGCCATAGCCGAGCCCCGGCCCGCGCCGCTGCAACGCCGCCGGCTCGCGTCGGATCAGCCATTTCATGCCGAGAAAGCGCCCCACTTCCTCGCAGACGCCGGCGGCCAGCGCGCCATACACGACGAAGGCGACGGGATTCGCGAGCCACTTCGACGTGACCGCGTTGCCGAGCATGAAGCCGTGCAGCGCGCGCTCGATGACCATCGCGAACAGCGCGAACACGGCGATGCCGAGTATCGCCTCGCGCGGCACGAGGCCGAAACGCGGACGCATCCGTCGATACAACACGATCGGCATGGCGGCGACGACGAACGTCACGAGCACGAGACTCGCGAGCGTCGGGAGACTGATCATTCGATGTCCTTCATAAACCTTGAGACGGGAGTTGCGCTTGTTCAGGCACCGCGCAGTGCGTCGATCCGCGCACGATGAGTTCGCCCGGTAACAGGCACTCGCGCGCCGGCATGGCCGCTCCGCCGAGCCGCTCGTGCAGGAATTCGACTGCACGCCGACCGATTTCATACGTCGGCTGCCGCACCGCCGTCATGCCGGCGAGCTGCGCCCATTCGGAATCGTCGATGGCAAGCAGCGCGACGCTCGCCTGCCAGTTCGTGCCGAACCGCTCCTTCAGATGCACGGCGACGCGCAGCGCGACCGGTCCGTTTGCTGCAAAAAGTGCAACGCGTTTGCCGCCCGCACGCGCCGCATCGATACGCTCATCGAGTTCGGCGAGCGCAGACGCCGCGCTCGCGAGATCGATGACGAGCGTGGAGCCGCTTGCGCGAAGCGACGCGACGGTCTCACGAAACGCGGCTTCGCGCAAGCGCCGCGAGCTGACGTGCGTCACCGGCTGCACGATGAACAGCAGTTCGTCGAAGCCTTCGTCGACGAGATGACGCGTTGCGAGTGCGACGGCGGCGGAGTTGTCGAGGCCGACCATGTCGGTCACGATGCCTTCGACCGTGCGATCGACGAGCACGACCGGGATGCCGCCATGCGTGAAGCCTTGCAGCAGTTCTTCTTTCACGCCGAGCGCATTGACGATGACCCCTTCGACGCGATACGTCGTCAGCAACTGCAGGTAGCGCCGCTCCATGTCCACTTCATTCGCGGCATGGCAAATGAGCGGCATGTAGCCGAGCGCATGGCATGCGGCCTCGACGCCTTGCAGCACTTCGACGGAGTAAGGATTGGTCAGGTCGGCGAGCAGCATGCCGATCAGGCGATTGCGGCCGCGTTTGAGGCCGCGCGCCATTTGATTGGGACGATAGTCGAGCTTCGCGATGGCTGCTTCGATGCGTCCAAGCAGATCGCGTGAGAGCACGCCGGTTTCGCCGTTGAGATAGCGCGAGATGCTTGTTTTGCCGGTGCCGGCTTCGCGGGCGACATCGGTGATCGTGGCGGGCCGGCCGGAGAAGGATCGCGGACGATGCGCCTCGGTGCCTGGGTGATCGGGGTCGTTGGACTTGTTCGTCATTGCGGCCTGTCTCCTGCTGTTGGGGCGGCGAAGCCATCCCCTGCGGATGGCGTGCGCACGCCCTAAGCATGTTAGCGCATGCACCAGGGCCATCCCATCGCTGTCAGCGCATGCGGACTTCGCGGTTGACGATGTTTTGCGTGAGCGTCCCGTCGAGCGCGCCGAGCAGGTTTTCGGCAGCGTTACGGTTCATTGCGTGACGCGTTTCGTAGGTGGCCGAACCAATATGCGGCAGCGCGACGACGTTCTTCATGGCGAGCAGCGGCGAATCGGCGGGCAGCGGTTCGTGCTCGAAGACGTCGAGTCCCGCGGCGCGGATCACGCCGTTCCTGAGCGCTTCGATGAGCGCGGCTTCATCGACGGTCGGCCCGCGCGACGCATTGATGAGGATCGCGCTTGGCTTCATCTTCTTCAACTCTTCAGCGCCGATGAGGCCGCGTGTTTCGGGCGTAAGCGGCACTTGCAGGCAGACGAAATCGGATTGCGCGAGCAGTTCGTCGAGCGGGACGCGTCTTGCGCCGTACTGCTTCTCTGCTTCCTCGTTAGCGTGGCGATTCGTGTAGAGCACGTTCATGCGAAAGCCGAGCGCCGCGCGTCTTGCCACTGCTCCGCCGATACGGCCGAGTCCGACGATGCCGAGCGTCTTTCCCTGCACGTCGACGCCGAAGCATGCTTCACCGATGCTTGCTTTCCAGTTGCCTTCCTTGACCCATTCGGCCAGTTCGACGACGCGTCGTGCGCTCGCGAGGATCAGGGCGAAGACGGTATCGGCGGTGGATTCGGTGAGCACATCGGGCGTGTGCGTGAGGATGATGCCGCGGCGCGTGAGGTCATCGACATCGAATTGATCGTAGCCTACCGAGACGGTCGAGAACGCTTTCAGGCGCGTGGCGCCTTCGATCATGTCGGGCGATATCTTCACGCTTGCGCCGATGGCGCCGTCGGCGTCGCTTAGCGCCGCTATGAACGCGGCTTTGTCCTTCGGGTCGACGTTGATCACGTCTGCGTGGTCTCGCAGGTAGGCTTCCACGTCGGACGGTAAGGGTTTGTAGGCTACGATTTTTTTGCGATTCATAGGGGTTGGGGTGCCCTTGATTCAGGCGAGGAGTTTTTGGTTGGTGGTTTGCTTCTGGCTTTTGGTTGCCTGTCGATGATATGCCTGTTTTGATATTTGCTCGTTCTTCGTTGCTCGTTTCTCGCGTCGCTTGTTTTCGTGTCGGTCTGTTTGGCTGCCCCTCCCCAAGGGTGGGGGTCACTTTCTTGGCTGTCGATCAGAATTGGCGCTTTAGTGCCTTACTCTGGTCCCATGCAAAGAAAGTAACCAACAGAGCAGCTTTTCTCGAACCGCCCGCAGAATGAACTCGTGTGCTCACTTCGTAGGGCATCGGCGGCACTCAAATTAATTAGCATCCTTGAATAATCTTCCACGCCCGCTGAGCATCACGTCCTCCGAGCCTCTTGGCTCGTCAACACCGAACGTACGCCAGTCATCACGATTGCGACGCGGCACTCATCATTCAACGCAAATTGGCCTCGCTCTCTGGAGGAGCAATGCTCGAAATTGCAATCGCTTCGCGCTACTTCTCGCTCGACAATTGTTGTTGGATTGGATGCTCGCCGTTCAAGATGTTCGTTGCGCGTCGTGTTCCACTGGTGTTGTCGAGCCAAGGGGCTCGGAGGACGTTAGTTGTCAGCGGGCGTGGAAGGTACTTCAAGGCTCTTTCAAGCTGAGTGCCACCGATGTTCTACGAAGTGACCACGCGACTTAGTGCTTCGTGCGGCTCAGAAAAAAGCTGCTTTCTTTGGTTACTTTCTTGCATGGGACCAGAGTAAGGCGCTAAAGCGCCAACTCTGGTCGACAGCAAAGAAAGTGACCCCCGCCCCGGGGAGGGGCGAGCCAATAGACCGACACGATTCAAGTTCAACGTCGTCCAAACGACGCACTAAGGAACACATCAAGACCGAACCACAGCCGCCCCGCGAACACCACCTTGAGGCTTAACAGCCAACGTAAGCCACACAGCCCCGAGCAGCGCAGCGCTCATGAAGACGTACGAAGCGGCCGGCGACCCGGTGGCTCCATTGAGATACCCCACCACATAGGACCCAACGAACGACCCAAGCGCACCCATGCTGTTGATAAGCGCCATCGCCCCACCCGCGACGTTTTTCGGCAGAAGCTCCGGCACGATCGCAAAGAACGGCCCATAAGGCGCATACATCGCCGCACCAGCAATCACGAGCAACGCATACGAACCCCAAAAGTTAGTCGAACCGAGCAAATACGAACCCGCGAACGCAATCGCACCGACGAGCAAAAACGGCCATACGAAAGCCTTGCGCGCCTGCAACTTGTCGGAAGCCCACGAAGCCAGCAACATCGCAATGGTCGCAGCGAGATACGGCACCGCAGACAGCCAGCCCGTCTCGACCATGCCAAGCGTCGAACCGTTCTTCAAAATCGACGGCAACCACAGCACAAAGCCATAAACACCGATGCTCCAGCAGAAATACTGCGCACACAGCTTGATGACCGCCGGCGACTTGAACGCCTCACCATAATTCTTCACCGGCTTGATAGCAGCCTGCTCGGCGCGCAGCGTCGCATCGAGGTCACGCTTTTCCTGCTCCGACAGCCAGCTCACCTGCGCAGGCTTGTCCTTCACGATGAACCACCAGATCACCGCCCATACGACAGCCGGCAAGCCTTCCGCAATGAACATGTGACGCCATCCGAACGAGTTCACGAGATAGCCCGATACGACCGACATCCACAGCACCGTCACCGGGTTGCCCAGAATCAGGAAGGTGTTCGCACGCGAGCGCTCGGACTTGGTGAACCAGTTCGCGATGAACACGAGCATCGCGGGCATCACCGCCGCCTCGACCACGCCCAGCACGAAACGAATCGCCATCAGCGATGGAATGTTGCTGACCATGCCCGTCGCCGCAGCACAACCGCCCCACAGCACCAGGCTCCAGAACACGAGCTTCTTCACACTGCGCCGCTCGGCATAGATCGCGCCCGGAATCTGGAAGAAGAAGTAACCCAGAAAGAACAGCGCGCCAATCAGCGACGACAAACCCTTGCTAATGCCGAGATCCTGATTAATGCCCGCGGCTGCCGCGAAACCATAATTCGCGCGGTCCAGATAAGCGAGGCTGTAGGTAATGAAGACGATCGGCATGATCGCCCACCAGCGGCGGACCGCTAGCTTGGGTGTCGAGGAGGAATGCATGGTTGTCTCCGAACGTAAGTCGGTTGAGTCTCTCTGGTAGTCCGCGTCGGTCTTGCCGACGCGTTACTCGCGGTTCACTGATCAGGCGATGACTGCGGCTTGGGCCGTCTTGTCGTTGGAATCCTGCGTTTCAAGTGCATCGAGCGCGGCGCGCGTCGGCAGGCCTTCGCTGTCGCCGATAACCTGAATCGCCAGTGCACCGATGCGGTTGCCCCGAAGGATTGCATCGCGCATGTCGCGGCCTTCGAGCAGCGCGCTGACGACGCCGACCGCGAAGCCATCGCCCGCGCCGACCGTATCGACGACATTCGCGACCGGCGCCGCCGGCACGATGCCCTCGTCGTCCGCAGTGCGAAAATACGCACCGTGCGCCCCCAGTTTCACGATTACGCCCTTTGCGCCACGATCCAGGTAGAACGCCGCGATGTCTTCGGGCTTCGCGTAGCCGGTAAGCGTCAAGCCCTCGCTCACGCCCGGGAGCACCCAATCGGCCAGTTCAGCCAGCGCGTTCAGAGCATCGGCCATCGCTTCACGCGAAGGCCATAGCGTCGGGCGCAGGTTCGGATCGAAGGAGATCGACTTGCCTGCAGCACGCATCTCGCGCGCCATGTGGAAAGCGAGTTCGCGCGAAGTCGCCGATATCGCCGGAGCCACGCCGGTCAGATGCAAGTGACGCGCGCCGAGGACGTAGTCGGCGGCATAGTCGTCGAGAGACAGATGGCTCGCGGCAGAACCCTTGCGGAAATATTCGACGGCCGGATCGCTGCCGTCGTCACACTTGCCCTTGAGCTGGAAGCCGGTCGGATAGCGCTCGTCGACCGTCACGCGGCGCGCGTCGATACCCTCGGCGGCGAGCACGTCGAGTACATAGCGGCCGAACGAATCGTTACCGACACGGCTCATCCAGCCCACCTTGAAACCAAGCCGCGACAGGCCGATCGCCACGTTCAGGTCTGCACCGGCCACGCGCTTGGTAAACTGGCCGACCGTGGCGAGATCGCCCGTGGCGGCCGCGACGAACATCGCCATCGCTTCGCCGTAGGTGACCACATCGAGGGCTTCGTGTTGTACTTGCATGTCGGGTCCTTGTTCTGTGCTGGGTGCTACGCGTTTGCATGCTTAATGCGGCATGCAGCGCGCTGAATTCAAAATGCCGCGATGCGCGCAACCTGGACGGCGGCGTCGGCTTCGCCCTGGAGCGGGTATTCGATCGCACGCGGCACGGTCGACGGCAAGCGTCCGAGAATCGCGGCGAAGCGGGCGTCGTCATGCGCCGGCGCCACGGCGAAGCGACGTGCGCCCTCGCCCTCCGTCGTCTTGCAATGCACGTACGCGACATGCGGCGCGAGCCGTTGCGCCGCATCGAGCGGATCGGCGCCCGTCCAGTGCCAATTGCCCGTGTCGAACGTCATACCAAGAGCGCTCTCGGCGGGGAGCGCGGCGAACAGCATCTCGAATGCGCCAGGCAGGCCGCCTTCTACCGACTGCCCGTTTTCGACGACAACCCGCGCCCGCGAGCCAGCGATTGCATGCGTAATGCAATCGATCGTCGCGGCATCGATCGCGACGCTGCCCTCTTTGCCACCCAACTGCAGCTTCACGATGCGCGCGCCTAGCGCGTGGGCTTCATCGATGGCGAGAGTCAGCGCATCGGCATCCAACGAACCATCGCCACGAAACAGCGTCGCGGGCGTCGAGTGCACGGACCACAGGCCCGCGCCTCGAATACGCTCGCCGAGACGAGCCAGCGCATCGAGTTGCGTGCCGGCATCGTCGGCAATCAGCTCGCGCCGCACTTCGAAACCGTCCGCTCCCGCGAGCGCCGCCTTCTCCGCGCAAGCGGCGTGTCCATCGCGACGCACTGCATCGGCGCCGAATGCGCTGGCGACGATGACGACTTCAATGCTGTTCGAGTTTTCCACCACGCTTTCGCTCGCTTGGAACCGGTTCCAATCACCGACTAGAAAAAAGACGCCTGGGCGTCTTGCTAAGAACAGATAGTGCGCCGAGCGCGCCAAGTCGCGCCATAGTGGAATTCCCTAGCCGAAGCAATCAGCCCGTTCGCAAAGTTCAAGGAACCGCAATGCGACGCGCGACGGCGCCGCTGCATGCGGCATCACGATGGAAAACCGGCGCGTGAGCGGCGTCGGCAATACATGGATGCAACGCAGCAGCGTGGACTCGTGACGGATCGACATCGCCGATACAAATCCGATGCCCATCCCCGCCCGAACTGCTTCCTTTACGCCCTCGACGCCTGCAATCTCCAGCGCGACGCGCATCTGGGCGCCGCAATCCGCAAAGGCACGCTCGACTATCTGCCGCACGCCCGAGCCGCGTTCGCGCAACACCAGCGGATGCTCACTCAGGTCCGCGAGCGTGGCAGCATCGCGACCATCGGCGAGTGGATGGCCACTTGGCACGATGGCGACGATCTCGTCCTCGCGCCACGGCGTGAGGCTCGCGGTGGCAGGCAGTTCGAGCCCCGCTGGCCCTTCGATGATGGCGATATCGAGCGAACCGAGCGCCGCGAGAATCTCGGTGGTATTGCCGTCGATGGTCGTCACCGCGACGTCCGGATATCGCTTGTGGAAAGCGGCGATCAGATAGGGCAACAGGTAGCTGGCGGGCGTCGTGCTCGCGCCGACGCGCAGCGTGCCGCGCTCGAAACCGCGCATCGCGTCGCGCAGGCCATGTGCATCCCGGAAAGTTTCGCGTAGCCGTGCGGCATGCACGAGCAATTGTTCGCCCGCGGGCGTGAGGCGAACGCCGCGTCCATCGCGCTGATACAGCGGTTCGCCAAATTCTTCCTGCAACAGCCGGAGTTGCCCCGAAACGGCTGGCTGCGATAAGTGCAATGCGACGGCCGCCCGGCTGATGTTGCCGTGGTCTGCCACCGTGGCGAAGGTTATCAGTTGCTCCGGGGTCATTTCGTCAAAATATCATCTCAGCCGATATATTGCATTCTAAATCACGATTTTTCATATGCATATATCAAGAATAGGATAACGACATTGCATTTACACTCGCAGGAAGGACGCCATGTCCACGCTTCAATCGCACGCTCCCGGTACTTCGCATTCCACCGCACGCGGACAACTGAACGGTATCTTGTTCGTCGCGCTGTTCGCGGCGGCGGTCACGCGGCTCGCGGCACTGCCCGCCATCGCCGGGCTTGGAATCAGCCCGCTGATCGTCGGCATCATCGCGGGGGCGATTTACGGCAACGCACTCAAGGATGGCATGCCGCAAAGCTGGGCGGCTGGCGTGAACTTCTCGGCGCGCAAGCTCCTGCGGATCGCGGTCGCGTTCTTCGGACTGCGTGTGAGTCTGCAGGAAATCGCGCAGGTCGGGCTCGCTGGCATCACCGTGTCGGTGCTTGTCGTGGTCAGCACGCTCGTCATCGGCACATGGGCCGGCATGAAGCTGATGAAGCTCGATCGCGATACCGCCCTTCTCACCGCTGCCGGCAGCGCGATTTGCGGCGCGGCGGCCGTGCTCGCGTTCGAATCCACGCTGCAGTCAAAGCCGCACAAGAGCGCGATGGCCGTCGGCAGCGTCGTCTTGTTCGGCACGCTTTCGATGTTCCTCTATCCGCTCGCGATGCACGCCGGCTGGCTGCATCTCGATACGCTCGGCGCGGGCCTGTTCTTCGGCGGCACGATCCACGAAGTCGCGCAGGTCGTGGGCGCAGCGAGCAACGTCAGCCCTGAAGCGACGCACATCGCGACCATCGTGAAAATGACGCGCGTGATGCTGCTCGTGCCCGTGCTGCTCGTCGTGGGTTTCTGGGTCGGCCGCTCAGGCGGCGCCAATCACGCGTCGGACGGTACGCCGCAAGCGGGCAAAGGCAAGCTCGCGGTACCCTGGTTCGCGCTCGGTTTTCTGGCGCTGGTCGTCGTGAATTCGCTGCATGTGCTGCCCGATGCCGCAACCAGCACGCTGAACACGCTCGACACTTTCGCGCTCACCATGGCAATGACCGCACTCGGCATGGAAACGCGCATCTCGCAGATCCGCGAAGCGGGCCCGCGTGCGCTTGCCACCGGCGCGATCCTGTATGCATGGCTGATCGGCGGCGGACTGGCGATCACCCTCGGCGTCGAGCGCCTGTTCAACTGATCGACCGCATTCAAAATGCAAAGGCCGCCTTCATGCGAAGGCGGCCTTTCTGTTTGCATTCAGAAAACCACTTACGCGAGCTTCAAGGCTTGCTCGAAATCGCTGATCAGATCGTCGATTTCTTCGATGCCCGCCGACAGCCGGATCATCCCGTCCGATATGCCCATCGCCTTGCGTGTTTGCTCGCCGGCTTCGAAGAAGATCGTTGGGGCAACAGGAATGATGAGCGTGCGCGTGTCGCCGAGGCCGGTGGCTTTGACGGGTAGTTGCAAAGAGTTGATGACATCGACCATTCGGTCCGGATTACGCAACTCGAATGACAGCAGCCACGAGCCGCTCTTGAACAGCGCCTTCGCGATGCCGTGCTGCGGATGACTTTCGAGCCCCGGATAAAACACGTTGCCAATCGCGTCGTGTCGCTCGAGATAATTCGCGAGCGCGAGCGCATTGTCGCTGCACTTCCCGACGCGCAACGCAAGCGTCTCCGCGCCCAACGCAATCTGATGCGCCTGTTCCGATGACAAAGCCGCGCCCATGTCGCGCAGACCTTTCTTGCGAATCTGCAGAAGCCCTTGTTCCTTCGATGCGGAACGGCGGTAATCCTCCGCGATGTTCGGATATCGACTCCAGTCGAACAGGCCGGTATCGGTGACTGCGCCGCCGAGCGCCGCGCCATGACCCGCAATGGTCTTCGTCAGCGAATTGATGACGATGCTCGCGCCGACGTGCTTCGGTCGAAACAGCGCAGGCGACGTGATCGTGTTGTCGACGACATACGCAAGCCCGCGTTCGCCGCACAGTTCTCCGATGCCTCGAAGGTCCGGAATCTGCGTGCCCGGATTAGCGATCGTTTCGACGAACACCATGCGCGTGTTCGGCTTGATGGCATCGGCCACGTTGTCGCGCACGCCCGCATCAACGGTCGTCACTTCCACGCCGAGCGTGCGCAGCGTATTGAACAGGCTGTTCGTGTTGCCGAAGACGTAGCGGCTCGCGACAAGATGATCGCCCGCGCGCAAAAGCGTGAGGAATACCGCCGTGATCGCCGCCATGCCCGTGCTGAAACAGATCGAGCCGACGCCTTCCTCGAGGTTCGTGATTTTGCGTTCCAAAGCGGCGGTAGTCGGCGTGCCTTGCCGCGCGTAATTGAATCCGCCTTTCTTCGTGCCCTGGAATACGCCGATCAGATCTTCCACGCGCTCGAATCCATACTGGACCGATGTGTGAATCGGCTGGCGCAGGCCGCCGTGCTCGACACCCGTGTTTCTGTCGCCGTGAACGATGCCCGTGGTGAAGCCTTGCTTGTCCATCCCTTCTCCGCTTCGATGTCGATGTCTTTCGCTGCCGCTATGAGTCCGGTACTTCGTGCATGCCGAATGCAAAAAACCATTCTACACCGGGGCTTTTTGATCGCTGGCCGCTCACCAGCACAGGAATAGCCGTTGCTCGCAGCCGTGCTTCAATGGACGATGACAGATAACGCCGCGGCTTGCGGCACGACTGACGAGGAGCTCACGCATGGCTTACGAACTCTACTATTGGGACGGTCTGCAGGGCCGCGGTGAATTCGTGCGGCTCGCGCTGGAGGATGCGGACGCCGAGTACATCGACGTGGCGCGCGAAGCGAAGAAGGACGGTTATGGAACGGACGCCATGATGAAGCTGATGAACAGCAAGACCGAGCCGCACATCCCCTTCGCACCGCCGTTTCTGAAAGACGGCGAACTCATCGTGCCGCATGTGGCGAACATTCTGTTGTATCTCGGCCCGAAGCTGAATCTTGCGCCGAAGGATGAAGGCTCGCGTTACGTCGCGCATGGACTGCAACTGACGATCACCGATTTCGTCGCCGAAGTGCATGACACGCATCACCCGCTAGCCACGGGCTTGTATTTTGAAGACCAGAAAGACGCCGCCAGGATTCGCGCGCAGAATTTTCTCGACAAGCGCGTGCCGAAGTTCTTCGGATACTTCGAACGCGTGCTCAAGCAGAACCCACACGGCGATACGCAGATGATCGGCGACACGATCACTTGCGTCGATCTGTCGATGTTCCAGCTCGTCGAAGGTTTGCATTACGCATTCCCGCGCGCGATGAAGACATTCGCGAAGCACTATCCGCGCGTCGCTGCGCTGCACGACGCGGTGCTCGCGCGGCCCAACATCGCTGCGTACGTGGATTCGGAGCGACGCATCCCGTTCAACGAATCCGGTATTTTCCGTCACTATCCCGAACTCGATCAGGACGCGAAGTGATTCACGCGCCCGGTCGATGCCAACTCACTCGTCACAAGGAGCCAGAATGGTCGCAACGATTCCATCCTTCGGTCTCGGCACGTTTCGCGTCGATGCCGACAAAACGGTGAACGCAGTCAAGAGCGCCTTGCAGATTGGCTATCGTCACATCGATACCGCTCAGTTCTACAACAACGAAGCCGCCGTCGGTCAGGGCGTCAGAGATTCAGGCATCCCCCGGGATGACGTCTGGGTAACGACGAAGGTCTGGTGGGAACGGCTCGCGCGCGACAAGCTGATCGCGAGTCTGAAGGAGAGTCACGCGCTGCTCGACGTCGGGACGATCGATCTTGCGCTCGTACACTGGCCATCGCCGAACGGCGCGGTGCCGATTACCGAGACGCTCGCCGCGATGCAGGAAGCGCAGCAACTCGGACTGATTCGCCACTACGGCGTGTCGAACTTTACGGCGCCGCTGCTCGAAGAGGCGCTGAACGCGCCGGGCGGCCGCGAGATCGTGACGAATCAGATCGAAGTAAGCCCGTTCCTCGCGAACCGGGCGCTTGTCGAAGCCACGCAGCGGCTCGGCGTCAAGGTCACGGCCTACATGCCGCTCGGCGAAGGCCGCGCGCATAACGATCCGACAATCAAAGCGATCGCCGCCAAACACGGTGCAACACCCGCGCAAGTGACGTTTGCGTGGCTGCTGTCGCGGGACATCGTGGTGCTGTCGGCATCGACGAATGCGGAGCATCAGCAGATCAACTGGGACGCGCTAAAGCTCAAGCTCGAAGCCGACGACATCGCCAAAATCGACGCGCTCGACGAAGGGAAGCGCAACGCGAATCCGCCGTTCGCGCCAAAGTGGTAGCGCGCTGAGAGCGCGGCGTCGGCCTGCGCGATGAAGCCCGGCTCGCATCACGAGCCGGGCTTTTTTGTGCGCGCGCCCAGGCTCAACACCTGCCCCGCAATGCTATCCTTGCGGGCGCCCCATATTCCATTTCCTTCTAAGCTTTTCACGAAAACAGCAAACGTGCTTTCGTTCCTGCTCAAGCTGCGCACGCGCGCCCAACAGCTTTTTCGCCTGTCCGATTCGCACACGATGCTCATCTGGGCCGTCGTGGTCGGGGTGGCCGGCGCGCTTGCGACGACCGTCTTTCGCGAAGGCATCGCGCTCACGCAACGGCTGCTCGGCAATCACTCGGAAGGACTCGTTGCGCTCGCGAACATCCTGCCGTGGCCTGTGCGGGTCGCGCTTCCTGCTGCGGGTGGGCTCGTCGCGGGCTTCTGTCTGATCGCCGCGCGACGTCATGCAAAGAAGAACGCCAACACCGACTACATGGAAGCGGTGACCATCGGCGATGGCGCGGTGCCCGTGAGGCAAAGCATCTGGCGCAGTCTCTCGTCCCTGTTCACGATCACGAGCGGCGGCTCGATCGGCCGCGAAGGATCGATGGTGCAGCTTGCCGCGCTGGCGTCGTCGCTGATCGGGCGATGGATTCATTTCGATCCGCCGCGGTTGCGCCTGCTCGTGGCGTGCGGCGCGGCGGCGGGCATCACGTCGGCCTATAACGCGCCGATCGCGGGAGCGTTCTTCGTCACGGAGATCGTCCTCGGTTCGATGGCGATGGAGAGCTTCGGGCCGGTCGTCGTATCGTCGGTCGTCGCGAATATCACGATGCGCGAGTTCGCCGGCTATCGCCCGCCCTACGAGATGCCGGTTTTCCCGACGATCGCCGGTGTCGAAGTGCTGCTGTTCGTCGTGCTGGGCGTGTTGTGCGGCACGCTCGCGCCGCACTTCTTGCGGCTGCTGGCGGCGTCGAAGAAGCGCTTCTCGCTGCTGCCGCTGCCTTTACCGCTGCGTCTCGCGCTGGGCGGTCTGATCGTCGGCATCATCTCGATCTGGTGGCCCGAAGTCTGGGGCAACGGCTATGAAGTCGTGAACTCGCTGTTGCATCAGCCGTGGACGTGGACGGCGCTTTTAACGGTGCTGATGTTCAAGATCATCGCGACGGCCGCGACGACGGGCTCGGGTGCGGTCGGCGGCATTTTCACGCCGACGCTCTTCGTCGGCGCGGTGCTGGGCTGCCTGTACGGCATCGCGGTTCATGCAATCTGGCCGAATGCGACCTCCGCGCCCTTCGCCTATGCGATGGTCGGCATGGGCGCGTTTCTCGCCGCCGCAACGCACGCGCCGCTCATGGCAATCCTGATGATCTTCGAGATGACGCTCTCGTATCAGGTCGTGCTGCCGCTGATGCTCTCTTGCGTGGTCGCGTATTTCATTGCGCGCACGTCTGAACAGACGTCGATGTACGAAGTCACGCTGCGCCGCACACGCGATGAAAAGGAGCGCCTTCGCCTCGCCGCGACGCAGATGCGTGAACTCGTCAAGCCGCCCGATACGGTCGTGCCGCTCACCGCGAACGTGAAGGACATGACGCGCGTGTTCCTCGAATATCCGGTGAAGTATCTGTACGTGATCGACGAAGCCGGGCACTTTCGCGGCGTCGTCGCGCTGAAGGACATCACGTCCGATTTGCTCGACGAGCACGATACTGGGAACAAAACCGCTGCCGATTATCTCCAGCCTCATTTCGATGTGCTGACGCCGGACATGTCGCTCGGCGAGGCGTTGCAGCACTTCCTGGCGTTTCAGGGCGAGCGGCTGCCGGTCGTCGAACGGCAGAGTGAACCGCTCTTGCTCGGCGTCGTGTACAAGACTTCGCTTCTCGACGCATACTTCCGTCTGAACCCGACGACGCGCTGAAACTGCGCAGCCGTGCAATTTCGTGCCGCCTTACCGGTGCGTACGGCAGGTCGCATTGCGCGAATGTCGTTGTGCGCGAGTTCACGCGTTACTCGAAGTATGGTCGCGCGACGCCCGCTCGTCGCGCCCGTGCGCCAGGGCTTGCCGAGCCTGCACGCGCGAAAGGCAAGCGAGCGCGGCATCGGCATAGGCTTTGCTTCGTGCTACTCGCTGCTTACGTGAGGAGGGGTTGCCCGATGAAGACCTCAACGTTGTTGTCGATGGCTCTCGTTTCGGCGTCGTGCTACGCCGCGCCGCTGCATACGAGTTCGTCGGACGGAGCGGTGGCCGTCGCATCGGCGACGCGCGCCGCGTTGCGCCTCAATGCCGCGCCGGTCGCACCGCCCGCGCCCGACATCTCGGCGCAAAGTCTCGACCACGCCCGCTGGCGTCATGTGCCTCTGCCGAAGTCGCGCGCACCGACACGCGGTATGGCGAGCCAGACGATCCAGGTGCAGACCTGAATGCCTCCCGTGCAGCTTCCGTACTTTAATAACACCAAAAGGACGCAACGATGACGGATCAGCCATCCCAGGAGCACGGTTTGAACGATGAACCGATCGATGACGAAATCGCGCAGTTATTGCGCCGGGTGACTTACCCCGCCAATAAGGATGCGCTCGTCGATGCGGCGCGCGAAGCAGGCGTCAGCAACGATGTCATTACCGTATTCGACGGTCTGCCGGAACAGGACTATAAGGACGCCGATGCAGTTGAGCAGCTGCTCGGCAGCAATGGCGGACCGGGAATCTCGGTTTGAGCGGCTGAACTGGCCATTAGACGCTTCTGCTAGACACCCCGCTGAACGGACGTTCCGGGCACAGATCGTCAAATAGCGCAGGCGGGACCGCCTCAGCCCTTCTTAACATCTGACAGTCTCAACTCCCCCGATACTGCGCCGCACTCGCCCCCACCGGCGCCGCGGGCTTCTTCGTTGCCTTCCCCGCTCCCTGCGCGGCGGCGCCGCTCGCCGCCGCATCCGATGACATATACGCCGGCGCTGCCTTCGCCTTCTGCTTCTGGCCCGCCGGCGGCGCAGTCGGCGCCTTGCGGATGTCCGCAAGCATCTGGTTGCAAGGCAGCGGCTTGTTGTTGCTCGGTGCGATAAGCGGGATCAGCGCGGCGAACGGATTGATGAGCCCGAGCCCGACCGCCGCACCGCCCCGGACCGCCAGCGCCCCGACGTTCACGCCGACCTTCGGATCCTTGAACGTGCCCTTGACGTAGAGCGGCGAGCGCAGCGAGAACACGCGGAAGCCCTTCGTATGAGGATGGATGTTCAAATCCATGTCCTCGCTCTTCAGATTGATGTGGCCATCGACATTGATGACCGCATCGTCGGTATCGAGTGCGAACACGCGCGAGTCCAGTACGCCATCCGTCACGACGAAGTCCGCCGCCGCGCAATTGATGTTCACGTCGCGCTTGCCGAAGAGCTTCTCATAGACGACGTTCGCCACGTTCAGGCCCGCCGCTTCCATGTACAGCCGGCTCACCGTGCCCTGCGTAACGAGCGCCTTCACTTCGCCATTCGATGTCGCCGCGAGCGTCGCGGGCGAATTGCCGGTCGCGGAAAGCGCCGCATCGCCGTTGATTTCGCCGAGCGCGGACTGCATCGTCTTGTTCGTCGGGAAAAGCTGCTTCAGCTTCAGATGCCGCGCTTCAGCCGAGAACTTGCCCTTCAGCGGCGCAGTGCTGCCGTCCAGATGAATGTTGGATGCAAACGTCCCACCCGCGACGCCGAACTTCAGCGGCTCCAGCGACAGCACACCGTTCTTCATGATGACGTGAGTGTAGAGATCGGTGATCGGCAGCTTCGGGTCCTTGATGAGGCGCTGGCCGGTGAACTTCACATCGGCGTCGATGGCCTTCCAGCGATCGGTCTTGAACTCCTCGGTCGGCAACGCCTTCGCGGACGGTTGCTTCTCGGTCTCGCCGCGCTTCGCCTTGCTCGCGTTCGAATCCGCGCCGATGATCGGTGCGAGATCGGAAAACTGCAGCAGATGCGAGACCAGTTCGCCTTGCAGCAGCGGGCGCGGCTTCCTTGCCGCATAGACGAGCGAGCCGTTGATATCGCTACCGCCCACGCGTCCGGTGAAGTTCTCGTAATGGAAGACATTGCCCTCTTCGCGGAACTGCCCCGTCAGGCGGCCCTCTGTCGCGAACGGCGGCGTTTCGGGCAGCGGGACGCCCGTGAACGGATACAGATGCGCCATGCTGACCGCCTGCACCCACAGGCGCAGATCGAGCGCGGCGAGGTGCGCTGGATCGGTGACGGTGCCGACGAATGCAATATGCGTATCGCCGAGACGCACGTCGGCCTGCACGGGGAACGGGCGCTTCGCGTCCTGCACGGCGAGCACGCCACCGAGCTTGCCCTCGCCCGACACCTTGCCGCCGTTGTACGTGCCCTTCGCGGTCCAGCCGAACGCGTACGGCGGAACGGGCGGCTTCTCCGCGTTCTTCGTCGTGATGCTTTGCTGCGCCGACGTGCTCGCCGGATTCGGCGCCGAGGCATTCGCCGCCGCGGCCGCCGACGCAGCCGATGCGGCCGACGCTTCGGACGCCGCCGCCGCATCGGCCTGCTTCTCGAGCTTCGCGGCCCCGCCCTTGCCGACCATTTCCGCCGACGACTTCGCCGATGCCGCTTCCTGTTGCTTCATCACTTCGCCGATCGGCACGGCTTGCCCGAGCGTATCGACGACGATGTTCATATCCGCCTTCGTCACCTCGTCGCGCACGGCGATCATGCCTTTGGAAAGCGAGATGTCGCCGAGCTTCAGGTTCCACGTCGACGGCTCCGTCGACTGCTTGAACTTGAACGTCCAGTTGTTGCGATTGTCCTTGAGCCGCTCGATATCGACGGACGGATTCACCAGGTTGATCGCCGGAATGACGATATCGTGCGCAAGCAAGGGCAGCACGGCCACCTGGAAGTCGATTTCATCGAGCGTCGCGAAATGCTGCTGGCGCGCCCAGTCCGGATTGGCGATGGTGATCTTCTCGGCCGAGAAGCGCGGCCACGGCACCCAGCGTTTCCAGCCCGTTTCGTTCGGCGGCCGCCGCCAGCCGACCTTCAGATCGCCGGTGATATGGAACTGCCGGCCGATGGCCTGCGTGACCTTGTCATCGACCCAGGGACGCAGACGGTTCCAGTCGAACGTCAGAAAAATGACCACGAGGATCGCGATCAGAATCGCGAGGATGGCGAAGATCCATGCGACGATCTTGCCGACCTTCTTGCCATTTCTCCCGGCGGTTGGGGCTTGCGCCATATCGGCTCCATCCTTTTTTGCTGATTGACGTTGCGCGAGCACAAGCCATGCCCGCTTGATGCGCAACCATCGCGCGTAAGATGACGCCATACTAAAAATTCCCCACATCGAACGAATGCCGAATTCCTCTGTGGCGCTCGTCGCGGCGAACGGGATCGTGCGCCGCGACGCGGCGCGCGGCACGTTGCTGTTGCATCCCACCGACTTCACGCTCGACGCGGGACAGCGCGTGTCGATCACGGGGCCGTCGGGTTCCGGCAAGAGCGTCTTCCTGCGCTCGCTCGCGCTGCTCGATCCATGCGACGAGGGCTTCATCACATGGCGAGGCGAACGCATCGCGCGGACCGGCATTCCGGCGTATCGGCGGCATGTCGCGTATATCGCGCAGCGGCCCGCCATGCTCGATGGCAGCGTCGAGGACAACCTGCGTTACCCGTTCACGCTGAAGGCCTACCGCGATGCTCGCTTCGATCGCGACGCCGCCGCGCGGCTCGCGCATGCGGCCGGGCGCGACGCGGATTTCCTCGACAAGCCCGCGAGCGAGTTATCGGGCGGCGAGGCGCAGATCGCCGCGTTCGTGCGCGTGCTGCAACTCGCACCCGACGTGCTCTTGCTCGATGAACCGACCGCCTCGCTCGATCCGGCTTCGGCGCGCGCAATCGAGGCGCTCGTCCGCAACTGGTTCGATGGCGGCGCGCGATCGTGCGTCTGGGTATCGCACGATATGGAACAGGCCCGCCGCGTGGCGACGCGTCATCTCACGATGACCGCGGGCGTGCTGGCCGATCCGGAGCGCGCGCAATGACGGGCTACCAGAATCTAAGTCTCTTCGATCTCGGCCTCGCGGCCGCATTGATCGTCGTGAACGGCGCGCTCTCGGTGGCGCTCAAGCTCGGACTGGAGCGGCGGCTCCTTATTGCAGCGGTCCGCACTGTCGTGCAGTTGCTTCTAATCGGCTACGTGCTCGGCTGGGTGTTCGCGTATAGCCGCTGGACCGTCGTGCTGCCGCTGATGGTCCTCATGACGGTGATCGCGGGCCTCGCGGCGTCGAATCGCGGGCGGCGTACGTATGCGGGCCAGCGCGTCGACAGCCTCGTCTCGATATGGGGCAGTTCATGGCTGATCGGCGCGTTTGGGCTGTTCGCGGTGATTCGCATCCATCCGTGGTACGAGCCGCAATACGCAATTCCGATACTCGGCATGATCCTCGGCAATACGCTGACGGGCGTATCGCTCGGCATCGAACGCATGACAGAGGAACTGACGGCGGGACGCGCGGCCGTCGAGATGTCGCTTGCGCTCGGTGCGACGCGCTGGGAAGCGGCGCAAGGGCCCGCGCGCCAGGCGGTGCGCGCGGGCATGATTCCGACGCTCAACCAGATGGCCGTCGTCGGCCTCGTGAGCCTGCCGGGGATGATGACCGGACAAGTGCTCGCAGGGCAATCGCCGTTGCAGGCGGTGCGGTATCAGATCGTCATCATGTTTCTGATCGCGGCGGCATCGGGGCTGGGCGTGGTCGCGGCCGTCGTGCTGACTTACCGGCGGCTGTTCTCGCCGGATCACCGGTTCATGGCGAGCAAGCTGATCGAGCGGCAGCGCAAGAACCGGCGCAACTGATCACTCTCCGCGATACGCCCGCTCCAGCGCTGCGATATCCAGCTTGATCATCTCCCGCATCTTCGCCATCGTGCGATTGGCCTTTGCCGGGTCCGCATCTCGAAGCATGCCGATCAGCCGGCGAGGCGCGATCTGCCACGTCACGCCGAAGCGGTCCGTCAGCCAGCCGCACGCCATCGCCTGACCGCCGTCGAGCAGTTTGTCCCAGTAGTGGTCGATCTCGGCCTGATCGTCGCACTGGACGAACATCGAAATGGCCGGCGTGAACTGGAACTCCGGCCCGCCGTTGAGCGCGAGGAAGGCGTCGCCCTCGAGTTCGAACTCCACGGCAAGCAGGGAGCCGACCGGCCCCGGACTCGCTTCGTTGTGCAGCAAGGTGTTCGTGATGCGCGCGTTCCTGAACACGCTGACATAGAAGTCCACGGCCTCCTGCGCAGTGCCGTCGAACCAGAGACAGGGCGATATCTTGTTCATGCGCTCCTCCTTCGTGATGTTCATCGACAAGCTGCGCGCGTCATTCACGATGACCGCACGTCGCCTTCTGCATCTCGGCGGGACTGACATCGCGCACATGCGTCGCGACCGACCATTGATGCCCGAACGGATCTTCGAGACGCCCGTAACGATCGCCCCAGAACATTTCGGCGACCGGCATGACGACGCGCGCCCCGGCGGCTTCGGCCTGCCCCACGGTGGCGTCGGCGTCCTCGACATACAGATGGATGATGACCGGCGAGCCTTTGAGCGCCGTCGCGCCGAGCAGGCCGAAGGCGGGATTTTCGTCGACGAGCATCAGCACCGAGTCGCCGATTTTTATCATTGCGTGCATCAGCTTGCCGTCGGGACCGGGCAGGCGTCCCAGCTCGATCGCGTCGAACGCGCGCTTGTAGAACTCGATGTCCTCGGCCGCACCCGCGCACACGATGTGCGGGGTCAGCGAGTGCATGTCTTCGGGAATGGCTTTGACGGGGGATTGCGGCATATCGGCTCCGTGACGGGTTGAAGAAACGGTCAAACTACGACGAGCAAGCATGCCGCCAATCGACATCGTTCCGTGCACGGAGCGCAATTTTTCACATAGGTCTATCGCGTGAGTTCATCCGCGAGCGATTGAATCAGTGCCTCGAGCCGCGCAAAGTTCACGGGCTTCGTCAGATGATCGCGAAACCCTGCTTCGCGGCAGCGACGAATGTCCTCGTCCATGCCGTAGCCGGTAATCGCCACCGACGGCCGCCCCGGCTGGAGCGTCGTCCACGCCCGCGCGATGTCGAGGCCGCTGCCATCCGGCAAGCCGATATCGCTGACGAGCAGATCGAAGGTACCGCGCTTCGCGCACGAGAGCGCATCGGCCACGGTCGTCGCGACGGTGATGTCGTGGCCCAGCATGTCGAGCACCTCGGCCATCGCCGACGACGTCTGCTCGTTGTCCTCCACGAGCAGCACCCTGAGCGCGCTGCCCGGCTCCTGCTGCGCGGCCTGCGGCAGCGGCGCGGCCTCGTGTGCCGGCTGCACGCGGGCGAGCGGCAGTGTCAGCGTGAAGCGCGCGCCCTGATCGCGGCCATCGCTGTAGGCGGACAACGTGCCGCCGTGCTTCTGCGCGAGCGTGCTCGCGATGGCGAGTCCGAGGCCGAGGCCGCCGAACGAGCGGGTGATCGAATCGTCGGCTTGTTCGAATGCCGAAAAAATGCGCGGCAACGCTTCTGCGCTGATGCCGATACCGCTGTCCGTCACCGACACCGCGATGGTCGCATCGTCCGGATTCCACGCCCGCACCTCGATGCGCCCGCCCGCAGGCGTGAACTTCACCGCGTTCTTCATCAGATTCCAGGCGATCTGCTGCAGCCGCGCGGCATCGCCCGAGACGACGAAGCGCGTCGCGTCGAATTTCGTTTCGAGCGTCAGATTCTTTGCGCGCAGATCGGCTTCGGACATGTCGAGCGCGCTCGTCAGCAGCGTATCCAGCGCGACGCTCGCGAAATTCAGACTGAGCTTGCCCCGCGCGATGCTCGTGAGGTCGAGCAGATCGTCGATCAGGCGCGCTTCCAGTTCGACGTTGCGGCGGATCAGGTCGAGCGTCGGATGCGCCTCGCGCGGCAGCGGGTGCTTCATCTCCAGCAGGCGCACGGCGGCGAGAATCGGCGTAAGCGGCGTGCGCAATTCGTGCGACAACACCGCGAGAAAGTGATCCTTCGCGCGATTCGCGGATTCGGCCTGATCCTTCGCGAGCCGCAGCGCGTCGGCGGCCATGTGGGCGTCGGTCGCGTCGCGCACGATCTTCGAGAAGCCGATGAGTTCGTTCTGCTCCGTGCGGATCGCGGTCGTCACGCCCGACGCGAAGAACGAATGGCCGTCCTTGCGCCACAGCCAGCGATCATCGGATGCGCTGCCTTCGCGCCGCGCCGTTTCCAGTTCGTTGTCGAACACGCCGGCTTCGCGGTCGTCGTGACTATAGAAAATGCTCGCTGATTGTCCGAGCACGTCCTGCGGCGGAAAACCGAGAATGCGCTCGGACGCCGCGTTCCAGGTGCGGATACGCCCTTCCGGGTCGAGCGTAATGACGGCGTAGTCCTTGAGGGCGTCGATCAGCAGACGGAAATGCGTTTCCGTTTCGCGCAGCGCCCGTTCCACCGCGATGCGCTGCGCACGCTCCGCGGATTCGCGCATCGCGCGGCGCACGACGGCGGGCAGCCGCTGCAGGCGCTGCTTGAGCACGTAATCGGTCGCGCCGCGTTTCAGCATGTCGACCGCGTGCTCTTCGCCGAGCAGACCCGACACGAAGATGAACGGCGTATCCGGCGCGCGCTCGCTCGCAATGGAGAGCGCCTCGATGCCCGAGAACGTCGGCATCACGAAATCGGCGAGGATCACGTCGAAGCGCCGGGCTTCGAGTTCGGCGATGAAACTCGCGGAGTCGTAGACGATCGACGCCTCGACGACGTAATCGGCGCGTTCGAGCTGGGCGATGGTCAGCTCCGCATCGAGCGCGTTGTCTTCGACGAGAAGCAGTTGCAGGGGCTGCATGATCTAGGCGGCCTCGCGATTGAGCGGGCGCACGGATGGCACGGATGGCGTCGGGATGGCGGGCATGAGCACAGCGTTCATTGTCCTGCCAGCGGGCGGCGAAAGCGTGTGGAACCCGGCGGCGGCTCGTTGAGCACGGCCCAGAACACGCCGAGATCGCTGATGGCCTCGACGAATTCCCCGAATTCCACGGGCTTCACCACGTAGGCATTCACGCCAAGTTCGTAGCTGCGAATCAGGTCCTGTTCCTCACGCGACGAAGTCAGCATCACGACCGGGACGCTTTTCAACGCCGCGTTGGTGCGAATCATGTCGAGCACTTCGAGACCGTCGATCTTCGGCAGCTTCAGGTCGAGCAGAATCACTGCCGGATTGCCGGGCGTGCGGTCCTTCCAGTCGCCGGCGCTCGTCAGGTAGTCGATGGCTTCCTGACCGTCGCGCGCGACGATCACTTCATTGGCGAGCTGGCTCTTGCCGAGCGCAACGAGGGTCAGCTCGAGGTCATTCGGATTGTCTTCAACGAGCAGTATGGGTTTGAGCATGATCTGGTGTTGACTTCGTTACTGACGCTGCGGCGGCGCGGCGGAATACGGACGGGCGGCCTCGCGGCCAGTCAGGCTGCGAAACTCGACCGGGAGGGAGAAGTAGAACACCGCTCCCTCGCCCAGCCGTCCCTCGGCCCACGTACGCCCTTCGTGCCGCTCGATGATGCGCCGCACGTTGGCGAGTCCGATCCCCGTTCCCTCGAATTCCTCCGCGCGATGCAGCCGCTGGAACACGCCGAACAGCTTGGCCCCGTATTTCATGTCGAAGCCAACGCCGTTGTCCCGCACGCCGATGATATGCTCATCGCCGCTGCGAGCCGCGAATATCTCAATTTTCGCCGATTCTCGCGTTCTCGTATATTTCACCGCGTTCGAAATGAGGTTGCGCAGCGCGAGTTGCAGGAACGCGGCGTCGCCAATGACGCGCGGCAGGTCATGAATGATCCATTCGATGCGCCGCTCGGGCGTGTCCGCCTCGAATTCCTGCACGATCGAACGCACGAGTTGCCCGAGTTCGACCGGCGCGGGGCGCAGCGCCGCACGGCCCATTTGCGAAAAGGTCAGAAGGTCGTCGACGAGCGTGCCCGCGAAACGTGCCGACTCCAGCATGTTGTTCAGGAAACGCCGGCTCTTTTCGGACATGCGCTCGCCCTCTTGCTCGCGCAGCAAGTCTCCGTAGCCGGCGATGTGACGCAGCGGCGCGCGCAAGTCATGCGACACCGAATACGAAAACGCTTCCAGCTCCTTGTTCGCGCGCGCCAGTTCGGTTGCCAGTTCCGCGCGTTCCTCCGCGCGCCTCAGCACGATGTTGAGGAGCGCGCCGCGCAACTCGCTCGCAATTTCCAGTTCGCCCTGACGCCACGACGCGGAATGCCCGCGTACCGTTTCGAGCCACGGGCTGAAGTCCGTGCGCGGCGCGCTCGCGCCGTCCGCACCGCGCAGCTTGACAGGCTCGCCGGCCCACTTGATGGTCTGCATCAGTTCGGGCCGGAACCACAGCAAGTAGTTCCGGAAAATCTGCGAGACGGGCACCGCGAGGACGCCGCACGCCTTGTCTTGATGCGTCTTCGCCGGCGGCCATTCGCGCGCGAGCGAATCCGTCGCCCAGACGCCCGACGTGTTTTCCGCGAGCCAGTCGGTGAGCGCGCGCACGGTGTCTTCGTCGGGCGTCGCGCCCATCAGCGTGATCTGATCGTTCATGACGATGGCCGCGCCCGCCGAACGCGCGAAACTCAGCACGTCTTTCGGCACGCCGCGCAGCCCGGCGACGAAACTTTCCTGCTCGCCCATCGCGGCGATCATGCGCGCCATCGTGCGACGCAGTTCGGCGAGATATTCGGCCTCGGCGCGTTCTTCTTTCGCTTCGATCTGCAGCGACAGCATGTTGCCGAGATGCTCGATCGCGAGCCGCGTGCTGAAGGGAACCTCGCGCGGGTCGTGATGGTGACAGGAAATAAGCCCCCACAACTTGCCGCGCACGACGATCGACACCGACATCGACGCGTGCGTGCCCATGTTGCGCATGTATTCCAGATGCACGGGCGAGAAGCTGCGCAGCGCCGCGTAGGTCAGATCGGTGGCGCGGCCCGTGACGGGATTGCGCTCGGGCACGAGGCGCGCGGGGACGTAGCCGACGTCCGAGACGAGGCGGATGCGGTTGCGCAGATACAAGGCCCGAGCCTGCGGCGGAATGTCGGACGCCGGAAAAAACTGATGCAGGAACGACGCGTAACTCGCGTCGCGGTCTTCCGCGAGCACGTGACTGCGCCCTTGTGCGTCGAAGCTGTAGAGCATCACGCGGCCGAAGCCACTGATCGCCCGCACTTCGCGCACGGCAAGCTCGGCGAGTTCCTGCACCGTCTGCGCATTCTGGAGGCCACGCGCAAACGTTCGCACCAGCGGATACATCGGCAAGAAGGCGGAATCGCCGGACTGCGTCGCCGCTTCCATCTCGACGATCAGCGCGCCGTCGTGCCGATGGATCGTGACGTCGAGACGAACGGCGCCGCTACGCTGCATATATATCGAGCCGACGTAAAGCGGAGAGTCCTCCACTTCCATCGTCGCTGCCGCCTGCATGATGCGCTGTGCGCCCTGCGCATCGACGAGCGCATCGAGCGGCTTGCCGAGCAGCGCGTCGACACTGTCGCCCGTGAGCGCCGCGATGTTTTCGCTTGCCTGCACGATGCGCGGGCCGGCCGCATCGGCGCTGCGTTCGTCGATGACGAGCAGATAGCCGTGCGGCTGGATGCCGCCGGGAATATGGATCGGTTCAGCGGCGCAATCCTCGCCGGCGATGCCCGAGTCGAGCGTGCGGCGGCGCGCTTCGGCGTCGGGCGGGCCTGCGCTTTTCGCCTCGCCCTCGTTCGGAGCGCGTCGCGCGCCGGGGTTATCGCTCATGCGGCGGCTCCGGATGACGCCCGCGCTTCCAGCGGCTCCCCGCACAGCCAGGACTGCAGGCTTTCGAACGTGGCGATGGCCGCGCTCACGGCCGCGTCGTACTGCGCTTCGGGGACCGTGGACACGGCGGTTTCGCGGAAAGCGTTCCACATGCTGCCGGTGCGCGCGCCGTAGCCGTCGAAGTAACGGTTGCCGATGCCCGGCTGCAGTTGCAGCAAGCGCGCGACGTGCGGCGCGATGAAACGTCCGCCGAGCGTCGAGCCTTCCATCACGTACATCGAACCGAACGCTGCGCCGATACCGTCGATGCGCGGGATATCGTTGCTGGCATCGGCGAGAAGAAGCGCATCGTGAGCGACGCGCTCGCCCGTCAATGCGGCGAGATCGGCAGCGAGCAGCGGCGTCTTGCGGCGCTCGTCGAAGAACGCGCGCAGCGCTGCAGGCATGTGCGCGCCGATCGCATCCTCCCACGGCGCGACATAGCCATAGAAGCGTTGCAGGAGAGCGACGTATTCGTCGCGCTGGAAATCGTCGCGCATCAGATCGAGCGAGTTCTCCAGCCGTGTGTGGCACGCGGCAGTTTCATTCTTCAGGCGGGACAGAAGGTCATGTTGCATTGTTTGATCGTGTCGGCTGCGGCGCCGGCGATACCGCGAAAGGCGTACTGATAGGAAGGGCTTACCGGTCGGACGCGTGTGAGCGTCGCTTGAATCGGTAAAAGCGTGCAGCGTGGCGCGCTTTTCGTGAATAGCGAATCATTCTACGCAACCGGCCGCCGCCATGTCATGCGCAACGCTCGCATCCGGTCCCTCCTCGTGTCGAAAAATACACTAGCCGGTTCATTGCTTCGGCTGGCCGTCGCCATCGAGATTGCCGCGCCGGTCAGTGTCGACGAGTCCGCGCTCGATGTCTTCATGCGCCTGCTTGCCGATATCGCGCGGCTCCGCTTCCTCCTGCGACTGCGCGCTTTGATCCGTTTCGTGCGGCAGCGGCGGCTTGGCGGCATCTTCGTCGCGCGCGTCCTTGGGCGATTCGTTCGTCGTTTTCATGTCGATGTCCAGAGTTTGCGTTGATGTGTTGAGGTTGCCCGACGCCCTCACCCGCCGATACCCAGCCGCTTTTTCATCTGCACGGTGAGCCGCTGACGCGCCTTCGCATAGCCTTCCCACGGATCGGCGGCGAGCGCGTCCATGCGTGCGCGCGCGTTGCCGATGTTCCATTGATCGCCGCTCGTGGTCTCGTCGAGTTCGTCCCAGCTGATGGGCATCGACACGCCCATGCCTGGCCGGGCGCGCAACGAAAACGCGCAGACCGTGCTGGAGCCGCGATTGTTGCGCAGGTAGTCGATGAAGATTTTGTCGCGCCGGTTCTGCATGCCCATCTTGGCCGAGAAGAGCTTCGGCAGCGTCTTCGCCATATGCTGCGCGACCGCCTGTGAGAACGCCTTCATTTCGTCCCAGCCGGCCTGTTTCGCGAGCGGCACGACCACGTGCACCCCCTTGCCGCCGCTCGTCTTGCAGAACGACGTGAGCCCGAGCTCTTGCAGCAAATCGCGCGTCAGTTTCGCGGCCTCAAGCATGCGATCCCAGCCGACGCCCTCGCCCGGATCGAGATCGAACACCATGCGATCCGGCTTCTCGATGTTCGACACCAGCGAGTTCCACGTATGCAGTTCGATGGTGCCCATCTGCGCGGTGCCGACGAGCGCTTGCGCCGATTCGACGGTCAACAGCGGCGGATGCTCGGGGTCGGCGTCCGGATGCTGCGTGATATGCGGAATCGCGAGTCTCGCGCTGTGCTTCTGAAAGAACAGCTCGCCGCTGATGTCGTCCGGCGCGCGCACCAGCGACACGGCCCGGTCGTGAAGATGCGGCAACATCCATTCGGCGATCGACGCGTAATACTCGACGACATCGAGCTTCGTGAGGCCTGTGGATTTATCGATCACGCGATCCGGGTGGCTGATCTTCACGCCTTCGATTTCGCTCGTGTTTGTTTTGGAACGCGTCTTCGGCGCGGGTTTCGCCGGCGCTTCCTTCGCAGCGGATTTGCGCGCCGCCGTCTTGCGAGCTTTAGGCTTTTTAGCCGTGTCTTCCTCGACTTCCGCTTCGACTTTCTTCGCCGATGCCGCCTCTTCCTTCACGATCTGCCGCGCCGGTTTGTCGTCACGCAGACTGACGAACGATGCTTGTCGCACGATGCGCTCCTTGGTCCATTCCGCGAAATTGCATTCAGCCACGAGTTCCGGCTTTACCCAGTGCACGGGCGTCCGGCTGCGCTCCTGCGGCTCGCGTTCGAAAGGCATGCGATCGGTCTCGCGCTTGTCGAGTTCCTTCTTTATCGCGACGAGCGTCGCATGATCGAAGCCGCTGCCGACGCGCCCCGCGTATTGCAGCTTGCCCTTGCCGTCATACACGCCGAGCAGCAGCGCACCGAACTGCCCGCGGCTTCCCGAAGGCTCCGAATAGCCGCACACGACGAACTCCTGCCGTCGCCGGCACTTCAGCTTGATCCACGAATTGCTGCGCCCCGATACATACGTGCTGTCGATGCGCTTGCCGATGATCCCTTCCAGCGACATGTCGCAGGCGCTCTTCAACAGATCGTCGGCGCTGAAGGCGAAGTCCTCAGAATAGCGCAGCGCGGCATCGCCGACGGGTTCGACGATCGCCTTCAACAGGGCACGGCGCTGCACGAGCGGCACGTTGCGCAAGTCATAGCCGTTGAGGAAAGGCAGATCGAAGAAGTACACGACGATGCCTTGCGGACGGCCGACATCGAATGCATTCTGCAGCGCCTGAAAATCCGGCAGTCCGCGATCGTCGAGCACGACGGCTTCGCCATCGAGCCAGCCGCTTTCGATATCCAGCTTTTCGAGCGCCTTCACCTGCTTCGGAAACTTGGTGGTCCAGTCGTTGCCGTTGCGCGTGAAGATGCGGATATCGCGCTTGCCGTTCGATTGCTCGATGCGCGCAAGCACGCGATAGCCATCGAACTTGATTTCATAGGTCCAATCGTCGCTGGGTGGCGCGGCATCGACGAGTGTCGCGAGTTGCGGCTTGAGCAGCGCGGGAAGCTTTGCTTTCGCCGCGCCTTCGATAGCCGGATCATGCGAGAGCGCGCGCAACGATTCCGCATTGCGCGTCGCAACGATATCCGGATGCGCGTGACCATCGGCCTTGCCGCTCGCGGCCTTTGCGGCCTTCGCTGCGCGCGGAACCGTTCGCCGCGATGCCGGCTGCGCCTTGCGCTCGGTGCGATCGCGCAGCTCCCCGTTTTCCAGCCGCGCGCCGAGCGAATCGGACAACACGCTGCCCGGCTTCTTCAGGAGTACGTCATATTCGGCTTCGGGACGCGCTTCATCGTCGCGTTCCTTGATGAGAAACCATTGCTCCTTGTCGCCGCTGCCGCGCATGTGACTCCGCACGAGCGTCCAGCCGCCTTGCAGCTTCTCGCCGTCGAGGATGAACTTGAGCTTGCCCTTTTCGTACTCCCGCGCAGCGTCCTCGGAGCCGCCCGTCTGCGGCGCCCAGGTCCCGCGATCCCACACGATGACGCTGCCCGCGCCGTAATTGCCCTCGGGAATATCGCCTTCGAACGAGCCGTAATCGATCGGATGATCTTCGACATGCACCGCTAGCCGTTTCACCGATGGATCGAGGCTCGGTCCTTTCGGCACCGCCCATGATTTCAGCGTGCCGTCGAGTTCGAGCCGAAAATCGTAGTGCAGACGACGGGCGTCGTGTTCCTGGATGACGAAAGAAAGTGCCTGTTTTGCGGGCTTTTTCGTGCGCGACGCCCGGCGCGCGACGGTCTTCTGTCCCGATGGCTCCGGCGTCTCATTGAAGCGCCGCATGCGTTGATAGGTTTCGAGCTTGGCCGTCATCGTCGTGAAGGCTCCTTTACCGGTGCTTTCATGGATTGCGGATCATCGCTGTCAGGCTCGCTTGCGACGCGCCGTCTTGCGCGCCGGCCGCGCCGGTTCCTCGCTGGCGTCATCGCCCGAATCGTCTTTCGCTCGCGATGCCTTGCCGCCCTTCGCCGCGCCGCCGCTCTTGAGGCTGCGCTTGAGCAGTTCCGACAGATCGAGAATGTCCGCGCTCGCCTTCTCTTCGCCACCTTCCTCGAACTTCATCACTTCGGCGATCTTGCCTTCCTTCACCTTCTGGTCGACGAGTTTCATGATGTCGTCGCGGAACGTGTCGTGATACTTCGTCGGGTCCCAGGAATCGCTCATGTCGTCGATGAGGCGCTTGGCCATATCCAGTTCCTTCGGCGTGACGCCCGCTTTCTTAGTGTCCTCATCGGGAAACGTGAACTGGGAGAAATCGCGAACTTCGTCGCCCCACCGCAAGGTGTTGAGCGCGAGCGCGGGACCGACCGGGATCAGCGCCGCCAGATGCTGCTTGTTATGCAGGACGACACTCGCAATGCCGACCTTGCCGGTGTCCTTCAATGCGTCGCGCAGCAGCGCATAGACCTTCTCGCCTTTGCGATCGGGCGCGAGGTAGTACGGCGTATCGAGCGACAGGAATGAGATTTCCGGCGCATCGACGAACGAGAGAATATCGACCGTCTGCGTCGACTCGGGATTGGCCGCGCGGATTTCCGCATCGGTCATCACGACGTACTTGCCCTTCTCGTATTCGAATCCGCGCACGATGTTGTCGCGCGTAACGTCCTTGCCGGTGTTCTTGTTGATCTGCTTGTAGCCGATGGGATCCATCGAGCGCTTGTCGAGCAGATTGAAGCCAACTTTCTCCGATTGTGTGGCCGGATAAAGTTGCACGGGGACATGGACCAGCCCGAAGCTGATCGCGCCTTTCCAGATCATGTGCGGCATCGCGGGCACCTCGCTGTCGAACGGTCGATGATTGCGCCGAACGTGGAGATGCGGCGCATTGCGCATTGTGATGAGTCGCAGGAAGCGTGCCAAGCTTGTTGTGCTGGGCGAAACGGGTAGTCGCTCTCGTAGACCGTTAGTTGCAGAGCAAGGCTGCATGCAAAATCCACCTAGCATGCCGATGACTCACTTCCGGCTGGCGGTGACGGTCAACTGTGTACCGTCGTCAAGCGTGACCGTCTTCTTCGAGCCAGTGGACGTAGGCATCGAAAAACGGATGATCTGGCTGAGATGGTTATCGCCGGGACATTGCAGCGTCTTGCCGCCCACGGTGACCTTGCTCGTCCCCTTCGGCGCGTAAGCGCGGAAACTGAGCTGCACATTGGCGACGCCGTTATCCGCGATGACCGGCGCAAAGCGGATCTGCACTTGCTTCACGGCCAGGCCTTCCGCGCTGCGCGGCACCGATGCGACCTGCAGACACGCATCCGGCACCGGTTGTGCGCCGTTTGGCGCCGTGCCCTGCCACGTGAAGTCATCCGTCTGGCCGGAGCGGATCGTGCGCGTCTCCTGCTCGTTGCCGAAGTTCTTGGACGCCATCTTGATCGTGTACTTGATCGGGCCGTCGTTGGGCGCTTCGGACAGGACCTTGATGCCGGGCGTCGCGTGAGCCGTCGCGAGCGCAGTCATCGCGAGCATGGCTGCGATGGCGCGGCGGCCTTCGTTCGAACGTCGATTCATCCGGCACCTCCGTGACAAGCACTTGATGATGATCCGGCGCGATCGACGCCGAATCGGCTTATAGCGGAGTCAGTCTAGCGCCGCGCGTGTCCGGCCTTTCTCATGGAAAACCCGAGGCAGCCGCGCGGCAAAACGAAGCACCGGACCGTTTCAAACGCGGCTTCAGAAACCCGTCAAGACCAACTTGCCGATTGCCCGACCTTCTTCCAGAAGACGATGCGCTTCGCGCAAATTGGCCGCATCGATCTTGCCGATGTTCTTGCCGAGCGTCGTGCGGATCGTGCCTGCGTCGATCAGCCGCGCCACTTCGGACAGCAGCTTGTGTTGTTCGATCATGTCAGGCGTCTTGAACATAGCACGCGTGAACATGAACTCCCAATGAAACGCGGCGCTCTTCGCCTTCAGCAAATCGATGGCGAGCGGTCCCGCGTTTTCGACGATCGTGCAGATGCCGCCTTGCGGCTTCACAACTTCGGCGGCTGCTGGGAAATGCTTGTCGGTGTCGTTGAAGATCAGCACGTAATCGACCTGGCCGATCCCCGCGTCTTTCAGTTGCTTCGGAATGTCCTCGAAGTGATTGACGATGCGATCCGCGCCCAGCTCCGTAGCCCATTTCGCGGATTCCGGCCGCGACGCCGTCGCGATCACATGCAGCTTGGCGACCTGCTTCGCGAGCTGAATGCCGATCGACCCGACCCCGCCCGCGCCGCCGATGATGAGCACGGTCTTGCCCGCGTCCTTGCCTTCGGCGGACACCTTGAGCCGGTCGAAGAGCGCTTCCCACGCGGTGATGGTCGTGAGCGGGAGCGCCGCCGCATGCGTGAAATCCAGCGATTTCGGCTTCGCGCCGACGATTCGCTCGTCCACCAGATGGAACTCGCTATTGGCGCCCTGACGCGTGATGTCGCCGGCGTAGTAGACGGGGTCGCCGGCCTTGAAGAGCGTGACTTCGGGGCCGACCGCTTCGACCACGCCCGCCGCGTCCCAACCGAGCACGCGCGGCGTTTCCTCCACCTTGTCTTTCGGCGCGCGCACTTTCGTGTCGACCGGATTCACTGCGATGGCTTCGACTTTCACGAGCAAGTCGCGGCCTGTGGGTGCGGGTTTGTCCAGCTCGATATCGACGAGCGATTCCGGATGGGAAATCGGCAGATAACGGGTCAGGCCGATGGCTTTCATGATGGCTCCTTGTGTTGAATTCAGACGATGGAGCCATCGTAGCTTGCATGCGGCATGCAATAAACCGCGATAATCCTTGAAACATTTTTCGGGAAATCCATCGAATGGGCGAATTCCTGTCCGAGGGAACGCGCGGCCGGCTCGATCTGCTGGACGTTGCGCTCTTCGTGCGAGCCGCAGCGCTCGCCAACCTGTCGGCGGCGGCGCGGGAGTTCGGCTTGTCGCCTGCGGTGGCGAGCGCGCGCATCGCGGGACTGGAGCGGATGCTCGGCGCGCGGCTTCTGCACCGGACGACGCGGCGCGTAAGCGTCACGCAGGAAGGCGAAATCTTCGCGACGCATGCGCACAGCCTGCTCGATGCTGCCGAAGCGGCGCGGGCGTCGGTCGGGCGGGCGCTGGAGCAGCCGCACGGAAGGCTGCGCGTGACGATGCCTTCGTCGCTCGGCCGGCAGCATATCTCGCCGCTCATCCCGGACTTCTTGCGGCAGTATCCGGCCGTCACCGTCGATCTGCGCATGACTGATCAGATCGTCGATGTGGTCGATGAAGGCATCGATCTCGCGGTGCGTATCGGCGCGCTGAAGGATTCGACGCTGGTTGCGCGCAAGCTCGCGAGCAATCGGCGCGTGCTGTGCGCGTCGCCGGCCTATCTGGCGCAACACGGCACGCCGCGCCATCCAGCCGATCTCGCGCAGCACGAATGCGTGATCCTCGCGAACCAGCGCGACTGGAGCTTCGTCACGCCGACTGGCGTCATCGATGTGCGTGTTTCGGGCCGGCTCGTGACGGACAACGGCGAAGTGATCCGCGATGCGCTCGCCGCGGGCATCGGCATCGGACTGAAGTCGACATGGAGCGTCGCGCCGCTTCTGGCGAGCGGCGAACTCGTGACCGTGCTCGATGACTATCCGCTCGCGCAGACCGTCGCGATCTGGGCGGTGTATCCGAGCCGCGCGTTCGTGCCGCCGAAGACGCTGGCGTTCATCGAGTTTCTGGCGGGACGGTTTGGGGAGCCGCCGTATTGGGATCGGGAGCCGGGGCGGGTGCAGAGGTAGGGCTGTAAATCGTGCGTTTGCATTCTGCGTGCTGTGTGTTGCGTTTGGCGTGCTGCATGCAATTGCTGCCCGGCCGCCGCAACAGCAAGCCGCACCTAAGATGCCGCTACGAAGCGGCTTAGAGAAAAGATCCTCCAAATCAAATGCTTTGTGCTGCATGCAAGTCGCGGCGCGTCCGCGTCTCAGTCAATGAAGCAGCGAAGAAACCGACGCCTGCGACGCCGCTCCACCAACAAGTCACTGCCCCGTCACGACGTCAAGCAGCGGCAATCGCATATTGCATGCATCACGCAGCATGCAAAACGCAAACCGCCGCTCCGGCAAGCGTTTCAAAAATCCCCGCCGCGCCCCGTACAATAGCCGTCTGCGCAACCTCCGCACCGTCTTCGATGAACCTCGTTATCCAGAGCCCTGCCCCAATCTCCGATTCGCACCTGAAGCCGCTCGCCGCTCTCGCCCGCTCGACCGAAACAGCGCGCATCGACGACACGCTCCTGCGCTTGTCCGATGCCGATCCGCTTCAGCGCCCCGACATCGACGCCTATTGCGGCACGCATGCGCTCGACTACGCGTACATCGAGCCGCAAGCGCAACTCTCCGATTTCGGCCTCGTCGCGATGGACATGGATTCGACGCTCATCACGATCGAATGCATCGACGAAATTGCGGACTTTTGCGGTCTGAAAGCGGAAGTCGCGGCGATCACCGAAGCGTCGATGCGCGGCGAGATTAAGGACTTCAACGAAAGCCTGACGCGCCGCGTGGCGTTGCTCAAAGGTCTGGACGCAAGCGCACTCGAGCGTGTCTACGAAGAACGCCTGCGCCTTTCGCCCGGGTCGGAACGCATGCTCGAAGGCGCACGCGCCGCCGGCCTCAAGACGCTGCTCGTTTCAGGCGGATTCACATTCTTCACGGAGCGATTGCAAGCGCGGCTCGGCATCGACTACACGCGGGCGAACACGCTCGAAATCGTGGATGGCAAGCTGACGGGCAAGGTCATCGGTGAAATCGTGAATGCCGATGTCAAAGCGCGCACGCTGCGCGAGACGTGCGAGAAGATTGGCATCGATCCGAAGCGCGCCATCGCCATGGGCGACGGATCGAATGACCTGAAGATGATGGCCGAAGCGGGATTGTCGGTGGCGTTCCGCGCAAAGCCCGTCGTGCGCGAGGCCGCCACCGTCGCCTTCAACTTCGTCGGACTGGACGGCCTGCTGCGCCTGTTCTGAAGCGATCAGCCCAGCGCCTTGACGAGCGCCGCCTCGAGATCCGCGCGCAAGTCGGCTTCGTCTTCAAGACCGATATAAAACCGCACCAGCACGCCCTCGTGCGGCCACTGCGACGCCGTGCGCATCGAGCGGACGTTGTAGGGCATCGCGAGGCTGTGCGCGCCGCCCCAGCTCCAGCCAATCGCGAACAATTCGAGCGCCTCGACGAACGCATCGACCTGAGCGGCGCTATAGCGCGCGTCGAACACGATCGAGAACAGGCCGCCCGCGCCGCCTGCAAAATCGCGCTCGTAGAACGCGTGGCCGGGGCAGTCTTCCAGCGCCGGATGCAGCACCGCCGCCACTTCCGGACGCGTCTTCAGCCAGCGTGCGAGCGCGAGCGCCGAGCGGTCGTGCGCTTCGTAGCGCAGTTTCATCGACGGCAGGCTGCGCAGCACCAGCGATGCATCATCCGCCGAAACGCCGATACCCATGCGCATGCGCGCGCGCTTTAGCTTCTTGTGCAGTTCGACGTCGCGCGTGATCGTCGCGCCCATCAGGATGTCGCTGCCGCCCGACTGATATTTCGTCAGCGCCTGCACCGAAATATCTACGCCATGCTCGAACGGCTTGAACGCGAGCCCGGCCGAATACGTGTTGTCGATGGCCGTCACGATGCCGTGCGCCCGCGCCACGGCGACGATCGCGGGCACGTCCTGCACTTCCATCGTCACCGAGCCCGGCGCTTCCAGCCAGATCAGCTTCGTGTTCGGCCTGATTGAATCGGCAATGCCCGCGCCGGTCATCGGATCGTAATAGGTCACTTCGAGCCCGAAGTCGGCGGCGAGCCAGTCCGCGTGCTCGCGATTCGGCGAGTACGCGTTGTCCGGCACCAGCACGTGATCGCCCGCCTTCACCAGCGCGAAATACACGTTCGATATCGCCGCCAGACCGGAAGGCTGCAGGAGCGCGTACTCGCCGCCTTCGATCGCCGCGAGGCGTTGCGCGAGCGCGATCGTCGTCGGCGTGCCGTGCAGGCCGTAGCGCCACTTGGAATCGTCGCTCCAGACGAGCGCGCGCATCGTCGCGAGATCGGGAAACACGACCGTCGACGCCCGCGCCACCGGCACCGCAAACGACTCGAAGCCGGGCGTGATGCAATCGTTCGGCTGCACGATGCGGGTTTGCAGGTCGCGGTTCTGGCTGCTTGAATCGGTCATGGAAAAAAGCGATGAGGATGAAAAAGGACGGGCGGCGCCCGGTTGCATGCAATAAACCTATTCGCCGATGATCACGTTGCTCGTGCCACCGACGGCGTTAGCCGGCGGCAGCGGCGGCGCAGGTTCCAGCGAAGGCGCGGCCTGGCGCGCCGCGCTGCCGCCAGCAGGCGCGGGCGGCAATTTCACGCCGGCCACGGCAGGCCGCAGGTCGAACGGCTGCGCGTTGGAATCGTCCGGATTCATGCGTTCGCCCGACACGCTGCCGTCCGCCTCGAACTTGCCGATCCAGTTGCCGGTGATGTGCGTGCCGTCGTTCGATTCTTCGATTTCTAGCGTGTCGCCGTCACGGTCGCCGGCGACGAGAATCACCGAAGGGCTGCCCGCGAAACGGTATTCACCGTGCACACCGGACGGCTCGTCCGTTTTCGCGCCGAGCTTCATCTCGATCTGCCTGCCGCCGAGCGTGCCGACATAACGCGGAAAGCGCGCGTACTCCGGATTCGGCGACAGCGGCTTCTGTGGCGGCAAGGCGAGCGTGCGGATAGCGTCGTCCGCGCCGTGGGACTCGCCCTTCGGCGCGACGCCGTTTGCGGCGCTCGACGTATCCGGCGGCATCGGCGAATTGCAGCCCGCGAGCGCGAGCGCGAACGCCAGCGATGCCGCAGCCATCGTCATCGGCCGGACCGGAAAGCCCGGCCGCCTCGTTGCTTCTTTCATGCTTGCTTCCTTCGATACCACGTTAAATGCGCTCGAAGATCGCCGCGATGCCCTGCCCGCCGCCGATGCACATCGTCACCAGCGCATAGCGGCCGCCGATGCGTTGCAGTTCGTACAGCGCCTTCACGGTGATGAGCGCGCCCGTCGCGCCGATCGGATGGCCGAGCGAAATGCCCGAGCCGTTCGGATTGACCTTCGCCGGATCGAGCTTCAGTTCCTTCGTGACGGCGCAGGCTTGCGCAGCAAAGGCTTCGTTCGCTTCGATCACGTCGAGGTCGTCGACGCTCAGGCCCGCGCGTTCCAGCACCTTCTGCGTCGCCGGCACGGGTCCGATGCCCATGATCTTCGGATCGACGCCCGCGTGCGCATACGCGACGAGCCGTGCGAGCGGCTGCAAACCGCGCTTCTCCGCGACGCCCCGCTCCATCAGCACGACGGCCGCCGCCGCGTCGTTGATGCCGGATGCGTTGCCGGCCGTTACCGTGCCGTTCTCCTTCGCGAAGACCGGCCGGAGCTTGGCGAAGTCATCCGCCGTGGCGTTCATGCGAACGTGTTCGTCCTGGTCGAAGACGGTATCGCCCTTCTTCGATGCCAGCGTGATCGGCAGAATCTGTTCCTTGAAATAGCCCGCCTCGATGGCCTTCGCCGCGCGGCGGTGCGATTCGAGCGCGAGCGCGTCCTGCGCCTCGCGCGTGATGCCGTACTTGTTCGCGACGTTTTCCGCAGTCACGCCCATGTGGATCTTGTCGAACGGATCGTTGAGCGCGCCGAGCATCATGTCGACGATGCGCGTATCGCCCATGCGCTGGCCGAAGCGCGCTGCGGGCATCAGATACGGCGCACGGCTCATGCTTTCCGCGCCGCCGCCGATGGCGATATCGGCATCGCCCAGCAGGATGGACTGCGACGCCGATATGATCGCCTGCAGGCCCGAGCCGCACAGCCGGTTGACCGTGAGCGCGGGCGCATCCTTCGTGACGCCGCCGTCCAGTGCGGCGACGCGCGCCAGATACATGTCGCGCGGCTCGGTCTGGATCACGTTGCCGAACACGACATGGCCGACTTCGTCACCCGATACGCGCGCGCGCGAAAGCACTTCCCGCACGACGCGCGCGCCGAGATCGCCCGGCGTGAAGTCCTTCAGCGCGCCGCCAAAGTCGCCGATCGCCGTACGCACGCCGCTTGCCACCACCACTTCGCGCTTCATGTTGTCGTCTCCTGGGTCTGTGTTCTCGGATTATCCGGCGAGCGCGCGTTCAACAGCCGCCCGGGCGGGAATGGGCGCGACCGCGCCGAAGCCTTGCGTCGACAATGCCGCCGCCACGTTCGCATAGTGCGCGGCGGTGAAAGGATCGTCGCCCGCGACGATGCGCGCGATGAACGCGCCGCCGAAGCAATCGCCTGCGCCGGTGGCATCGACCGCATTGACGACGCGGCCCGGCACCACGCGCCGCTCGGCGGGCGTCGCGATGTACGCGCCTTCCTTGCCGAGCTTCAACGCGACGACCTTCGGACCGAGCGCGAGCAGCGCGTCGACGATCGCGTCCTTGTCGTCGAGGCCGGTGAGCGCGGTGACGTCGTCATAGCTCGGCAGGCAGATATCGGTCGCGCGGACCGTTTCGAGCATCACCGCGCGGGCGCGTGCTAGCGGCCAAAGCTTCAGGCGCAGATTCGTATCGAAGCTGACCGCGACGCCGTTCGCGCGGGCGTGATCGATGGCGGCGAACGCGGCATCGCACGCGGCAACGCCGATCGCGAGACTGATGCCCGACAGATGCACGACCTTCGCGCCCGCGATCATGTCGAGCGGCAAGTCCGACGGCGCATAGCGGCTCGCCGCCGATCCGGCGCGCAAATAGTCGAAGCGATGCCCGCTCTCGCCATGCGATACGAAATAAACGCCGGTGGGCGCGTGCTGGTCGATGCGCACGGCGGAAGTATCGACGTTTTCCGCGCGCCACAGATCGAGCAGCAGTTGCCCGAAGTGATCGTTGCCCACGGCGGAGACGAAGCCGGTTGCCGCGCCTTGCCGCGCCGCCGCGATCAGGAAGTTGGAGACGTCGCCGCCGAAGCCTTGCAGATAGTTCGGCTCATTGCGCTTTGACTGATTGAACTCGATCATCGCCTCGCCGAGCGCGAGGATGGCTGGTTGCTGCGGAATCTGCGGCGTCATCGTTCAGACCTCGCCCCAGAGATCATGGCCATCGGCGCCGGTGATTTTCACGGAGACGAAATCGCCGGCCTTGTAGCGCTTGGACGCCTTCGCCGGCGGCGCGATGTACACGACGCCGTCGATTTCCGGCGCATCCGCTCCCGTCCGGCCGACGCCGCCTTCGCCGCTCACTTCGTCGACGAGCACCTTCAGCGTCTTGCCAATCTTCTTTTTCATGCGCTTCGCCGACAGCTCCTCGGCCAGTTCCATAAAGCGCGCGCGGCGTTCTTCGCGCACTTCGTCGGGGAGCGCGCCGTCGAGTTCGTTCGCGGTTGCGCCTTCGACCGGCGAATACGCAAAGCAGCCGACGCGGTCCAGATCCGCTTCCTTGATGAAGTCGAGCAGCGTCTGGAACTGCTCTTCGGTCTCGCCCGGGAAGCCGGCGATGAACGTGCTGCGGATGGTGAGATCGGGGCAGATGGCCCGCCACGCCTTCACGCGCTCCAGCACCTTCTCGGCGTTGGCGGGGCGCTTCATGCGTTTCAGCACTTCGGGATGCGCGTGCTGGAACGGCACGTCGAGATACGGCAGCACGTGACCTTTGAACGGGCCTTCGGCCATCATCGGGATGACTTCATCGACGCTCGGATACGGATAGACGTAGTGCAGCCGCACCCATGCGCCGTATTGCGCGGCCAGTTCGCCGAGCGCGCCGACCAGTTCGGTCATGCGTGTCTTGAGCGGCTTGCCGTTCCAGAAGCCGGTGCGGTATTTGACGTCGACGCCATAGGCGCTCGTGTCCTGCGAGATGACGAGCAGCTCCTTGACGCCGGACTTGAAGAGATTTTCCGCTTCGAGCATGACTTCGGCGATGGGCCGCGAGACAAGATCGCCGCGCATCGAAGGGATGATGCAGAACGAGCAGCGATGGTTGCAGCCCTCGGAAATCTTCAGATACGCGTAGTGACGCGGCGTGAGCTTGATGCCGGCGGGCGGCACGAGATCGACGAACGGATCGTGCGGCCTGGGCAGATGCGTGTGCACTGCGTTCATCACTTCGTTGGTAGCGTGCGGACCGGTGACGGCGAGCACTTTCGGATGCACTTCCTCGATGAGCCCTGTGCCGCTTGCGCTTTTCTTTGCGCCGAGGCAGCCGGTGACGATGACCTTGCCGTTCTCGCTGAGCGCTTCGCCGATGGCGTCGAGGCTTTCCTGGACGGCTTCGTCGATGAAGCCGCAGGTGTTGACGACGACGAGGTCGGCGCCGTCGTACGTGCCGGAGATTTCGTATCCTTCGGCGCGGAGCTGGGTGATGATCTGCTCGGAATCGACGAGGGCTTTGGGGCAGCCGAGGCTGACCATGCCGATTTTGGGCGCTGGCGCGGTGGAGGTAGGCTTGACTGGAGTATTCACGGGATATTCGGGGAGAGGCACGGTTGCGGGCGTGCATGCCGCTCGGGGTGCGGCGAATTCGCTATTTTAACCGCAATGGGTTGGCGGCTTTCGCGGTGGTTCGGTCGTGCTTCCGTGGTGCTTTTACGGCTGTCGGCGGTCTTGTTCGGCAGCCGCCTGCCCGGCGAGGATGAATTACGTGGCTGTCGACTGAGTTGGCGCTTCAGCGTCTTACTTGGGTCCATGCGGAAAGAGCGGCTTCGGGCCCGACGCACTGATCTGAGCAGGCACGCTGTAGAGCATCGTTGGCACCGACTTGTGTACAGCCTCGGATCGCCATCCGCGCCGGCCCAGCGGTAATGTGCTCGGCTTCTTTTGGCTCGACAAACCCAACTGTGCACGAACAGACTTAACGGGCGCGAAGACGGTGACTCGGGAAAGCGAACATCGCTCGTGATGGGACGCGGCGACCCGCCGTTTTCTCTCGTCGCGACACTGAAATGTTCCACTGGTGTTAACGAGCCAAGAGACTCGGAGGACGTGGCGCTCAGTAGGCGCGGAGGTGATTAAAGGCTGTTGGCAAGCTGAGTGCCACCGACGTTCTACGAAGTGGCTACACAACTCAGCGCTTCGGGCCCAAAAGGCTGCTTTCTTTGGTTACTGTCTTCGCATGGGACCGGAGTAAGGCGCTGAAGCGCCAACTCTGGTCGACAGCCAAGAAAGTGACCGCCGCCCCGGGGAGGGGCGCACTAATAAACCGACACGAAACGAAAAGACCCAAGCGAGAGCAAAAAGAACCCTTACTTCTTCTCCCCCGGCCCCTGCGGCCCAGGAAACGGAAACGTATTGAACATCGACTTCGCCTGATTCTGCATCTGCTCCTGCATTTGCACGAACATGTTCTTCGACTGCTCGATGTAGTTGGTCATCATCCCCTGCATCATCGGCGCCTGCATGTTCATGAACTGCGACCAGACTTCCGGATTCAGCGCATTGCCGTCATAAATGCCCTTGCTCTGCTCGGAGAGCTTCTGCTGAATATCGATGAACGCCTGAATATTCTTCTCCAGGTACGTGCCCATCATCCCCTGCATCGCGTGACCGTAAAAACGGATGATCTGCGAGAGCATCACCGATGAAAACATCGGCAACCCGCCGCTCTCCTCTTCGAGAATGATCTGCAGAAGGATGCTGCGCGTCAGGTCGTCGTTGGACTTCGCATCGAGCACCTTGAAGTCTTCCTGATCGAGCACGAGCTGCTTCACATCCGACAAGGTGATGTAGGTGCTCGTCTCCGTGTCGTACAGCCGGCGATTCGGATATTTTTTTATCAGCCGCTCGGCGGATTTCTTTGTAGTAGTAGGGGTGGTCATTGAACGCCTTTAAACGCAAGACTTTACTGCGATGGCAGCAGGCATGTCTTGCGTTGTCGCAAAAAAGCGTTGCTGCTGGGTCGCCGCGTCATTGATATATCCGGCAAGCGCGGCCAGCCGGACAGGCGCCCCGGGCGCCCGGCCGGCCGCCGCCGCCCGTCAGCCCATGTGCAAGCCACCGTTGAGCGAAAAGTCCGCGCCGGTGGAAAAGCCTGATTCCTCCGAAGCCAGCCACGCCACGATCGAGCCGATCTCGTCCGGCGTGCCCAGACGTCGAACAGGAATGGTCGCCACGATCTTCTCCAGCACTTCAGGACGAATGGACTTCACCATATCCGTGCCGATATAGCCCGGCGACACGGTGTTGACCGTCACGCCCTTGGTCGCCACTTCCTGCGCCAGCGCCATCGTGAAGCCGTGAATGCCGGCCTTCGCAGTCGAATAGTTCGTCTGGCCAAACTGGCCTTTCTGCCCGTTCACCGACGAAATATTGATGATGCGGCCCCAGCCGCGCTCCACCATGCCGTCGATCACCTGCTTGGTCACGTTGAAGAGACTCGTCAGGTTCGTGTCGATGACGGCCGTCCAGTCTTCGTGCGTCATCTTGCGGAACACCACGTCGCGCGTAATGCCTGCGTTGTTCACGAGCACGTCGACCTCGCCGACTTCGGCCTTGACCTTTTCGAATGCGGCCTTGGTCGAATCCCAATCGCCGACATTGCCTTCCGACGCGATGAAGTCGTAACCGAGCGCCTTCTGATCTTCGAGCCATTTCACGCGGCGCGGAGAATTCGGACCGCAGCCCGCGACGACCGTGAAGCCATCCTTATGCAGACGCTGGCAAATGCTCGTGCCGATGCCGCCCATGCCGCCCGTTACATACGCTATGCGCTTCGTCATTCCCGACTCCCTTTTCGTTATGCGGGCCACGCCTGACCGCGCCGCCCGCTTCGCTCGTCTCCGTGCCGCCGACGCGCCTTACAGACGCTCGACCGCCAGCGCGACGCCCATGCCGCCGCCGATGCACAGCGACGCCAGGCCCTTCTTCGCATCGCGCTTCTGCATCTCGTGCAGCAGCGTGACCAGAATGCGGCAGCCCGATGCGC